>Ga0315912_10000034_pt1 | contig 385090 bp, 312 predicted proteins | sample VfabasoilMG_FD_204469 | JGI IMG/M metagenome (GOLD analysis project Ga0315912, IMG submission 204469) | Garden soil microbial communities collected in Santa Monica, California, United States - V. faba soil | ecosystem: Environmental > Terrestrial > Soil > Garden | place: USA: California...
ACGCCCATCGAACCCGTCGAGCTGGGCGATCGCTCGTCACCAGACTGGCTCGTGTGGCCGTGCCGCCCGATGGACGGACCGGACCACGAGTCAGGCTACGAGCCTGCTTTCACCACGGGCTGCTAGGGCGAGTACATACATCGGACATTCGGCCGCCGCGGGCGGATGGCCTGCGGGCGACGGATCCGAGCTTTCAGCGGGCGGTGGAGGATGGGGTGCGGCGGGAGCTGCAGGGGCGCAAGCTCGATGCGATGCTGCTGGATCCGGGCCGGCGGGAGGGCTGGGTGCGTTCGGTGGAGGACGAGGTGATGACGAGGCTGGCGCCGCCGCAGCTTCCGCTGCTCTGAGACGACGTCAGCTCCAGTGAGCTCTTCATCGAGTTCCAAGCCGGCACCTTTCGTACTACCGGACCCGGTGCTCGGCCAACCAGGCTTCCACCTCGGCGAGCTCGCCCTTCGTATGCTCGCCGTGCTCGGCATAGACCTCCCGGGCCTGCTCGGCGAGCTGCCGCGCGCGCTCGCGCTGCACGCGATCGGCCCACGATGCCCGGGCGAGCTTGAAACGCGCCCGGGCGAGGTCGAGGGGAGGCACCGTGTTGGCCAGGCCGATCGCGACGGCACGCTCGGCGTAGGTCTGGGCAACATCGAACTGCTCCCGCACCAGAGCGACGTTGGCCAATCCCAGGAGCGAGTCGGCCACGAACGGATGCTCGGTCCCCAGCGTCTTCTCCCAGATCTCCAACGCTCGCCGATAGTGGAGCTCGGCCTGCTCGTACTTCCCCTGCTCGAAGGATGCGGCGCCGAGGTTGCTCGAGGTCAAGGCCACCTGGGGGTGGTCGGCGCCCAGCGTCTCCTCGAAGATCCGCAGCGCCCGCTGCAGGGCGAGCTCGGCCTGCTCGAGGTCTGCTCGGGCATAGAGCACGCCGCTCAAGTTGCCCAGGGCACCAGCCACGTCGGGATGATCGGCGCCCACCAACGCCTCCTTCATCGTCAACGCACGCCGAAAGTAGTGCTCGGCCTGCTCGTAGTCACCTTGGCTGTAGTACACGCCGCCCAGGTTCTCCAGGCAGTTGGCGACCCCGGGATGGGGGTTGGAGCCCAGCGCCTTCTCCCAGACTCGCAGCGCCCGCTCAAAGAGCAGCTCGGCCCGCTCGAAGTCCCCTCGCTGGGTAAACACGATGCCGAGGTCGCTCGCGGCGCTGGCCACGTCGGGATGCTCGGCACCCAGCGCCTTCTCTGCGATCTCCAGCCCGCGTTGGAGGTGGTGCTCGGCCTCTTCGAGCTCCCCGAGATCGACGAGCACGTCGCCCAGGCTGTTCTCGATCGTGGCCACGAAGGGATGGTCGCCGCCCAGCGTCGCTTCCGAGATCTCCAACGCTCGTCGAAAGGACTGCTCGGCTCGCTCATACTGCCCTTGGCTGCGGAACAGGAGGCCCAGGCTCTTCAAGCCGTGGGCCACGTCGGGATGGTCCGCGCCCAGCACCTGCTCCCGGATCGCCAACGCTCGCTCATGGTGCAGCTTGGCTTGGGCGAACTTCCCTTGACGCTCGAACACGACGGCCAGGTTGCTCGCGCTCGTGGCCACGGAGGGATGATTGCCGCCCAGGGCTCTCTCCGAGATCTCCAATGCTCGCTGAAAGTACGGCTCGGCCTGCTCGTGGTCCCCTCGGTGGAGGCATACGCCACCCAGGTTGTTCAAGGTCGCGACCAGCCCGACGTCGTCGCCGCTGCGCTCGGCAAGCGGCACGGCGGTCCGTCCCCAGACCATGCCCTCGGCATGTCGCGCTTGCCGATTGCCCACCACGCGGATCAGGAGCCCAGCCGAAGCCAGCATCACCAGGTCGTGCTCGTGCCCGAGCGCCAGCGCATGGGCATCCAGCAAGGTTTGCTCCGCATCGGCATACTTGCCGAGCTGCTCGAGCAAGATCCCGTGCTGGAGCTTCGCCTCGGCCACGAGTGGGGGGTACTCCAGGGCCTCGGCTTGCTGCAGCAGCGGCTCGAGCTGCTCGAGCGCGTGGACGTACTTGCCGGCCTCTTCCTCCGCACGGATGTCCGCCAGCTGCTCGCGCAGCACATCGACTTGCTGGGCCACCTGCGGGTCTTCGGGTGGGGGAACCCGCTGTCGTTGCCGCGCCAAGAGCTCCACGTCTTCGCAGCGCCCCAGCGATGGCAGGCTGGCCGTCAGCTCGACCGCCTTCTCCACCACGTTCTCGTCGGCCTCGACCAGCACGTCTACCGCCGCACGCAATGCCGTCCTGCGCTCTCGCAAGCACTCCATGCGTAGAGTCATCACCTCCTCGGTCTGCTCCTCGGTCACCCGTGTCGCCTCGCAGACCTCGGTGTGAGCCTGCACCCAGGCGGTGGCATAGCGGTCGAGCCTCGGCTCCACCCGCTCCCAGGTGGCCGGCGCATAGGACAGGCCCGTGGCGAGCATGGCGTCACCGACCGCTTGCTTGCGGGCATCGTCCCAGACTCCCTCGAGCTGCGCCCGAGCACCCTCGCACCGAAACCCCACCTCGGCGTACTGTGCCAGGCCAACGCCCGCCGCCAAGAGGCCTGCCGTCACGCCCAGCGCCCACCACGTCCTTCGACGCGGCGCGACCAGCCGCCGGAGCTCCACGAGCAGCGCGTCCATCGATGGCCAGCGCCCCTGGGGGTCGATGGCCAGCCCCCGCAGCATCACCTTGCGCAGCGCCTCCGGAACCATCGAGCCCTTCGGTACCGGTCGAACCGCTCCCAGCTCCAGCGCCTGCATCAACGCTTCCATCGAGCGGCCCTCGAACGGTCGCTCGTCGTAGAGCGCCTCATAGAGCGACACGCAGAAGCCGAACTGATCGCTGCGGGCATCTGCCTCCTCGCCCTTCATCTGCTCCGGTGGCATGTAGGCGGGCGTCCCGAGCACCGTTCCCGTGCGGGTCAGGGACGAGGCGAGCGCGGCCTCCTCGGCCTCGAGCTCGAGCTCCGTGCTCGGGTCCTCGCTCGGCTCGGCCTCCTCGCGCTGCCGGGCCAGCCCGAAGTCCAGCACCCGCACCCGCCCCTTGTCGTCGATGACCGCGTTGCCCGGCTTGAAGTCGCGATGTACGAGCCCCTCGGCATGTGCCGCCGCCAGCCCCTCGCCGGCTTGGAGGTAGACCTGCACGCACTCCCGCCAGCTCGGCCGCGGCGCCTGTTGCACCCAGCTCGCCAGCGAACGGCCGCGCACGAGCTCCATTGCGACGAAGATCTGGTCGTCGGCCTCACCCACCTCGTAGACCTGCACCACGTGGGGATGCGACAGCTTGGCCAGCGCCTGGGCCTCGCGAACCAAGCGGGCGCGATGCCGCGTGGCGAGCTCGCGGTGCAGCACCTTGATCGCCACCCGTCGGTCGAGCGTGCGGTCGAACGCCTCGAGCACCGTCCCCATGGCGCCGCGCCCCAACACCCCGAGGACCATGTACCGTCCTACCCGCTGGCGTTCCGCCGGCACCTGGAAGAGTGCTTCGAACACTCGATCTCGCTCGGCCAGCTGAGCCGCGCCCTCCAGGCTCGGTGCCGGCAGCGGGAGCCCGCCGACGGAGGCTTCGGGGCCCAGCAACGTCGTGGCCGTGGCGAACGCCTTCGGGGGCGCGGCCGGAGCGGACACTCTGGATGAGTCGTGCGCGTGTCCCGCGGCCGATGGATCGCTCTTCGCGTCGGGCATCCTCCATGCCGTACGCTGGTCGCCGAGGAAGATTGCATCCTTGCGAGGAACACCGTACGAGGGGCAATCGGGAGCGGATCCAGAAGGTGTTCGCATGTGATGCGACCCCTCGATCGGCCCGCCGAGCATCCGATGATCGAGCAGGCCCGACCTATGACACCGTGCCGTCTCGCATCACCAAATAGCACGCGCGACCGCGCTTACGCGCATAGCGGATCGTGGCCCACGTCCCGCTCCTGCGCTGCTCCGGTCCATAGGGCGTGGCGACGAGCACGTCGGTCTCGTCGATGATGGCCTTGTTCCTCCTGAGGTAGTCCTTGGGCTCGCGCTCGGCGGCCGCACCCTTACAGAACGCCCGCGCCTTGTCGTTCGTGGGCGGGTGGACGATCACCTCGAGCCCCAGCGATCGCGCGATGGCGTGAGCATCGGCGTCGGCCCCGGTGCAATCCCCATGATGAAGCTGCGCCGCCCCCAGCTCCTTCAGCCACGCGATCACCTGCGCGCGCTGGGCTTCGCTCATCCCGGAGATCGTACCGGTGAACCCGACCTTCATCTCGGTCCAGCTCGCCCCGACACACCGATCAGAACGAGCCGCCGAACGAGAACCCAGCCGAGGTGCGCGTGAGCTGGGCGCCCACCCGCACGCGGGCAATCGGGGCCAGCCCCAGCCGTCGACGCAGTGTTGCGTTGTGCTCGTCGATGAGGCTCTTGGCCACGGCAGGCTCGACGGGATGCGCGGGCGCGAAACGGTCGAACACGCTGGCCGAGGTCGTGAGGAGCAACCCCGCCGTGGCGGTGATGGCCCCTGCGAGCTGCATGGTCTTGTCCTCGGGCTCGCGGAAGGCTCCCGCGAGCCCGATCCCGAGGCCCGCCACGAACATCGTCGCGCCGCCCGCGAACAGACCCCAGCGGATCCCGATGCGACGCTTGTAGGTCGCCGCCAGATCCGGTCGACCGACCGCCATGTAGAACTTGGCGCCTCGCAGGCCCTGGCCGCCCTGTGACGGCGAAAAGCGGAGAGGTGACAGCGAGCCCGTGAGACGCGGGGAGAGCATCGCCGTCGTCACATGGATCATCTGCGCCTCGTACTGGGCCTCGGCGTCGGCGGAAGGAGTAGGGGCAACGGCGGTAGGCGCAGGCTCGGTAGGCGCAGGCTCGGTGGGCGCAGGCTCGGTGGGCGCAGCCTCGGTGGGCGCAGCCTCGGTGGGCGCAGCCTCCGGGGTTTCCGTCGTCTCCGTGCTGGTCGGAGTAGCGGTGGCAGGCTCCGGAGTCACCGGGGCGGCATGGGCCGCCCGCGACCCGAGCACGACGGTCACGAGCATTGCCCCGGTCAGTGTCTGGACGAACCCTCGAGCAGGAAGCCTAACGCCGCGAAGAGACATCGTGCCGAGGGTACTCTCTTCGCAGAGGCATGGTCGAGCGTCCAGCAACGAGCTCGATGACGACTGCGTCTTCGACCCTTCGAAAGGACCGCGCTCGGGTGCGCCCGGCTCGAATTCGGGCGTGCTCGGCTCGACCTCGCGCACAGTCGGAGTGGTCGAGTGTATCCTTGCGCATATGGTGATGGAGCGACGCCGAACGATTGTCGTGAGTCTGGTCGTAGGTCTGGCCGGGTTGGCAAGCGCGTGCGAGAGCACCGAGCAACCACGCGCCGAGCCGAGCATCGCGAGCAAGCCATCCGCCGTAGGCGAGCAGCCCATCGCGACCAAGCCCGTCGTGGGCGAGCAGCCCTCCGGGAGCAAGCCACCCGCCGTAGGCGAGCAGCCTGCCGCGAGCCCGGCCAAGCCCGAGCCCACCACCCCCGTCTCCGCCCCCGCCGCTGCGCCGAGCCGGCTCGGTGTCTCGCCCAATCCCGAGCACGCGGTGATGATCGCAGGCAGCGACGCGGAGCCGGGCATCGTGGTCCTCGACGCGAGCAGCGAGCCCGTCGGTAGGCTGGTGAGCGCCAAAGTGGACTGGTGCCGCGTGGATCCGCGTGCAGGCGTGGTCTGGTACCGGCACCGACCGCCCGGCGACCTCGGCATCGTGGGCCCGGGCATCATCTCGTTCGTCGACCTCGAAGGCGATGGACCACCGGTGACCGTAGCCGAGAAGATGCCCGAGAAGGTCGTCATCCAGTACTCCGACGAGGTGCTCGGCCAGCCGCCGCTTCACCAATTCCAAGAGGGCGTGGCCATACTCATGGAAGACCCCCCGCGACTCGACGCGATCCTCGGTTGCGATGGCGACATGGCGGTCTACTGCTTCGGCGACGACGTCATCGACATCGAGCCGGCTCGCAAGCGAGCCCTGGCGAAGGATCGCAAGGCCATGGCGCGGAAGCCCTTCCTGGGTGCCGAGGCGGTGGCCGGGTTGGTGGCCCGTGGCAAGGGGCGCCGTGCAGTGCCGAGCGAGGCTCCGCGAGGTCCCGAGCCGGAGCGGGTCACGACCGTTCCCGCAGAGAGCTGCGAAGCCATGCCCGACGAGTGCGGCAAGGCCAAGCGACTGCCCGGCACGCCGTACTGGCAGGTCGTGGTGAGCAACAGCCGCGGCGACTTCTACTATGAAGCGCTCGGCCTCTACGATCCGGTGGAGAAGGTGTTCTTCGATCCCACGGACCCCAAGGCGCGCGGGCCCGTGCCCACGTCGAGCGAGCCGTTCATCCCCACCTGGGTGTCGCCATCGGGCACGCGCGCGATGAACGGCTCGACGCTGGTGGAGCTGGCCGGCGGCACGCTGGCCACGGGCCTTGGTGGCGCGTGTGGATTCTGGGGCGGTGGCTGGGAGAGCCCTTCCAGCGACTAAGAGTGGCCGGGCGCATCGCGTGCCTTGACAGCGATCATCTCATGTAACATATAAAGTATCATGAGACGGGACAGCCGGCTCTCGGTCGCGCTGCACGTGCTCCTGCACATGGAGGAGCTCGGTCGCGTGATCACCTCCGAGGCGCTCGGGCCGATGATGGGCATGAACCCGGTGGTCGTGCGCCGGACCATCGCGGGGCTGCGCGACGCGGGGATCGTGCGCGCCGAGAAGGGCCACGGCGGAGGCTGGTCGCTCGCGCGGCCGCTCGCGTCGGTGACTCTGGGCGACGTGTACGACGCGCTCGGCTCGCCGTCGATCTTCGGCATCGGACCGCGGGACGAACAGCCGCGGTGCCTGGTCGAGCAAGCGGTCAACCGCGCGCTCGGGCAGGCGCTCGACGAGGCCGAGGCGCTGCTGCTCGCGCGGCTGCGCTGCGTCTCGGTGGCGGACATCGCCACCGACGTGCGCTGGCAAGCCCCGCCCGCCACGTGCACCAAGCCGGCCAAGCAGACGAAGAAGGGATCCACCACGCATGCATGACGTCATCATCATCGGCGGCAGCTATGCCGGCCTCTCCGCCGCGCTGCAGCTCGGTCGGGCACGCCGTCGCGTGCTCGTCCTCGACGCCGGCCAGCGGCGCAACCGCTTCGCCTCGAGCGCCCATGGCTTCCTCGGGTACGACGGCCAACCTCCAGAGCTGATCACGGCCAAGGGCCGCGCCGATGTGCTCGCGTACTCCACCGTGGCGTGGCGCGAGGCCACGGCCACCGCGGCGCGGCCGATCGCGGGCGGCTTCGCCGTGCAGGCGGGCAGCGAGGAGCACCACGCCCGCCGCGTGGTGCTGGCCACCGGCGTCGTCGACGAGCTGCCCCCGACCCCGGGCCTCGCCGAGCGCTGGGGTCGCACGGTGTTCCACTGCCCGTATTGCCACGGCTACGAGCTCGATCGCGGGCGGCTCGGCGTGCTCGCCACGAGCCCGCTGGCGATGCACTCGGCGCTGCTCGTGTCCGAGTGGTCTGCGCCCGGCCAGACCACGCTGTTCCTCGATGGTGCGTTCGAGCCCGACGCCGAGCAGCTCGCCGCGCTCGCCTCGCGCGGCATCGGGATCGAGCGCGAGCGCGTGGCCGCCGTCGAGGGCGACGCTCCTGCGATCGTGCTCCGGCTCCGCGACGGCCGCACGAGCCCGTTCGACGGCCTCTTCGTGCTCCCGCACACGCGCGTCGCCCCGCTCGCGCAGCAGCTCGGCTGCGCGCTCGACCCGGGCCCGCTCGGCTCGTTCATCAAGACCGACCTCACCAAGGAGACGACGACCCTCGGCGTGTTCGCCTGCGGCGACGCTGCGAGCGCAGCGGGGTCGGTGGCGCTGGCGGTGGCCGACGGCGTGATGGCCGGGGTGGCGGCCCACCGATCGCTCGTCTTCCGGCCGGACGTGCCGTGAGCCCGAGCCGTCTCGGGCTACATCGCCACGCCGCAGATGCCCACGTTCTCGTACTTGGGCGGCGCTTGGCCTTCCTCGTACCAGGGCAGGCACTCCTGGCCCGGCAAGCATGGCGCCGGCTCCATGGTCAGGTCGCAGAACGAGCTGCAGCAGCCCGCCAGCCCGGCGCAGCCCGGCACGTGCTCGATCGGCAGACACGCGCTGCCCGGATCGCACACGTTGATGAACTCGCACTCGTCACCGGGGGCACCCACTTCGCCGGAGGCGTCGGGGGCACACTGGAAGCCGTCGTTGATCGGGTAGCAGGCGTCGCCCGCGTCGCAGTCCTGCGCGAGCGGGTTGCAGTTGGGGAAGCACAGCGCCAGCACGCTGTCGCCCGAGATCGCACACGAGGAATCGGGATCCTCGCAGGTCGGCGCGGCTTCCGAGCCCACGCAGAAGGCCACGCACTCGCCTTCGAGCGTCACGGGATCCACGTCCCAGCACATCGAGCCGAGCTCGCAGCTATCGATCCCGCTCAGGCCACTGCCCTCCGCGGTGCACGCCTCTCCCACACCGTCGGGATCGTCGACGATCGGCGAGCAGCGCAGCGCGTTCCACTGGGAGCCGCCGTCGTTCGCCCACGGCATGCACTTCTCGCCGAACGGGCAGTCTTGCTGGAAGAAATCACACTCGAACGGCTCCCAAAAGTCCAAGCCATCGAGGAAGACGGCCGACGTCATGGTTGGCCCGCCGCTCGTCGAGTCACTCGGCGGCGGCGTGGTGGTATTCGGTGGCGTGGTCGTGGTGCCCGGCGACGTGGTGGTGCTCGGCGGCGCGGTCGTGGTGCCCGGCGGCGGCGGATCGGTGGTGCCGCCATCCTCGGCGTCGGTCTCGGTGCTGCCCTCGAGGATGATCAGCGGACCACACCCCGCGAGCCACCCCACCATCGTCCACGCGAGCCCGTGGCCCCAGTGCATCCGCATGGGCTAAGGATAGCAATTTTGCGAGAGAATAAATAGTTTTGTTGGTATTGATCTTTCGCTCGGGCGGCTGTGGCGCGGCTCAGGGGCAGTCGATCGGCAAGAGCGGGGTCATCTCCGGGTAGTGGCCCTCGATCTCGACGTAGGCCTTTTGGTCGGCGATGACCCAGTGCTCGGCGAGCGGCGCGAGCTGGTTGTCGGCACCATCGACGATGCCGCCCGCGTCGGGCTGTCGGTAGTGGAGGAAGATGGTCGCATCGGCACCCTCGGCCCGCGCGGCTGCGATCTCGGCACAGGCTTCCGTCTGGCGCACGCCGACCTCGAGGACGAGGTCGACCTGCTCGGCACTGCCGGGGACGGATCGCGCCTTGCGGACGCCGACGTCGCCCGCGGCGTGCAGCGGCAAGGGGAGTCCGCGGAGGGGCAGCGGATCCGCGTGACCGTAGCCATCGCCGCCTCCGTCGTAGCCGTCGTCGCCCTCGTCGTCCGGCGGGACGTAGCCGGTCGGGTCGTCGTAGCCGGTCGGATCGTCATAGCCCGTGTCGCTCGTCGGGGCGTAGCCGGTCGGGTCGTCGTCGACGTAGCCACCGGTGGTGTCGGGCTCGAGCCCCTCGAAGTCGTAGCCGAGCGCGTAGTAGACCGTGGCGTCCTCGTAGGCAATGGCGAGGCTCAAGCGAAAGAGCGAGGGATCGATCGTACCGGGATCCGCGATCGCCTCGGTGAACGTGAGCCGCAGCGTGCGGCCGTCGACGAGCTCGGCATCGGTCAACTCGGGCGGATTGGTGTCCGCAGGAGCACAAGCTGGCAATAACAGGACGAGCGAGCGCCAAAAGTTACCGTGACGGGACATGAGCGCATCGTAGCATCAGGCGCAGTGATCGGGCGCAAGATCGGACGACACGACGAGCTACGGCGTTCGTCCGCACTTCCCGAATTCCAGCACGCACGACCGTGTTCGACGTGGCATGCTCCGCCGATGGGGCACCATCGAAGGAACGAGGTGGGGTTCGGGCACGTGTCCTCGCGCGAGCAGAGTTCGGCACCGAGGACGACGAAGGCGAGGACTGACCCGCGCCGCGTGCCTACTGGCAGGCGAGGTGCAGATCGACCACCTCGCCGCGCCGCAGCTCGCCGTGCTCGACGAACGTGAAGCTCGCGCGCTCGACCCCGCAGTTGCCTCGCTCGTCGCACTGGCGCTCGATGCGATAGTCGAGCTCGATGGAGAGCACCTGGCGCTGCGAGAGCTCCTCGGTCTCCGCGAAGGTCGAGCGGCGGTCGCTGTCGTGGTCGCCCCACAGCACCAGCTTGGAGAAGCCCACGTCGCGGACGTCGATGATGCCGTTGCCGTCGTCGTCGAGCTCGCGGAGCGCGTCGAAGCCGTGGGCCGCGCGCGTGCCGTCGCGCAGGCGGGTGCCCGAGCCGAACAGCTCGCGACCGGAATCGATCGCGCCGTTGCTGTCGCGATCGAGCGCGAGCCAGGGCGTGCTCGCCTCGGGCCAGTCGGTGGTGATGCAGCCGCCGATCCCGTCGAGGTCGAAGGTCGCCGCCCCCGCGGGCGAGAGCTCGGCCGGACGCCCGTCGAACGAGAGCACCAGCGGGGTGTTGCAGCCCGCGTCGAAGCTTTGGTTGTCGTCCCAGTCGGGTACGCCGTCGTAGAGATTGCAGCTGCGGTAGGCCCCACAGGCGATGGCATCGGCACCTTCGCAAGGGCATGCCTCGGTCTCACCGGGAGTACAGTCGATCTGGGTCAAGCATGGGCCCCACGCCATCGCGTCGCAGAACTGCGTGCCCTCGGCACCCTCTTCGGTGGTGCACGCCTGCGAGTCGCCGAGCCCTTCGCACGCCGTGGCCTCGGTCTCGCCCACCTCGGTCTCGCCCACCTCGGTCTCGCCAGCCTCGGTCTCGCCAGCCTCGGTCTCGCCAGCCTCCGTCGCACTGCTCGCACCATCGTCTCCACTGTCGCGTTCGTCACAAGCCGCGAGCATCAAGCTGCCAACGGTGAGCGCGGTGAGGATGGTCTTCTGATATCCGGTGTTCATGTCGATTCTCCAAGCCAAATGAGCGAGCCGCGTGGGCTGCTGGCTTACGGGTGTCGACCTCGAACCATTCGATCGGGGCGAGCCGCAAGCGGCCGCGCGATTTGCGCAAAATCCAACGATTTACACCCTCGTACACCATCCGAATCGATCAAAACCGTTGATTTTCGATGAGTTTTGTTCGATTCTGTATCCGTGCGGTCGGCGTGGCTCCGGGGGGAGGTTCGAGTAGCGGCGTGCGTGCTCGCGGTGCTCGGCACGTCCGGCTGCCTCGACGGTCGCGTGCTCGCGCTCGATGGTGACGACGAGCCGACCACGAGCACTGGCGCGATCACGAGCGGCGTATCGACCTCGCTCGGCACGAGCACCGTGAGCAGCTCGACCACCGCCTCGGCCGACGACACCGTGAGCATGCCGGGCACGGATTCCACGGGTTCGGTGTTCGTCGTGCCGAAGGAAGACCTCGGATTCTCGTTCATGTGCGACATCTTCACCCAGAACTGCCCAGTGGGAGAGAAGTGTACGGCCTGGGCCAATGACGGCAGTGGCTCGTGGAATGCCACGAAGTGCGTCCCCATCGCCGATGATCCGGTGGGAGTGGGTGAGCCATGCCAAGTGGAGGGCTCGGGAACGACCGGCATCGACGACTGCGAGCTCGGGGCCATGTGCTGGGATGTCGATCCCAAGACCAACGAGGGCGTGTGCAGGGGGTTCTGCTTGGGTCAGGAATCCGACGCCCACTGCGAGAACCCGCACGAGGCATGCAGTTTCAGTGGCTCTGGGGCCATCGTCTTGTGCCTTCCGATCTGTGACCCCCTGGAGCCGAGCTGTGCGCCGGGCCAGGCGTGCTATCCCATCGTGGAGGTCTGGATGTGTGCCCCCGATGCCTCGGGGGACCTCGGGGCCTACGGCGATCCGTGCGAGTTCATCAATGTCTGCGATCCGGGGCTCATCTGCCTCGATTCCAGCGCGGTGCCGCCCGGACAAGCATGCGAGGGTGCGAACGGGTGTTGCACCGAGGTCTGCGACATCACCGATCCGGCCGGCGATCTCCAGTGCGCGGGGGCGGCCGAAGGCCAGACCTGCCAGCCATGGTACGAGGAGGGCACGGGCCCGGCGGTGCTGGAGCACGTCGGTGCGTGCGCGCTGCCAGCGTGACACGGGCCCGATCATGGCCCCATCCGCGGGTGTAATCCCCGGCGGACGCGGCCGTTGTTCGAATCCATGCCCTTGGCCCCCCGTCTCGCCTTCTTCTTGCTCGTACCGTGGGCGTCGGCGTGTGAGGACGAGCTCCCGGAGCGTGGCGCTCCGATCGAGCACGAGGACGAAGGCGACGAGCTCGAAGAGACCGTGTGCATCGAGGAGTGCTACCCGATCAAGCAGGACTGCGAGCCCGGAAAGGCGTGCCTGCCCGCCGACCCCGGGTTCGTCTGCCGTGAGATGCCGAGTGTCATAGAAGGCACGCGCCGCGGCCTCCACGATACCTGTGAGGTGGGCAGCCAGACCTGCAACGCAGGCCTTCTATGCCTCCAGGTGGCGGCGCCGGGCTGCAACGAGGGCCGCGGGTGCTGCGTGGCGATCTGCGACGTCGACACCCCCGAGTGCCCCGAGAGCACCGAGTGCTACCCGATATTCGAAGCCGCGCAGATGTGCTACCCGAACGTGGGTGCCTGCGTGCTCTTCTGATGGGGCCAAGCCCCATCACTGGCCAGACCGCAGCGGCGAGCGATTTCGTGCTGGCCGACGGTGTCCGTTGACCATAAGGTTGCGGACATGCGGGGCGGGACATGGGTGACGTGGGCAGCCCTCGTGCTCACCGGCTGCGGCTCTCCGGGCCCGGCCGTGGGCGACGGGGAAGCAGGCAGCAGCGAAGGCTCGGGGAGCAGCGACGCCGCGGGAAGCTCGGGCGCCGCCGACCCGACGAGCGACGGCGCCAGCGGGGGAGCGACGTCGGGCACCACGGAAGTGGCCGACGGCACGGGCCCGGCGGAGCCGTACTGCGGCGATGGCAACCTCGACCCCGGCGAGGCGTGCGACGACGGCAACGACGATGACTTCGATGGGTGCCGCAGCGATTGCACCGCGGTCGAGCTCCTCGATCCACCTCCGCTCGAGTGGACCTACGTGGAGGTGCCGGGCACGCGCTGCATGGACGGCTCGACCGCCGGCTTCGCGGTCAACCACGACCCTGCGTCGTCGAACGTGATGATCTACCTCGAGGGCGGCGGGGCCTGCTTCAGCGACTCGTGTGACTTCACCGCCTTCAACATTCCGTTCGTTCCACCCGGCGACGGGATCTTCAGCCGCAGCAACGACGCCAATCCGGTGAAGGACTGGACGATGATCTACGTGCCGTACTGCACGGGAGACATCCATGCCGGCGACTCCGAGCTGGAGCTCGGCGGGCAGCTCCGCCAGTTCCGCGGCTACACCAACATCACCCGCTACCTCGAGCAGTGGGTGCCGAGCTTCACGGCCGAGCGCGTGCTCCTCACGGGCATCAGCGCCGGTGGCTTCGGCGCGGCCCTCAATGCCGTCCAGGTGGCAGATGCCTACGGCGACCAGGTGGAGCTGACCGTGATCGACGACTCGGGCCCCCCGCTCGGCAACGCCGTGATCGCCCCCTGCCTGCAGACGCGCTTTCGGGAGACGTGGAACCTCGACGGCACGTTCCTCGCCGACTGCCCGGCGTGCGATCCCGACGACTTCGCGACCGACTATCTCGAGCACGTCATCATGACCCGCCCCGAAGTTCGCTTCGGCGTGTTCTCGAACACTGCCGACGCGGTCATCAGCACGTACATGGGCGCGGGCTGGTGCAACGGGCAGTACGACAACTGCGAAGGCCTGCCGCTGCCCGTGCCGGCGCCGACCTACACCGAGGGGCTGCTCGAGATCCGGGACCTGCACGAGCCGGAAATCTCCACCTTCTACGTGGTCGGGCTGGGGCACACGGTGCTGCGGCTCGGGTTCAACGTCACCACCGTGGACGGCACGTCGGTCCCCGAGTGGGTCGGCAGCGTCCTCGACGGGGAGATCACCCACGTTGGACCGTGAACCGAGCCGTAGCGACGGCACGAGTAGGATTGCGCTCACGATGCTGCGCTCTTCGTTCATCACGCTTGGATGGGCCGCCCTGATCGCCGGCTGCACGCCGGCGTCCGTCCGCCCTCCGGAGGTCCCCGAGGGGCCGTGGCAGGTCCACGAAATCGAGCTGCCGGGGCGCATCGACGGCGGCCCGCTGCGCCTGCGCTACCTCGCCGCCGGGCCCGAGGACGCGCCCACGGTGGTGTTGCTGCACGGGTTCCCGGACACGATCTACGGCTGGCGCTACGTGATCCCGCAGCTTGCCACCGACCACCGCGTGTTGGTCCCGACACTGCGTGGCTACGCCGGCGCGACGTTGCCGAGAGGCGGCTACGATCTGTCCACGCTGGCGGGCGACCTCTTGGCCTTCGTCGACGCCACCGCGCCGGCGGGCACCGATCCGGACATGCCGATCGATCTCATCGCGCACGACTGGGGCGCATCGATCGGCTGGCAGGCGACCACGGAGCACCCCGAGCGCTTTCGAAGCTTCACTGCGCTCGACGTCCCGCACCCGGTGGCGCTGCAGCGGCTGTGGGACCAGTCCAAGGAGCAGCGCCAGTATGGCAAGTTCGTCCGCAAGCTCGTGACGCCCGGCGCCTCTGCATACCTGGCCTCGATGAAGCCCGCCAAGCGGCGAGAGCTGATGTACTACCAAGAGCTCCGTGACGACGACGCCCTACGCCCGCAGGACCTCGCGTTCTATGACGCGTCCTACGACGACCGCGCGGACGTCTGGGGGCCGATCCGCTACTACAAGACCCTGGTCCGCGAGCGCCGAACACTCGCCGAGCGCTCGGCACGAGCGGGCCGCGTCAAGGTCCGCACCCTGGTGCTGTGGGGCAAGCACGACAGCTACATGCTCACGCCGCTCGCAGCGCTCTCTTGCGAGCAGGTCGAGGCGGAGTGCGAGCACCGGGTGTTCGACGGCGCGGGCCACTACCTGCAGTGGGATGAGCCCGACGCCGTGGTGAAGGCCTGGCGAGCGTTCACCGGGTCCGCCGCGGCTAGCCCGGCGGCTCCAGGAACTGAGTGAGGTCGCCGCCGCCGATCTCGTAGAACGAGTTCTGGTTCCAGCCGCCGACCCAGAAGTGGTTGAGCGCACCGAACCCGAAGCCCTCCACCGGCACGCCGGTGTCATCGGCATACGTGAACATGTTCTCCTGCACCCAGCCGGCCACCGGATCGTGGCGGTACTGGCCGATGAAGTTGCTGGTCATGTCCGAGACGTAGACGTAGGGAATGCCGGTGCTGGGATCGGTCACCACGTCCATGCCGTCCATGTGGTCGCCCGCGAGCACGGGGAACTCGAAGGCATAGCCCCAGGTCATCGTCTCCTTGTCGTACTGGAACACGCGGCGGTAGCTCTCGTTGCCGGAGTACCAGACGTCGTTGACGTCGTCGTAGCCGAGGAACGCGAGGTAGCCATAGGTCATCGCGCCGATCCACGGCGACTTGGGGGCCACCTGCGAGGTGACGCCGGTCGCGAGGTCGAGGGCGGTGATCTGGTTGGGGCCCGCGTACGAGATCGTCGTGGGCGTCGCGTAGAGCTCCATCTGGTGGGGGACCGCGCCGAAGTTGCTGAACGGGAACGACTGCACGAACGTGAACACGCGCTCCTCGACGGGCCCGGGCTCGTCCGACGAGCTCGGGTGCTGGTGAGGCTCGAGCTTGCCGTCACCGTCGGAGTCGAGCAGCTGCACGTCGTAGGCGCCGAGCACCAGCTGGCCCGCCTGATAGGCGGTGAACCAGATGCGGTTGCCTTCGCTGTCGACGTCGGAGACGGTGTCGAACCCTCCGGCCAGCGGCGAGAACGTCGAGTAGAGGTAGTACTCCCCGGTGGGCGTGACGTCACCGATCGGCGCCAGCGGTGAGCAACCCTGCACACCGATGTCGCAGTACTGGCCGGCCGCGGGATCGCAGACCATGACCTCTTCCCAGTAGGGCACGCCGTCGGTGTTGCAGGTCAACACGCGCGGGCCCTTGCACGTCCACTGGCCTGCCGTGCACACCACGCAGCCCTGGCCCTCCACGCACACCTCGGGCGTGCACACCGTCGTGTCGACGGTGCCGCCGCTGCCGTCGCACTGCACGGCCGTGTTGTCGTCGCAGTAGGTGCCCGCGGGCAGCTCCTCGCAGAACGAGCCATCGCCGAGGTCGAACTTGGGTGCCTCGTCGGCGGGGTCACCATCGGCAGCCGTGGACCCACCATCGGCCGCGCCACTCGACTGCATGCTGGTATCGCCCGTCGTAGCGTTGGTGTCTGACACTACGCCCGCGGTCAGCGACGAGACGCCGCCTTCGTCCTCTGCGGGCGCCGTACCGCACGCGAGCATCAGGCAGACGCTGGCGAGCGCCACGGCCCCGAGGCCCGCGGCACCGCCAGGCGACGCCATCCGAAGGGGCCGCCAACCGTGGAGGGCGACGGCATGAGGGGCCAGGGGGGTCGGCGCGTGCATGGGTAATCGTACGACACCACAACCCGGACCCTTGCCGGGCCGGTCGCTGAAAAGTCCGTGGATCCATCGGAATCGCGACATTCGCGCGGCTCGCCGCCCCGCGATCTGTACGCGGGATTTCGTCCCATACTCGGTCCCTGAGCCCGAGATGCAGCACCTCGACCTCTGGAAGCAGCAGCTCGGTCGGATCCCCGAGCACGTCTGGGAGCAGCGCGAGCTCGAGACGCTCGTGCTCGCGGACAACGGCCTCACCGAGCTGAGCCCGCGCGTGGGTGATCTCTCGCGGCTGCGCATGCTCGATCTCGGGCACAACGCGCTCACGGAGGTTCCCGCCGCGCTCGGCGAGCTCCCGGCGCTGCGCGATTTCCTCTACCTGCACGACAATCGCCTGTCGAGCCTGCCCGCTGCGCTCGCCCGGCTGACCGCGCTCCGCTACCTGAGCCTCGGCGACAACGCGTTCGTCGAGCTGCCCGCCGCGGTGCTCGGCATGGTCGGGCTCGTGGAGCTGCACCTCGGCGGCAATGCGATCACCGAGCTGCCCGAGCGCATCGACGAGCTGTCACGCCTGCGCGAGCTCTACCTGCGTGACAATCGACTGGTCGCGCTGCCGAGCTCGATCGGTCGGCTGCTCGAGCTTCGCCGTCTGGATCTGCGCGGCAACCCGCTGCGCGAGCTGCCCGCTGCGATCGCAACGCTGCCGCGGCTCGACAAGCTCGATCTGCGCTGGACGCCGAGCCTGGTACGACCGCAGTGGCTCGCGGAGCTCGAGGCCCGCGGGTGCCTGGTCCATGTGTAGCGATGGGCGATCTCAAACAGGGGTAAAATGGCCCAGTGCGAAATCGAGTCGTATGAATCTGAATCCAGGGTAGCGTGAAATCCAAGTCATGCACGAGCCCAGGCGGCGCGCGAATCCGAGTCGCGCGAATGCGAGTGTAGCACGCAGATCATCGGTTTCGCTTGACACCGCATGGTATGGCTGGGATACCTCTCGCCGATTGGCATGATCCCCGCGATGGTCGAGAGCAAGCAGAAGATCCTCGTCCTCGGAGCCGGTTTCGGCGGGCTCGAGGCAGCGTCCACTCTCGCCCCGCATGGCTACGATGTCACGCTGATCGACAAGTCCGAAGGGTTCGCAATCGGCTTCACCAAATTCGATCTGATGCTGGGGATCCGTACCTACGACCAGATCCACGACCGCTACGAGCACCTGCGAGAGCAGCGAATCCGCTTCGTACGCGACACGATCACCGGCATCGACACCACTGCCCGCACGGTGACCTGCCTCGGCAGCACCCACCGCTACGATCGCCTCATCGTGGCCCTCGGCGCGACCATCGACCCCGATTCCACGCCGGGGTTCGCGGCCAGCGGTGGCCACGAGTTCTACTCGGAGCGCGGGGCCGAGGCGCTCGCACCGGTGCTCGCGGGCTTCGAGCGGGGTACGGTGGTCGTGTCGATCCTCGGGCTGCCCTACAAGTGCCCACCGGCCCCGTACGAGGCGGCATTCCTGCTGCACGACCTCCACGTCGATCGCGGGCGTCGCGACGCCGTCACCATCGCGGTCACCACTCCGTTGCCGCGGCCGATTCCCGTCTCGCCGAGCGTCTCGTCGACCATCGAGGAGCTGTTCGGCGGGCACGACATCAGCTTGGCGACGAATTTCCAGGTGGACCGGATCGATCCCGTCGCGAAGACGGTGTGCGCCGCCGACGGTCGGGTGGTCCCGTTCGATCTACTGCTGGGCGTGCCCCGGCATCGCCCACCGGCGGTGGTGGTGGAATCGGGCCTGGGCCAGGGGCCGGGCGGCTTCATCGAGGTCGATTCCGCCACCCTGCGCACGAAGTTTCCCGACGTATTCGCGGTGGGGGACGTCACCCATGTGCCCGCGGGGCAGGGCGCCGTGGCCAAGGCCGGCGCCATGGCGGAGGCCGCCGCCAAGACGGTGGTCGCCAACATCCTGCACGAGGACGGGCTCGGTCCCGCGCCCGTGCCCTACAAGGCCGCGGGGTGTGGGTACTTCGAATTCGGCGACTCGCGCATTGCGAGGGTGGACATCGACTTCCTCGGCGACACTTCGCCGTGCGTGCTGCTCGACGGGTTGTCGACCGATCACCGGGTGGGCAAGGACCAGTTCGAGTCGGTGCGTCGCGAGCGGTGGTTCAATCCGACCCCCAAGGGGAAATAGCCACGATCTCATTGGTGCATCGATTTCGACCACGAGAAGAGCGGTTTGCCATGGCATTCGATCACGAGTCCATCACCCGGGAGGTCGAGGAGCGCTTCGGGACCTTCATCAGGGAGCGGATCAATCCCACCGCCGCCCACCGGGACCAGACCTACTCCACGTTCGACCACGCCATGCTCCGCGAGATGGGGCGGCTGGGCCTCATCGGGTTCACGGCCCCGGCCTCGATCGGCGGGCAGGGGCGCACGTGGCAGGAGTGGGGGCACGCGCTGGAGGAGATCGGCTACCTCGCCGACGACTCGGGGCTCCCGATGCTCCTGGCCTACCGCGAGACTGCCAACAACCTGGTGCACTACTCGGGGATGAACGGGCGGCCCCACCTCCTCGAGCGCTATGCCCGTCCAGCCGTGCGCGGCGAGGCGTACATCGGCTGGCTCTACACCGAGGAGAAGGACGTGCTCGAGCTCGACACCAAGGTCGTCGCGCGCGGCGGGCGGTACATCCTCGATGGCTGCAAGACGGCCTCCACCGGTGGCATGAGCTGCACCTCGTGGATCGTCTACGCGCGCACGGAGGACGGTGGCGACTCCATGGTGTTCGTGGTGGAGCGCGACGATCCCGGGGTCACCGTCACCCCGCTGCGCACCCTGGGGCTTCGATCGATCGGCCTGGCCTCCCTCACGTTCGAGGGCGTCGAGCTCACCGAGGATCGCATCGTGGCCCCTCACGACGGGCTCAGCCACGGGCAGATCTTCGTCAACGAGCGGCGGATCACCGGCGCCTCGTGGCTCCTCGGGCGCATGCGCTCGCTCATCGAGCGGGTCATCGAGGACACCAAGCCGAAGGTCAGGTTCGGTCGGAGGCTCGCGGACTTCGACACCTTCAAGGCCAGCATCGGACGCATGCACATCGCGCTCGAGCGGGCCCGGGCGTCCACCTATCGCATGCTCGAGCGCGTCGAGAGCCAGCGCAGGGATCGGGACTACGTGCACGAGGAGCTCGTGCCCATCGCCAAGTACCTGGCCACGGAGTCCGCCCTCGAGGTGGCCGACATCGCCCAGCGGCTGTCGGGGGGGCACGGCTACTTCGAGCCCTACGGCATCGAGCGCTACCTCCGAGACTTCTACGGGCTCGTTCCGATCATCGGAGGCCAGCCCGCCATCGAGACGCAGGTCGGGGATCACGTGATCTGGCGTCACGATCGTCGACTGAATGCCAGGCGCAACACCGAGCCCAAGGGGCCATGAGGAGGGACGTGCCGTGATCGTAGTCGTGTCTGGAAACCTGAGGCGCTACACCTCGTTCGAGCAAGAAGTACGGCTCGACGCGACCTCGCTCGAGGGGGCCCTCGAAGCGCTCGTCGCTCGCTACCCGGGGCTGCGCCCCGTGCTGTACGACGGGGACGGCAAGCTCCGCTCGGTCCACCGCCTGTTCCTCAACGGCGAGCTGCTCGACGTGGGCCATGGCGATCGCGCCCTCGCTCCGACCGACGAGCTGGGCATCCTCACCGCCATCGCCGGAGGCTGAAACGATCATGCCCCGGGCCATCGACTGGGAAGAAGTCGTCGACACGCGGACGTTCTCCGCCGTTCAGCTCAAGCCCGGGATCGTCACCGCGCTGGCTTGGAACGCGCTGGCTCGCTGGCTCCGTACCCACCTGGTGAGCCTACCGGAGCTGATTGGACGCGAGTCGACGGGGCTCGTGGTGATGGGCTTCCACCTCGAGTACCGGGAGCCGGTTTCGTTCTTCGATTGCGAGGCGTTTCGGGTGCGGGGCGCGTTCCGCATGCTGCGTCGCGGGGAGCGGGGCCAGCTCGATCTGCGGCTGTCCTCGGGGGCCCGCGAGCTGGCCGTGGCCCGGCTCTTGGTGCGGCCGGTGGCGATCCGCGATCCCGTGTCGCTGGGGGCCGAGCCGGCCCCCATGCCGGAGGCCCTGATGATGCGCTTCGAGGCCGACGAGCGGGAGTCGACCTCGCCGGCGCGGCTGTTGCCCGATCGCCTGGCTACGGTGGAGACCACCGGCACCTTGCTGGCCGAGCACACGCGACCGTTTCGCATCCACCGACACCTGTCGGAGGTCGCCGAGCAGTGGTCGTGGACGGAGATCCCGGTGCTGGTCGAGGCGGCCAAGGAAGACCTCGCGCTCGCGCCCCACGAGCACGCCGCCCTGCTACGCCGCTGCCTCGTGCGTCGCCTCGCCCGCTTCGACGTGGAGTTCAGCCGCCCGTTCTTCTCGTTCGAGTCCGGCGAGATCGTCACGCGGGCCTACGACGTCGCAGAGCGCCTCGCGTTCGTACACCGGCTCACCTCGAGCCGCGGCGAGCATCTCCACGCGACGGTCGTGGAGGTGTTCGAAGCATGACCGCCTTCGATCCCTTCGGCTCTCTCGCCGACGACATGGACCTCGACGACGCGCTGGTGCGGGTCACGGAGGAGGCGGGCACTCAGGCGCTCCGACACGAGCACGCGCAGGCCAATCGGTCGGCGGCCGTCGAGGCGTTCGCGGGGTGGTCTTCTGCGCTGGACCCGGCGGCGGCAGAGCTGCGGGCGCGGGTGTGGGAGCGAGTCGAGGCATGGCTGCCCGGGGTGTCCGAGGCGTTCGAGACCGGCACGTTTCCCCGGTCGCTCTTTCGCCAGCTCGGCGACGCCGGGGCGATCGGCGCCTCGCTGGTCGGCCGAGGCGGGCAGCCCCCGCTCTCGCGCGTGGCCACCTGCGCGGTCATGCACGCGCTCGAGTACGGCGATGGGGGTCTGCGGTGCGCGCTGACGGTGCACGACTCGGTGATCCAGGCGCTGGTGCGCTATGGGAGCGACGAGCAGCGAGCGCGCTGGCTGGGGCTGCTCTGCGAGGGCGAGGCACTCTCCGCCTTTGCGCTCACCGAGACCGCCGCGGGATCCGACATCCGGGCGCTCGGCACCCGAGCCACGCGCAGCGGGGGCGACTGGTTGCTGTCGGGCGCGAAGAGCTGGGTGACCAACGGCCCTGGTGCCGACGTCCTCTTGGTGTGGGCGCGCACCAGCGAGCGTCACGACGCGATCCGGGGCTTCCTCGTCGAGCGGGGCACCGCTGGCCTCGAGGTGGAGCCGATCCCCTCGGCCTGTGCGATGCGGGTCGCTCCGGTCGGGCGCGTTCGCCTCGATCGGGTGCGGGTCCCGGATGCCGCGCTCCTGCCCCATGCGTGGGGGCTGGTCGACATCAACGCCTGCCTCGACTACAACCGGCTGACGGTGCTGTTCGGCGTGATGGGCGGGGCCCGGCGATGCCTCGACCTCGCGCTGGAGCACGCAGGCGCACGCGAGCAATTCGGGGTCCCGCTGGCGGCCAAGCAGCTGATCCAGACGATGCTCGCCGACATGGCGCAGCGGGTGGCGCTGGGTGAGCTGGCCTCGCTCCACCTGGCCCAGCGCTGGGATCACGGCCCGCTGCCTCGCTTCGATATCAGCCTGGTCAAGCGGAGCAACTGCGTGGCCGCGCTCGAGGTGGCCCGCATGGCACGGGCCATGCTGGGCGCCGGCGGCATCGACCTCGACCGGCACGTGATGCGCCACCTGCTCAACTTCGAGGCGTCGTATTCCTATGGGGGCACCCATGAGATCCATGGGCTGGTCGTGGGCAAGGAGCTCACGCGAGAGAGCGCGTTCTAGCTGCTTCGAGCCGTAGACATGGGGAATGCCGGTCGCCGGGCTCAGTCGCAGTTTACCCACAGCAAGGAACAACGCGGATCTGCGAGCCCGAGCTTCGCGCCGAGCCCCACCAGCTGGTGCAGGAGCTTCCCGTCGAAGCTCTGGCCGTCGGTGAACGAGACCTGGTCGTCGGCGACGGTCGCAACGAGCGCGCGGCAGCCAGCGAACACCGCGAGCGGATTGCAGGCCTTCATGCAGACCGCGGCTTCGACCCCGCGCTCGAACGGTGGGCACGCAAAGACCCGATGCACCCAGCGATGGAGCCGAGCGAGCTCGGTCGTCGAGTAGGGGGTGCCGCTGGTCCCGACCAGACTGCGCAGCTCGGGTGCGCGCTTGGCAATCGCGTGGAAGTCCGGATCCTGTGCCATCAGCTGGAACAGCTCGACCAGCGCGCGGCGTGAGCTCGCATCGGCCGGCTGCGCGTCGAGCCGGAGCAGCACGCCGAGCAGCGTCGTCATGCCGCATGCATAACCCCCCACGCTGTGTCGGAGCTCGACGAGCGAGGTCGCGCGACCATGGAGATGGTCGGGCAGCTCTCCCGTTCGTGGGTGCCAGCCCGTTCGCCACAGCGCTCGCTGCGTGAAGCGCTCGTGTACCGTCGTCGGCGCCCGCGGCTTCCAGCCTTGGGGTGGTGTGAACGACCACGTCGGGGTGACGCTCTCGATGATGCCGGTCGACGAGCCGCGCATGGGCAGCACGAGCGGCCGCGGCAGCTCCCAGCCGACGAGGAACGCAGGCAGGCACAGCTCCTCGGCGAAGCTCTCGTCGAGCCGCAGTAGGTAGCTCATGCCCCGAGAGCATACGCGGACCTCGGTCCGCCGCTACCCCGGCGGCTCCAGGTACTGGGTGAGGTCACCGCCGCCGATCTCGTAGAACGAATTCTGGTCATACCCGCCGACCCAGAAGTGGTTGAGCGCGCCGAACCCGAAGCCTTCCACCGCCACGCCGGTGTCGTCGGCGTACGTGAACATGTTCTCCTGCACCCAGCCGATCTCGGGATCTTGGCGATACTGGCCGATGAAATTGCTGGTCATGTCCGAGACGTAGACATAGGGAATGCCGGTGCTGGGATCGGTCACGACGTCCATGCCGTCCATGTGGTCGCCCGAGAGCACGGGGAACTCGAAGGCGTAGCCCCAGGTCATCGTCTCCTTGTCGTACTGGAACACGCGGCGGAAGCTCTCGTTGCCGGAGTACCAGACGTCGTTGACGTCGTCGTAGCCGAGGAACGCCAGGTACGGGTAGTTCAGCATGCCGATCCACGGCGCCTTGGGGGCCACCTGCGAGGTGACGCTGGTCGCGAGGTCGCGGAGGGTGATCTGGTTGGGGCCCGCGTACGTGAGCGTCGTGGGGGTCGCGTAGATCTCCATCTGGTGGGGGGTCGCGCCGTCGTTGGTGAACGGCAGCGACTGCACGAATGTGAACACGCGCTGTTCGATGGGCCCAGGCTCGTCCGTCGAGCTCGGGTGCTGGTGGGGCTCGAGCTTGCCGTCGCCGTCGGAATCGAGCAGATACACGTCGTAGGCACCGAATACATACTGGCCCCCCAAGAGCGCGGTGAACCAGATGCGGTTGCCCTCGCTGTCGACGTCGCAGACGGTTTGGAAGCCGTCGACCAGCGGCGAGAACGTCGAGTAGAGGTAGTACTCCCCGGTGGGCGTGACATCGCCGATCGGTGCCAGCGGTGAGCAGCCATGCACGCTGATGTCGCAGTACTGGTTGGCCGCGGGATCGCAGACCATGACTTCTTCCCAGTGGGGCACGCCGTCGACGTTGCAGGTCAACACGCGCGGGCCCTTGCAGGTCCACTGACCGGCCCTGCACGTCACGCAGCCCTGGCCTTCGACGCACACCTCGGGCGTGCACAAGGTCGTATCGATCGCGTCACCGTTGCCGTCGCACTGCACGGTCGAAGCACCGTCGCAGTACGTGCCCGCAGCCCGGGACTCGCAGAACGAGCCATCGCCGAGGTCGAACTTGGGCACGCCGTCTCCGTCGTCGGGGTCGGGCGTGGGCCCGCCGTCGGGCGCGGGCCCGCCGTCGACCGTTCCACCCGGCTGCGTGTCGGAAGCGCCCGTTGCGGCGCCCGTGGTCGGCGATGAATCCGTGGTCAGCGACGATGCACCTTCCTCCTGCTCATCGGGCGCGGCACCGCACGCGGCCGTGAGGCAGACACTCGCGATGGCGACGGCCCAAGCTGGCCCGTGGATGCGCAAGGCGATCTGATCTTTTGGGTCGAATGAGAAACGCATCATACGAACATCCCAATCGAGGTGAGAGTGATACAAACTGTTGCGACCCGGCGAGCGCCGGTAGCGTGGCGAACGTAGGGTACTGCTCTTCGCGGACTTGTCTAGCGAATGATCGCCATCATGACATGATTGGGCCATCGATCCGTGAGTCACACGGAGCTCGAAGCCCGCGTGTGCCTGGTGTACATGTAGCGACGAGCTACTTCGACACCAGCTCGACGATCGCGATCGACTCCGTGATCGCATCGTGCCGCTCGATGCCAACGTGCAGGCGTCGGCCGCTGGGCGCGAATGCGATGGCGAGCGGCTGAGCTGCGAGCGCCAGGTGGGTGACGAGCTCGGGCTGGCCTCCACTGGTATCGAGGCGCCACAGCTTGAGCTCTTGATCGAATCCCGTGGTCACCAGCAGGGGCGCATGCGGGTGGAAGGCGATCCCGCCGGTGGGCTTCTCGTGGGCGGCCCACGTGATCGGCCCCTTGGCCCAGTCGGAGGTGTCCCAGAGCGCGACGTGGCCGGTGTTGTCGGCCGCGAGCAGCCAGCGCTCGTCCGCGCTGATGTCGACCTGATTGACGTACGTCGCGCCCATCGACAGCGTGGTGACGATCTTCGGAGTGGGGCGTGAGACCACGGTGATCTCACTCTCCTTCGGCGTGCCGCCCACGGCGATGAAGCTCGGGCTGAACGCGCTGAACGGAGAGTTGCCGGCGGGCAGGGTCAGCAGCGTCGCGCCCGTGCGTCCGTCGACGAGCTGCCAGTGCTCCACGTCGTCGGGCGGCGAGTCGGGGTAGGCGCGAGGACCCCCGGGGAGCCCGGGAGCCGCCCGCCACCGCATCTCGAGCAGGCCGATCGCACCGTCGGGCGTGGCCCGCAGGTGCTCGATCTCCAGTCCTCGCCCCGCACCGAGCACCGCAGGCTCCTTCGCGAGCGCGAGCGTCTTGGTCGCTGACGCGAGCTCGATGGCCTCCTGATCGCCGAACACCCGCAAGAGATCCGAGCTCACCGCGAGGTAGTTGTACGCATCGAGATGGAACGTGGTCGACGGGACCAGCCCATCCCATACCGTCACCTGGTAGCCCGCCGACGACACCCAGCGATCCTCGCTGATGAACGCGAGCTGGCGTCCACCGAGCCCCAGCGAGCCTGCCACCTTTAGATCGATCGCCCCGGTGAGCACGGGCTTGGCGCGTGGTGGACCGCTCGCGGTCGCGTCGCCCACCGGCTCTGGTACCGAGTGGCACCCGACCAGCACGAGGAGTGACGCGAGCGAGTAGCGGAGCACGGAGGGCACCACGAGGCGAGCATACCAGCCGCTCGGGCGCGTGCCTGGGCACGCCTGGGAGATGCGCTAATGCCGCGGTAAGGAAAGATTATGCACGCAAGCATAATGCTTGGGTGCATAATCCCGAGGATCCATGCGCTTCCTGAACCGCGAGCACGAGATGGAGCGGCTCGACGAGCTCGTCGCCCGGGGCGGAGGCTTCGCTGCCGTGTATGGGCGGCGCCGCATCGGCAAGACTCGCCTGCTGGTCGAGTGGGTTCGACGGCACGGTGGCGTGTACACCGTGGCCGATCAGTCCGCCGCCGAAGTGCAGCGGAGATATCTCGCGGAGGCCGTCGCCGAGCGGCTGCCGGGCTTCGCAGACGTGGCGTATCGAGACTGGCGCAGCCTGCTGACTCGCCTTGCTCGGGATGCCGCTGCGGCGGGGTGGCGCGGTCCGTTCGTGCTCGACGAGCTTCCGTACCTCGTGGTGGTTTCGCCGGAGCTCCCCGCGATCCTCCAGCGCTGGATCGACCACGAAGCGGCCGAGCTCGTGGTGGTGGTCGCCGGGTCGAGCCAGCACATGATGCAGGGGCTGGTGCTCGACGGCGACGCTCCGCTGTTCGGGCGCGCCCGCGAGATCCTGGAGATCCAACCTCTGAGCCCGCGGCTGTTGCCGGACGCGCTCGGTCTCGATGCCATGGCGGCGGTCGAGGCGTTCACGGCCTGGGGCGGTGTTCCGCGGTATTGGGAGCTGGCCAGCGACGTGCGCGGGGCCTTGTCGCGACGGCTGGATCGCCTCGTCCTCGACCCGCTCGGAGCGCTCCATCGCGAGCCCGATCGCCTGATCGTCGAGGAGCTTCCTCCGGCTACCGAGGTTCGTGCGCTGCTCGACGCGATCGGCTCGGGCGCACACAAGGCCTCCGAGATCGCCGGGCGCATCGGTCGACCGGCGACGTCACTGAGCAGGCCGCTTGCGCGGCTCCAGGGCATGGGTCTCGTCCGCCGGGAGGTCCCGTTCGGGGAGGACGAGCGCTCGTCCAAGCGAAGTCTCTACCGCATCGCCGACCCGTTCACCCGGTTGTGGTTTCGGGTCGTCGCGCCACACCGGGCGCTGCTCGCCACTGCGACGGAAACCGGTCGGCTCGGGCTGCTCGGGAAGCAGTGGCCGCAGCTCCTCGGAGAGGGCTGGGAGGATCTTTGCCGCCTCCTGGTGCCGAGGCTAGACCCGAGCACTCCGCTCGGGGCGCTCGGTCCGTGGGGACCAGCGATGCGGTGGTGGCGAGGAGGCGACCCCGAGTGGGACCTCGTCTCGCGTTCCCTCGATGGTCGCCGCATCCTCGTCGGGGAGGCCAACGTGAGCGTGCGATCGGTGCCGGCGGCGAGGAAGGTCCTGATGGCTCGATCGCTTCCGGCGGGCCTGCCCGATGATGTCGAGATCGTACGGGCGATGTTCGTCGCGTCCGGAAGAGCGGGTGCGGGCGTCGTCACGGCGTCGGAGCTGCTGATGCCTCGGGGTTGAGATCTAGTAGGTGGAGTCAGCTCGCGATCAGAGGGTGCTGGAATGAGATTGAAGATATGGCTCGTGATCGCAGTATGGCATGCTGGAGCGCGGTCGCGGGCGTATCTCCACCCCCCCTTGGCTCCCTCCCTTCTGGTCCCGCCTCCCTAATTGGCCCCCCACTCTCGAGCTCTCGTTCGAAGCGTACAAAGCCGCGGTGGTGCCCGTGATGGCCCAGAGCTTTGCCGACAAACACGGCGTCATGCGCACGCTGCCCGATCCTTCGCTCATTTCGCTCAAGTCTTGGCAGCACGGCTTCTTCGATTCCAGCGACGACCAAGCCGCGCGCAGCTTTATCGGAAGGCAATCAATGCCTCGCCCGTACGCCGGCTCGAGGTCGCCCAGGCCCTCGCCAACGAGGGGCTGCCGGCGTTCGCGTTCGAAATCCTGACGAGCCGCTACTTCGTTAGCCTTCCCGAAGGCAAGGCGCTGAGCGAGAGCCTCGAAGCCGACGCGCTCCTCGGTGAGTACAGCGAGCGCCAGAGCTATCACTACTGGTTTGCCGAGGCCAAAGTGATCGAGAACACGCCCGAGCCCGAGCTCGATCCTACCGAGGCCCGCGCGGGCGCGGGCGAGCTGAACGAACGAGGCTTCGAGGCCCGACGGACGTTGCGGCGGCTCGACCTCGGTAGTGTCGCCGAACGACGGGCTCGACCCGCCCGCAGGTAACGTCATGAGGCGATCGATGAGACTGCCTGTTCCACCTCCCGCCGATATCGCCGAGCAACCTGCTCGGCGAGCTTGCGATTGTGCTCCTTGGCGTCCCACTCCAGCGGTACGCTCATCGCCTCGCTGGTTTCGCGTAGCGCACGGGGCGGCACCGTGCGGTGCAAGCGGCCGCGTGCCCAAGCCCGCAAGGTGTAGAGGGCCGTGGCCTCGGCGGCCAAGTCGAGCAGCTCGGCCTGGGCCGCGCCCATCGGCTCGGTCCACGGCTTGCGCAGCGGCTGCTTGACGGTACGGATGCGGTGCTCGAGCGCGCGTATGTCGGCTTCGAGTGTGAGGATGTCGATGTCGTTGTTCATTGTTCGTGTCTTCATTCGAGCAAGGGAAGGCGTCGAAGCGCCCTCCGTACGGTCGTTCGGTCGTGAACGGGTGCCAGGCCGATGGCCATGAGCGCGCCGTCCCAGGGCGGATCCGGCTCGCGGATCGCCCGATGGTCGATGCCCAGCTGCTGCAGATGTCGCTCGATGCTCGCGAGATGTCGCTCGCCACGGGCGGCGAGCGCCACGGCGCACGTGCCCTCGGACAGCCCTCCGGGCGAGCTCTCGCCGGCCGCATGGATGAGCTGAGCCGCGAGCACGCCCCGCGGCAGATCGGCGCGGACGATGCAGTAGTGGGTGCAGCAGTGGGTCTGGAAGCGGGTAATTGGCCGCGCGGGCGGATCCGGCCCCGGGGTGCGTCGAGTGGGGTTCGAACCCACAGCCTCCTGGGTCATTACGCCAGGTGCACGCCCAATTGTGCTTTCGACGCTGGTCTCAGTCGGGAACGCAGCCGAGTCTCCAGGGGAGCTTCGGCCGGCGCTCGGTGGGCCCTCGTGGGGCTGACTGTCAATGCAGGCGCATCGAGAACACTATGATCTGCAACCTCGGCAGCGTCAAGGGCTCGCGGCGATCTTCCCGACCTTGCTCGCGCCGCAGGGCGGCCAGGCTCGATCACTCGGGATCGGGTGCATCGTCGACCTCGACGAAGGCGCCGCGGAGATATACCCGAAAATCGTCACGCGGCGTGACCTCGAGCCGCAGCTCGTCGAAGTCGATCGTCAGCTCGTCGCGCGGCCAGAACAACACGCGGTGGAGCAGCCTACCGTCGTCATCATCGATGTCGACCTCGTCGTAGAGGATCTCGGTCTCGCGATCGCGTGCGACGGCGCGCAAGATGTCCATGCCGTTCCTGCCATGGATCAGCGCTCCACGATAGGTGAGCGTGACCGTGCGACCGCCGCTCGAGCCTTCTGCCACCAGGGACAGCGTCAGCTCCTTCGACGCCGGGTGCCAGCGCACGTGCTCGATGAACGCGTCGTGCAAGCTGACCGTACGTGCGAGCGCTCGAGCCGGCTCCGACAGCCGCGCGTCGATCTCGTCGAGACGACGTTGGTAGGCCTCTACCATGCGATCCTCCTCGTCTGCATCGAGGTCACCGTTCGACCAGCCTCGGCTGAAGTAACGCATCGAGGGCATGATATCGCGGTCATGCCCTCGCTCAAGCCCGCCCTCCATTCGCAGTGGCTCCCCGCCTTCGCCCTCTTCGGCGTGCTCGCGCTGCCGGGCTCGGCCCGCGCCGGCTTCCAGATCACCTACGTGTTCACCGATGCCGACGGCACGCCGATGCTCGAGCTGCCGCTCACGGTGACCGACATGGGCGCGTACGCCAACCTGGCGAGCTGCCAGTGCGGCCACACCTGGGGAGCGCGCGTGCTCCTCGATCCCACGACCGGCGTCAACATCCCCGCAGACACCCAGGTTCGCACCTACGTGGGTGCCAGCTGTGACACGGGCCAGGTCGCCCTCGGCCAACAGGCGTATCCGTGCGTCAAGCTCCACGAGGGGCTCGCCAGCGACTATACCGACGGCATCCTGCTCTCGTTCGAGCAGGTCTGGTTGTCGTCGCGCGTGCAGAGCTTGGCCATGCAGGCGATCGACACCGCCGCTCCGCGCTTGCCTTGCAATTCCGACCAGATCGGCGACAGCGGGATCTGGATCTGCGTGGAGAGCAACGGCCAGCCCGACTGCCAGTCCGAGGAATTCACGGTGAAGGGCGACTCGAGCGAGAACGCCCAGTCGGCCCTGAACGGTACGAGCATCGGCATCTTCTACGACTACATCCTGCCGCAGAGCAGGGTGACCAGCTTCGTCGCCGAAGCGGATCGCCACGCGGTGAGCGTCGGCTGGGACCGCAACGAAGTCCCCGACATCAGCGGCTTCCGAGTGCTGTGCGCCGACATGGACGGCAACCCACCGCTCACCGGAATCACCGAGGCCCCCACGGGCCCCTCGCGGACCAACGGCAAGCTCTACTACACGGCCGAGAACCTGTGCCCGGGCGAGGTCGTCTACCCGCCCGATCCCGATGCCGAGCCCCCGGCCACCGACCCGGACATCAGCGACTCGCCGCTCGCCACCCTCGACTGGCGCTACGTGTGCTCGGCCCACGTGCCCGCCACCGGCACCTCCGTCCGCGTGGAGGGGCTCGAGGCCGACGAGGACTACCAGCTCGTCGTGGTGGGCTATGACTTCTTCGGCAACCCGCGGGTGCTGTCCGACGTGCTCACGGCCACTCCTGCGGGCTGCAGCTGTCGCACCGGCGCTCCCGCCCCGCTGAGCCCATGGCTAGGGCTCTTGGGGCTCTTGGGGCTCTTGGGGCTCGCGCGCCGGCGTGGTCGAGCTACTTGACCTTCTCGAAGAACATCCGCTGGTGGCTCATGATCTCGCGCCGAAAGCACGTCTGGTTGGCCGCGTAGTACAGCGCCTGCAGCTGATACTTGAAGTCCGGATCGGTGAAGTAGCGCGGGATGTGCTTGAGCGAGAGCAGCATCGACTTGGGCTGGAAGATCGTCGCCTTGATGCGCTTGCTCCACTGCGTCATCGTCTCGATGTAGTCGAGGCGGCCGTTGTTCTCCGAGACCAGCTTGAAGTGCTCGTCCCCGCACTTCACGATCTGATCGATCCCCGCGGGCAGCCACGAGCCCGGGTAGAGCTTGACGGTCAGCCCCATGATCCACTCGTCACTGCCCTTGGGGGCGTTCACCGAGATGGTGTCGGGGTCGGGGACCTTCTTGCCGAACATCATCGTCTGCAGGTAGAGCCGCGCGCCCACCGGGATGAACGACGCCGCCGTCGCGAAGAACTTGCGGTACACCTCCTCCTGCTGGCCGGCGCGGAATTCCTCGATCGAGCACAGGTGCTCCATCGGCCCCATCGCGACCACCGCATCGAACATACCGAGCTGCTTGGGGGTGACGGTCTTGCAGTCCTGGACGCGGGCGTCGTAGCCGTGGCTCCGGCACGCGGCGGCCTGGGCCGGCGAGAGCGTGAGGCCCACGGCCTTGCCCCCGGCCTTGTGGACCGCGTTGAGGATTGGACCCCAGCCGCAGCCGATGTCGAGGACCCGGTGGCCGGGCTGGAACTTGATGCCCTCCAGGATCTTGCGATGCTTGTTGGCCTGGGCCTGTTCCACACTCATGGAGAAATCGCCATTGAACATGGCGCACGAGACATCCGCGTGCTCCCCGTAGGTGCGGCGGTAGATCTCGTCCATGTAGTCGTAGGTTGCTGTGATCTGCTCTTGGTTGGCCATTTACGATTCCATCTCGTGCGTCGGGGGAGTTCAGCGCCAGTTCGCCCGGACGTCCTCGCGGAAGCGGTTGATGTTGTCCGCGTAGAACGCCCACTGCTCGGCGCGTGCGCGCTGAAAAGTCGATTCTTCGGCCAGTCGTCGGGCGCAGCGGCCCATCGCCTGCCGGCGCTGGCGATCGATGGCCAGCGTCTCGATGGCATCCTTCCAGCGCCCGTGGTCACCCGCGGGGAGCACCAGCCCGGTCTCGCGGTCGTGGACCAGCTCGCGCGGGCCACCCCGGTCGGTGACCAGCGCCGGGATGCCCGAGGCCAGCGCCTCGAGCACCACGTTGCCGAAGGTGTCGTTGGTCGACGGGAACACGAACATGGCCGACGAGGCGTACGCGGCCGCGAGCTCCTCGCCCCGCAAGTAGCCGGTGAAGGCCACCGGGCACCCGCGCAGGGCCTGCTCGAGCTGGGCACGGTCGGGGCCGTCGCCCACCAGCCCAAGCTCGACGTCGGCACCGTGGCCGACGAGATCGCGGAACACCTCCACAAGGAAGTCGAGGTCCTTCTCGCGTGACAGCCGTCCCACGTAGAGCAGCGTGTTGTGGCCCCGCAGACCGCGCTTGCGCCAGAACGAGGGATCACCGTGCCCGGGGTGGAAGCTCTGGGTGTCGACCCCGCGCGACACCACGCGGACCCGCTCCTTGCGCAGCTCGAAGCGGTCCACCAGCATGCCCGCGGTGGATCGGCTCGGCGCCGCGACTTCCTTCAGGCCGCCGTAGAGCCACCCGGTGAAGCCGTTCATCATGCGCCCGATCGCCGGGTCTCCGAAGATCTTCGCCGCGAAGTCGCCCACGTTGGTGTGGTGCTGGCCGATCACCGGGATGTCGAGCATCTTGGCGGCGAGCAGCGCCACGAGCCCGAGCGGCCCGGGGGTGGTGATCACGACCACGTCGATCTCGCGGGTGGTCAGCCAGCGGATCACCTCGATGAGGCTCGGCCAGCCCACGTCGTAATCGGCATAGCCCGGCAGCGGGAAGCGCCCCAGCGTGGGGAACCGGACCATCTCGTCGCTCTCGCGGGTGTCGACCGAGTCGTCGCTGTGCACGCCGCACAGGAACACCTCGCGGCCGTCCTCGCGCATCTCGTGCACGATGCGGCGGAGGCCAATCGAGACCCCGTCGACGTTGTCGAGCGCATCGCAGAGCACTGCGGCTCGCTCGCTACGCTTGACCGGCTCCGGCAGCTCGAGGCTCTCGTAGATCGCCCAGCCCCGCCGCCGCTCGCCGTTGAAGAAGCGAAACCCGAAGTAGTAGCCGAGGTTGAGCATCGACAGCCGCAGGAGCGTCGGCACCTCGTCGATGATCGCCTCGACGTCGAGCTGCCGGCCGCTCTCGCGGATCTTCTCGCCGCAGGCTCGGAACGCCCGCAAGAGCGCGCCGTGGACGAGCTCGTAGATCTCGCGGTGCAGCTCGGGGGTGGGCAGGCGAGCCATCAGGTCCGACAGCGAGGGCAGCTCGTCGGCCGCGGCCATGCTCTCGAGCGCGGCCGGGACCAGGCGCTGGAGGAACGGTGGCAGCGACTCGAGCTCGGCCGGCAGCTTGCGGCTCGTGACGAGCTCGATGAGGTGGGTGAAGCTCGGCTTGTTGGCGGGCCGAAAGCCGTCCTCACGCTCGCCGCCGAACTTGAGCCGGAAGTGATCGATGGTGCCGGAGTACGCGGTATGGGCGTAGCACTCGCAGGTCTTCTCGAGCCCGTGAACCTCGACGTTGCGGCTGTCGATGGCGGCGCGCAGGCCCTCGAACGTACGCGGCCCGCGGTAGCTGGTGAACGCGCGGGTCAAGGACCAGCCCACGTGGTCGTCCGAGCCCGCCGTCAGGCCCCAGCGGCGCTTGGGGGGCACCGGCATGTCGTACTGCTCGGCCCAGCGCTCGAGCATGGCGTCGTCGACCTTGGCGACCACGTCGCGCACGAAGGCCTCGTGGTGGGGGTCCTTCTGCCCGTTGAGCACCTCGAGGGTGTCGAACATGAGCAAGGACTTGCGCAGCTGGTCGGGGGTGAGGCGGTGATTGACGAGCGAAAACGGGTGCGCGAGCACGTGGAGGATGTCTTGCTGGCGGATGTACTCGACCAGCTCGTAGACATTGCGGCGAAGGCGCTGCAGCTCGACGTGTTGGGCCTCGGTGATCCCGTAGGTGAGCACGTGGATGATCGCGCCATTCTCTGGGAATCGCGCAGAGACCTCCTCGGAGATGAAGGTGTACGGCAAGTGCGCGAGCTCGAGGCAGCCCTGGATCGAGTCGTGGTCGGTGATGGTGACCAGCGACATCCCGTGCCGTAGGAGCCGCTCGTAGACGTCCTTGGGCTCGGAATACGACTCCTCGACCTCGAGCTGCGCGAGCACGACCGGCTTGAAGCGACCGGCGTACTTGGTGTGTACGTGCAGGTCGATGCGCTGTACGTCGTGAGCAGTCATCCAGTCGGTCCCCCGGGGGCCGGTTGTCCGGCGAGGAAGCGTTCGGATGCACCTCGGAACGAGATTCTTGGATGAAATTAGTCACAAGCGCGATCGCGCGCCGGGGAGGGGCTGAACGGGCGGGCAGCGGTATCGCCCATGGTGAAACGGTGCCGAGCGTCCCGCGAGGTAGAGTCGCGTTCGTGCGCGCCGCTCACATCACTGCCCTCGAGGGACCCGACGCGATCGAAGTCGCCGAGCTGCCCGATCCCACGCCGTCCAAGGGGCAGCTCGTCGTGGCCGTCGAGTCTGCGGGTCTCAACTTCCCCGACCTCTTGATGACCCGCGGCCGCTACCAGCTCCAGCCGCGCCTGCCGTTCGCGCCCGGTGGCGAGATCGCGGGTACCGTGGTCGCGGTCGGAGCCGGCGCGGGGTTCGAGCCCGGCGAGCGCGTGATGGCGCTGACCGGCTTCGGCGGGTTCTCGTCGCAGGTGCTCGTCGGTGCCGAGCGCTGCGTCCGCATCCCCGCATCGATGCCGACCGACGTCGCGGGGGCGTTCGCGTTCACCTATGGCACCGGCTATCACGCGCTCGTCGATCGAGCGCGGCTGGCCAAGGGCGAGCGAGTGCTGGTGCTCGGAGCCGCCGGCGGTGTGGGATCGGCCGCGATCGAGCTCGCGGTCGCGCTCGGGGCCGAGGTGATCGCCGCCGCGTCGAGCCCCGACAAGCTCGCGTTCTGTGCCGAGCTCGGGGCCGCCCACGGCATCGATACCTCCCGCGAGGATCTCAAGGAGCGCGCGAAGGCGCTGGGTCGCGGTGGGATCGACGTGGTCTACGACCCGGTCGGCGGGGAGCTCTCGGAGGCGGCCCTGCGCACGCTCGCGCCGGGCGGCCGCCACCTCGTCATCGGCTTCGCCTCGGGCACCATCCCGCGCGTGCCGTGGAACCTTGCCCTGCTCAAGCAGTGCTCGATCGTGGGGGTGGCCTGGGGCGCGTGGGCGATGGGCAACCCGCGCGGGCATGCGGCCAACATGCAGGCGATGTTCGAGCTGCACGAAAACCAGCAGCTGCGGCCCCGCATCACCGCACGCTACGGGCTGGGCGAGGTCACCGCGGCGCTGCGGGCCATGGAGGCGCGGCAGGTCAAGGGCAAGGTGATCGTCGAGCCATCACGCTAGCGCCGGTCGTTTCCAGCCACGTGGTAGGATCCGCCACGATGGACGTCCTGATCCACGTGGCCAACGTGCTGTTCCTGCTCTCGTACTCCGTGCGGGACATCCTCGCGCTGCGGTTGCTCACGGTGGTGGCGATCGTGTCGCTCTTGCCCTACTACGCGGCCAACGACCTCTATCCGCCGATCTACTGGAACACGGTGTTCGTCGCGATCAACCTCTACCAGCTCTATCGCTTGCTGCTCGAGCGCCGGCCGGTGCAGCTCACGCTCGAGCAGCAGCGCCTGTATCGGCTGGGCTTCGATCGCCTGACCCCGCGCGACTTCCTGCGCCTGCTGCATCCCGCGCGCTGGGAGTCGTGCGCGGACGAGACGGTGCTGGTGGAGCAGGGCCGCGCGCTCGATCGCCTCACGGTGCTCGCGGCGGGTGCGGCCCGGGTGGAGGTGGAAGGCCGCACGGTGAGCGGGCTCGGGCCGGGGCAGTTCGTGGGCGAGATGAGCTACATCAGCGGCGAGCCGGCCTGCGCGCGCGTGATGGCCAGCGCCGGGGCCCGCTGCGTGCACTGGTCGCGGGCGGAGCTCGAGCGGCTGCTGGGCGCCCGCCCGGATCTGCGAGCTGCCCTCCAGGGCATCATCGGCACGGACCTCGCCGCCAAGCTGCGGCGCGGGGCAGCACCGCTGCCGGCCTCGGGCTGATTCCCGATCCGTGCCCGCCCGCGTGGCCCGCTACGCGATCGCCTGCCCGGCCGCCGCCACCCGCATCGCCGCCGCGATGACGTCGGACGTGCTCGCATGATCACCAGTGGCGCGATCTCGATGCAGGTAGGCCACCCGCCCGTCGCGGTCGACCACGAGCACGCCGCCCTGCTGGTACTCGTCGCCCTCGAGCTCGCGCGACCAAAACCCACTCATCAGCTCGCGGCCGATGTTCCACAGCCCGCGGGGCCCGAAGGTGGTGCCGAACGAGCGCGGCAGCTCGAGCACCCGGTGGGCGGCGAGGCTGGGGTCGGTGATCACCGAGACGACCTCGGGATCGATCCCGTTGCGCTCGACGAACGCCTCGATGTAGCGCGGCTCTCCGTTGCCCACGTAGACCACGTGCAGCCCCAGGCGTGTCAGCTCGTGCAGCCGCGGGGCGAGGATGGTCACGTGCTCGGTACAGGCGATGCACGCGAAGTGGCGCAGGAAGATCAGCACCGCCGGCCCCTGCGCCCAAGCGTCGCCCAGGCGCGAGGTCTCGCCGCTGGCGTCGAGCACCGGTGCGTCGGCGAGCTCCGGGGGCACCCGATCTCCGATGCGTACCGTCATCGACGCGAAGCATACCGCTTCGGGACGCCCGTGGCGCCGGCGCGGCCATGCTCGGGCACCTGCCCTCGACTATCATCGTCGCGATGGTGCCCGAGGACGAGGCCGCCGATCCGCTCGGGGTCACGCTGGGGGCGAGCGAGCCCGACCCCGAGGCGGGAGAGCCCGCGTCGCGCATGGACGGGGAGACGGCGCGCAGCGCCCGAGCCCCGAGCGCGACCGTGGAAGCGCCCCGCAGCCTCGGACGCTACACGCTGCTCGGCGTGCTCGGACGCGGGGGGATGGGCGTGGTGCACGAGGCCCGCGACGCGCAGGTCGGGCGGATGGTGGCGCTCAAGCTCTTGCATGCCGAGCTCGGTGGGCGACAAGCCGAGCGGCTGGTTCGAGAGGCGCGCGCGCTGGCCAGGCTCTCGCACCCCAATGTGGTGCAGGTGTACGAGGTTGGCAGGCACGGCGAGCGTTGGTTCATCGCGATGGAGCAGGTCACCGGCCGAACGCTGCGCGACTGGCAGCGAGATCGCCCGTCGTGGCGCGAGTGCGTCCGCGTGTACATGCAGGCGGGCCGGGGCCTCGCGGCTGCCCACGCGGCGGGGATGACCCACCGCGATTTCAAGCCCGGCAACTGCATCCTCGACGAGCGCGGGCGGGTGCGGGTGTTCGACTTCGGGCTGGCGAGCCAGGCCGGCGAGACCTCGCTCGATCTGCCCGCGAGCGCGTCGCAGCCCGTGTCCAACGAGCTCTCGGTGGGCTCGCTGACGCGCACGGGCGAGGTGCTGGGCACGCTCGGGTACATGCCGCTCGAGCAGCTCGAGGCCAAGCAGGCCGACGCGCGCAGCGACCAGTGGAGCTTCTGCGCGTCGGTCTACGAGGCGCTCTACGGCGAGCGCCCGTTCGCCGACGACTCGATCGGCGTGCTGACGCTGGCGCTGGTGGGCAACGAGCCGAGGTCCGCGCCCAAGGGCTCGAGCGTCCCCCGTCGCCTGCGACGCGTGCTCCTCCGCGGGCTGGCCAAGGATCCGCAGGCGCGGTGGCCGTCGATGGATGCGCTCTTGGCCGAGCTCGCTCGCATCGAGGGCGCCCGGCGCACCCGCTGGGCCCTCGTCGCAGGCGCGGCGCTCGTGGCAGTCACCGGCGTCGTGATCGAGCTGTGGCCGCGCACTCCCCCGGTCGCCGATCTGGCCGACGCACCCGACATGCCCGAGCTCGCAGCCGAGGACGGCCAGCCGCCGTCGGCCGCGGCGCTCGAGCTGCGCGCTCGCGCCGAGCAGCACTACGTGGCCAACCGCAACGCGGCGATTTCCGAAGACCTCGAGCGCATCGCTCCCGGCGGGTCGCTGCCCGACGACCCGTCGCTGGCGGCCGAGGTGATGCTCTGGCGTGGTCGCATCGACGCGGAGCCGGAGCGAAGCGCGGCAACGCTGCGCAAGGCCTACTTCATGGCCCAGGAGGCCAACGTGCCCTCGATCGAGGCCCGGGCCGCGGGGGCGCTGACGCGCAACTTGGTCGCTGCACACACCGAGGGCGTGAACGAGTGGCTGCGGCTTGCGTGGGTGGCAGTGGAGCGCAACCCGTGGGATCGCCGCGTGGCCCTCGAGGTCGCGATCGAGGCCGCGCACAGCGTCGCGCTGACCTGGAAGATCACGGGCGACCGCGACCACGCACGGGCCTTGTTGGAATTCGCCGACGCCACGGCGGGCGCGGTGGAGCTCGATGATGATGCGTTCGTAGCCTGGCACCTGATGCTGCTCTCATTGGGATGGAGCACGCTCCACGAGCTCGAGCGGGCGCGCTACTGGGCCCTCGAAGCACGCTCGCTCCTGAGCGCGGTGGCCGATCCGTCGCATCCCACTTGGTCCAGGACGAGCGAGCAGCTCGGGCGGGCCCTCCACCCCGACGAGCAGTATGCCTACTGCGAAGAGGCACTGCGCTACTTCGACGAGGCCTTGATCGGATACCTCTCCCAGGACATGGGAGAGGAAGCGTCGATCATGCAGCTCGCGATCGCCGAGTGCCTGTGGCAGCTCGGCCAGCTCGAGGGTGCGCTCGCGCGCGCCCGGCTCGCGACCGCCTACTGGGGCGCGCACGCGCCGGAGTTCACGATGATGCGGCAGTCCGCGCACCTGTTGGTCGGGCAGCTCCTGGCCGCACTCGGTCGGACCGAGGAGGCCAGGGCCGAGTACGAGCACCTCCTGGCCATCGTCGACCTCGACTCTTCCGAGCTCATGCGCAACAAGGCCAAGCGTGCGCTCGAGCAGCTGCCGCGGCGCAAGGGCCAGCGAGCGCCGAAGTAGCGCGGCGTCGCCTCACCGCGAGAGCTCGCCGAGGCGCTGCGCCTCGAAGAGCACCCCTGCGCGCAGCAACAGCTGCTGATCGTCGAGGCGCAGCGCCGGCCCGAGCCGCTCCTCCATCGCCTCGAGCAAGCGGCGACGCCCGCCCGGCTCGTCGAGCAGCGCTCGCAGCCGATTGATGGGCAAGTCGGTGGGCTCGCGACGGGTGACGAAGGCGTGCATGATGGCTCCCCCGCATAGATGGATGCGGCACGCGGAGGATGTGACGGCGGATTCTCGAAGAATCGCTGATTTCGTCGAGAACGCCGTTCGGAACGGCAGGAGCGCGATCTGCCGAGCTCACCCCTCCGGGGTGCACGCCGTGTTCTCGAGCGCCCAGCCCGTCATGTCCGAGTACGTGTACGGGCTCGAGAGCCCCGCGTACGTCCCCACCACCGCGCCCGAGCCCGGGTCGAACTTGTGCGCGATATCGTTGATCGCCCACACGTACCCGTCGCCGTCGACGCTGATCCCCTTGACCAGGCCCCCGCCGTCGGGGACGAACACGTTGCCGAGCGCGAGCGTCTCCACGTCGACCTCGATCGCGCCCACGTCGGTGCCGATCCACATCTGGCCGCTCGGGTGCTCCTGCAGGCCGGCCTGGCTGTGGAAGCTGCCGTCGACGATCTCCCAGGCCTCGGTCTCGGGATCGAACCGCGCGGCGCTCGAGCCGAGCATGCTCGACAGCCACACGCGACCGTTGTGATCGACCGTGATGCCGTAGGGCGCAATCTCGGGCGGGATCGCCCAGATCGTCACCTCGAGCGCATCGATCGTCACCCGCACGAGCGAGTTGTTGCCGAACGTGAGCGCGCCCTGGCTCGAGAAGTAGAGGTCGCCCAGGCGGTTCACCGCCCCGCCGTAGGCCCCGAGCTGCGAGCCGTTGAACATCGCCACGTCGACCGTCTCGAGGATCGAGCCATCGTCGCCGTTCACCAGCCAGGCCGTGGCCCCGCCCGCGCCCCCCGTGCCGGGCACGATCCCGGGGTTGGTGCTGCCCACCGTCCACAGGCGCTGGCTCGCGGGGCGCTCGCAGTCCACGTTCTCCGGGTCGTCGGGCGGGACCCAGGCCACCGGGCGCTGGTTGGTGGTCGGGAATTCCGTGTACCAGGCCCGGCACTCCTCCTCGTCCCACGGCAGCACGTCGCCGGCCCCGGTCGAGGTCTGGATCCCCGCCATGCCGTTGCTCTCCACGCAGTCCTTCGGGTTGGCGAAGAATTTCGTGAGGCCGCCGTGGCGGTTGGCCACCGCCACGTCGCCGGTGAAGCTCACCGAGGTCCGCGAGGGGTTGCCGAGCGAGTCGGCGCGCGTGATGTAGCGGCCCTCCTCCACCAGCGTCTCGGTGTCGATCTTGCTGACCGTGCTCTGCTCCGAGTTGGCGACCCAGATGTAGCTCTTGTCGCAGCCGCAGAGGTCCTCGGTGGTGCCCACGTCGAAGATCGGCTCGCCGGTCGAGCTGCTCGAGCCGGTCGAGCTGCTCGAGCTCGCGGTGCTCTCGAACCCGCCGTCCTGCGTGGTGTCCGGGTCGGCAGGTCCGGTGGTGGTCGTCGGCGAGCCCGTGCTGGTCGCATCGTTGAAGACCCCGCCGTCCCCGGGGTCATCGTTGCAAGCGCCGGCCGTTGCCAAGAGCACCAGGGTCCATCGATGAAGCCGCATCCTCGTCCTCCCCGCGTCCGAGCCGACGGTAGCATCCCGGGGATCCTCGTGGGCTATACCCGTGCTCCACCCCGTTCGTGCTCCCGGTCCCTCCCGTCTTGCAGGCCCTCCGCGAGACTGAGAGCATCACGCTCCGTCCCCCCGGAGAGCATCGCCTGTGGCCGAAGACCAAGACGCAGCCCCGACCTCCACGACCCCCGAGAAAGCAGAGAAAGGGCATCCCCCCGGCCTCTACGTGCTGTTCTCGGCCGAGATGTGGGAGCGCTTCTGCTACTACACGATGCGGGGTCTACTGACCCTCTATCTCATCAAGGCGCTCGGCATGGGCGACGTGCGGGCGTTCGCGATCTACGGCGCCTATACGGCGCTCGTGTACGCGGCCCCGGTGGTCGGCGGGCAGGTGGCCGACAAGATCCTCGGCTACCGGCGGGCGGTGATCCTGGGCGCCGTGATGATGACGCTCGGAAACTTCGTGATCTGCGCGGGCAGCGAGGACGCGCTGTTCCTGGGGATGGGCATCATCATCGTCGGCAACGGCTACTTCAAGGCCAACATCTCGAGCATCGTCGGCAAGCTCTACCGCGACGGCGACCCGCGCCGTGACTCGGGCTTCACGATCTTCTACATGGGCATCAACCTCGGCGCGGTCGGGGCCACGCTCATCGGCGCGCCGGTGGGCGAGGGGCTCGCGCGCGGCTCGCTCGGCCACGCCGGGTGGCTGGTGGGCTTCGCCCTCGCTGGCGTGGGCATGGTCGCCGGGCTCGGGTTCTTCGTGCTCGGCCGCAAGAAGCTCGAGGGCAAGGGCGAGGCGCCCGACCTGCAGAAGCTCCTCGCGCCGTACTTCGCCGGCATGAGCCTGCAGACGGTGGTGGTGGTGCTCTCGTTCGCGGTCGTGCCGGTGCTCTACTACCTCCTGCACTACAAGCGCATCGTCGACTTCCTGCTGCTCGCCACGCTGGCCGCGGTGCTGTTCCAGCTGTTCCAGGCCGCATTCGCCAAGGGCGCTGGCCGCGAGCAGCGCGACCGAATCATCGTGCTGTTCATCCTCATGGTGTTCAACGTGGTGTTCTGGGCGTGCTTCGAGCAGGCCGGCTCGTCGCTCACGCTGTTCGCCGACCGCAACGTCGACCGCTCGATCTTCGGGTGGGAGATGCCGGCATCGATGACCCAGTTCTTCAACCCGGGCTTCATCATCCTGTTCGGGTCGTTCTTCTCGGTGATGTGGATCAAGCTCAACGAGCGCAAGATCAATCCGAACATCCCGCTCAAGTTCGGCCTCGGCATCATCCAGCTCGGGCTCGGCTACCTGCTGCTCTATGTGGGCTCGTCCATGGCGGGCAGCGAGGCCAAGGTCCCGCTGGTGATCCTGGCGCTCATGTACATGCTGCACACCACCGGCGAGCTGTTCCTGTCGCCGATTGGCCTCTCGATGGTGACCAAGCTCGCGCCCAAGCACATGACCGGGCAGGTGATGGGCGCCTGGTTCCTGAGCTTCGCGTTCGCCAACTCCGCGGCCGCCACCATCGCGCAGCTCACCGGCGCGGGGGGGCACGGCGGGGGTGGGCCGCTCGGCAAGATGGTCGACCAGGCGCGAGGTCTGGTGGCACCGCCCGAGGGACCGATCACCAAGCTCGTGGCCGGCGCGCAGCAGATGGTCGATCCGAGCTTCTGGACCAAGGCCGCCGAGACGGCCACCCAGAGCCTCGCGACGTACGTCGATCTCTACACGCAGATGGGCGGCATCGCGCTGGGAATCGGCGTGTTCCTGGCGCTCATCTCACCCTTGCTCAACAAGATGATGCACGGGGTCAACTAGCTCTCAGAGGACCAACAGGAGCAAGCATCAAAATGCACGGAGCCATGGGCAAGTGGATCACCGGGGTCATCGCCGCGCTGGCGCTGGCGGGCTGCGGCAACGAGCAGTGTACCAAGTATGGCGAGCACCTCGCCGACGTCGTGCTCGCGGAGGCCAAGGCCGCCGGGCAGCCCGCGGCCGAGGACAAGCGGGCCGAGCTGGTCAAGAAGACCGTCGAGGCCTGCAACGCCGAGCCGCCCAAGCAAGAGCACCTCGAGTGCGCGCTGAAGGCCGACAGCACCAAGGCGATGAAGAAGTGTGAGGGCGTCGACGAGGACGCCAAGAAGGAGTGATAGCGCCGGGGCGCTCGTGCCGGCTGGTACCGGGGTGATGACGAGCGCCCTCTGGGCTCTCCCTCGCACCAGTCTTCGCGCTTGGGGAACGAGATCGATCGCAAGGGATGTCGGTCGGCGGGGGCTCTCGGGGGGCGCTCACATTGGCGCGAGGGAGAGCCCAGAGGGCACTCATCATCACCCCGGTACCAGCCAGCACTAGAGGCCGATGCGGCTGCCGCTGCGGCGACAGTCGCGACGTACCGCACCGCGCTCGAGCAGCGGGATGTCCCGCAGCGCCTGCTTGGCCTCGTCGCGCTCGCCGATCCGGCAGGCCGAGCGCGCCACGAGGCTCGCGGCATCCGCCTGCTCGCCCGTGGCGCGGCTCTTGCGAGCGAGCCGGTAGGCTTCCTTGGCGTCGCCGAGCGCGAGCGCGACCTCGCCGTCGCGCAGCATCTGCTTGGCCGACGCCGGCCGCGGCTTGCGGGGCGAGCTGCGCCGCTGCTCGGGCGCCGGCTCGGGCGTGGTCTCCACCGCCACCGGAGCCTGTGCTCGCGCCCGTCGATGGGCGCGACGCGAGCGTCGCGGCTCGGGCGTGGGCTCGAGCGCGGGCTCGATCACCTCCGTGGGGTTGGCCACCGCGAGCAGCTCGCCGTGGGCGGGCGCGAGGTCCACGGGGGCGGTCTCTACCGGTGAGGACTCGGGCGTCGCCGCGTCGCTCGGCTGCTCGGGGCTCGTCCACTCCGCCAGCGCCGATGCGGCACTGCCGAGGTCGGCGGCGAGCGCCAGCTCCTCGCGCGGCTCGGCCGACGACCCGGCCGAGGCCGCGATGCCGATCGTGAGCAGCAGCGAAGCCGCGACCCCGAGCACGAGGCCGAGCCGTCGCCGCGAGAAGCGGGCCGGCGCGTGGCTCGAAGCCATCGCTTGCAGCACGCGAGCATCGAGCGTGGGCGCGGCCGAGGGCAGCGACGCCACGATCACCGACGCACGCCGCTGCGGCGCCTCGATCTCGAAGGCGGGCGCCGGCACGGTCATGCTCGACGCGAGCACCACGAGCGGCACCGAATCACAGCGCTCCACGGCCACCGGCGCGAACGCGGGCTCGGGCTCGGGCAGGGCTGGCACCGGCACCGGCACCGCGGCGACCTCGATCGGCGCGGCCACCTGCGCGATCTCCACGAGCTCCTCCGCGAAGAGCTCCACGAGCTCGTCCTCCGCGACCACGATCTGCCCGGAGAGCTCCGGCGTGCCCACGCTGATGGGCAAGGTCTCTTCCATGGAGGGGAGCACGGGCGCCATCACGGGGGCCTCCACGGCCTCCACGCTCGCCACGCTCTCCGCGACCTTCGCGCTCTCCGCGACCTTCGCGACCTTCGCCGCCGTCACCACGGGCTTCGAGGCCCCCACGGCCGTCATCATCACCACCGCCGCCGGGTTGGTCGTCCCGCCGAGCGCAACCGGGACCACCATCGCCGGCTGGATCGATCGCGCGACCGGCATCGCGGGTCCCGGCATCGGCATCACCGGCACCGGCCGCACGTAAACGCTCGCCGAGATCCCGGGCGGCGGCGGCAGGGTATCGGGCGCGGGCTTGGTCTTGCGCAGGCCCACGGGCGGCGGCGGCAGGGTGGCCGGGGCCGGCTTGTTCGCGGCGCTCGTCGGGGCCACGGTGCGCACGCTCGCGGTCGTGCGCATCGGCATCGGCACCGCCTTGGTCACGGTGTCGAGCGAGACCTCGGTCAGCGGCGGCGCGGTGGGCCGCGAGAACGCGCTGTTGGCCGACGGCGTCCAGGGCAGCGGCGTGGGCTGGCGGGGCCGCGTGGTCACGCGGGTGTCCTCGCCGTAGTTCTTCGCTCGAGCCAGCGACGCCACCTTCGAGGATTGCACCTTGCTCGTCACGCCGTCTCGCTCCTGCCCACCGCGCGCGGTCGGGTCGTTCATTCGACACCGTAGCCGCGCAAGCTTCCGGCCTTACGGGAACGACGAGCGTCCGGATCCCCGCTCCAGGCTGGATTTCTTTCAGCTCCACCGCCGAGCGTGGGCCGCCTTACTCCTCGGCGACTGACTCGCGACACCGCACCTCGAAGTCGCTTCGCCCCGCTCGCCGAGCGTGGGCCGAATTACGGCTTGCCGGGCTGGCCTTGGGCGCGCAGAGCCTTCCGCTCCCTCCGCCCGCGCAGCGTCAGCCGGTCGATCCACACGTAGAACACCGGCACCACCACCAGCGTGAGCAGCGTCGACGTCACCACCCCGCCGATCACCGCCACCGACATCGGCGCGCGGAATTCCGAGCCCTCGCCCTGGCCCACCGCGGTGGGCAGCATGCCGAGGATCATCGCCGCCGAGGTCATCAGGATCGGCCGCAGTCGCGTCTCCCCGGCCTCGAGCAGTGCGTCGAGGATGTTCTTGCCCTGGTCGCGCCGCTGGTTGGCGAAGTCCACCAGCAAGATCGCGTTCTTGGTGACGAGCCCCATGAGCAAGATGATGCCGATGAGCGCCGGCATCCCCACCGCGAACCCGCTGATGAACAGGCCCACCAGCGCCCCCACGATCGCCAGCGGCAGCGACAGCATGATCGTCAGCGGGTGCAGGAACGACTCGAACTGCGCCGCGAGCACGAAGTAGATGAACAGGATCGACAAGAGCAGCGCGATGCCGAGGTTGGTGAACGTCTCCTGCATCCGCTTGGCCTCGCCCGACATCGTGTACGTGTAGCTCGCGTCGGGCGGCAGCGATTCCATCTTGCTCGTGATGTCGGCGACCACCTCGCCGAGCGAGCGCCCCACCACGTTGGCGCTGATGGTGATCTGCCGCTCGCGATCGAGGCGCTGGATCGTGGCTGGCGTGGTGCTCGTCTCCTGCCGCGTCACGTCGCCGAGCGCCACCAGCGTCCCGCTGCGCACGGGCACCGGCACGTCGTGCAGCGCCTCCCACGAGCCGCGATCCTCCGGGCGCAGCTGCACGCGGATGTCGCTCTCCTCCTCGCCCTCGCGGAATTGACCCACCACCTCGCCCTCCACCGCGAGCCGCAACGTCGACGCGATGGTGGCGAACGAGACCCCGAGATCGGCCGCGCGCTCGCGGTCGACGAGGAGGCTCCGCTCGGGGCGGCCCGGCTTGTAGCTGATCGCGGGGTCGCGCACGCCCTGGGTGCCCTGCACCGCCAGGAACGCCTCCTGCGCGAAGCGGCCGAGCACCTCGTAGTCGGGCCCGCGCAGCACCAGGGTGATCGGCGCTTCCTCGAGGCTCGACGCCCCTCCGCCCAGCCCCGCCTCGCGCATGGTGAACGTGAGCCCGGGGAGCTCCACCAGCCGCGGGCGCAGCACCTCCATCATGTCGGCCACCGAGCGCTCGCGCTCCGACTTGGGCGTGGCCAGCACGCGAATGCTCGCGCGGTTGGCCGACTCGTCGGGCCCCACCGTGGTCGCGAGCGTCACCACCTCGGGCAGCTCGCGCAGCATCGCTTCCACCTGCGTGGTCACCCGGTCGGTCTCGGCCAGCGACGTGCCCGCGGGCAGCTCGAGGTTGACGCTGAACGTGCCCTGGTCGCCGCGCGCGTTGAACTCCTGCCCCATGAGCGATGTGAGCCCGAGGCTCCCCACGAACGCCATGAAGGCCCCCAGCGCCACTGTCTTGCGGTGGTGCAGCGACCACCGCAGCACGCTCACGTACGCCTTGTCGATCGCGTCGAGCACCCGCACCATCGGCCCGAACACGAAGTGGCGCCGCTGCTTGGCGTGGTGGTCGGGGTCGATCGCGCGGGTGACCCGTGCCGAGAGCATCGGATCGAGCGTGAACGACACCAGCATGGACACCAGCACCGCCGCCGACACCGTGATGCCGAACTCGCGGAAGAACTTGCCGATCATGCCGCCGGTGAACGCCACCGGGCCGAACACCGCCACGATCGTGAACGTGGTGGCCATGACCGCCAGCGCGATCTCGGCGGTGCCGCGGCGCGCCGCCGTCACCGGATCCTCGCCCCGCTCCATGTGGCGGAAGATGTTCTCGCGTACCACCACCGAGTCGTCGATGAGCAGGCCGATCGCCAGCGACAGCCCCATCATCGACATGATGTTGAGCGTGAACCCGCACAGCCACATCACGAAGAACGTGGCGATCACCGACACCGGCAGCGCCACCGCCGAGATCAGCGTGGAGCGCCAGTCGAGCATGAACACGAAGATCACGATGATCGCGAACACGCCGCCGAGCAGCAGCGCCTCTTCGAGGTTGGCGAGGTTCTGGCGGATGAATACCGAGCTGTCGATGACCTTCACGATCGACATGCCCTCGGGCAGCGCGCCCTCGAGCTCCTTCACCGCCGCCTCCACGCCGTCGACCACCGCCACCGTGTTCGCGCCGCCCTGCTTTTGCACGTCGAACGTGATCGAGGGCACCCCGTCGACCCGCGTCAGCGTGCGCGCCTCGGCGGTGGTGTCGAGCACGCGCCCCACATCGGCCACGCGGATCTGCGTGCCGTGGGGGCCGGTCATCAGCACGACCTCTTCGATCGCGGCGGGCTCGTCGAAGCGCCCCACCGCCTTGAGCCCCACCTCCTTGGTGCCGGCCACCAACCGCCCCGCGGGCAGGTCGTAGCTCTCGCCGCGCAGCGCCTGCGCCACCGACACCAGCGGCAGCCCCAGCGACTCGATCGCCTGCCGCTGCAGCTCCACCCGCACCTCGCGCTCGGCCCCGCCGAGCACTGTCACACTGCCGACGCCGTCGACCCGCTCGAGCGCGGGGCGGACCACGTCGTCGACGTAGCGGCGCGTCTCGAGCGGCCCGCGCGTGCTCTTGATCGAGTACGTGACCACCGGGATCGCCGACATGTCCACGCGCGTGATCGTGGGATCCACCACGTCGTCCGGCAGCATGCCGCGGATCCCGGCGATCCGGTCGCGTACGTCGGCCGCGGCCTGCCCGGCGTCGACCTCGAGCTCGAACAGCACGATGACCTGCGACACGCCCTCGCGCGAGTAGCTGCGGACCTCGTCGACGCCGTTGATGCTCGAGACCGCATCCTCCACGCGCCGCGTGACCTCGGCCTCGAGCTCCTCGGGGCCCGCGCCCGGGTACGGCGTGGTGATGGTGACGACCGGGAACGAGACCTCGGGAAACAGATCGACACCCAGACGCGCGAGCCCCAAGAGTCCCATCACGAGCACGGCGAGCGCCACCGTGGTCATGAAGACCGGGCGGTCGATCGAGACGTCGGTCATCTTCATGGCGCACCCTCGCTGTCGTCGACCAGCACCACGGTCATCCCGTCACGCAGCTCGGCCTGGCCGGCCACCACCACCGGCTCGCCCTCGCGCAGGCCCTCGAGCACCGGCACCAGCTCGTCCTCGAGCGAACCGAGGCGCGCGTGGGCCAGCACCGCCACGCCGTCCCGCACCGTGTAGAGGTCGGACCCGGCGGGCGTGGGCACCACCGCGTCGCGCGGCACCGCCAGCACGCCGGTGCGTCGCTCCACGACCACCGTCGCGTCCGCGAACTGGTTGGGCAGGAGCCGATGATCCGGGTTGGCCACCGCGATCTCGATCGTGGCGCGGCGGGTCACCGGGTCGAGGCTGGGGCTCATGGTGCGCACGGTGCCGGTGAACGTCTCGTCGGGCCGCGCGTCCACGCGAATCGTCACCTCCTGCCCGAGCTGCAGCCGCGCGAAGTCCCGCGCCGTCACGGCGCCCACGAGCTCGAGCTCGTCGATGTCCTGGATCTCGAACGCGAGCGTGCCGGGGTTGACGCGGGTGCCCATGTGGACCTCGCGCTTGGTCACGATGCCCGCGAGCGGGCTCAGGATCCGGCTGTCGCCGAGCGAGTCGGCGGAGAGCCCCGCCGCGGCCTTGGCTCCGCGGTGCTGCGAGCGGGCCGAGCGGAGGCCCGCCTGCGCGGTGTCGACGGTGGCCTGGCTGCGCTCGAGCTCGGCCTGGCTCGCGGCCCCGCGCGCGGCGAGCTCGCGTACCCGCGAAAGCTCCCGCTCGGCCGTGGCCACGTCGAGCTCGGCGCGATCGATCGCCGCGGCGGCGACCGAGCGGTTGGCCTTGGCCTGGCTGGCCGCGAGCGTGAGCGACTGATGCTCGATGATCGCGAGCAGCTGCCCGCGCTCGACCCGGTCGCCCACCGTGACCTTCAGGTCGTCGATGCGACCGCCGATCTCGGGCACCACGTCGACGCGCCGGACCGCGCGCAGCGTGCCGGTGAAGCGCACCTCGGCCGCGAGCGCGTGGCGGCCGAGCGGCTCGGTGCGCACGCGTGGCGCCTCGATCTCCACCGGCTTTGCGGCCTGCTCCTTGGCCGCGAGCGATGCATCGACGCGGTCGGCGAACACGACGCCCAGCCCGCCGAGCGAGCCGAGCACGATCACGGCTGCAATGAGCCGACTGGACCTGGACATCACTCGCCCCCTCTCGCGCCGTGAAGGAACAGCGCGACGATCCGCTGGGTGTGTGCCTGCACGTCGGCCTGCGTGTCGCGCCCCAGCAGCGCGCGCGCATGATCGGCCGCCATCGTGCCCCACAGGTGGTACGCGAGCGTCTCCGGGTCGTGCTCACGCAGCTCTGCCGCGCTCGCCGACTCCGACATCCAGCGCGTGAGGCGATCGAGGAACCCGGTGAACGCCTGCTGCGTCCAGCGGGCGAGCTCCTCGCTCGGCATCCCGCCCGATTGCAGCCGCATGAACAGCGCGAACGCGTCGGCGTGGCGGGTGCGCACGTCGAGCTGTCGCCGCACGAGCAGCTCGAGCCGCTGCGCGAACGTCAGCCCGCTCGGCACCGGCTCGTCGAGCGAGTCGAGGTTGGCCTGGTGGATCCGCTCGAGCAGCGCCGCGAAGATCTCTTCCTTGCTGGCGAAGTAGTTGTAGAGCGACGGCGCCGTGTAGCCGGCCGCGCTCGCGATGTCCTTCATCGTCACCGCGTGGTAGCCCTGCTGGGCAAACACGGCGGTCGCCGCGTCGAGGATGGCCTCGCGCGTGCGGGTGACGAGCTGTGGCTTGCGGGCGGTGCGGGGCATCCGAATTCGGCGTTCGATATTCTGAACGCCGAATCAAGCTACAAGAACGGCGAGCACAGGGCAATGGGACGCTGTTCACGCGGTCCTGCACGCTCGCGCACATCACACAGATGCCGCGAGCCCCCTCCGAAGGACCTCACCTCGCGCAATCGCGAGCGTCAGCGATCGGCCGCCGCGGCCTGGGCTGCTTGTCGGTCGCCCGAAGCCTTGGCCGCCGAGAACGCAGCGGCCGAGACCGCGAGGGCCAGACCCAGGAGCAGCCACTGCATGATCAGCTTCGACGGCCCGTCGTGCCGGACGCCCACGACGCCCGCGACTCGGCCGAGGTCGGGCGCGTGTCCGGCCCCGCGAAGCGACAAGCGAGGCTCGGCACCCGGGACGAACACGAATTTCCTGACCCCCATGCTCCTTGGTGTCTGCAACCAGCCCGCCAGTTTTGCTGATTCTCACGCTCGGGCGGGGATCATTGGACAAACCCCGAGCCCCGATCCACACCCGTGGTGATGCACGTAATGCCCTACACCGGCGTTTCGATGCACCCATGATCGAAATGTCGCGGTCGCGAATCCGAGTTGGCGAAGTGTCGTGGCGTTGACGTCCCGCGGCCGCGTTGGTTGCGTCGCGGCGCGTGATCCGTTCGATCGCAGCGCTCGTATGCTCCAGCACGATGCGTGGCTGGCACCGCGGCGGCGTGATGATGATGGGGCTGTGCCTGTTGGCCTGCGGCTCGGGCGAGGGCCGCGACGATGGCTTCGGCCCGCTCGGTCCCGGTCTCGGTGATGCCGACGGTGATGCCGACGGTGACGAGACCAACACCGCCTCCGACACCGGGACCACCATCACCCGTGCCACCTCCGACGAGGCCGGCACCACTGCCGGGTCCGACGCTGACGACGACGAGTCCGGCGAGCCGCCGCTCCCGGCCCAGCCCTGCAGCTACCCGTCCACGAGCTACGGCCAGGGCATGCAGGAGCTCGACGTCCCCACCGGCTCCACCGAGGTGCTGAGCTTCACCATCCCCGACGTGCCCGACCCCGCCTCGATCGACTCGGCCACCCTCGAATTCACCAGCCAAGACGCCGACCATCCCGGCGAGGAGGGCATGGTGTGGGTCAACGGCCAGGGCCCCTACGAGCTGCCGGCCGACGCGAGCTGGGACAACGTCACCGCCAGCGGGTCCATCGATGTGAGCGGCGCGCTCGTGGAGGGCGTCAACACGATCGAGTTCGGCGCCGGCTCGCTCGAGCCCCGCTCGTTCTATCTCATCGGCGACGTCTCGCTCGACGTGCTCGCGCGCGTCGAGGCCTGCATGGAGCCCGAGGAGCCGCCGCCCGCCGACGCCGTGCCGCGCGAGCTCGACTACTGGGCCGCGACCTACGCGATGCGGCACAACTGGGTGCTGCGCTGCGACGGCAGCTTCGACTACGCGTACACGGCCGCCGGCGAGGATCACGTCACCCTCGACTGCGAGGGCCTCTACGATCCCGACGGCACGTCACGCGGCACGGCCACCTGGGTGTTCGAGGACGTGGTGCCCGCGACCTACGAGATCCAGATCCACTCGCGGCACACCCCCAACCGCAACCCGTTGGGTGCCCTGTTCATCGTCAACGGCGAGGGCATCCGCATCCACCAGGACGACGACGCCGACTTCGCCACCGACATCTGGGGCGTGCGCGAGCTGGCCGGCGACGTCATCGTGGTGCTCGACTCCTCGCAGGAGAGCGAGAGCGACTCGGCAGCGTGGATCCGCCTCGAGCCCGTGGCGGGCTAGCGCCGCGCCCCGCAGGCGCCGGCGCGGCCGTGGACCTCGATCACTCCCCCGCGAGCAGGCCGGGCATGTCGACCTCGGTGAAGCCCTGGTGATCGTCGTCGTCGTCGTCGGGGGTCGCCATCGGTACCACGACGTCCTGGCCCACGTTGCCGAGCTCCGGGTGGCTCGCGTGCAGCTCGGCCAGCGACTCCTCGGCGCGGTCCGGATCGATGTGCCACTCCTCGAGGCTGTAGAACACCGCCTTGCGGCGGCCGTTGGAGACCTCGAGGCACAGCTCGAACGGCTCGGGCGCCTCGCCCTCGCAGCTCCACGTGCGCACGCTGACCTGCGCCTTGACGCGATCCTGCGGGAAGAACAGCGACAGTCGATCTTCCTCCAGCCCCCACTGGAACAGCTCCACCATCACGCGCCACTGCGAGGACTTGCCGGCGGCGCCGATGCGCCCCTCGGGCATGTCGAGCAGCACGAGGTGGCCGATCATGTCGCGCTGCCCCTTGGGCATCCGCTCGATCCACACTTGGTTGACGAGGTGGCGCGTGCTCGCGGTCTCTTCGTCGCCGCCCAGGAGGCCCTGGCCCACGGTCCACAGCCCGTACACGCCCGCACCCGCCAGTGCGAGCCCCAACAGCTTCGTCGTCGTCTTCGGCATGGCGCGAACCCTACCAGGTTCCCCTCGCGCAATCGCGGCGCCAAGATTGCGTCGAGCCCGCCGGGCGCAGGGCATCGAATCTGCGCGAGTCACGCTGTAGACTGTGCCCTCCCAGCTCCGGCGTGATTGTGGTACGCGGGCCGCCTATGGCGCTGTCCGTCGGGATCGTGGGCCTGCCCAACGTCGGGAAGTCCACCCTCTTCAACGCCCTCTCCAACGCGGGGGCCGAGTCGGCCAACTACCCGTTCTGCACCATCGAGCCGAACGTGGGCGTGGTCCCCGTGCCCGATCCGCGGCAGGACGCGCTGGTACGGCTCTACGAGCCGCTGTCGGTGGTGCCCACGAGCATGGAGTTCCTCGACATCGCGGGGCTGGTCAAGGGCGCGAGCCAGGGCGAGGGCCTGGGCAACCAGTTCCTCAGCCACATCCGCAGCGTGGACGCGATCTGCCACGTGGTCCGCTGCTTCGTGGACGACAACGTGGTCCACGTCGGCGGCAAGGTCGACCCCCGCGCCGACATCGAGATCATCGACACCGAGCTCTTGCTCCGCGACATGCAGTCGGTCGAAAACCGCCGCGACCGGGCCCGCAAGCAGTCCAAGGGCGGCGACGCCGAGGAGAAGAAGACCCTGGCGGTCACCGAGAAGGTCTTCGGCCTGCTCGAGCAGAGCATCCCCGTGCGGGCCATGGCGCTCGACGACGAGGAGCGCGCGCTGCTCGAGCCGCTGGCGTTGCTCACCGGCAAGCCGGTGCTGTTCGTGGCCAACGTGGCCGAGGAGCACGCCGCGGGCGGCCTCGATCACCCGCTGGTGGCGCAGGTCGCCGAGCTGGCGGCCAAGCAGGGGGCCGAGGTGGTCGCGATCTCCGCAGCCATCGAGGCCGAGATCTCGGCGCTCGACCCTGCCGACCGCGGGGAGTTCCTCCAGGGCATCGGCCTCGAGGAGCCGGGCCTCAACCGCCTGATCCGCAAGGCCTACGCGCTGCTCGACCTGCTCACGTTCTTCACGGCCGGTAAGAAGGAAGTGCGCGCCTGGACGATCCGGCGGGGCACCAAGGCCCCGGGCGCCGCCGGAAAGATCCACTCGGACTTCGAGCGGGGCTTCATCCGGGCCGAGATCATGCACTGGAAGGACCTCGTCGACCTGGGCAGCGAGCCGGCCGTGAAGGCCAAGGGGCTGCTCCGGGTCGAGGGCAAGGACTACGTCGTCGCCGACGGCGACGTGATCCACTTCCGCTTCAATGTCTGACCCCCGTCAGGCCAGGTCGTCGAGCGCGGCCGAGAGGTTCGCCAGGCCCTGCTCCAGCACTGCGGGGCTCACGCCGAAGCTCACCCGTACCGCCCCTGGGGCCTCGAAGAGGCTGCCGGGGACCACCTGGGTGTCGTAGCGCTCGCGGAGGTGCTGCGCGAACGGCACGTCCTGCATCAGGTCGGGCAGGCGGATGCAGCCCGTGATCCCGGCGCGGGGCGGCACCCAGGACACCCGCTTCTCGCCCTCGATCCAGCGCTCCACGACCTCGCGGCCTGCGTTGCTCACGCGAGCGGCCCAGGCGGTGAGGCGCTCGGCTTCGCGGAGCGCGCGGGCACCGAGCACCAGGGTGGAGACCGGCTCGTCCACGTGGAGATAGTTGGTGGCGGTTCGGATGATTCGCGAGGCTTCGGGGGTGCCCGCGACGATCCAACCTGCGCGGAGCGCGGAGAACCCGAAGCACTTGCTGACCGACGACCAGCTCACGCAGTTGGGCGCGACCAGGCAGGCGGGCAGGACCGGACCATCGGCCTCGGTCGAGAAGCAGTAGTCGAGCGAGACCTCTTCGACCAGCACGACCGCGCCCACGCGTGCGGCGAGCTCGGTGACCTCGAGCAAGGTCTCGCGTCCCATGGCGACGCCGCTCGGGTTGTGAAGGTTGCTCAGGATCACCGCGCGCGTTCGCGAGGTGAGCAGCCGAGCCAGGCGCTCGGGTCGCACGGCCCACCCATCGGCGGCGTCGCGGTCGAGGCGAGAGACGTTGGCACCCAGCATCTCGGGCACGCGATGGAGCGACTCGTAGGTGGGGCGCTCCACCACGACCTGATCGCCCGGCCGGAGCACGGCCATCGCGACCTGGGTGATCGCCAAGCTCGCCCCGAGGGTGGGGATGACCCGCGCGGGGTCGACCCCATAGCGAGCGGCCACGGCGTCGATGAACTCTTCGCGCGCGGAACGGCGCACGTCGCGGCGACAGAGGTCGGCGACGTCGAGCGTTCCCGACCATGCGTCGACCAAGGCCTTGGCGTCGTCGTCGTCGGACCAGGGCGCGACGGTGTCGTCCATGCCGCTGCCGCTGAGGTCGTAGCGAGCCGCTCGCTCGACGGACCTCGCCCACGGAAGGTACTCGAGGGCTCGCAGCGCCGCCTTCACAACGGAAGCCATGGTTTCAGATGTGGTAGGGGCTCGCAAGCGGCATGGAACCGCGTTTTGGAGCAATACAGAGGATATTCCGGGACGGCATGAGGGGTTGCCCGAGCGCGAGGCCGGCCGGATGGGGTGGGCGGGCACCCGGCCGGCGACCCGGGCGGGGTCGGACGGTGGGGGATGACCGGATCGACGACCGCGCCCGGAGCCGGATCAACGGCCACGCCAGCGGGTGAGCGAGGGCCGAGGCGTGCGACGAAGGATGCGCGCGAGCTTGAGCGTCTCAGCCTCGGCCCATGCGTCGGGGAGCGCGGGCTCGAGCCGGGGCTGACCGTCGAGCCACCAGAGCCGTGCGTCGAGCCGACGACCTTCGGGCAGGTGGATCGCAACGGCGTACTCGAGCGCGTCGTCGGAGCCGACGCGGGTCAGCACGAAGCGACCCCCATGCGCAGGATGGAGATCGCGGCTCGAGCTCTCGGCCACGGCCGGCACTCTCGGCCAGGGAGCCCCGATGTACAAGACCGGATGTACGAGACCAGACGTGCAAGACCCCGGGGAGCGCTCGGCTCGCCCGGGGTCCTGGCCTTCGGCGGTTGCGGGGCGGTTGCTAGCCCGCCATGCAGCCTTCATCGCCCTCGTCACAGCAGGCGCACTCGGCGGTCCCATCCGTGACCACGCACGAGCCGAAGTCGTAGGTGACGCCTTGCTCGTCGCCGTCCTCGGTGCAGATGCGGAGGCAGCTGTCGGCGCCGAGCTTGCCGTCCTCGCAGAACTGGATCTGATCGCCGTCCTCGCCGCAGCCGTTGCACTCGGGGCCGCTGCACGGGGTGCCGGGGCCCACGCCACACACGAAGGTGACCGAGGCGCCGTCGTCGACACAGCCGAATGAGAAGTCGAAATTGTCGAATTGACAGCTTTCGTCGCCAGCGGTGGTGCTCTCGACCCACGCGCCGCCGGTGCACTCCCAGTAGCGGCTGCCGGCCGGGCCTTCCTGGTCGTTGTTGCTGCAGAACACCAGGCCGTCCTCGGTGCACTCGGCGGGGTCGGGCTCTACGCCGTTCCCGGGCGGCTCGGTCTGCTCGCACATGCCGGGGGGCTCGCCGGTGTCGTCGATCGTGCCGCTGTCCGCCGTATCGCTGCCCGCGGTGGGGTCCATGGAGGTCATGCCATCGGTGCCGTCGGCCGGGGCCTGATGGTCGTCCTCGCAGCAGGTGAGGTCGTTCAAGTCAGCGGGATTGCACCAGTTGTAGCCGTTGTCGCAGACGCAGACCTCGCCCTCGAGGTGGATGTTGTTGTTCCCGCCGCAGCTGGCGTCGCCCGACTTGCCTGGGATCCGGTCGCAGTCGAAGTCGGCGTCGTCTTCGGGGTTGGCGAACTCGTAGCCGGGGTCACAGACGCACTCACCACCGACTTCCTGGCTGTTGCAGCCGGTGTTGCCGCACTCGCTGCAGTCGAGCGGGCCCACCGAGATCACGCAGCCGAAGCCGATGCCGGCGAGGCCGCCCAGCGTTACGGCCCACAGGAGCTTATGGAATGGGTTTGAAATGCTCATGGCAGGACGACTTCCCTTCGAAACGGCAAGAGGGTGGGCTCTGGACGGCCCGACCCCATGCCGGATTCTTGTGTACCGCACCCGGGCCCCAGGCGGCGAGCCCGGGGGACGAGTCTGGCGGCCTACTCCACGGTCCAGGTGTGGCCGGACCGGAGAAGCGCGTTGATGTCGCCGCTACCGAGCTTGGCCACGGCCTGGGCGTTCTGGGCGTGGACCGCGGCGCCGTACGATGGCTGGGGGTCGCGGTAGAGCACGCCGAACGCCATGGGCATCTCGGGGAGGCTGAGCTGCGCGAGCAGGAAGGCGAGCGTGCGGTTGGTCTCGTCGTGGACGGCCAGCTCGGATTCGGCCACGCCGCCTTCGCCGACCTTTACGATCTCGACCCGGTGGCCGCCGTCGGCCATGCGCAGACCCTTGTCGAGGTTGGCCCCGAACCGCAGCGGCTTGCCGTGCTGGACCCAGAGCTGGGCGTCGGATGCGACCTCCTTGGCCGAGACGCCGTCCCAGACCCCGTCGTTGAACACGGGGCAGTTCTGGAGGATCTCGACGAACGAGGCGCCGCGGTGGGCCCGGGCGTCGGCGAGCACGTCGCCGAGGGTCTTGACCGAGGTGTCGATGGCACGGGCTACGAACCGAGCCCCCGAGCCCAGCGCGAAAAGCGCGGGGTTGATGGGCGCATCGACGGAGCCCATGGGGGTGGAGGGGCTCCGCTGCCCGAGCAGCGAGGTGGGCGAGTACTGCCCCTTGGTGAGCCCGTAGATCCGGTTGTTGAACAGCATCAGCTGCACGTCGACGTTGCGGCGCAGCAGGTGCATGAGGTGGTTGCCGCCGATGCTGAGGCCATCGCCGTCGCCGGTGATCACCCAGACGTCGAGCTCGGGGTTGGCGAGCTTGAGCCCGGTGGCCAGGGCAGGCGCACGGCCGTGGATCGTGTGGAAGCCGTACGTGTTCATGTAGTAGGGGAAGCGGCTCGAGCAGCCGATCCCGGACACGAACACGGTCTTCTCGCGGACGACGTCCATGTCGGGCAGCGCCCGCTGGACGGCCGCGAGGATCGCGTAGTCACCGCAGCCAGGGCACCAGCGGACCTCCTGGTCGGAGACGAAGTCCTTCTTGGTGAGCTTGGGCGAAGGAGGGTCGAGGGGAGTCATTGGCGTTCCGTACTTTGCTGGGGCTCGGTAGGGGAGCGGGCTAGGCGAGCTGTTGGCGGATCGCTTCGAGCACCTCGGCGACCTTGAAGGGCTGGCCCTCGATCTTGTCGAGCGGCATGGCCGGGACGAGGTACTCGGCGCGCAGCACCCGGTAGAGCTGGCCGTTGTTGAGCTCGGGGACGAGGATCTTCTCGAAGCCTCGGAGGAGCGTCCCGAGGTTGCGGGGCATGGGCCACATCTGCCGGACGTGGATGTGGGAGACGTCGAGGCCCTCGGCGCGGGCGCGGCGGACGGCCGAGTTGACCGAGCCGTAGGTGGAGCCCCAGCCGACCAGGGCCAGCTTGCCGCTGGTGTTGCCGATCTCGACGTGCTGCTCGGGCTGGTCGTTGGCGATGCCGAGGATCTTGGCCTCGCGCACCTTGGTCATCTTGTGGTGGTTCTTGGCGTCGTAGGAGATGTTGCCCGAGGCGAAGTCCTTCTCGAGGCCGCCGATGCGGTGCTCGAGGCCGGGGGTGCCGGGCTTGACCCACACCCGCGCGAGCGTGTCGGGGTTGCGCAGGAACGGGTGGAAGCCCTCGGTGGCCTGATGGAACTTGACGTCGAAGCGGGGCAGCTGCTCGAAGTCGGGGATCTTCCACGGCTCGGCCCCGTTGGCGATGAAGCCGTCGGAGAGCACGATGACCGGGGTCATGTACGTGGTGGCGATGCGGACCGCCTCGATCGCATAGTGGAAGCACTCGCCGGGCGAGGCGGGGGCCAGCACGCACAGCGGGGCATCGCCGTTGCGGCCCCAGATCGCCTGGAAGAGGTCGCTCTGCTCGGTCTTGGTGGGCATGCCGGTGGATGGGCCGGCGCGCTGGATGTCGAAGATGACGATGGGCAGCTCGGTGACGATGGCGAGGCCGAGCGCCTCGCCCTTGAGCGCCATGCCGGGGCCCGAGGTGGCGGTGGCCCCGATCGCACCGCCGAACGCGGCGCCGATGGCCGAGCAGATCGCGGCGATCTCGTCCTCGGCCTGGAAGGTGGTGACGCCGAAGTGCTTGAGCTTGGCGAGGTTGTGCAGCACCGACGACGCGGGCGTGATGGGGTAGGAGCCGAACATCACGGGGAGGTTGGCGAGGCGCCCACCGGTGGCCAGGCCCCAGGCGAGCGCCTCGTTGCCGGTGATGTTGCGGTAGGTGCCGGGCTCGAGCTTGGCCTTGGGCACCTTGTATGCGCCGACGCCCTGCGGCATCTCGGCGGTCTCGCCGTAGGCGTGGCCGGCATTGAGGGCGGCGACGTTGGCCTCGGCGAGCTTGGGATCCTTGGCGGCGAACTTGCTGCGCAGCCACTCGATGGTGGGAGCGCGATCGCGGTCGAACATCCAGTAGAGGAGGCCGAGCGTCCACACGTTCTTGGTGCGGAGCGAGAACTTGGAGCCGAGCCCGAACCCATCGACGGCGTCGGAGGTGAGCTTGGAGACGTCGATCTTGAGCACGCGGTACGGCGCCATCGTGCCGTCGATGAGCGGATCGGTGTCGTAGCCGGCCTTCTTGAGGTTGCCCTTGGTGAAGGCGCCGGAGTTGACGATGACCAGGCCGCCCGCGGGCACGTCGTGGAGGTTGACCTTGAGCGCGGCGGGGTTCATCGCCACGAGCACGTCGGGCGCGTCGCCGGGGGTCAACACCTCGTGCGAGGCGAAGTGGATCTGGAAGCCCGAGACGCCGAACGTGGTGCCGATGGGGGCACGGATCTCGGCCGGGAAGTCGGGGAACGTCGCGAGGTCGTTGCCGGCGACGGCGGTGGTCTGCGTGAACTGATCGCCGGCAAGCTGCATGCCGTCGCCCGAGTCACCCGCGAAGCGGATGACGACGGAGTCGAGGATTTCGCGACCGTCAACGGATTGGGAAACCGGGGTGTCCATGACGAAGATTCGAGCTCGCTCTCGACGGATAGGGAGACCCCGGCGAGGTGCCGGGGGACGTTACGCTACGTCAGCGCAGTGGTCCGGATTATGGCGCCCGCCCGAAACCTTGTCACGCCGGGATCCCGCGAGCGTGCCGGCGGTTTCCTCGTGAGGACGCGGGCATTTCCGGCAAGGAGCGGCGGCCTGCACGGCATGGCGAGGCGCGACCCGGGCCTCTCGAGAGGCTCGTCGGGTCCACGGTTGGAGGATCGGTCGGTGCGATGGTGTCAGCGGAGCGCGTCGACCAGCGCCTGCACGTAGTCGGCATAGGCCTCGGGCGTGGCGGCGGCGGGCTCCCGTGGAGCGTCGCGCAGCCCGGCGGGGGGCTCTTGGCCATCGGCGGCGATCTCGGCCCCGGCCCACTCCAATAGATAGATGAAGCCCTGGGGATCGCGGACGCGCTTGCCCCGCAAGCCGCTGTGCTCGAGCGCCTGCGTCCAGCGCAGGACGCTGCGCACCAGCTGGCGCGACCAGGCCTTGTGGCGGCGGGCGAAGGCGTCACCGAGCTCGGGCCAGTGGGCGCGCAGGCGATCGCGCACGGCGGCACCGAGCTTGGGGGCATTGCGGGCGTCGTCGAGGTAGTGGCCGCGGGTCTCGCCCTCGCCCTTGAGCAGCAGGCGATCGGCCAGGCTCACGGTGACGTCGCCCATGCGCATGGCATCGATGGGCAGCGTCGGGTCGATGACGACGGTGAGATCGTGCTCGGCGATGGCGGCGACCACTGCCCCGAACGCGAGGTGGGGCACGCCCACCACCCGGGTGGCGTCGGCGGCGGGCGAGGGATCGCTCGCATGGGCCCGGCCGGCGGCGCCGAGCCCAGCGGCCACGATGGTCGCGCCGGCCAGCGTGTAGAGGAACCCGCGCCGGGAGCAAGCGGTCGCGGCTCGCTCGGGTCCTTGGAGGCCAGCGGAGCGGGTCGCCAGTGCTGGGTGCACGCGGTGGCTCATACCACTTGCCTACGATCATCTGCTGCACGAGCATCCCTGTCCAACGCATTCCTTGCAGCTGGGGAGCCCTTCGGCCTGGAATTCGGCGTGGATCCGTTGGGTTCTTCCGATGATCGCGCTATTCGCGCGGCGGTGGTGGCTCGACGCACGCGCGAGGGAGGTTGCGAATGGCCCTAGGCGCCGCGCCGAGCTGCTAGGTTCGGCGCCATGGGTCACAGGACCGATGAGATCCTCCGGGTGGGTGGTAGCGACGAGCTCGTCGATCGCGGCCTGCAGGCGGACGAGGATGGCGACGTGGAGCTGGCGGAGCGGCTCCTGGACGAAGCCGGACGCCGTCTGGGCGAGAACCACGCGCGAGTGCTGCACCTGGCGGGTCGCGTGGCCTGGGCGCATGGCGACATCGACCGCGCGACGGGGTTCTTGCAGCAGGCGACCGACCAGAAGCCCGAGCGTCCCGACGTCTACCTCGATTGCGCGCGCTGCCTGCACATCGTGGGCGACGACAACCACGCCGAGGAGCAGGTCCGGGTCGCGCTGGGGCTGCCCGGTCTCGACGAGAAGCTCGAGGGCGACGCGCGGGTGCTGCTCTCGCAGATCCGGCTGGAGGACGACGACCCCGAGGAGGCGCTCGAGGTGCTGGAGGGGGTGCCGGAGTCGCTCAAGGGGCACGCGCTCTATTTCGCCACGCTGGCCGACATCCTCGTGGAGCTCGACCGCACGAGCGAGGCGCTCGAGCTGCTCGCGCGCGCGGTGGAGGTGGAGCCCGAGGACCCGGACTACCACTATCAGCGCGGGCTCACCCAGCAGGCGGCGGGCGACGTGGCGGGGGGGGTGACCTCGATGATGCGGGTGCTCGAGCTCGAGACGGCGCTGCGGGGCGCGAGCACGGCACCCTCGTTCCAGGAGGCGCAATCCCTGCGCGGGCAGCTCGAGGAGGCGATGGAGGAGCTGCCGGACCCGATCCTGGGGCTCGTGGCCAACGTGCCGATCACGGTGCAGGCGGCGGCCACGGCCGACCAGGTGACGGCGGGGGCGGACCCGCGCTCGCCGGTGTTCTTCGTGGGGCGCCCCAAGCTCGAGGGGCAGGAGGCGGAGCTGACCGGCATCGTGGTGGTCCGCGACGTGCTGGTGGACGAGGTCGACGACGAGGACGAGATCGCAGAGGCGCTCTTGGTGTCGCTGGTGGAGGAGATCACGGACTTCTTCGGGCGCGACGACCTGTTGTTCGCGGAGGCGTCGGCATGAGCCAGGTCCACGTTCCCGATCGCGACACGGCGGCGCTGGTCTACGACTGGAACGGCAAGGATCGGCGGGGCCCGGTGCTGCGCAAGCGGCCGGGCTTCGTGGACGAGACGATCCGCGACGGGCTGCAGTCGCCGTCGGTGATCGACCCCACCATCGAGCAGAAGATGGAGCTGGTGCGGCTGATGGACCGCCTGGGGATCGACGTGGTGAACCTGGGCCTACCCGGCGCGGGGCCGCGTGCGGTGGCCGACGTGGAGCGGCTGTGCCGGTTCATCATCGAGGAGAAGCTGTCGATCAGGCCCAACTGCGCGGCGCGGACGGTGGCGGCCGACATCGAGCCGATCATCGCGATCTCGCAGCGGGTGGGGATGTCGATCGAGGTGACGGCGTTCATCGGCTCGAGCCCGATCCGCGCCTATGCCGAGGACTGGGACGTGGATCGGCTGGAGCGGCTGACCCGCGAGGCGATGCGGCTGGTGGTGAGCAACGGGCTGCCGGCATCGTTCGTGACGGAGGACACCACGCGCAGCCACCCGCGCACGCTCGACCGGCTGTTCCGGGCCGCGATCGAGGAGGGCGCCACGCGGCTGGTGCTGTGCGACACGTGCGGGTACGCCACGCCCGACGGGGTGCGCAACCTGCTGGCGTTCACCAAGGCGCTCTTGCGGGCGCTCGACATGGAGGAGCGGGTGGAGCTCGACTGGCACGGGCACAACGACCGCGGGCACGCGCTGCCGCTGTCGTTGTTCGCGCTCGAGTGGGGCGTGGACCGGGTGCACGGCTGTGCGCTGGGCATCGGCGAGCGGGTGGGCAACACGTCGATGGACCTGCTGCTGCTCAACCTCTACCTCTTGGGCGAGCTCGACGAGGCGCGCCACGATCTGTCGTGCCTGGTGGAGTACGTGCGCAAGACCAGCGAGTTCACGGGGGTGCCGATCCACCCGAGCTACCCGCTGTCGGGGCGCGATGCGTTCCGCACGGCGACGGGGGTGCACGCGGCGGCGGTGATCAAGGCGGAGCTCAAGGGCGATCTGGAGCTCGCCGATCGCGTGTACTCGTCGGTGCCGGCGCGGACGTTCGGGCGCCAGCAGGAGATCGAGATCGGGCACTACAGCGGGCGCTCGAACGTGCTGCACTGGCTGCGCAGCCGTGGGCTGCCCACCGACGATCGGCTGGTGGACGAGATCTTCGAGGTGGCCAAGCGCGGCAACCACACGCTGGCGGAAGCCGAGGTTCGCGCGATCATCGAGCGGATGCGCTGACGCGCGCGCGGTGAGCGACGGATCAGGTCAGGTCGGAGGCGGCTCTGGGGTCACCTCTTGGCCGAAGTGGCGCCCGAGGTCCAAGAGGTAGGTGGTGGCCGTGGCGCTGGGATCCATGAACAGGCGGCCCATGAAGCGGAACAGCGGGTTGTCGATGCTGCCGCGCTCGGTGATGGTCAGGCGCGTGCCGCCGTCGACGGGCTCGAGCACGAAGGTCCAGCTGCCCGTGAACGGGAGGCTGGGATCGGTGGCCATGAGCACGAGCTTCGTGGGGCGCTGCTGCTCGGTGACCTCGAGCGGCAAGGGACCCTGCGGGCCCATCTCGACGAAGCGGATCGGGTCGCCCGACTCGATCTCCACGGCGTCGATCTCGGTGCGCCACTGCGGCGTGCGGTCGAAGCGGGTGATGACGTCCCAGACCTCCTCGGGTGTGCGCGCGAAAACGGCCTGGCGCGAGGCGACGTGGCTCGGCTCGAGGAACATCCCGATGACGGCGGCGAGCACGGTGATGCCGACGACCGCGAGGAACGCCCACAGGGCCAGCTTGCGCAGCTTGTTCATGAGGGAAGCTCCGTGGGGTCGGGTTCGGGACCGCTCACGAGTCTAGCTCGTCACGCGAATGTCGGGGATGGCTCGCCGTGGTGCGGCGCCGAAGGTCGCCGGGGCGCGGAGCGTGGGGAAAAGGCAGGCTCGGGTGGTGTAGAGTGAGAGACCCATGGGGAAGCTGCTCGTCGTCCGCCACGGCCAGGAATCGCTCATGCGGACGAATTACGACGACCTGTCCGAGCAGGGGCGCGAGCAGGCGACGGCGCTCGGAGAGTGCTTTGCGACGCACGGCTGGGAGCTCGATCTCGTGTTCACCGGGCCTGCGATGCGCCACCGCGACACGGCGCGCCGGGTGGGCAAGGCGATCGAGGCAGCGGGTCGTTCGTGGCCCGAGCCGACGGAGCTTCCGGGACTCGACGAGCTCGACGAGCTGTCGCTGGTGCGGGCGACGGTGGGGGCGCTGAGCGACGACGAAGAAGTGTTGAGGCTGCGCCGCGAGATGGTCGAGGTGCGCGACCGCGAGGAGCGCTCGCGCAAGTTCCAGCGCCTGTTCGAGGTCGTGATCGGCCGCTGGCTGCGGGGGGACTTCGAGCCGCAAGGAGCCGAGACGTGGCCGCAGTTCCGCGCGCGGGTGCTGAGCTGCGTGGAGACGATGACGTCGCAGTGCGAGCCCGAGACGCGGATCCTGGCGGTGACCTCGGTGGGGCCGGTGGCGGTGCTGCTGCAGCGGGCGCTGGGGGTCGACGACGAGGCGGCGTTCGGCTCGGCCTGGCAGCTGCGAAACACGAGCATCACCACGTTTCGCTTCGATGCGCGTGGTCGATTGTTGCTCGAGATGTTCAATGCGCTGCCGCACCTGCGCGACCCGAAGCAGTGGACGCTGCGGTGACGCGGAGGCGATTGCGGCAGAGCGAGAGTTGGAGGGCCAGGCGGGACTCGAACCCGCATAATCCTGCTTAACAGGCAGGCGCTGAACCTTTCAGCTACTGACCCGAGATGTTGGACGTGGGAAGCGAGCCCCCCGGGATTCGAACCCGGAGCCTGCGAGGTAAAAGCTCGCCGCTCTACGCAATTGAGCTAGGGGCCCACGATGAAATGGGGCGATCCGGGAGGGAGTCGAACCCTCGACCTGCGGGTTAAGAATCCACCGCTCTAACCAACTGAGCTACCGGACCGACGAGGAGGGTGCTTTGGGGCCCGCTACGGGCCTTTTGATCCGATCGCGTCGCGACGCGATGCGATCGAATCAGCGGATGCGTTTGGTGCCTCGGGACGGATTCGAACCGCCGACGCCGACGCCTTCAACGAAGCGCTCTACCACTGAGCTACCGAGGCAGGATTCATCTCGCCCGGACGCGCGGGTGGGCGCGCCGGGCCGGCGAAACTGCTCGGCCATTCGTGGATGTCGTGGGGATGTCATCGTCGTGTCTCTCGTGAGGTGCGAGGCGAGGAAGCAGCGTGCGCAGGCCCGATTGCAGGGCACAGCGGCACACTTTCGACGCGAGCGAGGTGCCGGGTCGAACGAGACGCATCGACGCGGAGCCGTCGAGCGCCCGGGTGTCGAGCGCTCCCGGTGCTCGCCTGGAATTGCAGCCTTGCACCGGAGAAACGCTCAACACGCGTTGGAATTGCGGCCAAAATTGGCCGCAAACAGCCCCTTGGCGACCCGCTTGGTCATCCCGAGGCTCATGTGCGTGGTGCGTTTCATGGCGCAAGACCGAGGGCTGCCGATGGGCAAGCCTCGGAGAAGGTGTAGTGGATGAACGCGCTCGGGTCAAGCATTCGATGCGAAGAAAAATTCGGCGCCGTGGATCGCCGTGGATCGCCGTCATTCACATACGCGCTCGAAGGCTGCGAGCGCGCCGTCGATGGCGTCGTCGTCGGCGGCCATCGACAGGCGCAAGTGGCCGGGCACGCCGAACGCGGTGCCGGGGACGACGATGGTGCGCTCGGCGAGCAGTCGCTCGGTGAGCGCCACGTCGCCGCCGCCCGCGGCATCGCGTAGCCGCGGCGGGAGGCCGGGGAACAGGAAGAAGCCGGCCTTGGGCGGGAGCATCGAGAATCCGAGCGCGCCGAGGCCCTCGGCCATGCGATGGCAGCGGCGGGCGTAGATCCCCACGTCGATGTGCCCGTCGGGTGCGTCGAGCACCAGCGGCAGCACGCGCTGCATGAGCGCGGGCGCGTTGCCGAAGCCGAGCATGCGGTTGCAGAACGCGAACGCGCGGGCGAGCAGGCGGGCCCCTGCAGCGTGGGGGGAGATCACCGCGTACCCGATGCGCTCACCCGCGAGCGCCAGATCCTTGGAGTGGCTGGTGACGTGGATCGTGTGGTCGTAGCGCGTCATCATCGACGGGACGATGCCGCCGTCGTGGGCGAGGTCGCGGTAGGGGTTGTCCTCGAGCACGAGGATCGGGCGGTCGAGCTCGGTGTTGGCGATCCGCAGCGCGCCCGCGAGGCGATCGAGCTCGCCGGCGGCGTAGACGGCTCCGCTCGGGTTGTTGGGCGAGTTGAGCAGCACGATCCGCGTACGCGGGCCGATCCGCGCGGCGATCGCCGCCACGTCGAGCGCGAAGCCGGGAGGGGCGGTGGGTGCGGGCACGAGCCGGGCCTCGATGTTGGCGCAGTAGTGCTCGTACTCGGTGAAGCACGGCACGGGCGTGAGCACCTCGTCGCCGGGATCGACGGTGGCGCGCAGCGCAACGTTGAGGGCCCCCGAGGCGCCCGCGGTCATGGTGACGAGGCCACCGTCGATGGGCAGCTCGAAGCGCCGGGCCTCGCGACGGGCGATGTGCTCGCGGACCTCGGGGAAGCCGGCGTTGGGCATGTAGCGGTGCATGCCCGGCGTGGGGTCGCGGAGCAGCTCGTGCAGCGCTCGCGCAAAGCCGAGCGGTGGCTCGCTGCTGGGGTTGCCGAGCGACAGGTCGTAGACCGGCCCGCCACCGCGCTCGCGCATGGCGGTGGCCTGCTCGAACATCCGCCGGATCCACGACTCCCGGGCCCCGAGCACGGCGTCGGCCACCCGCGCGGACAAGAGCGCCTTCCCCTCGTCGCTCATGGTCACACGATAGCAAGCCGGGCCATGGATCCGGGCCCGCATGGGGCACGCGTGGGGCGCGTCTGGTCACGAGGGGCGGCGGATGGTGGAGCTTCGAATTGGGCGAGTTGCCCAATCGATGCGGTGGAGCAGTGCGATGGGGTGGATCGAGGCGGTGGAGCCGTGCGAACCGCTTGGGCAACTCGCCCGATCGCGATTGCGCCTCGAAGGGTGAGGTGTGCAGCCGTAGGCTCATGGCGGCATGGGGATGCAGGGACGTGGGCGGGCGATCGCGGCGTGGGTGCTCTGGCTGGGCCTCGGCTCGAGCGCGGGCGGGTGTGCGGTCGGGCTGGAGGATCCGGGGCTCGATCCCTCGCCGGTGCCCGGGGTGACGGCGGGCGGGGTGACGGCGGGTGGTTCCGGGGACGAGAGCGGCTCCGACGGCGGGACGACCGACGGGGGCAGCGAGGACGAGGGCAGCGGCGGGCTGCCCGGGGTCGACGAGTCGGGCTCGGACGGGGGCTCGGACGACGGGCCAGAGGAGCCCCCGGTCGAGGCGGTGTGCGGCGACGGAGCGGTGCAGGGCGCGGAGGAGTGCGACAACGGGGTGGCCAACGGACCGCTCGGGAACTGCACGCCGATCTGCACGTTGCCTGCGTGCGGCGACGGGTTCGCCCACACGCCGAGCGGTGAGGCGTGCGACGACGGCAACGCGAGCGACGAGGACGCGTGCCTGGGCGACTGCACCACGGCGGTGTGCGGCGACGGGATCGTGCAGCAGGGCGTGGAGCTGTGCGACGACGGCAACGCGAGCGAGAACGACGGCTGCACGAGCGACTGCACGCTGGCGAGCTGCGGCGACGGAGCGGTGCAGGCGCCCGAGCAGTGCGACGACGGCAACGGCAGCAACAACGACGCGTGCCTGGCCACGTGCGTGCCGGCGAGCTGCGGCGACGGGTTCGTGCGCACGGGCGCGGAGCAGTGCGACGACGGCAACGGCAGCAACGAGGACGGGTGCCTCGCGAGCTGCCAGGCGGCGAGCTGTGGCGACGGGTTCGTGCAGGCGGGGGTGGAGCAGTGCGACGGCGGGGGGGACCCCAGCGTGTACAGCTGCAGCGCGCAGTGCCAGGACCAGAACGTGTGGTACCAGTGGAGCTTCAACCAAGGGTTCTTGCCGGCCCCGATGGCCTGCTCGGACTGGAACCTGTGGCGCAGCGCGCTGGCCACTGATCACACGTCGATCCACGTGGCGGGGACGTACGACCAGCCCGGGCGCACGTGCACGGGGCCGGAGGCGACGCAGCTCTGCAACGCGTTGCACAACGGTACGGCGACGTCGGTGAACTGCGACGGGCACATGTGGCACGTGGGGGATTGCGTGGGCACGATGGAGGTCACGGTGGACGGGTCCGTGTGCTCGTGCGGGAACCCGGGGTGGGCGCTGCGGCCGTGCGTGCCGTACGTGGACTGGGGCGGGATGGCGACGAGCACGTGCTCTGGGCCGACGCAGGAGATGTACGTGGAGTGCGGGTTTGAGTAGGTGGCGATCGGATCCCTTCGGCGGTGAGCCCCATGGAGGTGGGACCGCCTCGGCGAGGGGAGCCGTGGAGGTGGCGACCTCGGTCGACCCCCCGTCGAGGGGTGTCTGGCGTGGTGGCGACCTCGGTTGACCCCCGTCGAGGGGTGTCTGGCGAGGTGGTGACCCGTTCCGGACCCTCGAGAGGGTCTACGCCGAGGTACCGACCCAATCCCCGCCGGTCAGCAGGACATTGGCTCCGGCTCGGGCCCGTGATCGGGCGCTGTGGTGCCGATGGGCTATGCTGAGCTGCCGAGACCACCCCGTCGTCCTTTTCACACGAGCGAGCCGATGCTTTGCGACCTCGCCCTCGGCAGCCACAACCTCTCCTGCGCGTGCGTGCTGCTGTGCGGCTGCATGCTCGATGCTCGAGTGATCACCGAAGACAGCGCCGACACCAGCGCTGGTTCCGGTGTGTCTGCCTCCGCGGGCGCTGACCCCACCGGAGCAGAGGCGTGCGCCACCGGATCGGCCGCTGCGCTGGCCCGCTGCGTCGATGCCGATGCGATCGCTCGCGACGTGGCGTTCATCGCCGAGGTGCGCACGCCCGGCTCGTCGCACTGGCTCGCGGTGCAGGAGCTATGCGCCGACCGGCTGACCATGCTCGGCTTCACGGTGGAATTGCACCAGTACGCGAGCGGTACCAATGTCATCGGCCGCCTGCCTGGAACTGACCCCGCCGATGAACTCGTGCTGGTGGGCGCCCACTACGATCACATCCCCGATTGTCTGGGCGCGGACGACAACGCCAGCGGTGTCGCGGGGGCGCTCGAGCTGGCCCGAGTGCTGGCGAGCGCTCCCGCCCGGCCCCGCACGCTCGCCATCGCGTGCTGGGACCAAGAGGAGCTCGGCCTCTTGGGCTCGATCGCGTGGGTGGTGTCTGGGCAGGCGCCGGGGGAGAAAGTGGTCGTTTACTTCAACTACGATATGATCGGCCACGCCAGCGAGGTTCCTGGCTCGCAGACGATTCCGTCGGGCTTCGAGGGGCTGTTCCCCGCCCAGTACGCGCAGGTCGAGGCCAATGAGTTCCGCGGCGACTTCATCCTGGTCGTCGCCGACGATCTGGCGATCACCCCTGCGGGCGCCTACGAGGCACACGCAGCCGTGCTGGGGCTGCCCATAGTCTCCGCGGTGCTCGATGCGGCGGCGAAGAACAGTGCGCTGTACAACGACCTGCGGCGGTCCGATCACGCGCCGTTCTGGGTCGCGGACATCCCGGCGATCTTCCTCACCGATACGGGGGAGCTCCGCGACGCGAGCTATCACTGCATGGGGGGGCAGGACAGCGTGGAGCGGCTGGACTTCGGGTTCGACGCGCGGGTGGTGGCGGCCACGGTGGGGGCGGCGGCCGAGAGCCTCGGCTTGGAGCGGTGAGTCAGAGATTGCGGGTGCACCGGGGCTCGCTCAAGATCACATACCGCAGCCGGTCGTCCCGTATCGTGGATTCCCGACCTGCCCGCGTAGGCCCGGGCTGGACCCGGGAGGTGGCCCTTGGCCCTCCATGTCGCCGGGGAGCGATGCGCTATGCTCCAGCGAAAACGATCCCTGGCGGCTTGCCGCGGTCGTCCCTCCTGCTCGAGCGTTTGGTCTCGTCCCATGAAGTTGGCTGGCCAGTGCTCGGTGAATCTCGATCGTGCGAAACTCCCATCGTCGAGCCTGTCGTCCACTTGACGAGGCCGAGATCATGAACGCAGCTTCCCCCGAACCGTCGTCCCGACCGCGGACGGCTAGCGCCGTGCCTCGAACGTGGGCGGGCCGGACGGCCCGGAGCATCGTCGGCTACGCGTTGCTGCGGCTGCTCTCCGCACTGTGGCTGCGTTGGTGGTCTAGGAAGGAGCGTCCGCCGTACCTGTTGCACGACTACGCCCATAGCGCGGGCTCGTTTCAATTCGAGACCACGACCCACCCAGACCCGGCGGCGCTGCGCGACGCCTGGCAGACCACGCACGAGGAGCGCCTCACCTTCGCGGCGACGCTGCAGCGCAATCGTCTGGCGCTCCACTCCGATGCGTCCGCCCAGCACTACCAGGAGATCGGGCAGCGCTTGGTGCAGATCAACCGCTCGTTTCGTCGCGAATGTGCGCAGCTCGACACGGCATGGGACCAGTTCGAGCGCGAGCATCCCGGGCTGCTGACCCGATACGAGCAACGCGAGCCCCCGGTCGGGGACGCGGCCGGGGCATCGTTCGACGTCTTCGCCAAGCTGGCGAGCGAGGCATGGGAGCGCACCCGCTGGCTGTTGCTCGATGCGGCGCGGCTGGAGATTGAGTGGCAACGGTTGGGGTACACCGAGCTGATCGAGAAGATCGAAGGGGCGGCCGGCCGCCGCTCGCGTTCGCTGCGTCGTGTGCTGGCGCGTTTTGGGCAAGCTGGGCATGTCTACCTGGCCTACGAGGAACGTCGGTGCAACGACGAGCGGGGCACGTGGGAGTATCGGCGAAAAAAGGCCGAGTCACGGGCCTTCGATGCGCTGTGGCGCCTGCATCGGGTTGTCGAGCGCGCGTGGTCGGGCCCCAACGAAGGCCTCGTCGCGCCGTTGACCTTTTTGTGGAAGACGCAGTGCTGGTTTCTCGCGCGCCGCCCTGTCGGGATGAGCGGGCTCGAGCCGATGTTCGAACGTACCCTCGACTGCCGCCGTACACTACTTCGGCTACTAGGGAAGCCCGAGCGGGACAAGGAGATCGACACCCTGGCCGCGACCGGCATGGGGATGAACCTGTTGGCGGACTACCTTCACACCGTCCGGGTCGTCACCATCGAAGGGGTCGAACACGCTTTCACGCCGAGCCAGTGGCCCAAGGTCGAGCCGGTCGAGGGGTTCGGCCCCGAGGTCCAGCTGACCCGCAGCTACCACCAGCCCGGCATTGCCGTCTCGCACTGGACGCACACGGGCATGCTCGATTACGCGGGGGTTCTGGGCGTATCGTTCATGCTCGGTCTGCCACCCCCTGCGATTGTGGCCGAAGAGGCGATGCGCTTCGTTCCCGTGATGGGCAAGTACCTCCAGGCCCGCGGACTGTTGCTGTCGCGCAGCAAGGACGAGGCGCGGCGACGTACCTTCGAAACCCGGCTGTCCGCCTACGCCGAGGCCGGGATGATGCTCTCGATATTCGGCACCGGGACGCGCGCACTGGGGTGGCCGCTGGTGTCGCCGTTCGCCGATCTCGACCAGCCCGGCGTGCTGCACTTGCCCGGCGAGTTCATACCCTCGCGGGACATGACCGGCATGTTCATTAAGCACGCGCTCGCCCTGCAGGCGCCGTTGCTGGTCTTTACGATGAACCTGCAGCGCGGTGGGCTCCCGGAGCCTGCGGTCCCGCGGTCCTTGAGTGGCTTCTTCGGGAACCACACTTTGTTTCGGTTCGCCCAGCCGGGGCGAGACGACGGCTGGGTCGCGCTCGCTGGGCGCATACCTGCCGCCCTGCTGCGGCGCGACCGGCGGGACGACCTCTGGGCGACCCTGCAACAGGATGTAGCGGTGGTGCGCTGGATGGAAATGCGTACCGGCTATCGCATGGACGCGGGCGTGCCTTCGATCGAGGCGGAGCGCCGCAGCCACCAGCCGACCGGAAACCCGACGATCACGTAGAGCGACGCGACCAACCCCAGCATGGCCGGGGCCATGCGCAGGATGCCCAGCACGTACCCGGTCCCGACCAGGAAGATCACCGTGATGCGCACAAGTCGACCGTGGCGGAGATCCTTGGCCAGGCCCAGCGACTTGGGCAGCCACAGCGTCGCGAGCATCAACAGGGCTAGTAGCGCCATCAAGAGCGGCGCGTAGCTCACCGCGCCCGGAATCCCGTGATCCCAGCAGACCAGCAGGTACAGGCTCGACAATAGGCCCGCGAAGGTGGTGGGCAGGCCCTGAAACCACCCGGCGCCGAGGCTCGCCGCGGTAGTGTTGTAGCGAGCGAGGCGAATCGCTCCCGCCAGGCAGTACGAGGCGAGGATCAGCAGCAGCAGCGTGCGTCCCCATCCCGCCGAGAACCACGCGTCGTGTTGGAGCACGTGATAGGCCAGGATCGTCGGCGCCACACAAAACGCCACCAGATCGGTCAGCGTGTCGAACTGCACGCCCAGCTCCGAGGAGGTCCGCGTGAGCCGGGCGACCGCACCATCGACTCGATCCAGCAGCCCACACCACACGATCGTCCAAGCCGCGCGCTCATGCTCGCCCGCTGTTGCCTGCATCATCGAGGCCAGCGCGAGCAAGAAGCCGGTCGCCGTCACAGCATTGGGAAGGAGCAGCCATGCCCCGGATCTCCTTGCGTCCGCCATCCTCTCACTCCTTCTCTGGGGCGACCTTGAATCGCAGGGCGCCCGGTAGCAGCTCGACCGTCAGGGGCAACCGACCGGGATTCTCGCCGTCACAGTCCACGAGGACCCGCTGGGCGCTGGTGGCCTTGATCGTGCGCGCGCGCGTGAGCACCGTGCCCGGCAAGGTAGTGTGAGATCCGTCGTAGAGCTTAGCGCGATGCCACACTAGATGGCGCAACCGGAAGTCCGACCAGTGGGTCACGTCGAACCAACTGTCGTCGATTGCCGCGTTCGGCCCCACGCGAATGCCACCGCCGTGGTATTGTGCGTTGCAGATGCTGTAGTTGGTCACCGCGATCGTGCGAGGCGGGGCGTCATCTTCCTCGACCGTGACCGCCTTATCCTGGTACCGAAACAGCTCGCGCAGCGACAGTAGGGCGAACAGGAGCTTGGCCGGGAGCCGCTTGTTGGCCGTGGCCGCGGCCCGGGCCACCTCGCCCCCTACCCCGAACGACAGAACGTTGATGAACCGGCGCTCCACCTCGTTGCCCTCGAGGTCCTCGAAGCGGGCGTAGCCCACGTCGATGGCTCGGGTCGTACGACCGACGAGCTCGGCCGCCGCCTCCTCCACGTTCGTGGACAGCCCCAACGTGCGCGGGAAGTCGCAGCCGGTTCCCGCCGGGAGCATCCCGAGGGCGGCGGATGGGCGCACCGCCACACGTCCGTTGAAAAAGCCGTTGAGCACCTCGTTGAGGGTGCCGTCGCCCCCGACAGCGACTACCAGCTCGTGGTCTTGCTCAAGTGCTCGTCGGGCGAGGGATGTCGCGTGGCCCGGCGCTTCGGTGAAGGCGTATTCGAAATCGCCCAGCTTGGCGCGCAAGATCTTCTCGGTCTGGGACCATGTCGTGCCCGTCCTCCCCGCCGCGGATCTCCGGTTGACGATTACGAACGAACGCAGGGGGGTGGACACGGGACGTTCCTTCCTCATTCGGAGTCCGACCCTACGACGGGTAGGTGTGCCGAACGACGGCGCGCCGGCGCCAGGTCATCGCGGAGCTCTTCGACCAGCTGTCCCTCGCCGTTGGTGATCATCGTGGGTCGAAACCACGACGCGTAGGCGGGATCGACCGGCCAAGCTGGTCGGTATAGCAGTCCCGGATCCTCGCTGGTGGTGACATAGGTACGGCGATCGATGTCGGAGCGTCGGTGTAGCAGGCCCCCGTGATTGTGGGCCACTGAGGGCAGGCACAGCAGCGCCGCGTTGCCTAGAGCCGCGATCATCTGGGCCGGCCCCAGGTTGCGACGGTAGTAGCGGAAGAAATTCATCGAGTGGCGGGCGACCCGGAGCTTGTAGCCACGCATCGTCGGCATGTCGTCGAGGAACTTCACCAGCGCAGGGATCGGATCGCGCGACTTGAGCACCAGCGTGTTGCCGTCCATGTCCCGCAGCTTGGTGTGGGGTAGGAACTGGTCGCGTTCGACCATATCGTGGAAGAACGGGGTGCCGAGGATGGGCACCGCCAGGTTGATGAACGAGGGCAGTGTGATCCGTGGGGTACTCGTGATGAGGTCCAGCTCACTGTGAACCTTCTCCAAGCTCCGGCTGTTGATGTCGAAGATGAGGCCATAGAGGAACACGATCCCGTGCCGCAGGCAGCTCTCGATCATCTCCACCTGAGGCAACCGCAGGTTCTGCTTCTTGCGGAAGCCCCGCAGAACCTCGGCGTCGAAGCTCTCCACCCCGCTGAACAAGGCCGCACACCCGGACTCCTTGGCGAGCCGCAGGCTTTCGGCGTCGAGGAAGAAGTCCGAGGTCACCAGCGCCGACCAGCTGCTGAAGCGGCCGTCCTTGTACAGGTCGCGGACCAGCTCGAGCTTGGCCCGGAAGTAGGCGCGGTCGTTGCCGTAGAAGTTATTGTCGAGGAACAGGATGTTCCGTCGCCAGCCCACTGCGAGGATCTGTCGACGAAGGTGGTCGAGATCGTAGGTCTGGTACGAGCCACCCTCGCCTGTCAGGGTACAAAAGCCGCATGCGAAGTTGCAGTTGCGGCTCGACTCGACGTAGCCGACGTGCCCCATCCAGCTCATCAGGTCGTAGCGAGGGAACACCTCCTGACTCGCATACGAGGCCCCGAACGCGTCACGTGCCACCTCCTGGAGCTCCTCGACGTCGCCCAGGCAGCAGTAGTGGAAGAACTGGGCGCTGTGCCGCGACAGCGCCCGGATCGCGGATCCGCCCGCGACCACGACTACCTCGGGGTTGAATGTGCGGACATACGCTGACAGGTGCAGCATGCGGTCGTAGCACGAGGTCATCCCCGTCAGCACCAGCATGTCGGGCCACGCCAGTAAATCGCGATCGAGCAGCGGGCCGCTGTGGAACTCGCTGTAGACCCGCACCTCGACTAGGCTGGGATTGAACGCGCCCGCCAAATAGACCGGCCCCATCGCCTGCGGGATGAAGTGAGGACGCCCTGTCAACCTTCGAGTCTCATCAAGGTACGCATTTACAATGAGCACTTTCTTCTTGCGATGCGTCGTCATGGTCGTCGGTCCTCACGGCAGTGATCGCCAGCGGCGAGCTAGACTAGATGGAACGGGTTAGTACGAGGAGATCCAAGATCGCGCGCAACCCTAGCGGCCGACCGGCGATATACTCGCGATCCTCGAAATCGGGACACCACTTGAGCTTGTAAGCGACCTGCGTCTCGGCGGGGTAGATCCACGCGCCGTGGCTGCGGAGCTTGCGGGTGCACCACGCCAGCACCCGGCTGGACGACGCGGGCTCGGGGCCCCCCACGATGAACGGCGTGAAGCCGAAGTGAAGCCACCGTACTCCCTCGTCGATCATGCGCTCCATCGCCACCGCGTTGCACAGCTCCATCGCACCGACGGGGGCTTCGACGCGCCGGCGGGTGAGGTCGTGGAGGAACCCCGGCCGCCGGCCCCATACCGGGACGTAGGTGATGTAGCCGACCCCGCGCCCGTCGGCGTCGAAAGTGACGAAGATGCGTCGCAGGTCCTCGCCGCGCCCCTGGAGCTCGCCGATCATGAAGTCGAGTTCCTTCTTCTTCTTGGCGCGCAGCCACTCAGCGGAGATGTCCTTGAGCATCTCCCACGTAGCCGCGGTCGATGGCATGTCGCGACCGATCTCCTTGATCTGCACGCCGACCGAGCGTGCGCGCTTGAGCTTGTTGCGGAGCTTGATCTTGCGCCCACCGGAGAACTTGTAGCCATCGAGGCCGACCCCGAACGTGCTGCCGAACTGGTTGACGGTGAAGTCACGTTGTTCGAACAGCTCCACCTGATCCACGGGGAGCTGCACGATCAGGGGCCGTTGTCGCCGGCGCGTGGTCTCTTCGAGGAATGCGTCGAGCAACTCGCCGCGTGCGGCCGGGGGCGCATGCACGCCCCCCGTGCACACCAGGTGACGGCCCTGGGCCCGGAACGAGATGAAGCCGGCGAGCCCGTCCGCGGTGAACGCCTGATTGCGATCGGAGAGCGCGAAGAACCCGGACGGGTGATCGATATGCGCGATCATCTGGGCGAGAGATGTGTTCTCCTTGGCCATCAGTGCCTCCGACATTACCTTTCCTTGAGGGGAGCCACTGGCTCGAACGGCAGCGACGACGGCTTGTAGATGTTTCCGAAGATACCGCGGTCGCCCGACAGATGGATTGGGAAGGCCATCATCGCCCACTCCAGGCCGTCGGTCCACGCCCACAGCAGCACGATCGCCCCCGCGGTAAGGTAGCTGTGGCACAGGTTGTAGGCGTAGTGATAACCGGGGTGGATCGGATCCTTGGTACGATGAAACGCGATCGTGCCAGGGATGTACCCCACCAGATCGATGAGCACAAAGGTGGCGATGAAGCGACCCCACGACAGCTCGTCGAGATGGGCCAGCGTGAGGGCGGTACAGACCACGACGACGGCCACGTGCTCGAGCCGAACGAGCAGGTAGGACGATGACGTATGAAAGCGGCTGTACTTGTCCATGACGATTCGATTCAGGCGATGCCAGCCCGGCTCAAGAGCTTGCCGTGCTGGTCTTCGATGCTGCGCTGGATGATCCGAACCTGCTCCGCATAGGGGATCTCGGAGATCTTGCGCCCGGGGAGGAGTTCGGCGCTGGCGAACGCGCTGCCGTGGACCTTCGCGACAGCGTCGAATAGGCGGACGAACTTCTTGACGTAGAAGTCGAAGACCTCGGTCATCGCCACGGTAGCCTGACGGCACAGTTCACGTACCTTGTTGCGGCGGTCCACGTCGTGATCGAGGATGTCGTGCATCAGCTTGGCGCCGTAAGCCACGTGTCGCGTCTCGTCGGTGTAGGCGTTCCTGATCAGCTGCGCGAGGTAGGGATCGACTGTGGCCCAGTAGCGGCGCTCGTAGGCGTACAGCGGGTAGGCCATGCCCTCGAACACCAGATTCATCAACGCCATTCCCTCGACGAAATTCCCCCGATCGGCGACCTCGTAGCAGTGGTCCCGAAACCGTTGCAGCGGCGGGATCATGATCGATTCGTCCACCCCCTGGAACTTGAACCCCGTGGCGCGGCACAGGTCGTTGAGACGGTCGAGGAACATCTCGTAGTGCCGGGCTTCGTCGAGTGTCTGCTGGGCCGAGAACGCGAGGGTGTGGGTGGTGGGGGCGTTGCGGGTGAGGATCCCCGACACGCGCAGCGCGGCCTCCTCGAAGATCACGAACAGCGAGAGGTCGAGGCGGTGGACCTCCGCCAGTGGGCGTGATCCGACGATGATCTCGGGAATCTCGGCGCCTATCTCGTCCAGGGAGGAGCCTTCCCTTATCCATTGGGTGTTGGGGACACGGTCGATCCAATGGTGAATGGATGTGTCGATGGGCATGATGCTCCTCGTGCTCAGGTGGAAGGGTTGGGCTCGTGCCGTCGTTCGCCGTGGCGCTGGCGGGTGCGCTGGTGGAGGCGGCGAGCGGACCACGTCGCCGCGCCGTACACGAACACGAGGATCGACGCGGTGCTCAGCAGCCAGGGACCGGCGTCGACCAGCACGCCAACGGCGAGGAGGACGAACACGAGTCCGAGCCCCAGACCGATGCGATCGCCCCACGGCGATGGCGTGGTGGCAAAGGGGGGGCGCCGGCGGGAGATGGCGATGACAGCGTACATGATGGCCACCGCCACCGCGCTCGCTAGCAGCACCGCTCGGTACAGGTCGAACGCGTAGACCAGCGCGGTGAAGACGAGCGACAGCACCAGCAGCAGGTCGAGCGCATGCGTCGGTAACAGGGTTCGCGGGTTCATAGTGCCCAGGGTTCGCGGGAGCGCGCCCTGGACCGACAAGGCCTGGGCGAAGCGCGACAGGGCCAGCAGGCCACCGTTGAACGAGGAGAACGAGGCAGCCAGGCATGCCACGGTCACCAGCAAGACCGTCTCGATCCCACTGGATTGCTCGGCGATGAGGATCTGCGGCACGAACACAGTGTCGACTGAGGTGGGCAGAGCCCCACCGGGCATGACCGACAGGGTCACCGAGAACGCCGCGTAGAACACCGCGAGCACGAGCACGCTGCCCTGCAGAGCCCGGCTGACATCGCGCTTGTCGCGGGCCACCGTAACCTGGCACGACACGAGTTCGAAGCCCATGAACAGGAACAGGGCTTGCCCGACTGCGGCGACGAACGCCGAGGGATCCGGGGCGGGGGTCCACAGCCGAGCGCCCAGCTGGCCCGAGGCGGCCGTTTCGACGATCAGCACTATGGCGAGCCCGACGATCAGGAGCACCAGGGCCCAGGTGCTGACGCTCTGCGCCATGTAACCGATGCGGATTCCCGCGCGGCAAGTGCCCCACGTACCCACGATAAACACGACCGCCCCCAGCTCCACTGGAATCGGACACAGCATCGCGAGCAACTCACCTACGATCATCGACTCCACCCCGACCAGCAGCAGCATCAGCAGCAGGTAGGGCATCACAACGATGAGGCTGGCGCTCTTGCCCAGCGTTCGCGCGATGAAGGCGAGGGGGCCCGCGCCGCTGGGCAGCACGTGGGTCATGTCGGCGAAGCTGCGGGCCAGCACGGCACAGGCGAGGCCAGCCAGGACGATTGCAGCCACCGACCACACGCCGCCCACCAGCCGCTCGATCGAGAACAACCCCAGCGCACAAACCGTTGCCATCGCCGTGCCTGCGGCGCTGGCGAGCAGGGCCCCGTAGCCGGGCAGGTCCTTGTCGCCCGCGGCGGTCCTGAGCCCGGGTCCTCGCTCAGAGGTGCCATCGGATCGGTCATTCATTGCGGGCACAGCTTCGTCACGATGTAGTCGAGCCGCACGAAGTGCGCCTCGGGCCCTTCGACGGTCAGCTCGCCGAACAGGTAGGGTCCACTGGGATCGCTGCGGAGCTTGAGGATGTCCAATAGCACGTCGTAGCTGGATCGGACCAGCAGATCGGCGTCGTCGGGGACGTGGTCGGTCACCTGGGTGACTCGACCGCCCTCGATCTTCAAGCCCACGACCTCGTCGGTGTCCGAGGGCACCAAGCCGATGCGGCAGCTCCAGCCCGCCATTTCGGCCAACACCTTGGTATCGGCGTGGTAGATCTCGACGAAGGCCGCGAGGGCGGAGGAGAGGGACGATGTGCTCATGCCTACTTTTCCTGGCCCGACGCGAGGCCGAACGTGGGCTGAATTGCTAGGGATTCGATAGGGGCGTGCGCGAGCTCGAACCCGTGCTGTGCCGCAAGCTCCATGATCTCGTCGATCTCGTCCAGCGAGATCCGCTCGCCGAGGCCGCGGTGGCCCTGGACACCGGCCATCGCCAGCAGCATCGTCTCCGACAGGCACGCTAACTGGATGCCGTCGCGGAAGCCCTGGAGGTTGCCCAAGCCGACTTGGAAGGTGGGATCGGGCAACGAGACCAGGCCCCCCTCGATGACGGTGATGTCGGGTCGCAGCCGCAGGGCATCGTCCACGTCGGAGGGCCGGGCGAGGTCGACGATGATCGTGCCTGGACGGCAGGGTACGCCGCGCAGGGCGGGACCCATCGCTCCGGTGGCAGTGATGATGACGTCGCAGTCGACGACCGCGGCGGGTGTATCGGCGCAGACGACCTGTCGGCCACTGAGCGCCGACAGCTCGTGCTGTAGCCCCATGAGGTGCTCGGGGTCCTTGGCGGGATTGCCCGCGAGCACGAGGCGGCGGGGGCGTTCGCGAGCCACCAGCCTCGCGCACGCCGAGCCGATCGATCCGCGCGCCCCCACTACGCCGACCTGCAGGTCGGAGATCATGGCTCCACGGCGCTCGAGCGCGTGGAGCAGCGCAGCGTGGGCCATGCCCGCGGTTAGCGTGTTACCCGTAGTGACCAGCGGGGCTCGATCGGCCACCGCATTGCCGTGATCGCTGTAGGGAGTGGTGAAGGCACCGAGCCCGACGACGCGGGCGCCCAGCGACACCCCCAACTCAACCGCGCGTACGATCTCGCCGCACACGTGGTCGCGGCCCCGCCGAAACATCTCGCGCGGAAGCATGCCCAGGCTGATGATCCAACCCCGCGCCATCGCGTTGGTCCGCGGGGAGCGCAGTTGAGCGAGCTCGACGGTGACCCCCGGCGGGAGGTGGGCGATGTATCGCTGGTAGCGTTCCAGCTCCACCGCGTCGAGCTGCCCGAGCGAGGGATCGGTGACGATGATGTCCTCGGGCCGCGTATAGTGGGCCACGAACGCAAAGCACTCCTCGTTGGGTCGGCGCGGAGACGTCGTGCCGTGAAACGGGAACGGCTTGGGTGCCTGCTCCCGACCCGTACCCGCATGTAATCTCTTGGGATCCCGGTCGAGCTCGCCGAGCGCTCGGGCCAGCCCTGTGGCGTCGTCGCGCTCGATCTCGTCGAGCACGCGATCGAAGCCGCCTAGCAGGTAGGCGATCTGTTCCTCGTCGATGACCAGCGGTGGCGTCACCCGCAGCACGTTGGTCGCCCCCAGCGTGGGTAGCACGAGGATCGACTGCCGGTCAGCGAGGGTCGACGCCATCGCATAGGTGAACAGGCCCGCAAAGTGCAGATACGAGAGCAGCGCGCCGCGCCCCTCTGTGTTCACGTCCAGCTCGATGCCGGTGAGCAGGCCACGCCCTCGGACCTCGCGAATGATGCCAGGGTAGCGGGCCGCGAGTTCGCGCAGTCCTCTCATCAGCTGCTCGCCCCGACGGGAGACCTCCTCGCATCGCTCGGGGGTCAGCGAGAGGAGCACCGCGTGGCCCACCGCGCAGGCGAGGTTGTTGTTGGCGAACGTGGACGAGTGCGTCAGGGCGAACCGTGAGTCCCACAATGCGCTCGAGATCAAGCACGCTCCCAGGGAAAACATGCCGCCGCCCAGTGCCTTGGACAGCAGTAGCACGTCGGGGGCCACGCCCTCGTGCTCGCACGCGAACAGCCGCCCCGTTCGGCCCAGACCGGTTTGGATCTCGTCGAGGACCAGCGCGACGTCGTGTTGGTCGCACAGTGCCCGCACCCGGGTGAGATAGCCGGCCGGCGGGACCCGGACACCGTTCTCGCCTTGGATCGGCTCGAGGAAGAACGCACCCACCCGTCCTAGCTCTCGCTGCAAGAGGGTCTCGAATGCATCGGCGTCGCCGAACGGAACCTGCACGAAGCCCTCCGGGAGCGGACGATACAGCTCGCGGTGGACCTGCTCGCCCGACACCGCCATCGCTCCGAACGACTTGCCGTGGTAGGCGCCATGGGTCGAGGCGATGAGCGGACGACCGGTGGCCAGCCGCACCAGCTTGATCGCGGCCTCGACGGTCTCGGCCCCCGACGTGGTGAAGATGCAGTGCGCAAGCGGGTCGGGGCAGCGCTCGATGAGCGCGTCGGCAAGCGCCACCGCCCGTGGGGCGCGATAGGGCTGGACCATCGCCGGCTCAAAGCGCTCAAGCACATTCCGCACGGCGTCGCGGACCATCGGGGCGTTGTGCCCGAACACCACCGCCCCGAATTGGGCATAGGCATCGAGGAAGCGGTTGCCATCCTCGTCGTATAGCCACACGCCTTCACCGCGAGCCCAACGACGGTTCATGCCACACAGTCCGAGCAAACGGTGGATGTCTGGATTGAGCGCAGGGGGCGGAGGTATTTTCATAGTCAAGTGCTTGCAAGAACGTCAGGGCGGAGTTGGATCCGAACTCGGCTCCACATCAGTGGCCGTCCAACATCGACATCACGCGCACTATCGCGCCGAAGGCAGCCCAGCGCACCGGCTCGAAGGGCACCAGTGGTGGTCGGCTTCGATGCCACGGGTGGTCCTCGTGCTCGCCGCTGGTGAGCAGTGCCTCGATCCACTGCCCGGCCGCTACGCTCATCGCGATGCCGTGGCCCGACCAGCCGCCGATGTGCAGAACCTCGGGTCGGGTCGTCAGCCGCGAGATAGTGGGCATCGTGTCGACGACGTACCCGATGAGGCCGGTCCAGCCGCGCTCGGTTGCCGGTCTCGCCTCGGCGGGGAAGGTCCGTTCGTACTCCCGCTCGAGGGCTCGGATGCGGTTGTCGGCACCGGGATCGGGAGTCGTGTCGCTGCCCCAGCGGTACTTGGGCAGCCCACCGCCGAGGACGATTCGATGATCACGGGTGAGCTGGAAGTAGTTGAACAACCGGCGCGAGTCGATGACACCCTCGTGCCCTTCCCACCCTAGATGCTCGCGCTGCGCGTCCGATAGCGGCTCGGTCACCAGCGCTGCGAGGTGCACCGGCAAGATGCGACCCCGGTGGATCCCGAGATCCGCCGCGAAGCCCGAGACCGCGAGCACCACGTGATCGGCGGTGATGCGGGTGCCGTTCGCGAGGGTGACGATGGCCGGGGGACCGTGCGCGATGTCGGTGACTCGCGCCCCTTCGTGGATGATCCCGCCCCGAGCCCGGACGCGTTCAGCCAGCCCTTGCACCAAAGCCGCCGGGTCGAGCGTGCCCGCGGTCGGTAGGCGCACGCCCGCAGGCGAGCCCGAGCGATCGGGGAGCGGGACCGCCAGCCGCAGGCGTGCAGCGAGTGCATCGTCGTCCAGTGGCTCGCACGGTAGCTGCAGCGATTCCATCAGGTTGGCGAGCGCACCTACGCGCCGACGCCCGTGGCGTCCCCGCGCGATCACGAGCTGTCCGCCCATCCGTAGGTCGCAGTCGATGCCCTCGCGCTCGATGAGCGCGGCGACGTAGCGCACCGCCGCCAAGGTGGCTTCGTACATGCGGCGAACTCGCTCGGGGCCGAAGCGCGACACCTGCCCGGCGAGGTTTTGGCCCACTCCCGGCGTCAGCATGCCCGTGGAGCACGACGATGCTCCAGCGCCGACGCGCTTGGCCTCGACGACCGTGACCTCACGATCGGGGCGCTTGGCGAGCAGGTGATAGGCGGCCGACAGACCTGCTAACCCGCCGCCCACGACCACTGTATCGACGCGTTGCGCGTCGATGTGCACCGATGCGGCGAGCGGAGGCCAGTCCTTGGCCCAGTAGGAAGTCGTGGAGATCTTCATGGTCATCCACGGGCTCCCGCGTCCAGCGTCTTGGCCACCCGCGGGCTCCGTCGGACCCGCCAGATGATGGCATCGACCGCATAGTGGTGGAATGCGATGCCCCAGCCCAGGCCCAGCAAGACGTTGCACACCAGATTGCTGGTCGTGCTCGCGGTGCCGAGGATCCGGGGACCGTACCACACCAGGCCGAACAGAAGGCCGAGCCCGAGGTATACGGAGACCGAGCCCATCGGGATGCGATCCTTGCCCCGCTCGTACTGCCAGACTATGCGGTGGTACTGAAGGTTATGGAACAAGGTCAGCACCGCGGTGATGACCAACAGGTTCTCCAGCGTGAGGAACACCAGATTGTGGAACGCGATGACGATCGCCAGTAGCAGGTGCTTAGGTCCCCAGCGAATAGAGGCCACCTTGCGCCGGGCGATGGCGATGCCCAGCATCACGAGGAGGAAGATGCCCATTGCGACGTGGGTGAGCAGCCTCGCCTCGTCCCACCATGCCTCGGGGAACACGTGCGGCAGCCCAGTGGTCGCGTATGCGGGGCTCAAGGAGAAGATCAAGTAGGGATACAGGGTCCCGCCCCACAGTAGCACGGTGTCTAGGGCAAGACCCTCTTCTTGAGACTTGCGTCGATAAAGGACCAAGAAACCATAGTGCTGCCGAATCAAATGCCAATACGCCCATAGATAGGCAAAGGTGAGGAAGTACTTGAACAACAGGCCCGACTCGAGCACCAGCGATGGTGACGGCTCGAACACCAACGCGTCCACGACCGCGAGCACTGGGCCGACGAGCAGCCACAGCCAGACCATGCGTCCGGGAAGGTTGGCCCGCGAGTCGGCGTCCGGGGCTAAGTAGGTGCGCGCGTAGGTACCCCACACGTGGGTGCCGTCGAAGCAGACCCCCCAGATCACCAGCAGCAGGACCGCGGGGTGCAGCACCGTGTAGGAGACGCGGTCGAGGTCCGGCAGCGCGATGAACAGCCCCAGCAGGGCTACGCTCGCCAGGACCGAGCCCTGGAACCACAAGAGATCCTGGCGTCGAGAGATGATCCAACGCGATCCCATCGCAGGCCGAGCCGGAGGCTCACTGCTCGTCCGATCGGCCGAGCCGATGACCCGATACGTTAACATCTTCCTCATAGACGTTTCGGTCGTCGTTTACGACTCCAGCGTCGTAGTGCTAGGTATAAGGGAATCACTTGGGGAATCGCAAGTGTTTTCCCTCGTTGCGCCACGGGCCAACGATCTTCCTCGCTCGCACCCTCGCATGAAGGCTTGCTTTGCACCCATGCATGGGTCTATGAACGGTGAGTAGTTTCAAGTACTTGGGACCAACATGACCCGAACGGTCCTGGCTCAGGAATGCTCACCTCGCGTTCCCCTTCCAGGGACTCGTCATGGGTTGATGGGACCTTTGGAGCGACCTCGTACCCTCGAATGCGGCGAACACGCGCCAGTTCTGCTGATCACTGTTAGGGCACGCTTACTCAGCTGGGAGAAACGCGCCAGGGCGCAAGGTACGTGGCGACCGAAACGGGCTCGGCACCTGTATCCACTGTGCTACCGTGCACTCCGTGAACACCGCGATTCGACGGCCGACGACGGGCCTGCGGGATCCGTGGACCGTGCTCCTCGCGCTCGCCGGGCTGGGCAACCTTGCCACCGCCTCGTGGATGCTCCTCGATCCGATGAGCTGGTACGTGGGCCTTCCCGGGGCGGTGCCCGATTTCGGACCCTACAACGAGCACTTCATTCGTGACCTAGGTTGTATGTTCTTTACATGGGCGGCGGCGATGGGGTGGGCGGCTTGGCGCCCGCAGGCGCGCGTCGTGATCGTCGCCCTGCTGCTGGCGTGGTTCGGTACTCACGCGCTGGTGCATGTGTACGATACGTGGAGGGGCTTCGTGTCTGCCGACCACTGGGTCCTCGACGTTCCGCTTTGCTATGCGCCTGCGGGATTGCTCGCCGTGATGCTGGTGATGCTGCGTCGAGTCGAGGCAAGGGAGGAAGCGCGTGCCCGACTCTCGCACTGAAGCGTGGCCACCCTCCGAGCCGAAGGCGAAGGCCGAGAGTCAGCGTGGGGCGTGGCCCAAGATCGAGCGTGTGCTCGTGTTCGTGCTCGCCGTGCTTGCCGGGGCCTACCTCGGGGCGCTGCCGCTGCTGACGTATCGGTTTGGGACGCATGCCAATACGTGACCATGCCACCAGGGGTCCTCGGTGAGTGGCCCACGAGCACACGGCTCGGCGGTCGATCCGGCTGCCGTCTCGCCGACGCGGGTCGATGGCGTGGGGGGATGATGCTGGGAATCCTGGGCTTGGTTGTGGGCCTCGTCGCGGTCGTGCTCGGCTTGGTCATGGGATGGATGGCCGGTGGCTTCCAGCGGCCGGGTCGGCGTGTGGAGACGATCGTCGAGCTCTCGACCTCATCGCCATCGGGGGGGCCCGACGAGCTGTGCGTGTTGTGCTGGAACATTGCGTGGGGGTACGGCTGGGGCAGCGAGGGCACCGGCAAGGCGAGGCCGCGCACGCACTTCGACCGAGGGCTCCAACACATCGCCCAGACCATCCGTAGCACCCGTGCCAACGTCGCAGTGTTGCAAGAGGTGGACTTCGACGCGACGCGCAGCCACCACATCGATCAGGCGCGACGGATCGCCGAGCTCGCCGGGCTGCGGTACGTCGCCTACGCGCACTGCTGGCGCGCGCGTTGGATTCCGTTTCCGGGCTGGCGGCCGGCCGACCACTTTGGACGTATGCGCGGAGGCGCGGCGGTGCTCAGCGCGATGCCGCTGACCGACAACATCGTCGATACGTTCGAAAAGCCCCGCAGCAATCCATCTTGGTATAACCTGTTCTACCCGTTTCGCTATCTACAGACGGTCGATCTGGTGCTCGGGTCCCGGCGGTTGCGGCTGTACAACGTGCACCTTGAGGCGTTCCACATGCCCACCCGCGAAGCCCAGGCGGCACGGCTCGTCGAGCTCGTGTCACGCCATCGCGGTCCGTGCATCCTGGGGGGTGATTTCAACTCGGTCCCCGCCGATGCACCGTTGCGTGCGGGATACCCCGATGAGCCCGGCACCAGCCATGAGAGCGATCGAACCCTGGGGTACATCGCGTCGGTCCCGGGGCTGGTGGATCCTCTCGAGCGCGTCACCGCCGAGCGCACGTTCACGTTTCCGGCCCACGCACCCAACCGACGGCTCGACTACCTCCGCATTCCCGCCACTGCGGAGGTCCGGGAGGCGCGGGTCGTACACGAAGCGGGCGACGTGAGTGACCACTTGCCCCTCCTCGTTCGGTTTCGGTGGCCGATACGGACCTCCTGACGCGAGATGAACGACCGACACCACGGAGATCAAGCGGCTCATGCTCGATAAGGAACGAAACCTCGTGGTGCGCATCGCCAGCATCGTAGTCGCCTTGCTCCTACTGGTGCCGTTGTTGGCGTGGGGCCACCCCTTGGCCATCGGAGGGCTTGCCGTCGTGCTCGGCATCTGGGGCTTGGTCGAGTACGCTCGACTCGGTTTCGGCGAGGACTGGTCGCGCTATATACCGGGGTTGCTGCTCGGGGGTGGGGCTGTCGGCCTCGCCGTGCACCATGGCGATCCGATCTGGACGAGCACGGCCCTCGCGCTCGCCGTCGTGGTGTCGCCGTTGTGGGTGCTATGGGTCCGCCGTGATCGCGCCGACGGACACTTCGGCGACTGGGCGCGGTTCGTGTTGGCGGTGGTCTACGTCCCGATTCCGATGGCCCTGTTTCCTCGCTTGTTGTCGGACCCCTCGGGCCTCGGGACAGCGTGGCTGGTGTTGGTGATGGTGGCGACGTGGGCGGGCGATGCGGGCGGGTACATCGCGGGCCGGCTGTTGGGCAAGACCCGCCTGGCCCCATACGTCTCGCCCAACAAGACTTGGGAGGGCGCGATCGGGGGAGCCGTGCTCGCGGTCACCTTTGCGATCGGCGTGCAGTCGCTGTTCCTTGCCGACCTCATCGCGCTTTGGGAGTGTGCCGTTGGAGTCGTCGCTTTTCACGTCGTGGGGGTCTCGGGCGACCTCGCCGAGTCGATGATGAAGCGCGACTCCGGCGTCAAGGACTCGGGGACCTTCATGCCCGGACACGGGGGATTGTTGGATCGGATCGACTCGATCTTGTTCTCGATTCCGATCGCGTGGTTGATAGTGCAGCTGCAAGGGTAGGCAATGCCTACAGGAACCCGTCGATGATCGGGAAGGTGAGCGCCCGCCGGCTCGGCTACTGACGGCGCGCGGGAACGCGGTCTTGACGCGATGCCGTCGCGGACCGTGGAGGCCGTACGCGACGGTCAGATAGTGGGAGCGCGCGACAATCCGCTCGTTGATCGCCCCAATAGCCCTCCACCATCGTGCCGCGCTCGAGCCCGGGAGCCGGCTCGGCCTTGTGGAGCGCCACATCGTTCCACGGCGCGACCGCGAGCGAACGGCCATCGTCGCCTTGGAGCACGGTCGAGTCGACGCCGAGGTCGGAGACATGAGGCGCGGGGCCTGCGACCCTTCATGGCCGCGATGAGCCCCTCCATGCTCTCACGCATGGGATTGTCGGGAGCGGTTTCGTTGGGTCTCTCGCCCATTGTGCGAGGCCCGACTATAGCGCGCGCCGAGCCCGCTCGACCTCGGCGAGGCCGTGGAGCGCCCTCTTCACGTCGGGGCGTTCGGTGCCCGATGCCGCTCCTCGACACGACGAGCGCCTGCGCGTACGAGCTCTCGAAGCGCTCGGCCTCGACCGAGATCGACCGTGCGGTGGATATCGTGGCTCGAGTGTGCGCGCGATCTTCGCAGGCGTCGCCCGGCCCATTGACGGGGTTGCTCTGCGGGGCCAGGTCGAGCGCCACCCGCGGCCCCTGGCCCGCCCGGCACCCCTCCCCCGATGCGCTATGCTCCGCCGCCGAAACGGCCTCCGCGGCGCGCCGCGGCCCTTCCTCCCACTCGAGCGTCGACCCGATGGATCGCGACCTCGCCCTCAGCAGCTACAACCTCCCCTTCCTCGAGTCGGTCTACGAGCAGTACCTCGCGGATCCCGAATCGGTGGATCCCGAGTGGCGCTTGCTCATCGCCGAGCTCGAGGCAGCCGGCCCGGGCTCGTCCGCCCGCTCGCCCGGCGCGGCGGCACCGGGGACGGCAGCCGCGGCCGAGCAGGTCGATCTGCAGTACCGGGTCGATCGCCTCATCGCCAACCACCGCCTGCTCGGCCACCTCGGCGCGGACATCGATCCCCTGGGACGCCCCCGCGAGCTCACCACGCCGGCGCTCGACCTTCCGTTCTACGGCTTGACGGAAGCGCACCTCGACCGCCGCTTCAGCGCCTCCGACCTCTTCATCGGCTCGGGGCCGGTGACACTGCGCGAGATCCTCGGCCGGCTGCGGCGCACGTACTGCGGCAAGATCGGGGTCGAGTACTTCGGGATCAACCGCATCGAGCAGCGCGCGTGGCTGCGCGAGCACATGGAGGCGGTGGAGAACGAGGTGCTGCCGTCGCCGCAGGAGCAGCTGCGGCTGCTCGAGTCGCTGGTGCGGGTCGACAGCGTCGACAAGTTCATCCACACCAAGTTCATCGGGGCCAAGCGGTTCTCGATCTCGGGCGCGGAGAGCATGATCGCACTGCTCGAGACGCTGGTGGAGGACGCGGGCGATCAGCACGGGGTGGAGGGCGTCATCATGGGCATGGCCCACCGCGGCCGGCTCAACGTGATGATGAACTTGATGGGCCAGACCCCGGCGCAGATCTTCTCGCGGTTCGCGGGCGGCGACCCGCTCGAGAACCTCGGGCGCGGCGACGTGAAGTACCACCTGGGCAGCCACCGCTGGCACCGCACCCAGGGCGGCAGGGAGCTGTACCTGGCGCTCGGCTTCAACCCGAGCCACCTCGAGGCCATCACCCCGGTGATGACCGGCCGCGTGCGCGCGGGCCAGGATCTCATGAACGACGCCGAGCGCCGGCGCATGCTGCTGGTGACGATCCACGGCGACGCGGCGGTGATGGGCCAGGGCGTGGTGGAGGAGACGCTCAACCTGGCGTACCTGCCCGGCTACACCATCGGCGGCACGATCCGGGTGGTGATCAACAATCAGGTGGGCTTCACCACCAATCCCATGGAATCGCGCTCCACCGTGTACTGCACGGCGGTGGCCGACATGCTCCACGTGCCGGTGTTCCACGTCAACGGCGACGACCCCGAGGCGGCCGCCTACGTGGCCAAGCTCGCGCTGGCCTACCGGCAGCGGTTCCAGACCGACGTGATCATCGATCTGGTGTGCTACCGCCGCTTCGGCCACAACGAGGGCGACGAGCCCACGTTCACGCAGCCGACGATGTACGAGCTCATCCACCACCAGCCGGCGGTGCGCGAGAAGTACCAGGCGGTGCTGCTGGAGCGCGGCACGGTGACCGAGGCGCAGGTGCAGGCGATGGAAGAGGCGGTGCGGGCCGAGCTCGAGCGGGCGCTCGACGAGGTCCGCCACCACACGCTCAGCACCGCGCCGCCGCCGATGCACGGGGTGTGGGAGGGCTACCGCGGCGGCCTCGATGCCGAGGTGCCCGAGGTGGAGACCAAGGTGCCGCTGCCCACGCTCGAGGCGATCACCCGCCACGTGACCACGGTGCCCGAGGGCTTCACGCTGCACCCCAAGCTCGTGCGCTTCGTGGAGGAGCTGCAGCAGATGGGCGCGGGGCAGGCCTCGGTCAGCTGGGCGTTCGCCGAGCACATGGCCTACGGGTCGCTCCTGCTCGACGGCGCGAGCGTGCGGCTCTCGGGGCAGGACACGATGCGCGGGACGTTCACGCACCGCCACGTGGGCTGGGTGGACTCCAAGACCGAGGCGCGCCACGTACCGCTCACGACGCTGCCGGGCGCCAAGGGCCGCTTCGGGGTCTACAACAGCCCGCTGTCGGAGTTCGCGGTGCTGGGCTTCGAGTTCGGCTACACGCTGGCCGCGCCCGAGACGCTGGTGATCTGGGAGGCGCAGTTCGGCGACTTCTGCAACGGCGCGCAGGTGATCATCGACCAGTTCATCAGCTCGTCGGAAGACAAGTGGAACCGCATCAGCGGGCTCACGATGTTCCTGCCGCACGGCTACGAGGGGCAGGGGCCCGAGCACTCGAGCGCACGGATCGAGCGGTTCCTGCAGCTCTGCGCCGAGGACAACATGCAGGTCTGCAACTTCAGCACCCCGGCCCAATTGTTCCATGCGCTGCGGCGGCAGATCATTCGCAAGTGGCGCAAGCCCTTGATCGTGATGACGCCCAAGAGCTTGCTCCGCACCAAGGCCTCGTTCTCGCCGCTGTCGGAGCTCCACGAGGGGCGATTCCAGCGGATGATCGACGACGGGCAGGTCGAAGCCCCGGCGGTGCGCCGGGTGATCCTGTGCACCGGCAAGGTCTACTACGACCTCGTGCAGGCCCGGGCGGCGCGCAAGCGGGAGGACGTGGCAATCGTGCGGGTGGAGCAGCTGTTCCCGTTCCCCGCCGACGAGCTGCGCGGGGCGCTCGGGCGCTACGAGGGCGCACGCCAGCTCCTGTGGGTGCAGGAGGAGCCGCGCAACATGGGCGCCTGGACGTTCGTGCGGCCGCGGCTCGAGGCGCTCGTGGACGAGAGCTGGGCGGGACCGCGCTTCGTGGGCCGCCCGGCGAGCGCGAGCCCGGCGACGGGGTCGTCGGAGAGCCACAAATTCGAGCAAGACCAGATCATGGAAGAGGCCTTTGCTGGCCTAACCTAGCCGCAGCCGAGAACGACGCATGGCCATCGAGATCCGAGTTCCGAAGATGGGAGAGTCGGTCACCGAAGGGGTGATCGCGCAGTGGCTCAAGCAGGTGGGCGATGCCGTCGCCGCCGACGAGCCGGTGGTGGAGGTCGAGACCGACAAGATCACCATCGAGGTCCCGGCGCCCGCCGCCGGGGTGCTCGTGAAGCAGGCGGTGCGCCAGGGCGACACCGTGGGCGTGGGTGACGTGATCGGGACGATCGATCCGGACGCCCGGGCGGGGGAGGGCAAACCCGAGGCGGCCGAGCCCGAGGCGGCCGAGCCCACGAAGGCGAAGGAGGTACCGGAGGCCGGAGGTGGGCCCGGAAAGTCGGTGGCGCCCGCAGGGCACGGCAAGGAGCCTGCGCAGGACCAGCCGAGCGAGCGCGCGAAGACCGGGACGCCTGCGCCCGCGATGCCGTCGGCGCGCGCCGAGGCGACGCGGCGTGGCGTGGACCTGGCCGCGGTGGAAGGCAGCGGCCGCGGGGGGCGGATCCTCAAGGAGGACGTGCAGCGGGTTGCGGGGCAGGGGGCTGCGTCGGCGCCGGCACGCCCGGCCGCCGCTGCGCCAGCGTCGGCGCGACCGGCTGCGGCTGCATCTCCGCCTTCCGCGAGCACTCCGCCCGCGCCCCGGCCTCGCCCCACCGGTGAGCGTCGCGAGGAGCGCAAGGCCATGACGCCGCTGCGAAAGCGCGTGGCCGAGCGGCTCGTGCAGTCGCAGCAGGGCACGGCCACGCTCACCACCTTCAACGAGGTGGACATGTCGGGGGTGATGGAGCTGCGCAAGCGCTACAAGGACCAGTTCCTGCAGCGTCACGGGGTCAAGCTCGGGCTGATGTCGTTCTTCGTGAAGGCGGCGTGCGAGGCCCTGCGCGAGTTCCCGATGGTCAACGCCGAGATCGCGGGCGACGACGTGATCTACAAGCACTACTACGACGTCGGCGTGGCGGTGGGCGGCGGCAAGGGGCTCGTGGTGCCGATCATCCGCAACGCCGACCAGCTCGGCTTTGCGGAGCTCGAGGCGGCGATCGCCGACTTCGGCCAGCGTGCCCAGGCCAACAAGCTCGCGCTCGAGGAGCTACAAGGCGGCACGTTCACGGTGTCCAACGGCGGGGTCTACGGCTCGATGCTGTCGACGCCGATCCTCAATCCACCGCAGACGGGGATCCTCGGGCTCCACAACATCGTGGACCGGCCGGTGGCGATCGACGGCAAGGTCGAGATCCGCCCGGTGATGTACGTGGCGCTCAGCTACGACCACCGGCTCATCGACGGGCGCGAGGCGGTGCAGTTCCTGGTGCGCATCAAGCAGCTGGTCGAGCGGCCCGAGCGACTCCTTCTCGACGTTTGAGCAGGCAAGCGGCCACGAATGGAGGAAACATGAGCACCACGTACGACCTCATCGTCATCGGCGCGGGCCCGGGTGGCTACGTGGCGGCGATCCGCGGCGCGCAGCTCGGCATGAAGGTGGCGTGCATCGACGAGAACGCCGAGCTCGGCGGCACCTGCCTGCGGGTGGGCTGCATCCCCAGCAAGGCGCTGCTCGAGTCGAGCGAGCGCTACTACGAGGCCAGGAAGGGGAGCTTGGCCGAGCATGGCATCGGCGTGGGCGAGGTGACGCTGGATCTCGCGGCCCTGCTCGCGCGCAAGGACAAGGTGGTGAAGCAGCTGACCTCCGGGGTGGCGTTCCTGTTCAAGAAGAACGGAGTCACGCCGTACCGCGGCCGCGGGCGGCTGGTCGCTTCAGGGCGGGTGGAGGTGAGCGTGGCCGGTGGCAGCACCGAGACGCTCGAGGCCAAGCACGTGCTCATCGCCACCGGCTCGGTGCCCGCGACGATCCCGGGCGTGGTGCTCGACGGCGATCGCATCGGCACCTCCACCGAGGCGCTCGCGTACCCCACGGTGCCGGGGCACTTGATCGTGATCGGTGCGGGCTACATCGGCCTGGAGATGGGCTCGGTGTGGGCACGCCTCGGCTCGCAGGTGACGGTGCTCGAGTACTTGAAGGAATTCTTGCCGGCCGTCGACGCAGAGATCGCCAAGCTCGCGCAGCGGGCGTTCACCAAGCAGGGGCTCGAGCTCCAGCTCGGGGTGAAGGTGACCGGGGCCAGCGCGCAAGGCGAGCGTGTCACCGTGACCTACGAAGACGACGGGCAGCAGAAGTCGGTCGAAGGCGACCGCGTGCTCGTGGCCACCGGCCGCCGGCCCAACACCGAGGGGCTCGGCGCGCGCGAGCTCGGTGTGAAGCTCGACAAGCGCGGGTTCATCGAGGTCGACGAGCACTACCGCACCGCGGTCTCCGGCGTGTGGGCGATCGGCGACGTGATCCCCGGGCCGATGCTCGCGCACAAGGCCGAGGAGGAGGGCGTGGCCGCGGTAGAGCTCATGGCGGGGCTGCCGGGGCACGTCAATTACGATGCGATTCCCGGCATCATCTACACGCACCCCGAGGTCGCGGGCGTGGGCAAGACCGAGCAGCAGCTCAAGAGCGAGGGCGTGCCGTACAAGAAGGGCACGTTCCCGTTCGCGGCCAACGGCCGCGCCAAGGCGATGGCCGACACCGAGGGGCTGGTGAAGATCCTCGCGCATGCCGAGACCGACCGGATCCTCGGCTTCCACGTGATCGGCCCGCACGCGAGCGATCTGGCGGCCGAAGGCGCGGTGGCGATCGAGTTCTCGGCCAGCGCCGAGGACCTCGCCCGCAGCGTGCACGCGCACCCGACCCTCAGCGAGGTGGTCAAGGAAGCCGCGCTCGCCGCGGGCGGGCGGGTGATCCACATGTGAGCGGTCTCGCAGGCCGTGCTTCGTGCCCGCGAAGAGCGGCTGTTCTACACGACGTCGGAATCCACGTTCACGGTCAAGATGGTCGACCTCGTGGGCGGTGGTCTCCCCGTCGATCTCGCGCCGGAGCTCGCATACGCGGATGGCGTGCCCAGAACGACCTTGGTGGAATCGGCCGACGGCCGCGCGATCTTCTTCCTTGGCCAAGAGCGTGTCGTCGAACCATTCGATCTACCGCAGAAGATCTACCGCGTCGGTATCGCTGACGGCGTCCCGACCCCGCCCGTGGCCATGAGCGACGAGGCGGGTGAGTGCTCGTCGTTGTACTTTTTCCCGGCCCCCGACGGTGGCGCGCTCGCCTACGTGGAGCAGGGAGTCGTTCGGATCTCGATGTACGGCGATGGCGAGCCGGCGTGGTACGAGCTCACGACCTTTCATAGCCTCAGCTTCGGGCTCCCGACCTTCCTCCCGTTGCCGTGAGCCCACCGCGGCCAAGCGCCGCGGAATGCCTCGCCATCGGGGCACATGGTATGAGTGCGCCTCATGACCCCCCGCTCCGTTGCTCGAGCGCTGGCCCGGCCGCTCGTGCTGCTCGTGCTCACGGCGTGCCCGCAGGACCCCATCGACGCGGTCGATGACGAGGCCGCGACGAGGCCCGAGGCCGCGGCGAAGGCCGATGCGGCGAAGGCCGACGCGGCGCCTCCGTTGCCCGCGTTGCCCGCCGTCGACGTCGAGCTGTTGCGCCGCCACACCATCGCGCTCTCCGACGACGCGCTGCAGGGCCGCCGCCCCGGCACCGAGGGCGGCGCGAAGGCGGTGGCGTACATCGTGGAGCAGATGAAGGCGCTGGGCCTTCGGCCCGCCGGCGAGGACGGTGGCTTCACGCAGGCGGTGCCGATGCGCTCGGTGAAGCTCGATCCCTCGCGCTCCACCGTCTCACTACGCACGAAGGCCGGCGAGCCCACCCCACTGCGCCTGGGCGAGGACGTCGTGGTCGGCAGCATGGGTCCCGCCGGCACCACGCAGCTCGAGGCGCCGCTCGTGTTCCTCGGCTACGGCATCACCGCGCCCGAGCACGGGTGGGACGACTTCGACGGCGTGGATCTGAAGGGCAAGATCGCGGTGGTGCTGGTGGGCGATCCTCCCGTGACGGACGGTCGCTTCGGCGGCCCGTCCATGACCTACTACGGGCGCTGGACGTACAAGTTCGAGCGCGCGCTCGAGGCCGGGGCCGCGGGCTGTCTCATCGTGCACGAGACCGCGCCGGCCTCGTACGGATGGAACGTTGTTCAAGGCAGCTGGTCGGCCGAGCGCTTCGACCTGCGCACGCCCGACGGCAAGCTCCCCGCGCACCTCGCGATCCAGGGCTGGATCCACCAAGACCTCGCCGAGCGGCTCGCGGCGCTCGGCGACCGCGACCTCGCGGGGCTGCATGCGCTCGCGCTCGCGCCCGACTTCACCCCACTGCCGCTCGGCGCCGAGCTGGTCACCGAGGTCGTGACCACTGAGCACGAATTCTCCGATGTCAACATCGTCGCCGAGATCCCCGGTCGTACGTGGCCGGCCGAGCGCGTGCTCGTGAGCGCCCACTGGGATCACCTGGGCGTGGATCCCAAGGCGACCGCGGGCCAGGACGCGATCTTCAACGGGGCCGTCGACAATGCCAGCGGCATCGCCGGCATGCTCGCGCTGGCCGCAGGCCTGCAGGCCGAGGTCCGCGAGGGCAAGGGCCCCGGGCGTGGCGTGCTGCTGCTCGCCACCACGGCCGAGGAGCAGGGCCTGCTGGGCAGCCGTTACTACGCCGAGCACCCGCTGGTCCCGCTGCGCTCGATCGTGGGCGTGATCAACATCGACAGCATGAACGTACACGGTCGCACCACCACGATCGCGGTCACGGGCAAGGGCCAGTCCTCGCTCGAGGACGTGCTGGCCGCGGTGGCCGGTACCCAGGGCCGCACCGTGGTGGGCGATGCCCGACCCGAGGCCGGCAGCTACTATCGCTCCGATCACTTCAGCTTCGCCAAGCGGGGCGTGCCGGCCATCGACTTCGACGGGGGCCCGGCGATGGAAGCGGGAGGCCTGCCCGCCGGCGAGGCGCTGGCCAAGGCCAGGGCCGAGCGCTACCACACCGTCGAGGACGAGTACGACCCCGCGTGGCCGTTCACCGGTGCGCTGCAGGACGTACAGACCTTGCTCGAGCTGGTGCTGCGCGTGGCCGCGGCCGACGAGCCGCCGAGCTGGAAGCCGGGCAGCGAGATGGCGGGCCGCCAGGTGGTAGAGTGAGGAGCCTATGACGCACCGCGTGCGCCCCAAGGGTTCGACCGTTTCCCACCCCGTCACGGGGGGGCGCCGCACCGTGGCCGGCCGGAGCTCGGCCCCGCTGGTCAACCTCGACGATCATCCGCTGGCGCTGGCGGTGAGCCGCGACGGCAAGCGCGTGCTGGTCACGCTGCCCTACGACGTGTGGATCGTGAGCGCTCCGACGCTCGAGGTGGAGCGCACGATCCCGCTCGACACCCCACGCCCGAGCGTGTTCGAGGGCGACGAGGGCGTGCTGTGGATCGGCGGACAGCACCTCTATCGCAGCACGCTGCTGAGCACCGCGGCCGCCAAGCACGGCTCCAAGCTCGGCGGCTTCGTCGACCACGTGTGTCAGATCCGCTCGCGGCTGCTGTGTGGGGTGGGCACGCAGGGCGAGGTGCTGTGGGACGTGGTGAAGGAAGAGGTCGTGCACCGGCGCAAGGTGGCCGAGCACGGCGTGCTGGCGCTCGTGCCCACCGCCGATGGGCGCGTGGTGTGGGCGGGCGGCGAGTCGCACGCGTGGGTCATCGATCCCGATCACCCGCAGGGCTACACCAAGCTCAAGCTCAAGCACACGAGCCCCGCCGACGTGCCGGCCGAGGCGATCGTGGCGCTGGGCACCACCGTCGAGGGCGGCTGCGTGCTCGCGGCCCGCGACGGCGCGGTGGCCTGGACCAACCGCGGGCTGCGGCTGGTGGGCGAGCGCCACCTGCGGGGCGAAGCCACGGCAGGGGCGCGGCCGCTCGCGATCGCCAGCGACGCGCAGCACGTGTACGTGCTGCGGCCGGCCGGCGTGCTGCACCGGTTCCTGCTCGCGCAGCCGAAGCCCGAGCCGGCCAAGGGCCTCGAAGCCAAGAAGGGCGGCCCGTCCCGGGGCAAGCCGGAGTCGGAGTCGGAGCCGCTGCCCGAGGCCGAGCAGTGCCGCCTGCGACGGCTGGCCACCTGCATCGCGATCGGCGAGGACGGCCAGCTCGTGCTCGCGGGGCCGCATGCCGACGACCAGCTCGGCCGGCTCTGGCGCGAGGATCCGGGGGCGCTCACGTGGGAGCCGCTGCCGCTCGGCCAGCGCACGCTCGTGGAGCCCGAGCCCGCCGCGCCCGAGGGCGAGGCCGCCAAGGTGGTGCCGAGCTTCGTGGCCACGCGCAGCAAGCCGAGCGGCGAGCCGATCACTGCGATCAAGGTCGACGACGTGCTGGCCGGCGCGCCCGGGCTGTGGGTCACCAAGCCCTCGGGTACGCTGCTCGAGCGCCCCGCCCAGCCGATGGCCGAGGCCGACGTGATGCCCGGTGACGCCGTGATCCTGCCGGCGATGGTGCGCATGCACGAGGGCACCGCTCGCCCGGCGCTGCTGCTCTGGCCCGGGGTGGCCGACGACGACCGCGAGCCGATGGATCCGCAGTGGCTCGTCTGGGGCGATCGCCCGCGCGGGTGGATGCCGCTGCGGACCCCGGAGATCCGCGCCCAGGGCTGGTCGCGCCGCGACGTGTTCCCGCTACAGCTCGCCCTGCCACGCGAGCCCCCGGCGCTGCCCGGTCATCGCGTCTCGCTGCCCTCGCGCTGGGTCGACGCGGAGCTGTTCGTCGCGCTCGGCCGCGAGTGCAAGAAGCTGCTCAAGGTGCTGTGGTAGGCCGGCGGAGCCGTCAGCCCGGCACGTCCACGCGCCGCCACTTCACGCGCGTTTGATCGAAGTGCCCCTGGATCTCGGGGTCCTGCTCGAGCGCCTGCGCCCGGCCGCCGGCCGCGTACGCGCGGCTGGCCAAGAGGTGCCGGCCCGGCGCGGGATTGGGCCAGCGGAAGTCGAACACCGACCACGCGTGCTCGAAGCTCTCACCCGGCAGCTCCTCGCCGAAGTACTCGCCGGGCGCGTGCAGCTGCGCTGGCTGCCAGGTCGCGCCGCCGTCGGTCGTCACGTCCACGCGCTCGATCGGCTCACCGCCGCCCCAGGCCCAGCCGGTGAGGCGCCAGCCGTCGTCGGAGCGCTGGCAGCGGGTGATCATCGACTTGAGCCCGATCCACCGCGCCTGCACGCGCTCCCACTTGCCGTTCCGGCGCTGCTTGTTGGTGAACACCCAGCGGTTGTGGATGCCCATGTGCGGCTCGGTCTTGCCCTCGATGTGGCCGAGCCACTTGACGTGCGACATCGAGTAGATCCCGGGGATCACCATTCGCACCGGAAACCCGCGCGGGCGCGGCAGCGGCTCGCCGTTCATCTCGAGCGCGAGCAGGGCCCGCGCCTTGGTGAGCTCCTCGAGCGAGAGCCCGTAGTGATAGCCCTTGCGCACGAGCGGCACCGGGTCGAGCCCGTGGAACGCGAAGTGGGTGGCCGGTCCCGCGCCGCCGCAGGCCTCGAGCACGGTGCGAAGCGACGGTCCCTTCCAGCGCGCCTGGCCCACGAGCCCGGCCGAGCCCATCAGGTGGTTGCCGTTGCCGGCGCACTCCATCACCAGGATCCGCTCCTCGTGCGGCAGCGCGCAGAGCTCGTCGAGCGTGAAGCTGCGCGGGTTCGCGACGCCGGTGACCCGCAGCGCGTAGCCCTGCGGGTCCACCCGCGGGTGCCGGTGGCGATCGCGGCGGAAATACCCGTCCACGGGCGAGAGCGGCCCCAGCATGGTGGCCCTGGGCTGCTCCACCATGCTCACGAAGCGGAACGCGATGCGGTGCAGCATCGGCCCGAGCCAGCGAGCCATGCCCTCGAGCGGCTGCAGCTCGAGCTCTTCCGGGGCCTTCTCCAACGCCACCGAGCGCTGCGCGAGAGCATCGGGATTGGTGGCCGAGTCGGGCATCGGGATCCGCGCGCCACCCCGCGGGTGGGCGTGGGGACGCTAGCCGACCGCCCGGCCGCCGGACAATGCGAATTTCGCTGCCCAGGACCGCCCGGCGGGAAGACCGGTTCGGCCTGCTCGCTCGTGCTTGGTGTTCCGTGGGGGAGCGTGTAGCGTCTCCCCCGTCGCAAGGAGACTCACGTGCACGTGCGATCGATCCTCACTGGAATCCTCCCCCTGTTGCTCGGCGGTGTTCTCGTGAACGCCTGCGACAAGCAGGAAGCCCCCAAGACCGACGACAAGAAGGTGGCGGCCAAGACCGACGACAAGAAGACGCCCGAGGTCAAGGCCGACGAGGTCAAGGCCGACGAGGTCAAGGCCGACGAGGTCAAGGCCGACGAAGCGAAGGCCGACGACCTGAAGGCCGATGACGCGGGCGCCGCCGACGGAGCCGACGGTGCAGAGGGCGCCGACGAGGGCAAGGCGGCCGCCGAGGGTGGCGAGCCCGACGACGTCAAGGCCGACACGAAGGCCGACGACACGAAGGCCGACCCCGACACCAAGGGCGAGAAGAAGGGCGACGACAAGAGCGCGAAGAAGCCCGACGACAAGAAGGCCGACGACACGAAGGCCGAGCCCGCCGCCGCCAAGATCGACGGCAAGCAGCTCTTCAAGGACAAGTGCGCGAGCTGCCACGGCAGCTCCGGCAAGGCCGACACCAAGCTCGGCGAGAAGCACAAGATCGCCAACTGGACCGAGCCCGGCTGGAAGGCCAAGTGGTCGCTGTCCAAGGTCGAGGACATCGTCACCAAGGGCAAGGCCGACACCAAGATGAAGGCGTTCGCGGGCAAGCTGACCCCCGACGAGATCAAGGCCGTCTCCAAGTACGCCCACGGCCTGGGCAAGTAGGCGCACGCTGTCTCGGCGGCCCATCGGGCCGCGCGCGAGGTCGCCATCCCGCTCGGGATCGGCGGCCTCGCTCGCTTCGAAGCGGCGGTCAGCCCTTCTGCTCGATCGACGCCAGCTTGTACGTGATCTCCGTCTTGTCCTTCGCGTCGGCGCCGGTGTTGGCGTGCTCGATCACCTGGGCGTAGATCCCCGGCTTGTCGGCGATCATCCACACCGTGTAGCTGTTGCCGAAGAAGCCGGTGACGTCGGCCACCACGCAGTCGAAGGTGCCGGCGGGGACCTGCACCGATTCCTTGCGCAGGACCTTGGTCTCGCTCTGCTCGACGTGGAAGAACGGGCTGAGCTTCTCCCACTTGTAGCCCTGCGGCTGCGTCACGGCCGGGTCGCTCTTCTGGCTCTCCTTGTACTGGAGCACCTTCACGTCGGTGTCGCTGCTGCCCTTGACCTCGCCGAGCAGTCGGTCCGACACCGGCTTGCCCTTTGCGTTCTTGCCCGACATCTCGTACGCGACCGCGGTGCCGCCGGGCAGCCCCGCCTTGATCTCGTCGAACGTCCAGGGGTGCTCGAGCACGCCCTCCTTGGCCTTCTTGGCCGCCTCGGCGAGCTTGGCGTCGTCGGCCGCCTTGGCCGCCTTCTCGTCCTGGGCCTTCTTGTCGGACTGGGCGAGCGCTTCCTGGACCGAGGGCTCCTTCTTGCCCCCGCCGCAGGCCAGGGCGAAGGCCAGGAATGGTCCGGTGAGCTGCCAGGCACGTAGCGGAGCGAACATCACGATCCTCCCGTTGGGGTTCGAGCGGTTCCGGACCATACCACGGGGGGATGGCGGTGGGTTTTTCCTCGATCGTCGCAATTGAACCCCAGGGGTCGGGTACTGACACCCACGATGGCGAGCACGACGGAGATCCGACACGAAGAGCTTCGGGACGCGACCGATGTCGAGCTCACCCAGTGGGCCATGGACAGGGGCCCGAAGGCCGTTCTCGGCGGTCCTAGGGTCATCCCTGGTGGTCCGAAGGCCTTCGGCGAGCTCGTCCGCCGCCACCAGGGCAAGATCCGGGCGCTGCTCCTGCGGCTCACCCGGGGCAACCGCACCCTCTGCGACGACCTCACGCAGGAGACGTTCCTGCGGGCCTACCGGGGGCTCGGCAGCTTCGAGGGGCGGGCGCGCTTCACCACCTGGCTGCACCGCATCGCCTACTTCGTGTACCTCAACCACCGCAACCGCGTGCGCCAGCCGGTGGCCCTGCCCGACGAGTTCGAGCTCACCACCCCCGCCCCCGAGGACGATCTCAGCCCCGCCCGCTCCGACCTGCGGCGCGACCTGGGCCTGCTCGTGGAAGGCCTGCCCGCCGGCTATCGCGAGGTCGTGGTGATGCACTTCGTGCGGCACGTGCCGTACCGCGACATCGCCGAGGCGCTCGACATGCCGCTCGGCACCGTCAAGACGCAGCTCCATCGCGCCAAGCTCATGATGCGCGAGCAGATGCAGTCGCTCGGCGACGCTCCCGCCCGTATGGCCGCCTGAATCCAAATGTAGACCAGTGGACCGGCGGCGAGCCGGCCCAGTAGACTCCCGCCTACGTGATCGATCCCGAGGAGAAGCGCGCTGCGCTCGAGGTGGTTACCGAGCGCGGCGAAGGCGTCGACGCCCCGGTGGCCGATCCCGAGCTGCCGGCGAGCAACGACGACCCGGCCCAGCCCATCGTCGCCCCCGACGGCCGGGCCGCCCGGGCCGAGCGCCGTCGTACCCAGCGGCGCCACGCGATCCTCGAGGCGGCGATGCGGGTGTTCCGCGAGAAGGGCTATCACCAGGCGTCGGTGCACGACATCATCGACGAGGCCCGGATCGCGCGCGGCACGTTCTATCTCTACTTCCCGAGCAAGCAGGAGCTGTTCGGCGAGCTGGTGGCCGAGTTCCTCCAGGCGCTGCGCGGGCAGGTCAAGCGGATCTCGCTGGCTCCCGGCTCCCCGGCGCCGCTCGAGCAGCTCCACGCCAACTTCCGCCGCGTGGTCACCACCGTGCTCGCGCACGACGACGTGGCCACCATCATCTTGCGCCACCCGGCGGGCTTCGACGAGGAGTCGGGTGCCAAGGTGAACCTGTTCTTCGACCAGGTGCGCCAGATGGTCGAGGACGCCCTGCGCGTGGGCCAGTCGCTGGGCCTGCTCCGCGCCTGCGACACGACCATCGTGGCCGCCGCCTCGCTCGGTGGGCTGCGCGAGACCTTGACCCGCATGCTCATGGCCGACGCCGGCGAGCTCCCTCCCGGCCCGCGCGAGTCGTTTCGCGATCCCACCACCCTTGCGGACGAGCTGATGGCGTTCTTCCTGCGCGGGCTGTTCAAGTAGCGCGCCCGCTCGAGTGCTAGTGCGCCAGCGCGCCCGGCCCGAGCACGAGGTACGGCGCGAGGCGGCGCTCGATCTCCGCGCGTGGCATGTTGGCCTCGTCCTCGTCCATCGCGTTGAGCTCGTCGATGATGCGCTCGATCTCCTCGCGGGCGGCGTGCTTGCGCTCGTCGGCGACGAAGCCCGAGTACACCGTCTCGCCTGCGGCCGCCCGCGCGATCTCCTTCTCGCGGGCGTGCTCCTCGAGCTCGGTGTAGAAGATGCAGTGGAAGGCCCGGTTGTAGTCGGACTCCCGGTAGATCTCGAACATCGTCTTCTCGTCGGCGGCCATGCGGGGCGAACGATGCCACCGCGGCCGAGCCGAGCGAAAGGCCTCTGGCGCGACCGAGCCACCCCGGAGCGGGCGCCGAGCTCGGATGCCAGTGAGACAGCGCAAGGCCGCCGAATGCGGCCTGCTTTGCCGGTGTGAGGCCTCTGGCGCGGCTCGGGGCTTGGTGCCGAATGCGCTCGCTGCCGCTGGTATCCTCGCGCTTGCCGACCGGCGCCCCTCACCTGGAGCAGAGCCGATGTTGAAGGACCTTCTCGATCGGGCGCGGAAGCTCGCCGAGCAGCACCTGCCCGAAGACGTGCTCGATGCCGGCCGCAAGCTCGGTCGCACCGTGGCGGCGCACGCCCCCGCGCCGCTGGCCGAGGTCATCGACTACGTGATCGGCGAGCCCGAGAAGGGCGCCGAGGAGGCGAAGGGCGAGGCCGCGAGCGCCGAAGCAGCGAGCGCCGAAGCAGCGAAGGCTCCGGCCGAGGCCGGGCCGGACCCCGTGGATGTCGAGGCCGCGAGCGCCGAAACGGTGCAGCTCGAAGGCGCGAAGCTCCGGGAAGTGATGCTCGAAGCCGTGCGGGCTCACGCGACGGAGCCGGACGCGGCGAAGGCCGGCCCCGCGGAGCCCCCGGTCACGAAGGTCGAGGCTCCGGCGCCCGCCTCGGTGGCCGACGTGCGGCGCGAGGACCCGCTCGCGGTGCTCGAGCGCGTGAAGGCCAAGGCCGAGCGCGGGCTCAAGCCCGAGGATCGGCTCGTGGTCGTCTACGCGACCCCCGTGGAGGACGAGGAGGTCCAGGCGATCATGGCGATCCTCTCCACGCTCGAGGCCGAGGTGCGCCACAACGATCTCCGTCGCGAGCCCCAGACGGCACGCCAGCTCGCCAAGCTCACCGGAGTGATGGTGCCGCCGTACGTGTTCATCAACGGGCGCCACTGGGGCAACCGCTACGATCTCGAGTCGCTCGCGGCATGGGGCGACCTGCCGCTCGTGGTCGCCAACCGGCTCGACGAGATCAGCCCGGAAGCCCGCCGCCTGGGCAACGTGCACGAGAGCTTCAGCGACGAGATCAGCGTGAGCAACATCCTCGGGCGCTGGAAGCTCGGGCACATCCTGTGCGTGGACGACCTCGACAGCTGGTACGAGGTCGGCCGCGACAACGACGAGCGCTTCTTCTACCAGGGCGGCCCGCATCCCGTAGAGGACATGCCCAACGTGGCCGCGGAGATCGTGCGCGCGGTAGAGGCCGGGGAGCTCGAGGCCGTGTGGCAGCTCGAGCCCAGCGTGCAGCTGCCGTGACCCTCGACCCCACCGCCCGCGAGCGCCTGCGCCGGCACCTGCGGCTCATCGACGACGGCGTGCGTCCCGTGGTCGAGCGCCATGCCGCGCAGGTGCGCTGCGGCCCCGGCTGCAGCGATTGCTGCCACCAGACGTTTCGCGTATCCGCGCTCGAGGGCGCGCTCCTGCGCGAGGGCCTCGCCGAGCTACCACCGGCCGAGCAGGCCGAGATCCGCGCCCGCGCGGCACAGTGGCGCCCCGATCGCCGCGACCCATGTCCGGTGCTCGATACCGCGGGGCGCTGCGGGCTCTACGAGCACCGGCCCCGGATCTGCCGCAAGTACGGGATCCCGCTCTGGCACCCCGATCGTCCCCACGAGGTGCGCTGCTGCCCGCTCAACTTCCGCGACATGGCCGACATCGACTCGGGTCTCATCCTCGATCCGCAGGCGAATTGGGCCGCGGACTGGATTTTGCTGCGCGAGGAGCTGGGCCTGCCCACGGGGACCGACCGGCCGATTGCCGAGCACCTGCGCTAGCTCCGGGCTCGCGTTGGCTCAATCGCCTGCGATCTGCCAACCTCGGGTCGTGCCCCTTCGCGTCGGTGACCAAGCTCCCGCGTTCTCCCGTACGGCTCACGACGGCCGCAAGGTCGAGGTCGGCGCCGAGCTCCCCGAGGTGCTGGTGCTCTACTTCTACCCCGCGGACGAGACGCTGGGCTGCACCATGGAGGCCTGCCGCTTTCGCGACGACTACGAGGACTTCGTCGGGGCCGGCGCGATGGTGGTGGGCGTGAGCCCGGATGGGCTCGACAAGCACCGCGGCTTCGCCGAGCACCACCGCCTGCCGTTCCCGCTGCTCAGCGATGCCGACGGCGAGCTGCGCCGCCTGTACGACGTACGGCGCACGCTCGGGATCATCGCTGGCCGGGTCACCTACGTCATCGATCGCGAGGGCGTAGTCCGCCACGTGTTCTCGTCGCAGCTCCGCGCCCGCCAGCACGTGCAGGAGGCGCTCGGGGTGGTGCGACGCCTGCGGGACTGATTGGGCTCGTTCGCGGGCAGCTCTGGCTCAGAAGCGCAGACCGGCCGCGAACCCCGGCCACCAGCGGATGCGGACGTCGTCGACCTGGTGGCTGCCAGCCACCCAGCCATAGCCGGGGCGCGGTACGCCGTCCCCGGCGCGATCGACCATCACGTTGAAGCTCGGGCCGCCCCATACGGCCAGGCGCGGCCGCAGCTGCCACGAGATCATCGCGCGCACCGTGGCGAGGCCCGCCAGCGGCGGGGCGGCGCGCAGCCCCGAGGTGACCACCCAGCCCGAGACGTCGCCGTCGAGGCCCACGTCGTTGGTGACGGGCAGGTGCCCGCCGAAGCCCATGCCAGCCATCAGCGCCATGCCCGGCGCGTGCAGGCGATCGGCCTGCGCCCCGGCGGGCGGCTGCGTGCGGGCCATGGGGTGCAGGCCGCCGGCGAAGAACGCATAGGTGTAGTTGGCGGGCAGCCGCACGCCCACGTTGATCGCTGCGGTGTCGCTGGTCCAGATCTCGGGGCGCACGCCGCCCTTCTTGGTCACGGGGATCAGCGCGAACGAGGCATCGGCCTCCTCCGCGTAGTTGATGAGCCCGAGCTGCACGCCGCGGATGCGGCCGCGGGTCACGTTGATGAGCCCGTTCTGCACGCCGCGCGCCTCGTTGGCGTGGTTGATGAAGCCCATCTGCAGGCCTCGCAGGCTGCCGGCGTGGTTGTAGCCGTTGGAGAATTGGATCCCCTGGTGCTCGCCGCGGGTGATGTTGGCCGCCACCGCGGCCGTGACCCCGTGTGCGTCCTCGTCGACCACCGTCGCGCCGAGGCCCACCGCCACGCCCTCGAGTCGATCCGTGCGCGTCCAGCCGAGGCCGAGGCTGATGGTGTTGCGGATCTTCTGGTTGCGATGCGTGCCGTTGATCGAGAGCGAGGGGAACAGGCCGATGTCGAAGGGGACGTGGTAGTAGGGGTCGGGGACCGTCGCGGCGGGCGTGGCGGTGCCGGGGGTCGCGGAGCCGGGGAGCGCCGTCGCACCGGGGAGCGCGAGCGAGCCGGAAGAGATCTCGCCGGGGGTGGGGGCAATCGAAGCCGTGGTCGGAGCCGCGACAGCAGCAGGAGCCGCGGTCGCGGTCGGAGCTGCGGCCGGCGTGGCCTCAGCGGGTACGGGTGCGGCCTCGGGCGCTGCGACCGGAGCGGGTGCTGCCACGGGCGCTGCCGCGACCGGAGCAGGCGCTGCCGCGACCGGAGCGGGGGTGGGGGCGATCACGGCCGGTGGAGCCGCGACCGGGGCTGGTGCAGGCGCGGGGGTGATCGCCGGAGGGGCCGCGACCGGGGCCGGTGCAGGCGTAGGGGCGATCGCAGCCGGTGGGGCTGCGGCTGTACCGGGATCCTCGGCGTGCGCCATCGCGGGCGCCAGCAAGCCGGCCGTCAACATCGCAAGGGGCAGGGTTCGGTGAGAGCGGAGCATGGCGCGTCGTGCTGCTCGAACACCGCCCACGCCTCGCAGTGTCACTACCCTGAGCGCAATGTTGATTGCGCAAATAGCGCAGGCGATTTCCTCCCTTGCCTCATGACGGTTTCATGACCGAACGGTTGGGCGGTCATGACGGCATCTGGGGGCCAGTCATCGCATTGTTCACTCACCCACCGAGGTCCCACCACCATGACGAACCGAGTCAACACCCTCTTCCTCTCCCTTTGTCTTGCCACCGCTTCCCTTGCGGGCTGCGACAGCAAGTCCGACGCAAAGCCCGAGGACAAGAAGGCCGATGCCAAGAAGGTCGACGACAAGAAGGCCCCCACCGACGTGAAGGCCCCCGCCGGCGACGTGAAGGCCCCCGAAGCTCCCGCCGGCGACATGAAGGCGCCCGCGGGCGATGCCCCGGCCGGCGACATGAAGGCCCCGGCCGGCGACGCGCCGGCGGGCGACATGAAGGCGCCCGCGGGCGATGCACCGGCTGGCGACGCGAAGGCGCCGGCTGGCGACGCCCCGGCTGGCGACGTGAAGGCTGCCGAGCCCACCAAGTAGCCGTGACCAGCCAGAGGGTTGCAGGCGGCGGGTCCCCACCCCGCCGTCCCCCTCGCCCACGACGAGGATGCCCCACGTCCTCGACCGAGCGAGCGCGAAGCCAGCCGAGACCCCACCTCGTCGCCGTTGCTTCATTGCTCGCCGCGAGCGCGAGGAGGGGGGCACGGGTCCTCACCCCGCCGCCCCTCTCCTCGCGAACGCGCCGACCCTCGCTTGCCGACGTCCTTGCGGGCGTCTCCCAAGCCGGTCACCGAAGAGCCGAGCCCGAACCCCGGGCCCGGCTCTTCGCGTCTTCGCCGTCGTCGCGAGCAGGCGCTCAGGTGGGGGTCGTTGCCCGCGTGACCGCATGCTCGATCGCGGTGCGCAGCGTCCCTTCCTCTTGGAGGCCTTCGAATCGCTGCTCCCCCACGAAGCACGTGGGCAGCCGCCGAACCCCGCTCGCACCGGCGTCCGCCGCATCGGCGTCGAGCCGAGCGTCGGGCCGGGAGGAGCCCAGGCACTCCTGCAGCGCGCCGTCGTCGAGGCCGAGCTCGCTGGCGCACTCGTGGCAGGCCTCCGGTGACAGCTCGTCGCGCGAGAACAAGGCGTCGACCATCTCCTCGCCGCGGCCCTGCTCCTCGGCACAGCAGGCGAAGCGGGCGGCCTCGCGGGCGTGCGGGTGCATGCGGAGCGGCAGGTGCTTGTAGACCAGGCGCACCGGCGGCTCCTCGCCCTCACCGGCGAGCCCCGCGAGCACCCGTGACATCCGCGCGTGTTGCCGCCGGCAGAACGGGCACTCGAAGTCGATGAACTCCACGATCGTGGCTCGACCTTCCGCCTGCGCGGCCGCGATGACGGTGGGCGTGAGGCCCGAGGGCGGGGCAGGCTCGTCGGGTGCTCGCAGGACCGCGAGCAGCACCACGGGCACCACCGCCCCGAGCCCGAACGCCGCGACCACGGGCCGGCCCGCCAGGCAGATGCGTGGCGCGGCCAGCCCGGGTGCGAGGGCCAGGCCTGCCCCCAGCGAGCACACGTCCACCACCACGCAGTAGGGACAGAACGCGCCGATCACCACGCCCTGCAGCACGAGCAGCGTCGTTCCGCTGGCGAGCCCGGCGAGGCCGAGCGTGGCGAGCAGCCAGCGCCTGCGCAGGCTCGGCACGAGCACCACGGCGAGGAGCACTCCGAAGTACGCGAGGCCCAGCCATGGCAACGGGATGCCCAGGACCGAGGACCACTCGGAGGTGCGGACCTCGTCGCAGCCACCGCCCGGACCGCACGCGCTGGCCTCGGGCGAGAGATAGAGGTGGAGCATCAGCGCGCTGGTACCAAGGCCCACGGTGGCGAGCGTGAGCACCACCTGGGCCAGGGTTCGCACACGACGGGAGGCGTGGTCATCGAGGGGCTCGAGCATGAAACCTCGGGATCGAGAATTCGGCTGGAAACCGCGGCCCATTGGCGTGTATTCCCGGCCCCGGCCCGGCCCGGCCGATTTCGTGGCGATCGGCGATCGGCGATCTATGGCGCCGGCTCGATGCGCTCGCACGCGGGGCCCACTGGCAGCGAACCGCGGGCAGGCTCCACTCCCCAAGCGGCGAGCGTGGCCGGATCGTAGCTCCCGGTGGGCACGAACACCTGTCGCCACGCCGCGGGGTCGTCCACGTCGTCGAGCGGCCCCGGGGGGATCACCAGCAGCCCATCGAGCCGGTCCTCGTAGAGCACTGCGTCCACCTGCGTGCCGTTGACGAACGCGCCGAGCATGAATGGACCCACCGCGTCGGTCGTGAACGGTACGCGGTCGATCCAGCGCCCGTTGTACCAGCCGTCGGTGCGCGCCCAGGCCACGTCGATCTCGCACCAGGGCCCGTCGTGATCCTCGGGCAGCGCGGAGAGCCAGGCGTGGTGGGCCTGCAGCACGCGCGGCAAGGCGCCCGGGATCTCGCGCAGCCGCACCACGTCGAAGCTCGGATCGCCTTGGTGCGACCACGCCGGCGCGTCCACCAGCGCCGCGAGCGGGTCGTCCCAGGCGCGGCCATGGGCGAGCACCACGTCGGGGCCGGCGGTCGCGGGGACCCAGTGGAAGTCCACCGGGAGCGAGTCGGAGACGATGCCGACCTGCGCCCACTGCCGGCCCGAGCACCCGATGAGCTGGTAGCCCACCATCACGGTGTCCTCCGCTCCGTCGTATGCGGCCACCACGGGGCCACCGACCTCGGTGCGACACATCCCGCGCGGGCCCACGAGCCACACCACCGTTGCCGGTGGGTGGAGGCCGAGCGCCTCGACCTCGGCGGCGTCCACCGCCACGGCCTGGCCACGCACGGGCGCCTCGCGGCCGAAGCCCAGCCGGCGCAGCTGCTGCCACGGCCCGAGGCTCGTGCCCAGCGGCTCGACGTGGTGGGCCACGAGCAGCGGGCCACCGTCCCATGCGATGCGCTCGGGCAGCGCATGATCGCGATCGTCCGGGGTGGCGCCGAGCGCCACGAGCACGAAGCTCGCCCTGGCCAGCGAGGCGCGACCGGCCCCCTCGATGCGCTCGCCGTCGGCGACGGGGTAGGGCACGCCGGGTACGAGCCCGCCCCCATCGCCCGGCACGCGGCTCGGGGTCGTCGCTGCGCCGTTGCGGTCGCACGCCGCTGCGAGCCCGAGGCCGGACACGAGCGACGCGACGAGCAGGGCGTGTGCGTGGCTCATGGCACCGGATGCTCCGCGAGCCAGAGCGTCACTTCGTCGCGACGGGCCTGGTGCGCAGCCGTGTCGCCCAGGCGCTCGGCGAGGCTGGAGATCGAGGTCCGTGCTGCCGCTTGCTCTCCTGCGTCCCAGTCGAGGGTGGCCAGCAGCAGCTCGGCGTCCACGCGCTGCTCCGTGCTCGGGAAGCTGTCGTCGCGTGCTGCGCTGCCGGGGAGCGGGGCGTCGCGGAGCGGCGCCAGCAAGGCCGCGAGCACCTCGCGGGCGCGTGCCGGGTCGCCGGCATCGCGTTGTACCCGGGCCAGCCGCGATCCGAGCTCGAACACCCCGGCGTCACGACCGGCCGCTGCCGCTCCGCCACGCGCTTGGTAGGCGCGCTCGAGGTGATCGCGGGCGCGGACGAGCTCGCCCAGCCCCACGAGCAGCTCGCCCAGCCCTTCCTCGAGCTCGGCCACCCGCCCGGGATCGTCGAGCCCAGCGGCCCGCACGAGCTCGAGCGCTTGCTCGAGGTGCGTGCGGGCCTGCGTCGGCTGCCCGCGGAGCGCTTGCACCTGTCCCAGGCGCCCGAGCACGTCGATCGCGGCGGGATGCAGCGGTCCGAGCGCATCGCGGGTGGTGGAGAGGGCGGTCTCGAGCGGAGCGACGGCTTCGTCGAGGTCGCCGCGCGTCATGTGGATCTCGGCCAGGCCCTGCCACGCCGAGACCATGCGCAACGGATCGCGATCGGGGCGCGCCTGCTCGTGCTCGAGCGCGGCGTGGTAGTGGGCCAGCGCCTCGGCGGCGCGATCGCGCGAGCGCTCGGCGTCGCCACGCGCGAGATCGAGGGCGGGCCGCAGCCAGACCAGGCGCTTGTGGAGGAGGATGCCCTCGACGTAGTCACCGAGCGCGATCGCCTCGGTCGCCCGCCTGGCTCGGCGCAGCGCCTCCATGCGAGCCAGCCACGCCTCGGCGGCCAGCTCGGCATGGCCGGCCTCGAGCGCCGTCCGGGCGGCCAGGTGCAGCTCGGCCTCGGCCTCGGGCGCCCCGGCGGCGAGCCGGGCCCGGCCCGCGAGCAGCCGACTACGCGCGACGAGGGGTACGTCCTTGGTGGCCTCGGCGCGGACCTGCAGCGCCTGCGCCTCGTGCAGCACCGCGGCGACGCGGCCGAGCGCCAGGCGGGCCTCGAGCCCGGCCAGCTCGCCGTGCAGCGCCTCGATGGCCTCGCCCTGGCTCTCGTCCGGCAGCCCCAGCGTCAGCAGCGTGTCGGTGTCCATGCACTGCCGCGGCGGTAGCAGCCCCTGCGCCAGCACGTGGGCGCGATCGAGCGTGGGGCCATCGATGGCGTCGAGCGCCTCGAGCGTGGCCCGCAGGTTGTCGAGCTGGCGATCGAGGCACGCCTGCCGCAGCTCGTAGGTGCGCTCGCCCGAGTCGGCCCACACGTGCGTGGACAGGCACGCGCGCTCGGACAGATCGCGCCAGTCGTCGGCCCAGGTGTCGAGGCGCAGCTCGGTATAGCGCCACGTGGGCTCGGCCCAGGGGCGGCCGGTGGACGCGAACGCATCTCGCAGCGCGTCGCGTCGCTCGGGCGTCCACACGTCGGTCAGCGCGTCGCCCTCGCCCTCGCACACCGAGCGATCGGCCTCGAGCTGCATGGTGACCAGGCCCCCCACCGCGGCGAGGCCCACGGCCAGCGCCGCGCCCCAGCCCCACCGGCGGCGACTGGCGGCAGGGTCGCGCGCCAGCTCGCGGAGGAGCGCCTCCATCGAGGCGAAGCGCTCGTCGGGGTGCGGCGCAAGGCCTCGCAGCAGCACCCCCCGCAGCCACGCGGGCACGCTCGAGCCGGCCGGGGGCGGTCGCACGTTGTGCTTGGCCGCCTCGAGCGCGATGGCACGGGGCCGGTTGCCCGAGAACGGGCGCTCGCCATAGAGCGCCTCGTAGAGCGCCACGCAGAAGCTGAACTGATCGGAGCGTGCGTCGGTATGGCCGGTGAGGTGCTGCTCCGGTGCCATGTAGGCCGGCGTGCCCGACATGCCCGGCGTGGGCTGGGTGTCCTCGGCCGGGGGCGCGCCCACCAGCGACTCGCGGAGCTCCGAGATGTCGATGTCGTCGTCCTCTTCCTCGACCGCCTGGGCGAGGCCGAAGTCGACCACCACCAGGCGCCCCTCCTTGCCCAGGATCACGTTGCTGGGCTTGAAGTCGCGGTGGACGATGCCGAGCTTGTGGGCCGCGGCCAGCCCTCGCCCGGCCTCCCGGTAGACCCGCAGCACCTCGGGCCACGGGAACGGCTCGTCGCGCGCCTCCATCCACTGGCGCAGATCGAGGCCGTCGACGAACTCGGTGGCGAGGAACACCCATGGGCCGTAGATGCCGGCCTCGTAGATCCGCTCGACGCACGGGTGCGAGAGCTTGGCGAGGGCCTGGGCCTGCCGCACCAGTCGCAGCCGCGTGGCCTGGGCTCGCTCGCCTTCCTCGTCGCCGGGGTGGAACAGCTTGAGGCTGACCTTGCGATCGCCTTCGGGATCGTAGGCTCCGTAGACCGCCTCGTTCGAGCGGCCGCTGATGCGGCCGAGCAGGACGTAGCGGCCGAGCTGGGTGCCACGTGGCAGTGATTCCGCGTCGTAGTGCTCGGCGTGCTCGTCGTCGGGAGGGGCGGCCGAGCTCGACGAGCGGGGCAGCTCGACCACCGGGGCCGTGCTGCGGGAGCCGGCGCCGCGTGGCTCGCTCGCACCGCGGGCGCTGGCGGGCTCGCGGGCGCTGGCGGGCTCGCGGGCGCCGCGAGGTGCCGGCTTCGACTCGTCGTCGGAGCCGGAGGGGATGCCTTCCACCGCCAGCAGGTCGGAGGGCTCGGGGGACGTGGGGTTGTCCTCGTCTGGGCCCTTGGGGGGTTCGGCGCTCATCCGCGAGCCGCCATCATAGCCGATGGCGTGTGCGTGCGCGGGAGGGCTTGCTTTGGCCCCTTCGTAGGACGGCCGCGTCCGTGGGCTGCTCGCTCACGCGCGTGCCACCTGTACGCGCGCGTCGTTGAACGTTGCTCCGCCCCCGAGATCGGTCAGCCGGTCGGGCACGAGCGCGTTGGCGGTGAAGCCGTTGCGCGTGTGCCGGCTCCACAGGCCCTTGGGCAGGACCGCCACCCCCGGGCGGACCTCGTCGCTCACGTCGACCAGGCACTCGACCGTGCCGAGCTCGTTCCACACGCGTACCGCGTCGCCGCTGGCGATCCCCCGGCTCGCCGCGTCGGTCGGGTGCAGTAGCAGCACCGCGGGCTCGCGCCACCGCTGTCCGAACGTGGAGCTGAGGGTATGGCGCGTGGCCGGCGAGATCAGCGCCAGCGGCTGGTCCGGCCGGCCGGGGTCCGGCTGGTAGCCATAGAGCCCGGCGGGTGCCTCGGCATCGAGCTCGGGTGGGCACAAATGGATGCGGCGGTCTTCGTGGCGCGGCCACACGTCGCGCAGCTGCACGGGCTCGGCCCCCACGGGCGGCAGGGCGATGCCGTCCTCTCGTAGCGCCTTCGCCACCGCGCGCCCGTCCTCGGTCGCCTCCAGGATCGCGTCGACCATCGCGTCGGGCCCACGGGGATCGCTGGGCTCGCGCAGGCCCAGCCGATCGCACAGCGCCTCGAACACCATCCAGTTGGGCCGCGCCTCCCCCATGGCCGGCAGCACCGGGCGGATGCGGTGGGCCACCATCGCGCCGTAGCCCCGCGTGAGATCGTCGTGCTCGAGGAACGTGGTGGCCGGCAGGAGCACGTCGGCCCAGCGCGCGGTGTCGGTCATCGATTGCTCGAAGACCACGGTGAACAAGTCCTCGCGCGCGAGCCCCTGCTGCACCCGCGTCTGGTCGGGCAGCGTGGCCAGCGGGTTGCAGTTGTACGAGAACAGCACGCGCACCGCGGGGTCGGCCTCGAGCAGGGCGCGGCCGACCTGGTTGATGTTGATCTCGCGCGTGCTCGGCGGAGGAGCGGCCGCGGCCGCGTCGCCGTCGAGGCGGATCACCTGCGAGTTGCTGAGGGTGAAGCCGCCGCCCGCTACGCCGAAGCAGCCGGCGACCGCGGGCAGGGCCAGGATCGCGGCCACGGCCGAGCCGCCGTTGCGGTTGCGCTCGAGCCCCCAGCCGCAGCGGATCACCGCGGGGCGTGTGTCGGCGTAGAGCGTGGCGAAGCGCTCGAGGTCGGCCACCGGCACGCCCGCCTCGGCGGCCGCTCGCTCCATGCTCCACGCCCGCGCCCGCTCGCGCAGCGCCTCGGCTCCGGTCGTGTGCTCGGCGAGGAACGGCAGGTCGGCGCGGCCGCTCTCGAACAGCCACGAGATCAGCGCCAGCGCCACGCAGAGGTCGGTGCCGGGTCGCAGCGCCAGGTGCAGGTCGGCTTGCTGCGCCATGGGGGTGCGCCGCGGATCGACGACCACGAGCTTCGCTCCCCCGGCGCGCGCGGCCTTGACGATGGGGATCAGGTGGATGCCCGAGGCCGAAGGGTTGAACCCCCAGACCACGATGAGCTTCGCGTGGCGATACGCCGTGAGCGGCACGCCGGGCATGCGCCCGTAGAGCCCGAGGTGAGCGCTCGTCGACGGCGCCACGCACAGCGCTCGGAGCAGTCGTGACGCGCCCAGGCGGTGGAACAGCCGCGCATCGGTGGCGCCCTCGCTGAGCAGGCCGTTGCTGCCGCCGTAGCTCACCGGCAGGATCGACTCGCCGCCGTGGGCCCGCCTGGCCTCGCCGAGCCGCGTGGCCACGAGATCGAGCGCCTCGTCCCAGCTCGCCTCGCGAAACCGGCCCTCGCCCTTCTTGCCCGTGCGCACGGCCGGGTGGAGCAGGCGCTCGGGTCCATCGAGGTGCGACGCGAAGCTCCGGACCTTGGCGCAGATGAACCCATCGGTCAGCGGGTTGCGGTGGTCCCCGTCGAGGCGCACGAGCCGACCGTCCTCCACCGTGGCCGCGAGGCTGCAGGCGTCGGGGCAATCGAGCGGGCACGCGGTGGGCAGGGTGGGCATGCTCGCCATGCTACCGCGTAGCGACGCGGCGCTGGTCGCTCACATCGAGAACGCGCGCTCGCGCATGGTGAGCACCTCGTGGCCGTGGTCGGTCACGAGGATGGTGTGCTCGGTCTGCGCCGACAGCCGCCCGTCGACCGTGATCGCCGTCCAGCCGTCGTCGAGCACGCGGCACTCGTGGGTGCCCTCGTTGATCATCGGCTCGATGGTGAACGTCATTCCCGACTTCATGCGCAGGCCCGTGCCGCGGCGGCCGGTGTGCGTGATCTGGGGCGCGGTGTGGAACACCTTGCCGATGCCGTGGCCGCAGAACGCCTCCACCACGCCATAGCCGTGCTCGCCCTCCGCGTACGACTGGATCGCCGCGCCGATGTCCCCGATGCGCTTGCCGCCCGCGACCTCCTTGATGCCGAGCCACATCGCGCGGCGGGTCACGTCCACCAGCTTCTTCGCGGTGTCCGACACCTCGCCCACCATGAACATCTCCGACGTGTCGCCGAAGTAGCCGTCGAGGATCGTGGTGATGTCGACGTTGATGATGTCGCCGTCGTGGAGCACGCGGGGGCCCGGGATGCCGTGGCACACCACCTCGTTGATCGAGGTGCAGATCGACCGCGGGAAGCCCTTGTAATTGAGCGGCGCCGGGATCGCCCCGTGCTGCACGATGAAGTCGTGGCAGCGGCGATCGAGCTCGTCGGTGGTGATGCCGGGCTTGATGTAGGGCTCGATGAAGTCGAGCACCTCTGCTGCGAGGCGACCGGTGGCTCGCATCTTCTCGATGTCGCTCTTGCTATGGATGTGGATCGCCACGAGGTTCTCGTTGGGCAGTTTGTGGACCCGGCTGAACCACACCGCAAGGGGGGCCGCCAGCGGGCTCACGAGAGGGATGGCGGTGGCGCGAAAACGAGCGATGGCGCGTCATTTGCGCAACAGGGCCGAGAAACGTGGCTCGTATGCCCGGTTGGCGGATTGGCCCGCCTATGACAGGCTCCGCCCCGTGTCCGGCCCCGCCCTGGCCCCGTTCGAGGCGCCGCCTGGTGCCGTCTTCGACCGCCTGGCGCGCAGGCAGCTGGTCGTCGTCAGCGGCAAGGGCGGCGTGGGACGCACCACGCTCGCGGCGCTGCTCGGGCTGGCGATCGCCGCACGTGGCCGCAGGGTCTTGGTGGCCACCACCGGCCACGACGATCGCCTGGGCTGGATGCTCGGCGCGCCCTCGCTGCCCGACACGGTCCACGCGGTCAGCGAGCGGCTCCACATCCAGCGGCTGGTGCCACGCGTGTGCCTGCGCGAGTACGGGGCCATGGTCGTGCGCAGCGAACGCGTATCGGCGGCAGTGTTCGACAATCGGATCGTGCGGCGCCTGCTGCAGGCGATCCCGGGGCTCGACGACTTCGCGGTGTTCGGCAAGGCATGGCACGAGGCTGCGCGTGGCAATGCCTACGACACGGTGATCTTCGACGGTCCCGCCACCGGCCACCTCCTCTATATCCTGGGGGTGCCACAGGCGATTCTGGGGGCGATTCCGCCGGGTCCGCTCACCCGCGAGGCCGAGCTCATCGTGGGCATGCTCGCCGACCCGCAGCGCACCGAGGCCGTGCTGGTGGGGCTGCCCGAGCTGTGGCCGCTGACCGAGCTCGGCGAGCTCGGCGCGAGCCTGCGGCAGCAACGGGGCATCGCGATCGAGACGATGGTGGTCAACGGCATGTGGTCCGCGGGCGTGCCCTTGCTCGGGCCGCCCCCGGCTGCGCTCGATCCCGAGGGCGTGGTGGCGCCGGTGCTGTCGCTCGCGGGCGCCATCGGCAACACTGGGCGCCGCCACCGGGAGATCGTGCAGGCGTGGTGTGCCAGCGAGGCCGCGCGGCGCTGCGGGGTGCGATCGGTGCTCGAGCTACCGTGGCGCTGGGAGGGCCTGTGCGACCTCGGGGCGCTCGAGCGCATGCTCGCCGAGCTCGAGGGCGGGGCGGTGATCGATCACCAGGCGACGGCGTGACGCGGCCGCGCCGCTTGGACGGCCGCTCACGCGGTGGGGGTCGCGACCTCGCAGAGCAGCTGGCCGGCCTCGACCGTGTCGCCGGCTGCGATCGACAAGCGGCGTACCACGCCGGCCGCCGGGGTTCGCACCTCGTTCTCCATCTTCATGGCTTCGACGATGAGCAGCGGCGCGTCGGCCTGCACGGCCTCACCCTCGGCCACCAGCAGCCGTACCACGCGGCCGGGCATGGGGGCCTTGATGGTCCCGCTGCCTCCGCGGCCGCCGGCGCTCGCGAGCGCGGCCGCGAGCGCGGCTTCTTGTGCGCTCTGCACCTCCACCGCGAGCACGTCGCCCGCAATCGCGGCGTGGTTGGGGCGCGGGCCCGGTGAGAGCAGCACGGTGTGCTGGGGCCCGTCCTCGCCGGCCATCCGCACGAGCAGCGCATCGTCGGCGGCTTGGCGGACCGTGCACCATGCATCGTCCACGCGCACGCGCACGGGCCCGCCGCGGGCGTCGAGCTCGACCGACACCTCGTGCTGCTGGCCCTCGACGATGACCTGGTATCGCTGCGCGCGGCCCACGGCGCCGGAGGGTAGCAGACCTCGCGCACGGGGGCCGGCGCTCGCCCGCGGCCGTTCGTGGTAGAACGCCCGTTCGTGGGCTCCTCGCGCCAAGCGCTGCACATCCCCGCCAAGCGGCGGGTGCTGCTGTGCATGGGCCCCGGGGGGGTGGGCAAGACCACGGTCGCTGCGGCCCTGGGCCTGGCCGCCGCCCGGCAGGGGCGCCGGGTGATCGTGGTGACCATCGACCCGTCGCGGCGCCTGGCTCAGGCGCTCGGCCTCGATCCCGAGCAGGGCAACGAGCTCGGCAGCGTGGTGCCCGTGCGGGCGCCCGGCGGCATCGTGCTCGATTGCCTCATGCTCGACACCCAGCGGGTGTTCGACGAGATCGTGCGGGTCTACTCCCGCGACGCGTCGGCGGCCGCGCGCATGCTCGGCAACCCGATCTACCGGGCCACCGCCCAGCACCTGGGCGGTGCGCTCGAGTACGCGGCCACCGCACGCGTGCACATGCTGCACGCCGAGGGGCGCTACGACCTCATCGTGCTCGACACCCCGCCCACCGCCAACGCGCTCGACTTCCTCGACGCGCCCGTGCGGATCCAGGAGCTGATGAGCAACCCGGCCGCGCGGTTCCTCGCCGGCACCGGCCGGCTGGGCCTCAAGCTCATGGGCCTCGGGGGGGGCGTGCTGCTCAAGACCTTCGAGGCCATGGGCGGTGGCACCTTCATCGCCGAGCTCGGGGTGTTCCTCAAGGAGTTCGGGGCGGTGCTGGGCGAATTCCAGCGGCGCGCCGGCGACCTGGCGGAGCTGCTCCGCTCGGCCGAGACCGGGGCCGTGCTCGCCACCGCGGCCACCGACTTCTCGGCGCGCGAGGCCGAGGCGTTCATCGACGTGATCGTCGAGCGCGGCATGCGGGTGGACGGAATCGTGCTCAACCGTGTGCTGACCACGCTCTCGCCCTTGCCCCCACCCCCTGTGCTGCGCCCTGCCATCGCCGCCGAGGTGGGCGAGGCCGGGGCCGACGCCGCGGTCGAGGCGGTGAGGGCGGCCTACCATGGCGCGCGGGTGCAGAGCGAGCGGGCGCACCGGATCTGGATGCACCTGCGCGAGCGCTACCCTGCGGTTCCGGTGGCTCTGCTCGCGCGGCGGGACCCGCCCCCGGCAGAGCTCGACGAGCTGGTGGAGATGGGCGCGCAGCTTCTGGAAGGCGTGGGCTGAACCGTCATGGGCGGAGCCTTCATCGGAGGAGGCCTGCGGCAGTGTGGGGCATCGGTATGCGTACGCCCTGCACGTGTTCCATGACTTTCCCGTGACGAAAAAAAATCGGTCGACAAGGGAACCGTAATGGTGCTCCCTACGTCTTTAACTCAAGTGGACGCTCCGACGAGCGCAGCCACACGGATGAGGTCGAGGTGACACGCATCAAGCACTATCAATCGCTCGCATGGCCGTTCGCGGCCGGAAAGGAACGATGACGCACCATGTGCGGCAACGTCATTCACCACAGCTCGTACGGGCAGCGTACCGTCGGAGCGGAGGACCTCACGGGGTCCGATGATCCGACGCCCTTCCTGACGACGGGGGACGGTGCCGAGATGCCTGGGGGAGGCAGCAGACTTCTGTCTGTGGGCCTGCACGACTCGAGACTCATCGATCGGGCGGGCCCGGCGGTTCAACTCCGCGGCTCGGTTCCGATGCCCTCTCGTGCCCCGCACGTCATGTGTTCGGCTCGCTGATCTCGACTCTCCGTCGGGCTCGGCGAGCCGACCGCATGGCGGCGGGGCACATTCATTTCGAACGCGTGAGCGTGGCGCTCACACCCCGGGTCGCAGCATGCGGGCGAGCACGGGGCCGATGGCGCCCCAGCTCTTGAGCCACACCAGTCGCACCCCGAGGTGCGCCACGCTGGCCTCGATCCACGCGCGCAGCTCGGGGTCGCCGGGATCGAGGTTGAGCCACAGGTGCTGGGTGGACACCGCACCGGCCTGCCCGACCTGCCCGAGCTCGTGGACGCGGCTGTCGTGGATCCACGACAGCCAGCGCCGCATGTTGGCGTCGGAGAGCGAGAGCCCCACGAACACCACGCGCCGCGCGGCGCAGGTCTCGAGGAACGAGGTGGACTGCCACGAGTACACGGAGCCCGCGAGCTGTAGGTAGGCGGTCTCGGAGAACACGAGCTTGTCCGGCGAGCTGGCGTGCTGCATGGTCTCGGCGCCGGGGACGGGCAAGAGGCCGTGGCAGAACACGTAGGGCACGCGGCTCATGCTGCGGTTGGAGATCCCCCGCACCACGCGATCGATGCGCTGAGGGACCCCCACGTCGTCCTCGGCCGCACAGGCCTGGTGGGCGTTGAGCACCGCAAAGAGTAGCGGCTCGGCGTTGAACGAGAGGATCGCGGCGGGCGAGCGTGGCGTGCCGAGCGTGTCGCTGACCACCGCTGCGATCGACAGGCACGACATGCGATCGCCCCAGCGAGCGCGCAAGAGCTCGAGGAAGCGGCTCCACATGGCAGGCGAGAGATCTCCGGGGCGTACGGTGCCGAGCGCTCGCAGCACCAGCCGGCGCTCGCTGCCCTCGAACGCGTCGAGGAAGTCGCGGTAGAGCTCGTCGGTGAGCAGCTTGGCGAAGCCGGGGGCATCGCGCTCGCTGCGGGCCGCGGCGGCCTGGATCAGTGCGTCGGCGGAGAAGAGGCCGGCCAGCTCCTTGGCGAGGCGCTCGGGGTCGTCGGGCGAGCAGGTCGCGATCAGCCGTCGCACCAGGCGGTTCCAGTCGGGGAACGCGGGCAGCGAGGTGCCTGCACCCACGCACAGCGCCCAGCCGGGTCCCGGCGCTGCGCTGGCCAGCAGGCCATCGACCTTGTCCTCCGTCAGCCCCGGCTTGATCACGCGGCAGAGAGCGTAACTCAACTGGACGGCCGGCTTTAGCCGGCGTCCCAGCTCCGTAGCGCGACCGTCAAGCGGTCGAGCTCGGCATCGGTGCCCACGCTCATCCGCAGGCAGCGCTGCAGCCGGGGCAGGTGTGAGACGTCCTTGACCAAGACGCCCTGCGCGGCGAGGTGAGCCGAGAGCCGGGGCGCCTCGTCTTCGCCACGCAGGCGTACGAGCACCAGGTTGCCGGCCGAAGGCAGCACCTCGGCACCCGGGATCGCGCGCAGCAGCGACGTCAGGCGAGCGCGGCCGGCCAGCGCGCGGGTGATCATCGCCTCCTGCTCGGGTCCGAAGCGCTCGAGCACTGCCTCGGCGATCGCGAGGCTCGTCGCCGACACGTTGTAGGGGTGGCGCACGGTGTTCATGGCGCGGGCGAGCACCGGGTGGGCGATGCAGTAGCCCACGCGCAGCGCGGCCAGGCCCACCTTGGACAGCGTGGACATGTGCACCTGGTTGCTCGGTGCGGCGGGATCCCACAGCGAGCTGCCGGGCGGGGCGTAGGCGGCGTAGGCCTCGTCGATCACGAACACCACGCTGGGGTGGTCGGCCACGAGTCGGCGGATCGTCGGGGCGCTCCACAGGCTGCCCGTGGGGTTGTTGGGGCGGGCCAGGAAGCACACCGAGGCCCCCACGAGCGCATGGTCGAGCGGGGCCTCCGACAGCTCGAGATCCTCGCGCAGCAGCACCTCTCGCACCTCCATGCCGAGCACGCGCGCCGTGTGGCAGTACATGAAGAACGTGGGGATGGGCGTGACGACCACGCCGGGCGCAGGGCCGGGCGAGCTGAGGGCCTGGAGCAGCAGGCCGATGATCTCGTCGCTGCCATTGCCCAGCACCACGCGATCGGGGTCGCAACCGTGCCGGCGACCGAGCACGGCCCGCAGCTGCCGGCCCGAGGTGTCGGGGTAGCGACCGAGCTCGAGGCCCCGGACCACCTCGCCGAACGCGGCCATCACCTCGGCGGGCCACGGCTCGGGGCACTCGTTGGCGTGCATGCGCACCTGGGTGCGATCGGCCGGCGGCACGTCGTAGATCGAGAGCGCGGCGAGGGTGGGGCGCAGGTGCCGGGCCCACGGCAGCGCCTCGCTGTCGAGCGCCTCGCTGTCGACCGCCTCGGTGCCGACCGCCTCGGTGTCGAGCGTGGAGGGGGCGGCGTGATCACGGTCGGTCATCGCGGGCGCTCCTGCGGCAGGCGTCGCTCCACCGCGCGGGCGTGGGCCTCGAGACCTTCGGCGCGGGCGAGCGTCACGATGGCCTCGGCCTGGGCGAGCAGCGCGGCGCGCGAGAGCGTGAGCACGCTCGTGTGCTTGATGAAGTCCCACACCCCGAGCGGCGAGCCGAAGCGCGCCGCCCCTGCGGTGGGGAGCACGTGACTCGGGCCAGCGGTGTAGTCGCCGGCCGCCTCGGGGGTGTAGGGACCCACGAAGATCGCCCCGGCGCCGCGCAAGCCCTCGACGAGCGCCTCGGGATCCGTCACGAGCAGCTCGAGGTGCTCGGGCGCGTACTCGTCGGCGGCGGCGGCCATCGCGGTGCGATCGGCCACCAACACCGCGGCCCCGTGGTCGTGCAGCGCCGCGGTGGCGAGCTCGCGGCGCGGGAGATCGGCGAGCTGCCGCACCAGCGCGGCATCGGTGGCGTCGATGAGCGGCGGGTGATCGGTGACGAGGATCGCGCAGGCTTCGAGATCATGCTCGGCCTGGCTCAGGAGATCGGCGGCCACGAGCTCGGGGTCGGCGGTGGCATCGGCCAGCACGAGGATCTCGCTGGGCCCGGCGATGCCGTCGATGTCGCACAGACCGAACACCTGGCGCTTGGCGGCGGTGACGTAGGCGTTGCCGGGTCCCACGATCTTGTCCACGCGCGGGATCGTCGCGGTGCCCAGTGCAGCAGCGGCGATGGCCTGGGCACCGCCGATCTCGAACACGCGATCGATGCCGGCGAGCTCGGCCGCCAGCAGCACCACGTCGCTGGCACGCGGGGTGAGCAGCAGCACCTCGTCGACGCCCGCGACCTTGGCCGGGATCCCAGCCATGAGCACCGACGATGGATAGGCCGCGGTGCCGCCCGGGGCGTACACGGCCACGCGGCGCAGCGGAGTCACGCGGCTGTGCAGGCGCTCGCCGTCGCGGACGAGGCCGGTGGTGACATGGGCCTGGGTCTCGTGGAACTCGCGAACGCGCCGGGCCGCGAGCTCGAGCGCTGCGCGGATCGAGGCAGGGACCCGCGCGGCTGCGGCCGCGCGCTGTTCGCCGACGATCTCGAGCTGCTGGGGGTCGAGGCGACGTGCCTCGAAGCGGGCCGTCAGCTCGATCACGGCCGCATCGCCGCGAGCCCGTACGTCGGCGATGATCTCGCGGGCCGCGGCATCGGCTGCTCCGGCCAGCCCAGCCGAGCGGGTACAACGCTCGCGCCACACCGCGCGGGCCGGCCCGTGCACGCCCTCGGCACCCGGTCGGAGGTCGATGCGAGGCAGGCCCCGAAAGCTCGGCGTTGGTCCCGAAGCACCGCCCGAGAGCGCCCCGGAGGCCGAATTCGTGCGCTGGTTCGGGCCGCTGGAGTCGGCCTCGGACGCCAGCGGCGGGCCATCGGGCGACCCACCGAGGGAGCTCGTGGTCATGACTGGACGCTACCACGTTCGCGAGCCCTGCTACGCTCGCCACCGGTGCCCGGGGTGGTCGAGGAAGCAGGACGATACAGGCTCGGGAGCCGCGGGCTCGCCGTGTCGTTCGTGCTCTTGCTGGTCGCCGGCTGTCGCGACGAGGGCATGGAAGGGGAGACCGGCGATGGGCCGGTGATGCCGGCCACCACCGGCGATGGGGGCGAAGGCTCGAGCACCGGCGAGGTCTACGTGCCGAGCGAGGATGCGACCGATCAGTGCGAGCTCGCGCCGGAGATCGGGCCGGGTCGCCATCATGGGTCGCTGCGTGGCAACGCGGCCGAGCTGTCGGGCGCATGCGGGCTCGGCGGGCCCGATGCGTTCTTCCGCCTCGTGGTGCCGCGGCGGAGCGACGTGTGGCTGCAGGGCTATGGTGTGGGCTTCGTGCCGCGCGTGGGCGTGCTGCCGCATACCTGCACCACCGACTGGGCCAGCCGCACGCTCTTGTGTACCGAGGGCGTGGGCTCGTGGCTGCTCGACGTGGCGGCGGGCTCGAGCCTGGTGGTGTCGGTGGGCGTGGACGAAGCGCACCCGGTGCTCGACGAACCGCCACCCACCGAAGGAATCGATCCACTGGAATTTGCGCTCGATGTGGAGCTGCGCAACGTGCTCGAGCCCGGCGAGCCGTGCCTGCCCGCAGGCGTGGGCCGCTGTGGGTCGGGCACGGCGTGCCTGGCCGCGCCGCCGCCGGAGGACGAGCCCGACGCACCGCCGGGGCCGGCGGTGTGCACGGTGCTCGAGGGCGATACGTGCCAGACGGCGGTCCCCCTCGTGGTGACGACCGGCGTGACGGTGGTGGAGATCGATCCCTCGGCCCCCCAGACGGATGCGCATGCGCACTCGTGCGGTGGTGCTCGGCGTCGCGACCGGGTGCTGCGGCTCGAGCTGCCGGGCGTGGGGCCGCACGCGCTGGAGGCTCGTGTCGATCGAGCGGGTGTCGGGCTCGCGCTACGGGCTCCTGGGTGCCTCGTCGAAGACGAGCGCGGCTGCGTCGATCCCGAGGTGCCGACGCCCGCGGTGCTCGCGGTGGAAGTGAGCGGCCGTTCGGCGTTCCTGTTCGTGGAGCTGCCGCCGGTCGAGGACGGGACCGACGATGGTGGCCAGAGCGGCGAGGACGGGTCGAGCAGCACGGGCGATGACGAGCCGGGTGAGGAAGCTCCGATCGTGCTCGAGGTCGAACGCAGCGAGCCCGCCTCCGCGCCGCCGTAGCCGCTCGCGACCAATGTCGCGCCAATGCTGCGTCGGGCTGGGTCGGCTGGGCCGGTTGCGCCGGTTGGGTCGGCTGGGTCGGCGGCCGGGACCGGGCGCTCTGCGCGGGGTGACGGCCGGGCCCGCCTTGCTCCCGCTTCCGGCCGCGGCCTATCCTCCCGCGAAATGTCGCGCAGCCTGTTCACCAGCGAGTCCGTAACCGAGGGCCACCCCGACAAGATCTGCGACAAGATCAGCGACGCGGTGCTCGATGCCATCATCGCCGCCGATCCGACGTGTCGCGTGGCCTGCGAGACGCTGGTGAAGACCGGCTACGTCAACCTCGCGGGCGAGGTCACCACGAGCACGTACGTCAACCTGCCCGCGATCGTGCGCTCCACGATCCGCGAGATCGGCTACACGAGCTCGGCGATGGGCTTCGACGCCGACAGCTGCGGCGTGCTGGTGGCGCTCGAGGCCCAGAGCCCCGACATCGCGCTGGGCGTGGACGGCAAGGGCGTCTACTCCGACGAGCAAGGCGCGGGCGACCAGGGCATGATGTTCGGCTACGCGTGCACCGAGACCACCGAGCTCATGCCGCTGCCCATCAGCCTGGCCCACCGCCTCACCCGGCGGCTCACCTACGTGCGCAAGCGCGAGAAGGACAGCTTCCTGCGCCCCGACGGCAAGAGCCAGGTGACGGTGGAGTACGGCGACGATGGGATGCCCAAGCGCGTCGACGCGGTGGTGGTGTCCACGCAGCACAGCGAGGAAGTCGCCTACAACACGCTCAAGGAGTTCGTGATGGAGGAGGTGATCAAGCACACCGTCCCCGCCGAGCTCCTCGATGGCAAGACCAACTACTACGTCAACCCGACCGGGCGCTTCGTCATCGGCGGGCCCATGGGCGACTCGGGGCTCACCGGGCGCAAGATCATCGTCGACACCTACGGCGGCATGGGGCGGCACGGCGGCGGCGCGTTCTCGGGCAAGGACCCGAGCAAGGTCGACCGCAGCGCCGCCTACTACGCGCGCTACATCGCCAAGAACCTGGTGGCGGCCGGGCTGTGCTCGCGCTGCGAGGTGCAGCTGGCGTACGCGATCGGCGTGGCGAGGCCCGTGTCGATCCGCGTGGAGAGCTTCGGCACCGGCAAGGTGAGCGACGCGCGGCTGGGCGATATCGTGGCCAAGAACTTCGATGCGCGGCCGGGGCGGATCATCGCCGAGCTCGACCTGCTCAAGCCGATCTACGGCGCGACTGCGGCCTATGGCCACTTCGGACGCGAGGACGAGAAGAAGGGCTTCAACTGGGAGCGCCGCGACCGCGTCGAGGCGCTCCAAAGCGAGCTGTAGTCGGCGATGAGCGAGGACGAGACGCCACGAGCCAAGCCCTACGCGGGCTGGAGCAGCCTGGGATTCGGGCTCGTGGCGCTCGCGTTCGGGCTGTGGGTGCTGTTTCGTGGTGACGTGATCGACAACGTCATGCACACGCCCAAGGACGACCCGTTCCTGCTGGTCGCGCTCGTCAACGGGATCCTCGGCACGCTCGCCGGGATCGTGGCGCTGGCGCGGCGCGAGCCGCTGCGGCTGGCGATCCTCGGGCTCGTGGTGTCGCTCGTGGCCGTGCTGGCCAAGTTCTTCCTGGTCGCGCTGGTGGTCGCCGCGGTGCTCGTGGTGGTGATGGGGCTCCTGGGCGGCATCGGCTGAATTTCAGCCCGGCGTGGCGACTATCGGCGTGGCTCGCCGCGGTGGGCGAGCGCGCGGGCGACGAGATCGGGCGCCACCGTGGTCGAGGGGACGCGAGAGCCCGCTCGCTTGGCCTTCGGTCGCTTTCCTCGCTCTCCGGCGGTCGGCGAGAACCACGCTCGCACGTCCTCGTCGAGCCCGAGGCCGTGCATGTAATTGTAGAGCGCGCGGCGCAGGCCCTCGCCCAGTGCATCGTGATCGGTGCCGGTTGGATCGGTGAAAGCCACCTCGTTGCGGGCGAAACGGGTCGGCTCGGCGTGCAGGCGGATGCCATAGAGCTCGGGCGCCTTGCCGATGGGGCTGTGCACGGTGGCGGCGAAGCGGTGCCAGAACGCGGACTGGATGCAGCCCGCGGCGAACAGCTGCCGCACGCGCTCGAGCGCGTCGACGGTCTCCTGGGTGGTCTCGGTGGGAAAGCCGTACATGAGGTAGGCGTGGACCATCACGCCGGCGTCGGCGAACGCGTGGGTGACCCTGGCCACCTGCTCGACGGTGACGCCCTTCTTCATGCGCTCGAGCAGGCGATCCGAGGCCACCTCGAGCCCACCGCTCACGGCGACGCAGCCCGCAGCGGAGAGCAGCCGCGCCAGCTCGGGGGTGAACGACTTCTCGAAGCGGATGTTGCCCCACCACGTGATCACCACCTCGCGTGCGAGCAGGCGCTCGGCCAGCGCACGCAGGCCTGCCGGGGGCGCGGCCTCGTCGACGAAGTGGAAGCCCGTCTGTCCGGTCTCGACCACGAGCGCCTCGATGCGGTCGACGAGCAAATCGGCGCCCGCGGGGTCGTAGCGGGCGATATAGTCGAGCGTCACGTCGCAGAAGCTGCACTTCTTCCAGTAGCAGCCGTGGGCGATGGTGAGCTTGTTCCAGCGGCCATCGGACCACAGCCGGTGCATGGGGTTGAGCAGCTCGAGCAGCGATGGATAGCACGGCAGCGGCAGCCCCTCGTAGGTGGGCGTGCCGGCGTCACGCAGTGGCACGTCGTGCAGGGTATCGTCGCTTCGCAGCACCACGCGGGCGCCGTCGCGGACGAACGTGCGCAGGAGCGGCGCCGTGGGCTCGCGCAGGTGCTCGACGAGCGCCAACAGTGGCCGCTCCCCATCGTCGAGGGTCACGAAGTCGACGTAGTCGAACACGCGCGGGTCCGACAGCTCGCGCAGCTCGGTGTTGACATAGCCGCCGCCGAGGACGATGCGGGTGCCCGGGGCGGTGGCACGAATGGTACGGGCGATGCGGAGCGCCCCGTAGACGTTCCCCGGGAACGGGACGGTGAGGCCGACGAGCTCGGGGCGATGCTCGGCCACGTGGGCGCGGGTGATCTCCTCGAGCATCGCGTCGACGAGCGTGGGCGGGCCCTCGAGCGCGGCTCGCAGTGGATCGAAGGCGGGCGCCGAGGCGGCGAGGCGCTCGCCGTAGCGCGAGAGCTCGAAGTGGGGATCGACGCCGTCGCGGATGGCATCGGCGACGTCGTCGACGTAGAGGCTCGCGAGGTGCTTGGCCCGGTCGGCCACCCCCATCGTGCCGAAGGCCCAGGCGAGCGGGTCGTCGTCGCCATCTTGGCCCGAGCCCTGGTCGAGCCCGCGGAAGCGCGGGCCCTCTGGCAAGAATTCCCGTCCCACGATGCGCAGCGCCAAACCGGGGTCGCGGCCCTGCAGGAAGCGCACGACGGCGTCGACGGTGGCGATGTAGCGCTCGGCATGTCGCATGAACGCGGCGACGGATGGCGAGCTGGATCGGCCGCTGCCGGCAGTTCTCGGCGGAAGCGTCGAGCAGACGCCCTCGGCGTTCGGGGTCTGGGCGCGCAGCGCGTCGCGTACCCGTCCGAGCCCGGCGCGCGAGTAAAGGCCCAGGAACAGCTCAATCCCAGGATCGGCCTGCACGACCTCGAGCCGCAGCCGCTTGGCGTGCTGCCGCAGGAAGCCCGTGAGGTACGCCGTGGCCGGGTACGGCGTATTGAGCTGCGTCATCGGCGGCGTCAGCAGGAGGATGCGCACCGTGGCGGCAAGCCTACTGGCCGCCCCACGGGTGTTCAACTTGCTTTGCCCAGCGGTAGCTGCCCGCTGCCCGGACGGATGCAGTTCAACAGGTACCGCGGCGAGAACAGCATCTGAGCGCGTCGCGTCGCGCAATGCAGGCCGCACGGCCCGCATGAGCGCGATGACCGCCGAGGCGTGCTTAAGAATTTACTAAACAACATTTACAGCCAAGAGGCGTGGAACGCCCGCAAATCTTCGCATACTAGGCTCTTGAGTTGTCCCGATCAGCCAAGCGGAAGGTCTCCAATCGGGTATGGTGGCTACCGCCGTGATCGTCCGCAAAGCACTACCTCTCAGGAGCACCAATCTCGTCCTCGGTCCTCGGCACTGCGTTGCTGTTCACTGTTCCGGAATTCTGGCGGGGTAGGGTGAGGCACGAGGACTGGGATTCGGTCTCGAGCGGGGATGACTTCGAGGTGTCGAGGTGTCGAGGGCCCTCACCGAGTCAGGACTGGCCACGCTTAAGGGCCTCGAGGGCAGCGAGGGCTATAGCATCCTCTGCAGGTGAGCGGCCGAGCTCGGCGAGGCGTTGGTGATGGTAGCGAAGACTGATCTCAAAATTTCGAGCGAAGGCTTCCGGCCAGCGCTGGAAGAGATCTAGGTAGAGGGTGACGGCTTCTGCGGAAGAAGCCAGCGCTTCCTCTCGCTTCCCCAACTCGCTCTGCCTGGCGCCCAGGTTGGTGAGACTCATCGCAAGGTCCGGCAAGTATGCGTCCGGCAGTTGGTTTGCAAGTTCTCGTCTCAGTGAGACAGCTGTCTCCGCCGAAGCCAGCGCTTCCTCTCGCTTTCCCAACTCGCTTTGAATATTTGCCAGATTGTTGAGGCTCGTCGCGAGACCCGTCGAAAATTCATCCGGGTACCGCTTCGCCAAGTCCTGATAATGCTCACAGGCCGCCTCCATCGACATCAGCGCCTCCTCTTGCTTTCCAAAGTCACTCTGCATGGCTCCCAGGTTGTTGAGGCTCATCGCGAGGTCCGGCAAGAATGCCTCTCGCCTCTGCTTCGCCAGCTCTCGCCATAGATCTACCGCTTCTTCTACCGACGTCAACGCTTCCCGTTGCTTCCCCAAGTCGCTCTGCATTGCGCCCAGGTTACTGATAGCGCCCGCGAGGTCTGGCAAGTAAGCCTCTGGGCGTCGCTTTGCCAGCATTCTGTAGTGCTCCACGGCATTCTCCGTCGACCCCAACGCCTCGTTGCGCCTCCCCAAACTGTGTTGCATAGTGCCCAAGTTGTTAAGGATCTTCGCGAGATCAGGGAGATGCGTGTCCGGCGCTTGTTCTGCCAACTCTCTATAGTAACCCGTAGCCTTCTCCGTCGACTCCAGCGCTTCATCTCGCTTCCCCAACTCGCTCTGCCTGACGCCCAGGTTGGCAAGGCTACTAGCAAGCGAGGACAGAAACACGTCCGGCCTTTGCTTGGCAAGCTCCTTATAGAGGCCCGAAGCCTCCTCCGCCGATTCCAGCGCATCTTCTTGTTTCCCCAATGTGCCCTGTATGGGGCCTAGATTATTGAGGCTTCGCGCGAGCGGTGGCAGAAACATATCCGGCCTTTGCTTCGCGAGCTCTTGGTAGAGACTCACAGCTTGCTCGGCCGACTTCAGCGCATCTTCTCGCTTTCCCAGCACACGCTGCTCGGAGCCCAGGTTAGTAAGGCTCCCCGCAAGGTACGGCTTGTATGTATCCTGTGATCCTATTGACAGTTCTCGATATCGATCCACAGCCTCCTCCGCAGACTCCAGGGCTTCCTCGTGCTTTCCCAAATTACCTTGCATGACACCTAGGTTGTTGAGGCCCATTGCAAGTTCTGGCAGGAACACATTCGGCGTTTGCTTCGCCAGTTCCCGATAATGCCCCACCGCCTCGGCCGTCGACTTCAGCGCTTCTTCTGGCTTCCCCGATTGGCTCTGGATATTGCCCAGGTTATTGAGTGTTCCCGCAAGGTGCGGCAGAAACTTGTCCGGGTTTTGCTGTGCCAAGTATCGATAGTGCTCCAAGGCTGCCTCTATCAGCTGCAGCGCTTCCTCCCGCTTCCCCAGTTCCCCGAGACGCAAACCCTTGCTTCCCAGTTTGCGTGCGTACGCCGCAAGCTCACTCTCGGTAGCGGAAGTTTGAATTTCACGTACCGGAATACCCTCCGCCGCTCGTACGGCGAGCAGAGCAGCCACCCCACGCAGCGCAACCGATCCCAACGGCAGCGGCTGTACCAACGCATCCGCCTCTTCTGGGGAGAGCTCCTCCAACCCTTCGAGTGCCGCCTCGATATTCATCGCCAGCCGAGGCGCCCACTGCTCTTCCGGAGCCACTGCAATCCACGCCCGCACCAACGCACCCGGAAATTGCCGTACCAGCGTCTCGAGGCGCCCCACGAGCGGTGGCTGCCAATACGCAGCACGCCCGAGCACGCGTAGCGCTCGCGAGCACATGAAGCCGTCGTCGGCATTCTGGAACGGCACCTCTGCCAACGACGGCTTCCTCTCAATCTGCGTAGCCACTAGCCGTTCGCCTATGCGGTCCGGTCGGACCGCTGGCAATGCAACCGCCTCCCCATTCGTAGCCGGGTACAGCTCCGCAAACACCTGCGCCAGCCCGTCCAGCGTGGCCTCATCTTGTCCGCCGAGCCCAGGCGTCCGCTTCAGTATGTCCCGCGCCTGCTCGACTGCCTCCAGCGGGCCCACGAGTGTCGCGATGCACGCGATTGTCCGCAACACCTCGTCCAGGTTGGCCACCCGCCCGTCGATCAGCCGATCCGCCTTGGGCCGCCAGTGCTTCTTCGCCTCCCGCCGTAGCAGCTCGTCGAACAGCCGCTCCACCCCCGCATCGGGCGGTGGCGGATCACCTTCCACCGCCAATAGGGCCGCGACGTGTAGCGCCAGTACACCCTCTTTCATCCACGCCTGTAGCACCTCCACTGGCTGCTCCACTACGGTACTCGACTCCCCCCCCCGTACCTTCGAGAACCCACGCACCGCATCGGCCCACAAAGCCTTCACGTCATTGAGCGGATTGAGCTTCCGCACCGCGTCGAACCGCTCGAGCACGTCCCGAAGCCCCTCGACCGCAGTCGGCAGGCCTTGCCACCACTCCGCAGCATCTCGCGCGGCCAAGACGACCCGAATCCCCCTGTCACTCCCGCGATGCTTTGTGAGTTCTCGCAATAGTTTCTCTAGGTCTTCTCCCCACATCTCGGCATAGTCGATGGCCAGCAGCAGCGGTCGCTCGGCTCTGGCCATGTCCACCAGCCCAGGAAGTAGGCTTGCCGACCGCCTTACGATCCCCGCCGTCCACCCAGCCTCGATCTGCCGCTTGCATAGCTCCCGCAAGAGCCGCGTCTTCCCATGCCCGCCCGGCGCGGTCACTAGCCGGACCCCGAGCCCACCGCCTTCGCACCACTTCGCGAAATCCTCCAGCTCGGGCTCCCGCCCCGACATCCGCACCACGCCACGCTCGGCCCGCAGCAGCGTTACGCTTGATGCGTCTGCGGCAGGTGGCTCGTCATACGGCGCGTCGAGCCACTCCGGCTGCTGCGTTCCCAATGCTGTGCCGCTCGCTCCACCGAGCCCCCGATCCGCCCGCAGTCTCGCGAGCAGTGCCGGCAGCAGTCGATGCATGTCTACATGCTCGTAGGCCTGAAACCTTCCTCCGGCCGCCTCCAGCTTCTTCACCACCCTCATGTCTTGTTCCCCGTAGAACCCCCAGGCGATCTCTGGGGAAGCCGCTTCGTCGGCCGCCAACGCAGTCAAGCTCGCCATCAGCACGTCGTCCCAGCCGCTGTACCCAAGCACGACCAACAGTGAGCGCTCGATCCATAGCTTGATCATGGCCTCGAGCTGCGGCGGCGCCTTGCCCAGTTGCACCTCCGTATGCAGCGTATCGGCACCGAACCAGTAGCCATGCACGTACACAATGTGCGTGCCGGCACCACCGTGCTGCGGGAGGATGGGGTCGTGACTGAGGATCGTCCTACGCACCAAACCTCTCGCTCGCTGTACTGCGATTTCGATCAGCGGATCGAAGTTCGTCGTCAGTACCCGCGGGAATTTCGTCACGTCACTCGTGAGAATCTCCCCGAGCGCCGCCACGGATGGCCCAAGCCGCCACCCCGCCGGATCATCGAGCAACGCCTGACACGCCGCGCGATGTTCGGCCGGATGCCCCGCGAGCACTTTAGCCTGAAGTTCTTGCCCGAGAACGTCGTGCGCCTCGAGCACAGTTCGGCGGATTACCTGATTGACCGCATCCTGCCCACGCCGCTTCAGCAACGCCTCGATCCCCGTGCGATATGCGGTGCTGAAGTCCTCCCGTGCGACCGCATCCTCAAGCGCCGCATTTGGTCGGGGTCCCAGTGCCTCGCGGACCATCTCCACCACGCGCCGCACACCCGGCATTCCGGCGAGCCCTGGCCCAAGTTGCATCGTCAGCGCAGAGCCGAACAGGAACACCACTGGTCGCACGCTCGTGGCGACGCGCTCGATGAGATCGAACTCGCCTTCGCATCCTGCTCCGTTGGGCAGATGCGCCGCCGCATCTTCCGCCGCCACCTCATAGGGGCTGTGCCAGACGTATACGTTGTGCTCATCCACCTGCGCCACCGGCGACCGGGTGTGCTCACTCGCCTGTTCCCGCCGCGCAGTCGCAAGCGCCACCCGAAAGCTCGCCATGCTGTCGAACCGTTGCGTGGGCTCAAGCTTCACTGCCCGTTGCAACACCTCTCGAACGGCCGATGTGCATGCAAGCCCACTCAGGAACGCATCACGCTGAAACATTGCTGCGCTAGGCAACTTCTTGCCAAACACGCAGAATACCGCGGTCATCCCCAGGCTGTAGACGTCGGCGCGGTGATCTACTCGGCTCGCGTCCTCGTTCTGCTCGGGTGCCGCATAGAGCACCGAACCCATGGCCGCCGTTCGCGTGCCTCCCGTCGTGTCCTGGGCCTGGACTAGGTCGAAGTCCGTGAGGACTGGTACTCCAGTCTCGCGCAAAAGGATGTTTTCGGGTTTCACGTCACGGTGCACCAGACCGCTTGTGTGGGCCGCCTCGAGCGCTTCCGCGATCGACTCCACCGCGTCCAGGGCTCTATCTGTGTCGAGTGTGCCGTCGATGACGGCACGATGGAGATCCCCACCCGCGACTAGCTCCATCACGAAATAGTAGAAACCCTCCTCCTCGCCTTCAGGCACGAGCACGCGCACGACGTGGGGGTGCTGCAACTCCGCCATCCGCTTGGCACCACGAAACAGCCGCTCGCGGCGGCTTGCCACCTGCGCGAACTCCCCGTGTAGTACCTTCACGGCGACGAGCCGGCGCTCCTTGTTGTCGTATGCCTTCCACACCACCGCGAACCCACCGCGGCCAACCACCTCGAGTAGCCGGAAGCGACCCTCGCCCAGGTGCTCGCCCGCGTGCAGCGTCGGGCCATGGCGCATGCGGCGGCGGAGTGTGAGGAGCTCGGCATCGATCTGGGTCGTGTCCTTCCCTCGGATCACGTTCTCCTCGCGAAGCTTGTAGAGGGCCTCGAGCCGAGCCACGTCGGGCCCTGGTTCCGAAGGCGGCTGGGCCTCCCATCCACCCACATGACCATTTTCCACGTCTGCGCTTGCACTCCCCTGGGGCTCGATTGGCCGAGTCCTCAGGAACGCTGCCGTAAAAGCCGCTGCCGAGTGGCACGCATAGCTCGTCCACCGTGGATCTCGGGCAAATCCCACCACGTCGCTCAGCCCGCGAATCGCCAAGCTCGGTATGTTCCGGCCCGATGCCGCGCGGTACACCCCTGCCGACTCCATCTCGACGGCCACGACCTGCCGTGCAACCCGCAGTAGCACATTCAGCCGCTCGGTATCCTTGACGAGCCGATCACTCGATGCAATCGTCCCGGCTGTCACGGTTGGCTCTGTACGCACGACATGCCGCGCGAGCGCCCTGCGCGTCTTCCTCTGCCACGCTTCGTCTCCATAGAAGTTCTCGTCGTCGTCGGCTGCGATGCTCGGCCGCTCCAATCCGATCGAGTCTCGCAGGCTCCACCCCTGCAGCTGCGCCTTCATCGCTCGTAGATTCGCCACCCATGCCGCCGCATCCCTATGCACCGGCCCACCCGCCAGCGCGAGCTCAGTCCCTCGGTCCTGCAGCACGGCCTCCACGCTGAAGTCCACGATCCGCGTGCTCACCACCACGTCACCAAGGCTGATCTCGTCCGACGGCACACCCCCCGCGATACCGACCACGAGCAGCCACTGCGGCGCGAGCTCCTCGAACACGTCCCGGGCCGCGTCGAGCGCCTCGGTGTTGCCCTGCTCAATGCACCGCACGACTGCAACCAAGTACGAGCCTCCACTCGGCAGCGCCAGCCGATGCAGGTTGTAGGCCCGTCGGCCCTTGATGGTTTCGAACGGCGAAAATCGCTCGAGTACCGCCTCGAATTCGTCCTCGCGAATCGTAAGGATCCCGAAGTCGACCGTCCCCTTCACGGCCGCCACCGTGAGCGGGCGTCGGGCCGCGGAAGCGCTCCTAGGCAGCTCTGGAGCACTCGGTCGAACATTGCGTTTGGCTCCGCCGTAGTTTCTCTTCAAGCGTGCAGACGGGTTGTAGACCGCCCAATCCCCGCTACCCATTTGTTTGCCGGCGAGGAGACCTAGCTCGACAAGATCCTCAAGCACAAGGCACACGAATGTGTGCTGCTCATAAAGGTCGGAGGCCAGTGCGGATGAGAGAGTCGATTGGCCATCAGCCGTAATGTCGTGTAGACGCTCGATCAAGCGAGCCTTGCGCTCATAGAAATCGGGTAGGAAGAGCGACGCGTACTCTCGGAACCCAGCCGGGGTTACGACGAATGAAATCCATTTCCGATGATTTCCGAAAACAGGAGTGGCGCCGACGTAGCCACCCTCTACCAGGAGGTCGATAGCATCGCGGCATGCCTCTTGAGAAAGCGGAGGGGTGGCGTACACGAGCAGGTCCTCACCGCCTTCTACGAAAGCAAAGCCTGAGTTCTCTCTAAGGATCAATTCGCAGGCGTGGTGGAGCACGCGAGTCGCATCTGCGGTAAGGCCATCGATATTGACCTCATCATCGAGGCCAGTTTGGATGGCCTTTCCATCAGCGGATGGTTCCACACCGCCAAAAGGTGTGCCGGCCAGATCGTCCGCTGGGGTTTCACCGCGATCCTGTGGTTCATCACTGGCGGTATCTCTGAGCACGGCTTGTCGATGGCGGAGTGACTGAAGATCTCGAATCCCTTGGCAGAGGAGCAAATCCTCGATATCGTAGGGGAGCGCGTAGCTGAAGTTCCTGCCGGAAGATCCACCGGAGCCATGCAAGCCCGCGGCACGCAACGATACATGAGCTAGGTTGTAGTCCTCGTCGGACAACGCTAGCGCATTGCGAAGTTCCGGCCAGTTGTAGTTTGCCATGTAAGGATCTTCCTCGAGCCTCCGATCGAAGTACTTGAGCGTTCCCTCGATGATACTGGCGACCCGTTCTCCAGTTGGTGCTGCGAGGAAGCCGCCCAGAGTTAGTCCATAGTCTTCCTGAGGGCGGCGATATCCCCCCAGACTGACAAGATCCGTCGGCATGGTATCAAGGATCTCGTTGACCGCCCCTCCAGGCAGGTCACCGCGGAACCGCAGTCGCAGCACCCGTCCAGGTACCCGCCTATCTGTACGGATTTCCTCCTCCGCCAAGAAGGCAAGGATCCGTCGTTGCTCATTGGTGAGCTCCACTTGCGAGGTTGACGATCGAGACTTGGCTCCCTCAGACGTGGGCGGTAGGTCCGCAAATACTGCCGTTGTCCGCCGACTTTCGTGGGGGTTTCCCTTCTCCATAGGTTCTTCCGCAACGCCCTCGAACGTCGCGTCCCTCTGGGTGATGATCTGCTGCTGCATGCTGGCACCACGATTATCGACCGCGCCGATGGATTGCTGGGACGGCAGCCCTGAAGCAACCGCTGTAGAGGACCAGTAGCTCGCGAAGAACCCATTGCCCGGGAACTCCGTCACAGCCAGTTCGACCAGCGCCTGGACCCCGCCGGCCGTTTTGCCGTCCGCCACCGCGCGGATCACCCGGCTCCAGAACACGCGTGGGACATCGAAGGCGGGCAGGTCCGCGGGAGAAAATCCAGTTCGCAGCACGAACTCTCGGGCCGCGCCGGGCTCGTGCAACACCCGAGCGAGCTCGTCGATGATGTCCTCGAGATCTTGACCACCGGGCTCCGCGCTCACAGTGGGCGAGCATACTCGAAGCACGGGCATGACCTTGGGGTGCGCTCGTGACATCAACGGGGGTCGCCGACCAGGGGAAGCGCAGGCCTAACGAGATGGTGGGATACGGCCTATCCAACCGGCGGTTGTTCTTCCATGAATGGCCCCGCAACGGCTCGCCCCTAACGGGTGCCACCTCATGAGGGGCCTCACGATGGCCAAGCGACGATCTCCGTCCGCCCGTGCACCCGTACCCCAGTGGTCCACGCTATCCAAGCGTCGAGTGTCATGCCCAGACCGGTCATGCAGGGGGAGAGCCGTTCCTCGGGACGCGGAGATCTCCGGGCAGCTAGCTTACCACGTCGGCACCGACCATGGCTCCGACGATGTCGACCTCGCCTTGGTTGTCGAGCACCTTCATCCCGCGATTTCCAGGTTCACTACGGGGATCGTCGACACCCAAACCCACCACCAGCACCTTACGCAACTCGATACATGCGTTCCCGGCCAGAAGCGCCTCGGCGTGGAGCTGCAGGGTCCGCGGGCCGTCGTACCACACCGTGCTAGGACCACAACGGCGCCATAGGCATTCAACCGGTGCGCACACCTGCGGTAGCCTCGGCTCGCCATGCGGCTCAACAAGTACCTCGGTGAGAGTGGCGTCTGCTCGCGCCGCGAGGCCGACGCCCTCATCGCAGCGGGACGCGTGACGATCAATGGCACGGCGGCCGTGCTCGGGACCAAGGTGGGGGAGGGCGACGAGGTCAGGCTCGACGGTCGACTCGTCGGGCCCGCGCGCAAGCTCGAGCGGCCGGTCTACATCGCGCTCAACAAGCCGGTGGGGATCACCTGCACCACCGATCGCCGGGTCCGCGGCAACATCGTGGACTTCGTGGGACACCCCGAGCGGATCTTCATGATCGGCCGGCTCGACAAGGACTCCGAGGGGCTCATCCTGCTCACCAACGACGGCGACATCGTCAACGAGGTGCTCCGTGCCGGGCACGGCCACGAGAAGCAGTACGTCGTCACCGTCGATCGACCCGTGACCGACGCATTCGTGGCGGGCATGGCTGCGGGCGTGCAATTGGACGAAGACACCGTCACCAACCCCTGCAAGGTTCGCAAGCTCGACACACACCTGCTCGACATCGTGCTCACGCAGGGGCTCAACCGGCAGATCCGGCGCATGTGTGAGGCCTTCGGATACCGAGTGACGAGGCTGCAACGGACCCGCATCATGCACATCGAGCTGGGGAAGCTGCCCAAGGGGCGCTGGCGTAACCTGACGCCGGCGGAGGTCGAGGGTCTCATGCCTCCGCCCGAGCGGCGGAGCAGTGAAGAGCCACCGGTCAGGAATCGGGCGTCACGAGACGGACCGCCGTGACATCGGAGGTCCACAGCTCGGGAGCAGGGGCGCTCCTTCGCTCGGCGCTCCCACCACGGACACCCGTGCCGCGGCTGGCTTGGAGGATGCCCGCGAAGGTCACCGTCTGTTCGAGCAGCGGGAGCTGCGTGTTGCGATGGGTGGTGCCGATGGCGACGATGCGATCGACGCTGGTGGCACGACCCCGAAGCCGAGTGACGGGGAATGGATTCATCAGGGTCTCGCGAGACCAGAACACGTGCGCACCGCCGGCCAGGATCGGCTTGGGCTCGTGCGAGATCATGGAGACCGTTCCGCTGTTGTTGCAGTAGAGCAACGAAACGTGGAGGTCCGACGTGGAGCCGTTGCGGACGATGAAGCATGCCTTGGTGGCCGTGGCCGCGCTCTCTCCCGTGGTGAGGACGTACGGGGCATCCTCTCCGCGTGGGAGCTCCGGCCAGCGATCCGGCTCCTGACCCTCCGCGGGAGCCGCGTTCGCTGCGTCACGCGCGTCGTGGAGGCTGATGCGCAGCGCGTGGGGAAGATCCTGGCAGAGCTTCGCCAGGCGGATCGGCTGTGAATACCGGTAGTAGTGCTCGACGATCCGGCGGATGGCCATGAGCCGATCGGCCGGCACGCGCACCAGCCAGGGCTCGCCAGGGGCGTCGCCGAGGTCGAAGACATCATCGAGCAGTGCCCACGCGCCATCGCTCCGCTGCACGAGCTCGAGGTCGCTCGTCTCCGACTCGCCGACGAGCTCGACGAGCGTCGACGCGCGCAGGCGTCGAGCAACGGCCTCGTCGGGCGGCGAGATGCTCACCCGCAGCCGTGCCGCTTCTCCGGCGGTCACGAGCCTGACGCGTGCGCCGGGTGGAGGGTCGAACGGCGCCTCCAGAGCCACCGCGCGTGCGCTGGAGGGCCCGGCGTCGATCACCCGGATGAGCCGACGCAGGGTCTCGTCCGCGGGCGAGCCCACCGGCGGGAGCCGGGCCGGCTCGCTGCCGTAGACGCCCAGCTCGGCGCCCTTGGTGACCCCGAGCAACGACCCCACCGTCAGCCGGTACTCGTCGCCGTCTCGCGTGACGCCGTAGCCCATGTCGCCGTCCTCGGGAGGGCCGCCGAAGACGCGCCGCGCAGACCCGCCGGAGATCCACGGGTGTTGGGCGGGGTTGGCTGCGTGCACGGCCGCGAGGATCTGGGGCCAGATCCGGCCCCAGCGCAGCTCCGCGAGCGCCTCGTCCGGGATGCTCGCGAGCTGATCGACGAAGGCGCGCGTGAGCTCGCCATGGCGGATCGCGTGCTCGTCGTCGGATTCCCGCGCACGCTCGTCGCCGAGGCATGCGGCCACGACCTGGCAGGTCGCCACCGTGCCCGCGATCGTGCTCGCCAGCCCGCGTCGCTGGCTGGGCGCCGACAGGGGCTCGGTGAGGATCACGGGCTCGCGGGTTCGGACGTACCGCGCCCGAGAGGCCCGGCCCGCGGCCGTCAGCCGGCCGCGGGTGGCACCGGCCGAGCAACAGGAGTCGAGCACGAACGAGACGGCGCTCGTGCGCGCAGCGATCGCCGCCAATAGCCCGTTGAGCTCCCAGTCGAACAAGAACTGGCGCACGACCAGCTCGACGACGGCGTCCTGGGGGATGAGCGCCTCGCGAACATAGCTGGTGCCGCTCTGCTCCACGAGCTTGGCCTGGGTGCCGTGCCCGGAGTAGTGGATGAGCACCCGATCACCGGGTGCGACCTCCTCGCTGCCCAGCCGGGCGAGCGCGGCGCGGATGTTCGCCAGCGTGGCGGGCTGCTCGGCCACGTCGATCTCGTGCTCTTCGTCGAGGTGTGGCGAGGCGAGACGAGTGATCCGCGAGGGATGGATTCCGACCCGGTCGACGAGGATCCGCTGGATCGCGTCGATGTCGTTGACACAGCCTCCGAGCGAAGGAACGCCGTCGTAGGCGTCGATACCGATCAGCAGCACGTGGTCTTGGGGCATGATCGACGGCTTGCTGCTCACTCGAAGCGCTCGGCCAGCCAGCGCGCGACCACCTCGATCTCCGCTTCGTTCACGCTGTGCTCGATCGGGAATTGGTGCCAGCGAATGTCGGCCTCCGGGAGCTGCTCCTTGATGAAGTCGTGGGCCTCGCGGCCGAGGTCCACGGGCAGGAGCGGATCGAAGAGGCCGTGGCCGAACAGGATCGGCGTGCGCAGGTTGGCCTCGCTCCGCTCGGCGGCGAAGCGCTCGGGGAGCACACGGTAGCCCGAGAGGATCACGAGCCCGGCGAGCGCCTCGGCATGTCGCAGCCCGACGTGGAGCGCCATGGCGGCGCCTTGTGAGAACCCGGCGAGCACGATCCGGTTGGCGGGCACGCCGCGGTCCTTCTCGCGCTGCAACAGCGCCTCGACGAGCGCCGTGGAGCGCCGGATGTCGGGCTCGCTCTCGCGATCGGGGCTGCGATCGAGCGAGAGGATGTCGTACCAGGCCGGCATCACGAAGCCGCCGTTGAGCGTGACCGGCTGCGCCGGCGCGTGCGGGAACACGAAGCGAACGTCGGGCCGGCGCAGCATGGGGACGATGGGCTCGAAGTCGTGGCCGTCGGCGCCCAGGCCGTGCAACCAGACCACCGAGCCGCGTTGGGGCTGGACGCGAGGCTCGATCTCCACGCAGGGAAGAACCTTGGTCATCGCGGCGGCTTCGTAGCACGACGTGCGAAGCAGTGCCTACTTGCAGGACGCCGTGACCACGTCGTGCCAGCGCGAGCCAGGCTGCCCGTGCGCCCAACCATCGGCCAGCGCCGTGGCCTCCTCGGAGCGGCCCGCGGCACACAGGACGCGCAGGCGGGTGGAGCGGGCCTCGTCGCGCAGGAGCCCCTGGGGGTGCTCGACGGCGTACCCATCGAGGGCGGCCAGCGCGGCGTCCGTATCACCCTCGCGCAGAGCACCGCGCGCTCGTTCCAGCAGGCGAGTCTCGGCGGCGAGCGTGGAGTCGGTCGGGGACGAGCCGATGCTCGCGGGAGCTTCGGCGGGCGTGTTCTTGGCCGGGGGTGAGCTCGGGGAAGCTTCGAGGGGTGTGTTTTTGACCTCGGGAGAGCCTGAGAAGGCTCCGAGGGGCGTGTTTTTGACCTCGGTAGAGCTTGGAAAGGCTCCGAGGGGCGTGTTTTTGACCTCGGTAGAGCTTGGGAAGGCTCCGAGGGGCGTGTTTTTGACCTCGGTAGAGCTTGGGAAGGCTCCGAGGGGCGTGTTTTTGACCTCGGTAGAGCTTGGGAAGGCTCCGAGGGGCGTGTTTTTGACCTCGGTAGAGCTTGGAAAGGCTCCAGCGGACGTGTTCTCGACCTCGGGAGAGCTTGGAAAGGCTCCAGCGGGCGAGCTCTCGACCTCGGGCTCGCCCGAGGCCACTGCGATCGCGATCATCACGCTCATCGCTCCGATCACCGCGCTCGGCAGCCCCCACGCCCAGCTGCTGCCGAGCGCGAGCCCCTCCCAGCCCGCCAGGCCTGGCATCGCGCCTTGCTCGATCCTTACCGCCAACGCGGCCATCGCCGCCTTGCGGCGGGCGGCGGGCGGTCGATCGTTGGCCGCCTGCTCGAGCAACGGCCGTGGTCGCAGCCGTGCCACGCGGAGGTTGCCCTGCTCGTGGGCTTGCATCCGCTTGAGGGCCGAGCCGAAGCTCTCCCGCGCCAGCCGCAATCGCGAGTGCACGGTGCGAGGATTGACGCCGAGGATCCGCGAGATCTCCGGCACCTTCACGCCCTCGAGCTCCGCGAGCACGAACACGGTGCGCTTGTGGGCATCGAGCTCGTCGAGCAGACGATCGACGAGCTCCGCCGCCTCGACCTTGGACAGCTCGACCTCGGGATCGGCCGCCGGGGCCCCGTGGACGGCGAGCCCCGCGTGCTCGCGCCGGGCCGCCTCGCGTCGCTGGCTGCGACGCCACGTGGAGGCCACCCGCACCGCGACCGCGTAGATCCACGTGCGCAGCGAGGCTCGCTCGAGCCCGGGGAGGCGCCGGAACACGACGAGGAAGGTCTCTTGCACGGCATCGTCGAGATCGGGGTCGGACACGCCGCAGTGCCGCAGCACCCGCCATACGTAGCCGGCGTGCGCGCGATACACGACGGCCAGGGCCTCGGGATCGCATCCCTGCTGGGCATCGAAGCTGCGGCTGCCATCGGCCACGTGCGGTCTCGGATCCTCTCTCGTCTCGTGAGGGTGAGTGCCGCCGAGCGGCGACCTCATCAACGATTCTGCTGTCGATCGCGGCGCGCGTGCACCTGTACGCCCAAGAGCCCCCGGAGGGCCCCTGCGCCCGCGGTCCAGGCCTGCTGGGCGCCGTCCACCGCGAAGACCGGGCGATAGAGCGACACCACCCCCTCGAGCGCGAGCCACAGCGAGACCCGTGAGGTCACGTCCACCGTCACGCCGGGCTCCAGCACGGCGCCGACCCAGGGCCCGCGGCTCGAGCGCGGGGCGGTGAGGTCACGGCCGATGCCACGGCCGAAGATGGTCCCTGCATCGGCACCCGCGCACAGCGGGACGCGTACGTGGCCCCACGCGAGCTGCGGGCAGACTCGCACGCCGCCCGTGACGAGCTGCAGCTCGCCGCCGGCATCACGCAACGGGTCGAAGGCCACCGTCTGCGGCGCCCAGTATTGCGCCACCGCCCGCACGTGGACGCGTGCGGTGCCGATGAACGGTGCGAGCGAGAGCCCCACGCCGGCGGCCGGCAGGAGCAGCCCACCCACGCCGGCGCCGATCCTCACCCCGCCCTCGAGACCGCCGCGCGGCACGGCTCGCGGCGAAGGCTCGCTCGCGCTCGCTCGCGAGGGCCCTACGTCCCCTACACCGTCGATTTCCAGCGGCTCGGGCACCGCCGCCTCCGGCTCGGGCACCGACGCCTCCGGCTCGGGCACCGACGCCGCGTCACCGCCATGCGCCACCGCCACCGGATCCAGCCCGACTGCGATCACCACTGCCATCGCGCGCGCGAGTACCAGGCAGTCCTCGGCTTCCAGCCGCCGAGCCGTCGGGCTTCCCTTCGCGTGCAGCTCGAGCGTGCCCACGAAGCCACCGGCCACCGCGTCGATGATCACGACCGCGCGCACCCTTGCGTCCGTGCTCGGCACGAGCCGTCCCACGAGCACTCGTGCCTGCTCGGCCTCGGGGCAGCCCTCCGGCGCGGCCCACCGCAGCTCGATGGCGTCGCTCGCCGCACCGACCTCGGCGGGCACCGAGCCGAGCGTCATTGCCGCAACGAGGCCGAGCACGAGCACGTCGCTTTCCGTGATACCGCCAAGCGGTCGCGGCCACAAACCACCGAGGACCCGACGTACATGAGCCCATTGCATGCTTGCTTCCCAGTGTTCACTGCTGCCCTGCTCTCGACCGCCTGCGTGGCCACGAATGCCGACTTGCTCGGCGACCTCGAGACGAGCGACGACGCATCCACCGGCAGTGACGGCTCGAGCGGCACGACCGCGGGTGATCCCGTGGGGGATACGGCCGACACGGTCTGCGACCCGATCGTGGGCACGACCTTCTCCTCGATCGAAGAGATCGTCTGCGCCCCACCCCAAGAAGAAGGAGAAGAGCCGCTCCTCTGCCACTCTTGGATCGAGTTTGCGGAGGACGGCACGTTCCTGTGGATGGAGGCGGACTACGGCCAGGGCGGTACGTACACGTGCGAGGGGGGCGTGCTCGCACTGGAGGGGCTCGACGTCGACTTCTCCTTCGACCCCGCCACGAGCATCCTCACTTGGGACGGCGTGGAGTACCAACCCGACGTGCTCTGCGAGCAGATCGTGGGGACCACGTTCCTCTCGCTGGAAGAGCTCGAGTGCGGCCTGACGCCCGACGGCCCCGAGCTTTGCCACTGGCAGATCACCTTCGAGGAGGATGGCAACTACCTGTGGATGCACTCGGACGTGGGCGAGGGAGGCACGTACGTGTGCCAGGGCGGCAACTTCTTCGTCGTTGGTGGGAGTGACGTCGACTTCGACGTCGACCCGGTCACGGGGATCCTCACCTGGGACGGCGTGGAGTACGAGGCGGCACCGTAGCGAGCCGCGGCCTGCGGGCGGGCGGACGGCCGGCGTGGCCAAATGGCCGCGGATCGCTCAAGATCGCCACCTCGGATGCAATCGCCCCCGCCGCCCTCGCCGCGTCGCCGGCTCCTCACCTGGCTGGCGTCGCTCGTGGGCGGGGCGGTGTTCCTGTGGCTGGCGTCGTCGCGGCTGCAGCTGTGGCCCGATGAGCTCTCGGTGCCCATGCCGTGGCTGCTCGCGCTCGCGCTGGCCGTGCACGTGCCCTACGCGCTCGTGCGAGCGATGCGGCTGCGCTACCTGCTCGACCCGGTGGTCGCCGCGGCCGACCCCGCGCGGACGGGCCTGCGCCGCGCGCTGCTCTACGGCAGCGGCCTCGTCTCGTTCCTGGTGCTCCTGGTGCTGCCGCTCAAGCTCGGCGAGCTGTCGCGCCCGCTCCTCCTGGCGCGCGCCCGCGAGCCGGGCGTGGGCCTGCCCGAGGCGCTCGCAGCGGTGGCCACCGAGCGGATCATCGACGGGCTCGTGATCTGCGGCATGCTGTTCGGGGGCCTCGCCGTGGTGCCCGAGCTCGGCCCCGAGGCCCAGGGGCACCTGCCCGACGTGCGCGCGGTGGGGCAGGGGATGCTGGCGATCTTCGTGGTGGGCCTGCTCGTGCTGCTCGTGGCCGCGCAGGCGCCCGAGCGCGCGGCCATGCTGGCGGGGCGGCTGCCGGGGACGCTGGGGGAACGCGCCGCCGCGCTCGTGCGACGGGTGGCCGAGCCCGTGCGTCCGCTGCTCGACCCGCGGCGCGCGGTGCCGCTGCTCGGGTGGTCGCTGGTCTACTGGGCGGTCACCACCTTCCAGCTCTGGCTGGTGCTGCGCGGCTGCGGGGTGGCCTTGCCGCCGGCCGCCGCGGCGGCAGTCGTGGCGATCGTCGGCCTGTCGATCCAGCTCCCTGGCGGTCCCGCCCAGGCCGGCACGTTCCAGATCGGCGCCAGCCTGGCCCTGGGCCTGTTCCTCGGCGAGGCCGAGCTACAGGGCCCCGGCTCCACGTTCGCGGCGGTGATGTACGCGATGCAGCTGGTCGGGGCCGCCATGGTGGCCCTGCCGGGGCTGTGGCTGCTACGACGTCCCGGGCCGTAAGCAGCCCTCGGGGCGCCCGTTGGGAGGCGGGCGGCCGCGGGCGCCCGAGCCAGGCCCACCGTTGCTGCCCGCGCGGCTCGGCGGGTATGCTGCGCCGCGCTCCCGCCTCTCGCGGTCCGCCCAGGAGATCCATGCTGCGCAGCACGGTCCTGTCCCGTCTCTCGAACTTTGCTTCCCTTCGCCTCGGCGTCGCCGTCCTCGCCTTCGGCCTGCTCGCGCTGCCCGCGTGCGGCAAGAAGGGCGAGGGCACCGAGAACCCCGACGGCGCTGGCGGCAAGACGGCCGATCAGGTCAAGGCCGACATCGCAAAGGCCAAGAAGGAAGCCAAGGTCTCGCAGCTGGTGGACCTGGCCAACAAGGACCTCGCCAACGGGCGCTACAAGGCCGCCGCCAAGCTCGCCGACGAGGCACTGGCCGAGAACCCCAACAACGCCGATGCATACGCGATCCTGGGCGCGTCGCGCTGGCGCGCGGGCGACTTCGCGGGCAGCAACGAGGCCTTCCGCAAGGCGATCGACCTCGACGCGAAGAACTACGGCGCGGTGCTGGGCCTTGCCCGCAACCTCCAGGCCGAGGGCAAGCACCTCGAGGCCGCCGCGCTGCAGGAGCCGGTGCTCAAGGACGACCCCGAGCAGCTCGACCCGCGGCTCATCAAGCTGTGGAGCTACTACGCGGTCTGTGACGCCGAGAACGCCATCAAGACGATGGACGAGATCTTCCCGCGCATGGGGAAGGACGACGCGCTCTTGCCGCTGGTGCAGGCGTATGCCGCGTTCATGCGTCCGTTCGAGGGCAAGGGGCCGCTTTGCGGGGTCGAGGGCGACAAGGGCAACAGCAGCCTCGAGCTCGACCTCACCTACGGCCTCAAGCACGCCGGCGCCACGATCGGCAAGGACTTCGCCCCGGTGGTGTTCCTCGAGACCCGCGAGGAGGCGGTGATCGACACCGCGCTCGCCAAGAAGCTCGGCCTCAAGGAGCTGGCCAAGTACAAGCCCCCGGGTGCCGATCAGGAGGTGCCGATCGTCCTCATTCCAGAGGTCAAGTTCGGCAAGCTCTCGATCGTCAACATCCCGGCCACCATCCAGCCGCTCGACGTCTACGCCGACGCCACCGGCGGGGAGACCCCGGGTGTGATCCTCGGCCGCCAGGCGCTGCAGGGGCTCGGCGCGCTCACGTTCGACTTCCCCAATCACACGCTCGAGGTGACCAAGGCCGCGCCCACCGGCCCCGCCGAGGGCGAGGTGGCGCTGCCCATGCTCATGCTCAGCATGCACGTGACGCACGCGCCGGTGGTCCAGGTGAGCATCGACGGCTCGGATCACAGCTTCTTCGCGTACCTCGGCTTCACCTACGGCTCGGGCCTGTCGGTCACCCGCAAGCACTACCTCAAGAGCGGCCACCTGCCGGGCCAGATCACCCCGCCGGACGATCCCGAGGCCGGCCTCAAGATGGTCTACGTCCGCAGCTACCAGCTCGGCGACAAGAAGATGCCGGGCACGAGCGGCTTGGTGCTCGTCAACGAGCCCGCCGATCCCACGCTCGACATCTTCCTGAAGATGGTCGCGTTCGAGGTCGGAGGCCACATCAACCTCAACCTCATGCAGACGTGGCGGGTCACGTTCGCCTTCGGCGACGGCAAGGTCTACATCAAGCCCTGAGGGCCGCAGGCGTTCGCTATCAGGTCTCTGCTCCCGGCACGCGGGAGCGGGCTAGTCCACTCATTCTTCGCAGAACGGTGCCCCTGACACTGCGGCGTGCTTGAGCGCGGCGGCCTGGGCGACCACGGCGGGGCTCGCCACCGGCTCGGGCGCGGGCGGCGGGGGCTCGCTCGTGAGCAGCGGCTCGGCCTCCTCCCACAGGTCGTCGTCCTCGGCGGGTGCCGGCACCACGTCGTATGCGAGGTTGTAGGAGCGGCCGGGCTCGAACAGGTAGAGGCGGCGCGCGGCGACCTGGCCCATGAGCTCGGCGAGCAGGAGCGTGTCGGCACGGCTGCGGGCATTGTGGCTGGCAACCAGCTCGGCGTGGATCTGCCGCAGGACCTTCATGTTCTCGGGGTCGTAGGACAGCTCGCGCAGGGTGGCGGCGGCCGACGTGGGATCGTCGACCAGCTCCGCGCCTTCGAATGGAGCGCCGCGCTCGGTGCTGAGCACGAGCTTCGTTGGACCGTCGCGCAGGATCCATCGCATCGGCCTAACCCTCGCAGAATTCTCGGTCTCGGCAAACCCCATTCCAAAGCGCGCGATTTCCTCTCCACGGGAGCGCTTGGTGTGGCTGCGGCGCGCTTGGTATCGTGGGGCCCGGTGACGAGGACCACCACCAAGCGGACGATCAACGGCATCATTCGCCGCGCGCTCTCGCAGATCAAGGTCCCCGAGGCGGCCGGCTCGGTGTACGGGCTCGTCGACGGCGCGCAGGACGAGCGCGTGCATCCGCTGCTCACGGCCGATGGCAACGACTGGCGCTGCCTCTATGGCACGGACCTGCCGCGGGCGCTGGCGGTGGTGGCCCCCTACGTGGTGGGCCTGTCGTCGCATCACCCGTTCGCGGGCTGGTTCGCCCGCTACGGCCGTGGTCACAACTGGGGCGTGATGCTGCGCAGCGCCGCGCCGATCGACGAGCTGGCCGAGCACTTCGCGGGCATGATCCGCGCGCGGCTGCCCGAGGGGCGCGAGGTGCTGTTTCGCTTCTACGACCCCCGGGTGCTGCGGGCCTACCTGCCCACGTGCACGAAGGAGGAGCTCGACGCCGCGTTTGGTCCGGTCGAGTCGTTCCTCATCGAGCAGGGCGACGGCGAGTGGAAGGTCTACAGCCGCAAGGACGGGCAGCTCGAGACCCGCGAGCCGCGGTGGGATCGCTGGATCGACTGAGTCGAGCGAGTTGCTCGACGAGCCCCGCGAGCGCGAGAAGCGACCATAGCCACAGCCACCCGGGCCGCCGATCGGCGCTCGCCGTGCACGCGCAGCCGCGCTCGACGAGCGATCCGTCGTCGAGCGCCGCGCCGCCGCTGCTGTCGCTGGCCTGGGTGTCGGTCGACCACGGTGGCGTTTCGGGAGGCGGCGGCTCGCTTCCGCTCGTGGTCCAGCTCCCGGGGCCCGCGCTCGTCGTGCCGTCCCAACCTCCGCCGAGATCGTCCAGCGGGACTCCCCAGGTGTCCGCGCCGTCGTCGTCCGAGCTGCTCGAGCCGCTCGGAGGCTCCGCGCAGGCCGGCGGGACGCCGCCGCCGAGAGCGCCGCCGGTGCAATCGAGGGCCCACGAGCCCGCCACGTCGGGGTCGAGCGGAAAGCTGCCGCAGCCGGGTGCCGGGTCCCACACATTGCCGTCCCAGCACGGGGTGAGGTCGAATCCGCTCTCCATCTCGAGCCAGTCGAGCCCGAACGGCACGAAGCCATAGGCCGCACCCGCGCCGCAGTAGTTGTCGGGGTCGAGCGGTGGGGGCAGATCGCCCGGGTCGTAGAGATGGCTGCCGGTGCCGAGCACCCGCCACGTGCCGTCCTCGAGCATCACGAGCGCCGGTCCGCCCGAGTCGCCGAAGCAGGCCGACTGCGAGCCCGAGGGGCCATAGAGGTTGATCTCCTCGAACGCCGGGTCGATGAAGTCGACGGTCTGCGTGGTCCAGCGCTTGGTGCCCACGCCCATGGTCTCGAGCTCGCCGTTCTCGTCGTAACTGCCCCAGGTGGCGCCGAAGCCCACGATCACGACCTGGCTGCCGGGCTGGAGCTCCTCGGTCTCGCAGCCGGCCATGAGCGGCACGATCGGCACGTCGTCGACGGCCTCGGTCAAGAGGCAGTAGCCGATGTCGGCGCCGCTGCCCTGGTAATAGAGCGGATTGCCGACGCACTCGCTGGTGGCGACCACTCGCTGGGGAATCCCCGCGGGCAGCCCTTGCTCGCCGAACCCGACCGCCACGATCGGTCGCTCGAACGTGATGCAGTGGGCGGCGGTCAGCACCACCTGGGGGTGGATGAGGCTGCCCGAGCACATCACCGGGGTCGGGTCGTCCTCGAGGATCGACACGGTCGACGGCCACTGGCACGACTCGGCCTCGATGCCACCGACGATCGCCTCCGGGTCGGCCGGCGCTCCGAGCCCGAGGCGCGCGCCTGGGCCGGGCCCACCATGCGGAACGGCGAGCAGCGCGAGCAAGGATCCGGCGAGCGGTGAGACGAACATGACGAGCTATGGTCGCCTGCCGGCGATCCTATCACTCGCGAACGCGAATCCGTCCCTCGATGCCTGCGACCAGCGTGTGGCCACGCTTACAATCGCTCGAGGATCGTGGCGATCCCCTGGCCCACGCCGATGCACATCGCGGCGAGGCCGTAGCGCTTGTGGGTGCGCCGCAGGCCATGGGCCAGCGTGGTCACGATGCGCGCGCCCGAGCAGCCGAGCGGGTGGCCGAGCGCGATGGCCCCCCCGGCGGGGTTGACCTTGACCGGATCGAGCTCGAGCGCCCGCATGGACGCGATCACCTGGCTGGCGAATGCCTCGTTGAGCTCGGCGAGGTCGATGTCCTGGATGCGCAGGCCGGCGCGTGAGAGCGCCTTGTGCGACGACGGCACGGGGCCGATGCCCATCACGCCCGGGTGGACGCCGGCGTGGCCCCAGCTCACGACGCGGGCCATCGGCTCGAGGTCGAGCTTCTTGGCCTGGGCGAGGCTGGTGAGCAGGATCGCGCTCGCGCCGTCGTTGAGCGACGAGCTGTTGCCCGCGGTGACGCTGCCACCGGGCTTGAACGCCGCGGGCAGGCGGGCGAGCTGCTCGAGCGAGGTGTCGCGGCGGATGCCCTCGTCGGCGGTGATCCGCAGCGGCTCCTCCTTCTTCCCCTGCGGCACCGTGATCGGCACGATCTCGTCGTCGAGCCAGCCCTCGTCCTGGGCGTTGGCGGCCTTCTGGTGCGAGCCCAGGGCCCACTCGTCTTGATGGGCGCGCGTCACCTCGTAGCGCGAGGCCACGTTCTCGGCGGTGATGCCCAGCGTCTCCACCGGGTAGAGCTTGTTCATCTGCGGGTTGACCATGCGCCAGCCGAGCGAGGTGTCGAAGACCTCGGCGCTGCGCGGGAACGCCTCGTCGGCCTTGGGCAGCACGAACGGGGCACGGGTCATGCTCTCGACCCCGCCGGCGATGTAGACCTCGCCCTCGCCGGCGATGATCGCCTTGGCGGCCTGCACGAGCGCCTCCATGCCCGAGCCGCACAGGCGGTTGACGGTGACTCCGGGGGTCTCGACGGGCAGCCCCGCCAGCAGCGCGGCCATGCGAGCCACGTTGCGGTTGTCCTCGCCGGCCTGGTTGGCGGCACCGAAGTACACGTCCTCGAGCTGCTCGGTGGCCGCGGGGTAGCGCTCGACCAGGCGGCGTACGACGTGCGCGGCGAGGTCGTCGGGCCGGATGGGGGCGAGGGTGCCGCGGAGGCGGCCGATGGGCGTACGGATGGCGTCGATGATGACTGGCGTGCGCGCGTCGTCGACCATGGCCTCCGAGGTATCACGACCCGAGGGGCCGCTCGGACGGCACGCAGCGCAGGAATCTCACGTCGAGGGCTCACGCGATCCGTCACGTGCAGCCCTTGGCGGTGTGTTGTCACCAGGGGTCGTGACCGCTGCATGCGGGCTACCCCCGCCGGACGGCGGCTGTCGCGGCAGGGTCACATACGCACGGGCGTCCGAATGCCGAGGCACGCGAGACCCCAGGCCATGCCCTCGTGGGCGGCCTTCACCAGCATCAGGCGGCCATCGAGCACCGCGCCCTCGCTGTCGACCACACGGCAGTTCTTGGAGTTGGCGAAGCGGTGGAGCACCTTGGCCAGCTCGAGCAGGTATGTGCACAGCACAGAGGGCCGCAGGCTCTGGGCGGCGCGGTGCGTGGCGGGGCCGAGCTCGGCGAGCACTAGCAAGAGCGCCCGCTCTTCGGGCTCCACGAGCGCCTCGCCGGCCGCCCGCACGCGGGCCTCGTCGGTGAGCACCACGGGGTCGAGCGGTTTGCCTCGCTCGGCCGCCGTGCGGAGGATCGAGCCCGCTCGTGCCACGGCGAACTGGATGTAAGGGCCCGTGTCGCCCTCGACGGCGAGCCATGCCTCCATGTCGAACACGATCTTCTGGTTGACGTCGCGCGCGAGCATGCCGAACTTGATGGCCCCGAGCGCCCCCAGGTGAGCGGCGTGCTCGATCTCCTCGGCGGGCCACTGCTCGCGGTACTTGGCGAGGTAGTTCTCCGTGAGGTGCCGGGTCATGCGCTCGCGCAGCGCCGAGAACAGGATCACGTTGCCCTTGCGGGTGGCCATCGGCCCCGAGGGCAGCTCGACCATCTCGTAGGGCACGTGCTGGCAGTGGCTGGCCTGCGCGAACCCCATCTTCTGGAGCGTGAGGAACACGTGGCGGAAGTGGTCGCTCTGGCGCGTGTCGACGACGTAGATCGAGCGATCGATGTGGTGCTCCTCGAACTTCTTGCGGGCGAGCGCGAGGTCCTTGGTGGCGTAGAGGCTGGTGCCGTCACGCTTGCGCAGCATGAAGAACGGCATGTGCTTGACCTCTTCGTTGAAGATCCCGACCGCACCCTCGCTCTCGACGAACACGCCGCGCGCGAGGTACTCGTCCACCAGGGCGAGCCCGAGCTCGTCGACCTCGCTCTCGTAGAACACGCGGTCGAACGTCACGCCGCACCAGGCGTAGATCTCGGCGAAGTCGTCGAGCGACCACTGTCGGGTACGCCGCCACACCTCGATGAGCTCGGCGTCGCGGGCTTCGAGCCCGCGCAGGATCTCGGTGGTGCGGGCCTTGGCGGCGGTGAGCGAGGCCGCGGCGGCCTGGTCGCCGGTGCTGGCCGCATCTTCCCAGTCGTTGAGGCGGTTGCTGGCGGCCGAGTAGAGCTCGCCCAGCCACTCGCCGCGGGCCTGCTCGGGGGGGATGCGGCCGGCGTCGTCGAGCACGTCGAGGTACCACCACAGGCACTTGGCGATGTGAGCCCCCACGTCGCCGAGGTAGTTGGCCGCGACCACGTCGTGCCCGTCGGCCCGTAGGAGCCGTACGATCGCGTCGCCGAGGCACAGGTTGCGCATGTGCCCCACGTGGAACGCCTTGTGGGTGTTGGGCTGGCTGTACTCGACCATCACCCGCTCGGGCGCACGCGCGGGCGCACGTGCGCTGGTGCGCTCGGAGGCTGGTGCGGCGGGCTCCTCTGCTGCTCGCGTGCGGTCGCTCGGCGTGGGAGTCTCGCCGCGGGCGAGCGGTCCGAGCACCAGCGCGGCGGCGGGCCCGAGCAGCAGGCTCAGGTTGAGGTAGGGGCCGGTGGCTCGGGTGGTGCCGATGAGCTCGTGCCCGGCGAGCGCGGCCGCGAGGTCCTGGGCGATCTGGGGTGGAGCCTTGCGCAGCGCCTTGGCCAGGCGAAAGCAGGGGAACGCGAGGTCGCCGAGCTCGGGCTTGGGGGGCGGCGCGAGCAGGCTTGCTGCCTCGTCCACGGTGAGATCGATGCCTTCGGGCAGCGCCGCGACGATGGCGCGAGCGGTGGCGAGGGCCAGGGCCGAGGTCTCCATGGCGAGCGAGCTTAGGCTGGGGTCCGACCGATTGCGAGCGGGGCAGGCGCAGGGAGCAGGCGCTTGGGGCTCGCCCGCCTTCGTGATAGACCCTCGGCCCCGATGGTCGCGGTCTGGTCCGTCGTGCTCTTCGTGGCTCTGTGGCTGATGCTCGTCGGCTTCGGGGTGGTGGTGGGCATCGCCATCCGCCGGCTGGAGCGGGACGACGGACCGTGGCGGCGCGGGCTCTAGTCTGGTCCCCGAACCCGACAGGAGGAGATCCCGAGATGAGCGAGCGGACGAGGTACGAGCCCGGCGTGTTCTGCTGGGTGGACTACGTGGCGCACGACAAGGCGGCTGCCGAGCGGTGGTATGCCGAGCTCTTGGGCTGGGACATCGAGCAGCAGGACACCGGTGGTGGCCCGCCGTATGCGATGGCCCGGAGGCACGGCAAGCCGGTCGCTGGCTTTGGACAGATGAGCGACGAGATGAAGGCCGCCGGCATCCGACCGCGGTGGAACGACTACGTCTCGGTCCGGGATGCCGCGGCTACGGCTGCGAAGGCGGAGGCGCTCGGGGGCAAGGTCACCGTGCCTGCGATGAAGGTCATGGACGCGGGTTGGCTCGCGTTCATCGTCGACCCCGCGGGGGCCGCGTTCGCGGTGTGGCAGCCCGACCAGCACCACGGGGCCGGCATCGTCAACGAGCACGGCGCGCTCAGCTGGAACGAGCTCGCGACCTCCGATGTGGCCAAGGCCAAGGAGTTCTATGGCGCGCTGCTCGGCTGGAGGTTCGAGGACAAGCCGATGGGCGGCATGGACTACACGGTGATCAAGGTGGGCGAGCGCGACAACGGTGGCTTCATGCCGATGACCGGGCCCGAGTGGGTGGGCGTTCCGCCGCACTGGATGACGTACTTCGGGGTGGATGACTGCGATGGGATCGCCGAGCGTGCGAAGGCCACCGGGGGGAAGATCTGCGTGCCTCCGCACGATATTCCACCGGGGCGGTTCTCGGTGCTGGAGGACCCGCAGGGCGGGGTATTCACGGTGATCGAGCTAAGCTCGCCAGCGTGATGGCTACACCTCTCCCTGCCCGGGATCCCTGCGGTATACGCGCAGCGAGCAGGCGAGCATGTCGAAGAGCTGTCGTTGCGTCCAGTTGTTGGGCTCGTTTCGACTCGCAGTGAATTCGAGCGGGATGCCCTCGGGAATGATCTCGAGGGCCGCATCATCGATTGCTCTGATCAATGCTTGCTCGTCGTCCTGTCCGTCGATGAACGCGATGATGGCGGCGGCAGCTACGGTCTCCACCATGCGCTGCTCTTCGGGCGGTAGCGGCGCTTCGAGCACCCGATCGTGACCGACGAAGACGAGGACTCCGGCCCTCATCGCACGAGCGCCCAGGGATTCGAGATCTCCGGCTGTGTGACAAGCGTATGCGTACAACCTTCGCCCCCGGAACAATGCGCCGAGGCCGATCGCATCAGCCCAAATGCGTTCGCGGGTGGGGCCGATGCCGGCGGGGCTGCCATGCGCAATGCATACTCCCCCTATCGAAGCTGGTACTGCCGCGAAGGACGCCTCGACTTCGTGATGTGGAGGATGGGCGCCGACGAAGATGCTTGCGGGCACGCGTTGCGCTCGGAGATATTCCGCAAGGCGCGTCGCATGTCCCGTAGCCTCGTCCCCCAGCAGATGGACGAGGACGTAGCTCACGAGCTGCCCTCCACCGGCTGCTTGCGGAAGCCCCTGACGATGGTCCGCGTGGCCGCGTCGGCGAACTCGTTGGCGCGTTGGCGATCACCCTCGATCGAGTCGAGGATCTCACCGGCGGTCACTGGGTGGCCATCGCGGTCGTGCATCACCACCGTCTCGCGTGAAGCCGAGCTCGCGTACGAGCGTAGTGCCTCCCAGAGCGGGCCCGGCTCGTAGAAGTGCTTGGCCGCGTAGGCTCGGTCGCGACGCTGTACGGTCGTGCCGCGGACCGGGTCGTGCTCGACCTCGAAGTAATCGGGGGCGATGGCGAAGGCGTGGTGATGAGTGGAGATCCAGAGTTGGTCGATGGGAGATTGTTCGGAGGCTTCTTCGGCTTCGAGCCGCAAGAAAAGCGCAAGCTTCTTGATGAGCTCTGCGTGCAAGTGGATTTCGGGTTCCTCGATCATCAGGATGGGACGCCGCTCGATCAGGGCATCGGCTGCCATCATGATGAACTGCTGCTGCCCAGTACCGAGGTTTTGGAGAGGGATGTCTCCTACGCCTGGTACGGCGACGAAGAGGCTGCACTCGTGGAAGATCGTGTCTTGAGAGGGGGACAGTTCGACCTCCGTTCCCGTTGGAAACAGACTCAGTTGCGCAAGTCGCTGGCCAAGGCGCTTGAGCTGTCTCCGTCGGTTGAGGTCGGGGTCGACGTGTACTGCGTACAGACGGCGCTGAAACCAGTTGGCTCCGTCGAGGGGAGGCCGATCGTTGGTTTGAACCAGCTGCTCGCTCTCGATGCTCCGGTAGGCGCGAAAGCGAAAGAGCATGCTTTTTTGCTTGAGCATGCTGGTAAGGCGATTGAAGAAGCTCAGGGAGGGGTCCGTTCCTCGAGCAACCGAGAACAGGTCCGGATCTAGCAGTGATACACCTTCGAGCGACATCGTCTCGAACCAGAACGAGATGCCTTCACCGTTGTCGTGGGCGTTGGCTGCTAGGCGAAAGCGACCTAGTGGCTCGGACGTTCGATTCACCAGCAGACCGCTGGCAGTACCCAGGTAGACGTCGAGCTCGATGCGCAGCTCGGGGCGACGGCCATTACTGAAGTCGGTCGGCCGGAGACCCATGGCCGAGTCGGCTGCTGCGTAGCTCATACGCAAGGGGCTCTCGGAATTGACCTTGAACCAAGGTTGCTCGACCGCCCACCGGAGCACCAGCGACGGCACCCGCATCAAATTGCTCTTCCCGGTCCCGTTCTTGCCGTGGAAGACCACGATGTCGGGCAGGTCGTCGAGCTCGACGTCGTAGAGGCTTCGGTAGCCGGAGACCTTGAGCCGAGTGATCCGCGTGCGTACGTAGTCCGAGGGCATCGCTGCGGCGAGCATACCGTGCTTCCGACGTTACGGCTCCCGGGTGAGCACGTACCATGGCGAGGCACGCTATGGGCTCGCTGTCGTGTGCCTCGCTACCGCCGCCACACTCGCCCCCAGACCGCCCCCGCCGGTCTCGCCGTGACCGACGGCACCAGCTTCGGCAGCCGCCTCGTCTCCGGCTCCACCCTCACCACCTGGGCCCAGCGCGCGAGCAGTAGCCTCGCTTCCATCTCGGCGAACCTCGCCCCGATGCACTTGCGACCGCCGAACCCGAACGGCAGGTACGCGCCCTTGGGTGGCGGCGGCGTCCCCTCGGCGAACCTATCCGGCCGGAATTCCCCAGCATCCTGCCCCCAGATCCGCGGATCATGGTGCAGCGCCCACGGCGACACCACCACCACCGTGCCCGCCGCAATCCGATGGCCGCCGAGCTCCACGTCGCGGGTCGGCTCGCGCGAGAGCACCCATGCGGGCGGCCACAGGCGCAGCGCCTCGGCCATCACCGCCTCGATGCGCGGCAGCGCATCCCCCACCCGCGGCGGCCGGCCGAGCGCATCGACCTCGGCCTCCACTCGGTCCCGCTCATGCGGGTGGATCCCGAGCAGCACCAGCGCCGAGATCAGCAGCAACGCGGTCGTCTCGTGCCCTGCGAGCAGCAGCGTCATGACCTGATCACGGACCTCGCGATCCCCGAGCCCCGAGCCCGACTCGTCGCGCGCCTCGAGCAGCAGCGCCAAGAGATCATCACCCCCCGCGCCATCGCGCCGTCGCGCCGCGATCACCTCGGCGACCACGGCATCGAGCCGGGCGATGGCGGCGAGGTAGCGCTGGAACGCCGGCAAGGGCAGCCAGCGGGGCAGGGGCAGCGGGCTGTTGGCCAGCACGCCCGCAAGGAAGTCGGAGATCTCGGCGAACGCCCGGCCCACCACGGCCACGCGCGATGCCGGCAGGCTACGCCCGAACAAGGTGCGCACGGCGATGCGGAGGGTGACGGCCGCCATCTCGACCGCGAGATCGATGCGACCTCGGTTGGACCAGCCCGCGAGCGCGGCCTCGGCCTCCTCGAGCATCACCTGGGCGTAGGCCTCGTAGCGGGCGTGGCGGAAGCCGGGATTGAGCATGGTCCGCTGGCGCCGCCAGACCTCGTCCTCGGCCAACAGCAGGCCCTCGCCGAACACGCCGCCGGTGCGCTTGACGATGCGGTCCTTGTGCCACACCTCGATCGGGCCGGTGAGCACCTCGTGGGCCAGCTCGGGCGAGCTCACGATCGCGACCCGCCAGCCGAGCAACCACGTACGCACGAGCTCCCCGCGCTCACGGGCGCGCTCGAGCGCGCCGAACGGGTCGCGCAGGAACTCGAAGCTGGCTCGGAGTGGGTGAATGCCCTGCGTCGTCGTCGCTCGCATCGTCATCGGTCGGGTCGCCCCGCTGATGATACGGATGATATGGATGACCGAGGGCGACGACGGCAGGCGCCGGTCGAGACGAGCTCGGGCCGCTCAGCTCACCGCCGAGCGGCTCGCCAGGCCGGGCAGCGAGCGGGCCAGGATCACGAGATCGAGCTGTAGCGACCAGGTGTCGATGTAGCGGAGGTCGAGCGTCATCCCCTGCTCGCCCTCGTCGCCGAGCTGCCGCAAGCCCGTGATGCCGGGACGCACCGACAGGCGGCGGCGCTGCCACGGCTCGTAGCGCGCGACCTCGGTGGGCCGTGGCGCACGGGGCCCCACGAGGCTCATGTCACCCATGAGCACGTTGAAGAGCTGGGGCAGCACGTCGATCCCGGCGGCCCGGAGGATCGCGCCCACGCGGGTGAGCTCGGTCGAGCGTGGCGCCGTACCGCGAGCCGGCGTGCAGCGGAGCCCGAGCATGGTGAAGCGCCGACCATGCAGGCCGGCGCGGACCTGGTGGGTGAGCACGGGGCCGCGCGACTCGAGCCGCAGGGCGATGACGGCGACGAGCAGCACCGGCGCGGTGAGCACGAGCAGCAGGCTCGCCCCGAGCAGATCGACCAGGCGCTTGACGACGACCGGACTGCGGCCGGACGGGGCGTGCGAGATGCTGAGCATGGGCGTGCCGATGCTGCTGAGCTCGGCCATCTCGACGTGGCCGTGACCCGGCACGTGGCCGGGGAGCATGCCGGGCATGGCCATGAGCACGTCGACGCCGCGAACCTGGCAGGCGTCGATGGCCTCGCGCAGATGATGGCCACCGCGCTCGGCCACGGTGAACACGACCTCGTCGATCGGCTCGCAATCGAGCAGCTCGGCGAGCGCCTGGACCTCGGCCACCACCGGTGTGGCGGCGGCCAGGCGCGGCTGCCCGGGCACGCCCACGAAGCCCACGAGCTGCTGGCTCCACGCGTGGCGTCGCAGTGACTCGGCGAAGCGCACGGCGGCCTCGTCGCAGCCGACCACGAGCACGCGGTGGTCGACCTCACGGTGGCGTATCACGTGGAGCACCACGGCGCGCACGCTCCACAGGAGCACGAGCTGGGCCGTTGCGAGCATCAGCACGAACCCGCGCGAGAGGAACTGCAGGTGCAAGAGGAAGCCGGCGCCGATGAGCAGCAAGAGCCCCAGGCCCACGCCTCGCAGCTGTCGCCCCGCTGCGACGCGGAGGTCGCTGCGCACGTTGCCGCTGCCGCTGACATAGAAGGCCAGGGCCCAGAGCGGCAGCATGCCCAAGAGGAGCGGGCCGTAGCTCTCGCTCGCGGCCAGTGAGCCGAGGCCCGCGCCGGCGTCGGTGGTGGGAAGCCAACGTCGCAGCTCGAACGCGAGGGCAAAGGCCAACGCGCTGAGCGCCACGTCGCCGGCGAGCAAGAGCTGGCAGAGGAATCGAGCTTGGTGGCGAGTCATGGTGGCAGCCTTCAACGAGTGGCCATTGCCATTACACGACCCGTGCCAGCAGACCCGCTCATGTCATCCCGCGAAGATGGACCAAGCGGCTTTGCACGAAGGGTGAGCGCAGTAGCTCGAAAGTCGCTCACCCTGAGCGGATCGGCTGCTCCGGGATGTCCTTACGCGATCGAGATGCGATCGAGCGACTTGCCTCGACGCTCGCGTGGGCTTCTGGCGCTGCGATGCGCTCAGACGGGAGCAGCCGTGGGTTGCTGCGCGGCGGCGATGGCCCAGGTGGCCGTGAGCAGATCCCCGAGCGCGTGTGGCCCCATGGCGTGATCGGGGTCGAGCCCCGCCGCTTCGATGAGGCTGGTGAGCACGACGAGCCCAGCGGTGGTGATGCCCGGCACCTCGCTCGGCAGGTCGATGCCCCGCTGCCCGGCGTGGTGCTCGACGAGCGCGCGCAAGAGCTCGTGCGCGGTGGCGTCGGCGTGCATGGCCACGCACACCAGCGCCGGGCCCGGATCCTCGAACTCGGCCAGGTCGCGCGGGTCGGCCCACATCTTCTGCCCCTCGCGGAACGTCACCCCGATGGGAGGCCGGCCCTTCTGGGCAGACCTCGGCTTGCGGCGGCGCCACGGGAAGCGGGCGAGGACGCGGTGGAGCTTGTAGTCGGTGACCTGCGCCATGGCGGTGCGGGCGGGCGCATCCTACCGACCGCTGGCCGGTGCGCAAGCGGCCCCGCCGGCACCGGAACCGGCCGTGTGGAGTGGTGGTCGAAATGCGCGCGATCGAGCGGATATCGCGCAGGCTCGTACGGGGCAGCGGACGCGGTCCGATGGCATCATGGGCCAATGCGGCATGCGTGGTGGGTGGGTCCGTGCTTGGCGGCCTGTACCAGCGCGACACCGCCGGCCGATGCGGCCGGCTCGACGAAGGAGGCCGTACCCGCGGCGGTACCGGCACCGGAGGTCACGGCTGCACCGCTCTGCGAGCTCGGGGCCACGCGGCCGTGCTACTCCGGCCCGCCGAGCACCGAGGGCGTGGGCCGCTGCAAGGCCGGCGTGGAGCGGTGCGAAGGCATGGCCTGGAGCGGGTGCACGGATGCGGTGGCCCCCGCGGCCGAAGAGGATTGCCGCACGCCGCACGACGAGGATTGCGACGGCCGCTCCGACGATTGCCCCGCGGCCGAGGTGGCGCTGGCGATCGCGTTCACGCGCGACCGCGCGCTGTGGCTGGAGGACTGGGGCGGAGGGCTCGGGGTCGTGGACGGGGCGATTTTCTGGGTGGTGGAGCCGGGAGGTCGGGTGATCGATCCGTGGGAGGACGCGGATCCCACGGAGCGCGACCCGGAGAGCGGCGAGGAGCAGACCATGGTGACCGGCGGCGCATGGCCGGGGGCGCTGGTGCGCAGCTACGAGACCGGGGGGACCCGGGCCGGCTACATCATGGTGCAGGAGCGCTGGGACGGCTCGCAGTTCAGCGGCGAGGAGAGCTCCGACGAGCATCTGCAGTGGCGGTACGAGGACGCGGTGCCGTGGCGCGACGGGCATGCGATCGCGGTGCGGCACACGTACCAGAGCTACGAAGCGATGGAGCAGCTCGACGCGAGCACGCTCGAGTACGGGACGATCACCGCGGTGGAGCAGCGGGCGCTGGCGCGCAAGGTGGCGCGGCTGCTCGGGAAGGCCAAGCCGCGGCTGGAGATCCTCGCCGCAGGGGACGTGGTGGCCTGGGAGCCGGCCTATGGCGTGTTCGAGGCGATGCGGGAACAGGATGCAGGCGAGGGTGAGGAGGGCGAGGGCGAGGGCGAGGAGGATGAGGGCGAGGGCACGGATCCCGAGCCACCCGCACCGCTCGGCAACGACGAGGCCACGAGTGTCGCGGACGAGGCCGACGCTGCACCCGAGCTGCCGCAGCCGCCGAAGCTGCCGGGCGAGCTCCAGAGCTTCGTCGTGCTCACGGACGGCATGATCGCGATGCTCGGCCGCGAGGGAATCTGGACGTGGAAGCCCGGACAGCGGCGTTGGAGCGTGGTCGAGCCGCCGCCGGGCTTCACCGTCGCGGCGCGCAAGGTGTCATTGCACGCGGGTCCCGGGGGTGAGCTGCTCGTGCGCGACTGCGACCAGCAGCAGGCCCTGGGCGCGCTCTGGCGTCGTACCGGATCCGTCTGGGTGGACGTGGGTCTGCCGACCTCCGCGTGCCCGATGTCGCTCGCCGTCGCGCCCGACCATACGCGGTGGATGATCACCGACGAGCGACTGTGGCGACGCCGGGCCGGCGAGGGCGAGCCGTGGAGCCTGGTGCCACTGCCACGCCCGTGGAGTGTGCGGCAGGTGATGGTCTTCGACGAAGCCGTGTGGATCGCGGCGGAGGCCGAGGGCGGAAAGTGGGCGGTGCTCGTGGATCGCCCGGTTCCGACGCCGCACGTGCTGCGTCCGCAGTGAGTCGCAAGCGCGCGAGCCCGTGGCCAGCATACGAGCGCCGCAGATGATGCCGCCCGTGGCATCATGGGTGCATGCGACGTGCGACGTGGCTCCTACCGTGCTGGATGGCGTGTTCGAACGCGACTCCATCACCCGCGCCGAAGGAAGCCACGCCGGAGAAAGCCGCACCGAAGCAAGCCGCGCTGGAGGAAGCCACGCTGGAGGAAGCTACGCCGAAGCAAGCCACGCCGAAGCAAGCCGCACCGAAGCAAGCCGCGCCCGCCGCGGCGGAGCCCGTGGCCCCGGCGGTGCCGACCGATGTGCCCGGGGACACCGGGCCGTTCTCGATCGCGCTCACCAGCGACCGCCGGCCTGGGCTGGCGGACTGGGGTGGCGGGCTCGGGGTCGTCGTTGGTGCGCTCTTCTGGGTGATCGAGCCTGGTGGGCGGGTGGTGGAGATCTTCGCGGGCAACGACGGCTCGACCTGGGAGTACGAGGTGTTCACCAGCGAGTTCATGAGCACGGACTACGGCGGTGTGTGGCCGGGCGCGCTGCTGCGCTCCTACTCCACGGATTCCACTCGCGCCAGCTCCGTCGAAGCCCAGGAGCGCTGGAACGGCAAGGGATTCACGAAGCTCGCCAACTCCGATGAATTCCTGCAGTGGACCCATCGACAGCCGATCCCTTGGCGTAGTGGGCATGCGATTGCGTTGCAGACATGGTTTTCGAACGCCGACGTGATGGAGGAGCTCTATGTTGGCGAGGATGAGCAGCAGAGCGCCGCGCAGCGCAAGCTCTCGCGCAAGGTCGACCGTCTGCTCGACCGAGCGGTGCCGAAGTTGGTGATGGTGGCGGCGCAAGCGGTCGAGTCGCCGAAGGCCACGTGGGAGCTGTTCGAGCCGGGCACGGCGAAGGCCGAGCCCGCCAAGGCGGTCGAGCAAGCGGCCGCGCCGTCGGAGCTGCCGAAGCTGCCGGGCGAGCCCGAGCAATTCCTCGCGCTCGCGGATGGCACCGTCGTCATCCGCGATGGGAACGACCTCTGGTCGTGGAAGCCCGAAGCGAGCCGCTGGACCGCGATCGAGCGCCCGGTCCCGCCTTCCGAGCAGACGTACGAGCACCTCTACGCCGACCCGGCGGGCGAGCTGCTGATGACCCAGTGCAAGCGAGACCCGTCGGCAGGCGCGCTGTGGCGCCGGAGCGGGTCGGCGTGGTCGAGCGTGTCGCTTCCCACCCCCACCTGTGTGTCGGCACTCGCCGTGGCTCGGGATGGCAGCTCGTGGATCATCAGCAACGAGCTGCTGTGGCGGCGCGTTAGCGGCGACGCCCGGCCCTGGGAGCAAGTGCAGTTGCCGGCGCCATGGGAGCCCCGCGACGCGATCGTGTTCGACGGCCAGGTATGGATCGTTGCGGAGGACGAGACCAAGGAAGCGGACGAGGACATGGCCGGCGAGCTCGACTTCGACGAGGATGGCCAGCTCGGGCACTGGGCGGTGATGGTCGACCGGCCGGTGCCCACGCCGCGGGTGCTGTATACGGAGTCATAGCTGCGGCCTACACCTCGACGTGCCGCTCGACCGGGCTACGATTCCAGCGAGGGTGTCATTCCATCGGGCTACGATTCCGTTCCGGATTCATCCGATGCGGGTGGCGCCGAACATGCGTCGAGCCAGCGTTTTACTGCATTATTGTATTGTATCACGTCGTCGATTTCCATGTCAGTAATATTTGCTGGGCTTGCACGCACGCGTCCGCGTGCTTCGAAACGTAGCCTCAGTGCGTGAACATCCGTATAGACATCCTCGAGATCGTCGAGCGCGTCGTCACGATCGGGACTGTCGAGCGGACACGATCCGGCACCATCATCCTCCCACAACGCGGCGAGGATGCCCTCGACGGTGTCCAGGTTGTCCGACTCACCGCCCATCTCGAAGCTGGCAGGCATGCCGTAGGTCAAGTGGACATGATAGCTAAAATTGGCGTCAATATACGAACACCCGAAATCGTCGGTTTGTGTATGAACCCTCCGTCCAGTCTCGAACAAACAGCGTTGCCCCGGGCACGCCAGGTCCCCGCCATTGGCCAAGCAATGGTTCTCGTCGAGCACGAGGCACCCCATTTGGAGCAACGAGGAGGCCACGAAATAACCCATCATGCGGATGATTTGGTTGAAGCATGTCATCGGTCTACCAGCATCAGGAATCGAGTGTACCCATGCTTTGCATGCCGTGTGCCGGATGTGCACGAGTCAGGTCGCTTTCGGCAGCGTACTTCATCGACGACCATCAACGAGCCTCCCACGATGACTCCGGCGAGCCCCAATCCACCGATGGTGAAGCCGAGCGGGCGCCAATCGCGTTTGTAGTGGGTCCATTCTTTGTGCAATTCGGTCACGCCCTCGCCAACCATTCCCACACCCGCGAAGAGCAAGGCGTTTCCCGCAATGAGCGTTGCGATGCCCGCGATCTTCGTCCGCCGAGCCGTATGATGTCGCTGCACCGGGTCGAGCGCAGCGCGCTCGACCGTGCCCAATGATCGGGAGGGCGAGAGCTCGGGCGCTGGGATCCGTGACAGCGGCGGCTCCTTCGGCGGTGGTGCTGGTTCCTGTGTGCGCACTTCCTCCACCGCCGCAGTACTGGGTTCTCCCGTTGCTTCCGGTGGGTCGGTGAGAAGCGCCACTGCTCGAATGATCTCGGCGTCGACGCTCTCCTTCAACTCGGTGTCGTTGCACTTGCAGCTCATCGTCCTTTCGTCGACATCGATGTCTTGTCGAATGACAGAGACTTGGACATGATAGTCGTATTGCTCTCCCGATACTCGAACGAGGATTCGAGCTCCGTTCGCGAGGTATGGCTGCACGCTCGTCAGCAGTTCTTGCCCGGACACCTCCAAGGCCTGGCGGATGCGGTTGGCTCTCGGAACCGCAGGGTCGACCTCGACGGTCAGATTCGCAGACGAACCCGGTCTGCTTGCCTCGCTGGCTGGAGCCGACGAGGCCGAGGCCACCACACGCGGCGAGATCACCAGCGTAAGAATGAATGCCAGGGCCGATGACTGTTTCATTGCATACACCTCGTGGGTTCTTCGACCCTTGGCTCGCTAGAGCTTGCTCTGGCAGTGCTCCGTTGCCCTCGCTATCGTGGGATCATTGCTGCCCGAACCCACGATCACGCAGTCGGCGAACCGCTTGGTATTGCTCAAGGCGTCCTGATACAGCCGCAAGCGCTCGAGCCGTTGGCTCGGCGACCAGCAAGGGCCGGGTGCGGCGAGCTTGATCACTTCTTCATAGTCTCCGGCGTTGCTCGAGCGATGGGCGCGCTCGCGGTGGTATTTGCAGTCTTCGGTGTCGTAGCGCTTTGGCTTCGATGACCGAGCCACCGGTGTGACCGTTGGCGTCTCGGGTTCTGCATCGGCTGGCTCGGGCTCGCTCGCGCGGTCCTCCACCGCTTCGAGCGCACGATCCAGCTTCGTTTCATGATCCGATTCCGTCGCGCTGCTCGGGTCGTCGAGTCGCTCGCGCCTTGGTGGGGCCACGGGAGCCGTTGCCGGCGCCAACGCTCTCGGCGCTTCGACATGTACGGCATTCGGCTTCGCAGCGGTGACGGCAGGTACCACCACCGGAGCCTCCGGCTGCTCTCGTTCGCTCTTTACTACCGGCATGTCCACAGCGGCTCGAGGCTCTGGTTCGTTCAGCAGTGTCACGGCGGCGATCCCTGCAGCGCTGGCGAGCAAGACGCCCAGGCCGAGGAATGCGGAGAGCCTCGGCTTGCCTCCCTCCGTCTGGAGGGGCGCCGGCGCGGTGACAGCCACGTCGATGGCATTGGGGAGGAGCGATGGCTCCGCTGCGCGCGCGAGCAGGCTTACTGTCGAGCCGACGTTCTCCACGATCTCCTCGTCCGCCGGCATGCTCGGGCCACGATTGCCCGGGTTGGTGATGGGCCGAATCCGGGTCGGCTGTGTCTGGGCCGACGGGTCGGCGCGCGGGTCGTTCTCCGTCGAGCGCGAGATCTCACGGCCCTTGTGCTCCGCTTCCGCAGACATGGCATGAGATGTCCTAAATCGAGGCGTGAGCACGAGCGGATCGGGCGTCTGTGCGTTCTCGAAGGAATCCTCGGATACGTCGGGGTGGGTGAGGTCCGGGGGATTGTGGTGAACGACGGTCGAGAGGTTTCGTCGATTCTCCACCCATTGGGCCAGATTGCCCGCCGGCCGCACCAGCGTTGGGAGTGAGTCGATGCTCACCTCTTCCACGGCCAGAATCGCGGCCTCGAGCTCGGCCATCGACTGAAATCGTTCCTCTGGCTCCTTGGCGATCGCACGCAACACGAACGCCTCGACATCCGGGAGGATGCCCGGCACCAACCGACGTAACGGCTCGGGACGGTCATAGAGATGTCGTGTGACAACATGGAACGGATTGACTCCTACGAAGGGAACCCTGCCGGTGAGGATCTCGTAGGCCATGATTCCGAGAGAATAGACATCGGATCGGGCATCGAGCTGCTCGCAGCGCGCTTGCTCGGGGGCCATGTACGACGCCGTTCCCATGACTTCACCGGTGCCCGTGAGGGGCTTGATGAGCGTGCCGCCCTCGGCCTCGAGCTCGCTCGAAACCTTGGCGATGCCGAAGTCGAGCAGCTTGACGACGTCGACGAGCCCTTCGTGAGGCAGGTCGACCAAGAAGCAATTTCCGGGCTTGATGTCGCGATGGATGATCCCATGCGCATGCGCGGCCTTGAGCGCGCTCACGGCTTGCAACAGCAGGCGACGGGCTCGGGGCCACGGCAGTCGCCCGGTCTCGCGCAGCAGCGCGCCGAGATCGCGACCCTCGAGGAACTCCATGACGAAGTACACCGGGCCCTCCGGAGACTCGCCAAAGTCGATGATCTGAACGACGTTGCGATGGGCGATTTTCGCGACGGCCCGCGCCTCACGCGCGAATCGGGCACGAAACCGATGATCCACGGATAGATGGCTCGGTAGGACCTTGATAGCGACCTTGCGATCCAGTGACAGATGTGTTCCTTCGTAGATCTGGCCCATTCCGCCCGCGCCGAGCAACGAGATCAATTGATAGCGACCATCCAAGAACGCTCCGGTCACTCCCGAGAGGCTGAGACCCACCATTATCGATGATGATCCCAGCGTCTTCTTGGATCAGCAACGATTTTCTGTCGACTCGAAGGTGCAACACGAACACACGAAGTGACATGGGTCAATCGGGCCTGATACGAACGGGCCATGTCGGGCTCGAAGTCAGCCCGCTCGCGGTCGCAGATCGATCGCCACCAGCTCCCGCTCCTCCGCAATCCCCTTGAGCCTCGCCATCACCGTATGCCGCGGCGCCCCGGCGACCAACTCTGCCACCGCGGGAATCTCCACCATCTCCCGCATCATCACCAGCTCCCCCGCCTTCGCCTGGCCCTGCAGCCGCGCGGTGAGGTTCACCGTCGTGCCGAAGAAGTCCAGCCGGTCGTTCGCCCGCACCGCCAGGCACGGCCCCTCGTGCACGCCGAGCTTGACCCCGATCCCGAGCTCCCCGTGCCGCGCCTCGGTCTCGCGCACGGCCTGTAGCGCCGCGGCCACGGCCTTCTGCGTGCTCGAGAAGCTGGCCATCACGGCGTCGCCCATCGTCTTGATCACGGCACCCTCGTGATCTCCGATCGCCTGCTCCATCACCCGGAAGTGCTCCTGCACCACCGCATAGGCCCGCGCGTCGCCCACGCGCTCGTAGAGCGCGGTGGAGCCGGTGAGGTCGCTGAACAACAGCGTCATGCGGCCGATGCTGAGCTCGAGCCCGGCCGCGGGGGCCTCGGTCGCGAACAGATCGACGAAGTCGGGCAGCGACGCGACGATGGAGCCGAGCACCGCGTCGCTGTTCCATGCGCCGCGCTCGACGAGCAGGTACGCCGGCTCGTCGAGCGATGACCTCAGCGAGAACACCGTGGAACCACCCTCGGCCCGGCCCTCCGCCCGGGCCACCACCGCCTCGGGCCCGATCTCCACCTCGATCCGCGCCGGCGGCTCCTCGTCGCAGAGGTCGCTCGCGCGCTGCGTGCCGAGCGTGCGCAGGTGCAGGCGACCGTCGGCGATCGGCAGCGAGAGCTCGCGGGCCTGCCCCGGCTCGAGCCGGAGCTGCGCCACCACATGCGGCCGGAACGCGGGGCTCGCCGTGCAGTACACCGTGGGCTCCACCGCGCGGATCGCCTTGTTGCAGCGGAACACGGCCTCCACGTTGGCGCCGAAGTCCACGTCGTAGCGGATGTTGCAGGCCTCGCAGTGCAGGTCGCGGCCCACCTCGGCCAGGGACGACACCACCTGCGCCGACACGCGGCAGACGGGGCAGTTGATCTGCCAGTCGAGGTCCACCAGACCCGCCTGCGTGCCGTGGAGGAACGCCTGCAGCACACGGCGGCGATCCTCGCCCCACTGCCGCGCGAGCTCGAACGGGCGCATCTGGGCGACTTCCTCGTCGGGGCGCTGCGAGAGCGCTTCGACGAGGTGCTTGGCGGCCCGCGGGTCGACGGGAGCGCTGGCGAGTCGGCCGGCACGGCGCTCGAGCTCGGCGGCGTCGATCGGCGTGCGCTGGCCCGAGGCCAGCGCGACCTCCATGCCGCCGAGCAGCGCCTGGGCTCGCGCGGCCGGGGGCTCGCCCAGGTCGGCCGAGACCGGGTTGGCGGGGCCGCCCGCGACCTGGGCGACCGCGTCCATGTACGCCTCGAGCCGCCGTCGCAGCTGCGCGCGTACCAGCGGCCCGAGCAGCTTGAGCAGCCACGAACGAGACTCGCCCGAGGCGGTGACCCGCGCCCGGCAGCCCCCCTGGTCGTCGTCCTCGACCTCGACGGACAGACCGCCCGAGCTCGCGGGGCCGAGCAGGAACTGCCGGCGCGTGACGAGCAGCCGTCCCTCGATCCACTCGTAGGGATCCTCGACCCACGCCATGGCGATGCCGCCCTGCTTGGCCTCCGCGACCCGCTGCCGGCGGCCCTCCACCTCGCGCCACGAGTAGCGGGGCAGCGGCATGCCGAGCGCACGGTTGTAGCGGTGGGTGTCGGAGAGCAGCGCCCACACCAGCTCCCGGGGGGCTGCGAAGCGCCGCTCGACCGTGACGCCGGCTTCGGCCATGCGCGCATGGTGGCATACCCCGGGGGAGAGCGCACGGCACGCTCCCCGAGGCCGGCGAGGGCCGTCCTCGCCGCGAGCTTGAACCCTGGCCCGACCCTCGCGGCTACGTGGCGAGCGAAATCTCGGCCAGCGGACCCGAGCGCCCGGCCACGTCCTCGATGGCATCGAGGAAGTCACGAGCCTGCTGGCGTCCGTGCTCGCTCGGGTCCACGAGCAGCTCGATGCGGCCGCCGCCCGAGGCCAGCACCAGCACCGCCCGCCGCGTGGACAGGTAGGCCAGCCCCGCCACGCCAGCCAGCACGAACAGGATTCCTGCCACGTCCTCGGCGCCCCGCCCGAACGCGAGCAGGCACGCCAAGGCGAGCAAGCCGGCGAGCAGCACCAGACGCGGCTGGTGCGAGCGTGCGATGCGAGTCCACTGGATGTGCGGCAGGGGAATGGACGTGGTGCCCTCCAGGCCGTGCCGCGCGTCGAGGTAGATGACGCGATGCGTGGTGAGGGTGAGCGAGCGCCAAGACTGGAGCTCGCGCTCGTGCGCGAACAGCCTGCGTTTCATGAGTTTTCCAAGCCTTTTCAGGGGGCGCCAGGACCCCGGGAGTGGGTGGCACGGTCGCCGGCCATCGATCATCGGCGGTTTCGAAAATTCCGCCGGGCGAGGGGGCGCGTGACCCGTGTTCCAGCTTGACGTATGCGGTGCCACCCGTACTGTGGCTGCTCCACGACTTCGAGCCGTGGGCTGTGATCGATTCGCCCGTTCGTGTCACTCAGTAACACCCCGATGACGAACCCTCCTCTAGACCCCAGCCAGGCCATGCTCGAGCTGGACGACCGCAAGATGCTCGACGAGATCAAGGCGGGCGTGCTGGGGAAGAAGCGTCCGGAGCACCGCATCGGCCGCTTTCGCGTGCTCCAGCGGCTGGGCCAGGGGTCGATGGGCGTCGTGTTCGCGGGGATGGACGACCAGCTCCGGCGCGGCGTGGCGCTCAAGCTGCTGCACGGGGCCGTGGGCGCGTCGGAGAGCGAGCGGAAGGCGAGGCTCCTGCGCGAGGCGCAGGTGCTCGCGAAGCTCGAGCACCCCAACCTCGTCCAGGTCCACGAGGTGGGGGAGCACGACGGGCGGCTCTACATGGCGATGGAGCTGGTGGACGGCCGAACCCTCGACGACTTCCAGCGCGGGCGCGGGTGGACGGCGCTGCTGCCGCTGTACATCGCAGCCGGGCGGGGTCTCGCGGCCGCGCACGCCGAGAGCGTGGTGCACCGCGACTTCAAGCCCCACAACGTCTTGGTCGATCAGAAGGGCGAGGTGCGGGTGGTCGACTTCGGGCTCGCTCGCGAGAGCGCCGGCGACGAGCCACGCACCGCGGAGAACCTCGGGCTCCACGAGGGTGCGATCGAGCGGCCGCACGTGGATCTGACCGCGACCGGGGTGGTGCCCGGTACCCCCGCCTACATGGCGCCGGAGCTGTTCGGCGGCCGGTCCGCCTCGCCGGCCAGTGATCAGTTCTCGTTCTGCGTCGCGCTCTACGAGGCGGTGTACGGCCGCCGGCCGTTCGCGGGCAGCTGCCTGCCCGACGTGATCGCGGCGGCCAAGGACGGCCAGATCCTGCCCCCGCCTCCCGATCGCTCGGTGCCGAGGTGGTTGTTCGAGGTGCTCGAGCGGGGCCTGGCCGCGCGGCCCGAGCGGCGCTACCCGAGCATGAGGGCCCTGCTCGCCGAGCTCGAGCGGGACCGGGCGCGGCCATGGAAGCAGGCCGGCATGGCGTCGGTGGCCGCGCTGGTAATCGGCGGGGCGTGGCAGCTGGGTGGCCACAGCGAGCCCGCCTTCGACAGCGTGGTGCTGCCGGATCGAACGGCGGAGCTCGAGCGCCGCAGCGAGTGCGGGGCGCGGGCCGCGAAGCTCGAGGCGCACTGGCAGGATGCCAGGCGAGGCCTGCCTCGGGCTGCCGGCGCAGGCGCCGATGCGGATGGTCTCGCGAGCGTGCTCGATGCCGACGCGGCGCGATTCGTCCAGCGCTGGGAGGGGTCTTGCATCGCCGACGTGGAGGGCACGCTGGAATCGTGCCGGGTGCAGGCGGAGCTGGCGTTCGCCACGGTGACGAGCGAGAAGCGGCGCCGGTCGCTGCACGAGGACTCGTTTCACGCGATCACCTACGACCTCGAGCTGTGTGTCGAGGGCGGCTTCGTCGGCAAGTGCGGCGGGACGGTGCTCGGATCGCCGGCCGTGGCGGCGCTCGACGAGGCGCACGCGGCCGAGCTGGCGGGCGACCTGGACGGGGCTCTTGGGCACGCCGAGCGCTCGATCGGGCTCGCGGATGCGGCGGGTGAAGAGCTCACCCGCCTGCGGGCCATGCTGCGCAAGGGGGCGATCCACGAGACCCGGGGAGATCTCGAGGTGGCGCGGTCGGTCTTGGGCGACGTCGTGTTCGACGCGCTCGTGTGTGGGGCGGACGTGCTCGCGTTCGATGCGGCAGTCGAGCTCGCCGAGGGCGAGATCCTGCACTTCGGGCAGCTCGAGCCGGCGCGGAAGTCCCTCGCGCGCGCCGAGAAGTTGCTCGACCAGCCCGGCATGTCCGCGCTGCCGCTCCGTCGCGCGCTCCTGCTCGAGCGATGGGGCGCGGCCGAATTCTCCCTCGAGCACGATTGCATCGCTGCGCTCCCACTGCTGCACCAGGCGCTGGAGCTGCGCAACGAGGTGATCACCCAGCGGCGCTCCGAGGGGCTCCCGACCGCACACATCGCGCGCCTCGCGGCCGATACCGAGCTCAATCTCGCCAGTATCGGCTACTATCGGCGCAGCGAGGCATCCAAGCGATGTCCGCCCGACGGCAGTAGCGATACGGACCTGGTCGCTGCCTACCGAGCGGCGAGGGATCGCTTCGCGGCGACCGTGGACGATGCCAGGCACCTCGAGCTGGCCGTGTACGAGTTCAATCTCGGCGCGATGCTCTTGGAGATCGGGGACTTCGCGGGCGCGATCGCATCGTTCGAGTCGGCGCTCTCGATCTACCTCGCCCATTACGCGCCCGAGAGCCCGATGGTGGGTGACGCCCACCGGGCCCTGGCGGCGGCGTATGGGGCGGCGGGCAAGCTGGTACGAGCGCGGCAGCACGCCGAGGCCGACGTTGCGATTCGGCTGCTCCACGATGGTGGGGACGGGCAGCGGCTCACGCTCGCCCAAGCCCACGACACGCTGGGGCTGATCCTGCTCGAGCAAGACGCGTACGATGAAGCGCACGACGCCCTGCGCCGCGCGATCGCGACCCTCGCCGACCGCCCGCGCGCTCGTTTGGAGCTCAACGAGCTCGAGCAGCTCTACATGAGCGAGCTCAACCTCGCGCTGATCGAGCACACTCGCGGTGAGCGTGAGGCAGTCAAGCGTGCTGCGGACCAGGCTCGAGCCACGCAGCGTGCGATCGAGATCCACACCGGCGAGACCTACGAGGCGTTTGCGCTGCACCGGCTCGTCGAGGCTTGGATCCTCCTCGACGACGGCGAGCCCCGCAAGGCGCTCGCTCGACTCGTCGGTGCCGAAGAGCTCCGCGGGCTCGACGCTACGCTCGAGCAATTCATCGCCGATGCCCGCCAGCGCGCCAATTCCGAGCTCCTGTCACGTTCGTCACCCCAACCGGAGAACAGAGACCCATGACCACCTGTGCCATCACCTGTTCCGTCAGCTCGCAGCAGCTCGCGCTCGACTCGGCGCACCATCGGCTCGTGGAGCCGCGGGCCAATGAGTTCGAGTTCGAGATCGACATCGACAACAACGAGAGTGTCGGCTTCCAGATCAGCGACTTCACCCACGCGGGCCGCGCCTACACCGTGTCGGTCACTGCCAAGCGCAACGGTACCGTGCAGACGTGGGCCTACAACAACGGCGTCTGCTCGTCCCCCGCGGAGAGCAGTGCGGCCGAGTTCGATATCGACATCACGGCGACGGCTCCTGGTGTGTCGCCATTGATCGGCGGGGGCGTGATCCGCATCCAGCCCAAGGCCAAGCCCGACTGAGCGCGCCGCGGGTCGATGCCGCTCGCGCTACACCTGGTCGCGGATCTGCTGGGCCCACGTGCTCAGCGTCATCATCGTGCTCTCGAGCTGCTCGGGGGACTCGGCGAGGTCGTGGATGTGCCGCTCGATCTGTTGGCGGCACGTCCGGATGCGACCGCGCACGGTGCCCTCGGCCAGCTCGAGCACCTCGGAGACCTGGCGCGCCGACATCTTCTCGAAGAAGTACAGCTCCACCAGGATCTGCAGGTCGAGCGGCAGCCGACGCAGCACGTGGATGAGCAGCTTGCGCTCGCTGTTGCGCTCGACCATCGAGAACGGCGTGGGGTCGAGGTCCACCAGCGGCGTCTCCTCGATGGGGACGTGCTGCTCGGCGCGCCGGTGGTCGCGGAAGTGCTCGAGCAGGATGAAGCGCGCGATGCCGTAGAGGAACGACGAGAAGCTGGAGCGCTGCTGGAAGCTCTCGACCTTGTCGAGGCAGCGCATGAACGTGCGCTGGGTGAGCTCCTGGACGAGGTCGCGATCCGAGGTCTTGTGGGCGAAGAACGCCTTGATGCGCGGGAAGTTGCGCTCCATCAGCGTATCGGCGGCATCGGTGTCGCCGAGGCGCCAGCGGGCGAGGAGCTCCGCGTCGTTGGAATCGCTCGACACGGCGGAGCACGGTAGCACGAGGCTCGCATGATCGAGAAGAGTGGGGGCAGGCTGATGACGGGCAGGGCATTGCTGCTGGGGAGCGCCACCGGGTCGCTCACGGGGGTCGCCAACGACGTGCAGGCGATGGCGGGCTGGCTCGACGAAATGGGCCTCGCGCTCGACGTGCGCGAAGGGCCGCAGGCCACGCGCGAGGGCATGCTCGACGGGCTCGACCGGCTGGCTCGCGACACGCCGCGCGGAGCGGCGGCGGTGGTCTACTACTCGGGACACGGTGGGCACGTGTCGATGCCGTCCGAGGCCAGATTCGCCGGTGGGTTCGTCGGTGGTCGAGTGGCCGCGCGTGCGTTCCAGTACCTGGTGCCCACCGATCACCAGAAGGGCGTCGCGTTTCGCGGGATCTTCCGGGCGGAGCTGTCGTCGAAGATGTGGGCGCTGGCCGAGCGCACCACCAACATCACCGTGATCCTCGACTGCTGCCATGCTACTGACATGGTGCGGTCGAATAGCAAGTCGGTGGTGGAGCCATGGTCTGCGGGCGTGGAGGCGCACGTGGCCTGGCTCGTGGAGCAGGGCTACGAGCTCGAGTGGCTGCCCGAGCTGCGCAATCCGTGGATGGTGCTCCTGTCGGCGTGTGCGGCCACTCGGCGGGCCTACGAGTACGCGCGGCCGTCCGACGGAGTGCGCTGCAGCGTGTTCACCGATTGCCTGCTCGACGTGGTGAGCCGGATCCGCGAGCCCGATCGGGTGAGCTGGGATGGGCTGGTGCGGCGCGTGACGGAGGCGATCGGGCGCACGCAGGTGCAGCAGCGACCGCAGGTGAGCGGCCCGTGGTCGCGCTGCCTGTTCTCCGAGCGCCGCCGGCCGAGCCGCGGGGTGCTCACGCTCCGCCACGAGGGGGAGCGGTGGTGCCTCCACGGGGGCGAGGCGGTCGGGGTGGTGCGGGGGGATCGTTACTGCGTCGTGGACCCACTGACCGACGCGACGCAGCCGCTCTGCGAGGTCGTGGTCGCAGAGGTCGAGGGGCACGAGTCGGTGGTATCGGTCGACGCGGGCATGGCGGAGCGGCTGGAAGCAGGCTTGGTGGCGCTTCCGCTGCCGGGAGGGCCCACGCACCAGCGCTGTCGGATCGACGGCGACGGCGCGCTGGCCAGCGAGCTTCGCCGACGGATCCTCGAAGTGGAAGGGCTCGCGGTGGTGGAGGCTGCGGAGGGGGCCGGCCTTGCGTTCGCGCTCGATGTGAAGGGGTCGGCGGTCGACGTGCTGGACGCGGACGGCAGGCGCCTGCGCTGGCCGTGGACGGAGGTGCCGGAGCTGGAGCCGTCGATGCGACGCGAGCGGATCGATGGCTTGCTCGATGATCTGCGGGCGCTGGTGAAGGGCGCCGACCTCTTGTCGCTCGCACGGCGTGAGCGCCCTGCGGAGCCGCCACGCTCGCTCGCGCACGGGCTCGAGTGGGGCTTGGTCGAGAACGGCGCTCCGCGCCCGCTGCCGCTGCATGGGGCGGAGCTGACCGCCGGACAGCGGATCTACGTGCGGGTCGAGAACCGGAGCTTTCGCCCAATCCACGTCTCGGTGCTCGACGTCGGGGTCGCTCGTATGGGCGACCTGCTCAATCGCAACGAGCCGGAGGGCATCGACCTCGGAGTGGGGCAGACCGAGATCTTCGGCGCGCCGGAGCTCGACACGCTACGCGGCATCGAGCTGCAGTGGCCGGAGATGGTGCCGCCGGATGGCCCGCGGGAGGAATCGCTGGTGGTCTTCATCGCGAGCGCTCCTCTGCCCGTGAACGCGTGGGACACCGCATCGTGGAGCGATCCCGATCCGGCCCGCCGGACGCAGCCTCGGCCCCGGCGCTCGCATGGGGGGCCGGAGTGGCTGGTGCGCCACGTGAGCTTCTGGCTCTGCCCACGCCGGTAGCCCGGCCAGACCCGGTCCCAAGACCGTCTCCGCCAGCTTCGGACCGCGCGTGTCGATTTCCGTGATCCACCCCCCGGGGTCGTGGACCTCATTGGATGCAACGCCTCGACCGAGCTGACCAAGGGGGTCGCGAAGTCGAGACCACACCTCGCCAGAGACAGGACACACCATCATGCAGAGCATCCTCTTCGCCTCCATCCTCGCTTTCTTCACCGATCCCACCGGCGCCCCGAGCTGCGAGGATCTCCTCACGAGTGCCGAGGAAGAGGTCCTCGTGTGCGAGGAGCACCTGGATGTTGCCCACGGAGCGATCGAGGCGCTCGTGTACTCGATCGACCAGCTCACCAGCAACCCGACCGGCGGTGGTGGGGCCCAGCAGTGCAACTCGCAGATCTGCAACGTCGTCGCCGCGTGCCGAAGGGCCGGCACCAGCAACCTCGGCCAGTGCGTCGAGGAGGGCTGCGGCGGGCCGCTCGGCTGCCTGTAGGAGCGTCATCGGTCGCAACCATCGGGGGAGCGGGGGAGCGGGGGAGCCATTCCTGGGGAAAGGGTGGCTCCTCCGTTCATTTTTCAACCGTAGGACCCGCCGTCATGAACAGCCTCCCGCTCGCCGCCTCGGGCCCCGTCATGATGACGAACGCGGCTCGGCTCGGCGCTCCCAGCTCCGTGCGGCACGGCTGGAGGGACCTCGGCCGACCGACCGCCTCGCTCCGCTATGATCGCAGCCGAGCCCGCCCTCCCATGCCCGCCGACGCCGTGTTCACCGAGACCAAGAGCGACCCACGCGCGCCCGCGGACCGGGATCTCGAGCGCAACGTGGCGTTCGAGGCCATCCGGGCGCAGCTGTTCGCCGGCCCACGGCAGCCGGTCTCGATCGGCCGATTCCAGGTCATCGAGCGGGTTGGCCAGGGCGGCATGGGCGTGGTCTATGCGGCCCTGGACCCGCAGCTCGATCGCAAGGTCGCCATCAAGGTCGTCCGGGACCTCGGCGGTGATCAGCCGGAGATCGACCGTGCCCGCCGTAGCCTCGAGCGAGAGGCCCGCGCCGCCGCCGGTCTGCGCCACCCCAACGTGGTCACCGTGTACGAGAGCGGCAGCTACGGCGACGGCTTCTACGTGGCCATGGAATTCGTCGAGGGCCACACCTTGCGCCGCTGGCTGAAGCTACGCCGTCGTCACTGGACCGAGCTCGTGTCGATGTTCATCGGCGCGGGTCGGGGCCTGCACGCCGCTCACGTGGCCGGGCTCGCGCACTGCGACTTCAAGCCGGACAACGTGCTCATCGGGCCCGACGGTCGACCCCAGGTGTCCGACTTCGGTCTGGTGCGCTGGCTCGAGTCGCGCTCGGAGCTCGAGCTCGAGAACGCACTGGCGCAGACGCTGGAGGGAAGCCCGGGCACGCTCCAGAGCGTGATCGCAGGCACCCCCCGCTACATGGCGCCCGAGCAGCGTCGTGGGCTGCCGATCGGGCCGCGCAGCGATCAGTTCAGCTTCTGCGTCGCGCTCTACGAGGCCCTGTTCGGCGAGCCCCCCTACGTTCGTGAGGAGAGCCAGCCGCTCGACGACCCCGGCGTGCTTGGCCGCGCTCACGGCAAGACCGACGTCCCGGGGTCGATCGTCCGCCCGATCCTCGTCGGCCTGAGCCTCTTGCCCGAAGCACGCCACGAGTCCATGACCACCCTGGTCGAGCGGCTCGAGCACGCGATGGCCTGGAGGCGACGGCGCAAGTGGTGGGCGGCGGGCATCCTGCTCGCGACCACGACCGGCGCAGTGGGCTACGCCCTGGCCGAGGACCCGGTCGACCCCTGTGAAGGCGCGGCGCTGGCCATGGACGAGGTCTGGTCCGACGACGCACGCGATGCGATCCGCGAGCAGCTGCTCGCCTCGGGCACCGAGGCGCGGGCAGCGAGGGTCACGGGGCTCCTCGACGAGTACGCCGAGGCCGGGAGCGCGATGCGACGCGCGTCGTGCGAAGCCACGTTCCACGCGGGGCAGCAGTCTGCGGAGCTGTTCGAGCTGCGCGCGGCATGCCTGGATCGGCGCCGAAATGCCCTGCAGGGCCTGGTGAGCCGGCTGCGCGCCGGCGACGAGGCGATCGTGCGCCAGGTCGTCTCGATCGCCGAGGCCATGCCTCCCGTGGCCGAGTGCGAGGCCGAGCTCATCCGCATCAACAAGCTGGTCGACGCCGGTGCCACCCACAACGAGAAGACCAAGAGCCTGGAGTCCTCGATCGCGGCAACCGACGCCGACCAGCGCGTCGACGAAGCCGAGCTCCTGGCCGCCCAGGGGGATCATGTCGGCGCGATCGAACGCTTGCGGGACATCGAGGCACGAGCTCACGAGGCGGGCCTACTCTACGTGGAGGCGTCCGCGATCGACTTCCGCGTGAGCCACGAGCTCGACATGGGCATGAGAAGCGGCGCGATCGCGGAGCTGCAGCGGGCGCTCGCGCTGGCGGTCGAGACGCGCGACTCCACCAGTGCCACCTATGCGGTCTCGCTCATGCTCTACGCGCGCCGCATCGGGGCGCCGGAGCCGATCGACACGGAGCTGCTGCTCGCGCTGGGCCGGGGCTGGGCGAGCAACAGCGTCGAGCCCTCCGTTCGGAGTGCGATGCTCGACCTCGAGGAGTCGGAGCTGCTCGCCAGCGCCGGGCGCATCGATGATGCGCTGCGGCTGCTCGCGGCGCGCGTGGACGACCTGCGCGCCACGGGCTACGCCGATCACAGCATGACGCTGCGGCTCGAGTCGCAGCACGGCAAGCTGTTGCTCGACTCGGACCGGCCCAAGGAGGCGATCGCGGTCCTGACCGCCACCCTCGAGCAACAGCGAGAGCTCCTGGGGCAGGACCACCTGATGGTGGGGGACACCGTCGCGAACCTGGGCCAGGCGCACCGGCTCGCGGGCGACTTCGAGGCCGCCCTGGCCTGCCTCATCGATGCGCAGCGGATCTTCACCGAGACCCTCGGTCCCGAGACGCTCCGCTCGGCCCTGGTCATCAGTGGGCTGGCCGCCGTCCACCAGCAGCGGGGAAGCTTCGCGGCCGCGCGCGAGGCATTCGAGACCAGCATCGCCATCAACGAGCGACTCTATGGCCGCGGGCACGTGTCGTTGGCCCCGTCGCTCAACCAGCTCGCCGAGCTCGAGTACGAGATGAAGGTGTACGAGGCGGGGCTGTCCCACGCCAAGGAAGCGCTGGCGATCATCGACGGAACGCTCGGCAGCGACCACCCGTACTCGGCGTTCTTCAAGGTCACCCTGGGCAAGCTCGAGCTGGCGCTGGGCAGCCCGCAGGAGGCCGCCGTTACGCTGACCGCGGCTCATACGGCGCTGTTCGCCAACGACGAGCTGAGCCCGCCGTGGCGAGCGGAGGCCGCGTTCCTCCTGGGCCGCGCGGTGCTGCAGCTTGATCCGACCCGCCGCAGCGAAGCCGATGCGCTGAGCCGGCAAGCGCTCGCCGAGTACGCGAGGGCGCAGAGCGACACGGTCGGTCGCTACCTTCGCGAGATCGAGCAATGGCGAAGCGCGAACGGTTTCGAGCCCACGCCTTCCCAGGAAGGCGGCTGATCCCAGGACCTCGCGAATCGCGCAGCGAAGCAACCGGAGGATCTCGAGCGAACGCTCCCCGAAATTTCGACATACCGTGGTAAAGGCCAGGAACGACGTTCCGAAGGCTATTTTCGCTCCCGGGCAATCCCGCGAGAGCCTGCGATGATTTTTTCTTCGCGCAGGTGTGATCCGCCGTGGGCCTTCGTGGACCGATGTAGATGAGACGACGGGACACACGCCACAACCCGTCTTCGAGGGGACATTCCAATGCGCTTCACCACCAACTTCGTTCGCACGCTTGCCTTCTTCACCATCACCTCGCTCGTCGGGTGCGACGAGATCGACGACCTCGAGATCGACGACCTCGAGGCCGACGACTCCGAGCTCGACGACACCGAGCTTCGGAGCGGCCTGCCCATCGCGGGCATTCCCTCCGATGATCCTCCGGGCACGCTGGCCTTCAGCATCCCCATGCAGACGGGCGCCACGTACAAGCCGAAGCTGGGCTTCTCGCTGCACGGCCCCACCGACCTGGCCTATATCTGGACCCAGGATCCCGCGGGTGCTCCGGACGCGATCCTGACGGATCTCAACGGGGTCTCGCCGTACGCGGAGAACCTGGATCTCGTCCCTCCAGCCGTCTGCAACGAATTCCTGCAGAGCCACTCGTACAACGTCCCCATCACCAACTCCGTCCAGAGCTGCGCCCTGATCGAGAAGGGCTGCTGCGATCGCATCTGCTACGAGTGGGGCGGATGGGCGGCCGAGGAGAACGGCCAGAACATGGCCATCGCCGTCACCCACGACACCTTCGACAAGGAGATGGTCTATGGCGCCTTTGTCGAGGGCCCGAACCCGCGCCTGACGTGGGACCTGCAGCAGACGAACGGCGGCCACAGCGTGCGCGAGACGGCCTGCGGCTGTCTGTGCGCGCACGAGGTGCCGTAGCGGCCACAGTCCGAGCGGGTGGCCGTGCGCGTGACCGCCGACACTCGCTTGGGTACCCTTGCTCCGAATGGACGATGCCGAGCTCTTCAAGGCCTGGGCGGAGGGTGATCAGTCCGCGGGCGAGTCCCTCTATCGACGCTACTTCGATCCGCTGTACCGCTTCTTCAGAGCCAAGGCACCCGAGGACTACGAGGACCTGATCCAGAACACGATGCTCGAGTGCGTACGCAGTCGCGAGCGCTTCCGGGGCGACGCTCCGTTTCGAGCCTATCTGTTCGGGGTGGCGCGCCATCGTCTGCTCCACCACCTTCGCCGCAAGGGTATGAGCCGCCTCGACTTCGAATCCTCCCAGACCTCGGTGGCCGACGTGGACCCGCGCCCGAGCTCCGTCATGGCTCGCAAGGCGGAGCATCGGCTACTGCTCGAGGCCATGCGCCGCGTCCCCGTCGACCTGCAGATCGCGATGGAGCTGCACTACTGGGAGGACATGTCCACCGCCGAGCTCGCGGAGGTGCTGGAGATCCCCCAGGGAACCGTCAAGAGCCGGTTGCGACGAGGCCGTGAGGCGCTGCAGTCGGAGCTGGACAAGCTGACCAAGGATCCCGCCCAGCGCGATGCCGCCGTCGGGGGAGTGGAGACCTGGGCCAAGGAAATTCGGGCGTTGGTCGGCGGGAAGTGAGCGTGGTTGGAGGCGGACGCGAGCGGGCGTCCGCCTCCGTCCCTCGACCTCGCCGTGGCGGCCGTGAGTGGCCGTGGCCAGTGTGATAGCCACGTCCGACTCGATCAGCCATCACGACGTCGAGCCGCGATGGTGCTGCGTCCGACGAGAAGGCTCCGGGCCGGTGGAACGATGCCGAATGCTCGTTCGCCACGAGTTGGCACGAGGTTTGCTGAAGCGAGTGACACGGGGGTCGTCACGGATGGTCGAATCGCTGCAGTCATCTCGTCTTCGCAGCTCACGTGGTCGTCCCCGCATCTTCTTGAAGACCCATCGATGCGACGGCACACCGGTGGCCGTGATCGAGGTCCAGAACCCCTTCCTCGACCGCGGTATCGTGCGCATCCGGGCGGCACACTCGGCGCTCGAGCCCATCTCCGATCGTCCGCAGCCCATGCTGACGATCGCATCGGGAGCCCTCGCCATGCTGCTCTTGTGGGCGCCGATCGTGCTCGAGCTACGGCCCGCGGCCGCGAGCGACGGGCTGGTCGGCTACGTCCTCGTCGGTGTGCTCATCGCTGCGTTCGCGGTCTTCTATGGCTTGTTGCGGCTCGTCATCGCGTGCTCCCGATCCATGCCGATCGAAGACGACGATCTCGGCGGCTACCGGCAGCCTCGGCGCGAGCAAGGACACTGGAAGCTCCGCATCCTTGCCGTGCTGGGCAGCGTGGTGCATGCGGTGCTCTACATGCAGGCCCTGCCGTAGCGCCGATATCGTCGTGTGGATCACGAGCGGGCGGCGCGGCGGTAGGCCGAGGGCGTCATGCCGGCGACGTCGACGAACACGCGGGTCATGTGGCTCTGGTCGCAGAAGCCGCTCTCGAGCGCGGCCTCGGCCAAGGAGCAATGGTCGCCGGTGATCAGTCGGCAGGCGTGGAGCACCCGGAGCTGGTGTACGAACGCGCGGATCGAGCAGCCGTGGTGGCGGCGGAACACTCGTGACAGGTGCACGGGGTGCACGCCGGCGGACGTCGACAGCGCGCCGAGCGAGGCCGGCAGACGGTACTCGGCCTGCAATCGCTCCTCCACGCCGGCCAGCCAGCGCGGGCGGCGAGCCGATGGTTGCGGCCGGCCGAGCAGCTCGTCGAGGATCTCTCCGACCGGCTCCTCGCGCAGCAGCGCCTCCGGCGGCTCACGGCGGACTGCATCGAGCAGCCGCAGCATCGCCCATACCGTCGGCCCGCCGCGCAGGTCGCGAACGGAGCGCAGCGCACGGTGCCGACGCTCGCGCTCGCCGAGCAGCTCCGGCCTGGCCTCGACGGCGAAGAACAGCGACCCAGGCGTCCTGATCTCGTCGCGGTGCTCGCAGCCCTCGGGGTGGAACACGACGGTGAGCGGCCCGTACTCGATCGCCTGCCCATCGACCCACTCGCAGTAGCGGCCGCGCAGCAGCAGCGTGAGGAACATGTGCTCGTGGCTGTGCGTGGGCACCTTGCACGCGTGGGCGTGGTGGATGAGCGATAGCTTGACCAGCTCGGTCTGCCAGCCGCCCTCGACGGCGCCGAAGAACTGGCCGCCTGGGAGCGTGGGCGCGGGCTTCGCCGAGGTTTGGTTCATCCAAGACCGCCGGTCGCGGGACGAGGAGCATAACGCCCGGAGGATCGACATGCAGCGATGTTTCACTCGTTGGGCCGCGGCGGCGGCCTGGGTCGCGCTGGCGACCGGTTGCGCTTGCGAGGCTGGCGACACCGAGCCACGTGCGACGGGCGAGCCGGTATTGGCACCGGCGGTGACGGCCGTCGTCCCGGCCGCGCCAGCGGAGGAAGGCCCGCGATTCACCGCCGCTGGCGAGCTGCTGCCGCCGAAGGACTATCGCACGTGGATGTACGTGACCTCGGGCTTTGCGATGGGCTACGGGCCGCTCGCGCAGCAGGCCGCGGAGGGTGGCGTGCAGGTGTTCGACACCGTGTTCGTCGAGCGGCCTGCGTACGAGCGCTTCGTTGCGACCGGCGTGTGGCCGGAGTCGACGATGTTCGTGCTCGAGCTGCGCACGGCCGAGGGCCATGGCTCGATCGTCACGAACGGGAAGTTCCAGACCGATCTCCTGGGGCTAGAGGCGGCCGTCAAGGACTCTACGCGCTTTGCTGGCGGGTGGGGTTACTTCGAGCTCCCGAGTGACGCGACCGGACCGACCGGACCGGCGCCGGTGTTGCCGACCACTGCGGCCTGCTACGAGTGCCACGCGAAGAATGGGGCGGTCGAGCAGACGTTCACGCAGTTCTACCCGACGCTGTTCGCGGTGGCGCGCGCCAAGGGCACGGTTCGTGCCGACTTCGTCGGCATGCCACCGACTCGGACCGATCTGTTCGAGAAGGTCGTGGCCGAGGGATGGCCAGCGGGCGAACGCCTGCTCGCGGACGCGGCGACCCGCTGGCCCGGAGCAGGGGCGCTGCGCGAGGCCACGCTGAACCAGGTGGGGTACCAGCTGCTGCAGGCCGACGAGCAGCCCGAGGCGCTGGGGATGCTCGAGTATGTGACGCGCCGCTTTCCGGGCTCGGCGAACGCGTGGGATAGCCTCTCCGAGGTGCAGGAGCAGGCTGGGCAGGGGGCTGCTGCGCTCGCGTCGGTGGCCGAGGGCCTGCGCGCGTTGGACGGGGACACGACAGTACAACCCCGGCAGCGTGAGGCGCTGAGTCGTAGCCTGAGCGACCGCAAGGCTCGTCTCGTGCCGGGGTGATCCGTGGGGCGGTGGTGACAGCGGAGGCAACGAGCGAGCGCGAGTCAGTGGCGGTACTCTAGCGAGCCCAGAGAGCCACTACAGGACGCCACGCGTGAGTGCCCGTAAAGTCCCCAGTCTCGAGCAGCTCGGCCGCTATGCGATCGCGCGGAGCCTCTTCAAGGCCACCAGCCTGCCGCGGGCCATCGCGCGCTTGGGGTTCGTCCAGGCCGACCCGATGCGGGCGCCCGCTCGTGCCCAGGATCTGATCCTTGCGCAGCGCGTCGAGGGCTATCGCGTCGGTCAGCTGGAGCGCCGTTATCCACGGCTGGCGATCGATGAGGCGTTCTTCGTGAATTACGGGTTCCTGCCGCGTGAGACCCTGGCCCTGCTGCATCCGCGCGAGGAGCCGCGCAGCTGGGACACCAGGATGAAGGCGCGCGCCCGGGAGGTGCTGGCCTTCGTGCGCCAGCATGGCTTTACCCATCCGAAGGACGTGCAGGCGCATTTCGACCATGGTCGCATCAAGCGCTGGGGCGGCGAGCTGAGTGTCAGCACGTATCTGTTGGAAGGCCTGCACTATCGTGGGCTGCTGCGGGTGGCGCGGCGCGAGGGCGGCACGCGGATCTACCAGGCGATCGAGCACGCGCCGCAGGACGACAGCCCCGAGGCCAGGCTCGCGCGTGCTGGCCAGTTGCTGGATGCGGTGGTGCAACTCTACGCGCCGCTGCCTGCGGCCAGCCTGGGGTATCTGTGCGGGCTGCTGCGCTATGGCGCACCGCACCTGGTCGCCGAGCTGCGGCAGGTCCGGGCGGATGCCGAATCTAGGTATGCGCATGCGGAGATCGACGGCGTGTTGTGGTTCTGGCCGCAGGGCGAGAACCCCGTGGCGGCCAAGTACCAGGTCGATGACAGGCTGCGCTTCCTCGCGCCGTTCGATCCGGTGGTCTGGGACCGACGGCGCTTCCAGGCGTTGTGGGGGTGGGAGTACAAGCTCGAGGCCTATGTGCCGGCGAACAAGCGGCGCATGGGGTATTACGCGATGCCGGTGCTGTGGCGCGAGCAGGCGATCGGGTGGGTCAATCTGAAGGTGGTCGATGGGCGGCTGCAGCACGAGCTGGGGTTCGCTGGCTCGCGGCCGCGCGGGGGTGGTTTTCGGGTGGCGGTGGACGAGGCGCTGCAACGGATGGGAGAGTTTCTGGAGCTCTAGGCCGACCATGAACATGTTCCGCGGACTTGCGATGGTGCTCTCGTCGATCGTTGTGGGTGGGTGCACCGGTGGTGGCCCCGTCGGTAGCGGCGATACGACGACCGGTAGCGGGACGACCGAGGGCTCCGGATCGGCCTCGTCGTTGGGGCCAGGCTCCGTCGACGGCAACACGGCCGGGAGCGAGGGCAACCTCGACAGCGGTGGCACCACCACCGACGGGGGCGTGACGAGCGAAGACAGCGGCACGAGCGGCAGCGATTCCACCGGTGGCGACACCGAAGGCGGCGTCGGTCCGAGCTGCGACGCGTACGTCCCCTCGGATGCGATCGAGCTGTCGTCCGGACAGGTGGTCTCGTGCATGGAGATCACGACCGCAACCGGCCCGTGCATCCGCGGCAACGGCGTGTCCGGCGTGCAGATCACGAACAACCGGATCGGCCCGTGTGGACAGGACCAGCAAGGCGTCGCAGTGCAGCTCGAGGACTCGAGTGACGTTCGCATCGATCACAACGCGATCGACGACGTGATGGCGGGTTTGTACGCGCTCGGCGGCGGTGACGACATCGTGTTCGACCACAACTACGTCACCGATCTCCACGGTATCGACTTCGGAGCCATGCGCGGCATGGTGCAGCTCAACAAGGTCAGCGGCACCGGCATCAAGATCCTGTGCAACGTCGACGAGCAGACGGTCCCGGCCTCCGGCGAGGGCCTCGAGGACCACGTGTCGATCTATGCCTCGAGCGGCACGTCGGAGAGCCCCATCGAGGTCGCGTACAACAAGATCCGCGGCGGTGGGCCCTCGCAGTCGGGAGGTGGGATCATCTCCGGCGAGGAGGACGGCAGGTTCACCACGAACTACGTGAGCGTGCACGACAACATCCTGATCGAGCCGGGTCAGTACGGGCTCGCGATGTGGGGCGGCTACGATATCGACTACAGCGACAACCGCGTCTGGAACGGCGAGTCGCACGCATGGGACAACATCGGCATGTACTCGCCGTATGCAATGCCGTGCAGCAACCACTCGGGCAGCGGCAATCGTGTGTGGTGGATCAACGCGGCGGGCGAGATGAACCACTACTGGGGTGGAAACGGGGAGTGCGCGCTGTCGGAGGACGATAACGTCTTCGGCGACGACACGCTGGACCCGGAAGCGATGTGGCTCGAGGTGTTCGCCGAGTGCGGGTGAGCGGTGCTTGCGGCTACTCGGGATGGCGTCGGAGTCTATTGCGGTCGCTGCTCTACCCGAGGCTCCGCACCGCCCCCACGATTGCCCCCGCCGCCCGCTCCACATCCGCCTCCGTCGTCCCCCGTCCGAGCGTCAACCTCAGCGCCCCTCTCGCATCCTCGCCCGAGAGCCCCATCGCACCCAGCACCCCGGAAATCGTCCCGTCCTCGGCATGGCACGCCGACCCCGTGCTGGCCGCCACCTCTGGCGCCCGCACCAGCACCTCCGCGCCCACCCGCCCAGGCACGCGCACGTGCAGCGTATTGGGGAGCAGCGCCACGCCTTGCCCCGTCCAGCGCAGCCCCGCAATCCCCTCGGACAGCCGCGCCCACAGCCGATCCCGGAGCCTCGCGACCCTGCGCCCTTCCTCTTCCAAATCCCGCTTCGCCAGCGCGCACGCGGCCCCGAGCCCGACGATGAGCACCACCGGCTCGGTCCCCGGCCTCCGCCCGCCTTCTTGCCCGCCCCCCAGCGTCAACGGCCGCAACGCCAACCCTTCGCGCACCCACAGCGCTCCGATCCCACACGGCCCGTAGAGCTTGTGGCTCACCACCGTCAGCAAATCCACCCCAAGCACCTTCACATCGACCGGCACCTTGCCCACCGCCTGCGCCGCATCGCTGTGCACCACCACATCCGCCGCCGCCGCCCGGGCCAACCCCGCCAGCTCGCCCACCGGCTGCAGCACTCCAGTCTCGTTCTGCGCCAGGATCACGCTCACGAGCCCCGCCGGCACCCCCAACTGCTCCCGCGCCCTCTCCAAATCCACACGCCCGCTCGCATCCACCCCCAGCTCCACCCGCTCCCACCCCTCGCGCTCCAACGCCCGCGCCGGCAGCTCGATCGCCGGATGCTCCACGCTCGACACGACGATTCTCCGCCGTGCCACCGCGGGCCCTCGCAGCGCCAAATTATCCGCCTCGGTCCCCCCGCCGGTGAAGACCAGTTGGTGCGGCTCCCCTCCAATCAGCGCCGCCACCTGCTCCCGCGCCACCGCTACCGCCCGCGCCGCATCCCTCCCATACGCATGCGCGCTACTCGGATTCCCCCACCGCTCCCCGAGCCACGGCAGCATCGCCTCGCGCACCTCGCGGTGCACGGGCGTGGTCGCGTTGTGATCCAAATAGACCGGCGCGTCGCTCACGATCCCCGCTCTCCCGCTAGTGCTGGTGGAGGGTGATGATGAGTGCCCCTGGAGCTCTCCCTCGCACCAATGTGAGCGCCCTGAAGGCCTTTCTCCGACCAGCACCCCTTGCGATCGATCGGATCCCCCAAGCGCGAAGACTGGTGCGAGGGAGAGCTCCAGGGGCGCTCGTCATCACCCTCCACCAGCACGCCCGCACTACCCTTCTTCAGCAGCCGCCGTGAAGTCGAAGTACCACAGCAGCGCCTGCCAGTCGGCATCCACCGAGCGAGTCTCCCCAAACGGGTACTCCATCTTGGCGATGAACACCACGTCCTGGCGCGGGAACATGAACTGCACGATCTCGCGGGACGGCTCGCCGCCGTCCATGACGCGCAGCTTGGCGTAGATGCCGGCCTTCTTGTGGTACTCGTGCTGGTAGCTGATGTCGGCGACCTCGAGGCCCGCCTGCTTGAACTGGCCCTCGAACCAGGTCACGGCGCGCTCGTCGATGGGGCGCGTCTTCTTGGTCACGTAGAACGTCAGGTCGATCGGCTCGGCGCCGGACTCCGCGGCATCGTCGTCGGCGAATTCGTCGCCGCCTTCCTCGCTGTCGCCGAACGTGCTGCCGCCTTCCGAGTTGCACACCACCACGGGGATCCACTCGCGGTTGAAGCTGTCGGGAGTGTGGCTGGCCTCGCCGCAGCTCTTGAACACGTAGAGCGTCTCGGGGAGCTCCATCTTGACCCCGAGGCCCGGGATCTTGATGTGGTCCCCGTCCTTGGAGCCCTTGGTGGGGCTGTCGATCCAGTTGGCCAGCTCGGACTGACCCCGCTTGCCCTTGTTCTTGCAGCTGGCGAGGGGGACAGCGCAAAGCACGCAAAGTGCGATCAGACCGATTCGGGAGCTTCTTGCGGCGAGCATGGACACCTCGGGACCCGAAGGTACCGAGATGTTCGAGGCCCAACAAGGGGGCAACGAGCCCGGCCCTAGGCGGGCGGCGCGAGCATGCTCGGGAGGTAGTCGGCCGGCGCCGAGAACCCGAGGAGCTCGAGACAGGTGCTGGCCACGTGGCCCAGGCCGAACGGATGGGCCGGGTCGGGCGGCCGCACGCGCGGCGCGTGCTCGGGCAGGCACGGGTCGAAGATCGAGAACGGCACCGGGTTGAGGCTGTGGCTGGTGCGGATCCTGTCGCGGCCGTCGGCGCCGCGCTCGAGCATCTGGTCGGCGTTGCCGTGATCGGCGGTGACCACGAGCACGCCCTCGAGCCGGCGGATCGCGAGCACCAGGCGCGAGAGACAGAGATCGACCGCCTCGACCGCGACGCGCGTGGCGTCGAGGTGGCCGGTGTGGCCGACCATGTCGCCGTTGGCGTAGTTGACCCGCACGAAGTCGTAGTGGCGGTGGCCGAGCTCCGTGAGGAGCGCGTCGGTGACCTCGGCCGCCTTCATCCACGGGCGCTGCTCGAACGGCAGCACGTCCGAGGGGATCTCGACGTAGGTCTCGAGCGCGGGGTCGAAGGCGCCCGTACGGTTGCCGTTCCAGAAGTAGGTCACGTGGCCGTACTTCTGGGTCTCGGCAATGGCGAGCTGGTGCCGGCCAGCCGCGGACAAGAGCTCGCCCATGGTGTGGGCGATGGCGGGCGGGTCGACCAGGAACCGTCGTGGGATCCGGAGGTCGCCGTCGTACTGCATCATGCCGGCGAAGAGCACGTCCGGCCGCGCGCCGCGGTCGAATGCCGACAGCGCATCGTCCTCGAACGCACGCGAGATCTCGATCGCACGGTCGCCGCGGAAGTTGAACAGCACCACGGCCGCACCGTCGCGGATCGGGCCCACGGGGCCGCTGTCGTCGGCGATCACGAACGCGGGCAGGAACTGGTCGTCGAGCTCGGGGTGCTCGGCATAGAGCGTCTCGATCGCCTGGCGCGCGCTGGCGAAGCGGCGGCCCTGCGCGTGCACGTGGGTGTTCCAGCCGCGCTCGACCATCGTCCATTCGGCCTCGTAGCGATCCATGGTGATGTGCATGCGGCCACCACCGCTGGCAATGCGGTAGTCGCGGCCGGTATCGCGCAGCTGCTGTAGGCAGGTCTCGAGCCGGTCGACGTATCCGAGCGCGGAGCGGGCGGGCACGTCGCGGCCGTCGGTGAGCACGTGCACGCGGGCCCGGGCCACGCCGTCGTGCGCGGCTCGCTCGAGCATGGCGAGCAAGTGGTCGATGTGGCTGTGCACGTTGCCGTCGGACAAGAGGCCCAGGAAGTGCAGTGGCTGGCCGCTGGCCACCACGCGGGCCACGGCGTCCTGCCACACCTGGCCGCGGAACAGCGCGCCGCTGGCGATGGCCTGGGCCACGAGCTTGGCGCCCTGATCGAAGATCCGGCCGGCTCCGAGCGCGTTGTGGCCCACCTCGCTGTTGCCCATGTCGGCGTCGCTGGGCATGCCCACCGCACGGCCATGAGCGCGCAGGCTGGTCGACGAGCCCAGCGTTCGGAGCCAGTCGAGCGTGGGCGTGTGCGCGAGGTGGACCGCGTCACCGTGGTCCTGGGCGCCGAGGCCCACGCCGTCCATCACCACGCAGACGACGGGGCCCTTGGGAGCGTGGAAGACGGGGTGAGGTGCGAGCGCGTCGGGCATGGACGGCGCGGATTCTAGCAGTCGATGCGCTGCAGGTGCGGCTGGTCGTCGAAGCCGTGAGCGGGGTTCGTGGTATCAAGCACGCATGCGAGGGCGGCTGCCGTGCCTGTTGGCGATGGTCGTGATGACGACCTGTCGCGCAGGGGAGCCCCGGTCGCGGACGCCGACCGTCGTGGAACCGAACGTCGCGGTGGAGGCACCTGCGCCCGTGCCCGCACCCGCCCCCGTGGCGCTCGAGCCCACGCCGGAGCTCGTCGCCGAGCCGGTGCCCGAGCCCACGCCACCGCCGGTCGTCGTACCCATCATCACGCCGTTCTCGCCGGGAGCGCTGGTCTTGTCGCCGGTGAACGACGGCTCGATGGTGGTGCTGTTTCCCGACGAGCGGGCGGAGATGCGGCGGCGCGTGGGGAAGGTGCTCGTGGGACAGCGCGTGGAGCTCGTGCCGGTGGCCGAGAGCGAGCGCATCGAGGCGGCGGCGGCGGAGGGTCGCTTGGTGCTCGAAGGCGACCAACGGTGCCGAGCCCCGCTCACGCCCGCGGAGGTGACGGCGCGCTACTTCCCCGGCCGGCCCACCTTCGAGGCGAGGGCCGAGTGCTTCGAAGACTGTCGGCTGCTCGTGTCGGTGAACGACCCGCCACACTTCGCCGACTCGCGGGCGTGGGAGAGCCCCAAGGTCTCGCGCCCACACGACCCGAAGGCCTGGTTCGAGGCGGCGAGCCGAGTGCAGCCCACCCAGTCGTTCGGGGTCGGCGGCCTCGGCCTGTTCGGGACGAGCCACGCGCCACCCGTGCGCTTCAATCCGCCGGTTGGCATCGGGCCGTGGGAGCCGCTACAGCCCGACGAGGTACCGTTCGCTGCGCTCGAAGGCAACGTTGCCGGCTGTGCGCATCCCGATCCGCTCGTGGGCTTCTCGTGGCAGCTGCGGGCCAGTGTCGATCGCAGTGGTCGGGTCACGCGCTGCACGGCCGCGAGCGACCACTCGCTGGCGCAGGCGAGCGCGGGCGAGTGCATCTGTGACGCGGTGGAGACGATCGCGTTCCCTGCGGGCGCGGCGGGCCGCCGCTTTCGGGTCGAGGCGGTCGACGACGGCGGGTTCGGGGGCAACGTCCGGCTCGAGCTCGTGCAGCCCGGCACCGAGACATGGGTGACGCGCCTGCAAGAGGCGCCCGCGCTGGCCCGCTGCCTCGCTGCGAGCCCGCTGCCCGGCATGCTCGCGGCGTGGGTGATCCTGCGGCTCGCGCCCGACGGGGCGATCGAGGACGTACGCGTGGAGGGCGAGATCACGACCCCCGCCACGATTGGCTTCGCGAGCTGCCTCGTGCGGGAGCTGCGGCTGGTGCCGCTGCCGTGTCGGCCCCCGGGGGTCGACACGCTGCACGCGTCGCTGATCGTCAACGGACCGTGACGGCCTTCGGACGCCGTGGGCATCCGAAGGCCGCCATGCCGGCTCACTTGCCGGATGCGAACAAGATCACGATGCGCCGGTTCTTGGCCCGGCCTTCGGGAGTCTTGTTGTCGGCCACGGGCACGCCCGAGCCCTTGCCCACCGCGCTCATGCGCGTGGGAGCGACGCCCTTGGTGGCCAAGTGCGACAGCACGCTCTGCGCCCGCGCCTCGCTGAGCTGCAGGCGCTTGGCCGACTTGGTCTTGGTGTCGGTGTGGCCCTCGATGATGAGCGAGAACTCGCCGTAGTTCTTCGCGGTCTCGGCGATCTGGTCGAACATCGACACGTGCGCGGGGTCGATGGTGACCCCCGTGGCGGAGAACGCCTCGACGATCGTGATCTGCACGCCGCCCTCGACGATCGACCGCTCGGCCCCGCTCACCACGGCGAGCGCGTCGAACAGCGCCTTGGCGCGGTTGATCTTGGCCTGGTCGGATGCGGTGCTGTTGAACTTGGGCTCGGCCTCGCTGAGCGCCGCGTCGGCGCTGGCCTTGGCCTCGATCGCGAGGTTCGTCGCATCCTTGACCTTGTTCTTGCCGAGCGCCTCGCTGGCCGACTTGAGCTTGGCTTCGGCGGCGGCGAACGTGGCCTTGGCGTGGACGTCGGCGTCGACGGCCTGCGCGGCGCGCAGGGCCTCGAGCGCCTCGCCGATGCGCTCGCGTGCGGCGGCGACCTCGGCGTTGTCGGCGGCCACCTTGCCCTCGGCCGCAAGGATCGCGTCCATGCGCTCGAGCGTGGACTTGGCCAGCTTCTCGCGCTTCTGGGCCTCGGCGAGCTCCTTCTCGACCTGCAGGGTGTCCTTCTCGAGCTGCTTGCGCTCGGCATCGAGATCCTGCGCGTCGGAGCGCAGCGAAGCCGACTCCCACCACAGCCACGCGACGTGGCCGTAGTACTCCATGTCCTCGGCTTCCTTCTCGTCCTGAGCCTCGAGCGCCTTGGCGTCCCACGCCTCGGCGTTCTTGACCAGCTCGGGGAAGCGGAGCTTGACCTCTCCGCCGTCCTTGGTGGCGTGCTCCTCCGCGTACTCGTTCATCTCGGTGGTGGGCTTGACGCCCGCACAGCCGAACGCGAGCAGGAGACCGATGAGGATGTGTTGGCGCTTCACTTGCCACCTCCGAGCTTGCTCGAGAGATCCGACTGCTTCTTCTCGAGCTCGTCGGCTGCGGCCTTGGTCTTGGCGAGCTTGGACTTGACCTCGTTCATCTTGGTCTTCTGCTCGGCGAGCTTGGCCTGGGACTCCGCGTGGACGATTCTGGCGGCCACGAGCTCGAGCGTGGCCTCGAGCTCGTCGAGCGTGCGTACGAGCGCGTCGCGATCGCCACGTTTCTCGGTGAGCGTGCGGGCCTTGTCCCGCAGCGCCTCGGCCGCGCCGAGCTCGCTGGTTGCGGCGTGGCGGGTGTCGGCCACTTCCTGTTCCTTGAGCTTCACGGTGTAGGCCGAAAGCCTGGCTTCTCCGTCGTCCTTCTCGTCGCCGATCGCGGGGCCAGCGAGGCCCGCCACGATCGCGATTGCAAGCACGGAGAGAGTGGGGCGCGAACGGGCCCGTTCGTAGAGTGTGCGCATCGGATCCTCCTCGTCGCGCCCCGCTCGAGCGGGATCAGCGACGGGCAGGAGTCTACGGTGCGATCACGCGTGGATGAAGCCCAAGCCAGAAGTCTCGTGCGACAGGCCCCCACGCGGGGCCGCGATCCCCCGCCGATCGTGTGAGCACGGGTGACAGCCCGGCGGCTCGCGGCCCGGAGACGGACGGCTTCGCCCAGCAGATCTGATCGTTGGGACAGTGGCCGGCTCGGCGAGCCGCGACCGGCCGAAGAGCTTGGCGAGCATTTCAGGTGAGGGGGATTGCGAGACCGGCAGCGTGCTATCGCAGCGCGGGCGTGCCTGGGCGGCGGGGCCGGGCCCGCCGGCGTAGCGGGGCGACGAGCAGCAGGAGCGGGAGGCACGAGGGCTCGGCGGCGAAGCGGCAGCGACAGCCGGCGTCGCCGGGGGTCGTGGTCGGGGCGGGAGTGATGGACGGCGTGCCGGTCCGGGCGTCGGTGCCTCGCCTCGGGGACGCGGGCTTGGTGGTGCAGCTCGAGGCGTCGGGTGGGTGATCGCGGCGCCACTGATCGTAGGCCGAGCGCAGCCGTGCCACGGGCGGCGCGCCGCCGCTCGGCTGCGAGGGGATCCGCAGGTCGAGCGTGGGGGCCTCGGGGTCGTCGCCCGGGGTGGCCACGCGCAAGGCCGCGGCGAGGGCCGCTTGCTCGTCGCTGCAGCGGCCGTCGCCACCCTGGGTCGCGCCGGCCTCGAGCGCGAGCATCAAGCGATCGGCCAGCGTCCACGGGCACTCGGCGGGCGGGGCCTCGAAGGCTGCGAGCGCATGCTCGACCACGGCGGGGCCGCGCAGGATGTTGCCCTGCACGGTGACGCCGTGGCCCTGCCGGTGGCCGGCCCAAGGCTCCGTGCCTGCGCCGGTGAACGCCGCAGTGCGGAGATCCAGCGTGACCACGCCGTACTGCCGCGTGGTGGATCGGGGATCGCCGGCCACTGCTGCGTCGATGACCTGTTGCGGTGTTGCACCACCTTGCAGCAGAGCGAGCGCCTGGTCACGCAGCGACTGGTCGTAGAGCGCCTGCGCGGCGAGGGCTCCGTGCCCCGGGGCGAGGCCTGCCACGTACGGGAGGAGCGTGCTGCCGTACGGCGCTTCCACGCACGAGGCCACGGCCACGCCCACCTCTCGCGTGCGCGGGTCGACCGCGACGATCGACCAGGTGGCTCCGGCGGCGGTGGGCCAGAGCGCGAGCCCCAGCGCCGTCACGAGCCAGGTGCTCGCACGCGGCACGGGGTCACCGTATCAGAACCACATTTGGTAGCCGAGGCCGATCTCGAGCACGAGATCGAATGGGTTGGCGTCGGGCGGTGCATCGGGCACGGCGGGGTCGGGGTGGGCCACCACCTGCTTGCGCGAGAAGAACTTGGTGGCGTGTACGCCCACCACCACGCCTTGGTTCCTGCGGATCGGCACTGATATTTGACCGCCGCCGCGGAGCATGGCGGTGACGTCGGTGATCTGCTGCTCCTGGCTCGGCAGCGCGCCGAGCGGACGTATGAGGCTGGAGATGCCGAGGCCCACGGCGGCTCCGCCCTCGATCAGGATCGGGCCCGCGACGAGCTGCACCGACGGACCGAGCGAGAAGTCGGTGTGCCCCAGCGCGGCGTAGCGGCGGACCGGCCGCGGGCCGGAGCCCGAGCCGTCGTCGTAGGTGACGTCCATGCGATCGAGGACGCGCGTGTGGCCGAGGTGCGACTGCCCGCCGAAGCGCAGCCGGCCGAGGTGCAGCGCGTAGACCCGGAATTGCAGCTCGGCCCCGAAGCCGGCGGGCTGGAGCACGCGGCGGCCGTCGCCGAGGAGCACCGCGGCACGGGGGACGGCGGCGATGCCCCACACGGGCCCGCGATCGCGGGTGAGCACCGTGTTGCCGCGCGGCGCCTCGCCCTCCGCGGCCGGGGGGGCCGCGAGCGCGAGCAGGCCGGCGGTGAGGGCCAAGGCGAGCATGGGTGGAAGCTAGCAGCCGGGACCAGCGAGCACGAGCGGGGAGGGACGGCCCCCGTGACCCTTTGCGGGCGGGCGCCGAGTTTGCTGAGATTCCAGGCGATGTCCGACTCGACGAACCATCCGCTCGCGCGGCGCACCTTCGTGGGGGGCGGCCTCGGCCTCGTGCTCGCGGGCTGTGCCGGCTCCGCCGAGAAGTGGGAGGCCAAGCCGGTCTCGGTAGGCGAAGAAGGGCTCGTGGAGCTCGAGCTCAAGGAGTACCCCGAGCTCATCACCCCCGGTGGCATGGTGGCGCTGCAGCCCGCGACGCTCCGCAAGCCCGTGCTGGTGCAGCGCCTCGAAGGCGACGGAGTGCGCGTGCTGTCGCTGCGCTGCACGCACCTCGGCTGCACGGTGCGCTGGGACAACGAGGCGCAGGAGCTGCGGTGCCCGTGCCACGGCTCGCGGTTCGATGATCGGGGGACGCCGACCAAGGGGCCCGCGAAGCAAGGGCTGGCGCTCTACGACGGTCAGCTCGAGGGGAGCGTGCTGCGGTTCTGGGTGAAGGGAGAGTGAGCGCCGCGGGGGTCGTCGCGTCACCGGTGTCGCTGCGGGAGGCCACCCGCGTGTGGATCGAGGTGGCGCTCGAGAGCTTCGGTGGGCCTGCCGGTCAGATCGCGGTGATGCACCGGATCCTCGTGGAGGAGCGGCGCTGGATCGGCGAGCGGCGGTTCCTCCACGCCCTCAACTACTGCATGTTGCTGCCGGGGCCGGAGGCGCAGCAGCTGGCGACCTACGTCGGATGGCTCCTGCACGGGTATCGCGGCGGGCTCATCGCGGGCGGCTTGTTCGTGCTGCCGGGCTTCTTGACGATCTTGGCGCTGAGCCTGCTCTACACGGCCTTCGCCGACACGACGTGGCTCGTGGGGCTATTGGTGGGGCTCAAGGCGGCCGTGCTCGCGGTCGTGATCCAGGCGGTGGTGAAGATCGGCAAGCGCGTGCTCCACAACCGGGTGATGGTGAGCATCGCGATCATGGCATTCGTGGCGCTCTATGCATACGCCGTGCCGTTTCCAGTGGTGGTGGTGGGAGCAGGCGTCTTCGGGCTCGTGTGCGCGGGACTGTGGCCCGGGACGTTCGCGGTCCTCGGTGGGCACGGGACGAGCCAGATCGACGAAGGCTTGGTGGAGAGCCGCCCTTCGGTGGTGCCGTCGCTCGGGCGAGCCCTCCGCGTCACCGCCGTGTGCGTGGGGCTGTGGCTGCTTCCGTTCGCGATCATCGTGCCGACGCTCGGGATCGATCACGTGCTGGTCGAGGAGGGCGTGTTCTTCAGCAAGGCGGCGATGGTCACGTTCGGCGGTGCGTACTCGGTGCTCTCGTACATCGCACAGCAGGCGGTGGAGACCCACGGCTGGCTGCGCCCGGGCGAGATGCTCGACGGCCTCGCGATGGCCGAGACCACGCCGGGGCCGCTCATCCAGGTGGTGCAGTTCGTGGGATACATGGGCGCGTTTCGCAATCCGGGCGGGCTCGATCCGTGGGTCGCCGCCGTGCTGGGATCGGTGGTCACGACCTGGGTGACGTTCGTCCCGTGCTTCCTCTGGATCTTCCTCGGTGCGCCGTACATCGAGGCGCTGCAGGGCAATCGACGGCTGTCGGGCGCGTTGTCGGCGATCACTGCGGCGGTGGTGGGAGTGATCTGCAACCTGGCGCTGTGGCTCGGGCTGCACGTCGTGTTCGGGCGGGTGCAGGAGGTGGAGGCTCTCGGTGGCGCGTGGGCGGTGCCCGAGCTGGCGACGCTCGACGTGCTGATCATGGCCCTCGCGTTGGGCTCGGCCGTTGCGCTGCTTCGGTTCAAGACCGGGATGATCCGAACGCTCCTCGTCTGTGCAGGCATCGGGTTGGTGGCGAGGCTCGTGCTGGGGTGAAGCGCCGGCGCGGTGGGCTCGGAATGGCGTACCGCGGGCCGTCCTCGTTTCGGTGGAGCTCGTGGGCCGAGTGCGGGACGATGGCTCATGTCGCTCTCCCCCGTGCGCCGCATTCCTGCCCTCCTCGGCCTCTCGCTCGCCTGTGGGCCGGTGGTCGGCCTCGATGATGCGTCTTCCAGCGCGTCGTCAGAGACCGGCGCAGGTGCTTCGACCAGCTCGGGCGTCTCGGTGGATTCGACCGTCTCGACCACCTCGAGCGGTTCGACGGCCTCGACGGGCTCGACCGCCTCGACCACCTCGACCATCGACCCCGATGGTGTGCTCGACTTCGACGACGACTTCTTCACGGTCGACGCCCCTCCGACGAAGTGCGGCGTGATCGGCCCCGAAGGGCTGCCCGGCGCGAACCTGCCCTACCTCTGGTTCACCGATTCGGCGGCCGGGACGGTCTCCAAGCTGCACACCGCGACGTTGGTGGTCGAGGGCACGTATGCCACGGGACCCGTGCCCGGCGATCCGGCGGAAACGAGCGTCTCGTTGTCGGGGCGCGCCGCGGTGGCCAACCGCACGAGCGGCGTGGCGGTGTTCCACGGCGACCTCGACTACTGCCCGAATCCAGCGGCGACCTCCACGGGACCGACCGACGTGCTGCCGTTCGGTGAGGATGGGTGCCTGCTCTGGTACACCCCGCTCGCGCTCTCCTACCAGCAGCCTTTGGCGTGGGCCCCGGGATTTTTCGACCGCGTCGCCTGCGAGTGGGAGGACGAGCTGCTGTGGACCGCCGGCGTCGTCGATGGCGACTCGGACTACGTCGTCGTCGATGTGCTCGACGGCGAGACGGGCGTGATCCTCGACGAGATCTCGATCGAAGGCTTCGATCTGATCGGCGTTGGCACCCACCTCGGCGTTGCGGATGGCGAGGGCAACTTCTGGTTCGCCCCGATCGGTCCGGGCATGCTCACGCGCGTGGACGCGCAGACGTTCGACGTGGAATCGTGGTCCATGCCGGTGCCCTCGGTGGGGCTGGCGGTCGACCCGCTGTCGACCGTATGGGTCTGCGGCGAGGAGGGGTTGGCGCGGTTCGACACCGCCACGGAGAGCTTCTCGATCCCCGACCTCCCGTATCCCGGGCCGGCGGAAGGCTGTGCCTCCGATGGCGAGAATCTATGGTTCGGTGGCAACGACATGCTGCGCTTCGTGTCGCTCGCGAACCCGAGCATGGGCGGACAGATCTCGAAGGTCGGCTCGCTCCACGGGGTGGCGATCGACTTCGATGGCTACATCTGGGCGGCGAGCGACTCGAGCCTGTTGCGCCTCGATGCCAGTCTCGCCACCATCGACACGGTGCCGGGGATCGCGACGATCACGATGTCCGACATGACCGGCTACCAGCTCGCGCATGTCACGATCTGAGCGAGGCTCACGGCGCGAGCCGGGCCACGTAGGCATCCCGCCCGTCCACACCGAGATCCACGCCCCCCGCCACCCACACCCGCCGCCCCGGGCCAATGGCCACTGCGCGTCCGACCTGGTTGGTGCCGGGGTAGCCCTCGATCGTCGTCACCCAGCGCTGAATGCCGTCGGGGTCGAGCTTGCGGACCAGCAGCTGGGTCGAATCGCCCACGCGGTGCTGCCCGGTGACCACGATGTCGCCGGTGTCGTCCACCGCCACGCCGAACGCTCGCGCGCCCTCGAGCGTGTCGCCATCCCACGTCTGGGTCCACAGCGGAGTGCCGGCAGGGTCGTACTTGCGGAGCCACAGTCGCCACGGGATCACCGGGTCGAGCTCGTAGCCGGCCACGATCACGTTGCCGTCGCCGTCGAAGGCGACCGCCGTCGCCTCGTCGTCGAGCATGTTGGCGTTGGCGTAGGTCGCGGTCCACTGCATGCCACCGTTGGTGTCATAGACGCGGATCCACATGTCGGTGCCCTGCCCGGACACGGTCTCGAAGCCCACCACCGCCACTCGGCCGCTGCCGTCGGTGGCCACGGCGCGGGCGGAATCGGTGGAGGCCGCGGCCCCGCCGTAGCCGGCGGTCCACACCACGGAGCCGCCTGCGGTGTATTCCCGGATCCAGCCGTCGGCCTGGGGCGCGAGCGGGTCGCCCACGCTCTCGTTGCCGACCACGATCACGTTGCCTCCGGGATCGACCGCCACGCCCTGGCCCACGTTCGAACCGGAGAGCGCGTCGTTGTAGCCGACCTCCAGGCCGGCGGTGCCGTCGACCGTGAAGCCGCGCAGCCAGATGTCGTGGCTCTGGCCGACCACCACGCGGTAGCCGGCCACGTAGAGGGTTCCGCCGTGCAAGGCCGCCGCCCGTGCGCCGTCGTTGCCGGCGGCGCTGTCGTAGCTCCGCGTCCACCCGAGCGCGTCGTCGTCGTACTGCCGCACCCAGAAGTCGAGGTCGAGGGCGCCCCACATCTCGCCGACCACGTAGGCGCGGCCCTCGGCGTCGACCACGATTCCGAACGCCTCCTCGCCCTCGTCCGCGCCGCCGGCCTGGGAGTGGGACCACAGCACCGAGCCGGAGATCGTGCAGTCGACGTTGCAGCCGTCGCTGTCGACGTCGTTGCCGTCGTCGCAGGCCTCGCCCTCGTCGAGCATGCCGTCGCCGCAGCTCGCCGGGGTCTCGCCGGTGGTCGGGTTGCCGGTGGTCGGGTCGTCGGTGGTCGGATCGTCGAGCGAGTCCGGAGACGACGAGCCGGTGGTCGTGGTGTCCGGCTCGGCGCTCGTGGAGCCTTCGCCCGTGCTCGGGCCGGCGGTGACGGTGACCGCGGTGGTGCCGTCGCCGCTGCCGTCGTCGCCCCCGCACGCGACGAGGCAGAGCCCGAGCCCCAGCGCGAACCCCCATCTCGTCGAATTCTCCCGCGCGCTCATGATCGCGCCGATTGTCGCACGACAAAGCGCTTGCGGTGCCTCGGGGGGTCACCTATCGTGGCGATCCCGCACCACTGTGTCCACCATCGGTTCCCACTGGATCCTCGAGATGTACGATTGCCCGCCCGAGGTCATCGACGACCTCGAGCACGTGCGGGTGGCCCTGCGCGAGGCGGTGAAGGCCGCGAGCTCCACCTTGCTGCACGAGACCGCCCACGCGTTCGAGCCGCAGGGGGTGACGGCGCTGGGGCTGCTCGCCGAGTCGCACATCTCGGTGCACACCTGGCCCGAGCTCGGCTACGCCGCGGCCGACGTGTTCACCTGTGGCGAGCATGCGACGCCGCGGGCCGCCTGTGAGCACCTCGCAGCCGCGCTGCGGGCCGGTCGCTTCGAGCTGCACCACATCGAGCGAGGGGCTGCTGCCCCGGCCGAGCGCCCGCTCCGCCGTCCCGAGCCGCTGGTGGCCGCCACCGAGGATCCGGGCCCGGGCCAGCGCGACGCAGGCTAGCTCTTCGGGGCGAGCACGAGCTCGACCTCGACCGGTCGCGTGCCCACGCGGACTTCCTTCGTCACCGGGGTCCGACCCGGGGCCTCTGCACGCACGGTGTACTTGCCGGCCTCGACCAGCAGCCGATCGAAGCGCCCGTCGCGGGGCCGCGAGGTCCAGCGCTCGCCGGCGCGCAGCTCGATCGCATCGATGGTGACCTCGGCCGACAGCGGAACCCCGGACTCGTCGCGCACGTGACCGGAGATCCGCGGGCCCCGGGCCACGCGCTCGAGCAGCGCCTGCCACACGGGACGCGTGGCAGTGACGGCCTCGGTGCGGATCGGCAGCGCGGGGTTGTGGTAGGCGCCCTCGAGCAAGAGCGCCACCGTGCCGTGCGTGAACATGTGCCAGTCCTGGTCGCTGCCGGCGACCGAGCCGCTCTCCGACACGCGGTAGGGCTTGCCGGCCCGCTGCGCGGGAGCGGCCGCAGCCAGCTCCTCGGCGATCACCCACGCGGGATTGGGGCGCGGCTCGAGCGTGGTGGCGAGGTTGTACGGCACGTAGAACACGCGGCCGATCGTGTGGAACGAGATCGACGCGGCGAACCGGTGCTCGTCGGCCAGCGCCATGATCGCGCGCGTCTCGGGCTCGGAGCCCGCGCTCGGGCCCCGGTAGTAGTGGCTGGTGAACCCGGGATCGCTACCATCGCCACCCCAGCCGTAGGGGTAGTTGCGCGACAGGTCCACGCCCTCGAACGGATCGAGCGTGCCGTCACCGTCGGCATCGCGGCCGTTCTTGCGCAGCACCCACTTCGAGGTGCCGATGAACGCCGCATTGCCGTCGGGGTTGACCATGGGCACGCACCAGATCTCGAGCCCGTCGACCCAGCGGGTGACGCTGCCGTCGCGGTGGTAGCCCTCGAGCAGGCCCTGCACCACGTCGAGCGCGAATTCGGTGCTGAGCAGCTCGCTGGCGTGGTGCATCGCGTTGAACAGCACCGCGGGCTCGTCCTCGGCCTCCGTGGGGTGGTCGGAGATCTTGAGGCCCCAGATCGGTCGCCCCTGGTGGGTGCGGCCGAGCTCCACGAGCGTGCTGATCTCGGGGTAGCGCTCGTGGTACGCGCGCAAGAGCTCCTCGAGCATGCGCGGGTCCTTGTAGCTCTCGTCGGTGCGGAAGCCCCGCTCGGTGCGCGTGGGCGGCTTGCCCTTGCGCGCGCGGTAGGCCGCGTCGAGCAGCCCCCAGCCCACGGTGCCCTCGATGCTCGCGATCTCCACGTCGGTGCGGCGCAGCCGCTCGGCCTCGACGGTCGATAGCTCGAGCACCGCCTGTCGCTCACCGGCGTCGGTGACGTGCTCGCCCGCGACGCGGCGGCGCAGGGCCGCGGGCAGCCGCTCGAGCTCGCTCGCAGGTAGGAACGCGTAACGCTCGGGTCCGAACGGTGTCACGTCGTTGCGCGGGCCCGGCCCGTAGAGCTGCCCGTGGCGTACGCGCTGGCCCACGCCGCTCTTGGCCGCGCGCGCGACGTCCATCACCGAGAGCAGCGTCAGCCCGCTGCCCTTGGCCTTGGCGTGCACCCGCAGGCCCACGCGGCCGTCGGCGTAGGTGGTGTCGTGGGCGGTGAGAGTGGCGAGCAGCGCAAGCTCGTCGCCCGAGTACACGGTGGCTACGATCTGAGGGCCCACGAGGTGCACCACCACCTCGAGCGTGCTCGGCATGCTCTTGATGGTGACGTCGTCGCCGAGCTCCTGGGCCACGCCGCGATCCCACCGCAGGAGCCGCACCTTGTTCTTGAGCACCGCGACCTCGTAGCCGCAGGTGTAGTCCCAGCTCTTGCCGACGTGGCCGCGGAACACCAGGCCCACGTCGGCGCGCTTGCCCGGCTCGAGGCGGAAGCGCACGAGCCCGTCGCCGACGTCGCCGACGGGGCCCTTGGCGAGCCAGAACGCGTTGGTCTCGGTGGTGGCCTCGGCGCGGCGCAGCACGCCATCGACGGTCTCGAACGTCCCGAGCGCCTCGCCCTTGCCGGTGACCGCCGCATCGCCGGGGCGCACCCGCCCGAGCACGAGCTCCTCGCGCTTGGCGTCGAAGTCGGGGAACGCCGCGGCAGGGGTGGCCGAGAAGAGGCTCGCCGCGAGCGCAAACGCCAGCGTGCGAAGGAGCAGGCGCATCACGGTCAGGATGCCATGTTTCGCGGAGCGCCGCCTGGCGCCGGAATTTCGCCGGTGGATCGGCGCGATTGCTATCCTGGGCCGTGGTGGAGCGCAGCCGCTGGCCAGCGAGCGCCGTGCTGGGCACGACGCTGCTCGGGGCGCCCGCGTGCTGCGTGTGTGCCTCGACCCCGGTCCGCACGCCGAGCGGGCCCAGGCGCCTCGGGGAGCTGGAGCTCGGCGACGAGGTACTGTCGCTCGACATCGAGTCGGGCGAGCTGGTCCCCGCGCGGATCGTGGGCCTCCGTACCGCACGGCGCGAGTGCCTGCGGATCCACTGCGTCGGCGGCGAGCTGGTGTGCACGCCCGATCATCCGATCTACTCCCCCGAGTCCGGCGAGTACGAGCCGGCCTCGCGCTGGGCCGACGGCGTGCGCCGGTCGGCGCTGTGCGTCGCCGAGCGGGCCGTGATCGAAGCCGTCGTTCGGGTGGAGGCGTTCGTGGGGGTGCGCGAGGTGGTCGACCTCACCGTGGACGCTCCGATGCACAACTTCGTCGCTGGCGGGCTCTTGGTCCACAACAAGAGCTACATCACGATGATCTACGGCTACGCCGAAGGTCCTTCGTTCCTGCTCGAGCCCGACGACCTGCTCAAGGAGTTCCAGATCCGCGCGTGCGTGGAGGGCAAGAACCCGAGCGCGGAGAAGGACGGATCGTATCTCGACGTCTTCATCTCCACCTTGAACGAGCCCAGGTCGACCATGGGCCAGATGTGGTTCGCCGTGTACTTCACGAAGGAGGGCGAGGATGCGACGAGCTTTGCCGACTACCCGAGTGATTCCGATCCCTCCTTGCTCCGCGTAGAGCCCTTGTCGGACGCCTGTCTGTCGCCGCTGTCGATCGCATTCGAGCGCCTCGACGATCTGCCCGACGGCGCGATCAGCTTTACGTGGGGGGTGTCGGGTAAGACCGAGCCGCCTCCCGGGAAGGATCTCGACGATGTCATGGTCATGGACATCACCGAGAAGTAGTCGCGCCGTGCGACTCGGGCTCGGGCTCGCGCTGGCCGGTGGCCTCGGGGGTTGCCATTTCAACGAGTGCGAGGAGCATCGTCGCGCGCTGGACTTCGAGCCGCAGGGCCCGGGGACGGCCGCCGTGCACGTACACGGGTCCACGCCGTCGCACTACCAGTCCGCGGACGCGCGCTGGCTCGGTACCGCGACCAACCATGGCGCCGAGCCCTGCCGGCTGGGGATCTACGACCACGCGGCCGAGCCGGATGCGGAGGCGGTGCCCGTGCTCGAGCGGAACGTGGTCGCGCCCACCACCACGGCCGACGGCGGCAAGCTCGTGTTCGAGGCGCTGCTGCCCGGTGCACGCGACGGGATGGTATTCGTCAGGAACATCAACGATGACCCGTTCGAGGACGAATTCGCGTGGGGGATCGATTTCGAGCCCGATGGCGACGATGAGCACATCGACGCATGGCTCACGATCGCCACTTGTGATGCGCCCGAGCTCATCGTGAGCCTCGATGTGATCGGGGAGATCTGCGTGGGCGCTCAACGACCCAAGGGGAACGTGACCATCGACCAGTGGTGGCCCGAGCCATGAGCGGCGCTCGGCCGCTCAGTCGCTCGGCAGCCCGAGCACCGTGAGCGCCTGATCGTCGCCGGGGATCCGGCCCTCGAGCAGCTTCCAGACGTTATCGTATGCCGGGTCCTGCAGGCGTTCGTGCAGCAGGCGCCCCCACTGCACGTTGTGGTGCCACTTGGTCTTCTGGCGCAGGCTGCCGCCACCGTCGGTGGTCTGCAGCACGAGCGATTCGGCATCGAACGGCAGCGCCAGCACGTTGCGGCGGTACGCTGGGGTGACCTCGCCACCCCACGCGGTGGGAGCGTTCGAGCTGTAGTAGATGCGCACTGGCACGCCGAGCTCGCTCGCCGCGGCGCCCATCGCCTGCATCGCGCCGTCCATCAAGAGGTCACCGGCCTTGATCGAGAGCCGGCGCTGCTCGTAGAGCGTGCGGATGTAGGCGTAGCTGTCGGCATCGCGCAGCCACCCGAAGCCCTCGCGGCGGCCCCGCTTGCGCTGCGCGACGAAGTAGGGGTGGAGCTCCTCGCGGGTGGCCAGGTAGCCCCAGCGCAGGCTCCGGAGCTGTGGGTCGCCGGCGAAGGCTTCGTCGAGGATCGCGAGCGCGCGCCGCTTGCCCGCGGGGGCGAACAGCGCCACGAGCTCCTCGGGTGTGGGCGAGGCGAGGATGAACGCGCGCAGCCGCAGGTGGTTCTGCACCACGCGCGGGTCGTAGTCCATCACCCAGGCCCAGCGCGAGCGCGCGGCGGCGATGTAGCTGTAGCTCTGGTCGCTGCCGATGCCCACGTAGGCGCCGCCGATGTTCTCGATGTACGAGGCCCACACGAAGCCTCGCGGCTCGTTGGTGGTGAGGTACGAGAACGGATCGCGGCACGTGGGCTCGGAGCGACCCCCGTCGAGCTGCGACGGGTGCCAGCTCGCGCGTACCTCGGCGCCGCAGATCTTCTTGGACTCGACGGGGTCGTCGGGCACGCGCTCGAAGATCGCGAGCTCCTCGGCGGTGGGCGGCTCGGGCAGGGCGAGCGCGGGACGAGGGGTGGCGAGGATCCGCGGGGGGAAGCGGGTGAGGAACGGCTGGCTGGTGGCGCAGCGAAAGGGCCCCGGGATCTCACTGGGGATGCGAGCTTGCTCGTCGGTGGTGGGCTTTCGCTTGCCCGCCCACGCGCAGTATGCCTCGTACCACTCGGGCATCAGGACCATCATGCGATCGTCAGCCGGATCGTTCGAAGGCACCTCATCACGCGGAGGCGAGCCGTGACGCCTCTTACAGCCGTAGGCCGCGTAGCATGCGTCGTAGTCCGCGAGCGTCACCCCGCGCTCGTCGATGTAGAATGTGGGCGCGATGCGATCGCCGTCGGCGGGGCCGCCCGCGATACAACGCATGCCCGCCGGCGGATCGATACAGGGGGCGAACGGCGACTCGAGCAGGATCGTGGAGTCCGGGCTCAAGGGTGCAACGAGGCGCTCGAGCTCGCTCATGGGGCGGGCGTCGGGGAGGTCGATCGCGAGCACGAGGTAGCCACCCGGCGGGAAATGGAGCAGCGGCACACCGGCGCGGGCATCCGAGACCGCGGCCGCGGCGGGATCGGGTGCCACGAGCACGCGAAGCCCTCGATCGGCGCTGGCCATCACCGCACGGACGTGGCTCAGCGGAGCCTCGGGTGCGAGCACCACCACGAGTGGTCGGGTGCGCGCGTCGTCACCGTCCAGTGCCTTCTGCAGCTCGGGCAGCACCCGCGTGGGCAGCAGCTCTTCGTCGAGCACGCCGGGCGCGGTCGCGGGCCGCAGGTGCGCCACCGTGGCGTCGCCGACCTGCACGCGGTCGCCCACGACCCGCACGACCGTGAAGGGGACCGTCTCGGTCGACGATGCATCGGCAGCGGATCCGGGCCCGCCGGCCTCGGCCTCCGCTTCGGGCAACGGGGCCAGCGTGGCCGCGTCGCGGCACGACCCCGCCGGCAGGCTCACGAGCACGAGGGCGGCCAGCAGGGTGGGGCGGGGCATCGCGGAACCCCGCTTTCTTTACCGTTCACGCCCGGGCAACGCCAATTCCGGGCTGCGCGGCCTCGTGGGGCCCCCAATCCCCGGTAGGATCCACCCTATGCGGGCCGCGATCTTCGAGGTCATGGTGTTGGTCGCCGCGTGCGGGCAGACCCCCTCCGGCGATTCCGTGCCCTCGACGATGGAACGCCCGAGGCTCGGATCCGAGCACACGCTCTGCAATCGCGACGACGATTGCCACCTGTGGAGCGCCGACTACTCCGCGGCGGGCTGCTGCCCCGCGGCGTGCGACGGCGAGGTCGAGAATGCGGTCGCGATCAACCGCGACGCGCTCTCCATGCTGGATCGACACTGCTACGAGAAGGTCGTCCCCCGCTGCGACCGTAGCGACGCCAAGATCGACTGCGGAAAACAGCCACGGGTCGCGGTATGCGTGGACGGCACCTGCCGCGTACGCGAGCGTGCCGCACCGTGACGGCCGTGCGCCGTCACTCCGCCCAGATCACCACTGCCGCCAGCAGCACGAACCACAGCGGCACGTACGGCGCCACGAGCCTCCGATACCCCCGCCGCACCCCGCCGAGGTGGACGCTGGCCCAGTCGTTGCCCGTGAACACGGGCGCCTGCGCGTGAGCGCGGAGCTGACGGACATACGGCGGCAGCCCGAGCAGCAAGCCCGCCAACAGCCCTCCCGCATGCCCCACGTTGGCGATGGGCCCAAAACCGCCCGTGGCGCATGCCACGAACCAGAGCATGATGAGCAGCGAGTCACGGTCGTCGAGCACGTACGTGTGCCGCCGGTCGTAGCGCGCATGCATCCACACGAAGCCGAACGCGCCGTAGACCACTCCCGACATCCCGCCGAAGCTCGGCCCGGTCATCCAGTATTGCCCGAGCGAGCCCGGCACCTCCGATAGAATCACTACCGCCAGCATCACCGCGCTGCCGTGCTGCTGTTCGATCTGTCGGCCCAGTCGCCACAGCCACAGCATGTTGAACCCGAGGTGGAACACCCCGAAGTGGATCAACATCGGTGTCACGAGCCGCCACACCTCGCCCTCGCGCACGTGGCCGAGGAACCGGTACGAGGTCCACGGCTCGATGCTGAGGTTCTGGATCGTCATCGTGGTCGGGTCGCCGAAGTCGCTCGCCATGCCCACGAGCACCGAGGCGATCATCAGCCCCACCGTCACCGGTCCGAAGCCGGACTCGGCCGGCGTGTACCAGCGCTGCCGTGGATCGATGGCGCGCTGCTCGACCAGCTCGTGCTCGCGCCGCTGCTGCTGCCGGAGCTTCGCCGCATCGCGCCGCACCGCCTCGGTCGTACCGCCTGCGCGCCACTCGACCAGTAGCCCCCGCGCGACCTCGACCCGGTCGTGGTCGATGATCCACACCTCCCACGGCCCCTCCCCGCGAACGCTGGTCTCGATCCCGTGGACCAGCAGGTGGTCGGCGAGGGCCTTGGCGCTCGCTTCTTCGGCGCAGTCGGTGAGCTGCAACATCGGCCCGAGCGCGAGCCTAGCAGGCATCACCGGGTGCGCACTTCCACAGGACGTCGTAAGCTCTCCCATCATGCCCAACCACCCTGCCGGCTCCGAGGCCATGTTCTGGGCGGGCGTCGAGCACGCTGGGAGGTTCTTCATGGGTGATGCCGACGTCAACCACGCGCTGCGCAAGCTGGTCGCGGCGCTCCTCGAGGTGAACGTACCCTATGCCATCGTGGGCGCGATGGCGCTCAACGAGTACGGGTATCGCCGCGTAACGACGGATGTGGACGTGCTGCTCACCGCCGAGGGCCTGGCCACGTTCAAGGAACACTGGCTCGGACGCGGCTACGTCGAGAAGTTCCCCGGTAGCAAGGGCCTACGCGACACCGAGAACAACGTCGCAATCGATGTGCTCCTCGCGGGCGAATACCCTGGCGACGGCAAGCCCAAGCCGGTTCGCTTCCCCGACCCGGCACAGGTGGCAGTGCCCGGGCAGACGGGAGCCTTCGTGCCGCTGCCTCGCCTGCTCGAGCTCAAGCTCGCCTCGGGTATGTCGGCACCGCACCGCCTCAAGGATCTCGCCGATGTGCTCGAGCTCGTCCGGGCCACCCGGTGTCCTCGAGAGGTCGGTGACGAGCTCGATGAATCGGTCCGGGGCAAGTTCCATGAGCTGTGGGACGCGGCCCAAGCGGTCGACCCGGAGTAGCCGAGCTCATCATTGCTCAGCACCCGACCACGCGGATCGTCTTCCCTGGTCCGCCCGATCGCGGTCTCACAGATCCTTCGCAATCCTATTGTTGCACCGCTTCTCGTACGGCGCACACTTGAACCGCACATGCATGTGATGCGTGTGCCCCGGCGCGTGCATCACGATGCCGTGGCCGCTGCCCTCGCCGCGCGGCCACTGGATCGCGTGGTCGAGCTCTTCGTCGCTCACGCCGAGGAACTTGGCGGCGTTGTACACGTTGGGCTGGATCGAGTGCGTGAGGAAGATGTCCTGCACGGTACCGGTGTTGATGAGCGCCCGAATCAGGCCCCACGCGGCAAACCAGTCGACCTCCTCGGGGTTGGGCCGGCGGCCGAACTTCTGGTCGCCCTCCTCGGTGAGGTACTTGGCCTTGAACACGCCGCGGAGCGTCGGTAGCCAGATGTCGATGTCGCGCCCCGCCTGGTGCGAGCGGTGCGGCGGGTAGAAGTCACCGCCGCGCACCTTGGAGATGTCGGCGAGCACCAGCGTGCCGTCGAAGTCCATGTCCTGGCGGAACTGCGCGACCGCCTTCTGCACGTTGGCGATGAGGTAGCCCGAGCCCCACATGATGTACGGGTAGCGCCGGATGTAGAGCACGTCGTTCTCGGGCAGCTGGATCCCGTCTTCGAGCGAGCCGGAGTTGGGCGAGCCGATCGACTGCGCGGTCATGGTCGGCACGTAGCTCGGGATCGGCGAGCGCGGCTCCTTGGGCTTGTACGGGTGGGGATCGATCCAGATCACGATCTCCTGCCCACGGCGCAGCTTCTCCATCTCGGGGTTGTACGCGCGCAGCTTGGTGGCCGAGACCCCGAAGCGCTTGGACAGGGAGTTCCACGACGTGTCCTCGGGCTCGAGCTCGTACTTGATGCGCTGCTGCGGCAGCGGTCGCTTGCTCGGCCGCTTGATCTTCACGACGGTGCCGGGGGGCAACAGCGCCTGATCCGGGTTGAGCAGGTTCCACTCGGCGATCTGGGCCACCGTCACGCCGTAGCGACGCGCGATGTCCTCGAGCGACTCCTCGGGGACGACCTCGTGGTCGATCTCCTCTTTGATCTTGACGCGCTCTTCGTCGGGCTCGGTTTGATCGGGCTGGGGCCCGTCGTCCTCAGCGGGTCCGTCGTCCTCATCAGGCCCGTCGTCTTCATCTTCATCGGGCCCGTCGTCGTCGGCCTTCGTGCCTTCGCTCGTGCCGCCCTCGGCCACCAGATCCTCGCCGCCACCCTCGGGCCACAACAGCACCGCGGAGGTGACGAGCCCGCCGAGCGCGATCACGCCCCCGAAGACGAGCAGCGCCCGCTTGGCCGCCAGGCGCTTGTTGGCGCCCACGCTGGCCTCGATGAGCTCGCGCTGCAGCGCGGTGATCTCGTCCTGTCGCTCGGGCGGGGTCTGCTTGAGCCACTTTTGCGCGCGGCGCAGCTCGTGCGGTCGCAAGGCCAGGTGATCGATGCGGCGGCCCTGGTCCCACAGCTCGGCATAGCGCTGCAGCCGGCCGTGCTCGTCACGCCACGCCCGATCCTCGCGCTGGATCAAGAGGCGCGAGCCCGCATCGGTCGGAGCGGACGGGCGCGGGCCTCCACTCGTGGGGGCCGTGGTCATGAGGTGCGCTCCCGCAACGCCGTCGGCCACCTGGAACAGGTACTGCCCCACGTAGATCCGGTCGTTCTCGCCGAGCGGGGGCGACTGGCTGACCGGCGCGTTGTTGACGAACGTACCGTTGGTCGAGCCGCGATCCACCACCGTGCAGCGAGCGCCAAGCACGAGGAATGCGCAGTGGTGCGAGGACACACCGCCACCATCGAGCACGAGCGCATTGTCGGGCGCACGGCCCACGCTCAGCTCGGGCCCCTGGAGGGGGACGATGCGAAGGCTGCCGTCGGGGGCGGTGACGCGGAGGCTCAGCATGGGCGGGGGGGCCCGAGTGGATGCAGCACGAGCGGGACGCTAGCGCGCGCTCCCGGGCCGCGCCCCTTGGGGCCGATCACATCTTGTACTCGTGCTTCTCGATCTGGAGCGGCTGCTTGGAGGCCACGAAGCGGGCACTGCTCTTGACCGCACTGGCCACGCACTTGCCCAGGGGACTGGTACGGCTGGGACCCGAGACGTTGGCGCTGACCACCGAGCCGCCGCTGTTGATCGTGGCCTCGACCTGGAGCTTCTGGCCGGGGAGCGCACCGTTCTTGCTGCCGCAGCTCTTGGCGGCCGCAGCCGCCTTGGCGAAGCCCTTGCTCAGATCCTTGGAGTCGCGGACGTCCTTGATCTTGGGTGGGTTCGGCTTGGGCTTGGGCCGCGTGGTCTTGGTCTCGGGGTTCGGATCCGGCACGGGGTCGGGCGTCCCCGCGGTGTCGGCGGGCTCCTCCCCACCGTCGTCGTCGTGGATCGTGAGCTCGCCGTCGTCGCCGTTCTCCGGCACCGGATCGGGGTCGGGTGGGACCTTGGTGTCGGTCGCATCGGGGACCTTGGTGTCGGGCACCTTGGTGTCGGGCACCTTGGTGTCGGGCACCTTGGTATCGGGCACCTTGGTATCGGGGTCCTTCTTCGCGACCACGGCCGGGGTCTCGGTTCCGCTCGTCTCCGGGACGGGCTCATCGAGGAGCAGCCAGGCCACGAGGCCACCGAGGCCAATGGCGGCCACGGCTCCACCGAGCGCCAGGATCAGCAAGCCCTTGCGCGACGACGGCTCCTCGTAGCCCTCGTAGTTGGGGTCGGATCCGATGGTCGGCCGCGTCTCCGACGGAGGCGGATTGGTGCCCAGACCCATCATGGGCGGGTTGCGAGTGATCGCAGCGCCGCCGGGGCCGGGCAGGACGTCCTGCCCCATGCCGTCCATCATCAGCGTGCCGCCCGAGGGGCCGCTGCTCCAGCCGGTCGGGCCCTGCACGCCGGGCTGGTTCATGAAGTCGGGCGGGCGGCTGTCGGCATCGAGCAAGAGCGTGCCGCCGCGGCCCTCGGGGGGCTGGCTGTGTGGCTGGCTGGCCTGCACGCTGGGCCCGAGCCATTGCGTGTGGCCGGGCGAGTCGTCGAGCGGCAGCGTGGCGCTCGTCGGCGGGGTGGTCATGGGGGCCGAGTAGGCGAGCCCTCCCATGCCGCCTGCGCGCAGCGTGCCGTCGGGGCCGAGCGCGAGCAGGGCCTCCTCGAACTCGCCCATGTTCTGGTAGCGATCGTCGCGCTTCTTGGACAGCGCCTTGACGACGATCGACTCGACCATCGGCGGGATGCCGGCGTCGGGTGCCATGGTGCTCGGCAGCGTGAGCGGCTCGGTGAGGTGCCGCGACAGCACGCGCATGAAGTTGTCGCCGTCGAACGGCACCACGCCCGTGAGCAGCTCGTACATCAGCACGGCCGTCGCGTAGATGTCGGTGCGCTGATCGGCGACCTCGCCGCAGGCCTGCTCGGGGGCCATGTACTTGGCCGTGCCGAACACCGCGCCGGTGCGGGTGAGGCCCTTGTCGCTCTCCGAGTCGGTGACCTTGGCGATGCCGAAGTCGAGCAGCTTGATGTGCTCGCGGCCGTCGTACTTGGTGACGACGAAGCAGTTGGCGGGCTTGAGATCGCGGTGGATGATGCCCTTGCCGTGCGCGGCCTTGAGCGCGCGCACGATCTGGAGCATGAAGTTCTGCACCCGCGGCCACGGCATGCGGCCGTCGGCCCGCAGTGCCCCCGAGAGATCGCGGCCCTCGAGGAACTCCATCGCGAAGAACACCGAGCCGCCCGGCACCGGTCCGAAGTCGACGATGTCCACGATGTTCTCGTGGTTGATCATCGAGGCTGCGCGCGCCTCTTGGAGGAAGCGATCGACGTGGGTCTGATCGCGACACAGCTCGGGGTGGAGGACCTTGAGCGCCACTTTCTTGCGCAAGGTCACGTGCTCGGCGAGGAAGACGCTGCCCATCCCGCCGTCGCCGATGACCTTCTGCACCTGATAGCGGTCGGCGAGGATCGTGCCGACGAGGTCCTGCGGTGAGGACCACATGCCCTCGGGTGCTCCGCCGTTTCCGGTCATGTCCAAGTGCTCATCCTTCTTTGGCGGCTCGTTCCAGGTCGGACGCCTTCGGCGTCCGATGGCCTTGGGGGTCCGAGCATACCGCAGTTGCACCGGCTGGGATCGATCGCATCGGCCCCGGCCCACGGTCGGTACGTTCGTCCAGCCGCGCTCGTCCGTTCGCGCCCCGGCGCCGGGCGCAACGAAAATCGGCCCACGGCGGCGCCGAAGGCCGCTTTGAGCGAGCGAGCCCTCGTGCTCGGTGCCCGGTGGTGCCGAAGGCCGCGCTCGCGCCCACGGCGAACGATCCCGGACACAGGGTGGGAGCCAACCTCACAGGTCGGAGGAGAATTCGATCGAGGCGCCGGCCAGCGCGGCGCTGATGGAGGCTTCGACCTCGATCTTGCCCTGCGCATCCGTTCGGACGTTCAGCGTCACCGCGCCGCGTGGGCTGCGGGGCAGGAAGTTGGTGCTGACCGCGGCGAGGCGAGCCGCCACCTCTTGCGCGGTGGCGTGCGGGGGCAGCTCGTCGCGTATGGCCCGGGTGAAGCGGGCGGCTCGGCCCGCGAGGATGCGCCCCGGGAGCTGCAGGTCGTCGCCGCTCGTCTGGCCGCCTGCGTACACGCTGGGCGCGGCGGCCAGGCGCAGCCGGTCGCTGCCACGCTCGCTGCCCAGCACCAGCACGCCGCGATCGGCGAGCGCCCGCTGCTGATCCACGTTGGCCAGCTGCCGGGTGGCGATGGTCTGGCCGCCATGGAATCCCCCCTGGAGGTCGTGCGACGCCGGGCTCACCAGCGCGCCCGCGCGGCCGAACACCTGGCCGGGGCCGCCGGTCTGGCCCACGCTCGCCGCGAGCATCGCAGCCACGCCCCACACCGGGCTGCCGAACACGATGCGCCGGGTGCCACCGGCCTCCTCGTTGGCCAGCACCACCGCGTTGGTGACGGCGCACAGCCACTGGCAGGCGCTCTGCCGGCGCAGCTCGGTCCAGGCCTCGGGCACGGGCGGCAGCTCGGCCCGGTCGTCGAGCAGCGTGCCGGTGGTCGCGTCGGGCACCTCCACGACGATCGGTACGAACGAGCGTGCGCCGAGCTCGGCAAGCGCCTGCAGCGTCGCGGGGGCCGCAATCGGCAGCGCCACGAACACCGCGTCGGGCCGATCCATGGGGTCCGCGTCGAGGCGGGGGCGCAGGCGCGCCAGCAACCCCTCGGCGTCGGTGTCGAGCAGGTCGATCGCGAGGCCGTCGGAGCCTGGGGCGTCGGAGATCACCATCCGCACGCCTCGCCAGCTCGTCTCGAGCGTGGCGATGGCGGGGGCGGCCATCACGTCGATCGCGGCGACCTCGACCGCCCGGCGCAAGAGCTCCACCACCCGCTTGGCCAGCGCTCGCTCGGTGGCCGGGCTGACCACGGGCGCCTTGCCGTCGCCCTTGCGCATCGCCCCGATGAACGCGTCGAGGCCCGACTTGGCGGCCGACGACGCGTCGTCGCGGGCGGCGGGAGCGACGTCGGCCTTGCCGAAGATCGCGTCGAGAGCCGAGCCGCTCTTGGCCGGTGGGCTGGCGGAGGCCGAAGCTTCGGCGGCGAGCGACGGCGGCGGGGCAGCGGGGGCCGGCGGGGGCGAGGCCTCGTCCCCGGGGCTCCCCTCGGGTTGGACGAGCTGCTGCGCCGCGCGCAGGAGCGGACCCTCGCCCACGCTCGACCGCAGCTTGCCCAGCACGGCGTCGAGCTTGGCGCCGCGCTCGAGCTCGTCGGCGAGCGCCGACACGCGACCGAGCGGCTCGACCTGCTTGATCACCTCGGCGAGGCGGAAGTCGCGGGGGCGCTGGAACTGGAGCTTGGCGCCGCGACCCGGGGCCGAGCCCAGGCCCGCGGGTGCGTCCACGGCGACCACCGGAGCGAGCTTCGACATCACCGCTCGGAACTGCTCCCCCGAGGCCGTCAAGAACCGGCCAGTGGCCGGCACGCTGAACGGCGCCGCGACGAGCCAGCGCAGGGGACGAGCTTGGCCAACGGCGTAGGACATTTCGGAAGCCACCTTATCCGTGCCCACGAACGCCTGACAAGCGGCGCGAGCCCGCGGGCGGAGCGGCCGCGCGCCAGCGCGCATGGGGGAGGTCGCCGCTGGCCCCGCCGGGACGAGCGGCCCGGTTGGCGCGTGGGCTTTCGGTCCACGAGACCGACGCGCGCGTGGCCTCGGGTTGGTATCGTGAGCAGGGGTGCAGCCGAAGGTGCGCGAACGGGCGTGGACGAGGAGGCAGGGCGATGGCGCTGCTCGATGAGGCCGCCGCCGAGCTTGCCGCCCTCGATCGCGTCCAGCTCGCGCGCAGCGAGCTCGGCAGCGCACCGGCGATCTCGCCCCCCGTGCACACGCTCGTGTGGCCGGCCGATCGGCTCACACCCGACACCGTCTCGCAGATCGGCATCGAGGCCTGGACCGCGCTGGCGCGCTACGGGCCCGATCCCTACAGCTTTGCCCAGGCGCTGGGGCTCTATGGCAGCCACGAGGAGCCGCCGCGTGCGTCGGCGCGGGCGATGCAAGCGCAGCGCTTCCGCGACGATCCGCAGGGCATGCGGCGGCAGGAGTTCGAGGCGTGGCTCCTCCTCGCCGTGCACGCGCGCGTGCACAAGCGGCTGCAGGCACGGCCGGTGGAAGACCTGCGCGTGGACTTCGAGGGCAGCTACGGCACGCGCGACGACGCCGAAGAGGATCGCCACGCGATCGCGGCCGCCGAGGCGGTGGCGCTCGCGACGGCCCGCGGCACCATGTCGCCGCGGGTGGGGCTCTGCATCAAGCCGCTGTCGCCCAAGTCCACGTTCCGCGCCGTACGGACGCTGGAGCTGTTCTTCGACACGCTCGCCGGCGCGGCCACGACGTTGCCGGGGGAGCTCGTGCTCACGCTGCCGCGGGTGTCGCTGCCCGAGCAGGTGTCCACCGCCGCGCGCTTGCTCGAGCTGCTCGAGGCGCGGCACCGCTGGGCACGCGGGCGCATCCTCATGGAGCTGGTGGTCGAGACCACGCCTGCGCTGTTCGACGAGGCCGGGCGCTGCACGCTGCCGCGGCTGGTGCGGGCCGCCGCCGGGCGCTGTGCCGGCGTGCACCTCGGCAGCGAGGATCTCGCGCAGGCCTGCGGCCTCGCCCCCGAGCAGGCCGACGGCCAGAGCCCGCTGGCCGACCTGGCGCGAGGGCTCCTGCGGCTCGCGCTCGGTGACGCCAACGTGACGCTGAGCGACGCGGTGACGGGGCCGGTGCCCGAGGGCCCGCACCCCGAGGGCTCGTCGCTCACCGCCAAGCAGCGCGCCGACAACCTTGCGGCCGTGCAGCGGGCATGGCGGCTCGGGTACCACCAGATCCTGCACGCGCTGCGTTCGGGCCTCTACCAGGGCTGGGACCGACACGGCGCCGAGCTGCCCGTGCGCTACGCGGCCAACTATCGCTTCTTCCTCGAGCGCTACGACGATGCGGCCTCGCAGCTCCGCGAGCTGCTCACCGCGGCCACCTCGGCGTCGGTGCCCAACCGCCACGGCGACGACGCGCGCCGTGGCCAGCGTCTGCTCGACTTCGTGCGTCGGGCCCATCGCTGTGGCGCGGTCGGCCGCGACGCGCTCGAGCTCGCGGGAGTGCTACCGCACGAGCTCGAGCAGTCCCACTTCGTGGCGCTGGTCGCCGAGCGCCGTGAGCGAGGGAGCGATTCGGGAGCCTCGGGGAGCGGACGGCGGGATCGGCCGTGAGGGGCTCCATCGGCCTCGATCCGTGGCCCGTGAGGCTTTCGAGCTCTGAAGCGTGAGCCCGTTCGCGGCGTCGACCGCGCGGGCGCTCGCGTCGTCCGCGGCGTCCGTCTATCGTTGGTCCCGTGACGGGGGGCATCGCGACGACCAGGGGAAGCGTGGGCGTGCTCGCGGCCTTCGTGCTCGCGCTCGCGGCCGGCGGCTGCCGGCAGCTCAACGAGTCGCACTGCGGCAACCAACAGGGCGACCTCACCTGCGAGCAGCGCGATCCGTCCGCGCCGATCTGCGACCGGTGCCAGGCCACCAACGACGGCTGTATCGCGGGCGAGCCCATGTGTGGCGAGGGCTCGAGCGGGCTCGTGCCCATCACGGCCACCACCACCGCCGGCGAGAGCTCGACCGCCGCGACCGATTCGGCCTCGACAGCCGCAACCGAAGTGGTCGACTCGAGCACCGGAGAGCCCAACCTCTGCGGCAATCGGGTGCTCGACGACGAGGAGGCCTGCGACGGCGATCTGTTCCCGCCAGAGACCCCGGACTGCGAAGCCATGATGCTCGGCACGGGGATGTACGTCTGCACTGAGAATTGCACGGTCATCAGCTACATGTCGTGCAAGGGCTATATGGAGGAATGCGGCAACGGCGAGGTTGGAGAAGAGGAGGAGTGTGACGGGACCAACTTCGCGAACATGACCTGCGGCAATTTCCCCAACCTCACCGGCGACGGGCTGGTGTGCAGCGACGACTGCATGTTCGACACGACCGGCTGCACGAGCTGCCGGGAGCATGGCCAATCGTGCGGCGAGGGCGACGCGTGCTGCAACGCCCCCGACGACACGTGCGCTGCTCTGAGCAAGAAGTGCTGCGCGGCCAACCTGGGGCTCTGCACCGACTAGGCATCTCGTCATGGTGACCGAGACCGACACGAGCCTCCCCGACGCCCGCATCCACGGGCGGGCCGTGACCGGCCTCGTCGACGAGCTCATCCCCCCGGGCACGATCATCGACGAGCGCTATCGCATCGACGACCTGCTCGGTGAGGGGGGCATGGGCGCGGTGTACTCGGCCGAGCACGTCAAGGTGGGCCGGCGCGTCGCGTTCAAGGTGCTGTCGGCGCAGTGGTGCGAGTCCGACAACGTGGTGCGGCGGTTTCGCGACGAGGCGCGGGCGGCCAGCGCCGCGGGTCACCCCAACATCGTCGAGGTGTTCGACGCGGGCGATCTCCCCGATGGCCGCCCGTACATCGTGATGGAGCACCTCGAGGGGCGCGAGCTCTCCGAGGTGATCGATCGCCACGGCGGCCTCGAGCTCGAGCGCGCGTGCCGGATCGTCCGCGACGTGGCGCGGGCGCTCGATGCCGCCCACGCGCGCGGCGTGATCCACCGCGACCTCAAGGGCGAGAACGTGATGCTGGTCGACCGCGGCGGCGAGGAGATGGTGAAGGTCCTCGACTTCGGCATCGCCGCCAACAACGCGCTCTCCGGCCCCCGCACGGTCCCGGGCCTGGTGATGGGCACGCCGGCCACCATGGCGCCCGAGCAGGTCAAGGGCAAGCCGCCCACGATCGCGTTCGACGTGTACTCGCTCGGCGTGCTCCTCCACTTCGCGGTGTCCGGCCGGCTCCCGTTCGACGACATGGACGGCCTCTCGGTGCTCGTCGCCAAGACGACCGGGCCGGCGCCCTCGGTCGCCATGCTGTGCGACGGCTTGCCGGCGGCGCTGGTGGAGCTGGTCGACTCGTGCCTGGCCCTCGAGCCCGGGCTGCGGCCCGCGACCGCGCGCGAGGTCGCGGATCGGCTGGGCGAGGTGCTCGAGGAGATCCGCGGCGGGTCACCCCGACGCGTGATGACGGAGCCCGCCACGCCCGGTGCCGTGCCGTTGAGCGAGGGCGAGCCGATGCGCATGCGCGTGGTCGTGCCGGTGGTGGTGCTCATGCTGCTGCTCTCGCTCGGAGTCGGCTGGCTGACGCTGCGCGAGCACCCGTCGGGCGAGGCCTCCGGCTCGGGTCGCGAGGGTGAGCTGGCCCCCGTCCTTCCGCGCGCCGAGCTGCATGCCGAAGCGGGGCCACCGCCGACCGTCCCCGCGGCCGAGAAGGCCGCGCCGTTGCCCACGCCCGTGCCGAGCGAGCCGTCGACCCCCGACCCAGCCTTGGCCCCCGAGCCTGGCGTCGGAGCGCCCGAGCCCGGCAAGGTCGGGCCGGCCTCGAGCACCAACACGCCCGCCGCCGACTCGTCGCTGTGCTGGCGCACCCGCAAGCAGGCCCAGCAGGCTCGCGAGGGCCATGACTGGTCGGGAGTGATCCGCCACACCCGCAACCAGAGCTGCTGGTCGGACCAACGCGAGCAGCGACGGCGGCTGCGGACCAAGGCGTTCATGGAGCTCGGGCAGTGGAGCGAGTGCGTCGAGGCCAGCCGTGGCCTCGACGATTCCGAAGGCCGCAAGTGGCAGGAGACCTGCCGCCGACGAAAGGAGCAGGGATGATCCGCTCGACATGGACCCACCCCTTGGCGCTGGTGCTTGCGCTGGCGCTCGCTCAGTCGGCCGTCGCGGCCGAGCCCCGCCACGCAACGGTGGAGATCGACACCAGCGACGTCGGCGAGGAAGGCCCGGTGATCAAGCGACGCACCCGCGAGCGCACCGACGTCGTGCTGCGTGCCGCAGGCGTGCTGCCTGGGCGGCCCGATGCCGGCGACCCCGTGATCCGCATCGATGTGGACGAGCTCGGGGGCCCCGATCCCGGCTACCAGTGCGAGATCTGGATCGACCACCGCGGCAAGCTGGTGGGCGAGCGTCGCCGGGTGGAGTGCACGCTCTGTACCGAGAGCGAGATCGTGCAGCGCGTGGAGACCACGGTGACCGAGCTCGCGGCGCTGCTCCCCGACGAGGCCGCAGCGGGCGACGTCGAGCCTGAGCCTGAGCCTGAGCCGGAGCAGGAACCGGAGCCGGAGCCTGATCCGGAGCCGGAGCCGAAGCCCGACGACGATGGTCGCGTACGCCTGGGCGTGCTCGGCAAGGCCGGCGCCGCGCTGGTCGCCCTGGGCGCGGCGGGGGCCGGCGTGGGTGTGGTGTTCGTGGCGCTGCCGCCCGTCGTCGACCAGAACGACCCGCTCTACGAGACCACCTACCGCCCACCCGGCATCGGCACGCTGGCCGCGGGCGCGGCGGTGCTGGTGGGCGGCGTCGTCATGCTGGTGGTCGACCGACGCCGCGCTCGCACGCGCAAGACGGCGCTCGGTCCCATGCTGAGCCCGAGCGCCGCCGGCGTGGTGTGGTCGGGCCGGTTCTAGCCAAGCCCCCGGGGCCTACCCCACGCGCTCCATCACCGCGCCCGCGCCCAGGCCTCCCGCCGCGCAGATGCCCAAGAGCGCCGTCTGCTTGTCGCCGTCGGAGAGCTCGTTGGCGACCGTGGTGACCATGCGGGCCCCAGTGGCGCCGAACGGGTGGCCGAGCGCCACCGAGCCGCCGTAGAGGTTGAGCTTGGCCGGATCGACCTCGCCCACCGCTTGATCGCGGCCCAAGCGGGCTCGCGCGAATGCCGCACTGCCGAGCATCTTGAGCACCGCGAGCACCTGGGCTGCGAACGCCTCGTGCATGTCGATCACGTCGATGTCGCGCAGCGACATGCCGGCGCGGTCGAGCGCCTTGGGCATGGCGATCGCCGGGCCCATCAGCAGCTGATCGGCCGGGTCCACCCCCACGTAGCTCCAGCTGCGGAACGCGGCGCGCGGCCGGTAGCCCAGCGCGCGGGCCTTCTCCTCGCTCATCAGGAGCACCGCGGCGGCGCCGTCGGTGAGCGGGCTCGAGTTGCCGGCGGTGAGCGTGCCGTCCTTGGCGAACACGGGGCGCAGCTTGGCCAGCGCCTCCACGCTGGTGTCGGCGCGCACGAGCGTGTCGGCGGTGACGGTGCGCCCGTCGGGCGTCTCGACCGCGGCCACCTCCTTGCGCAGCCGCCCCGACGCGATGCCGGCTGCCGCGCGGTGGTGCGAGCGCACCGCGAATTCGTCCTGCTCGGCGCGGCTCACCTCGTTGCGACGCGCCATCTCCTCGGCCGCCTCGCCCATCACCTGGCCGGTGGTGCGCTCGGCGATCTTGGGCATCTTGGGCAGCACCTCGGTGATCGGCACGAGCTGCGAGAGCACGCCCAGCATGTCCTTGGGCGTGGCCTTCCCGAACGCCAGCGGCGCCAGCGCGTGCACCACCTTCTGCGGCAGCTTGATCTCGGCGTTGCTGGTGGAATCGGCTCCACCGGCGATCATCACGTCGGCGTCACCGCGCTCGATTGCCGAGACCGCGGACGTGATCGCCTGCAGCCCCGAGGCGCACGCGCGCGTGACGGTGTGGCCCTCCACGCGCGCGGGTAGCTTGAGGTCGAGCGCGATCTCGCGAGCCACGTTGGGCGCGAGCCCGGGCAGGATCACGCCGCCCCACACGATGCCGTCGATCTCGTTGCGTGACACCTCGGTGCGCCGGAGCAGCGCTGCCACCGCTGCATCGCCCAGCGCGATCGCATCGAGCTTGAGGAATTCGGAGAACGCCTTCACGAACGGAGTGCGCACCCCTTCGATCACCACTGCACGTCGCTTGCCGTCGCTCATGCTCGTCTCTCCTTCGCTACGCACCCACCAGCGCCCCGCCGCAGACCCGCAGCACGCGGCCCGTGATCCCGGCCGCGCCGGGCGTGGCCAGGAAGGTGATCGCCTCGCCCACGTCTTGGGGCAGGCCACCCTGGCCCAGGTTCGACAGGCGCCGCGCCGCCTCGCGGATCATCACCGGGATCGCCGCCGTCAGCCGCGTCTCGATGAAGCCCGGCGCGATCGCGTTGACCGTGATCCCGCGGCCTGCCAGCGCTTCCGCCAATTTGCCGGTGTAGCCGATGATCCCGGACTTCGACGCCGCGTAGTTGGTCTGCCCCATGTTGCCGGCGATGCCGGCGACGGACGAGAGCAGCACGATGCGCCCCCCCTCGCGAAGCGGGCCCTGCAAGAGCGCCTCGGTGATGCGCGCCACCGCGACCAGGTTCACGTCGAGCGTCTGGTCCCACAGCTCGGGCTTCATGCGCGCGAGGGTCTTGTCGCGCGTGATGCCGGCGTTGTGCACCACGATGTCGACCCCGCCGTGCCGTGCACGCAGCTCGTCGGCAATCGCCGCGGGCGCGCCCGGGTCGCTCACGTCGGCCAAGAGCACGCTGCCGCCGAGCTTGCGCGCGACCTGGCTGACCAGCGAGTCGTCCTGCGGTCGGTCGAGGCACACCACGTGCGCGCCCTCGGCCGCGAGCAGCTCGCAGGTGGCCGCCCCGATCCCGCGCGCCGCCCCGGTCACCAGCGCCACCTTGCCCTCGAGCGGCCGTATGAACGGCACCTGCTCGGGCCAGGCCACGCGCGCGTCCACGAACACGGGCTGCCCCGAGATGAATGCGGAGCGCGGCGAGAGCAGGAACCGCAGCACCGGCTCGACCCGCGCCTCGGCGCCCTCGGCCACCACGAGCAGCTGCGCCGTGCTCCCGCGCTTGCCCACCTCCTTGGCGAGGCTCCGCACGAACCCCTCGAGCGCCGCCGCGGTGGCGGCCGCACGCGGCGTGGCCGCGGCGCTCGCGGGCCGGCCGATCACCACCGCGCGACCGCACGAGCCGAGGCGCTGCCCGAGCGGGTGGAAGAACTCGTAGAGCGCCCGGAGCTGCTCCGGATCGCGCAGGCCCGTCGCGTCGAACACCAGCGCATCGGCCTTGAACGCGTCGGGCAGCGCCTCGGGATCCAAGACCCGCGCGGGTCGCCCATAGGCCTGCCCCGGCTCGACGAACGGCTGCTGCAGCGCGGCCCCGCCGCCCAAGAGGTGCACGTCGGCTCCGGCGCGCGCCAGTGTGCTCGCGAGCACGGTGGCCATCACCCCCTCGGGAGCGGCGCCGTAGACGACGTCGCGATCGTGGAGCGGGCGCTCCTCGGCGGGGCCCTTGGCCCGGCGGAGCGACTGCGGCATGGGGACCGGCAGGCCCACCGTCTTGATCAGCTTGCGAGCGGTCGGGTTCTTGCCGAGCTCGAGGAGGAAGTCGGTCATGCTGCCATCATCCGTTGGGCAAGGGGTTGGTCTGGAACGTACCCACGAGGTAGGCCGGGCCGCCGGGCGCGTCGCCAACCCACAGCGACTCGCCCTTCACGTAGAGCCCCACCTTGGCGGGCAGCACGAGCGGCTTGGTGAATTTCACGTCGAGCACCCGGATGGCCCGCACCGAGCCTGCCAACAGCGTGCGCTGCAGGCCCTCCATGGCCCGCGCCATCGTCGAGAAGCCGTGCAGGATGGTGTTCCGGAACCCGAACGCGCGAGCGTAGGGCGGAACCCAGTGCACCGGGTTGAAGTCGCCGGTGAGCTTGGCGAAGTCGAGGCCCGCGTCGGCGCCGAGCCGCCAGCGCTGCAGCTCCTCTGCGTCTTGCGGCACACGAGCGGGCTCGCGCTTTCCGCTGCCCTTCTTGTCACCCTTGCCCCCGCCGAGCGCAATGATCGCGTAGAGGTGCCCCACCACCGCCTCGGGGTGGGCGCTGGTGCCGGTGACCACCCGCTGGTGGATCACCGCCCGGCGTCCGTCGTCGTCGATGTCCTCGAGGCGCGCGCGGGCATGCAGCGCCTCGGTGGCCGGCAGCGGCGCCGAGATCTCGAGTCGGCAACCACCATTGAGCACCTTGAACAGCGGGTAGGGCAGCCCCTGCAGCGTGCGCGACCCGAGCGGGAAGCCCCACTGCGGGAAGAAGTGCGCCGGCACCTGGCCGCGGTACGCCATGGGGTCGCCCCCCACGTGCTTGATGTACGCGCGCAAGAGCTCGGGCGGCCGCGGCTCCACGATGGTGGTGAATTCCGGACCCGGCAGCTCGGGCATGCCGGCGGGTGCGGCCCAGCCCATGCGCTGACGAATGGCGGTGGCGGCCACCGAGGCCAGCGTTGCAATGACCGGGCCCTGCTGGAGGACGTGCTTGCTCGAGACGGCCATGGTGGTCCTTTCTACTGCGCAGCCTTGGCGTTGTCCTCGCCGTCGCGCCCATTCTTGGTGGTCAACCGATCGAGCAAGCTCTGACCGGTGCTCACGATGAGATCGTGCTGATGCCGGCCGCGTGGCTCGGCGCGATCGAGCCAGCGCTCGAGCACCTCGATGCGCTCGGGGTGGGCCTTGGCCTGCTCGAGCAGCACCTCCGCGATGGTCACGTCGGCCAAGAGCTTGGTGAGGTGCTCGGCGTGCAGCATGGCGTACGAGAAGTCGCGCTTGGGGTCCCATTCCTTGAGGAACGCCTGCGGCCACGTGGTGATCGGCCGGTCCTGCACCGAGCGCAGCTTGTCGGTGGCCGTGCGGCGAATCAGGTGCTGCTGCGCGTCGAGGGCCAGCACCTGCAGCTTGGCCACCCTGCGCTCGTGCGAGTCGCGGGCCGACAGCGAGCGCCAGCGCGCCTGGGCGAGCCGCTTCACGAACTCCTGCGGCGCCTTCATGATCCCGCCGAGCGTGTCCTTCATGACCATGAGCGACTGGATCTGGCTGGTGCCCTCGTAGATCGGCATCACGATCGCGTCGCGCAAGAGCTTCTCGGCGCCGAATTCGGTGGTGTAGCCGTTGCCGCCGTGGATCTGCAGCGCGTGCCGGGCCATCTCCACCGCCTTCTCGGCCGCGAGGTACTTGAGCAGCGGCGTCACACGCCGCGCCGCAGCGGCGTGCTTGGCCTGGCTGCGTCGGTGCGCCTCGGCGTGGTCCGGATCGATGCGCGACGCGAGCTCGAGCTTCTGCGCCATCTCCTCGTGCCATGCCCCGTACATCGCGATCGCGCGCAGGCCCTGGATCTCCGTGCGCATCTGATCGAGGTAGTCGGCGATCATCTCGTGCCGATCGATGGTCTTGCCCATCGACGGCCGCTGCGTCGCGTAGTCGCGCGCCAGCCGGTAGGCCGCCTCGCACAGGCCAATCGACTCGAACCCCACCCCCAGCCGGGCGTTGTTCATGAGCAGCAGCATGTACTTGAAGCCCTCGCCGCGCTTGCCGAGCAGGTGCGCCGGCGCCCGCTCGAACGTGAGCGCCGCCGTGCACGAGCCGTGGTGCCCGAGCTTCTCCTCCACGCGGTCGAGGCTCACGATGCGGCGGCGGTTGCCGTGCTCGTCCTCTTCGTAGGCCGGCACCAGGAACATCGAGAGCCCCTGCAGGCCCGACAGCGGGTCGCTCGGATCCTTGACCTTCTCGGTCCGCGCGATCACGAAGTGGTACTTGCCGTGCCCCGAGGTGATGAAGATCTTCTGCCCGCTCACGAACCAGTTGCCGTGCTCGTCCTGCTCGCCCACTGTGCGGAGCCGCGCCATGTCGGAGCCGGCGTCGGGCTCGGTGATGTCCATGCAGCCCCACGCGCGGCCGCTGGCCATCTCCTCGATCGCCTCGGGGAAGCGGGTGCTCGCGATGCGCCGGCCCGCGAAGTGGGTGCTGCCCTCGCGGATCGAGAACACCAGCGCCGCCAGGGCCATGCCGCCGTGGAATCCGTGGTGCGCCATCACCGAGACGTCGGCGCGGGCCATCAGCTCGCAATCGATGAAGTAGAGCATCAGCGGGCAGTTGGTGCCGCCGAGCTCGCGCGGCAGGCACAGCCGGTGCAGGTCGAGCTCGCGGATCCGCTGGAACACCGCGTCGAGCTCGGGTGGCGCGACCGCCTCGCCGTTCTCCATGCGAAAGCCCACCGCCTCGATCGCCTTGGCCCGCGGGGCGATCTCCTCGGCGGCGAACGTGCCGACCATGTCGGCCACGTCGCGATAGAGCTCCTTGGCCTCGGCCAGGTCGCGCGGGCCCTCCTCGTCGATGAACCCGCGCTCGGTGAGCTCGACGATCGGACCCCAGTCGATGCCCTTGTCGAGGTAGAAGAGGAGGTCGTCGTTGTCCTGCAGGAAGTTGGCCATGGTGGGCTCCGGGGTGACGGGAAGGCCGGTGGCTAGCCCCCCTTGGAGGGCGAGGAAGATGACTGGCTGGCTTGCTCGAGGCCAATGCCCTGGCGCGCCGCCGTGGGGTCGACGAACAGGCCGGCTCGTGCCACCCGCAAGAGCTCCATGATGTAGCGGGCGGTGAGGTCGCCACGCTCCTCCGGCGGCACGGGCATCAGCGCCGTGATGGTGTCCTGCAGCGCCACGCCGCAGACCATCAGGTTGATCATGTGGATGACGTACGCCTCGGGGTCGATGTCGGCGTGCACGCGGCCCTGCTGCTGGCCCTTGCGGATGTAGTCGCAGATGATCTTGGTCCACGGCTGCACGTGGCTCTCGATGAGCGGCTCCATCTCGGCGGGGCGGTCGAGCAGCTCGCGGAGCAACAGTCGCGCGCGATCGGGGTCGGCCCGGAAGAACTCGATGGTCTCGGTGGCGACCGCCTCGAATTGCTCGTGGCCCGACGTGGCGGCCTTGAGCAGGCGGGGCACCACCTCGTTCCAGTGGCCGAGCATGCTCGCGAGCACGCCGCGGCGCAGGTCGTCCTTGGAATTGAAGTGGTAGAGGAGCGAGGGCTTGCGGATGCCCACCGCCTTGGCGATGTCGCGCAGCGAGGCGCCCACGAACCCGCGCGCCGCGAACAGCCGGGTGGCGTGCTCGAGGATCTGCTGGGTGATATCGGCCCCTTTGGAGCGCTCGGCGGGCATGGCGAAGGACGGTGGACTACCTACCGTTCGGTAGGTGTCTACCACTCGGTAGGCAACCCGTCAACCCGAGCGACCAGCACGGCGGACTTTGCGCAATAGCACGCCTTCGGCGTCCCAAGGCCGCTTCACGGGCGTGCTCGGGGCTGCCGGCCTATGCTCGGGTCGATGACTCCGTTGGTCGCCGAGACCCTTCGTTGGGCGTATCGCGGACAGCAGGAGGCGCTGCGTGGCACCTCCGCCGCCGTGCAGCGGCTCGCTCGTCGGCTGGCGCTGGGCAAGGCGCCCGCGCTGACGCCTGCCCACGTGCACGCGCTGCGACAGAGCTTCCAGGAGCTCCTGCGCCGCGACTACGCCAACGCGGCGGCGGGGATCTACCCCGCCTCGCTCCTGTTCCAGATCCCGTTCACCACCTACGCGCGCGCGCTGCCGCGGCTGGCTCGCGACCTGCCCAACGTGTTGCGCCGCAAGCTGCGGGGCAACTGGAAGGATCTGCCGCGCGAGGTGGACCTGCGCGAGTACCCGCCCTACTACCGGCGCACGTTCCACTGGCAGAGCGACGGCTACCTCAGCCGGCGCTCGGCCGAGCTCTACGACGTGGGCGTGGAGCTGCTGTTCGGCGGCACGGCCGACGTGATGCGGCGTCAGATCATCCCGCCGATCGTGGCCCACGCCCGCATCCATGGCCATGGCCGACCGCTGCAGGTGCTCGAGGTCGCGTGCGGCACCGGCCGGGCGGGCGCGCAGCTGCTGCGGGCGCTGCCCGACGCGAGCTACACCGGCGTCGACCTCAGCCCCTATTACATCGAGGTTGCGCGCGAGCGGCTCGCGGGCTCGCCTCGCGCATCCCTCGTCACCGCCAACGCCGAGGCGCTGCCGCTGCCCGACGCGAGCTTCGACGCCGTGTTCAGCGTGTACCTGTTCCACGAGCTGCCTCGCAACGCGCGGCGCAAGGTCTGGTCGGAGCTGCGCCGCGTGCTGCGACCGGGCGGGTGCCTCGTCATCGAGGACTCGCTGCAGCCCAAGGACGCCGGCGAGCTCGCGATCTTCCTCGAGCGCTTCCCCGAGGACATGCACGAGCCGTTCTATCGTGACTACCTGCGCGACGACCTCGCCGAGGGCCTCGCCGAGGCCGGCTTCCACGTCCGCGGCACCGAGCGCGCATTCCTGAGCAAGGTGGTCACCGCCCACCGCCCGTGCTCGGCGTGAGCCCGCAGGCCTTGGGGGTAGCCCGCGCCGGGCCAGGCTGGCTACACTGTCGCTCGGCCTCATGCCCTGGCAGCTACGAGCCACCGCCGGCCCGCTCGAGGGCGCCGTCTATCGCCTGCGTAGCCGTGCCACGCTCGGTCGCGCCAGCGATTGCGACATCCAGATCATCAACGACGGCGTGTCTCGCCAGCACGCCAAGATCTCGGAGGAGGGCGAGGGCTACGTGCTCCTCGACCTCCGCAGCAACAACGGCACGTACGTGGGCGAGCAGCGCATCGAGCGGCACGTGCTGCGGGCGGGTGACGAGCTCCGCATCATGCTCAGCCGCTTCGTGTACGAGCCGGCGCTCGAGGAGTCGGTGGCGCCGGAGCTCGACGTGTGGGCGGTCAAGCTCACCAACGGGCGGACGCTGCGGCAGACGGTCGACATGTCGCTGCCGATCTTTACCGCCGAGCCGATTCTGCCCGAGGTCCAGCTCGATGGCCTCGACGTCGAGGTCGCCTCGCCCTCGGCCTCCGGCACCCACTCGGTCGCTCGCATCCTCGAGCGCGAGCGCGAGCGCCATCGCCTCACGGCGCTGCGCCCTGACGGCAGCCCCTACCGGGGCGACCTCGTGGGCGACATCCTGGTGTTCCGCGATCTGCAGCTGCGGGTGACGCGTCGCGAGCCGATCTCGCCGATCGAGCAGGAGCTCCTGCAGCGCTTCGCCGAGTCGTTTCGCCAGCCGGCCGACGACCCCAGCCCCTACGCGGGCCTGCGCCGCTTCGTGCGGTTTCGCTGCCGATTTCCCGCGCGCGTGCGCTGGCTCGAGGGCCCGGTTCAGGACTCGTCGGCCGTGGTGGTGCAGGACCTCGGCGTGGGTGGAGCGAGGCTCACGTGGCGCGAGCACTCGCTCGACGAGGGCGTGGTCGCATGGCTGGTGATCGACGTGGCGGCGGGCTCGCGGGCGCGAACGCTGGTGTTTCCCACCCGCGTGGCCTGGGTCGCCACCAACGAGCTGGGCGTGCAGTTCGCGGGCGTGGCCGAGTGGGAGCGACCGTCGACCTGAGCGCGCTCGGCGTACGAAAACGCCCCGCCATGCTCGACACCGGTGTCGAGGTCGAAGCCCTCGGATGCCTGGCCGCCGGACTACGTTACGGCCACACGATCGCGGCGGAAGCCATGGCCGTTACGGGCGTAACGACGGCGGGCTGATAGACTCTCGGTCCGATCCAGTCCCGGACGGATCCGCGCCTTGCTGCCATGCAACACGTGCTGCGCGCAATCTCCGGCCCCCACGCGGGAGCCGTCTACGTGCTGGGTAGTCGCACGACCATCGGTCGGGCGAGCGACTGCGACATCCAGATCTTGCACGAGGGCGTGTCGCGGCACCACGCCAAGCTCACGCTCGAGGACGATGGCAGCGTCGTCGTGGCCGACCTCTCGAGCGACAACGGCACGTTCGTCGACGAGATCCGGGTCGAGCGACGCGTGCTCGTGGAGGGCGAGGTGGTTCGCGTCATGCGGAGCCGCTTCACCTATGAGGTGCAGGAGGTCCATGAGGCGCAGACCTCGGCCACCTTCCGCCGCAAGGTGACCTCGGGCGACTCGCTGCGCCAGACGGTGCACCACGACAAGCCGATCACCGCGCTGCGGGCTGGGCTCGCTCAGAGCCTGCCGGGGAGCAGTGTGGGCGAGCGCGGCCGGGTCCACTCGCGACCGCAGGCCGCGGCGCCGGCGCTCTCGGGTGCACGACCCGGTGCGGCGACGGGGCAGGTCTCGAGCGTGGAGGCGCCGGCCTTCGAGCCCGAGCCCGCACCGGAGACCGTCGACGAGGCGCCACGGGTCCGCCGGCCCACGCCGCCGGTCGGCATGGACACCGCGGCCGGCGTGCGCGAGCGCAGGGCTCGTGCACCGGTCGCCTCCTCCGAGGCCAGGGTCTCACCGGGTCGCATGCGCTCGCGCCCACCCGAGCCCGTGCGTGGCGACGACGCCCAGCCGAGCGAGGCGGAGGCCGCACGCAGCGTCGCGAGCCCGGCTTCGCCGGGGCGGCAAGTCGCGCTCGGGCCGGGGCGACGCGAGCGAACGATTGCACCGACATCGCTCGCGCCGCCCTCGCTCGCGCCGCCCTCGCTCGCACCACCCTCGCTCGCGCCGCCCTCGCTTGCACCGCCCTCGGGCGCGTCGTCGGTCCGCATCGAGCGAGCGACGGCTCCGCTCGCGCCCAGCGGGCCATCCGGTCGCATGGCTTCGCTGGCACCGAGCGCGGTGGAGCACGAACCCGATCCGCAAGCCGCCGCTCCGATGGCAAGCGGATGGACCCGCGTGGCCCGACCGCTCGATGCCCCCGGGAGCATGAGGCCCGGCTCCACGCTCGGTGGTATCCCGAAGGTGGAGGCCGATCCACCGAGCTCCTCGGCGGCTCACGCGGTCGAAGCGGATACGCCGGAGCGACCCAAGAGCATCACTGCGGAGTACGGCTCGCTCGGCGAGCGCCAGGTCACCGAGCGCGGGCTCGCGGCGCCTCCGCCCGTGCCCGTACCCACCGCCGCGGCAGCACCCGAGGGCGGGACCGAGGGCGACCTCGATGCCATGAAGACCGTGCCCTCCGTGCGGCGAAAAGCTCGGCGCGGCTCGGCCACGCCCACCGAGGAGGTGCCGCGCATCCGTGATGCCGACGACGAGTCCCATCGCAAGACCCAGCCGCGCATCACCATCGTGCCGAGCGAGCCGGATCCGGGACCGGTGACGCCGGCCGGCGCCGTGACCAACACCGAGGCCAACACCGAGGCCGACGCCGTCGTCGACTCCGACCCCGAAGACAACCGCGTGACGACGGCGCTGCCTGCCGCGACGCGCCCGCCCGATTCGAGCCCGCCCGCGTTCGCGCGGCGGCTCACCGTCAGCGGTGGTGCGCGGGCACGGTCCATCGCCTACGAGGACACGCTTCGCTTCCAGCGCCCCGATCCCCGCGAGCCGGCGCGGCCCGACGTGCCGCAGGCGCGGCACCACGCCACCTCGGCCGAGATCATCTCGGCGCTCGAGGCGTTGCTGCCGCCCGATGATGCCGCGGCCCCCACCTCGGACGAGGAAGGGCGGCCCGATGCACGGACCCACGACGCGGGGATCGACGCCGCCGCCACCCTCGATGCGCTGCTCGAGGTCACGATCGGCGACGATGCGTGGGCCTCGGACATCGCCGACCTGTCGGACGCCGACCGTGCGGAGCTGCGGACGCGGCAGGTGCTCGAGCAGGCCGATCGCGAGCACCGGCGGCGCGAGGGGCTCGAGCGGCTCGTCGACATCCTCGAGTATCGCGAGCTGCGCGTGCGTGCGCTGCAGAACCCGGCCGGTGACGCCAGGGAGGCCGAGCGCTGCGCCGTGCTCGAGCAGGCGCTCCAGCAACGACCGCCCGCCGGTGAGGACACGGGCGGGATGCGGCGCTACCACCGATTCGTGTGCTCGATCCCTGCGCAGCTCACCCATCGCCCGCGCGGGACCGCGAGCACCGCCACGGTGGAGATCGAGGACCTCAGCGCGGGCGGGGCCAAGATCACGTTCGGCGAGTACTCGATCGGCGCCGGCGAGACGGTGTGGCTGACCATCGACCTCGCGGAGGCCGATCGCTCGCGCATCCCCTATCCCAATGCGGGCACCGTGGTGATGAAGGCGCGAGTCGTGTGGGCCCACCCGCGCTCGGCCGTGCTCGGTGTCATCTTCGCGGGCGCGCCCCAGTACGACGGGGTGGCCGGGAGTTAACCCGCGGGAACCATGGGCTGGGCCGGGGGAGGCTCCGGCGGCTCGCGCTTGCGCTTGGCGATCGCGCGCTCGATGTCCTTGCGTCGCGCCTTCTCGAGGCGCACGTTGATCTGCTCCATGCGCTTTTGGGCGCGCACGAGCTCGGGGTCGCCGCCGCCGTCCTTGCCCGCCCGCACGAGCCCCATGATCGCCTCCGCATAGCCGAACATGCCGCCGGCGACGTAGTGCCCGCCCTCGATCACGAGCCCCGTGTCGAGCTCGCGCACGACGCCCGCCGTGATACCGAGCGTGCTGGCGAGGTTCCACGAGGCCACCTGGCGAGCGTTTCGCTTGCGCTCCTGCAGGCGGCTCTTGGCCTCGAACGCCTTGTCGCGCTCCTTCTCGATGCGCAGCGTCGCGGCCGAGCGCGGCACCGAGAACACGTCCTCGCCGGGAAATTCCTCCGAGAGCTCGTTGTCGGGGTTGCGCGGGAAGTCGAACGAGTCGAACGCCCCCATGAACGCGAACATGGCCGCGACCGGCAGCCGGTGGTGCATGGCCAGCCGCCCCACGGCCGAGCCCTCGGTCAGCCGCTGCCACGGCTCGGGGTCGGGGAATTGGGCGCTCGCGGGGCCCGCTTGCCCATCGCGTAGCCGCCGGAGCACGGCCATGTCGGTGCCCATCACGAGCTGTCCGCCGACCACGCCGAGGTGGAGCGCTCGCGGGTTGTCGGTGCGCGTCAGCGTCCAGCCGGAGATCTCGGGCGCCGGGGTGAAGCGCTGCTCGCCGTGCTTGCCCACGACCTCGTCGAGCAGCGCGCGGGCCTTGGTCTCGTCGGTCACGCCGAGCGCCAACACGCCCCCCAGCGCCTCGTCGAGCTTGGCGCGCTTGGGATCCAGCGCCGGTGCGGTCGTGAGCACGAAGGTCCCGCGGCCGTCGAGCAGCGGCCGTATCGCGCGGTCGAAGTCGACGCGCAAATCGCGCAGAATCTCCTCGTTGACCTCGGCATACGAGCCGCCAGCGGCCATCGCCGCCTGCGCGAACAGATCGATCGCGATCCCCACGTCGACCTGGGCCGAGAGCACCAGCTGTGGCGCGTCGCCCAGCGCCACGATGGCGGCCGGGGGCCGATCCGAGTCCACCAACAGCTCGCGGAATGCCGCGTCGGGCGTGAGCGCGAAGTGGATGCGCCCGAGCAGGCCCCGCGTCGCGTCGGCGTTCACGACGAGGCCGATGCCCTCGATCGCCCCCAGCGTGCGCGACAGCAGGATCTCGGCGATCTGCCGCTCGCGTCGCTGACGAGCCGCGAATTCCTGCTGGGATTGCACCTGCTGCTGCAGGTTCGTGATCTCCTCGGCCGCCGCTCCGCGCTGGCGGGCCTCGGCGAGGCGGCGGTTGGTCTCGCTCACCATCTCTTGCTCGCGCCGGCGCGAGCCCTCCATCTCGTCGTGGATGATCCCGGCGATGTCGAGCAGGGCGTGGACGTCGGCCTCCTGGGGCAGGCCTGCATGGGCGCGCTCCATCGTGGCCGCATGCGCCAGCGATTGCGCCGGGTCGATGCGCGCCACCTCTCGCGCATAGTCGGGCCCGCCTTCGCGGTGGCGATCGACCAGCACCATCGCGAACATCCCGTGGCGGAGCACCAGCGATGCTTCCTCGTCCAGGCGCACCACCTGGGCCTCGCCGACCACCTCGGGCGTGACCGGCTTGCCGGTCGTCTTGCCCAAGAGCTCGAGCAGCGCCGTGGGGTTGCCGGCGCCGCCGAACACCATGAACGCCTCGTCCTCGAAGCTCAGCGCGGCCACCCCGATCGGTGCGCTGGGGTCGATCCCGATCGCGGCCAGCCCCGCCGGGTCGAGCAGATCGTGCCCGAGCTCTTGCTTCATCTCGGCCACCAGCTCCCCGTACTCGCTGGGGAAGTGGCCGACGAAGCGCTCGCGCTCCCAGATCTGCGCCAGCCGCTGCGGGCTGCGGACCATGAGCATGGCGCGGGCGCGGGCGGGCACCAGCTCGAGCGGGTGGGTGGGGTCCGCGGCCGGGGTGGGCTCCTTGCGGTCGTCGAGCTTGGGCCGGGTCGGTGCGTCCGTTGGGTCGGCGGTCGGCTCGGTCGTGGTCGGGCGCTGGCAGGTCACCGCGGCCAGGGCGAGGAGCAGGGGAAGGCGGGCGGCGGAGCGCATGCCCCGTTATACGAGGGCCGGGGGCCCCGGCGCACGCAGCTCGGCGCAGGGGCGGCCCAAGAACGACTCGACCCGCGGTCCCTTGGGGGGAGCGCGGGTCGAGCGTTTCTAACGAGGGAGCGGCTTCGCGCTACCCGCCGGTCGAGCCGCCGGTCGAGCCGCCGGTATCCGTGCCACCCTCAGTGCCTTCGGTCTCGCCACCCGTGCCCTCGGTCTCGCCGCCGGTCGGCTCCGGCTCGTCGTCCTGGCATGCGGGCTTGTTGTCGATGGCGTAGTCACCGTTGCAGTACTTGCCGTCGTTGGGCCACACGCGGCCGTTGGCATCGATGTACGGCAGGTTCTCGGGGTCGAAGTCGAACTCGCACAGGTCGCAGCGGTCACCCAGCCCGTCGTAGTCCTGGTCGAACTGCGGCAGGAAGCAGACGTTGTTCCAGAGCCCCAAGAGGTCGCCCTCGAAGTCGTCCTCGTTGAGCTTGGGGTTGTCCCGCGCTTCGATGCCGTTGGCGGCGAGCAGCTCTGGGCAGCCCGGAGGCGGCTCGAGCACGCCGGGCTGCACCGCCACCGTGGACGGCAGCTTGCGGCAGATCATCTGCTCTTCCTCGGTGTCGCTGCACTCGACGCGCACGGGCACGCCCGTGGGGTCGAGCAGCTCCTTGGGCAGCTGCGGCACCCCGTCGTTGCGGGGCGGCAGGTTGACCTGCAGGTTGCCCATCTCGTCCTCGAACAGCGCCACCGTGCAGCAGTAGCCGTTGGCCGCGTACTCGTAGAAGGAGAACGGCCGCGGGTCGATCCGCTTCTCGCACGAGGGCGCGGTCTCGCAGGCGTTGCCCACGTAGTCGCCGTCGGTGTCATCACCCTCCTGCATGGCGCCGTCGGCCACCTGCAGCGGGTTCTCGGTGAACGGGCAGGTGTCGCAGACGTCGCCCACGCCGTCCGAGTCCGAGTCGAGGTGATCACAGATTCCGAACGCCGTCTCGCACTTGCTGCCTCCGCAATCGGTGTCGCTCTCGCATGCGATCGCGTCGTGCTCCTCGGTCGTGAGCGCTGCCGGCTGGCGCGGGCAGGCATCGACGACGTTGGACAGGCCGTCCTGGTCGAAGTCGTCGTCGGGCCCGAGACCGATGGGACCGGCGGCGAAGTCGTTGGGCTGCATGTCGTCGTCGCATGCGTCGCCGACCATGTCGTTGTCAGCGTCGAGCTGGCACAGCACGTCGTCGTCGTACTCGATCGGATCGCCGAGGTCCCACGGGTCGGTGACGCCGTAGTCCTGGCAGTTTGCGGCGAGCACGCAGTTGTCGCACACGTCGCCGATGCCGTCGCGATCGGCGTCGCTCTGGAAGGGCACGTTGCGGACCGTCATGTAGCCCATGGGGGCCGCCTCGTCCTTGTTGTACTGGCGCGAGGCCTGGCGGCAGGTGTCACAGGTGTTGCCCACGCCGTCGTTGTCGGAGTCGGCGGTGTCGTCGGACGAGCCCGGCAGGGTGGGGCACTTGTCGATCACGTCGCCGAAGCTGTCGCGGTCGATGTCGCCCTGGTCGGGGTTGAAGAAGTCCGGCGCGTTGTCACAGCTGAGCTGGACGTTGTCGAGGTCCTGGTCTTCCTTGCACTTGGGCTGGTCGATGGTGAAGTCGTAGAGGAAGTCGACCTCCTCCGTCTCACCCGTGATGAGCGGCATGCCGCACACGTCCCAGAATGCGCTGCGGTAGGCCGCGGGGTCGGCCATCTTGTCGCGGCTGTCGAGGCCGGGGATCCACAGCCGGTAGGTGGCGCCCGTCTGGAGCACGGGGCCGAACACCGTGGGGTCGATCTCCACCCCGACCTCGCCGATCGCCTGGTTGGCGACGTCGACGGTCAGGCACGGCACCGGGGCCACGCCCGCGTCGAGATCCTCTTGCGTGCGGGCGCAGTTCGAGCCGCCGGCGATGACCTCGATCTTCTCGTCGTTCACGTTCTCGTCGTTCGCGAGCGCCGGATCGATGCGCCAGAGCTCGAGCTTCGCGAGGTTCTCCGGGCTCATGTCGTACTTGTTGGAGAACCGGATCGTGAAGTCGTTGCAGGCACCGATGCGCAGGTTGTCGCTCGGGAAGCCGCTGCCGGGCTCGACGTGGAACTGCGGGGTCTGGAACTGGTAGGTGGCCTTGCCCGCGAGTGTGTTGCCGACCTTGTCCTGGATGAACTGGCCGCCGTCCTCGGGCACCTGGAAGTGCACCGTGTACTCCTGGCCCGAGCAGAGGCCCCGGTCGAAGTCCTCGAAGTTCTCGGGCTGGAACGCGTCGTTGGCCCGCCACCCGTCCTCGCGGTTGCGGTCTTCGATGAGGCCGCGCGCCTCGGCGCACGCCTCGATGTCGGCCCGCGGCACGCTGCCGAAGTCGGCCGGGCGCCACTCGAAGCCCTTGATGGCCGGGTCGTAGACCACGCCGCCCACGCGGGCCACGAACTTCACCGCGTACTGGCCGGCTCGATCCTCGCGGGCGCGGGCGTCGTCGCCGTTGGCCCGCACGTCGTCGGCCTCGAAGCACCCCACGCGGAGCGAGTCGGCGCAATCCTTCAGATCCTCGTCGGTCCGCACCTCGCCCAGCGAGGTGCCGCCCGCCGGGCAGATGCAGTTCTTGGTCTGCTCGGGCAGCGTGTCGTTGCGGTCGTAGAGCGAGATCGGCGTGACGTCCTGGTAGAAGGGATCACAGGCCGCCTCGCTGGCCGCCTCGAGGCCCGACTGCAGCGAGTCCTGGCAGCACTCGCTGGCCACCAGCGTGCCGTCCTCGTTGTGGTCGCAGAACGCCAGCCGGGTGTTGGCCGGCGCGGTCTGGCAGTTGTTGCCGTTCTCGTCGCACAGCGCGTCGAACGGGGCACGGGTGCGAAGACACGCCGCGGCGCCGCTCTCGGAGAAGCGCTGGTCGGTGCAGTAGCCCTCGACCACGTCGGCGGTGGTGGGATCGGCGTCGCCGATCGTGTCGGGGTTGCTGCGGCAGGTGACGAACCACTCCGCGACGCAGTGGCCCTCGGTGCAGGCCGTCCCCGATTCGTCGGCCTCGGGGTTGCACGGAGCGCCCTCGGCGGTCCGGCCCACGCAGTCGGTGCCCGGCAGGTCGTGCCCGGCCGCGAGGCGGCACTGCGCCGTGCTGCTGCACGACGGCGTCGCCTCCTCGAGGAACGCGGGCCGGTCGGTGGGATACGTCTCGCGCAGGTGGTCGTAGAACGGCGTCCCGAACGTCTCCGGCTCGCAACCCTGGTCGGTGTTCGGGTCGCAGCTCCAGAAGTACTGATACGTGAGCTCCTGCTCCGAGCGGTCGACCCACGGCGTGAAGTCGGCGCACTGCTGGAACACGTCGCCCGCGGGGTCGCACACGATGGCGGTGCCCGCGTTGGGGTTGCGCAGCAGCCCGGCGTCCTGCAGCTCGCGGAAGCTCGCGCCCTCCGGGGCCGGCCCGGTGAGGCCGAACTTGGCGATGCTGGCGGCCAGCAGGAAGTCGCAGCGCGAGCAGCAGGTGTCGGGGCCCTCCTCGGGCGTGTCGCAGGAGTTGCTGCCGAGGGTCCAACGGCCCGGGTACGACTTGAAGGTCCCCGCCTGCTGCATCTTGTAGGGCAGCCCGTTGGCCGGGTTGATCTCGTTGCAGGGGTTGGCGTCCGGGTCCTCGTAGTCCTCGTGGCTGTACCCGCGGCCCTCGGCGCGCAGGTTGTCGACGCACGAGAGGTTGACCAGCCGCGTGATGAGGTCGGGCTGCTCGGTCGCGCCCTTGTGGAAGTCACCGTTGAAGCGGGTGATCGGCCCCTCGATCTCGAGGACCTGGTTCTTCCAGTCGTAGACCTCGAACAGCTGCGGGTTGTCGGGGCGCTTGCGGACGAGCTCGATCGAGGTGGGATCGAGCAGGTTGTTGAACACGAACTCGACGCCGAACGCGGTGACCAGCGGCGAGATCTTGCAGAACTCCTCGGCACCGCGCGGCGACTCCATCGCCTCCTCGGTCTCCTCGCAGGGACCGATCTCCTCGATGAAGTAGGTGCCCTTGTCGAACGCGGCCGGGCAGTCGCCGCCCTCGCACTCCGGGGCGAGGACGTGGATCTTCCGCGACGCATAGTTGATGCCCGAGATGCTCTCGAGCAACAGGTTGTCGGGATCGCAGATGCCGCAATCCGAGTCCTCGATGCAGCCGCTCGTGCCCACGGCGATTCCCGTGAGCAACAGCGCTCCAGCGACGAGCCGTCGCGCGCCCGAGTTCGACTTCGCTGCCTTTATGGTCATGAACCCTTCGTCCATTCTCGGACCGCCCCCACTCGGGGTCGGTGACCGGCGTAGCCTACGATACGAGGCCTGTCTTCGTACACACCCGCGCCCCCTGGGATGGGCTGGGTCGAGGCGTTGGCTCCGTGCGAGCCATGGGTGGACCTGAGCCAGTTACCTCGAAACCCAGGCTGGGGGCAACGACCCTGGTATGGATCGGTGCGGCTCGCCACGGCGAGATCCGCGCTGTTTGCGCGAGGTCCCAGTTGCGGTGGCATTGGCGTGAGCACGGCGCACGGCCGGGTCCGACCCGGTCGTCGTCCAACGAGCCACCGGGGAGCCGATTACGCTGCCCCCGAAGCGATCTCGCCGATCGGACCCGCGGGTCGGGGCGGCACCAGCAGGCCCTCGCCAATCACGACCCACAGCGTCTGGAGGTAGGCCGCGTCGACCTCGGCCACCTGCTTCGGATCGGACTCGTCCTGCACGAGGTTGCGCTCCTCGAACCAGTTGCGGACCAGGCCCAGGAGCGCGACCAGCAGGTGGCGCGCGGGCTGGTCGCGGCGCACCCGGCCCTGGGCCTGCAAGCCCTCGATCACCCGGGTGCCGTGCTCGTGCAGCGCGCGGAGCTCGGAACGCAGGTCGGGACCCTGCGCGGGCCCCGGCGAGGCCTCCGGCGCCGGGTCGAGCTCGAGCCATGCGACCAGCCGCAGCACGTCGGGTCGGCCCGCCAGGAACCGAAAGTAGCCCTCGAGCGCGTGGCGCAGCTCGCTGGCATCGCGCGCGATCGCCTCCAACACCGCGCGCTGCTGGGCCAGGTACTGCCCGAACACGTGCCGCCGGACGTCGGCCCACAGCGCGTCCTTGGGGCCGAAGTGGTGGTGGATGAGGCTCTGGGTGACCCCGGCCGCCGCCGCGATGTCGTGCATCGAGGTCCCGGCGTAGCCGGTGGCCGAGAAGCACTCGCGAGCGGCTTCGAGGATGGCGTGGCGAGAGGCGACGGGGTCGGGGCGACGGCTCATGTCGATCGTCCTAGAACGCGCACTCCACGATCATCGCGGTGATGTTGTCGGTCCCGCCGGCTTCGTTGGAGCGATCGATCAGCTCCCGCACCGCCGACTCGGGGTCGGGCGAGGCGAGCACGATGTCGAGGATCTCCTCGTCCTCGAGCATGCCGCACAGGCCGTCCGAGCAGAGCATGTAGCGGTCGCCGTCCTCGATCTCGATCTCGCAGAGGTCGACCTCGACCGAGTCGCGCATGCCCAGCGCGCGGGTGATCACGTTCTTGTGGGGGAAGTCGCGGATCTCTTCGTCGGTGAGATCGGGGCGCGCGTCCTTGTAGTCCTCGAGCAGCGAGTGGTCGCGCGTGAGCCCCTGGATCCGGCCGCGGCGGACGAGATAGCAGCGGGAGTCGCCCACGTGGGCCACGTAGGCGCGGTCGCCGTTGAGGCTGAACGTGACGATGGTGGTGCCCATGCCCCGCTGGCTGCGGTGCTTGGACGCGGCGTGGTTGATCTTCGCGTTGGCCAGGCGAATCGACGAGACCATCCGGTTCTCGGCGTAGCTCAGCGTGTTGTCGTAGGGGAACGGCCACGGCGCATCGGGATCGCGGGTGATGCGATAGAACTCACCGATGATGTCGGCCGACATCTTGCTGGCGATGTCCCCCGACGCGTGGCCCCCCATCCCGTCGGCGACGATGAAGAGCCGTTCGTCCTCGATGAGGGCGAAGTAGTCCTCGTTGTGGGCTCGGACCATGCCCACGTCGGTACGGGCGGCGTAACGGATGCGCACGGGGCGGGGATGATAGCAAACGAAGCGGGGTCAGCTCCATCCACCCCGCGCAGCGCTGGGCCATCCCGCGTGGCACTGGGCCATCCCGCGTGGCACTGGGCCATCCCGCGTGGCACCAGGCCATCCCGCGTGGCACTGGGCCATCCCGCGTGGCACCAGGCCATCCCGCGTAGCTCCGGGCCATCCCGCGTAGCTCCCGGGGCATCCCGCGCCACTTCGGGACGGCGCCGGGCGTTCCCTGGGGTGCTCGACGATGTAGGATGTTGGGGTGATGGACGGCGGCAGCGAGACCGGCGAGGACGAAACCCGCCGGGATGCGCTCCCGGAGCTCTTCTTGGAGCTGGGGACCGACGGGACGATCCGGGCCTTGCGCGGCCGGCGATTGCAGGATTTCGGCCTCGACCCGGACCGGGCGGTCGGTCGGCGGGTGTCCGACGTGTTCAGCCCCTCCCAGGCCGACGCCATCCGCGACACGGTGGAGCGGGCGATTCGCACCGACACTGTCATCTTCACCGAGCACGTGACCGCCGCGGGGGGCCGGCGCCGGTTCTGGCAAGCCCGCACGATCCCGCTCGGCCCCGACCGCGCGCTGCGGATGGTCATCGACATGAGCGAGCAGCTCCGCTGGCGCCAGGCGCTCGAGCGGAGCGAGGAGCGCTTCCGGCAGCTCGTCGAGCAGGCGGTCGACGGGATCTTCGTGTGCGACGAGGACGGCCTGCTCATCGACGTCAACCGGCAGGCCTGCGAGAGCCTGGGCTTCTCCCGCGAGGAGCTGCTCAGCATGAGCCTCGTCGACATCTGCATCGGCCTCGACGTAGAGCAGCTGTGGGAGCTGCTCGATCGCCTCGACCCCGGCCAGTCCGAGACCCACGGCGTCTCGCACGTGCGCGCGGACGGAAGCACGTTCCCGGTGGAGCTGCACCTCGGGCCGTTCTGGGATCACGACGGGGCGCCGCGGATCCTGGCCCTGGCTCGCGACGTGACCGACCGCCAGCGGCTCGAGCGCGCCGCGCTCGAGGCCGCCGAGCAGGAAGCGCGTCGCATCGGTCGCGACCTGCACGACGGATTGGGGCAGCACCTGACCGGGATGGCGTTCCTGGCCAAGGGGCTCGAGCGCAGCCTCACCGAGCGCGGCCTGCCCGAGGCCGGCGAGGCCCGCGAGATCGTCCAGCTCGTGAAGGAGGCGGTGGGTCACTCGCGCGCGCTGGCCCATGGCTTGGCACCAGTGGGGGTGCACGGCACCGAGCTCGCGCCTGCGCTCGAGAACCTCGCCGAGCGCACCCGCAAGGTGTTCGGCATCGAGTGCGAGTTCCAGGGCGAGCCCGTCGATCGGGTGCCCGACGATGCGACGGCGACCGCCTTCTACCGAATCGCGCAAGAGGCGACCAACAACGCCCTCAAGCACGGGCAAGCCTCGCGGATCACCATTCGGCTCGAGCCCGACGACGAAGGCGGCCTGCGGCTGCAGATCGAGGACGACGGCAAGGGGCTGCCCCACGCCCGTCCCACCGAGGGGCTGGGGCTGCGGCTGATGAAGCTCCGCGCCGAGACAGTGGGCGCCAAGCTGCTCGTCGAGAACGTCGACGACGAGGGGGGCACCCGGGTGGAGTGCACGCTCCCGCTGGGGGCGGTGGCGCGGGAGCGCTCCCATCCCATGCGCGTGACCTCGTCACCCTTCCCGATGGCGCGCCCGGTCCAGGACGCGGAAGAGCCGCGTTCGCCGGCCGAGGCGGTCGAGCCGGCCGAGCCGGCCGAGTCGGCCGAGGCAGTCGAGCCGGCCAAGGCAGTCGAGCCGGCCGAGGCAGTCGAGCCCGGGGTGCCACCGGCGGCGGCGGAGGACGGCCCGGCCGAGCCCTAGCCAAACCGGCCGTGGGGCGGGCTCGTGCGGCTGTGAGGCCGAGATTTGCCCCGTGGGGGCATAGTGCTACGAAGCCGCAGCGGGTGCGTGCAAGAGATCACTGCGAGCATCCGCGTGGAGACGTCCCAGTGTGAGCCCGATAAGGGCTTCCTGCACGGCATTGCGATGCGGGACTGCTATATTCGTCCTGCACGAGGGGTCCATGAACGACACGACACGAGATGCGAGCAACCCGGACGAGCGAGTAGGGGTGCTGCTCGTCGATGATCACCCGCTGGTGCGCCAGGGGCTGGCCATGCTCATCAACAAGAGCCCGGATCTCCGGGTCATCGGTCAGGCCGCCGACACGCAAGGGGCGTTGGCGCTGATGGCCGAGAACGAGCCCGCGGTCGCGGTGGTCGACCTCTCGCTCGCCGGCGGCAGCGGGCTCGATCTGCTCAAGGAGATCGGTCGACGTCACCCGACGGTCCTCACCCTCGTGCTCACGATGCACGACGAGCTCTTCTACGCCGAGCGAGCGCTGCGGGCTGGAGCACGCGGCTACGTGATGAAGGGCGAGGAGACCGACGAGGTCATCGAGGCGATCCGGCAGGTTCGCAAGGGCGAGATCTACGTCAGCGAGCACCTGCGCAGCACGCTGGTCTCGCGCGCGGCCGAGCCCGGCCCCAACGCGCCGAGCTCCGCCGTCGAGAGCCTGAGCGACCGCGAGCTCGAGGTGTTCGAGCTGGTCGGCCGCGGCCAGCCCACGCGCGAGATCGCCAAGCAGCTCTCGGTGAGCGTCAAGACCGTCGAGACCCACCGCCACCGCATCAAGGAGAAGCTCGGGCTGCGCTCGGGGACCGAGATGGTGCGGTACGCGATCCGCTGGGTCGAGCGCGAGGCCGGCAGCCCTGCCTAAGTATCCAGGGGCTCCGCCCCTGCGGGCAAAGAAGGCGCCTTGCGTTGCAAGGCGCCTTCATTAAGCCTGACCCCCGGGCTGGCGCCCGAGGCCGGGCTTCGCCCGGCTGCAATGCGGGCTGGTGGTAGGGGAGGGATTGGGGGGACCATCGGGGGATGCGGGGCGCGGCCTGGGTGGTGTTGGTGGTGGGGCTCCTCGGGCCGCGGGTGGCTCTCGGGGCTTGTGCGTGGGCGTATCCGGTGGGAGATGGGCCCAATAGCCCCGCACCGCTGGCCAACAATCACCCCGTCGGAGGGATGAACCTGCCGGAGTACGGGAGCCACCTCGGCGGGGACTACTGGAGCGGGGGTGGGTGCACCGACTTCGGCCAGACGGTGTATGCGGCGGCCGATGGCGAGATCGTGGAGGTCCACGATGCTCTCGGCAGCTACCTCGACGTGGTCGTCATCCGCCACGAGGACCCGGAGGTGGGCACGGTCTATACGATGTACGGCCACATCGCGCGCGATGCCGGGATCGCGGCCGGGCAGATGGTCGACTACCGCCAGCCGATCGGGACCATCGACAACGTGCTGGCGTACTTCAGCCCGTGCCACCTGCACTTCGAGATCCTCAGCGAGGAAGCGTTCGAGCAGGGGCCGTTCTGCAGCGGGTGCGCGGCGGCGGGGTACCACGTGTCACCGGGGTACGATCAGCAGGCCGGGGTGACGCCGGGCGCGGACCCGGGCGGAGACACGTGGATCGAGGTGAACGACGCGGTCGCGGGCAACCGCTGGTACCACACCAATCAGTTCATCGACGCCCGGCTCGACGCGACCTGCGGGAGCTGCGGTGACGGGAGCTGCGACGCGGGCGAGGACTACGACGACTGTCCGGCCGACTGCCCGCCCTGCGCCCTGATCCCGCCCGAGGGCGGCACGCTCGACGAGAGCGGGCCGTGCTTCGAGCACGGCGGCAACCCCATGTACTGGTACGAGGAATCCGGTGTGGGCTTCGAGAGCACGCTCGCGTGGACCCATGCCACCGACTCGGCCATGGTCGACGACTACGGGATCTGGACGCTGGCGTTCGCCGAGGCCGGGCAGTACCGGCTCGAGGCGTACGTGGAGCCCGGGCATGCCGACACGCAAATGGCGGCCTATCAGGTCGCGCACGCGGGGAGCAGCGATGCGGCCGTGGTCGTCCAGGGTGGCGCGAGCGGATGGACGCTGGTGGGCGAGTACGCGTTCGCGGCCGGTGGCGGGCAGTCCGTGCGGCTGAACGACAACACCGGCGAGCCCTACGACACGATGACCCGCATCGTGTTCGACGGGCTCCGGCTCACCCGGCTCGACCCGGGCTCGGGCAGCGAAGGAAGCGAGGGCGGAGACACGCTCGAAGGCGGCCTCGACACGGGCCCGGACCTGGACGACACCGCGGGTGGTGGCCCGGGCGGGACGGGCGGCGAGGGGAGCTCGGGAGCGCTGCTCGACACGGGCGACGACGGTCAAGCGCTGCCGGGGGCCGAGCCGCTCGATTCCACGGGTGGCTGCGCGTGCGGGCTGCCGCGGGGAGCGGGCTCGGCGGGTCGAGGTGCCGTGCTGCCGTGGCTCGCGGTGCTCGTGATCGCTTCCCGTCGACGCCGGCGCCGGTAGGCGCGGGGTCTGATACCTTACGCGCGTGATCCATGAACGCAAGACGCTCGTGCAGCGGCCGCTGTGCCACATCAGCCGCTGCTCGTGCGGCGTGTACCACGTGAGCACGGGGTCGGTGACGCTGCGGATGGAGCGGCCCCAGCTCGAGGATCTGCTGCAGGCGCTCGAGGTGGTGCTGCTTCCCGAGCAAGACGACGAGGCCAGCGAGGATCCCCCGATCCATTGATACGCAAGCGAGGCCTCACTTGCTGGGAGCTCTAGCCCGGCGGCTCGAACTCGCTGCACGCGCTGTCGATCACGCTCACCGCATCGGCGAAGAACGGCGCATAGTCGGCCGCGCACACCGGTCCCACCGAGCCGTGATCGAACCCCTGCGTGAAGGCGCGTAGGCGCGGCGCGGGCTCGGCCCCCGTGATGGGCGCGGCGGGATTGAATTGATCGATCTCGATCCCGGGGCAGCCCCCGCCCACGTCGCAGTCGCCGAGCAGCGACAGCACCACCACCGCGGCCGGGTCGCCGGCCTTGGCGGCGACGACGGCGTCGTGCCAGGAGCTCGGAGCCCCCGCGCTGTTGGGATCGGCGTCGGCGGGCTCGCACGAGCCGTCGAGCGCGGGCGAGGCGTTGCCGTCGGCCCCGCTGTCCTCCTCGTCGGTGATGATCGTGATCACCAGGATCGCATCGTCGCGCAGGAATCCCGCGTTGCACTGGCCCGGGTCGTCGAGCGTGGTGATCGACTGGAGCAGCGAGTCCATCGTGCGCTCGTTGGGTGAGCCCGCGAAGCCGCGGTCGCCGATGCACGAGAACGCGCCGGCGAGATCGGGCTGGTCCTGCGTTGCGTAGCGCTGGCCACCCACCAGGCCGCAATTGACCGCGTTGCCGCTCGTGGTGCGGCCGGCGCCCAGCGTGGCGTCGCAGCCGGCCCCGCCAGTGGGACCCGCGTCGACCACCATCAGGTGGAAGTCGTCGATCTGCAGCGTGTCCTCGATCTCCGAGATGAAGCCGGGGAAGCTCGCGAGCAGCGCGGCCTGCTCGTCCTCCATCGAGGGCGAGCTGTCGATCACGAACAGGAAGTCGACCTTCTGGCAGCCCTCCTCCACGGGCGGCGGATCGCCGGCCGAGCCGTTGGGCGTGTCGAACTTGAGGCCGCCTCCGCTGCCGTCGTCGGCCGGGTCCATGCCACCGGCCGTGGCATCGCTGCCACCCGCGGTCGTGCCCTCGCCCGAGCCTTCGTCGCCCGAGCCCTCCATGTCGTCATCGCCACCCACCGGAGGTGGATAGCCAGTCCAGGTGGAGCCGCCCTGCCGGCCCCCCTCGCTGCTGCATGCCGTCGTCAGCCCAAGAATCGCAAGGAGACCAATCGTTGCCGCCAGTGCCCTGTCCACCACGCGCTCACAGTCCCTCGCCCGATGCCGTTCCCCTCCAGCATGACCGATCGGGACCTACATGTCCAACCGATACCTACTTTGCTTACTCTGTGGGCTCGACTCCAGACTTTTCAGGCGCTTCAGGGCGCCTTCTCGGCCACTGCCAGGCGTTCCGAGGAGAACAAGGTGGCCATGCGCGCGCTACCGGTGTGGCTGCGGGCCCAGTCGCGGTCGCAGGTGTCCTCGAGGATGGTGAAGCCGTGGTCGGCGGCGCGGGCGGCCAGCGCGTCGGTGGTCATGGCCCCATGCAGCGGCTCGCCCAGCACGGCGAAGAGGGCCTCGGTGAGCTCGGGCAGGACGGGCACGTCCCACGGCACGAGCGTGGGCACGGAGTAGGTCACGAGCAGGCGGCTGGCCACGGCCGAGCGCGAGGACACGGCGGCGAGCGTGGCCTCGATCGCGGGCGGGTGCAGGTACGGCGTGACGCCCTCCCAGATCCAGACCGTGCGTCGATCGAGCTCGTGGCCGTGCTCGGCCAGGCGCTGCCCGAGGTCGTCGCGCTCGAAGTCGACGGCGACGAAGCGGACGTCCGCCGCGAGCGGTGTACGTCCGGCCACACGGCGTCGCTTGCCGGCCTGCGTGGCCGGGTGATCGACCTCGAACACGGTGACCTCGCGCAACGTTTGCAGCCGCCACGCGCGGCCGTCGAGACCCGCGCCCAGCACCACCACCTGACGCGCGTCGGCGGCGGCCAGCGCTCGCTCGAGCGCGTCGTCGATCGCGGCGCTGCGCAGGCTCACGTGATCGACCAGGCCCAGCGTGGCCACACGCAGCGCGTTGCGGACGGCGGCGGATCGCCCCGGGCTCGCCACCCATGACAAGGCTCGCCCGAGCGGCGGCGGCACCAGCTCCGCCGCGACGGGATCGATCTGGTCCGGGGCGGTTCCGATACCACGGGCCACGGCGACCGCCAGGGCGGTGAGGCTCGGCCAACCTTCGCGCATGCGCGGCATGGTAGCAGCGCGCGTCGCGGTTCGAGCGTTGGCGCATTGACAGCCGCTCGCATCGCCTTAGGTTCCGTGCACGAGACGAGCTCGGCGGCTTCCGCCGGGCGGGCGGCTCGAGTGATCTCCAAATCCACCAGCCCCGCGCCGCGCGTCACCGGAGATCCGGGCGCCGCGGACGGAGCGACACGATCAAACAAAGCACACGCGGAGGGACCGGACCATGGCAAGGATCATCGGCATCGATCTGGGGACGACCAACTCGGTCGTCGCAGTAATGGAAGGCGGCGAGCCCGTCGTCATCTCCAACGAGGAAGGCGGACGCACCACCCCCTCGGTGGTCGCGTTCGAGCAGAGCGGCAACGTGCTCGTGGGGCAGCAGGCGCGCCGTCAGTCGATCACCAACCCGCACAACACCATCTTCTCGGCCAAGCGCTTCATCGGGCGCAGGTATGAGGAGGTCGCCGACGACGCCAAGCGCGTGCCCTACGCCATCGAGAAGGGCAAGTCCGGCGGCGGGGCGTTCGCGGTGCAGGGCAAGAAGGTGACCCCCGAGGAGGTCAGCGCCAAGGTGCTCGGCAAGCTCAAGAAGGCCGCCGAGGACTACCTCGGCGAGTCGGTGAAGGAGGCGGTGATCACCGTGCCGGCCTACTTCAACGACGCGCAGCGCCAGGCCACCAAGGACGCGGGCCGCATCGCCGGGCTCGACGTCAAGCGCATCGTCAACGAGCCCACCGCGGCCGCGCTGGCGTTCGCCCACCGCCAGAAGGCCGACCCCTCCGGCAAGGAGCGCCTGGTGGCGGTCTACGACTTCGGCGGCGGCACGTTCGACATCTCGCTGCTCGAGGTGAGCGGCGACGTGGTGGAGGTCATGGCCACCGGTGGCGACACGCACCTCGGCGGCGACGACCTCGACGACCGCGTGATGCAGTGGCTGCTCCAGCAGTTCAAGGCCGACACCGGGCTCGACGTCGCGAAGGACAAGCTCGTGCTCCAGCGGCTCAAGGACGCGGCCGAGAAGGCCAAGATCGAGCTCTCGCAGACCAGCGAGACCGAGATCAACCTGCCGTTCCTCACCGCCGACGCCAGCGGTCCCAAGCACATGCAGGTCAAGCTCTCGCGCGCCAAGCTCGAGTCGCTCGTCGAGGATCTCGTCGAGCGCACCATGGTCGCGTGCAAGCAGGTGCTGGCCGACGCGGGCAAGTCGTCCGCGGAGGTCGAGGAGGTGCTGCTCGTGGGTGGGTCCACCCGTGTGCCGCTGGTGCAGCGCAAGGTCGAGGCGTTCTTCGGGCGCGCGCCCAACCGGTCGGCCAACCCCGACGAGGTGGTCGCGCTCGGGGCCGCCGTGCAGGCCGGGGTGCTCGCGGGCGACGTGACCGACATGCTGCTCGTCGACGTCACCCCGCTCTCGCTCGGCATCGAGACGCTCGGCGGTCTCATGACGGTGCTGATCCCCCGCAACACCACCATCCCCACCCGCAAGTCCGAGGTGTTCACCACCGCGGCCGACGACCAGCCCTCGGTGGAGGTGCACGTGATGCAGGGCGAGCGCAAGATGGCGGCCGACAACCGCACGCTGGCCCAGTTCGGGCTCGAGGGCCTGCCCCCGGCTCCGCGCGGCACTCCGCAGATCGAGGTCTCGTTCGACATCGACGCCAACGGCATCGTCAACGTCTCCGCCAAGGACAAGGCCACCGGCAAGGAGCAGACCGTCAAGATCACCGCGGGCTCGGGCCTGTCCGAGCAGGAGATCCAGCGGATGGTCGAGGATGCCAAGCGCCACGAGACCGAGGACGAAGCGCGGCGCGCGACCATCGAGCGCCGCAACTCGCTCGAGGCGATGGTGCTCCAGACCGAGAAGCTGCTCACCGGCGAGGCCGCGGGCCGCATGGGCCCTGCGGGCGACGAGCTGCGGGCCGCGCTCGAGCAGGCCAAGGATGCCCTCGACAGCCACGACGACGCGCGAGTGACCGCCGCGTACGAGCAGCTGACCAAGGCGTCCCACAAGGCGGCCGAGGCGATGTACGGCCAGCAGCCCGGCGCCACCTCACCCGGTGCCAAGGCTGCCAACGACGACGGCAAGGACGAAGGAGTGATCGACGCGGAGTTCGAGGAGAAGGCGAGCTAGGCGTAACGAGCCGCGCGAAGCGAGTGAGCGACGCCGGGTTCGGGATTTCCGAGCCCGGCGTCGTTACTTGATGACCGCGGGTCAGTCGTCGTGCTCGATGCGCTCTCGCAAGCGGGCGACCACGTCGGGCGGCAGGCGGCCGGCAGTGGCGAGGTGCTCGAGCGAACGACGGCGGCTGCGACGGCGCCGGGCGATCACGGGCAGCAAGAGGGCCGGGGCCCAGTCGGCAGTGGTGCGGTTGCCGTCGGTCTCGCAGGCGCACAGGCAGGGGATCGATTCCGGCTCGTCCGTGTCGGTGTAATTCCCGATGCTCAGGCAGGGGCCGGTCGTGGTCGTGGAGTCGGTGTCGCCGCTCGCGGTCGAGTCGAGGGTATCCGGGTCGACGCCGGTCGAGGCGGTGGTGCCCGAGCCGGTGCTCGCCTCGGTGGTGCCCGCCTCGGTGGTGCCCGCCTCGGTCGTGCTCGACGTAGAGCCGGCGCTCCCGGTACCGCCCCCGGCGTGGGCGTGGCCGCGGTGGGCGAGCCAGGCCAGCGCGCCGGTCAGCATCACCGCGGCGACTGCGAAGCCCCGGGCGGTGCCGAATGCTTCGCAGGCGCTGGTCAGCAGGGCCGCCGCGAGCCCGAGCGGGACGAGGTTGCGCGTCACCCGGCCATGCTACGCGCATGCGAGGCGTCGTGGTGCCTCGCTGGGCTCGCTCGCCCGTCGATGCGGAGCACGGCCACCGCTCGTACAATCGAGGGCCCGTGATGGTCGACGAAGCAGAGCCGACCCCGGCGTCCAATTCCGGCAGGTTCGACCCGCCGGGGCGCCGGGCCTTGCTCGCGATCTGGCGGGTGCTCCGGGGGCCCGAGGTCACGGAGACCTACTGGCTCACGCGGTTCGCGATCCTGCGCCTGCTCGCGCTCGTATACCTCGCGGCGTTCGCCAGCGCGGCGTTCCAGCTCGTGCCGCTCGTCGGCGAGCACGGGATCTTGCCGGCCCGCACGTACCTCGACGCGATCGAGGCGAGCCACGGCCCCGGCTGGGCGTCGTTCTCGGAGCTGCCCACCGTGTTCTGGTGGGACGCGTCCGACGGCGCGCTGCAGACGGTGGCGTGGACCGGCGTGGTGCTCTCGGCCGCGGTGCTGCTCGGGGTGAGCCACGGCGGCGTGATGCTGGTGCTGTGGGCGCTCTACCTCTCCATCGATCACGTGGGCCAGCGCTGGTACCAGTTCGGCTGGGAGACGCAGCTGCTCGAGACGGGCTTCCTCGCCGTGTTCCTGGCCCCGTGGACGCGCTTCGGCCCGCGGGCGCGCGACCGGCCACCGCTGCTCGTGCACATGTGGCTCCACCGCTGGCTCGCGTTTCGCATCATGCTGGGCGCGGGCCTCATCAAGCTGCGCGGTGATGCCTGCTGGACCGAGCTCACCTGCCTCGACTTCCACTTCGAGACCCAGCCGATCCCACACCCGGCGAGCTGGGTGCTACACCAGCTGCCCGCCTGGGTGCTGCACGGCGGCGTGCTCGCCAACCACGTCGTCGAGCTGATCGCGCCGTGGTTCCTGTTCGGCCCACGAAGGGCAAGGCACGTGGCAGGGGTCTTGGTGGTGGGGTTCCAGGTGATGCTGATCGGGAGCGGCAACCTGGCGTTCCTCAACTGGCTCACGATCGTGCCTGCGCTGGCGTGCTTCGACGATGCCGCGTGGCGCCGGGTGCTGCCGCGACGGCTCGTGGCGTGGCTCGAGCGCGGGGCTGCCGATCCGGTGGAGCACCGCCGCGCCCCGCGGGTGCTCGCCTGGGGCCTCGCAGCGATGGTGGGCTTCCTGAGCCTGCCGGTGATCACCAACCTCATGGGCTGGGGCGGCCAGGCGATGAATCGGTCGTACGGCGTGCTGCACCTCGTCAACACGTATGGCGCGTTCGGCAGCGTGGGCCAGCAGCGGTACGAGCTGGTGATCGAAGGCACCGCCGACCCGGTACCCGACGAGCACGCCGTGTGGAAGGAGTACGAGCTGCCGTGCAAGCCCGGCGATCCACGCCGGCGACCGTGCCTCATCACGCCGTATCACATGCGGCTCGACTGGCTGATGTGGTTTGCCGCGCTCGAGGTCGAGGCCTACGGAGGGCTCGCGCGCGAGGACTGGGTGCTACACCTCGCCTACCAGCTGCTACGGGGCGATCGCGAGGTGCTGCGCTTGTTCTCCGTCGATCCGTTTCCCGCTGCGCCGCCGCGGTTCGTGCGGATCGTCGTGTATCGCTATCGCTTCACCCACTGGGGCGAGGATCCCGAGGCCTGGTGGCACCGCGAGCAGGAAGGCGTGCTCGTGGGGCCGCTGTGGGCGGAGCACCCGGCGTTGCTCGAGCACTTGCAGCGGCGCGGGTGGCTGCGCGAAGGCGGGTGACACCGCCACGTGCGTCGAGCCCGGCGAAACAACGAACGGTGGCATTCCAGCGGTCGCCGCTGACAAGCGCGGGCTTTCGTCTATGCTCGCGCGCGCATGATCAAGGGCGCACACGTCATCATCTACAGCAAGGACGCCGAGGCGGATCGCAAGTTCTTCCGCGATACGCTGAAGTACCCCTATGCCGACGCCGGCCACGGGTGGCTCATCTTTGCGCTGCCTCCCGCCGAGGTCGCCGTGCACCCCACCGAGGGCGAGGAGGGCTCGCACGAGCTCTACCTCATGTGCGACGACGTCGAGGCGTTCGTGACGCAGATGAAGGCCGAGGGGTTCGAGTGCACGAAGCCCGAGTCGCAGGGCTGGGGCGTGCTCACCAGCCTCACGCTGCCGGGCGGGGGCAAGCTCGGGGTATACCAGCCGCGGCACGCGTCGCCGCTCGACGCGAAGTAGCGGCCTGGCGCTACTCTCGGCGGCCGGAGGCGACCCGTCGCTCGGGAGCCGCGCGCCAGATCCGATCGGCCCGCTGGCGCACGCGCTGCTGGATCTCCTCGAACGCCGGCTCGCGGCGCAGCGGGTCGAGCAGCGGGCAGCGCTCGAGCCAGTCGGCGTCGTACAGCATGCCCTCGGCCTCGGCCTTCACGAGGGCATCGAGCGCGAGCTCCCTGGCACCGCGCAGCGCCAGGAGCTCGGCCGAGACCTGCCGCCACGTGGTGCGCAATCGCGGGTTGCCCGTGCGTGCGCATGCGTCCTCGAGGCCGTGGAGCAGCTTCTCCACCGGTACGCGCTCGTCGAGCGCCAGGCGCAGCGGCTCGGCGATCCGCAGCACTGGGCTGTCGCCGAACGGCGGCCAGGGCATGCTGCGGGCGCGCTCGAGCTCGCCGTGCCAGATGTAGCGGCGCAGCACGAACAGATCGGTGGCGAGCAGCGGTACGCCGGGCATCCCGCGCAGACGCTCGAGCGTCCGTTCGAACGCTTCGATCTCGCCGCAGAGTGCGTAGTGCCGTAGCACCGCGAGCCCCCCGATCCCGAGCGTGGGATCGAGCTCGTGCGCGAGCAAGATGTGCTGCACGCCCTCGCGCGAGCGTCCCCCGTCGCACTGGAGCATCCCGAGGTATTCGTGCGCGGCCGCGTAGGTGGGGGCGATGTCGAGCGCCGCGTCGAGGTGCAGCGCAGCCGCGCGGAAGCTCCCGCGCTGGACCTCCAGCCGCGCGGCGGCCAGCTGCGTCTCCGCGAGCCCCGGCGCCCCGAGCAGCGCCCGTTCGACCGCGCGCCTCGAGGCCTCGGCCCACCGGTCGCCCTCGGTCTGCTGGGCGAGGAACCACCGCCGCACCGTGGCATCGGCGATCGCGGCCAGCGGCAGCATGAACGCCGGTGCGGCCGCGAGCGCGCGCTCGTAGCGGTCGATCGCGGCCTCGAGCGCGGAGCCGGTGACCTCGTCCTCACGCGCCAGCACGCGCCCTTGCAGGTAGTGCTCCACCGACTCGCGCGACGCCCCGGCCCCGTGCTCGCCGAGCACCAGCTCCATGCGCAGCGCCTCGGCCACGCGCTTGGCCATGCGATCCTGCAGCACGAACACGTCCTCGAGCTGGCCCTCGAAGCGCTCGCTCCAGCGCTGGAAGCCAGTCTCCACGTCGATGAGCCGGGCCACGAGCCGCAGCTCGGCGCCGCTGCTCTGCACGGTGCCGTCGACGACCGCGTGCACGCCGAGCTCCCGCCCCACGGCGCGGGCGTCGCGCTCGTCGCGGAAGCCGGCGGTGGCGCCGCTGGCCGAGACTCGCAGCCCGCGGGTCCGGGCCAAGAGATCGATGAGCTCGTCGCCGAGCGCCTCCGCCAGGTAAGCGTTCTCGGGCGGGCCGTGGTAGCGCAGCGGCAGCACGGCCAGCGCTCGCTCGCCCACCGCGGTGCGCACGAACGAGGCGCTGCCGCTCGAGCTGCCGTCGACGCTGGCCTCGGCGTGGGTCGGAGCTGCCGTCGGCGTGGCCCCGCTCCGCAGCGCGTCGAGCCTCGCCACCACCTCGGCCGCCGATGCCGGTCGCTCGTCGGGCTGTCGCCCCATGCACGCGAGCACGAGCACGGCGAGGGCCTCGGGCACGATGGCGTGTGCGCGCGGATCGGGGGGTGTCCGGTGCAGCCGCGCCATGGCGATCTCCACGGTGCTGGCCCCGGACCACGGCGTACGGCCCACCAGCAGCTCGTAGAGCATCACTCCGAGCGCATAGAGATCGGCGCGGGGGTCCTGGGGGAGGCCCAGCACCTGCTCGGGTGCCATGTAGGCCGGTGTGCCGGCGACGCGGGCGTGCTCGAGCGTCTCGCTCGGGCGATCCTCGGACCCGCTATCGGTCGAGCACGCGACTCCGAAGTCGGTGATCACGGCGCGACCGTTCGGCTGCATCAGCACGTTGCCGGGCTTGAGATCGCGATGGATCACGCCCACCTCGTGCGCCGCCTGCAAGCCCGCGGCGATCTGACGGCCGAGCTCGATCACCTCGGACGGGGTCAGCCGCCCCTCGCGGGCGAGGCGTTCGCGCAGGCTCTCGCCCTCGACGAGCTCCATGGTGATGAAGCGCGCGCCGCCGTGCTCGCCCAGGTCGAACGTGCGGGCCGCGTTGCGATGGGTGACCTTGCGAGCGAGCCGCACCTCCCGACGGAAGCGCTCGAGCGCGTGCTCGTCGGGCGTGACGAGCAGCTTGAGCGCCACGGCCTCGTCCACGGTATGGTCGTGGGCTGCGTAGACGGTGCCCATCGAGCCGCGGCCGATCAATCGCTCGATGCGATAGCGGCCGGCGAACAGCTCGCCGAGCGTGGGCTCGACCTCGGGGGGCTCGGATCCATCGCCCAGCGTCACGCTCTCGTGCGGCTCGCCCGACACGCCCGGGATTCTACGCCGCGTAGGTCTCGCGGAGATACCGGACGATGTCGGCCGACTCGAACAGCTCCCGGCCGGTGTTGGGATCGGAGAGCCACGGTACCATCATGCGGCCCGAACGCTCGCGAAACGCCGCCCGCTCGGGGCTGCCCTTGCCCACGTTGACGAGCAGGTACGGCAGCTCGAGCTCGCAGAGCGCCTCGCGGGCGATGCGGCAGAACGGCGAGGCCTCGAACGAGTAGAGCAGCAGCGGCTGCTCCGGCGCGCGGGCGGGCCGGTAGCGAACGCCCCGCGCGCCGCGGATCAGCGTCGCGGCCGAGCCCATGGGCACCGTCACGTCGCTGCGCAGCCACCACGGCGCGGGCCGAGTGCCGTAATTCCGAAAGAGGTGGGTGATGATCGCGGCGGACTCGTAGAGCTCGTCGCCGGTGTTGGGATCCACGAGGAACGGGAACTGGGCCCGGCCGCCGCGGGCCGTGACCTGCGGTCGGTACGTGGGACCACCCTTGGGGCAGGGGCGGATCATCGCCCGCAGGTCCAGAGCCGTCAGCGCCTCGCGGACCTTGCGGCAGAACGGACAGCCCTCGAACTCGTAGAGCTCGAGCGTCTGCTCGGGTCGGGGCCCACCTGCGTGGGAGGCACGTAGGCCCGCGCCCAGGCGCAACACCGAGGCGGTCCAGGAGGAGGTGACGTCGAGCGCGCGCGGCAGGGGCATGGGCGGATCCTTACACGGATCCCACGGGATCCGACCATGCTGTGCTGCGCCGTGCTGAGCTGCGCTGCGCCGTGCTGAGCCGCGGAGCGGAGTCGAGCGTGTGTTTTGGGAGTTTCCCTGCGTTTCATTTGGCAAGTGGATCACCTGGGATGTGGTCCATTGCTGCCCTCGCTCGAGGTGCAATCACGACGCACGGGGTCGATGTTTCGTGATAGAAAAAAACTGTCACGACTCTGCTCAGTACGAGTCACGAGGAGCTCCTCGATGCCCGACCTCGATAATTGTACGTGGGCGCTCGATAGTCATGCTCCAGCGTACTTCTCGACCGCATTCGGGCGCCGCCCGAAGGTGCTCGAGCTCGTTCGCAGGTTCGTGTCCGACTTCCACGACCGGGTCGTGCTCAGCGCCATGCCCTCCCGCCGGCGCTCCTCGCCGCGGGCCAGCCAATTGTCGATGGCAGCCCACGAGCTGCTGGAGAACGCGCTCGTCTACGGCGGGCCGGACGGCGGCTCGCACTTCTCGATCGCCATCGACCCGGATCCCGAGGATCCCGCCAACCGCTACTTGGTGTGCATCAAGACCCGTAATCGCGCCGATTCGCAGCAGCGAGCGGTCGTGTGCCAGCGGCTGCACGCGCTGTCCGAGGCCGAGGATCCCGCCGCCTACTACATCGAGCTCATGACCGCCTCGGCCCGCCGTCCCGACGGCTCGGGCCTTGGTCTCGCGCGTGTGCGGGTGGAGGCGCAGATGGACCTCAGCTGTGTCGTCGATGGCGACGAGCTCGAAGTCGTCGCACGGGCACGAATCCCCCGCGAGCCCGGAGGTCGAGGATGAGCGACTCCAACCCTGCCATCCGCTCCGTCGCCACGGAGAGCCTCGCGGCGGAGGGGGGCGCCGAGGGCGACCTCGTCGAGGTCCGGCTGCGCGGATCGGCCGAGCTCGGCTCCAAGGCCACGCTCGACGAGTTCTTCTCCGACGTGTTCGCGGCCAGCCAGGGGCGCCGCGAGGTGATCGTGGACCTCACGCAGCTCGAGTACATGAATTCTTCGTCGCTCAAGAGCCTGCTCAGCTGGATCGTCCGGGTACGCGACCTGCCGGAGCCCCAACGACACAAGATTCGCCTGCTCTCGAACCCCGAGCTGCACTGGCAACAACGCAGCTTGCACTCACTCGTGAGCATGTGTGGAGACGTGATCGAGGTCGAGGAGCGGGAGGATCGCGGCTGATGATCCGGCGCGTAGCCATGCTCGGTTGGGGTTGCATCGTCGCGAGCACCGCGTGCTCCGACGAGGAGCTCGTCGACGGGATCTTCACAGCGGCGCAATGGGCGAAGATCGAGGAGCTCTCGCCATTGCCCGATCCACCGCTGGATTCCACCAACCGCTTCCAGCGCGATCCGATGGCCGCGGCGCTCGGTCAGGCGCTGTTCTTCGAGACCGACTACGCCGGGCCGCTGCGGGTGGGCGACGACGGCCAGAACGGTGGCCTGGGGATGGTCGGCGACACGGGGAAGATCGCGTGCGCCTCGTGCCACCAAGGGCCCTGGCTCATCGATCTGCGCACCAACCCGCACAACGTCTCGCTCGGGGCCGACATCATTGCGCGCAATGCGGCATCGATGGTCAACGTGGCCTATTATGCCCCATGGATCGAAAACGATGGATTGCTCGATTCGCTGTGGTCCGAGGCGATGATCGACATCGAATCCGACACGGGCTTCAATTCCAGCCGCCTGCGGCTCGCCCACGTGATCCATGCCGAGTATCGCGAGCAGTACGACGCGATCTTCGATCCGGACCTCGATCCGGCGCTCGATCCGAGCCACCCCGAGGCCGCGCGTTTCCCTGCCGACGGGCGCCCCACGTCACCCGAGTGGAACGCGATGACTCCCGCGGACCAGGAGCATGTCACCGGAATCTACGTGAATTTCGGCAAGGCCCTGCATGCATACCTCGATCTGCTCGTCAGCCGGGACGCGCCCTTCGATCGCTACGTCGCCGGGGAGACCGATGCGCTGACCCCGGCGGCCAAGCGCGGCCTGCGGCTGTTCGTGGGCCGGGCCGCCTGTGTCGAGTGTCATGACACTCCCCATTTCAGCGACGACGACTTCCATGATACTGCGATCGCTGCGACCGGTCCCTTCATCGCGAGCGACGAGCAGGGGCGCTACGCTCGCATCGACTTCCTGCTCGCCCACGAGTTCAACTCGAGCAGCCGGTGGAGCGACGATCCCGAGACCGGTCGACTCGATGGCCTGACCAAGGACGAGGCGCTGATCGGCGCCTGGCGCACCAAGGGGCTGCGGCAGGTCGCCGAGACCGCGCCCTACATGCATACGGGGCAATTCGCCACACTCGAGGACGTCATCGACTTCTACGACCAGGGGGGCCACGCCGAGGGCTTCCAGGGGATCCGGGATGACATCATTCGGCCGCTCGATCTCAGTGCCGACGAGAAGTCCGATCTCGTCGAGTTCTTGAAGACGCTGACCGGCCAGGAGCTCCCCGCGGAGCTGCTGCTCGACCCGGGCGAGTAGCTCATGAACACTCAACACACTTGGCCTGGACCTACGATCCACGATGCGACAACAAAGCCCGGTACGTGAGCCAACGGCGGCGGTGGCCTTCGAGCCGCGTGTCGCGAGCTTCTCGATGGCATTCGGCCGTCGGCCCAAGATGGTCGCGCTGGTCCGTCGCGTCGTGGCGGACTTCTACGGGGCCCTCTATGACGAGATCGCAGCTCCCATCGAGCAGCAGCGGGGGTGGCCCAGTCAGGTGTCGCTGGCCGCCCACGAGCTCGTCGAGAACACGGTGCGCCACGGTCTGGACGGCGACGCCGTGTTCTCGATCGCGGTCGATCCCGATCACGGCGCGCCGGGCCGTGCGCATCTCGTGCGCATCACCACGCGCAATCGAGCCGACGCCGCCCAGCGTGAGCTCGTCCTCCGACGGGTCAACGAGCTGCGAACCGCCCCGGACCTGTTCGCGTTCTACGTCGCGTTGCTGACCAAGTCCACGCAGCAGGGCAGCTCCGGCCTGGGCCTGGCGCGGATCCGCGTCGAGGCGCGGATGGAGCTGCACTGCAGCATCGACGGCGACGAGCTGGAGATCACGGCGAGCGCACGGGCCGGCGTGGGCGCTCCGGTCTTCGGCCTGCCGCGCAGCCATGGACCGGAGCGGACGAGGAGTCGATGACCTCGTCGTGGCTGCTCGCCGCGGCCGCCGTGTACGGTCCGGCCGCGGACGACGTGAATTCGGCCGGCGAGGCCCCGGAGCTCGGCCCGCCGCAGACGGAAGCCCCGCCCGTCGTGCCGGCGCTCGGCTCGGATCCGCCGGAGCCGTCGCAGGAGCAGCTCGACCGCTTCGAGGCGAGGCTCGAGGAGCTCGCCGCGAGCAACGAGCGACTGCGCGAGGACAACGAGCGACTGCGCGAGGACAACGAGCGCTTGCGCGAGACGGGCGAGCGGCTCGACGAGCGCGTGGGCTCGCTCGAGCGCGAGCAGCAGGCGACGCAGCGGCGGGTCGATGGGCTGCTGCCGCTGTCGAGCCGGCTCGGCGGCTATCTCGACGTGGGGGCGTTCTGGGCCGCAGGCAACGGCTCGGGGGTCCGCCCCGACACCGGACATGTCGTGTTCCCGCAGTACGACGGCGTGCTGCCCGACTCGTGGGTGCTGATGGGGGATCCGCTCTCCACCCAGGTGAACTCGCGGGGCGACCCGGCCGACACGGGCGAGTCACTGGCGGTGACGTTCGATCCCGTCGACTCGCGCGGCAAGTCCTCGTTCATCGCCAACGCCATCAACCTCGACCTGACCAGCAGCGTGGGCAAGCACCTGTTCATCGAGGGCATGGTCGACCTCATGCCGCGCAACCGCAACGTGGCGAACCCCGACGGGCTGTTCCTCGGCGATTTCATCGACGTCAAGCTCGCCTATATCGACTACATCGTGCCCACGCGGCGCTTCGAGCTCGACCTCTACGCCGGCAAGATCGATCCGGTGTTCGGCTACGAGTATCGGATCCAGGAGTCACCCGATCGGATCTCGGTCACGCCCTCGCTTGCCTGTCGCTACACCTGCGGACGCCCGCTCGGGTTCAAGGCCCGCGCCAAGTTCCTCGCCAATCGAGCGCTCGTGCTCGCCGCGTCGTTGACCAACGGCAGCAGCTTTCAAGAGGGCTTCGGGTTCGCCAACGAGATCGACAGCAATCACTTCAAGACCGTGGCGGGCCGCCTGTCGTATCGCTTCGACGTGGGGGCGGGGCTGGAGCTCGGGGCCTCGGGGCAATTCGGCGCCCAGGATCTGCAGCCCGCCGACGACGTGTACCAGTGGCAGTATGGCGTCGACCTCCACCTCGACGTGCGCGGCGTGGAATTCGCCTCGGAGCTCGTGATCGGCCGGGTCGACGGCGCGACGGCGCCCGGGGAGGAAGCGTGCGGCTCGGCCCCGTGCCTCGACTTCAAGGCCGCCTACGGCCTGCTCGGCTATCGCGCGCTCAACTGGCTCATGCCCTATGTCCGCGTCGACTGGCGCGATGCCTTGCATCAGAGCGGCGCGAGCTTCGTCTACGTGTCCAAGCTCATGCGGGTGACGCCCGGGGTCCGATTCGAGCTCGGGACCCATCTCGCGATCAAGGCCGAGTATACGATCAACCGCGAGCTCGGGCCGATTCCCCAGTTCGCCAACGACGTGCTCTCCACCTCCGCGGTGGCCAAGTTCTAAAGAGGAGCAACCACGAAATGTCTCCGATCAAGGCACTGCGCTCGACCCTCGCCAGCTTGGCGCTCTTGGGGCTCGCCATGGTCCCGGACACCTTGGTGGCGCTGGCGCCCGGCTCCGTGAGCGGGCACGTCACGATCAAGCGTGGCCGCCGTGACAAGAAGGACCGCTCCAACGTGGTCATCCTCGTGCGGGGTGTGTCCGATTCCTGGCCCGACCCGCTCCCGCAGCCGGCGGTGATCGACCAGACCGACAAGACGTTCCACCCACGGCTCACGGTGGTCCCCGTGGGGAGCACCGTGGACTTTCCCAACAACGACCGCGTGTTCCACAACGTCTTCTCGCTCTCGCGCTCGTCCACGTTCGACCTCGGTCTCTACAAGCGCGGCACCAGCAAGTCGGTCACGTTCGATCGCTCCGGGGTCATCGACGTCTACTGCAACATCCACCCCGAGATGGCGGCCAAGGTGGTCGTGGTCGACACCAAGCACTACGTCGTCACGGGCCCCGATGGTGCGTTCGAGCTCGACGGGATCCCGCCGGGGACATACCCGATCGTGGCGTGGCAGGCGGATGGAGAGCTGTACGAAGGGCAGGTGGAGGTGAAGGCCGGGAAGACGACCACCTTCGACATCGAGCTACGCGAGGAGCGATGGCCACAAGATCACCACACCCGCAAGGACGGGACCCCCTACGGTCGCTACAAGTAGCCGTGGGGGCGATGCTCGCCATCGGCTGCGGTGACGACCTCGCGCCGGACGCTGCGTCGGCGCCGGTCGGTCGGCGGCCGGCGGCGGTGCCCGTGTCGGCCGAGACGGCGACGGGGGCCCATCCAGCGCGCCGCTGCGGTGAGTGTCATGCCGTGATCCATCAGGCCTGGGCGACGTCGGCGCATGCCAACGCAGACCGGTCGCCGATCTATCGCGCCCTGCGAGCGGCCTCGGGGCGCGACGACTGCGACCGGTGCCACGCCCCGCTGCGCGCGCTGGTGCCCCACGACGAGCGCCTCGCCGCCGAGGGGGTGACCTGCGACGTGTGCCACACACTTCGCGAGGTCGAGCCCGACCGCCACGGCACCACGCTCGCGCTCGACCTCGCGAGCGCGGTGCGGTACGGACCGCTGTGCGATGCAGAGGACCACTACTTCCATCGCATGGGCTGCTCGCCGCTGCACTCGCGCGCGGAGCTGTGTGGTGGGTGTCACCTTTGGACCATGCACACTTCGGCGGCGACCGAGCTCGACGTGCGGACCACCTATGCGGACTGGCACGCCGCCGCTCGGACTACCGCGAGCCCGACGTGCCAGGGCTGCCACATGTCCGCGGTGGCGGGCGAGGTTGCCGTGGGCTGGGACACGGAGGCCAGGGTGTCCGATCACGGCATGTACGGGCCGGGCGACGAGCTGCGCTCGCGGGCGCTCGAGCTCGGGCTCACGATCGTCCCCGAGGACCAGCGGCTCCGGGTCGAGCTCGAGGTGACCAATGCGGCGGCGGGGCACCGGCTCCCCACCGGGCTCCCCGGGCGCCGGATCGTCGTGCGGGTCCTCGCGATCGGGGCCGAGGGCACGGCGATCGCGAGCGAGGAGCGGGTCTATGCGAGGATCCTGGTCGACGGCCGCGGGGTCGAGGTCCCGTTCTACGCCGCACAGCGCGTGCAATCCGACACTTGCCTCGCGCCCCACGAGGTCCGCCGCGAGCGCTTGTGGCTGCCACGCGACGGGGTCGTGGAGGTGCGGGCCGAGGTGTTCGAGCACGCGATCTCGGCTACGATCGCCGAGGTCACCGGAGTGAGCATTCCCGAGCCGGTCCAGCTGACCAGCGCACGGGCCGAGGTACGAGCACCATGAGGTTTGCCACCGCGATCCTCTCGAGCTCGCTGGCCGTGATCATCGGCATCGTCGGCGTCACCTCGCTGGTCTCCGCCGGGGTGGTGGAGCACGATGCCCGCGCCGCTCTCGACGAGGAGCTCCGTCGCGGTGCGCTGGTGCTCGAGGAGCTGTTCGCCCAGCGCCAGGCGCTGCTGGCCGCCAACGCCCGGGTCGTCGCCGAGGAGCCGCGGCTCAAGGCGGTGGTCGCCACCGAGGACATCGACCACACCACGGTGTACGACGTGTGCAAGGAGCTGCGTCGGTCCGTGGGCAGCGATCTGTTCCTGCTCACCGACGGCGAGGGAACGCTGCTGGCGGATGTCGCCGACGCCAGCGCCATGGGCTCGCACCTGCGCGACCAGCCGCTCGTTGCCGACGCGCTCGCGCATGGGACCGGCAAGGGGATCTGGCTCGCCGACGGTCGGGCCTACCAGATGGCATCGCGGCAGCTCGCATTCGGAGACACCGTGGTCGGGGTGCTCGTGGTGGGCTGGGAGATCGGCGACCCGCTGACCGACGCCGCGGCCCGCCAGGCGGGCGGAGCGGTGGTGGTGCTGGCAGACGGGGAGCCGGTGGCCTCGTCGCTGCCCCCGGGCACGATGCGGGGGGAGCTGCCCGCGGAGGCCGACGTGGACGGTGGGTTCGCGACGATCGCGGTCGACGGCGCTGCGCACCGAGCCCTCACGGGTCGGCTCGCGGGCGACGACCGGCTGCAGGTGCTCGTGCTGCGCTCGCTCGACGAAGCGCTCGCGACCAGCCGGCGGCTGGTCCGCCAGATCTACGGCGTCGGAGCGGGCGCCGTGCTGGTCGCGATCCTGCTGGCGCTGTGGCTCGCGCGGCGGCTGACGAGACCGCTGCGCGGCCTTCTCGACTTCACGGACGCGATCGCTGCGGGCCGTCTCGAAGCGCGCCCCAGCCCGCGCGGCGTTCGTGAGCTCGAGGTGCTCGGCGAGGCGATGAACCGCATGGCCGCGCAGCTCGCCGCCTCGCGCGAGCAGCTCGCCGCCATCGAACGGGTCGCGCGCGAGATGGAGATCGCCCAGCGAATCCAGACCTCGATCCTTCCGGTCATGCCGGCGTTGCCGGGATACTCGCTCGCCGCGTCGATGCAGACCGCCAGCGAGGTCGGAGGCGACTACTACGACGTGATCTCGAGCAGGGCTGGAGGCTGGATCGGGATCGGCGACGTCGCGGGCCACGGGCTCCCGGCCGGCTTGGTGATGTTGATGATGCAGAGCGCGACCAGCGTGCTGGTCCACACCATGCCCGACGAGGCGCCCTCGTCGCTCATTGCCCGGCTCAATGAATTCCTGTTCGACAACATTCGCGTGCGGCTCGGGCAGGACGAGTTCGTGACGTTCACGCTGCTGCGCTGCTCGCGAGACGGCGAGGTCGTGTACGCCGGAGCGCACGAGGACATCGTGGTCTGGCGCAAGGCCAGCGGCCAGTGCGAGCGATGGCCCACCCCGGGGCCCTGGCTGGGCGTGTTTCCCGAGGTGGGAAGCGTGACCCTGGACCAGACCCGTCGGCTGGAGCGCGGTGATCTGATGGTGCTCTATACCGATGGAGTCACCGAGGCGATGAACGAGGCGCGCGAGCAATTCGGAGTCGAGCGGCTGTGCGAGCTCGTGCGGGAGCATGCGGGGCGGCCGGTCGACGAGATCGTGCAGCGAGTGTGCGATCGGGTCGCGGAGTGGCGGACCGAGCAGGTGGATGACGTCACGGTGCTCGTGATCCGCTGCGATGGGACCGCGGGTACGGAGTGAAGGAGGGGGTTGGCGGCCGAGATGCAGCCGAGGGTGGCGGTGTTACGCCGAGCAATCGATCGTTGCCCCTGCGGCATTCTGTCCTCCCTGCGGCATTCTGTCCTCCCTGCGGCATTTCCTGCACTCCGTGAATCCCTGATCGTGTAAGAAACAACTGTCGCGAGCCTTCGCTGCACCGAGCTCGCAAGGAGTATCCGGATGCTCGATCACGAGAGTGGTGGGTTGGCGCGTCATGATCACACGCCAGCGTACTTTTCGACCGCATTTGGGCACCGCCCGAGGATGCTCGAGCTCGTTCGAGGATTCGTATCGGACTTCTGCGACAGGGTCATGCTCGGCACCGCACGCGCTCGCCAGGGCTCGTTTCGGGGCAGTCAATTGTCGATGGCGGCGCACGAGCTGATGGAAAACGCGCTCGTCTACGGGCCGGAGGGCAGCTCGAGCTTCTCGATCGCGATCGATCCGGATCCCGAGGATCCTGCGAATCGATACCTGGTGTGCATCAGGACCCGCAATCGAGCCGATCCGTGCCAGCAAGCGACCGTGCGCCAGCGGCTGCACGCGCTCTCCGAGTCCGAGGATCCGACGGCCTACTACCTCGGGCTCATGGCCGCCTCGGCGCGGCGTCCCGAGGGCTCGGGGCTGGGTCTCGCGCGGGTGCGGGTGGAGGCACAGATGGATCTCAGCTGTGTCGTCGATGGCGACGAGCTCGAGGTCGTCGCCCGGGCGCGAATCCCCCGCGATCCTGGAGGTCGAGGATGAACGGCTCCACCTCCATTCGATCCGTCACCGCGGAGAGCCTCTCGGCCGCGGGAGCGGTCGAGGGCGAGCTCGTGACGGTCAGGCTGTGCGGCTCGGCCGAGCTCGGTTCCAAGGCAATGCTCGACGAGTTCCTCGCCGACGTGCTCGTGGCAAGCGATGGGTGCCGCGAGGTCGTCGTCGACATGACGAAGCTCGAGTACATGAATTCGTCGGCGCTCAAGAGCCTGTTGACGTGGATCGTCCGGGTACGGGACCTGCCGGAGCTTCGAAGGTACACGATTCGCATCCTCTCGAATCCCGAGCTGCACTGGCAGCAACGCAGCTTGCACTCGCTGGTGAGCATGTGTGGCGATGTGCTGGAAGTCGAGGAGCGGGGGGAGCAGAGCTCGTAGCTCGAGGGGACTGCTCACCCATGCCATCCAATGACATTGGTTTCGGCCCCCGCCGCTCGACGCGAGCGTCGGGCCTGGTGCGCAAGCGAACGGTGCGGTCGCTCGCCGCCGAGCCCGAGGCCGCGAGCTTCTCGATCGCGTTCGGCCGTCGGCCCAAGATGGTCGCGATGGTCCGGCGCGTCGTGGCGGACTTCTACGGGGCGCTCTACGACGAGATCGCGGCGCCCGTCGAGCAGTCGCGCGGGTGGACGAGCCAGGTGTCGCTGGCTGCCGCCGAGCTCGTCGAGAACACGGTGCGGCACGGTCTGGATGGCGACGCGGTGTTCTCGATCACCGTCGCCTCCGATCGGGATGATCCGGGCCGTGTGCATGTCGTATCCGTCTCGACGCGGAACCGAGCCGATGCCTCCCAGCGTGAGCTCGTGCTCCGACGGGTCAACGAGCTGCGAACGACCCCGGACTTGTTCGCGTTCTACCTCGCGCTCTTGACCGAGTCCACGCAGCAGGGGGGCAGCTCCGGCCTCGGGCTGGCGCGGATCCGCGTCGAGACCCGGATGGACCTGCACTGCAGCATCGACGGCGACGAGCTCGAGATCACGGCGAGCGCAAGGGTCGGCCCGGGTGTTCCAGTCCTCGGCCCGCCACGCCGCGACGGGCCGGAGCGCACGAGGAGCCGATGATCTCGCCGTGGCTCATGGTCGCGACCGTCCGGCATGGTCCGGCCGCGGGCTCGAGGTGAACGATGAGGTTTGCAACCGCGATCCTCTCGGGTTTGCTGGCGGTGATCATCGGCATCGTCGGCGTCACGTCGCTGGTCTCGGCCCGCGTCGTGGAGCAGGATGCTCGCAATGCCCTCGACGAGGGGCTCCACCGCGGGGCCCTGGTGTTCGAGGAGCTGTTCGCCCAGCGCCAGACGCTGCTCGCCGCCAACGCCCAGATCGTCGCCGAGGAGTCCCGGCTCAAGGCAATGATCGCCACCGAGGACATCGATCACGCCACGGCGTACGACGCGTGCCGCGAGCTGCAGCGGGCCATGGGCAGCGATCTGCTCCTGCTCACCGACGCCGAAGGCGTGCTCGTGGCGGAGGTCGCGGACGAAGACGCCACGGGCGTGCAGCTGCAGGACGAGCCGGTCGTCGCCGACGCGCTCGCGGGCGGGACCGGCAGGGGGATCTGGCTCGCCGACGGCCGGGCCTACCAGATGGCATCGCGGCGCCTCGCTTTGGGCGAGACCGCGCTCGGAGTGCTCGTGGTGGGCTGGGAGATCGACGATGCGCTGGCGAACGCAGCGGCTCGTGAGGCGGGCGGAGCGGTGGTCGTGCTGGCGAACGAGCAGCCGGTGGCCTCGTCGCTGCCCGTGGCCACGATGCAGGGGGAGCTGCCCGCGAAGGCGGCCAAGGACGGAACGTTCGTGACGATCGCGGTCGCGGGCTTCCCGCATCGAGTCCTCGTGGGCCAGCTTGCGGGAGACGACCGGATGCAGGTGCTCGTGCTGCGCTCGCTCGACGAGGCGCTCGCGACCAGCCGGCGAGTGGTACGCCAGATCTACGGCGTGGGAGGAGGCGCCATGCTCGTCGCGATCCTGCTGGCGCTATGGTTCGCACGGTGGCTGACGAGGCCGTTGCGCAGTCTCCTCGACTTCACCCAGCAAATCGCTGCGGGTCATCTCGAGGTGCGCTCGAGCTCGCGCGGCGTTCGCGAGCTCGAGGTGCTCGGCGACGCGATGAATCGCATGGCCGCGCAGCTGGTCGCGTCGCGTGAGCAGCTCGCTGCCAGCGAACGGGTCGCGCGCGAGATGGAGATCGCCCAGCGGATCCAGACCTCGATCCTTCCGGTCGTGCCGGCGTTGCCGGGATACTCGCTCGCCGCGTCGATGCAGACCGCCAGCGAGGTCGGAGGCGACTACTACGACGTGATCCCGAGCAGAGCCGGAGGCTGGATCGGAATCGGCGACGTCGCGGGCCACGGGCTCCCGGCCGGCCTGGTGATGTTGATGATGCAGAGCGCGGCCAGCGTGTTGGTGCACACCATGCCCGACGAGGCCCCTTCGAAGCTCGTCGCCCGGCTCAATCGGTTCCTGTTCGACAACATTCGTACCCGGCTCGTGCAGGACGAGTTCGTGACGTTCACGCTGCTACGCTGCTCGCGTGACGGCGAGGTCGTGTACGCGGGCGCGCACGAGGACATCGTGGTCTGGCGCGAGGCCAGCGGCCAGTGCGAGCGGTGGCCCACCCCGGGGCCCTGGCTGGGCGTGTTTCCCGAGGTGGGGAGCGTGACCCTGGACCAGACCCGTCGGCTGGAGCGCGGTGATCTGATGGTGCTCTATACCGATGGCGTCACCGAGGCGATGAACGAGGCGCGCGAGCAATTCGGAATCGAGCGGCTGTGCGAGCTCGTGCGAGAGCATGCGGGGCGGCCGGTCGGAGAGATCGTCGAGCGGGTGTGCGATCGCGTCGGGGAGTGGCGTAGTCGGCAGGTGGATGACGTCACGGTGTTGGTGATCCGGTACGAGGGGGTGGTTCCCAACGCGTGAAGAAGGGGCGTCGCGAGTGCTCGCGGCGCCGCACGAGCCCGTGCCGCTCGGTCACGCTCACAACGACGACGCGCGACCCAGGTACACGCTGGTCGGGTGGGTGCGGCGCAGGTCGTCGATGGCCGCGTCGCGCTCGCGCTCGCGATCGAGGCGATCGAGCGCGCGGATCTTGCCCCAGTGGGCCTCCTCGGACAGCGCTCCGCCGCCGCCCTGCAGGTAGCGCGAGAACGCCTCGATCGCGGCCTTGGGCCGACCGCGGCGCAGCTCGAGCTCGCCCATCGAGACGTTGGCGGCGTGAGCCTCGGGCGAGCTGCGGTGCTGGCGACGCAGGCTGCCGTAGGTCGCGAGCGCTTGGTCGAGCTCACCCGCGGCAACCTGGCGGCGAGCCGTGCCGAGCAGATCGCTCGCGCTCGCGCTCGCCGACGGCGGTCGTGCGCGCGTCGATCGGGAGGATGGCGGATCCGCCGGCTCGACGGCTTCGCTCGGCGCCTCCGACGGTGGCGGCATGATCTCGCTCGGAGCCTCGGGCTCGGGCGGAGCCTCGGCCTCGCTCGTCGGGGACGAGCCCCGTCCCGCACGTCGAGCCCGTGCCTGCCCTTCCTCGCGATCGGCTCGATCGGTGTGCTCCAGCGCAAATCCACTGTCGTTCCCGACCGTCGTCTCGAGCGCGCGTGGGGCCAGCCACGAGCTCCACAAGAGCACCGCAGCCGCCACCGCCATCGCGGCCGCCGCGAGGCCGATCACGACGCCTCGATGCGAGCGCCGCGTCGCGGACCGCGAGCGCCGGAACGCGGCCAGCGTGGCCGCGGCGCGCTGCCGATCGCTCGCGCTCGGTTCCTGGGGCCGGCCCGCGGCCGCGAGCTCCTCGTAGACCGCTCGCTCCTGCGACACCAGCGGATCGCCGAGCTCGTCGACGAAACGACGCTCGTCCTCGGTGAGCTGGTCCTCCGCGGCCAGGGCGTCGGCCAGCGCCTCCCATCGCTCGCGCTCGCTCATGCGTTGGCCCTCCCTCGCGCTCCCGGAGCCAGCGCTTCGTCGCGCCGCATGAGCGCGCGCATGGCCCTGCGCGCGTACAGGAGCCGCGACTTGACGGTGTCGATCGGCGCGCCCACCAGCTCCGCCACCTCGGCGACGCTGTAGTCGAGCACGTGGCGCAGCACCAGCACCTCGCGCTGCACCGCGGGCAGCTCCGCGAGGTACTCGGCCACGTGGCGCGGCAGCCCCTCGCCGAGCCCGGCCTCGGGGGCCGGCTCGCCCATCGCGTCCTCGTCGACCCCGGGCTCCACGAGCCGCAGCCTGCGTACGTTCTGCTCGCGCTGGCGCAGGCAGGCGTGCGCGGCCACCCTTCGGGCCCAGCGCACCAGGCTCGCCTCGCCGCGAAAGCTCGGCAGGCCCTCGAGCACGCGCAGCAGGGCGACCTGCACCGCGTCGTCCACGTCGGCCGGGTTGGCGAGGGTGGCCCGCGCCACCGCGCGCAGGTGGGGCAGCAGCCGATCGACCAGCTCGGCCTCGGCGCGGGCTTCGCCGTCGAGCACTCGCTGGACCAGGCGCACGTCCTCGCGGTCCATGGCGGTGAGAGGATACCCGTGGGCCAGCGCGCGCTGCAGCCGCTCCACCAGCGGCCAGAGGCCAGCTCGCAGGGGTTGCGGCCAGGGGGCGAGCCCTGGCCTGGTGAGCACGAGCGCGGTCACGTCACCTGCCCCGATACGCGGGCCAGGCAATCCGGGTGAAGGCATCGTCGTGCGGCGATCGGATTCTGCGTGAATTCCGCGCTCACCCGTTCCACGGCGCTCGCGTATCCAGGGCCGCGGCCTGCTACCGTCGTCCCCTGGTGCGGGGCGCGGGGCAGGCGATCGCGTGCGCGGTGGGGCTCGGGCTCGGTGCTGCGGCCAGCGGGTGCGCCGATCAGGTCGTGGGCAGCTTCGACGCGAGCGTGGGCACCACCACGGGCTCGACCTCGGAGCCCGGCGAGGGCGGCTCGGTGTCCACCGGGACCGACGCACCGCCCTCGCCCTCGCCCGAGCAGTGCAACGGGCTCGATGATGATCTCGATGGCCTCGTCGACGAGGTCTCGGCCGAGCTCTCCGAGTGTGACGCCTGCCTCCTGCTCCAAGGCGAGGGGCAGGCGTGGTGGGTCTGCACGGTCGAGGAGACGTGGGACGACGCGCAGGCCCACTGCCAGACCCTGGGCGCGACCTCGGCCATCGTCCCCAGCGCGGCCGCGCAGGCGTTCCTCCACGCGCAGGTCGGCGAGGGCTGGTTCTGGCTGGGGGCGGCCCAGGATCCGGGCGAAGGCCCGTTTCGCTGGGTCGATGGCGTGCTGCTCGACTACGCCAACTGGGGCACCACGCAGCCCGACGACACCGCACCGGGGCAGGACTGCGTGCGCCTGACCTTCGGCATCGTCGGCGATGGATGGTTCGATGGAGCGTGGGACGACTTCTTCTGCGAAGAGCCCCATCGCACGCTGTGCTCGGCTCCGCACGCCGCGCTGTGAGCGCGAGGAGCAAGCGTGGGGGTCGAGGGTGCGAGAATTACTTTCACCCGCTCGGCCGATGCCGTGTATCGAGAGCGGGCGTGAGGGACGGGGCTCTACTACCGAAGACCAGGCTGGCGAACGCCAGCCGGGCGAGCACCAGCCGGGCCGCGGCGTGGCTCGCCGCGCTGCTGCTCACCGGCTGCTACAGCGGCCGCCAGGACATGGCCGGGGGCGACGGCGACAGCGGTGGCACCGATGCGGGGGAGGGCGACAGCAGCACGGGCGAGCCCACCGACGATCCCACCACGGACTGTGCGGGGGTGGGCGCGGGCCTGGCTCCCATGCGGCGCCTGACCAAGGTGCAGTACGACAACACGGTGCGTGATCTCTTCGGTGGTGCGGTGGAGCCGGGGCCCAGCTTCCCGGCCAGCGTGATCCACGAGGAGTACTCCAACAATCCCGCGGCCAACGTGGTGTCGCTGTCGACCGCCGAAGACATCCTGATCGCGGCCGAGCATGCGGGGCAGCAGGTGACCGAGGGGATCGACGGCATCGTGGCGTGCGAGCCGGGCCTCGCCTGCGCCGAGGGCTTCATCGACGACTTCGGTCGCCGTGCCTTCCGTCGCCCCTTGCTGGCGGCCGAGCGCCAGGCGCTGCTCGACGTCTACGTGCAGGTCGAGTCCGAGGACGGCTTCGCGGATGGGATCGGCACCGTGGTCACGGTGGTGCTCCAGGCGCCGCAGTTCCTCTACTTGTTCGAGGAGGGGGACGACGAGGTCGAGCCCGGTGTGGTCGAGCTGACCGACTTCGAGCTGGCGACCCGCTTGTCGTACCTCTTGTGGGACACGACGCCCGACGAGGAGCTCTTGCAGCTCGCCGAGGCCGGCATGCTGCGCGAGCCCGAGGCGCTCCGCGAGCAGGCCGCGCGTCTGCTCGCCGACGCCGGGCGCAGCGGCCCCGCGCTCGATCGCTTCTTCCGCGAGTGGATGCGCTACGACGGCGTGCCGCCCTATGACAAGGACGTGGACCTGTTTCCCGCGTATGACGACGCGCTGGCCGGCGCGATGGACCAGGAGCTCGGCCACTTCGTCGAGGGGGTGCTGCGGGGTGGCGACCCCACGCTCTCGACGCTGCTGACCAGCAACACCACGCAGGTCGACGCCACCATGGCCGCGTTCTACGGCGTGACTCCGCCCGCGAGCGGCTGGGCCGAGGTCACCCTGCCCGCGCAGGAGCGCCCCGGGCTGCTCTCGCGCCCGGCCCTGCTCGCCGAGCACAGCACCGGGACCAGCACCGCGCCGATCTTCCGCGGCCGGCTCGTGCGCACGCAGCTCCTGTGCGACGTGATCCCGCCCCCGCCCGACGACGCCATGGCCAACGCGCCCGACTATCCCGATGGCGCGACCGAGCGCGAGAAGACCGAGATCCTCATGAACCACATGAACTGTGGCGCGTGCCACGGGCTCATGAACCCGATCGGCCTCGGCTTCGAGCGCTTCGATCCGCTCGGGGCCTTCCGCGAGCTCGACATCGACGGCTCGCCGGTCGATGCCCGTGGAGAGATCCTCAGCACCGACGAGGTGCTCGCGGGCGAGTTCGACGGCCTGCCCCAGCTCGGCGAGCGCCTCGCGAGCAGCGAGGTCGTGACCGCGTGCTTCGCCAATCAGCTCTACCGCCACTCGCTGGGCCTCGAGCAGACGCAGGTGCTCGATTGCGCGATCGACCCCGTCGAGCAGGCATTCGTGGCGTCCGGCGGGGACATCCCCACGCTCTTGCTCGAGCTGGTGGGCAGCAACGCGTTCCGCCTGCGCGTGGTGACGGAGGAGGAGTAGATCATGCAACGACGAGCACTTCTCTCGCGGCGGAATCTCCTGCGTGGCGCCGGCGGAATCGCGGTCGCCCTGCCGTTCCTCGAGTCGGTCGGCACGGCACGGGCCGGCGGGGCCACGGCGCCCCTGCGCTACCTGCAGTTCATGCATGTGCAGGGCACGTTGATGGACGAGTGGGCACCCTCGGGCCCGGCGGCGGCCATGGTGCTGTCCGAGATCCTCTCACCGCTCGAGCCGGTCCGTGACCACATCGTGCCGATCTCCGGTTGCGACAACCCCTCGGCCAACGACTTCGGGGTCAACGGTCACGTCAACTCGGGGCGCACCGTGTTCACCTGCGCGCCCAATTCGGGCAACAACGACCTGGCCGACGGGCCCTCGATCGATCAGGTCATCGCCGATCGGCTCGCCGCGCCCACGCCCTACAAGAGCCTGCAGTTCGGGGTGGGCGGATCGAACATCGGCGAGTACCAGGCGCTGATGGCCGGAGCGCAGGACCCGGTGCCGCTCGACGGCGATCCGCGGCAGATCTTCGACCAGCTGTTCGCCGACCTCGAGGGCGACCCGGCGACGCAGCCCACCGCGCTCCAGCGGCTGCGCTCGCGCCGGGCCAGCGTGCTCGACGCGGTGCTCGGCGAGCTCAATGGCACCATGGCGCGGGCCAGCACGGCCGATCGCCAGACGCTCGAGCGTCACGCCGACAAGATCCGCGAGCTCGAGATCCAGCTCGGCAACGAGGGCGAGGCGGGTACGGGCTGCGCCGTGCCCGTGCTCGACCTGCCGGGCGGGTACGAGCCCCTCGATCAGGGCCAGGATCACATCTCGTCGCGAGCGTTCATCGACCTGATGGTGATGGCCATGGCCTGCGACATGACCCGCGTGGGCACGCTGCAGTACGTGAACTATCACGGGCCGAACTATCCATGGCTCGGCGTGGGCGTGCCCGGTGCCTATCCCGAGTGGCACTCGATGGTCCACGACCTGCCCAACATGGCCGATCAAGCGGTGCCGCGCGCGGTGTATCGCTGGTACATGGAGGAGTATGCGTATCTCTTGCAGCAGCTCGCCGCCACGCCCGACGGCGAGGGCTCGTTGCTCGACCACATGCTGGTGATGTCGATCAGCGAGCTCGGCGACGGTGCCGCGCACGGGACGTGGAGCCTGCCGATCGTGCTCGCCGGGCGCCTGGGGGGCAAGCTCGCCACCGGGCGGCACGTGGATCTCGGCGGGGCGCGAACCGGCGAGCTCTACACCACGTTCCTCCAGTGGTTCGGGGCCAGTGACACCGTGTTCGGCAACCCGGCCTACTGCAGCGGGCCGGTGAGCGTGTAGCGAGCAAGCCGCGGCGAGTCAGAATCGAACCGCGAGCCCCAGGCGTGCGCGCGGGCGTATGCGCCATGGGACCAGCACCACGCGACGGGCCGCGCCTTCGCAGCGCGAGGCCACGGCCTCGCACTCGACGAACGCAAAGCGGTTGATCACCATCTCCATGCCGGGCTCGACCACGAGCCACAGGTTCCCGACGAGGCGGAGCCCCACGCCTACATCCGTGGTGCCGAGGGCGGTGGGTCGCCAACCTCCGCCGTCACCCGTGGTCGTGCGCCAGCGCAGTGCCTCCATGGCGCCGCCGGCCAGGAGCGAGAGCTCGACGCGGGAGCCGATCGACATGCGGGGTCCGGTGCGGAGCTCTACGCGATGGCGCCAGGTCACCACGGGATCGCCGCTTCGCCACGGCAGGAGCAGGCCGTAGCCCAGCGCCAGGCGCCAGTGTCCGAGGAGATCGGCGGTAACGTCGAAGGCGGCGCCGCTGCTCCAGGGGACCTCCGCCGCGAGCGCGGCACCGAGGTAGGCGACGCCGATGCCGACGACGATGCGGCGAGACGACGGCGGCGTCTCGGGCTGCGGCTGGGGAGGCGCGGCGGTGGGCGTGGGGCTCGTCTGCGGGGGAGTGGGCTCGGGCTGCGGCCTCGGCTGAGCCTCGAGGTCCTCGGCCTGGGCTTCCTCCATCCCCACCACCTCGCCGGCTGCCACGGCCAGGCTGCCCGACTCGACGATGTGCCACACCGCCTCGCGGCTGGCCTCGGGGCTCGTGGGCTCGACGGGAATCTTGCGGACGTAGGTCGAGCCGCTGTGATCGACGAGGAACACGCGGAGCTCCCCGGACCTGCGCTCATCGATCCAGAACGCCCCGCGGGCCAGGCCGCTGCTCACCAGCGCGCGCGCGCGGAAGGCCGCTGTTTGGCCCGGAGTAGGCTCCACCTGCTCGAGCTCCACGCCCTGCGCGTGCAGGTTGGCGCGCGCCGTGTCGAGCACCTCGCGAAGGCCCGGGTCGGTGCCGGGGCTGGTGACGACGTAGACGTGGGTGGTGGCCGAGGGCGGGGGATCGGGGGTGACGACGGGATCGGAGGCGGTGGGCTCGGCTGCGGCCGCGAGGGTCGGGACGGCGCTCATGAGCATGAGCGCCGTCCCGAGGCGGGCGAGCCACCGTGTCGAGCGGGCGACGCTATCGTGGAGCGTGGGCATGCGAGCGAGCGGGGTCGACGTCGCGAGCAAGCATGGCAGGCGCACGGGTGGGGCTGCTACTGCTCCCCGCGAGCCACCCAGAGCGGGCGCCGCGATTGCTCGCGGCGCCCCTTTCGATACAGCGCCTGCGCTGGTCAGTGGTGATGGCTCATGCAGCCGCAGTCGCTGTCTCTCCGTTGGAGGCCGCCTCCGGGGCCGCGGTCACGCCGACGCTCGCCTCGGACGTACTCTCATCGTCCGGCTCCACCTCGCTCCGCCGCGATCGAGAGGGGTAGAGCGAGGGCACGAACCGCTGCACGTCGCCCTCGCGCCATCGCAGGAACGACACCCCGCGCCGTGCCTCGTCGTAGACCTGGGCGAACAGCGTGAACGCCTGCGCCTGCACGTACCTGCGGTTGCCCGCGACCATCAGCGGGCTGTCCTCCACCTCGCGCTGGGCCAGCGCCTTGTGGATCTGCGTGCCGAGCACCGGTGCGCGATCGACCATCGCACGTGTGATGGGGACCTTGCCGCTCACCTGTGGCCAGGTTTCGAAGAAGAGCCGGCCGAGGGCGAGCAGGTCGTCGGCCGTGTCGGCATGGCCCAGGCCGCTGCGGATCGCCGCCACGCGCTCGGCGGAGAACAGGCCAAAGTAAGCGAGCAGCTCCGCGGAGCGCAGCATGCCCTCGCGCAGGGGCACGGCCTCCGTGAGGAGGGTCGCCAGCCAGGTTGCCCCGGTGCCCGCCTCGTTGACGAGGTCGTGCGCGTGATGGAGCGCCAGCGCGTAGAGGCCGAGCCGCGAGATCCGATGGATGTCGAGGCCCCCGAGCGCGGAGAGCTGGGGGATCAGGGGGGCGATGCGCTCGGCGACCAACGCCCCGCGCCCGGCGGCACGCGGGATGTCGAGGTTGACCGGCAGCAGATCGTCCTCGGGGACGGCGAGGATCTCGTCCCGGAGGGCAGCGAACGCCTGGGCGGCGTCGGCAGGGGTAGGGATGGATGCAGAGTGCTTCTTGGACTTGGTACGAGTCATGGTGACGTGGGAGGTCGACGCGACCTCCCTCCTTGCCAAGCTCCTCGGCCACCGGCGCGGGGCGTTGCGTGGGTTGGAGAAAAAAAGTTTGGGAGGGCGATAATGAGTGGGTGGATGTAGGCAATGTGGGTGTAACGGGGCGTTCGGAAGGCCCTTCGCGCATCGGGACCGTTGCCGCGGAGCCTTCGGAAGGCCCTTCGCGCATCGGGACCGTTGCCGCGGAGCCTTCGGAAGGCCCTTCGCGCATCGGGACCGTTGCCGCGGAGCCTTCGGAAGGCCCACCGACCATCGGGACCGTAGGTCGTCGGGCGCACGAAGGGCTCGTCGCACATCGGGACCGTGGATCGCGAAGCTCGACGAAGGCTCGCCGCGATCCGAGCCCGTCGACCGCGAGGCTCGAGAACGGCTCCTCCCCAGCGGTACCGTTGGTCACAGCGGCTCGCCGAAGCTGTGGTGCCGTTCGCGATCGAAGGGTAGGGGACTGCGCCGAAGGGGTCGAGGCATCGTGCTCGTTCGTTGGTGACCCGAAGCTCCGCGCCGTGGGGATCGAGAGCGATGCGGGGGGAGCTGCTCGAGGTGACTGCTGGCAACGGGAGCGATGCGGGGGGAGCTGCTCGAAGTAATCGCGAGCAACGGGAGCGATACGACTGGAGCTGTTCGAGGTGCTCCCGGACAACGAGTCCGTTGGCCGGGGCCCGAATGGGACACCGGGGTGGCCTGTTCGTGCAGGTGAGGCCTTCCGGGTCATGTCGTGCGCTACGTCCTGCCCTCGACCGATTTCTTGCGACCCCCTGTCCGATTCCCGCGGTCGCGATGGCTACTAGCCCTCGTGACACCCACCCTCTCGTTCGCTCGACTGCTCCTCGTGCTCGTCGTCCCGTCGCTCGCCTGTGTGCTGGTCGATCCCCTGGTCGAGGAGGGGGCCGATGGCTCCTCGTCCGGCGAGGCTGACGACACGCCGCCGGGCGGGTCCAACAGCAGCCCGTCGGATCCCGATGGCGGTCCGAGCCCTGGCTCCGTCGACGGTGGGAACGACGGCGAGCCGTGCGTGCCGCTCGTGTGCGGCATCGACTTGCCGTGTGGGATGCACGACGACGGCTGCGGCAACACCGTGGACTGTGGGGCGTGCGGCGAGGGCACGGCGCTCGACCTCGAGGTCGCGCACGTGCTGGCCGATCCGGGCCGCGGGCGCCTCTACGCCACCGTGCAGGGCGCAGCAGCTCAGCACCCCAACGAGCTGGTCGTGATCGATCCCGCGACCGGCATGGTGCTCGACGCGGTGTTCGTGGGCTCGAACCCCTCGAGCCTGGCGCTCTCCGACGATGGATCCACGCTATGGGTCGGGCTCGACGGCAGCCTCGAGATCCGCGAGGTCGACCTCGGCACCGAGACCCCCACGCCGGGCGACCAGCATGCATTGCAGCCGGGCGAGTGGGGCGACCCCGCGCACGCCGGAACCATCGTGGTGCTGCCGGGCACGACCCACAGCGTCGCGGTGTCGATGCACACCTTCAACCTGAGCCCGAGCTTCCTCGGCGTGGTGGTGCTCGACGACGGCGTGCCGCGCCCCATGACGACGCCGGGGCACACCGGAGCCTCACGCCTCACCCTCGGCCCCGACGGCTGGCTCTACGGCTTCAACAACCTCCACACGGGCTTCGGCTTCTATGCGCTGGCGGTCACGGAGAACGGCGTGACGCAGACCGAGCACGAGGGCCTCGTCGATGGCTTCGACACGGACATCGTGTACGCCGAGGATGGCCGCGTCTATGCGACCAGCGGACAGGTGGTCGACGTCTCGCAGCCCGCTGCGCCCGCCGTCGAGGGCACGTTCAACTACTACGGCGCCGTGCTGCCCCAACCGGAGGAGGGGCGCGTGCTCATGCTGTCGGCGTCGTGGGACGACCCGGTGCCCACGCTGCGCAGCCTCGATCCTGCCACGTTCACGCAGACGGCGGAGGCCATGCTCAGCGGGGTCGAAGGCGAGTACTTCTATGATCTCACGACTGCGGATGGGTTGGTGCTCGCCGTCATCGGGTCGAGCGGCTTCGGCGAGGGCCCGCGGCTCTATCTGATTGCCAATCCGTTCGCGGGCTAGACGAAGGACCTCCGTAGGTCCGTGTCGAGGCGGGCTTCGGTCGATGTGAACGAGGTGATAGACTCGGGCGAGCGATGGCTGGTGGGGCAGGCCAGAGATCGCGGCAAAGGACAGTGTGGGGATAGGAGAGGGCAAGGTTCGGCGGCTCGCGAAGGGCGAGCTGGACGAGGTGCTGGTCCAGGCTCGTGAGGAGCAGTGGACGGAGCTGGCGCTGGTCTGGGAGGGCTATGACGACATCGCGCAGGAGTTGGTTGCTCGTGGGTGGTCGCCAGATCGGGTGTTCGGTACCAACCAGCAAATAGCAGCCGAGGAAGCGCGAGCACTGGCGTCACTGACGAGGCTCACCTCCCTCCACATCTCGAACGCCAGCGGGAGCCACGGGATTGGAGACGAAGGAACGCGAGCGCTGGCGTCGATCGAGAGCCTCACCTCTCTTCATCTCAGGAACAATGAGATAGGCGCCGAAGGAGCACGAGCGCTGGCATTGCTGACGAGTCTCACCTCGCTTCACGTCTCGAGCAACTTTGGAGGCAAAGGGATAGGAGCCGAAGGAGCACGAGCGCTGGCTGCATTGACGAGCCTCGTCTCCCTTGACCTTGGGAGCCACGAGATAGGAGCCGAAGGGGCGCGAGCGCTGGCTGCATTGACGAGCCTCACGTCCCTCGACCTTGGCGGCAACAAGATAGGGGACGAAGGAGCGCGAGCGCTGGCTGCATTGACGAGCCTCACGTCCCTCGACCTTGGCGGCAACGAGATAGGGGACGAGGGGGCGCGAGCGCTGGCGTCGCTGACGAGCCTCACGTTCCTCAACCTTGGCGACAACGAGATAGGAGCCGAAGGAGCGCGAGCGCTGGCGTCGCTGACGAGCCTCACCTACCTCGATCTTTCGCCCACCTGGGGAGGGGAAGGGATAGGGGACGAAGGAGCGCGGGCGTTGATGTCGCTGACGAGCCTCACGTCCCTCATACTCCATACCAGCAGGATAGGAGACGAAGGAGCGCGAGCATTGGCGTCGCTCGCGAACCTCACCGTCCTCCGCCTCGGGGGCAACGAGATAGGTGACGAAGGAGCGCGAGCACTGGGCTCGTTGGCGAGCCTGCTGAGCCTCGACTTGAGTAACAACGCGATCACACAGCTACGATCACTGGCCTCCCTACCACGACTCGAAGTTCTGCATGCTTTCGGCAACCCCGTCGCCGGAATCCCCCAGGAGCTCCTCCGAGCTGAATATGACAACTCCCTCCCCGCCCTCACTGCCTACTTCCACGAGCTCGACAAGGGTAGCGAACCCAACGACGTCGTGAAGATCCTCCTGGTCGGCAACGGCTGCGTCGGCAAGACCACGCTGGCCTACTCCTTGGCACATGGCCACGCACCACCCGCCCCCATCGAGGAGCGCACGCACGGCATCGTGCTCCAGCGCGTTCCGCTCGAGCTTCCAAGCGGTGCTCGAGTCGATGCCCACCTTTGGGACTTCGGCGGCCAAGAGCTCTATCACGCGACCCATCGACTCTTCTTCCACGGCAAGGCCATCTACCTCTTGCTGTGGGCCGAGGAGTCCGACGAGGTCCCCGAAGAGGCGCGCCACCCAGTCAGCTACTGGCTGGACATGATTCGACACTTGGCTGCGGATGCTCCGGTGCTGCTCGTCAAGAACCAGATCGACCGCTCGAACAAACGTGGCGGCCCACCCGAGCTCGAGGGTCGCGAGCTCGGCGACGTCATCCCGGTTGCCATCAGTGCTACGAAGTACCGCAACATCGCCGGGCTGAAGGCCTCCCTCGCGGAGGTCGTCGAGGGCGCACGCCACCGCTGGGGCTACCTCCTCCCCAAGAGCTGGCAAGAGGTCCGTGCCACGCTCGAAGCGTGGAGGACCTCGGGCTCGGACGGCGCTGGTACTCCGCTCCGCATGATCCCCCGCGGCCGCTTCGAGCAACTCTGCATCAAGCACGGTATCGAAGACTCCAACGTCCTGCTCACCTTCCTCCACGACACGGGCGAGCTCTTCCATCGCCCCGGTCGCTTCCGCGACGTGATCATCCTCGATCAAAACTGGTTCATCGACGCGATCTATCGCCTCTTCGACCGCAAGAGCGGCAATCATGTGCGGGCGCTCGAGCACGGCGGGGTGCTCTCGGGCGCGGATTCCATGCTCTATTGGCCCGAGCAGAGTCCCGAGGATCGTGCGACGTATTTCGACTTCATGCTTCAAGCACGCATGGCCTTCGAGCTCGATCGCCACAACTACAAGCCGTTCGAGGAACGCCGCATCGTCGTGCCTGCGCTGCTGCCCTCCGCCGATGCTCCGTCTGTGCAGCTGCTCCTCGAGCAGTGGGACGAACCCGTCGATGGCGAGAGCTGGCTGCGCATCGAGTGCCCATTCCTCCATCGTGGCCACATCGAGCGCATCATCGTCGAGCTGAGCGGCCTGAGCCAGGAACGCTGCTGGTGGTGGCGGGAGGGTATCCTGGCCCGAGACCCGCAGACCGACTGCCGCCTGCTGGTGCAGCTCGCAGACCAGCAACGCCACATCGACATCCGGCTCCGGCGAGGCCGACACGGCGATGGCTTCGCACGGCTCATGGGCCTCCTTCACCGGATCCTCCAGCGCCCTCCCACGCGAATCCTCGCCTCCATGGACGGCAAGACCTTCGTCGACCTCTCCTCTGTCGAGAAGGCACGCCGTACGGGCCGAGATCACGTGCCCACCGCCGACGACGGCGCGTCGATCCTCCGCGCCCCGTTCGATCGCTTCGTCGAACGCCCCGCCTCTCTGCAAGAAATCCCCACCGACGGGCCCACGGCCAAGCCGATCTGCATCTTCATCTCCCACTCCCACCATGAACGCGACCGGCTGTTTCTCGACCAGCTCGAGGTGCGCCTCGAGGCCATCAAGCGATTGATTCCGATCGACCCGTGGCACGACCGAATGCTGCTGGCTGGCACCCACACATCCGAGGCAATCTACGCTCAGCTTGCGGTTGCCGACGTCGTCCTGCTGCTCGTCTCGCCCGAATTCATGGCCTCGGAGCAAGGTTTCTCCGTGGAGATGGTCGAGGCGCTGAAAAAGTACGAGAACGGCCGCGGCATCCCGGTTCCGATCCTCATCCGTCCGGAGAACACCTGGCGTCAGCACCAGATCGGCCAGCTCCAGGCTCTCCCCAAGAACGGCCCAGCGATCTCGATGTGGCAGCAGAAGGAAGACGAGGCCTGGCTCGATGTCGCCGATGGCTTGCAAGCGCTGCTCACCGACCTCGCCCAGCGCCGCGGCTTGCTACGCCGGCCATGACCGCCATCGCCCCAATCACCTGGACCGCCACCGCGATCCCGACTATCTTTACCTCTCTCCACGGAGGGCCACGTGAGCACCGACGAGCAAGAACAACGGGCCCTCGATGCGCTCATCGACGTGTACTCGAATGAGAAGTCTGCAACGCTGCTCGTGAAGCTCGCTGGATTCCCGCCGGGTCGTATCCCTTCCTTCTCCAATGCCATGGTGTTCTGGCACCACGTGACTTCCGACGCTCGTAATGGCGTGCTGCCGGGTGGCGTTCGTCCCATCTTCGAGCAAGCGGCCAAGCAGTTCCCCCACAACTCTGCCTTCGCTCCCTACGCCCCGTCCGTCCCATCCACCACATCGTCGCCGGACACCACGCCCGCATCTACAGCTCCGAAGCCCGCCCCCACGGGGCCCATCCGCATCTTCGTCTCCTATTCCCACGCGGACCGGGACTACCTCGAGAAGCTCGATACCCGCCTCAAGGCCATCCGGCATCAGATCCCCATCGATGTCTGGGATGACCGCAAGATCCTCGCCGGCACCCAGCTGTCCAAGAAGATCATCGAGCAGCTCCAGCTCGCCGACGTCGTGATCCTGCTCATCTCCCCGGACTTCATGGCCTCCGACTACTGCTTCTCCAAGGAGATGGCCGAAGCCCTCAGGAAGTACGAGCAGAACGAGGGTCTACCCGTCCCCATCATCATTCGCCCCGAGGCCACCTGGTCCTCCCACAAGATCGGCCAGCACCTCGCCCTGCCGAGAGACGGCAAGGCAGTCTCCAAGTGGCCCGACCCCGACGACGCCTGGGAAGACATCAGCAAGGGCCTGCAGGCGCTGCTCACGGATCTCGCTCAGAAGCGCGGCCTCCTGCCGTCGTGATCTCATAGCTCCCCTTCGGCGCAATCCGCCGCCTCACGAACTCGATCTAAGCCGTCTGTACCGTGCCCGCTCACCCCGCAGGTGCTCGACCATGGCCACCACGTCGTCCACGCGGCCCCGCGACCCATCGGAAAGGCGTGCCTACGCCCTGCCCTGCAGCCGCGCGATCAGCCGCTCCGCCGTGCGCAGCGTGACCGCCACGATCGTCTCGGTGGGGTTGGCCGAGTCCACCGTGGGGAACAGCCCGCTGCCGGTCAGCCACAGGTTGGCGTGATCGTGGGTCTGGCCGTAGCTATCGGTGACGGACTCGCGCGGATAGTTGCCCATGCGATGCGTGCCCATCACATGCCCCGCTCCGCCGAAGCCGTCGATGAAGTGATAGTCGCCCGGTCGGGTGCCCATGGCCGCGAAGATCTGGGCAGCCAGCCGCTCGAACGCCGCGGCGCCCCGCTGGGTGAGCTCGTCGACCACGAAGTGGATCTCGGGCCGGGGCACTCCGCGCTCGTCGAGCTCGGTCTTGGACGGCCGAATGGTGCTGTCATGCTGGGGCTCGGGCTCGATGAGCGCATCGAATTGGATCGTGCGGTTCACGTCCCAGCCGAGCTGCCGGTAGAGATCCTTGCCCATCAGGTTCTGGTTGACGAGATCCTTGACGTTCGAGAACGGCGTGTTCATGCCCCAGTTGGCGGAGACGTTCTGGATCTCCACCCGGAAGGCACCGCGGTGGCGACGAAATTGCCCGTCGCGCAAAGTCTCGATGCCGGAGGTGCTGAGCGGGCCACGGAACGGGTAGAGCGGCTCGTCGGTCATGCCCACCGCGATCTTGATGTTGTGATCCATCAGATAGCGACCCACGCAGTCGCTCGAATTGGCCACCGTGCGCCCGCCCTCGCCCCAGGGTGACATCAACAGGATCTTGGCGTTCTCCATCGCGTGCGCCGCGAGCACGTAGATCGATCCGGTCACTGTCTGGGCCGGGCCGCCGTCGGCGGGAAGGACCTGCAGGCCGGTGACCTGCGCCCCGGAGCCGTTGCCCTCGGTGGAGACCAGCACGCGAGTGACCACTGCCCCCTTGAGCAGCTCCACGGGGCGGCTGCCCGGGCGATTGTGCGGGTCGAGCTCCGGCTGGAGCGCCCGCTTGAGGTGGACGGTGGCGTCGTACTTGGCCTGGATCGGGCAGATCGGGATGCAGTTGCTGCTGCCGGCGCAGGGGGGCCGATCCTGGAATGGTACCGAGTTGCGCGCCTGCGGAGTGTTCTGCACCTGCACGGGCAGGCCCTCGAAGGTCATCCCCGTGAGCCTCGCGGCAAACCGCTGATCCATGTAGGTCGACAGGATCTGCGGCATCGGATAGGGCTTGCCGAAGCGCGGCGATCCGAGGTCGGCATCGCTGTCGCCCGACACCCCCAGCTCGTTCTCGGCCTTCCAGTACCAGTCCTCGAGATCTTGATAGTCGATGGGCCAGTCCACCGAGTGACCGAACAACGTCTGCTCGCGGAAGGTACTGGGTAGATAGCGGAGCATCGTGCCCAGCCAGTGATAGGTGGTCCCGCCCAGGGCTCGGGTGTACGTGCTCTTGAACTGTGGCGGATGATCTCCGCTCGGATTCTGGGACGTATAGGCCGACCCGGTGTAGTACGCGTCGAGGTCGTCGTCCATGGGCATGGGAGCCCAGGCGAGGTTGGGATAGGGCGCGTTGGGGATCCGCGAGGCGCTGGCGAACAGCCGATTCAGCAGTGGCTGGCGCCGATCGGTGCCCAGCGGATCGGCAGGATCGAGCGTGAAGTACTCGGCGGTGCCCACGTCGAGCAGGAGCACGCGAGCGCCCGCCTGCCCCAGCTTGTTGGCCAGGATGGAGCCCGAGATGCCCGCACCCACGATGACGACGTCGTGCTGTGGTTGGCTCATGGTCACTTCCCTCGCTGGCTGGTGGCCCGGGTGATCGGCGTGGGCGCAACGGGTTGCAGGCTCGCCAGTCCGGTGGCAGACACGAGCTTGGGCTCCGGGGGGAGGATCGGCTGCGGTGATGGATAGGCCCAGTTGCCGTAGTAGGGGCCGGTGATGCCCATCGGGTTGCCGCCGATCGCCTTCCACACCAGCGCCTCGCCATAGCTGGGGATGAGCGCCGCCTTGGTGGGGTAGCCCATGCCTCCGGGGGTGAGGTCGAGCAGCGTCGCAGTGTACCAAAGGCAGGTGATCGAGCGCGCCACGGGAGCGAGCTGCGGGTTGCCGAGGATGCGGGCCTCGACCGCGGCCGCGAGATCGGGCGGGTCCGATTCCACGATGGCGGCGTACTCGTCCAGGGTCGCTCGCACCTGCACGAGCGAGTACTGCGGCACGTAGCCCGCGGCTGGCCGGAGCTGGCGGATCACGCCGTCCTCGTCGAGCCCGCTGCCTTCGCCGAGCAAGGGCTCGACCGCGACGAAGCTCCACGCCAGGGTGCGGAAGTCCTGCGCCTGCTGGGGGTCTTGCAGGTCCGCGGGCGACAGCGCGCCCGCGACCAGCGTCGCGTAGTAGGCCCGCGAGAGCCACCCGGGCTGCGGGCCCTGGTCGATGAGCACGTCGGACAGACCGACGAAGCGCTCGAATTGTTGGGGCTCGCGGAAGAGCGCGACCAGCTGCGACGATTCGTTGGACATGGCTCGATTCCTTCTGAAGGACGTCTCAGGCCTCGATCCGGGGCACGTAAGCGCCGAAGCCGTCGGCGAGCTGCCGAAGGATGATCCCCGCGTTGCGCAGGTTGGCGGGCACCGCCCCCGCGGGTGCCCGCGGATCCTCGGCGAGGGCCAGGGCGGTGTGCCAGCCCTGGATCAGGCGCTCGTGCAGATAGGTCCATGCCGAGGCCTTGTGGGGCAGGAGCTGGATCTCGCGATCGATCTCGAAGCTGGGTCCGGCCGTCTTGTCGGGGGTGCTGGGGCCCATGGGCAAGAGCGTCAGCGACTCGCCGAGCGGCTTGAGCACGGTGGTCATGATGCGCAAGAACGTGCGTGACATCGTGTGGAGCTGCACCGCCGACTCCTCATCGGTGGCGAAGAACCGATAGAGCATCAGCAGCATGGTGCCGTAGACCTGGTTGAACAGGTCGTCGACGTCCCGCGTGTAGGGGTCGTCGATGAGCCGCCACCCGGGGTAGGTGTTGTCCACGTGCAGCTGCGACAGCGGGTTGGAGGCCACTGGACGCACGGGCGAGAACCGTGGGTCCCGGGCCAAGAACGCCTGGTGCTCCCGGTAGATGCTGAGGAACACCCCGTAGTGGCTGTCGATGCGATCGGTGTGGGTGCCCTCGCCCTGCGACACGATGAGGTCGATGCCTCGGACCGCGTCGTCGCGGGTGTGCACCTCGAAGACCTGCGGGAAGTCGACCAGGCGCCCGTCGACCTGGGCTTCGGAGGAGCCGATGATCACGTTGGGCAGCTCGAGGAAGGCAGTGCGGATCGCCTCGTAGAGCTGGCCGATGGTCTGGTGCTCGACTGCGCGTGGCGCATGACTCTGCCGGAGCGGCTCGGGTAGGTGGGCAAAGGGAGACAGCTCGTCGATCTCCGCCTGCACGTCGGGCGGTACCGTGTCCTGGCAGCCGAAGGGCGGATCGTTCCAGGGCGAGGGCCGCTCGTAGCAGGTGTAGCGGCGCATGACATCGGCGCTGAACGGATCGAGTCGCCAGGGTAGCCCGGTGGGGTAGTAGCGCGGGGCTTGCGGGAAGTTGGGGCGCCGCAGCTGCACCGTGCCTCCCGCTGCCGCACACAGGTTGGCGGCCTGCGTCAGGTGGAGCATCTCCTGGGCCGCCACCAGGAAGATGTTGGCCTTCCACTCCCGCACGTGGGTGAGCTGCTCCATCGTGTTGATGCCGCCCTCGCGGAGGTCGTCCTTGAGCGAGAACGCGGTGAACAGGTACTGCAGGCACAGGCCCTGCTCGAGCTCGCAGGCCACCGCGAGCTGGTGGAGGAGCTGCTCGCGGTTCTTGATCACGCCGTTGGGCATACGATGGAGCCTCTCGCATCGGCGTCGCGCAACGCCGGACGTCGAGCGACACGGGGAGTGCCCGCTCGAGGGAAGGGGTGAATCGTCAGTGTCAGTAGTACCTTGGCTTCGAATCCATGATCAACCTCGAAGTGCGAGCGAACGAGCGAGCTGGCATGGCACGAGACCACCGTTTTGGAATCATTTCTGTCCCCTTGCCTGGCCCCTTGCCTGGCCCCTTGCCTGGCCCCTTCTTGCCGCAGCTGGCTCGGCTGCCGTGAGCTCATAGCTCCCCTCGGGCGCAATCCTCCTCCCCACATCCTGCTCGAGCGCAACCCGAGCCGCTTCGTGCAGTCGCACATCATCATCCATCCGCACCGCCTCTGCCTGCACCGCCGCAAGCAGCCCCGACTTGTGTCGATAGTCCACGTGCACGTCGAGGTCCCTGTGCTCGAACGCCGACTCGCGCTCGAGGAATTCCCGCCGCTCCGCCAGTCGCCGCTCGTGGATCCGCCGCGCGTCGTCCGGCGACTCGAGCACGTGCGGCACGAGCACCACCAGCAGGTTGACCTTCTCGCGGCTGCGGCTCCGCTTCTTGAACAGCCACCCGATCACCGGGATCGAGCCGAGCCCGGGCACCTGCCGCTTGCTGATCGTCTCCTTCTCCTGCACGAGCCCGCCGAGCACGACCGGCTGGCCGTCGCGGGCGATGACCTCCTCGAGCTCGAGCAGGCGCTTGGTGGTGGTGGGCCCGCCTTCTTGCGCCTCGCCTTCGATCACTTGCTGGTCCTCGATGAGGATGTCGAGCGAGAGCGCTCCGCGCTCGCCGATGTGGGGGGTGACCTCGAGCTTGAGCGACACGTCCTCGCGGCTGTAGAGCTTCTGGGTTCCCGCCCCGGCCGTGCCCGAGAAGGTGTTGGTGCCGGTGGGGATCGGGATCCTGCGGCCGATTTCCATGCGCGCGGGCTTGTTGTCGGCGGTGTACATGTGGGGGTCGGACACGATGTTGACGTCCTGGTGATTCTCGAGCGCCTGGATCACCACGCCGAACGAGGGGATGTCGCGACCGAGCAGCGCGGACGAGCCCGGGATCGTGGGCCCCAGCACGCCCACGGCCAATCCGGTCAGCACGCTGGTGTCGAGCAGCGCCGAATTCGCGTCGCCCGGCCGGCTGGCTGCGAAGCCCACGCCCCCGCCGGGGGCCTCGCGGCCGTAGTGGGCCGAGACGTCGGTGTCGAGGCCGTGGCTGGTGGAGAGCTCCAGGATGTAGGCCTCGATGTAGACCTGCCGACGCTCGCGGTCGAGCGCCTCGACCACGCGCCGCAGCGCCAGGAAGTCGCGGTGCGAGGCCATCACCACCAGCGAGCGGGTCGCAGGGTCGGCGGTGATCTGGATCTCGCCACCGATCGACACGCCGGCGCCGGCCGAGCCGGCCGTGCTGCCCTTGCCGGCCGCGCCCGCCTGCTTGGGCGAGCCGTCGCTCCCGGCGCTGGGGGCCTTGGCCTGCGCGCCGCGGCTCGGCAGGCTGCCGAGCACGGCGGCCACCTCCACGGGATCGGCGTGGCGCAGCGGCAGCACGAACAGCGTGCCGGCATCGTCGGGGATCTCTTGGTCGAGGCGCTCGATGAGCTCGCGCACCGTGGGGAAGTGCTCGCGCGGCGCCGTGATGAGCAGCGTGCGGGTGCGCAGGTCCACCGCGACCGCGGTGACGTAGGCTGCGACCTTGGGGGCCTGTGCGTCGGGAGCCGCGGCGCGTGGTGCAGGCGCGTCCGCAGGCGCGTCGGAGGCCCGGGCGGGCCCCTTGCCGACGGATGGGCTCTTGCCGGGACCCTTGCCGACCCCCGCTCCGGAGCTCTTGCCTTCGGCCTCCGCCGGCTTGGCGAACACCTCGCGCAAGAGCGCCGCGAGCTCCTCGGGCTCGGCGTAGCGCAGCGGGTGCAGGAAGATCGCGTCGGCCTCGCTCGTGTCGGGCACGTCGACCTCCTCGATCACCTTCATCATTCGCGCGACGTTGCTGCCGGTGTCGGTGAAGATCACGAGGTCACCCACCGCCTGCACCGTGCCCCGCTCGCCCCGGAGGTGCTCGATGACGGCCACCACGTCGTCCACGCGGCCCGGCTGCGGGCGGTGCAGCTGCGTGACGAAGCGGTCGTCGTCGGGGGCGCCCTCGCCGGGGCCATACACCGGCAGCACCTGCCGCGCGGCGTCCTTGGACTCGACCACCTTGAGGTAGCCGTCAGCCTGCTCGACGGTGAGGCCCATGGTCTCGAGCGCGGCGTAGAAGGCCGCATAGGCCTGCCGCATGGTCACCGGCTCGGGGGCGATCACGGTGACCTTGCCGTCGCGCACCCCGGCGCCCCAGATGAACCGCTCGCAGGTCACGCTGCTCATCCAGCGCACGAGGTCGGTGAGCTGTGCCTCGCGCTCGAGCGTGAGGCGGAAGCGGGCGGAGAGCGGCTGCTGCTTGCAGCCGTCCTGGGGCAGGATCGGGCTCGGAACGGCGTCCTCGCTCATCGGGGCGGGCTCGATCGGCGGGGGCGCGGCCTCCACCATGGCCGGCCACAGCGCGAGCGCGAGCAGCCACCACGGCCTTCGCCACCATGGCCGGCGGCGGCGTGGTCGAGCAGGCGGGCGCGAGGCCTCGTGGCGCGAGGCGGGTGGCAAGGGACGAGGCACGGGCTGGGGCCGCGACGACCAGGACGAGCGAGCAGAGCTCATGCCTGGGTGAGCTAGCAACGACCGCGCCGACGCCCGAGCCCAGCGATCCGGCGGGCTTGCGCGCTCACTGCCGTGGCGGCGTCCGCCATCGCGACGTCGTGTCCCCGCGAGCTGCGACTTCGCGTCACGACGGAGGCGCCATGGGCCTCACCGGCGCGCCTCGGCGCGGATCCGCTGCTTGCTCGCCGCCCAGCCACAGATCGGACACTGCGAGAGATCATGCCCACGCGCGGGGCAGTGCTCGCGTCCGAAGTAGATGAGCTGCAGATGCCGGCGGTTCCACGTCTCGCGTGGGAACAGCCGCTCGAGGTCGGCCTCGGTGCGCTCCACCGTGCTGCCGTCGGACAGTCGCCAGCGCGCCGCGAGCCGATGGATGTGGGTGTCGACGGGGAACGCCGGGACGCCGAACGCCTGCGACATCACCACCGAGGCGGTCTTGTGGCCGACCCCGGGCAGCTCCTCGAGCGCGTCGAGGTCGGCCGGAACGCGGCCCTCGTGCACGTCGAGCAGCCGCTGCGCGGTGGCGCGCAGGTTCTTGGCCTTGGTGGGGGCGAGGCCGATCTCGCGGATGAGCCGCTGGATCGTCTCCACAGGCAGGGCCGCCATGGCCTTGGGGGTCGAGGCGACGGCGAACAGCGCAGGCGTGATCTCGTTGACCTTCTTGTCGGTGCTCTGTGCGCTGAGCATCACCGCGACCAGCAGCGTGAAGGGGTCGGAATGGTGGAGCGGGATCGGGGGCTCGGGGTAGAGCTCGTCGAGGATCCGGCCGATTCGCTCGGCTCGCTCGGTACGCCGCATCGGTCGAGGACGTGCCACGAAACGCGGCCGCCGTCACCCCGGGCTTCCCCTGGCCCGTTCCGGGCCCCGGCCGCCAGGATGCCCTCCCGCGGGATTTCCTCGGCAGCCCATATCGGCGGCTCTTGGCGGCTCTTTCCGCCTCGGCACCCGGCGGCGCCGAAGACCTACTTTGGCGGTATGCTCTGCCACCTCGTGCCCGCCCCGTTCCCCACGCCCAAGCCCGCGCCGGTCGGCGACGCGGCCCCCGCCTGCCCGGAGGCGCCGTGAATTGCTGGAGCTGCCACGTCGACAATCCGTCCTCGGCGAAGTTCTGCTTCAACTGCGGCAGCCGGCTGGTGGCGGACCCCGCCATCGAGGCGCCGTGTCGCTCGTGCGCGGCACCCCTGCCGCTCGACGCCCGCTTCTGTGGCAACTGCGGCACGCCCGATCCGGTGGCACCGGTCGCTGCGGCGGCGCAGGAGGAGCCGCCGGCCTCGGGAGGCCTGGCCGACCTGCTCGAGCCGGGCCCGACGCAAGAACAAGAAGGAGCGGCGCCCGCGAGCGATGGGGACGCGGCTGCGCTCGCCTACGACCACGAGGAAGAAGACGAGGCCACGATCATGCGCTCGGGGCTCGAGGAGTCGCCGATGGTGGCCCCCACCCCGGGCCTCAAGTCGCGCGATCGCCTGAACACCGAGCCGGCGAAGGTGGCCGTGGCGCGTACGCTGGCCGAGCGTCTCGGCCGCGGGAACGTCGAGTCCCCCGGCGCGTACTCCAAGCAGGGCCCCTCGCTGCGCAAGACCGACGGCAAGGGCAAGCCTCCGCCTCCGCCGGCGATCGGTGGTGCGAAGGCCCCCGCCGCGGGCAAGGGTGCACCATCGGCAGTGCCCAAGGCCGACACCATGCAGAGCCTGCCGCGCACCGGCCTGCCCAAGCAGACCCCCGAGGGCGACGGTAGGCGGCCGAAGGCCCCGGCCGGGAAGGCCTCCGGTGTCGCAGGTGACCAGTCCAAGGGGCCCAAGGAGCCCCAGGGGCCGCCAGAGAAGGCCTCGAAGCTGCCGCCGGTGCCGAGCATCGCGGCCCGCTCCGCGCGGCCGAGCGGAGGAGGTCGCCCGACCGCGTCGCCGCTGGCCCCGAGTGACGCGCCGCAGTCGGCCACGATGACGGTGCCCGCTCCGTCGCGGACGGCGACGAACGACGGACCGCCGAGCGTGCCGGCGGCTCCCAAGGGGCCGCCAGAGAAGGCCTCGCGCGCCGCTCCGAGCCCCGTGCCGAGCTCGGCTTCGTTGACGCTGCCGCCACCCAAGCGCCCCACGGGTTCGATGCCGCCCCTCGAGCCCGGGCCGACGCTCGTCTTCTCGGCGGAGGGCTCGCGATCCAAGCCGCGGACCATCACCGAGCCTCAGAAGGCGGTGTTCGCCTCGCCGACGCCGTCCGAGGTCGCCGAGATCCTCGCGCCCCCCGACGGCTGGCCCGACATCACCGACGAGCTGTCCGAGGTGCGGTTCTCCGCGCTGCAGGGCGTGGACGCGGGCGTGCTCGCCGAGCTCGAGATCCTGCGCGCCAAGTACCCCGGCCACCCCGAGGTCGAGGTGCTCGCGGCCGAGCTCGCCGTCGCCGAGGACGTGCTGGCGGCCGAGAATGCGCTGTCGCCCGAGGACTCGCTCGAGCTGCCGATCGGCGTGCCCCGCCGCACCCGCCCGCCCGTGGCGCCCGCGCCCGCCCCCGTGACCACATCCGTCGATGGTCCGCCGCCGCTCGGGCGCTTCCCGATCACCCAGCCGCCGTCGTCCTCACCGTCCCAGCCACCATCGCGCGCGGGCGTCCCCCGGCCTGCGCCGCTCGAGACCTCCGACGAGCTGCTCGCTGGCGAAGGTGACGAGTTCGACGACCTCGACGATCCCGAGGCCGGCGAGTCGATGACCGACATGACCATCGTCGAGCGGGTCGATCTCGAGCGCCTCGGCGTGCGCGATGCCGACGAGCTCGACGAGCAGAGCGACGAGCTCGCGGACGACCTCGACGAGCCCGACGACCCCGACTTCGTCGATCGCACGATGATGGTCCCGGGCCTGCAGGCGCCGGCGCCCTATCGTGGGGAGCCACCGCCGGGCGCCCTCGCGTCCACGTCCGCGCAGCGCCCCGCGGGGGAGCGCCGCGCCACGCTGGTGCCCGGGGCCGCCGCCGACGACGAGCGGCGCCGCTCCACGCTGGCGCCAGGCTCCGACCTGCCCGATGACGAGCGCGGCGCCACGCTGCCCCCCGGGAACCTGGTCGTCGAGCAAGACGACGGGCCCACGCTCGCGGGGCTCGGGGAGCCGGCGCTGCTCCACGACGATCCCACACCCGTCCCGGGCCGCAGCTCGCTGGTGCCGCTGCTCGACGCCCCACTCGCCCCCGAAGTGGACGACGGCTTCATGACCGCGCCCGATCGCGACGCCGACTCGGCCGCGGCCTCGGGCACGTTCCGCGTGGCCGACCTCGATCTCGACGACATGCCCGATCTCTCGGCCGGGCTGCCGCCCGAGCACGATCTCGACGTGGACCTCTACGCGACCTCGCCCGACCCCGAGGAGCTCGACGAGGACCTCGAGCGCACCCAGGAGGGCACGGTGGTGTCCCGCGCGCCACAGCCACCCGCGCCCTACGGTCAGGGCGTCGCGTCGGTGCCCGTGGTGCCCGTGCGCCTGGTGATGCTGGGCTCGCGCGGCGAGGCGGTGGCCGAGCGCCGCATCGAGGTCGACACGTTCCTCGACGTGGGCCGCCAGGCGGGCGAGCCCTGGGCCGAGGACCGCCGCATGGAACCGCTCCACGCCCGCCTGTTCCCGGGGCCGGGTGGCGTGGTCGTGGACGACTTCGGCCGGCCGAGCGGCGTGTACACCCAGATCCTCGACACCATCGCGGTGGAAGACGGCGACGAGTTCAAGGTGGGGCAGGCCCGGCTGGCGCTGCAGCGCGTGACCGGCCGCGGCTGGGGTCAGCTCACCGTGGTACGGCACGACGCGCCAGCGCCCCTGACGATCGTGCTCGATCGCGAAGAGTTCATCATCGGGCGCGAGGAGGGCGACCTGACCCTGCCGAGCGACACGTTCGTGTCCGGCGATCATTGCCGTTTCGTCTGCGAGGGCAACGCGGTCTACCTGGAGGACCTCGGCAGCTCCAACGGCACGTACATCCGCGTGCGCGCGGGCCAGTGCGTGGCGTTCGGCGGGCTCGTGCTCATCGGGCACACGCAATTCCGGGTGCTGCCGGGGTAGCCCCGCAGGCCCGGCTCCCACGACGTGTCACGCTCTCGGCCGCTCGCACGTGAGACCAGCGTGGCCCCGGTCGACTACCAAGCGCTGTTCGAGGCCCATCGCGAGCACCTGTGGGGGCTCTGCTATCGCGTGACCGGCAGCGCGGCCGATGCCGAGGACCTCGTGCAGGAGACGTTCCAGCGTGCGCTCGAGAAGCCGCCCGCCGACACCGCTCGCCCGTGGCGTCCGTGGCTAGCCCGCGTGGCCACCCGCCTGGCGATCGATGCGCTGCGCCGCCGCCGGACGCGGCAGTATGCGGGTCCGTGGCTGCCGTGGCCGGTGGAGACCCCACCGGAGGTCGAGCCGGCCTCGCCCGAGCCCGACGCCGAGGCCCGCTACGGCGTGCGCGAGAGCGTGTCGTTCGCGTTCCTGCGCGCCCTCGAGGCGCTGGGCCCCATGCCCCGCGCGGCGCTGGTGCTGCGCGATGCGCTCGGCTACTCGGGGCCCGAGACCGCGGAGATCCTCGGCGTTTCGCCCGAGAACGCCCGCGTGCTGGTGCACCGCGCCCGCAAGGCGCTCGCGGCCTACGACGAGCGCCGCCGGCCGCCGTCGCCCGAGGTCGATGCCGCGCACCAGGCCGCGCTGCAGCGCTTCATGGCCGCGCTCGTCAGCGGCGACGTGGCGCGCGTGGCCGCGTGCCTGGCCGAGGACGCTCGCATGACCTCCGACGGCGGTGGCACCTACCGCGCGGCGCTCAAGACCGTGCACGGCCGCGAGAAGGTGGCCAGGTTCTTCGTCGGCGTGCTCGCCCACTCGCCTCCGCCCACCGCGGTCGAGCTGCGCTGGCTCAACGGCCGCCCGGGCATCCTCTCGTGCGCCGTCCCCCAGGGCCCCCGCGACGCGCCGCGCTCGTGCATGACGTTCGACCTCGACGAGCACGGGCAGCTGGTGGACATCCACATCGTCTCGGCCCCCGACAAGCTCGGCGCGCTGCAATTCCCCGCGGCGCCCTAGCTAGCAGCCGACCACGCGGCTCACGGCTCCACGCCCAGGCGATCGTGCAGCCAGCCCGCGAACGCGCTCTGGCGCGGGTCGTCGATGGCGTAGAGGTGCCCGCCGAAGCTCAACACGCCGAGCACCACGAGCACTGCGGCCGCCGCGAGCGGGACCACGGCGCGGGTGCCCAGGCGCGACACGGCGGGCATTCGCACCCCGAGGGCGCGGAGCGCCAGGTACGTCCCGTAGCTGCCGTGGAAGAGCCCGCAGAGCCCGAGCGCGACGTAGTAGGGATAGAAGTACGCCGGCAGCATGTGCATGCTGTACGACAGGCCCGCAAAGCCGAGCCACACCCCGTCGAGCAGCGAGGGCAGGCGCGTGGCGGCGACGTGGCCGAGCACGAACACCAGCAGGAAATACGCGCTCACGCGATGAAGCCGCGTGCGCAGCGGTAGCTTGCCCCAATTGCGCGAGCGCGGCCGTCGGCGCAGGCGCGTGATCCCGGCCACCATGTGGACGACGAGCGCGGTGAGCAGCACGCCCACCTCCAGCAGCGGGAATTGGTAGAGCGGGCGGATCCGCACCTGGAACGCGTCGTAGAGGCCAGGTCCCAGCGCGGAGACCATGACGTTGACGAGGTGCAGCGAGAGGAAGACGGCGAACACGAGCCCGGAGCTGGCTTGGATCCGCACCAGGCGGTGATCGCGGGGGTCGTGGGAGGCCTTCGGCGCTTGTGGATCGCTCATGACGACCTCTCCACGTACGGACCCCCGGCGACCGTTACGAGGCGTCGCGGATCTTCTCGTCGGCCTTGTTGGCCAGCGCCAGCGCCTCCTCGGCCGCCAGGCGCTCGCGCGGGTGGTGGATGACGCCCATGATCGTGCCCCCGCAGCGGGGGCATGCCGTCATCTCCACGTCGAGCGCCTGGCCGCACTTGGGCTCGGAGCAGCGCCGGTCGGGCAAGAACCTGCCGACGACCAGGCCGAGCACGCCCAGCACCACTGCGGCCGCGCCGGTCTCCCACGTGGGAAAGTGCATGTCGCCGACCTGCATGCGGCTCGCGGCCATGCCGAGCAGGAACACCGGCAGCGCGAGCAGCTTGGCCAGGCGCAGCGCCTTGCTGCGCTCGACGCGGAACACGGGCTTGCCCGCGTTCATCCCGGGCACCCCGCGCTCCTCGTCCTTGCGCTCTTCGGGCGCCGCGTCCTCGTCGTCGCCCTCGTCGGGCAGCGGAGCGGTGAGCACCGCGAGCTCGGGCACGGGCGGCCACTGCTCGCGCGGGGGCAGGCCGAGCCGCTCGGCGACCGGCGGCTGCTCGGACTCGAGCACCGGCTCGGCCGCCTTCACGAACGCGGCCGGGTTGGCCTCGAGCTTGCGCAGCACCGCGCGCAGCTCCTTGCCCCGCAGGCCCCGCACGTGGAGCTGCGCCGCGAGCAGGAAGCCCACCGACTGCGGATCGAGCACGCCGAGGCGCGTGCGCGTCCGGGTGCTGCGGCGCCCCCAGCCACCGCCGCTGCCCGCCATCCGCAGGGCCGCGTTGGCGGTGAGCAGGCCGAACCCGAGGTACACGGCCGTCACGTCGACCAGCCGCTGCTGGGGAGCCTCGGTACCGATCGGCAGCCGATGCACGCGGCGGTACGCCTCGGCCACGGCGCGGGCCATCGCCGGCACCACCACCAGCGGATCGCGCATCGCGGCCGTCTGCACCGCGAATTCCAGCGTGCCCTGGCGCAACCCCTCGAACGACACCCCGCCGCTGCCGGAGGCCGGGGCGTTGCCCTCGTCGAGCACCGCCACCTTCACCGGCATGCCCTCGATGCCCGCGTAGCGGAGGAGTCGCTGGGCCAGGCGCTTGACGCTGGCCTCGCCCCCCGCCCATGGGTCGGGGAAGAACGCCGGGCTCGGCTCGATGAGCGGTGCGCTCACCAGCGGCGCCACGCCGCGCGCCCGCACCAGCGTGCCGAGCTGCTCGAGCAGCCACGCGCGCGCGGACGCGGGCGGCAGGAGGAGGTCGTCCTCGTCGTCGTCGCTCGCGGCCTCGGAAGGCTCCGGCTGCTTGGCCTCGCTCACGGTAGGGGCTCGGGTCGAGTATGCCTCGCACGAGCCTGGGTCTGACGTTTCGGTCCCCGGCGGCTAATTGCAGGCGGAATCGTCGTCGGCGCACTCGACGAGCACGAACAGGACCTCGCCGGCCAGCGGCGTGCCATCGCTCACCCAGGTGTCGAGCACGAAGTGGTAGGTGCCCGGCTCCAGCGTGTCCTCCACGTACGTGTCGCCGCGCTCGATGCAGCCGTCCCCGGTGGCGCTGGCATCGACGAGGTGCATGTCGATGTCCACGCCCTCCATGTCGAGCGCGATGGCGCGGATCCGAACGGTCTCTTCGACGTCGAGCCGGTACCACAGCTCGGGGCCCGACTCGTCGGAGCTGCTGCCGCAGCCGGGGTAGACGTCGAGGAACGGCTCGCCCTCCATGGCCGTGTTGCGCACGTCGGTGAACGGTAGCGCGCCGATGACCCACGGCGCCTCGGGGCTGCCCTCGCCCTCGAGGGCGGGCTGCCCCGGGTCGAGCTCCACGGCGTCGTCCTCGAGCACCGCCACGGACCGATCGAGGACCTCGAGCGCCACCAGGTTGCGGATGTTGTAGCCGTGCTGCAGCCCCTCGTCGTCGAGGATGCATGCGCCGCCGTTGTACGCCTCGAGGTGGAGGCCGTCGCTCGAGAGGCCATGCCCGGGCAGCCCGTCGATGGCATTGAAGAGGTCGACGTACGGGATCTGCCGCGACTGCGCGATGGCGCGGCTGGTGGCGTTCCACGTCTCGACCCACTTCTCCGCCAAGTTGGAGTCGCCGCGCCGCGTGATGCCGAACACCACGGGCACCACGCCCTCGAGGATGAGGCCGTCGATGAGCAGCATCATCGTCCAGTGGTAGTGCACCAGCGACTCGGCATAGCTGGCGCCCCAGCCCATGTCGTTGGCGCCGTAGTGCACCAGGGCCACGCGCGGCGACAGAGCAGCCACCTCGATCTCGATGGGGGAGGGGTTGCCGAAGATCGCCCAGCCGGCATGCTGGCCCGACTTCGCGGCCTCGCTCACGCGATCGAACGACGTGGTGCCGGCCGCATCGCCGCCGAGGTAGTAGTCGAGCGTGCCCTGCAGCTCGCTATGATCGGCCAGATCCACCGGGCCCTCGGCAAAGCAGTAGAGCGTGTTGTGGTTGACCGTGCTGGAGGCACCCGCCTTGAGGAACACGTCCTCCAGCTTGTCGGGCCCGAGCAGGGCGATCTCTCGCATCTGGTCGGCCACGAAGGGCGTGATGGGCGAGTGGATGAGGTCACCGGGGTAGCGCGCCGGCTCGTAGGGCGAGGGCAGGGGCGGAGGGGGCAGGTCGTGCGCGTCATCGCCCGAGGTGGTGCCCGGGTCGGAGCCCGGGCCATCGCTCGAGCTGTCGGTGTGCGTCGTGCTGCCGGTGCCATCACCTGCCGTTGCATTGGTGTCGGGCAGCACATCGGTTTCGGACCAAGCTGCTCCGAAGTGGGCTTCGAAGTGGCAGCCGGCCGCTCCGCCGAACAAGCACCACGAACCAATCGCGCGGGCCAACGGGGACCAACGCCTGCGTATCGCCATCCAACCACGATCATATCCTCATTTCACGCCGTGGGGCGAAGCCGAGCGGCTCGGGTTCGAGCGGAACTACGAAAATTTTCGTTGATCGATTACGAACGACTTCGTATATTAGCCGGGTGCCACGAAAACTCCGACCATGGTTGCTTTCGTCAGTCTTGTTGGGTTGTGCACCGGGCCCCGTCGACGGCGAGCCACTCGGGCCGGAGGAGCCCGTCCGAGCGAGCCCTTCGGCCGAAGCCGACGAGCCGAGACCTGCGCAAGGACCGAACGCCGGCCGGGTGGTCGCGGCCGTGCCCGAGGCGGTGAGCGCCTGGTGGCCCGAGATCACCACGGCGGCCGATCGGCACGGCGTGCCGCCGGAGCTGGTGGCCCTGGTGGTCTGGCTCGAGTCCAACGGTGACCCGGAGGCCCGTAGCCCCATGGGGGCGCTAGGCCTCATGCAGCTCATGCCCAAGACGGCGACCCTGGTCGCCCAGGGTCGTGGCGAGCCGGCGCCCACCGAGGACGAGCTGCTCGATCCCGAGCGCAACCTCGACCTCGGCTGTGCCCACCTCGCCGAGCTCGCGGCCGAGCATGGCGCGGAGCCGCTCGACGGGGCCGCGGTGCATCGCATCGCCGTTGCCTACAACGGCGGCGCCAAGGTGCTCGCGGCGTGGCAGGGCGGGGCCCCGCTGCCCGAGGAGACCGAGCGCTACGCCGCGGCGCTGCGCGAGCGCTGGGAGGCGCTCTCCGCCGCCGAGTGAGGTGTTCTTGGCGGCCCGCCGGGGTCGCTAGCGATCGCGCGACTCGCAGCGTCGCTCGTGGGACTGGCAGGCGAAGCGCACGTGGATGTGATCCACGTGCCCCGCCACGTGCTGCACGAGCGCACGCCGCTGCGGGGCCGAGCGCGGGTACTCGAGCCAGCGCGGCAGCTCTTCCTTGGACACGGTGCCGTGCTTGACCGCGTAGTCGTAGAGCAGCTTCTGCAGCGAGGTGTCGATGAAGATCACCTCGACCTGCCCGGTGGAGCGAAACAGCTTGAGTAGCTCCCAGGTCTCGGCGGCGTCGAGGTTCTGGGCGTTCATCTCGCGCCAGTTGAGCTCCTCGCCGTCGGGCAGCTTCTGCATGTAGCCGATGTCCACGTCGCGCCCGCTCTGGTGGGTGCTGTGCGGCTCGAGCTTGCCGCCGGTGCGTGCGGCCATGTTGCCCACCAGCACCGGCTGCACACCCTTGCGCAGCGCCCACTTGCGCAGCACCTGGTCGAGCAGCGCCACCGTGTGTGCCGTGCCCCACGACTTCCACGGGATCATCTTGAGCACACGGCCCGGGCCCTCGACCATCGGCACCGCGCCCTGCAGCGAGCCCGAGCTCGGCGTGCCGATCGACTCGCTCGACGCGCCGTCCTCCTCGACGTAGACCACGACCTTGGAGTTGGGGGGCAGCTCCTGGTCGAGCGTGAAGCCGGGGTTGAGCGCCGTGATCTCGTGGTGGAAGATCTTGAACAGGTTGGCGACGTTCTTGATCGAGCCGCCGTGCCGGATGGTGTAGGTCACCTTCTTGGGCGCGGTGAGGTTCTGGGCCCAGTCTTCCGGCAGTGGGTCGGGGGGGAGCGGGCCGGCGTCGGCGGAGTCGTCGGCGAAGCCGGCGTCGGCCGAGGCGGGCTCGGGCTCGCCCTCGGGCCCCGGCTCGGAGCCATCTCCACGATCGAGGCCTTCTTCGGGCACGGGGTCGATCGCGGGCTCGGGCTCGTCCACGCCGTCGCCGGGGCCGTCCGCGAGGCTCGGGGTGGGAGCCGCATCGGGCGAGACGCTCAGCGCCGGGCCCGGGTCGGGCGCGCTGCAGCGCAGCGCCGCCGCGATCGCCCACACGCCACCGCCGAGCACGAGCAACGTGGGCCCGAGCTGGCGCCGCGCCGCGGACGGCGGAGGGGTCGTACGAACGGAGGTGTCGTCGTCGCCGGTGTCGTCGTCGACGTCGTCGTCGTCGTCGTCGTCCGCGTCGGCTTCGTGGTCGTCCTCGTCGGCGGCGGCGGCCTCTCGCTCGTCGTCGACGTCACGATCGTCGTCGTCGTCACGATCGTCGTCGTCCGCCGCTTCGGCTCGCGCGCGCTCGGCTTTGGCCGCGAGCGTACGCTTGGCGAGGAGCGCGGCCCTGGCCGCGGCCTTGGCCGCGGCCGTGACCGGCTTGGCCTTCGGGGGTTTTGCGCCGGCGGCGCGGTCCTCGGACGCATCGAGCTCTTGCTCGTCGTCGTCCCGGGGGTCGTCGGGGTGGCGGCGATCCATGGCGCGAGGGCGCAATGGTCGGCTTGCCCCCGCCCGTCACGCAAGTTCCGAACGAAACTGGGCGAGCGTCCCCCTCTGCGCGGCCCGTAGCGGCCACCTCGGAGGGGCCGGTCCTCACGGGCCGCGAGCGCTCGGCTCGCGCCCTACATCGGCGGCGGGCAGTCCACGCGGATGAGGTTGATGTGCCGCGGGAACGTGGGGGGCTGCGGGTCCTCCACCGTGCACTCGCGCTCGGGATGCGTGACGGTGATCTCGTAGGTGCCCTCGGGCCCGGGCTCGAGGTTGTAGAACACCGCCACGGGATAGATGGGCCACTGGATCTCGTTGACGCCCAGGATCGGCTGCCCGCTGGGGTTGGGCGCGTAGTACTCGGTGGCCGGTGGCATCGGGTCCACGGTGACCACGGCACCGGTGGCGGTGTTCTGGATCAGCGCCACCAGGAACACCGAGGTGTCCGGCTCCACCATCACGGTGGGGTCTTGCTCCTGCAGCGCCATGATCTGGATGTCGATCACCTCGAGCGAGACCTGGGAGAGCTCGACCTCCTCGAGGTCGAGCTCCTGGGTCTCGAACGGCACCACCGCGCCCCAGTAGGTGTCGTTGTCGGTCACCACGAAGCGATCGAACGTGTTCACCGCCAGGCCTGGGATCTCCCACGCACCCTCGGCATCGCTCACGGTCTCGAATCCCGGCTGGCCCAGCACGGAGATCTGCGCGTCGGCGATCGGCATCATCAGGAAGTAGTCGTCGATCGTGCCGCTCACCCGCACCTCGGTGATGGGCTCGCCGGTGCTGCTGCTGCTGCCGCTGCTGCTGCTGCTGCTCGCGTCGCCCGAGCCGGCGGTGCTCTCCTCGGCGACCATGGTGGTGCCGCCGGTGCTGGTGCCCTCGCCGGTGCTAGTGCTGGTGCCGGTGCCGTCGCCCACGACCCCGTCGTCCCCGGGGCAGCCCATCGCCAGGGCTGTGGCCCACACCATGGCCAAGTGACCGATCCAACGCCCGTGATTGCCGTAGTCCAATCGCATGGGCACGAGCATACGAGATCGACGAGCCCGAGGCCGCCGAATGCTCGTGAACGAAGGAATGCAGGCCCGTGGCGCCCGCTCGTGGGTCGAGCGCCGCGGCCCTCAGTCGCAGGGCGGCATGCCCGAGCTCGTGCTGAGCCAGATCCCATCTTCGGCCGGCTCGGGGTCGAGCAGGTAGAGACAATTGGCATTGAGCGCGGGCACGTCCGGCGTGCCGGTGAGGTGCCAGCCGAGCACGTCGGCCCGGATCTCGCCGTTGTCGGGGTCCCAGTCGAGCGCTCCGCTCACGCACTGCAGATCGATGGTGTTGCCGGCCGCGAGCGCGTTGCGGGCGTCTTGCAGGAACACCCCCACGGGGCCTTCGCACGAGATTGCGGTGCCCTCGGAGTCGTTGAGGCTCGCCATGCCGGCCGCGATCCCGGAGCCCGTGATGGGCTGGTCCGCGGGGATGGTGACCATGGCGAGCATGGTGGACAGCGCCGCGTCGTAGCCGAGCGAGGAGCTGGTGATCGCGTCCTGATCGTTGAAGCGGATCTTGTAGCGGATGTTGAACGCGGTGAAGTTCTCGGGGTCGAAGATGTTGGGCGAGGTACCGCGCAGCGACGAGAACAACAGCGGCTTGAGCGGTATGAGCGGCATGGTCTGGGGGGTGGACCCGATGTTGGCCACGGTGGCGGGCAGGTTGGGCACCGCGCCGTGGCTGGTGGTGACGAGGGGGAACGGCGCCCCGATCGGGGCGAAGATCTGGGCCCAGGCCCCGAGGTAGCTGACGATGAACGCCTCGGCTTCGGAGGTGCCGATGATGAGCACGTGCGTGTAGTGGTCGTCGGGGCTGTCGTACTCCCCGGGGTTCACGGCGATGCCGGACTCGGAGAACGCGAGGCTGAGGATGTCGCCGTATGCGTTCACCAGGTCGGCCTCGTTGTCGAACGTCTCCGGCGGCGGGTACGAGGCGAAGTAGACGATGGGGATGTTGCTGAACAGCTCGGTCTGGATGAGATCCCGCAGCTCGGTGCCGTAGGAGTCGTCCTTGTTGAGCACCAGCATCCGCTCCGGCGCGGGCGACAGGTCGCCCACGAAGCGGTCGATGAGCGCGTTGCCCTGGTACACGTCGTTGGGAGTGACGCGCCACACCAGGTTGTCGTCGTCGAAGTTCGACAGCGAGGGCGCGCTGGCGGTGGGGCTGATGACGAAGATGTCGGCGGGCACGGTGACCTGCTCGGCGACGTCGCGCACCTGCTCGGAGAAGATGGGGCCGATGATCGCCGGCACCTCTGCGTTGTCGCGCAGGTGCTCGGCGGCGGCCACCGCTGCATCGACCCCCGCGGTCGCGTCGCAGCCCACCCAGGCGATCTTGCTGCCGTTCTGGAGGCCGGAGGTGTTGTCGTTGAAGTCCTCGATCGCGAGCTGGGTGGCGTTCTCGAGCGGCTGCACCAGCTCGGCGAAGATGCCGCTCGTGGACATGATCGAGCCGAGGAACACCACGTCGTCGTGCCCGTCGTCGGGCCACTGCAGGATGTCGCACTCGGGCGAGAGCAGGTTCACGCAAAAGCCCCCCGAGCTGCAGCGCTGGTCGTCGTTGCACTCGGAGTTGAGGCTGCACTCCACCATGACGCCGGTGGTGGAGTCGTCCGAGGTTCCGGTGGTGGTGGTGCCGCTGTCGCTGCTGCTGCTGTCGAGCGAGATCGTGGTGGAGTCGGACGCGGTCACCGGCCCCATGGTGGTGTCGTTGGCGGTCGCCCCCTCGGTGTCGCCCGGTGGCTGGCAGAAGCCGTCGACGCAGGTTCCCTGGCCGGTGGTGTACGTGCACTCGCTGTCGTTGGTGCACGGCGTGCTCGGGTCGAGATCGAGCGCGAAGCTGCACGCGGCGCCGAGCGGCAGCCCGAGCGCGAGCACCAGGGCGGGACGCCGCCCGAGGCGGCTGCGGACCGAGTGGATCGATGTCTTGGCCATGATCGGGAATCCAAGGCCCGGTGATCGCGGGCGCACGTCCATGGTAGCCCCGCGCTCGGGGGGCCAACACTAGAATCGGCGCACGAGACCGACGCCGAGCTGCTGGGGGCCCACCACAGGCGACCACATCGCCTTGCGGCTCACGTCCCCCGTGGCTCGCTTGCTCTTGCCACCGAGCGTGACCAGCACGAGCACCAGGCCGGCCGCCGCGAGCACGCCACCCGTGATGAACATCGCATCGGCCACGTGCGCCTGCGTGCGAGCACGATCGCGGAATGCCTCCTGGCGATCGACGAACGGGTCGCCGTCGGCATCCTTCACGCTACCCGACGCCAGGCCCCCGAACACCCCGCCCAGGATGAGGCCCACCCCGCCCACGCCCATCAGCGAGTAGCCGGTGATGCGCAGCGCCTTCTTGCGCTTGGCCAGCTTCTCGTCCTCGCCGGTGTCGGTGAGTGGCTCGTCCTTGGGGTCGTCGGTGCCCTCGTCCTTGGGGTCGTCGGTGCCATCGCCCTTGGGCGGGTCGTCGCCCTTGAGCTGGGCCAGCGCCTCGCGCAGCACCTTGAGCCGCTCGGTGGCCGTCTGCCGCGACTCGAGGTCGACGCCTGGCTCGCCCACGAAGCGCTGGTAGTAGACCACCGCGTTCTCGAGGTCGCCCTTCTCCTCGTAGACGCGCCCGATGTTGAACAGGTAGTTGGGGTTGGGATCGGCCGCGTACGCTTGCTCGAACAGCGCGACGGCACCGTCGTAGTCCTTGGCCTCGAAGCGCTCCACCGCGGCGCCGGAGAGCGCCTCGGGGTCGCCGTCGGAGGGTGCGGGTACCTCGGGCGCGGCCTCGCTCTCGGCCTTGGGTGCGTCGGTCGCTTCGGCTCGGTCCTTCTTGGACTTGGACTTCGAAGGCGCGGCTGCGAGCACCGGCAGGCTGGGAGCCGTGACCAGCGCGAGAGCGAGCACGGAGCACACGAAGGAGCGGGGAACGGACCGGCTGTGCGTGCGGGACATGGCAGCTCCGCGAGACTCTACCGCCATTTTCGCGCGTTGGGTCAGTCCTTGGTGGGCAGGAACGGGCTGCCCCCGGGCTTCTTCTTGGTGTCCTCGGCGGGCTTGGGCTCGCTGCCCTTCCCATCTCCCTTTTTGGTGGGCAGGAACGGGTTGGACTTTCCCGAGGTCTGGCCGGAATCCGCGGGCTTGGTGTCCGTCTTGGTCTCGGCCTTGGTCTCGGCCTTGGTCTCGGCGACCTCGGGCTCGCCCTTGCCTGACTTGCCTCCGCGGCTGCGGCCCTTGGAGCTCTTGGCGCCGCTGGGCTTGGGATCGATGGCGACCTGACCGAGCGCCACTGCTTCGGGGCCGGCGGGCAGCGGGCCTGCGTCGACGTCGAGGCGAGCGAGGGCCTCGCGGGCGGGCAGATACGACGGGTCGAGCTCGAGCGCGTCGCGGTAGGCCTCGGTGGCCGCGTCGCGCTCGCCCTCGGCCTCGAGCTTGGCGCCAGCGGCCATCAGGCGCAGCGTGGCGATCTTCTGGTCGGCGCGCTCGATGCGGCCGGCGAGGGTGGGCAGCGCCTGGGTGAGCCCGCGAACCTCGTCGAGCTTGGTGGTGGCCGCATCGAAGCTGCCCTCGGTGGTGAGTCGATCCGCGTCGGCCAGCGCGGCCTCCACCACCTTGGGGTCGACCTCGGTGGGTGGTGCGGGCGTACCCACGGCGGCGGGGCTCGAGGCGGCGGCGACCGCTCCGCTCGGCTGGTCGTCACCCTTGTCCATCATGAGCCACACGCCCACGCCGCCGCCGAGCAGGGCCAGGAGCGCACCGGCCACCAGCAGCATGGCGGTGCGGCCCGTGGCGGCTGGTTGCACGTGCGCGCCGGTGTGGGCGGCGGTCGCCACCGGGAGCGGGCCGCTCTCGCCGGACTCCCGGGCTTCCATCGTGATCTGGCCGGTGCTGCGCGCCCGGTTGTTGGGCACGGGCACCGCCGCCATCTGGCCGGTGTCGACGACGTGGCGGGAGCTCGGGCTCACGTCGGTGCCGAGCAGCTCCATCATGCCCGTGTTGCCGTGGCCGGGGGGCATGGGGGCGGGCACGCCGTTGCGCTGGGTCTCGGCCCGCGGCAGCCGGAACATCGCGGCGGGCACCACGTCGATGAGGCCCTCGACGATCTCGTCGGCGTTGGCGGGCCGGTCCTCGCGGTCCTTCTCGAGGCACGAGTGAATGAGATCGATGAGGCCCTCGGGGATGTCGTGGCCCTCGGGCAGGAGCTGGGTGAGGCGGCGTGGCGGCTCGTTGATGGTCTTGTAGAAGACGGTGGCGTTGTTGTCGCCCTCGAACGGCAGGTGGCCGGAGAGCATGTAGTAGAACAGCACGCCGAGCGCGTAGACGTCGACGCGCAGGTCGATCTCGTCGCCCCGGATCTGCTCGGGCGAGAGGTAGCCGACCGTGCCCATCACGTGCTCCTCGGTGATGGCCTTCTCGCCCTTGGTGAGCTTGGCGAGCCCGAAGTCGAGGATCTTGACGAAGTTGGCGCGGCCCTTGCGGACGCACAGCATGATGTTGGCGGGCTTGATGTCCCGCACCATCATCTCGCGCGAGTGGGTGTGGCCGATGCCCTTGAGGATCTGCGCCGCGACCGGGACGAAGTCCTCGAGCCCGAGCCGGCCCTTGCGCTCGACGTAGTCGGAGAGCTGCTCGCCCTGGAGGTACTCCATGACGAGGTACGCCCGCCGGCTCTCCTTGCCGAAATCGAGCATCGTGACGATGTTGGGGTGCTTGAGCCCCGACAGGCGCCTGGCCTCGCGCTCGAAGCGGGCGAGCGCCTCGTCGTCGTCCGCCCAGTTGGGCGCGAGCAGCTTCACCACCACCTCGCGGTCCACGTCGAGCTGGTCGGCGAGGTAGACGAGGCCCACGCCGCCACGACCGATGAGCCGCTTGATCACGTACTTGCCCCCGAGCGCGTGGCCGATGATGGGGTCCGCGGGTAGGTGGAGGGCTTTGCTGGTCTGGCTCATGGAGCGTGCCGAAGGGGCGCGAGGCGTCTACACGATACCACTTCGCGGGCGGGGCTTTGCCACCGAACGCGCGGCGCATGGGAGTCGGCCTTTGGCCAATTTGGGCGGCCCAAGACCCACCCACCCGGTCGCCGATGGTGGCTCCACGACGGACCTTCGCGACCCGGGCGTGCGCGTTCTACACTGGATGGAGATCGGCGAGCGTGGCGCAGGGCTGCTCGGCCCGGTTGGGCGGGGTAGTGATCGGAACGTCGATCGACGAGGTACGATCGGGCTTCGTGCGCCCGAGCGTCTCCGCGATCGTCGTTGGTCTTCCCGCTCGTCCTGCTCGGCCCTGGCATGCTCGGGTGCTGGGTCGGCCCGGTCCACCGACTCGGCCGAGCGGACGGCACCCGTGGCCCTGGAGCTGGAGGCCGCAGGAGGCGCGGGGGAGGAAGCAAGGCAGGATGCTCCCGGAACAATGTTTGCAGGGCTCGAGCAGCGGTTGGAGCAAAACCCGTTGCGACTTCGCTTCCAGCTCTCGGCCGAGGGGGCTGTAGTGGCTTCCCTGGCTGGGTCGCTGTCGATCGCCGATGAGCTCGAGCTCGAGGCCAAGGGGCGGCTCGCGGGGGCCTAGCACGACCTTCGGTCGTGGACGGAGGGAGATCACCTCCACGCGGGGCCCCGGGATGCGCCTGATCGGCATGACCCGCATCGAAGCGGGGTGGAGCGCTACGAGTGGCTCGAGCCGCCGGCGGCCGGGTAGCTCGGCGGCGGCGGTGGCTCGGGCCCGAGCGACGTGACGTGCGGGGAGTCGGTGGGCAGCTCGCCGCGCACGAACGCTTCGACGTGCTCGAGCGCCACCGAGAAGTACCCGCCGGTGCTCTGCACCACGGGCAGCCGGCCGGTCTCGTTACAGGTGATGCACCACTCGAAGCCTTGCTTCTTGGTGCCTTGCTCGTCGACGTAGTCGAGCATGCGAAAGCCACGGCCCTTGCAGGGTGCGCAGTCGGTGTGGTCGCCGGTGACGCGCCGGGTGGTGCGCTCGAGCGTGGCGGCCTCGGCCGCGCGCTGCTCGGCCACGTGTGTCGCGATGGGGAACCCGCAGCGGGGGCAGGTCGGGGCGCGGTCGGAGACCTCGTGTGCACACTCGGGGCACGCGATGAGCATGGCGGGAAGGTAGCAGGCTCGGGGGCGGGTGGCTCGCGGGCGCGTGGGGGGCTCAAGCGCCTTCGTTGGCCCGAACGTGGAGGCCGGCACGAATGCCTGCGACCCACTGGTCGAGGCCATCGATGGTGCTGCGTGCCTCGTCTCGCGAGTCGGCCACCGCAGCCAGCTCGCGCTCGAGCGCCTCGCGAGCGCGGCGCAGGCGGCTCTTGACGGTGCCCTGCGGGATCTCCACCGCAGCGGCCAGCTCGCTGGTGGACAGGCCCTCCCAGTAGTGCAGCTCGAGCACGATCTGCAGCTCGAGCGGGATCCGGCGCAGGGCGAGCAGCAAGAGGCGCTGCTCCTTGCGCTTGACGAGCACGGCGCTCGGCGAGGGGCTCATGTCGGCCGCGGACACGAGCGATGGGTCGAACACCTCGCGGCTGCGCCCACGCTCACGGTAGTTGGCCTTGATGTGGCGGTAGAGCTCGTGGCGCGCGACCACGAACAGGAACGACCGGAACCCGCACTCCTTGCGGAACGAGCCGACTCCGCGCACGCACGCCATCAGCGTGGCCTGGATGAGGTCGTCGGCCTGGTCGGGGAGCTTGTTGGTGAAGAAGCGGTAGAGCGCGTCGAAGTGGCGGCGGAGCAGCTGGTTGGCCGCGATCTTGTCGCCGGCGCGCCAGCGGTCGAGCAGCTCGAAGTCGTCCACGAGCGGGATGGTAGCATCGTCACGATCATCGAGGGCTCGGCCCCGCGGGGATGACGGCTCGGCGCAGCGGCTCGGCGATCGCCACCAAGAACACGCTGAGCCCCACGATCTCCAGGCTCTCCTCGACGAAGTCGAGCATGGCGTAGCCGAGGTCGTCCTCGCCGTGCAGCTCGTACCAGGCGCCGAGCGGTAGCTCCATGCCCAGCGCGCCACCGACGTAGATCGCAAATGCCCAGGCGAAGCCGCGGCGCGTCGGCGGAGGCAAGCGCCACCAAAAGCGCAGGTACGCGGCGCAGAACACCGCGGTCAGCAATGCGCCGGGTACGACCCAGCTGAAGTACAAGACCCCGGGGAGCTCGGCCCCGCCGAGCTCCTCGTGCAGCTCGATCGACTCGTCGAGCGACATCAGCATGAAGATCGCGGCGAGCCCCCACCAACCGACGCGAGCGCGGCCGTGCTCGCCAAAGCCACAGCCGGCCAGGCCCAGCGCCGCGGTCCACAAGAGCCCCGCCGAATACCAGGTGGGGAGGTTGCCCTCGTAGCTCAGCGACAGGCCCGAGCGCAGCCTGCTCTCGGGATCGAGGGATCCGAGGTGGCACGCGAGCTCGACGAAGAGGCCCGCGCTGCACACCAGCGCGCCGGCCACGACCAGACCCCGCACCAGGTGCGCGCGCTCGGGGACCTCGCTCACCACGTCACGACGATGCCGCCGTGGCCGTGGCCATGACCGTGTCCATGGCCCTTGTGCTTCTTGTGTTTCTTGTGCTTCTTGTGCGTGTGCACATGATGCACGTCGACCTCATGTACATCTACATCGATCACGACATGGTGAAAGTGCCCGTGATAGACGTCGTGCTCGAATACGAATACATAGTGGTAGAAGCAGCCCACGGGGACCACGACCACGCCATGCTCGAACACCACGGGCTCCTCGTGGTGGTAGACGTGGATCTCCACGTCGTGGTCGATGTGCTTGGTGTAGGCGCCGTGGACGACGATCGTATCTTCGTGCTCGATCGCGAGCGTGATCGTGGCGATCACGATCCCCACATCGGCGGCGGGCTTGCCCTTCTTGCTCGAGGGAATCGCACGAAATTCCAGCGTGGTCGCCCCGCCCTGCTTGGTCTCGATGACCTCCACGAAGTCGGTGATCTCGTCGCCGTCGAGATCGACGGCATTGAGCTCGGCCTCGGGATCGTTGATCTTGGTCTCGAGCGCCGGCGCGTCGCCGACCTCGTTGCCCTTGACGAGCTCGACCACGGCCGGTAGCCGAAAGCTCGCCGCGGTCTTGCCGGGCTCGAGCTCTGCGACCACCTGCGCCTCCGCGGTTGGGGCGGCCTGCGTGGAGTCCGAGACTTCACGCTTGTCGCAGGCTCCGAGCAGCAGCGCGAGTGAGCAACAGACGGTGGGGACGTGGGTGATGCGCATGAGGGGGGCTCCAGGTCGAGGGTCACTGCACGGAGAACGGCTCGTAGGTCTCGGGCGCGTGATCGAGGTCGGGGGTGATCGCACGCAGGCTGCCGTTCTTGTTGTTGGCGCGGGTGAACCAGATCGTCTCCGACGCAACGGCGGTGCCGTAGTTGCCCGCGTTGACGTTGAGGTCGTGGAGCCCATTGTCGAGGAACCCGCCGTGGGGTAGCTCCAGCGTCACGAACGCGTGGGCGTTATCGTAGCTGATCACGATGAGCACGCCGTCGGAATTCACCGTCAAGTCGGTAGGGTAGGTCACCAGATCGTTCGGCGTGTCCTCGAGCGCCACCGGCTCGAGGTCGCGGCCGTCGTGGGCGCCGTCGAAGCGCACGATCCGGGCGTTCTGGGCGTCGGCGACGTAGAGGTTGCCGTCATGGAAGGCACAGCCCCGCGCTCCGCCCTGCGGCAGATCGCTGGAGCTCGTGATCTCGTTGCCGGGGCTACCCGGGCGCCCGGGTGTGCCCGTGGCCAGCCCACTGCCCACGCGGGTCAGCGTGGCATCGGTGCCCGTCGTGTCCGTCGCGTCCACGCGCCATGCGGTGCCGTCGCCCGAGCTCACGAAGAACCAGAACCATGCCACTGCGTGGCCGTCGTCGTCCTCGACCGCGCCGCCGAAACAGATCCCTCCGGGGTTGTGGAACGCGTCTGGCTCGAGCGATCCATCGAGGACCTGCAAGCGGCCACCGTCCACCGGATCGAGCACCACGATCGCTCCACCATCACCTTCTCCGCCCTGCTCGAACGTGGCCCACACGACGCGGTCGGGAGTCATCGCGACGGCCGTGGCGCCGCGCAGCTCGACCGAGGTCCCGTCGAAGAGCGAACGAGCCTGGCCACCGCCATCGGTGGGGTCGCCCGCGAGCATCAGCTCCGAGGTGCCGTAGCTGGCCACCACGATCATGCCCGGTGCGATCAGATCGTCGGCAGCCTCGGGATCCTCCTCGGCGTCCTCGTCGTCGGGGTTGGGCTTGCCGGGAGCGATCGCGATGTCGAACGGAAAGTTGAACCCGGTGACCACGTCGTCGAACAGGCCAGAGAACGTCCCGACTTCGGTGGTCTCGCTGGGATCTCCGTCGGCTTCGTCGCCCCGACAGGACAGGACGAGCGCGAACGAGGTCGTGACGAGGCGTGTTCGGCGCGGCATCGTCGCTTGGACCGCACGGGGTGGGGTGATTCCAAGAACGCCGCCCTCGCATGGCTCTGGTAGCCATCGACCGGTGCTCACCCGATGCGGCGCCGAACCCACATGTACGATCGAGCCACACCGGTGGAATCGAGCACGTGGACCCAGCGGCTCGTGCTCGCTTGTGGTGTGCGCGCGCCGGCGCGATGCTCGGGGGGATGATCATCGTCTTCGAGGTTCACCTCGCCCCCAATCGCGGCAGCGACGAATTCCTGAGCGAGGAGCTGCTCGAGGAGACGCAGGCCCAGGTGATGACCCCGGCGGAGGCGCGCGCGGTGGGGTTCCAGGGCGTGCCCGACGATCCGAACGTGCGGCTGGTGGCGGTGGCGAACCGCGATCGCAAGTTCATGCTCGGCGCGCTCGAGCGGGCCCACGACGTGGTGGGGTTCAAGCAGCACGAAGTGGACGTGTAGTCAGCTCTCGAATCCGGATGCGGCTCATCTCACCGCCCCGTCAGCGCGAGCCCACCCGCATGCGCATATGACGAGAAGCACCTGACCTGGTTCGTCGACAGCGGACACGCCGGCTCCTCGCCCGACGACCATCCGAGCTGCATCGCGCCGAACGGCACATCGCTCCATGCGCGGTGGGTGCCGTCGGAGAGCTCGACGTCGGCCACCTCGTAGTCGCCGACCGCTCGGAAGCCCTCGACGAGCTCGCCGTCGAGGAAGATCGGCGACCTTGCTCGCCGGATGAGCTGGACGAAGTCGAACGGGAACGCGGCGGGCGTGGTCAGCACGTAGCGGGTCGCGAACCGGTCGGTGGGCACCGCCTGCACCATCGACGGATCGCCCAGGAGCGTGCCGGTAGAGGGATCCTCGCCCGTCCACTGCCGGCTCTGCAGGTACATCACCGGCATGAACGGAGCATCGCCCTCCACGACCAAGCTCGTGCCATTGGGGAGCTCGAGCTCCACCCAGTCGCCGCGGCGCGCGAGCCCGAGGGGGGTCGGCCACGCGTCGGACCAGAGCGTGACATCGTCCGCACCCGCGTAGAGGCGCCATGCGTGCTGCTCGTTGGTGCGAAGCGGCGGATGGGCGAGCACGTACTCACGCCCCCAGTGCTCGAGCGGGAGGAGCTGGTCGGAGACGGGATCACAGTGGCCTCGCTCGGGCGTCGCACGCACCGGGACGCGCGCGCATCGGCCCCCTCCGATCACCCGGATGGGGCGGGATGCCGACACCACCGTCCCGCTCACGTCGCGCCGGTCGGCATCGGGCTCGCGCGGCGATGCGGCGATCCGCACCACGTCGAAGCGGTCGAGCTCGAGCGTTCCCGTCGCTCCCGGCGCGACCTCGGAGATCCGCCCGCCGTCACCCGCGGTGCCCACGAGCCACGGAACGTGGGGGGTGGTCCACTCGATGGTGGTGCCGTCCTCGAGCGCCACGATCTCGAAGAAGCTCGGCTCCCCCTGGGCTCCGAACATGGCGTCCATCTGCTCCTCGTGCGGGGAGTACGAGGCGATGACGTGCTCGCGGCCGAGCGCGTCGTCGGGCAGGACCAGGTGCGAGTCGTTGCCGCGATCCATGATCATGGGCGCGTAGAGGTGCACCGAGATCGGCTGCTCGCTCACCACGCGATGGACCCCACCGGTTCGAAACGCGGTGCTGCTGCCGGGGAGGAACGCGTCGTCGAGCTCGAACACGTGCGTGCGCCCCGGCGCGAGCTCGATCGTCTCCCCCGTGGACTGCGGCTCCCGTGCTCCCTCGGGCACGTAGAGCAGCCGAACGAGGGTGGGCTCGTCGCCGTCGTTGCCGACCGCCACGCCGTCGGGGACGTCCTCGCTGAGGTGCAGATGGCGGTGGATGGTGAAGCTGCAGCCGGCCTCACACGGCTCGACCCTGGGCTCCCAGAGCTCGACCGGGGTTCGACCGCACGCGACGAGCCCCGCGAGCAGCGACAGCGACGGCACGCGGCGCATGACCTACGGTAGCGATGCGGAGCGGGCGACACCAGACGCAGGCGCAGGTGACGCCCGCCGTGCAACACCTCGGATGGTGGCGGAGGCGGTCAGCGCGAGGGCTCGCCGCTGCGCGGCTCGATCGGCGCGGGCACCTCGTCGTTCGGCGGCATGTCCTCGGGCGGCGGTGTCGAGCCGGGGGCGTACTTGCGGCTCGCGTCGCCGGCCAGGAGATCGTCGAGCAGGTCCTCGTCCATGCCGGTGAGCTCGAAGTAGCGCTCGCGATAGTCTTGCTCGAAGCTGCGGATGAGCGCCCAGCGATCCTCCACGGTCGCGCCTTCGGCCACGAGGTCGCGCATGCTCTGCTCGAACTCGCTATCGAGCTCGCGGAGCATCGCTTCGGTCCGGGTGCGCTTGTCCTCGTCGAGCGGGCCGCCGAGCAGCTGCTCGACGTCGGGCCACCGCTGGGACTCCTGCGCCATGAGGCCGAGGAAGGTCAGCTCCTCGACCTCGTCGATCCCGAGGCCCTCGGCCTTGGCCTGCTGCTCCGCGAGCAGGTGGTTGTGATCCATGAACGCGGAGACCATGGCGCGGAACGCCTGCTCTCCCGGGCGTGGCTCCTCGCGAGCGAGCGCCTCCGCGTAGGCGGCCAGGCGCAGCGCATCGGCATCGGGCGGCAGCGTGGGCTCGTCGACGACGGGCGGCGAGTCGCGGCCCTGCACCGGGGGCGTGCGCGGTCGCACCGGGCCGGCGGGCTCGGGCGCCGCGGCGTCGCCGGGGCGTGCGCTGGCCGAAGGCGTGGTGGTGGGCTCGTCGGCTCGCGGCGCGACCACGCGCCACCCGAAGAGCAAGAGGAGGCCGAGCCCCGCGATCACGCCGAGGGCCAGCAGCGTGCTGCGCGTGCGCATGGTCTTGGTGGTGCGGCCGTGGCTACCAGCAGGGGCTGGCGATGGACACCTGGTAGCCCTGGCAGCTCGAGAACTCGCGGATCCAACAGTCGCTGTTGCAGTCGAACAGCACGTTGTAGCTACAGATGTTGGAGCTCGCCGCGTAGTTGGGGGTGCCGTACTCGTTGTTGGCCTGCGTGCCGCAGGCGTCGAGCTGCGCCTTGCCGGTCGCGTAGTTCCAGGTGTACCAGCTCGCGTTGGGCACCGAGGCCGCCGTGGCTCCCTGGTAGCAGTAGCGCTGGGTGGTGAACCCGTCGTACTCCTGATTGGCCTGGATCGTGTTCCAGTCGGTCATGCAGCCGATGCGGTGGTACGCGAGGCCCAGGAACAAATTGTCGCGATAGTATTCGACGTAATACGCCGCATCGACGGCGCTTGCGGCCACGGACGAGCAGATACAGGCCACCAGCGCGAGTGACCACCTTCCGAGCTTCATGTACACGATCCCCCCACGGACCTCTTATCGCTCGGAGGGTGGGGCAGGGTCAACACGATGTTTTGGCAGTGTGGGTCACCGAGCATGCGAACCGAGAAGGCCTCTGCTCGCATGGCTCGGGTCATGGGCGGCCAGCCAGGCTTCGAGCGCCGTGGCATCGTGCTCATGGCCTCCAGCCGACCGGTATGCGGCCAGGGCCCGGCGTGCCAGAGCCACCGCGTGATCTCGATCGCGACCCTGTCCTTCGGGAGCGTTCCACAGCACGACGGAGAGGTCATTGCATGCTTCGGCGAGCTTGGCCGGCGCGACGACGGCATCCTCGACGATGGACAGGGCTCGCTCGGCGAGCCTGATGGCTTCGAGGTGTCGACCCTCGATGTCGGCGATCCTGGCGAGGGCTCCCAGGGAGCGCGCGAGCTCGGCATGCCGCGGGCCGAGCGTTCGTTCGCGAATGGCCAGCGCGCGCTCGAACAGGGGCTTGGCCTTGGCCACGTCGTCCTCGAGGGCGGCCACGTTCTGGAGGCTCGTGGCGACGTCGGGGTGGTCGGGTCCCAAGGCCCGCTCGTTGATCGAGAGCCCGCGCTCGTAGAGCGCCCGCGCGGCTTCGTAGTCGCGCCTGGCCAGGTGGACGTTGGCGAGGTTGTTGAGGAGCGCGGCCATGCGCGGGTGCTCGGGGCCGAACTTCGCCTTGTTGATGACGAGCGCGCGCTCGTAGAGCGCCACGGCCTCCTCGTGCTGCCCCAGCTCCTTGAGGACGTTCGCGTAGCCCTGGAGATCGAGCGCGACCTTGGGGTGCTCGGGGCCCAGGGCCCGCTCGTCGATCGACAGCGCGCGCTCGTAGAGCACCTTGGCCTCGGCATGGGCGCCCATCAGCTCGTGGCTCGCCGCCAGGTTCACCAAGACGGACGCGGTCCTGGGATGATCGCGGCCCAGCGCGCCTTCGAAGCGGCTCAAGGCTTGCTCGCCCAGCTCGACCGCCGCACGTGGATTACCCAGGCGGCTCTCCATGATGGCGAGCTGGTCGAGCACGTGGGCCACGCGAGGGTGGTCGGGGCCGAGCGCTCGCCGCAGCAGCACGAGCGCCTGCTCGTAGCTCGCCTTGGCTTCGGCATACGACCCCTCGAACTGGTCGAGGGCCGCGGCGGAGAGCAGGCGCTGCACGTCGCGTTGCTCCGAGGTGCCTCCGAGGTGGGCTCCGCTCGCATCGGCCAGCCGGTTCCACAACCAGCCCTCGGCGGGGCGCGCTTGCCTGACACCGACCGTGAACGCGAGTGCGCGCGCGGATCTCTGCGCCACGTCCCAGGTCCCCGTCTCGATGGCCTGGGCGAAGGCGGCGATCTGCACCTGCTCGGCCTCGGCATACGCGCCAGTGCCCTCCAGCAGCTTGCCCTCGAGCGCCATGGCGCGGATCCGGAGCGGCGGCCAGTCGAGCGCCTGGGCTCGAACCCTGGCCTCACGCGCCAGCGCGAGGCCCTGGTCGTACTTGCCCGCGGCATCGAGCGTGGCGGCGCGAGCGAGCGCTCCTCGCACGCGATCGATCGAGCTGCGAGCCTCCGCGGGAGGCGGCGGCAAGCTCTCGCTCGCGCTCTCGTGGATGCAGGGGATCGCCGCGGGAAGCGCGGTCGTTGCGTCCACGGCCATCTGCGCCATGGTGGCATCCGCACGCGAGAGCTCCGCGACCAGCGACTCGAGCTCCATGCGCCGCTCTTCCAGGCACCACAGCGCGCGATCGAGGCGATCGGCGTCCCATGTGCGATGGACCTCGGCGTTCATGCAGGCCTCGACCCGCGCGTCCGTCCACGACGTGGCGTATCGATCGAGCCAAGGCATCACGCCATCGGCCGTGGCCGCGGCGTAGCTCACCCCGGTGTCGAGCAAGGCCTGGCGGACGGTGGCGCGGGCCCTTTCGTTCCAGATCGAGTCCATGGGCTCGCCGGTCTGCGCGCAGGCCTCGATGCGCTCGCGAGCGCGCTGCTGCTCCGACCACGTGGAGGCGTACCACGCCGCAGCGACCAAGCCGATCCCGCCCACCACGCTCAAGAGCGCCAGCGGCCGTCGTCGCTCGCGCTCGAGCATCGGGGTCAGCTCGCCGAGCAGCGTGGTCATGCTCGGCCAGCGCTCGCCGGGCTCCACTGCCAGGCCGCGGCGTAGCGCCTCGCCGAGGGTCCGAGGTGCGGGGCTCGTGCGCGGCCAGGGCGGCGGACCGCGGTGCTTGGCCGCAGCCAGGTCGGGCGGCAGGAACGGGGGCTTGCCCGTGAGCGCATGCCACAGTGCCACGCAGAACGCATATTGATCGGCGGCGCTGGTGAGGGGACCGCCGCGGTGCTGCTCGGGAGCCATGTAGAGCGGCGTTCCCATCACCGTGCCGTCCTCGGTCAACGCCTCGAGCACGTCCTTGCGAGCGCGGGGCCGTGACGGGGGAGTGGAGCCATCGAGCGACGCACCGAGGTCGGACCGGGGCTCGGGCTTGGCGAGCCCGAAGTCGGTCACCTTGAACGGGCCGCGGATCACGGCGTCGTCGGACCCCGCGAGTGCGACCAGCACGTTGGCCGGCTTGAAGTCTCGGTGCAGCAGCCCTTCGTCGTGGGCGGCCGCCAGGCCACGGCCGGCCTCGACGAACGCCTCGAGGATCTCGAGCCAGCTTCGCGGTCGCCGACGCAGCCACTCCTGCAGCGTGCTCCCCTTGACGAGCTCCATCACGAGCACGACGCCGTGCAAGGGATCCTCCTCGGCGTCGTAGACCGCGACCACGTGGGGGTGGTTGAGCCGCGCCATGGTCCGTGCCTCTCGTACCATTCGGGCCCGGCCCGCGGAGTCGACGACCTCCATGTGCAGCAGCTTGAGCGCGACCTCTCGCTGGAGCTTGGGGTCGTAGGCACGCAGCACGCGTCCCATGCCGCCGCGCCCGAGCTCCTCGATCGGCAAGTAGCGGCCGTGCCCGCCGCTCGAGTCGATGCCCACGAAGGCCGGCGCGGGGGAGCCCGTGGACGCGGGCGACGTGGACGAGCCGAAGGCCCTGGTCTCGACGTCCTCCTGCGGGCTCGAAGCGGACACCGGCACGACGGTAGGATAGACGCATCGTCGGCGGTGAGTGGGAGCCGTATCACCGATGCGCGGAGCCGCGCTTGCTTGGATCACACGCGGATCCGCGATCGGGCCGGCAGGCCGATCGGATCGTCGCCGAGCTCATCCGTCGCACGGCTCGCAGACGAGCGCGCCGTCCACCAGCGCGCCGCTGCACACGTCCTGCAGCGTGCACACGCCGCTGCCGAAGTCGCAGACCACCATCTCGGCGGCCACGCAGAACGGCGGGTCGGGGGTGCAGGGGCCGGGGATGCACCAGTCCTTGGTCATGCACTCGGCTGGGTCGGGATCATTCAGACAACAGCTGCTGCCGCCGCGGTCGAGGGTCGCATCGCCGCAGTCGCCGCTGGCGGGCAGCTCGAAGCAGACGGGCTCGGGGCCGTCGCAGCACACGGGGACGACGCACACCTCGCTCTCGCTGCACGCCACCGCATCGCACTCGGCGGGCGCACCCGTCACCTCGGCGGATGACTCGTCGCCGGTGGTGGTGGAGCCGGTCGACGTGCCGGAGGTCGGAACGAGGGTGGTGCCGGCCGCGGTGTCGTCGGTGCCGTCGTCTCCGCAGGCGAGCGCGAAGGTCAGCGAGCAGGGGAGCAGGAGCCGAGCGACGAGCCGAGGCCAAGCCACGCGGTCATCGTCGCGCGACGGCCGAGCGACCGCAACGTCGAAGCGTCACGGCCCTCCATCGGCGAGCTGGTGATCGGCCAGCCATCGCTCGAGCTTGGCGAGCTCTGCTGCGCTGCCGTTGCCAGCCTCGTCGTAGCCCTCGCGCGCGGCTTGGGCCAGGCGCAGCGCTCGCGCAGGGTCATGCCCGCCCGCCACGGGCGCGGCCCACAACGCCTGCGCGAGCACGAACCGCGGCGGGGCCAGGGCGCTCGTGACCGAGCCGCTCTGCTCGAGCAGCCGCAGCGCCCGCTCGGCCAGCGGCACGGCCTCGGCGGCCCGATCCTGCGCGAGCGCGATCTGGGCGAGGCCCAATAGCGGGTCGCTCGCGTTCGGGTGATCGGGCCCCAGCGCCTTCTCGAACACTGCCAGAGCCCGTTCATAGCGAGGGATCGCCTCGGCATACGCACCCGCAGTCTTGTACGCATGGGCGATGTTCGTGAGGCTCACGGCCACGTCGGGGTGGTCGGACCCCAGCGCCTTCTCGCGAATTGCCAGCGCTCGCTCGCGCAGGGCCAAGACATCGAGGGGATGACCCTGGTAGGCGTTGGCGAGGTTGTCGAGGCTCGTGGCCACGTCGGGGTGGTCGGGCCCGAGCGCCTTCTCGCGGATCGCCAGTGCCCTCCGGTTGAGCGCTTCGGCCTCATCGTAGGCGCCGGCGGTCTGATGGAAGGCCGCAAGGTTGTTCAGGACCCTGGCGAGCTGGGGATGCTCGGGCCCCAGCGAGCGGGTGAGGAGCGCGACGACCCGCTCTTGAACCGCCACGGCCTCGTCGATGGCACCGGTGGAATGAAGGACGTTGGCGAGGTTGCTGAGGGCGATCCCCACCTTGACGTGGTCGGGTCCGAGCGCACTCTCGTAGATCGCGACGGCCTGCTCGGACAGCGCCTTGGACTCGTCGTAGGCGCCCATGTCGTGCAGGACGGTGGCGAGGTTGCTGAGCGCGCCGGCCACATCGGGATGGTCGGGCCCGAGCGCTTGCCGATCGATGGCGAGCGCCTGCTCGTCGAGCGCCTTGGCGCGCTCGAAGTGGCCGGTGATCCGGTGGACGCTGGCGAGGTCCTGCAGGAGCGCCGCGACCTGCGGGTGGGAGGGGCCGAGCGCGGCCTGGCGGAGGGCGAGCGCCTGCTCGAGCAGGGCCTTGGCTGCTTCGTAGTCGCCGGCGCCCTCGTCGAGGTAGGCCAGATGGGCGAGCAGTCGCGAGCGACGCAGCGCGTCGTCACCGTGCAGCTCGGCCAGCGCCGACTCGGCATGACGTCCCCAGCGACGGCCCTCGTCGGGGCGCGCCAGACTGTAGCCGACCACGCCCACGAGATCGGCCGCGGCATCGAAGGCCACCTCGGGTGCGACGCCCTGGCCGGCCTCGAAGTACGCGTTCTCCAGCATCGTCTCCGCTTCCGCGGAGCCGCCGGCCTCATCGAGCAGCGCGCCGAGCCGATGCCGCGCCAGCGCCGAGAGTGGGCGCCAGCGCAGCTCCTCCGCGCGCGCGAGCGCTGCGCGATTCATCGCGATCGCCTTGTCGTAGCGACCGGTTCGCTGGACGTTGGTGGCTCGTGTGACGTCATCGCGCACCGCCTGGATCGCCGGGCGGCTCTCCGCGGGCGGCGGGGTCAGCCCTTGCAGCGCGTTCGCGTCGCCACACTGGGCCGGCGACGTCAGCCTCATCGTGGCCGCCACCGCCTTCTGCAGCACCTTGGCATCGGCCAGCGTCAGCTCGTCGACCAGCGATTGCAGCTCGGAGCGACGCTCGTCGAGGCACCACAGCGAGCGGTCGAGCGTGTCGGCGTCCCAGCGCTCGCGCACCTCCGCGTCGAGGCACGCCTCCACCCGACGCTCGCGCCACGCTGCCGCGTGGTGCTCGAGCAGCGGTACCACCTTGTCGGCAGTCGTCGCGGCGTAGCTCGCTCCCGTGGCCAGGAGCGCCTCGCGGAGCGCGTGCTCGCGCTCGGGGCTCCAGGCGCTCTCGAGCTCGTCACCGCTCGCCTCGCACGCGGCGATCCGCTGGGCGAGCGCGTAGCGGCGGTAGCCCTCGCCGCCGGCCACGAGCAGCGCCAGCGCGCCCACGGCGACCAGGCCCTTGCGCATGCGCGCGCGCGTGCGGCCCTTGACGAGCATGCCGAGCAGCGCGTCCATCGAGGGCCAGCGCTGCTTGGGATCGATCGCGAGCCCGCGCTCGCACGCGCGTCGCAGCCAGCCGGGGACCGCACGCCCCTTGGGCGGCGGGCGTAGCCTGCCGTTCAGCACCTCGGCGGCGATCTCCGCGGGGGTGCGCCCACCGAACGGGCGCTCGCCGTAGAGCGCCTCCCACAGCGCCACGCAGAACGCGTATTGATCGGCTGCGCCGGTCAACGCGGCGCCGCGGTGCTGCTCGGGCGCCATGTAGAACGGCGTGCCCATGACCGCTCCGTGCTCGGTGAGCGTCTCGCCGGAGTGCTTGCGGTCCGTGCGGGCCGCGGACGCCCCGAGGCCGTCGCTGGCCGTGCGGTCGTCATGGCTGCGCTTGGCCAGTCCGAAGTCGCCCACCTTCGCGATGCCGCGCTTGCCCTCGCGGTCGTCCCTGGCCACCAGCACGTTCGCCGGCTTGAAGTCGCGGTGCAGGAGCCCCTCGTGGTGCGCCGCCGCCAGGCCGCGACCGGCCTCGATGAACGCCGCGAGGATCTCGTCCCAGCGGCGGGGACGCTTGCGCAGCCACTGTCGCAGCGTGGTGCCCTCGACCAGCTCCATCGCGAGCACCACGCCGTGGCATGGGTCCTCGTCGACGTCGTAGATCGCCACCACGTTGGGGTGGTTGAGCTTGGCCATGGTCCGCGCCTCGCGAACCAGGCGAGCCCGTCCGAGGGCCCCCACCGCGCCGGCGTTGAGCACCTTGAGCGCGACCTCGCGCTGGAGCTTGGGATCGTAGGCGCGTAGCACTCGGCCCATGCCGCCCCGCCCGAGCTCCTCGATCGGCATGTAGCGGCCGAGCGCTGCGCTCTGGCCGAGGGGCGCGTGGAGCTCGGCCTCGGGGGGCAGCGAGGAGCCGAGCTCACGGGTCTCGAGCCCTTCGTCGTCGTCGGGTGGCCGCCTTGCCTCCGTCGCGGGCGCGGCCGCGCCCGAGTCCGGCCGCTGCCCCTTCGTGGCCGCGGTGAGACGCTCCATGTACAGGAGTATCGCAGCATCGCGGGCGGGGTTACGTCGATGGACACGGGCCCAGCGACCGGTCTTGGCCGATCTGCGCATGATGCGCAGATCGGGAACCTTCGCTGCCTCGAGGCGTCTTCGGCCTCACATGTCGCGTGTCGTGCTCGTGCTGATGGTCGTCGTGCTCTCGTGCTCGATCGCCCGCACCACGGCTGCCGCGGCCCTCGGGACGCTCGATCGGCGTGCGCGTGCGGAGGCCCGGGCGGTGCTCGAGCGCGCGCGCACGGCCGAGCATCGCCGCGACTATCGCGTGGTCGTGCCGGTGATCCCCAGCGGGCTGCCCGAGCGCTACGTCGTCCGTCACCACTGCAACTACCACGAGGAGGTCTCGTCGAGCCGCGTCATCGACGTGGATCGCGATGCCCACGGGGCGCGGCTGGAGCTGCTCGATGCCGAGGGCTTCGCTCGTGCGCCGCTGCCGGCTGCCGAGCTCGATGCGCTGGTGCGGCTGGCGTTCTACCTCGACCACGCCCGCACGGAGGCCCGCGGGGAGTGGCTCAGGCTCAGCGGCTGGAGCTTTGCGACGCACACGCCGAGCTGCCGAGTCGAGATCGAAGGCGAGGGGCTGTCGTTCACCACCATCTACGCCCAGCCCATCGCCGAGGAGCTCGACGGCGAGGATCTCGAGCAGATCATGCTCACGCAGCTCGTCACGCGCCTCGAGGCGCTGGTGGCGGTCAGCGTGACTCCGGCTCACCGCGTGCCGACCGACGAGGCCACGCTCGCGGTCGCCGAGCAGCGGCTGCGGGCGATCCCGCGCTCCAGGCCGCGGTTGCCACGATATTACGGCGACCGCGAGGCGGTGACCGCCCGCCTGCTCGCGCAGCCGCTCGTGGATGCCAAGCTCGCGCGGGTCGAGCCGCTGCTCCTGCGCAAGGGGCTCGAGCACCAGGCGTTCCTGTTGTCGCTGCACACCACCCCCGTGGAGGAGCTGCCGCAGGTGCTGCCGGGGCTCCTCTGCAGCGATGAGCACGCGCTCTACCGGCCGGCGTTCGAGCTCGTCGGCGAGCACCCCGAGCAGTCGCGCGAGGTCGTGCTCGCGGCGCTCGGCTGCCAGTCGTCGGAGCACATGCAGGTGCGGCTCCTTCGCGAGCTGACCGCCGCACCATCATCGGCGGATCGCACCATCGAAGCGCTGCGACCGATGCTCTCGGACACGCGCTCGACCGCGCTACGCCTCGAGGCGGCGCGGAGCTTGTGGGTGCTCGAGCACGACGAGGCGGCCCGGCAGCTCTTGCGCAGCCAGGCGCTCGGCGGCGGCCGCATGCAGCGGCTCGAGGACGCCCAGACGGACGCACTGTCGGCTTTCGCGGCTGGCATCGATCGCACCGGCCGCGAGCGTCGGGCCGTGGCCGAGCTCACGCTCGAGATCCTGCGCGGCGTGCCGCTCGATCGCAGCTCGCCGCGTCTGTCGGTCGCCGTGGTGATGGAGAAGCTGTGGCAGTACGGCGAGGCCAGGGACGCGGAGACGCTGCTGCCCTGGATCGATCACCCCGATGCCGGTCTCGCCAGCGACGCTGTCGAATTCATCGATCGCCTCGACCCCGAGCGCGCGCGCGCCGAGGCCCACGAGCGCGTGCGACGGTACGCGGAGGGCGGCGGCCACGACTATGCCCACTTCGTGGGGCCGTTCGTGCAGCTGCTCGTGCGTCACGACGACCGCGCCGTGCTCGAGGAGCTGCGCGCGGCCGCAGTCGCGCTGCGAGCAGAGGCCCCCTCGGCGCACGACTCCCGCCGCCGGGCCCATGCCGCGCTCGTGCGCTGCCTCGAGGCTCCACCCGAGCACAAGGCGGCCGCGATCCTACGCTGGCTCGAGCACACCCCCGAGGTCGAGCGCTACACGTACGAGGTCTTGCAGGCGCGCCACCCGTCGCTCGACGACGAGGCGTTCGAGCGCGCCCAGGCGGTGGCCACGGGTGGTGCGTAGGGAGAGCTCGCGCTCACGGCACCGCCAGCGACGTATGGTCGTGCACGATCCCCCAGCGCCCTTCCACCTTGGTCAGCACCAGCGTGAACACGCCCTCGCCGGCCTCCGGGGTCTCGGTGAGCTTCCAGTGCCCCAGCGCCACCGCGCCGACGGCTCCCACCGGCTGGAGCTCCACCTCGGTGAATTCGAGGTGCCCCATTGCGCCACCGGTGACGTACTTCTCCTGGTACCTGGCGAGCGTCTCGTCGAAGCCGCGCCGGATCTTGCCGCCGGAGGTGAACAGGAGGTCGGGGCTGCGGTGGTAGCCCTGCATGAACGTCTCGATGTCGCCCTGGTTCCACGCCTGCTTCTGTCGCTCGATCACGGCGCGGATCTCCGCCTCGTCCTCCGCGGTGGGGCGGTCGGCACGAGGCTCGGCGCGGCAGCCGGGTAGGGCGACCGCGATCGCGAGCAGCAGGGCGAGCACACCGACGCGCATGGCTCACCCCTCGAGGAGCACGGCCTTCTTGAGCCAGTCGAGCTCCGGGAAGTCGCGCTCGAGGTAGGCATTGCCCTCCCTCGTCAAGAGCATCTGATCGGGTCCCTTGCCCTTGGGCGCGCCCTCGCCGTAGCCCTTGTAGAAGCTGTCGACCACCTCCATGCCCTCGACCACCTCGCCGAACGGAGTGAAGCCCATCGAGTCGAGCATGCCGTTGTCCTTGTAGTTGATGAACACCTGGGTGGTGCGGGTGCTGGGGCCTCGCATGGCGAACGTGATGTAGCCGCGCTTGTTGGACTGCCCGGCGGGGTCGTCGGGGATCGGGTACGCGTTCCAGGCCTTCTGCACCGACGGCTCGCCGTGCATGCCGAACTGCACCATGAAGTTGTCGATGGCGCGGAAGAACGCCACGTTCTCGTAGAAGCCGGCCTTGACCAGATTGTAGAAGCGGTCCGCACCCTCCGGCGACCACGCGCGGTGGAGCTCGAGCACCACGTTGCCCTTGGTCGTCTCGAGGCGTACCCGGTACACATCGGGCGCCTTCTCCTTGGCCAGCTCGGGGTTGAGCAGCGCCGGGCTGCCGCCGGGCGGTGTCGCGACGGGGGCGGCCTTGGCGTCGCCGTTCTGGGCCGGCTGCTTGTTGGTGCAGCCGAGCGTGATGCCGAGGGAGAGGATGGCGAGCGCGTGGGCGATTCGCATGGCGCGGGACGATAGCAGAGCTCGCGCCGCAGGGGCATGACCAGCCCCCATGGGGGGCACCGAGATGCACGCTCGCCGCTCGTTGGCTGCGGGGGCTAGATGGTCTCGCGCGGCGCCGTGGGCTCGGGCACGGGCTCCACGGCCGCCGGGTCGGGCGGCTTGCCGTCGACCGAGATCACCCGCACACCCGTCTCCGGGCACGCCGCAGCGAGCAGCTGCTCGCACGCGTGGGCCTTGGCGCGCCGGCAGGCTTCTTGTCGGTCTTCCGGCGCCTCGCCTACGCCGGTGACGACCTTCCGCACGGTCAGTACCAGCTCGTGGCCGTAGTACTGCGTGCCGTCGTCGCTCACGTACGAGGGGCTCCTGGGAGCGTCGGAGACCACGGTGACCTGGTCGGGGTCTCGACAATCGATGTCGTGCTGCGATTGGAGCACTGCACACACGGCCTTCCACGCGCTCTCCCGAGCCTCTTGGGCGCCGTGCTTGGTCAGAGTGCGGTGTATCATGCGAGAAGCGACCTCGAGCTCGAGCTCGCAGGTCTGCAGGCGGTCGGTCGCTGTCACGGGTGGAGTGGTGCGCTCCGCCGTGTGTGCGTCGGCAGCGGGTGCAGTCGGCATCGCCTGCGGCTCCGGCTGCATGGATGCAGCGGGGCGACATCCAAGGACGAGCCATGCCACCGCTCCGGCGATCCGCATGCCGCGGGACGATAGCATGACTAGATCGTCTCGCGCGGCGCCGTAGCCTTCGGCACGGGCTCCACGGCCGCCGCGCTGGGCGGCTTGCCGTCGACCGCGATCACCCGCACGCCCGTCTCCGGGCACGCCGCACCGAGCAGCTGCTCGCACGCATGGGCCTTGGCCCGCCGGCAGGCCTCCTGCCGGTTCCCCGGTGCATCGCCGAAGCCCTCCGCGGTGCGCCGCGACCCGAGCACCAGGTCGAATTCGTAGTGCTCCTGCGCGACGCCGGTGCGCTCGACCGATCGCTGGCTGCTGCTGCGCTGCGAGATGATGCCCACGCGCGCGGCGTCCTTGCAGTCGACAGCGGGGGCGCTCGTGCGGAGCTGCGCGCACGCTTGGGCCCACGCGGCCTCCTTGGCCTTGGCATGGCTCTCGTCGGACGCGCCATGGCCCGCGGCGCCGCTCGGCACGAGCACCTCGAGCTCGATCGTGCAGGTATCGGGTAGATCGCCAGCCGGCGGTGCGCTCGCCTCCGGCCCGCTCGGGCGCGTGCCGGCGTTGCTGCTCGTGGTGGTCACGGGCGGGGTCGGTGGGCTCGGTGGCGTCGTCGACGTCTTCGGCCCACACCCGAGCCCGAGCACCATCACGATCGCGGTCAGGCCCCACACGCGCATCGCCTCACCTCACCCTCCCGCTGGCGCATCCAGCCGTACGCGCCAGCGCGAGCCCTCCGGGCCGTCCATCACCACGATGCCCTTGGCATCGAGCGCCTGGCGGATCGCATCGGCCTCGCTCCACTGCTTGGCCTCGCGCAGCTGCACGCGTCGGGCCACCTGCTCCTCGATCTCCGCACGATCGAGCCCGAGCGCCGCCACCCGCTTGTCCTTGACCTCGTCGAGGAACGCCTGCGTGTCCATGCCCAGGAGCCCGATCGCCTGCGCCACCGAGCGAAACGCCGCCAGCGCGGGCGCCACCACCGGTGCACCGCGCTTCTTGGCCTTCTTGTGCCCACCGAAGCGGTTGACGGCCCGCGCCAGCGAGAACAGGTGCGCGAGCGCCTGCGAGGTGTTGAAGTCCTCGCGGAGCGCCTCGTCCATGCGTGCCTGGAACGCGCTGGCCTCGTCGAGCACGGCCTGGGCGTCCTCGCCGAGGTCCCTCGCCACGCGCGCGGCGTCTTGCTGGTCGGCGGGCGAGTCCTCCATCGACTCCGCCACGTCGCGGGCCTCGTACAGCCGGCTCAGCATCGCGAGCGCCTCGGGCAGCGCCTCGGGGCTCCACGGCAGCGGCGAGCGGTAGTGGTTCTGGAGATAGTAGAGCCGCACCGCCTCGGCCGGGAATTGCTTCAGCACGTCCTCGATGTTGATCACGTTGCCGAGGCTCTTGCCCATCTTCTGGCCGCTGGCCATGGTGAGCAGGCCATTGTGCATCCAGTAGCGGGCGTAGGGCTTGCCGTTGCCGCACTCGGACTGCGCGACCTCGTTCTCGTGGTGCGGGAACACGAGGTCGAGGCCACCGCCGTGGATGTCGATGGTGTCGCCGAGCGCGTGCTTGACCATCGCCGAGCACTCGATGTGCCAGCCGGGGCGGCCGGGGCCCCAGGGGCTGTCCCACGCGGGCTCGCCGGGCTTGGCGGCCTTCCACAGCGCGAAGTCGGCCGGGTGGCGCTTGCCCGCCTGCGGATCGGCCGAGCGCATGTCCTCGACCTTGCGGCCCGAGAGCACGCCGTAGCGCGAATTCGAGTCCACCGCGAACCACACATTGCCCTCGGCCGCATAGGCGTTGCCGCGCTCGACCAGCGTCGCGATGAGATCCTTGATGCGGTCGACCGACTCGGTCACGCGCGGCTCGTCGTCGGGGTGGCGCAGGCCCAGCGCCTCCATGTCGCGGTGGAACGCGTCGATCTCGTCCTGCGCGAGCTTGCTGGGGTCGATGCCGAGCGTGCCGGCGCGCGCGATGATCTTGTCGTCGATGTCGGTGAAGTTGCGGACGAAGCGGACGGCCCAGCCCTCGTGGCGCAGCCAGCGGGCGAACGTGTCGAACACCACCATCGCGCGGGCGTGGCCCACGTGCGTGCGATCGTAGACCGTCATGCCACACACGTAGATGCCCACCTCGCCGGTCCGAATGGGGGTGAAGTCCTCGACCTTGCGGGAGAGGGTGTTGTAGAGGCGAAACGGTGTGGGCATCGGGTTGATCGGACGCTAGCCCTCGCCCGCAAGAGGTGTCAACGGCCCGTACGGCGCGGAGGCCACGGCACCAGCATCGACACGCGCCGCCGGTGCTCGGACCAGCCCGAGCGCCGCGCCTGCATGCGGCGCTCGATGAGCGGGATGCTCACGAGCACGAACAGGAGCGTGATCGCGACGGCGCCCATCACCGGCCACAGCGTGCCAGGAGCCGCGGCGAGGCCGAACAGGAACACACCCCACCAGAGCATGATCTCGCCGAAGTAGTTCGGGTGCCGCGACCAGCCCCATAGACCATGCTCGAGGATCGCCCCCGGTGGCGGCCCCGAGCGCCGGAACTCGTGGAGCTGCCGATCGGCGATCGCTTCGCACGCAATGGCCCCCGCGCACACCAGCACGGCCACGCCGTCGAGCCACGAGAGCGGCGCCGTGCCGACCACCAGCGCCGACCACAGCGGCAGGCACCCGAGGAACACCATCACGGTGGGCATGGAGTGCAGGCCCAGGAGGCTCACCGGCCAGTAGAGCCGCCCGCTGCTGCGCCGCAGATCGACGTAGCGCCAGTCCTCGTGGCGCAGGCCATGCCAGCCGCGCGCCCAGTTATAGGTCAGCCGCAGGCCCCACGCCCCCACGAGCGCGAGCACCAGCACCTGTCGGAGCGCGGGCGCGCCCGCGGCCTCGGGCCGGCACGCGAGCCACGGCGCGAGCACGAGCGGCGCCGCGCTCCAGTACGGGTCGTACATGCTGCTGTTGTCGAGCGCGAGGCTAAAGCCGAACACCACGAGCGTGGCGCCGGCGTCGGCGATGGCGGCGACCCACAGCGGGTGCAGGCCCGTGGGCTCGAGCCAGCGCACGAGGATCCAGGCCGCGAGCACGGCGCTGGCGTAGGCGAAGGCCACGAAGGTGAGGCCACGGCGGCGGTCGTTGTCGGCGGTGCCCATGCGTGCCCGAAGGTACATCGAGCGCCTAAGAAAGCTCTCAGGCTCGTCTCAAGCACGCGTTTTCGGGATGTGCCAAGAGAGCGGCATGCCCGGCCCGTGGGGGAGCGTCGTGCTGCTGGGGGTCCTTTTCGCGCCCTGGCCGGGCCGCGTGCCCGCCCTGGGCCCTCCGCCGGCGCCGGCGACCCGGGCCGGCTCGGGGCCCGCCGAGGAGGCCGAGCACGTGGACCACGTGGGCAGCGGGGTCGCGATCGCCTTCGACGAGGCGCTCGGGCACAGCGAGGCCACGCCCGAGCTCGAGGGGCTCGAGGACGCGGTGGAGACCAAGCGCTCGCTCGATCGCGAGATCCCGCGGTTGGTGTACGGGCCGCAGGTCATGGTGATGCCGGGCGTGCGGGTCTACCCCGAGGCGAGCCGCGGCTTCGAGCTGCAGGCCAGCGCCACGCTGCCGTGGAGCCTCGAGGGCTACGGGCCCAAGCGCCGCGCCGCGGCGAAGGCCGAGACCGAGGTGCTCGATGCCTCGGCGCGCGCGCTGGCGCTCGAGCGCCGCCTGGCGGCCGCGCACGCGTGGATCGAGCTGCACGCGGCCGAAGCCGAGCTGGCGCTCGCACGGCAGGAGCTGGCGCTCGCGCGGGCCCGCGTGGAGCGGCTCGAGGCCGGGCGGGCCGCGGGCGTGTCGACGCGCATCCACGTGGCCGAGGCGCGCACCGACGAGGCCGAGCTGCGGGCGCTGGTCACCGAGCTGCGCGGCCTCGTGCACGACCTCGGGCTCGTGCTCGCGCGCGAGACGGGAGCCGACGCCGAGCGGCCGCTGCGGACCCGTGGCGAGCCCCCCGACCCGCGCTTGCCCGCTGACGACGAGCTGCGGCGGCGGTTCGCCGCGGTCGACGAGCTGCCCGCGGTGGCGGTGGAGCGGCTGCGCGCCCGCGCCCTGCGGGCGGTGTCGGTGGAGGAGCAGGCCAGCCGTGGCCACCAGCTGTACGCCGGGCTCGCGGTGCAGCGCGAGGGCACGAGCGACGTTGCGCTGCTCGGCGTGCTGGGAGCATCGATCGCGGGTGATCGCGGCCAGCGGGAGCGCGCGCTCGCGGCGGCCGAGGCCCGGCATGCGGAGGGGCGCTCGGAGCAGCGCGCGCTCGAGCTGCAGGCCGCGCTGTTCACCGTGCTGCACGACCTGCACCACACGCGCGAGCAGGTCGAGATCCTGCAGGAGCAGGTGCTGCCCACGTTCGCGGAGCTCGAGGCGGCGCAGAGCGCCGCGGTCGATGCGGGCGAGGGTACCGAGCCCGAGCTGCTGCTGGCCCGCCGCCGCCGCATCGCGGTGGCACGGCGCCTGGTGGCGGCCGACGCCGAGCTCGTGTGGGCGCGCGTGCAGGCGTGGCTGTTCCTCGAGGCGTTCGCGGCCGCGGGTGTCGATGGCACGGAGGCGGGCTCGTGACGCGCGTGGGCCTCGTTGGCCTCGCCGGCTCGCTCGTGCTGCTCGGCTGCTTGGGTGCCGCCGAGGCGCCGCCCGAGCCCGAGGCGCACGAGGATCACCACGACGACGATCACCACGAGGCCGCATCGTCCGCGACCGCGTGGGTCGAGGTCACCACCCCTCGCGACGCCACGTTGCTCGAGGCGGCCGCCACCGTGGTTGCCGGCGCCGAAGGCCGGGCCAGTGTGGACGTGGCGTACCGCTCCACCGTGGTCGAGGCGCGGGTGCGGGTGGGCGATCGCGTGGACGCCGGCGCAGCGCTGGTGGAGGTGGCGGTGCCCGAGCTGCTCGAGGCGGCGGCGGTGCTCTCGGGCACCGAGGATCGCATCGGCACCCACCAGCGCCGCAAGGATCGCCTCGAGGATCTGCAGGGCCAGGGCCTGGTGGGCGCGGCCGACGTGTTCGAGCTCGAGCGCGAGCTCGGTGAGCTGTCGGCCGAGCGCCGGCTCGCGCTGGCCAAGTTCAAGGCCGCCGGCGTGAGCCCGCGGCAGCGCGGCGAGCTCTTGCGGCACGGGACCGTGGTGCTGCGCTCGCCGATCGCGGGCGTGGTCTCGCACCTCGATGCCACCGTGGGCGCGGTGATGGAGCCCGGCGGTCGCCTGGCCACGGTGCTCGGCCGCGCCCCCGCTCGCGTGGAGGTGGTGCACGCCGAGCCGCTGCCCGCCGGGCTCCCGCTCGAGTTCGTGGGCCACGACGGCAGCCGCTTCGCGCTGCGCCCCGAGCCGGTCGCCACTGCCGTGGAGCCGGGCCTCGGCCGCGCGCTGGCCTGGTACGAGCCCGAGGACGGCGAGCCGCGGGCCGACGGCCTGCGCGGCCGCGTGGTGGTGCACGCGGCGACCGAGGGCCTGCACGAGGTGCCCCGCGGCGCGCTGCGGCTGCACGAGGGGCGCGCGTTCGTGGCGCGGCGCGGCGCCGCGGGCGAGCCCGAGCAAGTGGAGGTCGAGGTGCTCCGCAGCAGCGGCGCCTCGGCGCTCGTGCGCAGCACCGGGCTCCGCACCGGCGACTCCGTCGCGCTCGACAGCACCACCGTGCTCCGCCTGGGCCGCGACCCCGAGGAGCTCGTGGGCGGAGGCCACGGCCATTGAGCGACGAGGTCGAGCGGGGCGACGCGGGGTCTGGCACGATCGAAACTGGAACGATCGGTACCAGTACGCCCACCCACGAGCCGACCGAGCCCGTGGCGGGGGGTTCTGGCCCCATCGAGGCGATCGTGCGCTGGTCGGGCCGACATCGCGGCTTCGTGCTGATACTGGTGCTACTGCTCGCCGTGGGCGGCGTGCTCGCGGCGCGCGAGCTCGAGCTCGACGCGCTCCCCGATGTGACCGGCAACCAGGTCGTGGTGCTCACGCGTGCCCCGGGCCTGACCCCGAGCGAGGTGGAGCGCACCGTCACCCGCCCGGTCGAGGTGGCGCTGGGCGGTCTCTCGGGGCTCGTCTCCCAGCGCAGCCTCTCGCGCTACGGCCTGTCCTCGGTCACGGCGGTGTTCGAAGACGACGTGGATCCCTGGCTCGCGCGCCAGCAGGCGGCCGAGCGGCTCGCCACGCTCGCGGAGCTGCCGGCAGGCGTCGATGCGCCCGAGCTCGCACCCTACACCGGGGGCCTCGGCGAGGTGTTCCAGCTCTCGGTGTCCTCGTCGCGTCACACCCCGGCCGAGCTCTACGAGCTGGTGCGCCTGCAGGTGGCGCCGCTCCTGCGCTCCACCCCCGGCGTGGTCGAGGTCAACGTGTGGGGCGGCGAGCGCCGCACGCTCGACGTGGTGGCCGACCCCGTGATGCTGGCGCGCATGGGCGTGGACCTGGGGCACTTGGCGGACGCGCTGCGGCAGAGCACCGGCGCGGTCGCGGGCGCCACCCTGCCCGCCGGACCCGGCCAGGCGCTCCTGCGCGGCGTGTACTGGCCCGCCACCCCGGCCGAGCTCGGCGCGGTGACGGTGGAGCCCCACCGCATGCTCGACGAGCACGCCCGCGCCGTCTCGGGCTCCGCCGAGCCCGAGCCCGAGCCCGAGCCCGTGCGCGTGGCCGAGCTCGGGCACGTGGTGCATGGCAGCGAGCCGCGGATCGGCGCGGCCACCTCCAACGGCCGCGGCGAGACCGTCTACCTCATGGTCCAGATGCTGCGCGACGCCAACGCGCTCGAGCTGATGGACCGGCTGCACGAGCGCATGCCCGCGCTCACGGCCTCGCTGCCCGAGGGCGTGACCATCGACGTGGTCTACGACCGCAGCACGCTCGTCGGTGCCACCCTGCGCACGGTGGCCGAGAGCCTGCTCGAGGGCGCGGCGCTCGTGGCCCTGGTGCTGCTGCTCTTGCTCGGCAGCGTGCGTGCGGGCCTGCTCGTGGCGCTCGTGATCCCGCTCTCCATGCTCGGCGCGGTCGCAGGCATGGTCTCGTTCGACGTGCCCGGCAACCTCATGAGCCTCGGGGCGATCGACTTCGGGCTGCTCGTGGATGGGGCCGTGGTGATGGTGGAACGTGCGTTCCACGGGCTCCAGCCGCTGCGGGCCGAGGCCGACGCCGGCCGCCCGCCGCCGCGTGCCCGCGTGCGCGCGGCCATCGTCGCCTCGATGTGCGGCGTGGCCCGGCCGATGGTGTTCTCGGTGCTCGTCATCGTGCTCGTGTACATCCCGATCCTCACGCTGCAGGGTGTGGACGGGAAGATGTTCCGCCCGATGGCGCTCACGGTGGTGCTCGCGCTCTCGTGCTCGCTCGCGCTCGCGCTCACCTTCACCCCGGCCGCGGCCGCGGCGTGGCTCGGGCCACGTGCGGTGCCACGCCGTGACCCGCTGGCGGTGCGCGTGCTCGCGGCGATCTACCGCCCCGTGCTCGGCGGGGCGATGGCCGCCCCGGTGCTGGTGCTCGTGGCCGCGGTGGGCCTGCTCGGCGTGGGCGGCTGGGCCTACGGGCGCGCGGGCACCAGCTTCGTGCCGCAGCTGGCCGAGGGCGACCTCGTGATCCAGACCACTCGCCCGCCCGACGTCTCGCTCGAGACCGCGATCGACGAGGCGCAGCGGCTCGAGCGGGCCGTGCTCGCGGCGGCCCCCGAGGTGCGCGCGGTGACCAGCCGCATCGGCAGCCCCGAGGTCGCCACCGACATCATGGGCATCGAGCAGGCCGACGTGTTCGTCTCGCTGCACCCGCGCGCACAGTGGCGGCCGGGGCTCACGCAGGAGCAGCTCATCGCCGAGATCGACGCTGCGATCGCTCGGCTCGCCCCCGGCGGCGAGCCGAGCTACACCCAGCCGATCCAGATGCGCTTCAACGAGCTGCTCGGCGGCTCGGTCACCGACGTGGCGCTCAGCCTCTATGGCGAGGACATCGAAGCGGCTCGCCGCACCGCCGAGGCGATCGTGGCGGTGGTGAAGACCGTGCCCGGGGCCACCGACGTGCGGATCCTGGCCCCGCCGGCGGTCTCGTTGGTGGAGATCCGTCCCGACCTGCTCGAGGCCACGCGGCTCGGCTTCTCCACGCAGGAGGTGCTCGAGCTCGTGCAGGCGCTGCGCGTCGGCATCGAGGTCGGCACGACCTGGGACGGCCCCGTGCGCGTGCCGATCCGCCTGCGCCTGCGCCACGACGGCGACGCCTTCACCGTGGCCGACATCCCCGTGGCCACGCCCGACGGGCAGCTCGTGCCGCTGTCGCGCATCGCCCGAATCGGCCACGAGGAGACCCCTGCGCTGGTCAACCGCCACGACGCGCAGCGCCGGGTCGTCATCGGCTTCAACGTGCGCGGCGGCGAGCTCGGCGACGTGGTGCAGGCGGCTCAGCGCGCCGTCGATCGCGAGGTCGAGATCCCCCGCGGCCTGCGACCCGAGTGGGGGGGCCAGTATGCCCAGCTCGAGGAGGCCCGGGCGCGCCTTCGCGTGGTGGTGCCGCTCGTGCTCGTCGGGATCTTCGCGATCCTGGTGGCCGTGTTCCGGGCGCTGCGGCCGGCGCTGGTGATCTTCGCCAACGTGCCGTTCGCCGGGGTGGGCGGCGTGCTCGCGCTCGTCGGTCGCGACATGCCGATCTCGATCTCGGCCGCGGTCGGCTTCATCGCGCTCTCGGGCATCGCGGTGCTCAACGGCGTGGTGCTGATGTCGAGCCTGCTCGAGCGCCAGCGCGCTGGCGTGCCCGCGAAGGATGCCGCCCACGCGGCCGCCCGCGAGCGCATGCGGCCGGTGATGATGACGGCGCTCGTGGCTGCGCTGGGCTTCGTGCCGATGGCGCTCGCCACCGGCGTGGGCGCCGAGGTGCAGCGTCCGCTGGCCACCGTGGTCGTGGGCGGGCTCGTCAGCTCCACGCTGCTCACGCTGGTGATCCTACCCGCGCTGTGGCCATGGTTCGCGGGGCGGCGCGCGCGGCTTGCCGAGCCGCGGCCAGAGACGACATGATCGCGCCTGCGATGAAGCTCTTGCTCGTCGAGGACGAGGCCAGCCTCGCGCGCTCGCTGGGCCAGGGCCTGCGCGAGGAGGGCCACCAGGTCGACGTGTGCCGCACCGGAGCCGAGGCGCTGCGGCAGGCCAAGGACATCGACTACGACGCGGTCGTGCTCGACTGGATGCTGCCCGACCTCGACGGCGTGACGATCCTCCGCACCTGGCGCGAGCAGGGCCTGCGCACGCCGGTGCTCATGCTCACCGCACGCGGCAGCGTCGGCGAGCGCGTCACCGGCCTCCGCGCGGGCGCCGACGACTACCTCGTCAAGCCGTTCGCGTTCGCCGAGCTGCTCGCGCGGCTCGAGGCGATCCACCGCCGCGGCTCGGGTCAGCTCGAGCTGCACCGCGTGGGGCCCGTCGCCGTGGACGGTCGCCGCCGCGTGCTCACCGGCCCCGACGGCGAGCTCGGCCTCACCCCCCGCGAGTACGCGCTCTGCTGCGAGCTCGTGAGCCACGCCGGCGAGGTCGTGGCGCGCCGCCACCTGCTCGAGGCGGTGTGGGGCACGAGCTACGCGGGCGATCCCAACGTGCTCGACGTGTACGTGGGGTATCTGCGCAGCAAGCTCCAGCGCGTGGCCGGCGAGGCGGTGACGATCAAGGCCGTGCGCGGGGTGGGTTTTCGGCTGCTCGCCACCGCGCCGCGCGAGGGCCAAGCGCCGCGCCAGGGTGGAGCGCCGTGAAGCTGCGCACCCGGCTGGTGTTGTTTGGCGCCGTGATGCCCACGGCGCTGCTCGTGGTCGCGAGCGTGGTCGCGGGCCTGGTGTTCGAGCGCGTGATGCTCGATGAGCACGACCGCGCGCTGCTCGGACAGGGCGCGGTCGAGGCGGTGAGCCTGTTCGATCGCGCCGCCGCGCCGCACCTGCACCTCGCCGAGTCGCCGCTCGAGCGCGAGGTGGGCGAGCACCCGCCCGAGGGCGCGCTCTACGGGCCCGACGGCGAGCTGGTGATCACCTATCCCGAGGGCGCCGACGTGCCCGCGCACGTACGCCCGAGCGAGCTGACCTACGAGCCCGCGCTGCACACCGAGCAGGCTCCGGCGGGGCGTCGCCGCGTGCTGCAGCTGCGGGTGGACGACCCGCGTGGTCGCCCGTTCGCGCTGTGGCTCTCCGCCTCGCTCGAGCGCCACGATCGCGAGATGGAGGCCTACTGGCGCATCAGCGGGCTGGTGATCGCGGTGATGACCTTGCTGGTGCTCGCGGTGCAGCTCGGCCACGCACGAGGGCTGGCCCGGCGGGTGGGCAACCTCGGCGAGCACATGCGGCAGCTCCGGGTCGGACGGCTCGACACACGGCCCGCTCCCGATGCGGTGGGCGACGAGATCGCCGAGCTGCGCGACGCGATCGCCGAGACCACCGCCGAGCTCGAGGCCGCGCGCAACGCCCAGGATCGCCTGGTGGCCGATGCGGCCCACGAGCTTCGCACGCCGCTGGCGTCGATGCGCGCGGGGATCGACGTGGCGCTGCGCCGCGAGCGGAGCCCCGAGGAGCTGCGTGCGACCCTCGACGAGGCGCGCGGTGAGGTCGATCGCCTCGCGGAGCTCGCCACGCGCTTGCTCGATCTCGCGGCCCTGCGCGCGAGCACGCTCGAGCGGCGACCCGGTGATCTCGTGCCGCTCGTGGTCGAGGCCGTCGATGCTGCCCGTGCCGCCGGAGAGCCGCGGGGCGTGCTGGTGGAGCTGCGGGCGCCGGCGCGTGCCGTGGTCGAGCACGCGCCACAGGCGGTGCGGCAGGCGCTCGACAACCTCCTCGCCAACGCGATCAAGTTCTCGCCCGCGGGCGGCCGGGTCGAGGTCGAGCTCCGCGAGGATGGCGACGGCGTCTGCCTCGCGATCGCCGACCGCGGCCCCGGAGTGCCCACGGCCGAGCGCGAGGCGATCTTCCAGCCGTTCCACCGGGTGGCCCACGACGTCCCAGGCAAGGGCCTCGGCCTCGCGATCGTGCACGACGTGGCCATGCGCCACGACGGTCGGGCCTGGGTGGAGGCACGCGAAGGCGGCGGCGCGAGGTTCTGCCTGCGGCTGCCGGGGCGCGGAGGTATGCTCGGGGTGTGAGCGGTCCGCTGCAACGGCGCGCGACGATCGAGGAGCTTTTCACGATTCCCGAGGAGATCCGTCGACACGAGCTCGTTGAAGGCGAGATCCTCGAGAAAGGCGACGCGACAGGAGAGCACGGCGCAACGCAGGCCGACCTCGTCACTGTGCTGGGTCGCCGTTTTGGCAGGCGCACCGCTGGTCGATGGCCAGGAGGATGGCGGTTCGCGATCGAGGTGGAGATCGTGCTCGGCGACGACGTCTTTCGGCCCGACGTGGTGGGCTGGCGACGCGAGCATATGGAGCAGCGGCCCACGGGAACGCCCATCCGCGTGCTACCGGACTGGGTGTGCGAGATCCTGTCGACCAATCAGCGCCACGACCTCGTGAAGAAGAACCGCTCATATCACCGCGACAAGATCCCGCACTACTGGATCCTCGATCCTGCGGAGGAGACGCTCGCGGTGCAACGCTGGAGCCCCGATGGCTATAAAAAGGTGCTCGCGGCGAAGCGAGGCGAGCACGTGCGTGCCGAGCCGTTCGATGCTGTCGAGCTGCGGGTGGGAGCGTTCTTCGGCGACGACGAGCCCGACGACGAAGCATGAGCTGCGCTACGCGAGCGGCAGCCCCACGTTCCCGCGCGCCTTGTACCCCCCGAGGTCCTTGAGCCTCCGCGTGGCCGTGAACACCTCCAGCGAGCTCTCCAGCGGCGCATCGGGCAACGCGGCCTGCACCGACGCCACCAGCTCCGCCGACTCCGTTCGCACGAACGGGTTCGTCGCCCGCTCCTCCCCGATCCGCGACGGCACCGTGCACCCGCCGTCCTTTCGCAGCGCCCACAGCCGTCGGATCCGCTCTGCCAGCGCCGCGTTCCCCGGCTCCACCGACCACGCGAACCTCAAATTATCCTGCGTATATTCGTGCGCGCAGCACACCCACGTGTCCTCCGACAACGCCGCCAGCCGCTTGAGGCTCTCGTGCATCTTCACCGGAGGCCCGTCGAACAAGCGCCCGCACCCGCCCGCGAACATCGTGTCCCCACAGAAGAGCAGGTCCCCGAACACGAACGATACGTGCCCGTCGATGTGCCCCTCGGTGAGCAGCACCCGGCCCTCCACCGCGCCCACCCGCACCAGGTCGCCATCGTCCACTGCCCGCGTCAGCCCCGGTACGTCCTCGGCCCGCCGCGCGGGGCCCACCACCGTCATGCCGTCGAGCAGCCCGCGACGCTGCAGATCATGATTGATCCCCACGTGATCCCCGTGGGTGTGCGTGTTGAGCACGGTCGTCACCCGCAGCCCGTGGGCCTTGCAGTAGTCGAGCACCGGCCCGGCCTCGGGCCCGTCGACCACCGCGGCCTCGCCAGTCTCGTTGCAGACCGCGATCCACACCAGGTTGTCGACCCACACGGGAACCTGGTGGACGGTGAGCCGCCCGTCGCGGGAGACGAAGGGGGGCGTGGGGCGGGTGACGACGTGCTGCATGGCGCTCGGGCTTCGCGACCCGTGGCTACCATGCCGAAGCTCGGCCTGCGATGGTGGGCCGGCTCACCCGTAGGCGGTCCACAGGCGGATCGAGCGCTCGAACACCGGCAGGCGAACCGTGTCGCCAGGGTCGGGCTCGGGCAGGCGGCGGCGGGGCTCGAAGGCGATCTCGAAGCACCCGGCCGCGAACGTGCCGTCGGAAGCGGCGATCATTCGAGGCGATGCGGAGAGCGATTGCATCACTCCCTTTGTCCGTACGAGCCCGGCCTTTGGTTACACGCCGAAGCCAGATCGTTCGCGATTTTTTTCGTCCCCGGGGGCGGGTGGGGGCCAGAGCCCCCACCTGTGATGCCAAGCCCGGCGGCCTACTCTGCGTATCCCTTCGGATGGGCCCGGTGCCACCTCCATGCGCTGTCGACGATGGCCCGCAGCTCGGGAAACCGCGGCGTCCACTGCAGCTCCGCACGGATCTTGCGGCTGTCGGCCGTGAGCGCGGCGGGATCCCCCGGCCGGCGCTCGCCCATCACGTGGGGGATGGCGTGACCGGTGACCTCGCGCGCCGTCTCGATCACCTCCATGACCGAGAACCCCTGGCCGTTGCCCAGGTTGTACACGCGGCTCCCCTCGTCGAGGGCCCCGAGCGCCAGGATGTGCGCCTGCGCCAGGTCCATGATGTGGATGTAGTCGCGGATGCAGGTGCCGTCGCGCGTGGGGTAGTCGTCGCCGAACACCGTGATCGCTCCGCGCTGCCCCAGCGCGACCTGCAGCACCAGCGGGATGAGGTGCGTCTCGGGGTCGTGGTGCTCGCCGCGGGTCTCGCTCGCGCCCGCCGCGTTGAAGTAGCGCAGCGCCGCGTAGCGCATGCCGTGGATGCGTGCCGTCCACTCGAGGATCCGCTCGAGGATGTGCTTGGACTCGCCATACGGGCTGCCCGGCACGATGCGCTCGTCCTCGTCGATGGGGATCTTGGTGGGCTCGCCGAACAGCGCCGCGGTGCTCGAGAGGATGAAGCGCGACACCCCGTGCTCCACCATGCTCTCGATCAGGTTGAGCCCGCTCGTTACATTGTCGCCCACGTAGCGGAACGGCGCGCGCATCGACTCGCCCACCTGCGAGCGGGCGGCGAAGTGCATCACCGCCTCGGGCCGGTGTCGCGCGAGCACGGCGTCCACGGCGGATCGCTCCGCCAGGCTGCACAGCTCGAACGTTGCCGCCGGGTGCACCGCGGCGCGATGGCCGAGCGAGAGGTCGTCGAGCACGACGACCTCGGCGCCCGCCTCCACGAGCATCTCGACGGTCACGCTGCCGATGTAGCCCGCGCCTCCGGTGACCAGGATCTTCATGCGGCCGGCATCGTAGCATCAAGCACGGGCGCAGCTACGTGTCGTAGCGCGCGAACCAGGCGTCCACCGCGGCCAGCAGCGGCTGCTTCTCGGCATCGCTCGTCCACGCCGCCTCGACGCCGTTGCGTGCGAGCAGCCGCAGCTGCGCCCACGATGGATCGAGCCACTCGATCACCGCCAGCCAGTTGTCATTGGCATACCCGCCGAAGTACGCCGGGTCGTCCGAGTGGATGCACGCGAGCACCCCGCGGTCGAGCAGCTCGAGCAGGTTGCTGCGCGACGGCTCGGGAAACACCTTGAGCATGTAGTTCGAACGCGGGCACACCGTGAGCGGGATCCGGTGCGGTCGGCCGTAGGCGGCCACGATCCCGGGCGTGTCGTGCTCCTCCGCCAAGAATGCCAGGAGCTCGGGGTCCTCGGTGCTGCGCACCCCGTGATCGATGCGGGCCACCCCCAGCTCGCGGATCGCCGTCCACACGTACGCCGGCGGGCCTTCCTCACCCGCGTGCGCGGTGGCGAGGAGCCCCGCCGCCCGTGCCCGCGCGTACACCTCGGTGAACAGCTCGGGCGGGTACGGCTTCTCGTACGAGTCGAGCCCCACGCCCACGATCCGCGCGTCGTCGGGTGCCATCGCGTTCCAGCGCAGGAGCTGCCCCAGCGTGGCCCAGGCCGTGGCCTGCTCCATGCTCGCGAACCCCTGCTCGGGCGTCGCCGTCTCGGCGTCGGCGGGCGTGCCCACCGGGGCGTCGCGCAAGAAGCACAGCACCAGCTCCACTGCGATCCCGGCGGCCGTTGCAGCGGCCAGCCCGCGCCACAGCCCGGCCACGACGGTCATGAACGCGATGCCGCGGCTGGTGTGGGTCTGCGGGTCGAAGAACAGCTCCGCACGACGCACCCCATTGTCGCGCAAACGTTGCGCGTAGGCCCGTGCCAGCTCGCAGAAGTCGTCCTCGGTGCGCAGCACTCCGGCCACCGCGTAGTACACGTCGAGGAACGACCCCAGGTCGGCGAAGCGATACGCCGCGCGCAGCTCGTCGAGCGTCGCGTATGGAAACGCCTTGGAGCCCGGCTCGATGCCGTTGCGCCCGGCCAGCGCGAACGCCAGCTCTGGCTCGAGCGTGCCTTCGAGGTGCACGTGCAACACCGTCTTGGGAATCCCCCCCACCAGCTCCGCGAGCCGCTCTGGCGGCAGCTCGCGCGGCCTGGGGCCACTTTGGCGGCTTTCGGCGTCCGAGGCTCGATCGGGACGATTCGTGTCGTGGGGTGCGGCCATTCGAGCCTGGTACGATACGACGAAACGCGCGCCCGGGGCGACGAGAGCTCCCCCGGCGCGCGTGCGCGCTGATATGCTCGATCGGGCGCAGGGTCTGCCATGGGGGTGTCGATCGCCGAGTCCTCGCGCGAGCTCATGGCCGAGCTCGACCACATGACGCTGCACCGCGCCGAGGTCAGCGCGACCACGTGCTCGCGGCAGGCGCTCGGCCAAGCGCTGCCGCTGTGCGAGCTGCTCGAGCTGCTCCTGGCGGCCAAGGTGCTCGCGGTGGGGGATGACTTCGCCCGCGGCGAGGCCCAGGGCCTGCGGATGTGGCTCACTCGCCACGGCATGCCGATGATCGTGCAGCAGCGCCTGCTCGACGTGGACCCGACCGCGCTCGAGCTCGAGGAGCTCCATGCCCGCCTGCCCACCGACCGCCTCCAGGCGCGGCGGCTGTTCTGGCTGGTCGTCTCGCTCGCGTGCTTCGAAGGCCTGCGCCCCGGCCCACGCGCTCGCGCCGAGGCGCTCGGCCAGCGCCTGGGCCTGCCGCTGTCGCTCGTGCGCGTGCTGGTGGAGGAGGCCGAGGTGGCGGTCTGTGCCCTGTTGCAGGGCGACGACTCGCTGCTGCGCCGCCTGACCGCGCTGCGCTCCGCGATCTTCGCCCTCGATGCCCCTTGAGCCGGGGCGCGGGTCCGGGGACCATGGCGCTGTCCCATGCCCGCCTGGATCGATGCCCTGAAGAAGGACCGCATCGTTGCGACCCCCGGCTTCAACCGCTGGCGGGTGCCGCCGGCGTCGATCTCGATCCACCTCTGTATCGGCTCGGTCTACGCGTGGAGCATCTTCAATCCCCCGCTCACGCGCGTGCAGGGCGTGGTGGCCAGCGCCGCTGGCGACTGGGACCTGTCGTCGGTGGTGTGGATCTTCTCGGTGGCGATCGTGTGCCTCGGCCTCGCGGCCGCGGTGGCCGGACGCTGGCTCGAGACGGTGGGTCCGCGCATGGTGGGAGTGGTGGCCGCGTGCTGCTGGGGTGGCGGCTTCCTCCTGGGCGCGCTCGGCATCGCGCTGCAGCAGCTGTGGCTCTTGTACCTCGGCTACGGCGTGCTCGGGGGCGTGGGCTTGGGCCTCGGCTACGTCTCGCCGGTCAGCACGCTCATCCGCTGGTTCCCCGATCGCCGCGGCATGGCCACCGGCATGGCGATCATGGGCTTCGGCGGCGGGGCGATGATCGCCGCGCCGCTCGAGGAGTGGCTCTTGCGGGTGTGGTACCGCGCGCCCGAGCACCTCGGGGCGGTGGGCGACGTGGTGCTGCGCACGGGAGACGGCGGCCGGCGGCTCTGCGAGGTCGCCGGGCAGTGGCGCGAGGTGGTGGTGGTGGGGCCGGGCGAGGTGGCCTCGATGATCCAGCCCGGCCCCGAGGGCGTGTACCTCGTGGGTACCGGCAGCACCGGCGCGGCGGCCACGTTCGTCACGCTCGGGGTCGCGTACTTCGTGGTGATGCTGCTGGCCGCGTTCTCGTACCGCGTGCCGCCGGCGGGCTGGGCCCCGGCGGGCTGGGTTCCGCCCGCGGAGGATGCGGCCTCGCGCAAGATGATCAGCCGTCACCACGTCGACATCGACCAGGCGCTCAAGACCCCGCAGTTCTGGCTGCTGTGGATCGTGCTGTGCTTCAACGTCACCGCGGGCATCGGCGTGCTCGGGGTCGCCAAGACCATGATGACGGAGATCTTCGGCACCACGCTGCCCTGGGTGGTCGATGGCGCGTTCGCGGCCACCTACGTGCTGATGATCAGCGTGTTCAACATGGTCGGTCGTTTCGGGTGGGCCAGCTTCTCCGACGTGATCGGCCGCAAGGCCACGTACACCGCGTTCTTCGTGCTGGGCACCGCGCTCTACCTCTCGATCCCGTACACGGCGCAGCAGGTCTCGGCCTCGCCGGCCGTGTCGTGGTTGGTGGCGTTCTACGCGATCACGATGTTGATCTTCACGATGTACGGCGGTGGCTTTGCCACGATCCCCGCGTACCTCGCCGACGTGTTCGGCACCAAGTTCGTGGGCGGGATCCACGGTCGATTGCTCACCGCATGGAGCGTGGCCGGGGTGCTGGGGCCGCTCCTCATCACTTCGCTGCGCGACGGTGCGCTCTCGCGGGCGATCGACGAGCTCGCCGCGAAGGTCGACCCCGCCGCGTTCGAGGCCAAGTTCGGCGCCGGGCTCGAACGGCTGGACGCGCTGGTGGCCGCCAAGACCGTCACCGTATCGAAGCTGCTCGAGCTCCTGCCCGCCGGCACGCCCGATCCATCGGCCACGCTCTACAATTCTACGATGTACGTGATGGCCGGGCTGCTCGCGGTGGCGCTCTTGGCCAATGCGCTGGTGCGGCCGGTGGATCCGCGGCACCACTTGAAGGAGGGGTGAAGCTGAGACGAAAGCATCTCTGCCGAGCTCGTCAGAGATCTCGACTTCCGGCGCTGTTTCGACGAGGTACGCGGGGACGGCGAGCCTGGTGCGGTGAGGCCAAGGCGGTGCCCGCTTTCACGACCCTTGCTCGTGTGAAGCTCGTGCGACGCTCGACGAGATGCTCGCACCGTAGCGGACCGCGATGGCCCGAGCGGTGGTGCCCGCGGGAGCCGTGGGCACCACCACGAGGAGGGTGGGCGGATCAGACCGGTGGGGTTACTGCACGTTGTCTGGCCCGAGATCGTTCGCTACGATGTCGGCCTCCATCGCCAGCCCCGAGCCTCCGCCGGTCACCTGCTCGAGCGAGGTCTCGTCGAGCTCGTGCAGGTGCTCCTCGGAGCGAGCAGCGTCGGCAGATGCGGGCGTAGGAGCGGTGAAAACGTCGGACTGCTTCATGGCCCCATCATGCCCCGGTTCGACGGGCGATCGCGCTCGACGTGGTCATGGACCAGCCGCCGGTGGATCATGCCCTCATGGCCAAGCCTCGCTCTCCGCGTACGCTGCTCGTGAAGGCCGCGTGGTTGTCCGCGATCCCGGGCGTGACGATCGCGGAAGCATGCGAGCGGTACGGCGTGAGCCGCTCCGCCGTCGCGCGCGTGAAGAAATCGCTCGGGGACGCTCGTCCGTCGCTCGACGATCTGCTGCTCGCGGCGCTCACGAGCAACGGCATGCACGAGCAGGGCGAGCTGCCCGGTGACTATTCATCGCTCGCGAGCTGGCTCGACTACGTCGAGCACGACGGCTGCACCCCCGAACAAGCCCGAGCCCGCGTCTGCCGGTTGGCAGAGCGCGGGCTCATCGAGATCCAAGGCACCGCGTGGCGCCTGCGGGCGCCGTGGCCGAGCGAAGCGGAGTGAGCCTTGCCGCTCAGACCACCGGCGCTTCCCAGCTGTCGTTGGCCGTGATTCCGCCGTCGGTCCACGCCCCACCGACGACCTGCTCGAGGCTGGTCTCGTCGAGGCTTCGCAGCGCCTTGCGTGAGCGCGCGGGGGCGGGAGTGGAAGGAACGGGAGAGGAAGGAACGGAAGTGGGACGCCGGGGCTTCACACCCACAAGATGCGCGACGGCAGCGAGATGTTCCATGGTCGACGCGCATGCGAAAAGCATGCGGACGACCGCCCCCACCTCGGCCTCACTTCGCGTCCCCGAGGAACGCCCCATCCGTTGGCTCCTGTAGCTTGCGGTCCTGATCGAGATACGTCTTCATCGCGTCTGCGATCACCCGCGCGACCACCTGCGCGCGCTGTCGGATCTTCGGAGTGGCCGGCCGCGGGTATGCGCTGTGCGGGTCGATCTCGCACAGCAGATCCTTGCGGACCTCGAGCGCGAGGTTGCTCGGGCGCTCGGGGTCGCGCCGGTAGGCCTTGGGCACGTTGGCCTCGTCGATGAAGCGGCGGATCGCGTCGTAGGCCCCGGCGGCGCGCTGGAACAGTGCCTCGTGCTGGGGTGCGGGGCGCTGGTAGCGGTGCAGGTGGCCCCACAGCGCCTCGGGCAGGGCCTTGCGAAGGTTGGTGTTGAGCAGCATCTCCCACACCAGGTGATGGGCCTCGTCGCCGATCGCCTGGGGGTACGCGGCCTCGTAGCGGCGCCGCACGTACGAGAAGAAGTACCAGACCTGCGCGCGCACCTCGATGCCACCCTCGGGCAGCGCATACGGGTGGTTGCTGCTCACGCGGAAGCCCTTGCGCTCGAGATTGAGCGAGATCCGGTCGCGCAGGATCCGGCTGCACGTGCTCTCGGCCAGCATGTCGGGGTAGATCGGATCGAACACGTTGTGGGGCATCCGGGCATCGCGCTGGTAGCCGGCCGGGATGTTGACGAGGCTGAGGTGCGGGCGCGAGGTGGTGCTGGGGTTGCGCTCGTCGTAGGTGTGGACGCACAGCACGATCAGCTTGTCGCGAAAGCACGCCTCCATCGCGTCGCTGATGCGGTCGTACACATCGAGCAGGTCCATCTTCTGCGGGTGCGAGAGCGCCTCGGTGAACGGCGGGTTGATCGACAGCCGCTCGAGCGGGTCGCGGGTGGCGGGCGGGGTGCTGCCGGGGAAGCGGTTGAAATCGAGCAGCACCCGCGCGATGCGGACGCGCCCGTAGCACGGCAGGCCCAGCGCGGCGCACAGCTCGTGGGCCACGAGGTTGGCGCCCCAGTCCCGCTCGCGCACGTGCGCGCGCTCGAGCGTCTCGAGCGGCACGATCGGCTGCCCGTCGGGCTGCTCGCGGAAGCGCCGCGGGATCACGTCGCCGTCGTGCACGGTGAGCACGAACAGCCGCGTACGATAGGCCTCCGCTACCATGCCTTCGCCGGGCTCCACGGGGACGAGCTCGAAGGGGGCCTCGTAGGGGCGGTCGAAGTCGAATTGGGTCATCGGCGCGGGCGAGGGTACCCCGTTGGTGCCGCGGCGGCATCAGCCGGGCGCCCGCGACCGCGGCTGCGTTTTGCTCGTAGGCTCACGCACCCGCGGAGCCCGGGCCTCGCTCGCCCGGCTCAGAGGGGGCTGCAGTCGATCTCGAGCACGCTGGCGGGCGCCGACATCGTCATGTCGGTGAGATCGATGATGATCGGATCGCCACCGTCGACCGCGAGCTCGATGTGGACCGTGGCCGGTGCCCCGTCGACCATGGCGAGCTCGGAGTCGTCGGGTGGGAACACGGTGATGCAGTCGTGGGCGAACCCGCCGAAGTCGTCCCCGATGCACTCGAGGCCGTAGGGGTATGAGTCCTCGGCGTAGTAGCTGCCGAACGGCCCGGCGAAGCCCTCCACCACCACATCGATCTTGAAGTCGAGCGTGGTGTCGGCGAGCTCCCAGCCGCCCATACGGGGGTAGATCGGGAACATCCAGAAGCCCTGGCCTCCGCACTCGAGCGTGAGCATGCCACCCGAGGCGAGCTCCACCCCGCCCGAGCCGTAGAGCTCGAGCCACGGTGCGTCGCCTTCCTCGCTCCAGCCGCTGCACAGCATCTCCGCGCCGGAAGTGGAGTCGACGCTGGACGCCGTGGGGTCGGTGTCGGTGTCGGTGACGGCCGAGGAGGTGGGCTCGTTCGAGTCGTTCGCGTCGTCGGCATTGCCGTCGTCGCCACAGGCGGGCAAGAGCAGCGCACCGACGAGCACGAGACGATTGCAGCGTCCAAGCAAGGCCATGGCGCGAGCATGGGCCGGGCGGCCCGCGCTTTCAAGCCCCGCAAGCGCCGGTCAGCCGAAGCCGCAGCCCTCGGCCACGAGGTCGGCGGGGGCGGAGATCGTCATGTCGACGAGATCCATGACCAGCGGCTCGTCGCCATCGACCATCAGCGAGACGTGGATCGTGGCTGCGGCTCCGTCGAGCGCGGCGAGGTCGGCGATGTCGTCGGGCGGGAGCACGGCGATGCAATCGTGCGCGAATCCGCCATCGAAGGTCTCCGCGAGGCACTCGAGGTCGTAGTAGTACTCGGGCTCGACGTAGAAGCTGCCGAACGGCCCAGGGAAGCCCTCGACCACCACCTCGACCGAGAACAGCAGCGAGGTGTCGGTGAGCTGCCAGCCGCCCATCTCGGGATAGACGGGGAACATCCAGCTCCCCTGGCCGCCACACAAGAGCGAGTACGTGCCGCCCGAGGCCAGCGGTCGGCCGCTGGCGTCGTAGAGCTCGAGCCACGGCGTTTCCGGACCGCGCTCGCTCCAGCCGTTGCACAGCGCCTCGGCGCCGGTGGTGGAATCCACGCTGGTACCGAAGCTGCTGCCGCTCGTGCCCGTGCTCGTGCTCGTGCTCGTGGTGGCGTACCCGGACTCGTTGCCGGGCCCGGTGATGGGGCCGTTGGTGGAGGGATCGACCGAGCCGGTCGAGGTCGAGCCGCTCGAGCTACCGGAGGCATCGGCGCTGCTGTCATCGTCGGCGCACGCGGGCAGCAGCACGCCGACGAGCACGAAGGGGAGCCCATGGCCAAGCAATCGCATGGCGTCGAGCATGGGCCGGACACCGCGAGCTTTCAAGCGCGCGACGACGCGCGGCGTCAGCCCTCGCCGGGATGCTCGAGCACCACGCCCACCCACGGCGGCGGGCCCTCGAAGCTGCCGCCCACGGCCAGGCGCGAGCCATCCTCGAAGCCATGGACCGCATGCAGCAGCAGCGCCGTGGGCGAGGGCAGCAGCACCGGATCGAGTGACCCGGGCGGCAGCTCGAAGATGCTCCCGATGCGTCCCACCAGCGTGGCCGTGCCGTCGTCGGCCACCCACACGCCATTGAGACCGGCGGGCTCGAGCGTCACGTCCTGCCAGGCGCTGCCGTCCCAGCGGGCGATGCGGGCGTTGGAGCGGCCGCCGACCGCGATCACCTCGTCGGGCCCACGGCCCCACACGGCGATGAACGGCGCGATCGAGCGGGTCGTGGTCGCCTCCCACGCTCCCTCCACGTGGCGCAGCAGCACGCCCTCGTCGCCCACCGCATACACGTGCTCGGCGTCGGCGCCCCACACCTTGAACAGCGCGTGGGCCTCGCTCGGCAGCGTGGGCAGCGTGGCGGGGCTCCAGCTCGTGCCGTCGAAGCGCAGGAGCATCGGCGGTTCGGTGACCCCATCGCCGCCCACGGCCCAGACGTCGTCGCTCGCCGAGCCCCACACGCCCCACAGGGTCACGTCGGTCCCGGTGGCATGCGCCACCCATGCGTCGCCTTCGCGCCGCAGCGCCGCGCCCTGCAGGCCCACCGTCCACACGTCGTTGCCGGCGCGGCCGATCCAGTCGAGCATGGGAGTGCCCTCGGGCAGCGCGTCGGGCTCCCAGCCCACCGCCGTGCGGCGCAGCACGAAGCCGCGCGAGGGGCCCTCGCCCTGCTGGCCGCCCGCCACCATCGCCTCCGCTGCGGTCGGGCCCCACACGCTCATCGCCATGCCGAGCTCGCTGCCGAGCTCGATCGCCACGCCGAAGGCCGGCGCGGGCTCACCGGTCGAGTCGGCCGTGCCGGTGGTGCCGGTGCTCATGGTGTCGATGCTCGTCACCGTGGTCGAGGCGTCCGTGGTGGTGCTGCCGACGTCGTCGTTCATGGCCGAGCCATCGTCCGCACAGCCATGCAGCAGCGCGAGCGCGGGCACCCATGCGCGAATATGCATGTCCGAGATCATAGCTCCGCCATCGCCGGTGCCGAGCCCATGAACGCACGAAGGCCCGCGGCAGCACGCCGCGGGCCTCTCTTGTTTCACACGTACGCCCGCGGGCCTACGGCCACACGAGCGAGACGCGGCGCTCCTTGGCGCGCTCGGGCTCGGTGGAGCCGGTGGACTCGAGGCTGCCCTTGGCGAGCACGCGGAGCAGCGCATCGGGCACGCCCTTCTCCACGAGGAACGACTTCACCGAGCCGCCGCGGCGCTCGGTGAGCATGATGTTGTACTCCTCGGTGCCCACCGCGTCGGCGTGCGCCTCGAGGATCACCTCCACGCCCTGCTCGGCGATGCAGGTGGCGACCGCGGTGAGGTCCTCCTGGGTCTTGGGCGTGAGGTTGTCGGCGTCGAAGCCGAAGTACACCGCATCGAGACCGCACGGCCCGCCGCCCGTGGTGCCACCGCCGGAGAAGATGCACATGCTGCCGTCGCAGATCTGGTCCATGGGGCACTGGTCGTCGGTGGTGCACTGGCCCGCCGCGGAGCAGCGGCCGGTCTCGAGCGTGCAGGTGCTGGGGGAGCACTCGATGTCGTCGGTGCACCCGGCACACGCGCCCGCGGTGCAGACGAGGCCGCCCACGCAGTCGATGGCTTGGGTGCACGGCGCGCCCATCTCGCCCGAGCCGCCTCCGCCCGCTCCGTCCTTGGCGGCCTCGGCCGGATCCATGCAGCGGAAGTCGTGGCACACGAACGCCGCGGCGCCTGCGGGGGCCTTGCCCACGCAGTCGGCGTCGACCTTGCAGTTCTGACACGAGCCGTCGACGCACTTCTCACCGAGGTCGACCTTGCAGTTCTTGTCCTTCTTGCACTGCGGGTAGTTCTTGTTCTTGCAGCCCGCGGTGGGCAGCACGAGCATCAAGGCTCCGAGCGCCAGGCCGAGCGCGCGCGGATCGAGGAACAGACGGGAGAGCGAGGAGAGCTTGAGGTCGAGCATCGTGGTGTTCGGGGGTGGGGGTGGTGGTGCCGAGAAGAGTGCCCGAGCCGGACGCCCACGTCGACGGTGAGCCGCCGACGATCTTGCCCGGCGCGCGGTCCGGTTTGGTGCCAGAGGGGCATTTGGCCCCGCGCATGGCGTGGTATCGTCCGGCTCCATGCGGGGACGTGGGTGCGGCGGCGGGTTTGCTCTGGTTTGTCTCTTGTTCGGCTCGGGCGCCGCGGGCGGCTGCGGCGACGATGGGGGTGGCGACGGCGGTAGCACCACCATGGCGATGGAAGCCAGCAGCAGCAGCGGAGGGGTGCCCAATACGGCCCCCACCGTGGTGGCCGAGGTGGACGTGACGGCCGCGTGCGGCCAGGCGGGTGCGACCCGCGTGGAGCTGCAGGCCACGCGCGTGGGCTGCATCGACCCCCCGCCGGCCCCATGCACGCTGGCCGAGCCGCCGCGCCCCGTGGTGGGCGAGGGGCTCGAGTGCCCGGTGGACGCATCGCCCCAGACGCTGCGCGTGGAGCTGACCCAGACCGGCCGCTACCACGTGGAGGTGACCACGCTGGCCGGGGAGGACGAGGTCTCGAGGGTGTGCTTCGGCGAGGGCGGCGAGGTGGAGCTGCTCATCAACGAGGCCCGCCTCAACGGCAAGCCGACCATCGACGTGACCGAGCTCGACGGCTCGGCTTGTGGCTAGACTGGCCAGCGGGCCGACAATGGCGTCCGCCGGCCTCGTCAGGACCCGGTGGAGCTCTGGTCGGCGCGCTGGAGCTGATAGAGGCTGTTGTGGGTCTGCACGTAGACCGCGTCGTTGGCCGAGCCGCCGCCGAGGATCCGCCGGATCCGCGAGGTGATGACCGACTGTCCCGCGGAATCGACGAGGGCCATCGAGCGGCCGACCTGGGGTCGACCGAGCAACCACATGGTGCGAGGAGCGAAGGCTTCTCGTTGCGGCTGCGGTGAGTTGCGAAGGCGAGTGGTGACGTAGAAGGGCATGAGGGGTCGAAGACGGTCCTTGCAGCCGCCGTGCCGTTCACGGGGGCATACGAGGTGTCGATAGTTGACGTTTCACGGTCTGGCACGCCCCGGGGCAAGATGCCACGGGTGGGCGCTCGGCCTCGGGTCATTGCCGCTCGCTGGTGGCCGACCAGGGCTTCGGTGCCGCGGACGACGAGCACCGAGGGCCGCCAGGGGATGGGCCCTCGGCGCTGCTGGCGACGGGGCTGGAGGGCGAGCCAGGGCCTCGGGCACGGGGGGCAACGGGCCCTAGAACCGCGTCTCGCCTCGCCGGGGGCGCCTCCCGTATCATCCTGGGCGAGTGCGGCGCGACGAACGACGGGCGCAGATACGCATGGGGATCGTGGTGATCCTCTCGTCGTTGGTGCTGTTCGTGGTGCTGTTCATCGTGGGCCAGGCGCGGAGCGTCTTTTCCTCCAAGACCCAGGTGTACGCCGATTTCATGGTCACGGGCGGGCTGAGCAAGGGCAGCCAGGTGCAGCTGGCCGGCGTGAGGATCGGCAGGGTCAGCGATGTGGACTACGTGGACGTGCGGTACGCGTGCGACCCGCTCACGGAGGACATCGGCCGCTATGGGGCGGGTCGCACCGACAACTGCGACAAGCGCATGTTCTGTGCTCCCGAGGGCCAGTGCGCCGAGCTCGAGCGCGCCGCCGACGACTACACCTACGGCAGCTGCGTCGACGACCTCGGCTGCGGCGACCACGAGATCTGCATCACCAATGCGCTCCGCGACCGGGCGCCGCGCGTGCTGTGGCTCGGGCACAACGGGGTGTGCGCCCGCTACTCCACGCTGCACCACCGCGTGCGCGTGGAGATGACGATCGAGGCCGCACACCTGTCGCTCATCCGCCGCGACAGCGTCGCTTCGATCGCCGCCAACAGCGTGCTCGGCGATCAGCTCATCAACATCACGCCCGGCATCGGCGATCCGGTGGGCGAGCGAGAGCGGGTGCTGTCGTCGCCGTCGCTGGCCGAGGACATCGAGCTCTATCGCCTGCGCCTCGAGCGGGTCATCGAGCATGCCGACGAGGCGCTCGCGGCGATCACCGGGCTCGTGGCCGAGCTCGCCGACCAGCGCACGCTCGACGCGATCAAGCGGCTGGCGGCCAACCTCGAGCAGATCAGCCTCGCGGTGGCCCAGCAGCGGGGGCTGGTGGGCGCGCTGGTGGGCGCGCCCGAGTACCGGCGCGACTTCGGGTTGATCCTGCATGCGCTCGGCTCCACCGCCGGCGGGGTGAACCGCTTCGTGGGCACCGGCAACCGGCTCCTCGACACCGCCGACGGCGAGCTCGAGCCGCTGCTCGACGACGTGCGCGCGACCATCAAGTCGCTGCGTGCGCTGCTCGTGGACCTGCGCGATCCCAGCAATCGCAGCGTGGTGGCCAAGCTCATCGACGACCCCGACGGCCGGCTCGTGGCCGACCTCGAGTCGATCCTCGCGCAGACCGAGGAGCTCACCGACGCGGTGGCGGGCATGACTGGTGCGCTCGCGAGCGAGAAGGGCACGATCGGCAAGGTGATCGGCGACCCCAAGCTCGCCGACGATCTCGGGCGGCTGCTCGGCAACCTGCAGCGCAACGAGGCGCTGACGGGGCTGCTGCTCTGGGCGCTCGAGCAGAACGAGATCGGCGTGAAGGCGTCGCGGAGCCCGGCGGGTCCGCCTCGGCGGCGGCGGCGAGCGCAAGGCGAGTGAGCGGCGGCCGGGATCGCGAAGGGCGGTCGATGGTCGTGGAATGCTCCCGAGCGGTGTGGCCCTCGGAGCGAAAGTGCTCGTGCGTGGGCTTCCTCGAGACCCATGGCTGCTGATGGGCACGAGCGAGCAATCCGTGGTATGCGACGGGAGAAAGGCTCGGCTCGACGCCGGCCTGCCGCGACTCACGGTCGGACGCCATGCGCATCGCCCCGCTCGATTCCGCCGCCGCCTGGGAGGTGCTGCTCGACGAGGTCGTCGGAGCGCGCCTGGGCCTGGGCGAGGTGATGGAGCGCATCGACCTCGTACGTGGCTCCGATGTGCCAGTGCTGCTGCTCGGCGAGACCGGCTCGGGCAAGGAGGTGGTCGCACGCGCGCTGCATGCCGGGTCGGCCCGCGCACTGGGGCCGTTCATCCGCGTCAACTGTGGGGCGATCGCCCCGGAGCTGGTGGACTCGCACCTCTTCGGCCACGAGCGCGGCAGCTTCACTGGCGCGGTGGGGCAGCGCAAGGGTTGGTTCGAGCGCGCGCACTCGGGCACGCTGTTCCTCGACGAGATCGGCGAGCTGTCCTCGGCGGCGCAGGTGCGGCTGCTGCGGGTGCTGCAAGACGGGATGATCGAGCGCGTGGGCGGGCAGGATCCCGTGCAGGTCGACTGTCGCATCGTCGCGGCGACCCACCGCAACCTCGAGCGCATGGTCCGTGACGGTGGGTTTCGCGAGGACCTGTGGTACCGGCTGTCGGTGTTCCCGGTCGCGATTCCGCCGCTGCGCGAGCGCACCGGCGACATCGAGGCGCTCGCGAGCGCGTTCGCGGAGCGCTCGACTCGCTTCGGGCTGCCGCCGTGCAAGCCCACGGCGGATGACGTGCGTAGGCTGCAGGCGTATCCGTGGCCGGGCAACGTGCGCGAGCTGGCGGCGGTGATCGATCGCGCGGCGATCCTCGGGCGCGGCAAGTGCCTGGCGATCGTGCAGGCGCTGGGGCCCGCCGCGGGTGAAGCCGTGACATTGGCTGGCCCGTCGCCGGTCACGGGCGAGGACGCCTCGCTCGAGGCCGTGATCCGTCGCCACATCGAGGCGGTGCTGCGCGCGTGTGAAGGTCGCATCGAGGGGCCGCGGGGCGCGGCGAAGCTGCTGCAGCTCAATCCAGCCACGCTGCGTAGCAAGCTCCGCAAGCTCGGGATCTCGGCCGATGCGTTCCGCGGTCCGGGCACGCCGGCGTGATCATGCTGGCGTGATCATGCCGGCGTGATCGAGCTGGCGTGATCGCGTCGACGTCGTCGCTTGACTTCACGCTTCGCGTGCGTCAGGGTGATCGAGATGATCCTCGCCATTGCTCTGCGCTGTGCGTGTTGCCGGCCGTGGTGGCGAGAGCCGTGCGTCCGGTGATCTGACACACCACCGGGCAATGCCACGAGCCCGCCACCCCTTCGAGGGATGGCGGGTTTTCGCGTCTTGGGGCTTCGCATGACCGACAAGGGCCTGATCTCCACACATCCCGAATGGCAGCACCTGCCGATGCGGGTCGCCGTGATCGGCGGACCCGATCGCGTGACGCGGGGCTTCACCGAGCTCGCTGCGCTGCACGGGCACCGGCTCGAGCATCACGACGGCTCGCTCGCGGGGCGGGGCCGTCGCGTGCTCCGCGAGCTCGTCGCGCGATCGCACCTCGTGGTGATCGTCACCGGCGTCAACAGTCACGCCGCGGTGCTGTGCGCCCGCGAGGAGGTGCGGCGCCGCGGCGTGCCGTCGCTCATCTGCCGTCGCTTCGGCCTCGCCAACCTCTCGCGCCTGCTCGCGGCGATCGCCCGGCACCGGGAGCTCGGCAGGGCCACGGTGCTCGGCCAGGAGGCGGCCGAGCACGTGGCGAGCCAGGCCGCGGGGGTGTTCTCCTTCAACCGCTCGCAGGTCGATGCATGAGCCTGATTATTCTGCTGCTCGCCGGATATTTTCGTCGTCGACGACGGGCCGCGACTGGGCACGGGTGAACCGTCGAATGTCATGGCCTCGTGGCCGAATCCATGAATAGTCCTGGTGATTTGACTGGGTTTCGTGTTCGGCGCCCACATGGTACGAGGCTTGCTTCGGTATCGAACAGCACCGGGACGCAGCCACGGGATGACCATTTCACTGACACGTACCGTATTGATGGGCGGCCTCTTCGCCGTGCTCGTGGGAGCCTCCGCTTGTCGATCGCAGGTCGATCCCAATCGCCTGCTCAACGTGTCGTACGACCCCACCCGCGAGCTCTACCAGGAGCTCAACCCGGTGTTCGCGGCGCAGTGGAAGGACAAGACCGGCCGCGAGATCACGCTCGAGCAGTCGCACGGCGGCGCGGGCAAGCAGGCGCGCGCGGTGATCGACGGGCTCGAGGCCGACGTGATCACGCTGGCGCTGGCGTTCGACGTGGACGCGATCGCGGACACGGGGCTGCTCGACAAGCGCTGGAAGGACGAGCTGCCCGACGGCAGCGCGCCGTACACCTCGACGATCGTGTTCCTGGTGCGCGCCGGCAACCCCAAGGGCATCGATGACTGGGACGACCTGGTGCAGCCGGGCATCTCCGTGATCACGCCCAACCCGAAGACCTCGGGCGGCGCGCGGCTCAACTACCTCGCGGCGTGGGCGTGGGCGGAGAAGCAGACTGACAAGGACGGCGCGCGCGAGTACGTGCGCAAGCTCTACGCCAACGTGCCCGTGCTCGACTCCGGCGCGCGTGGCTCGACCACCACGTTCGCCGAGCGCGGCATCGGAGACGTGCTCATCACGTGGGAGAACGAGGCGCGGCTCACGGTGGCGCAGCTCGGCGAGGGCGCGGTGCAGATCGTGGTGCCGTCGGCGAGCATCCTGGCCGAGCCGCCGGTGGCGGTGGTCGACAAGAACGTGGATGCCCACGGCACGCGTGAGCTCGCCACGGCGTACCTCGAGTTCCTCTACACGGAGGAGGGCCAGCGGATCGCGGCCAAGCACCACTTCCGGCCGCGGCTGCCCAAGGTCGTGGCGGAGGTGGAATTCCCGGCCGTGCCGATGGTGACGGTGGAGCAGGCGTTCGGCGGCTGGGCCAAGGCGCACGCCGATCACTTCGCCGACGGGGCGGAGTTCGACGAGATCTACGTGCCGGGCGGCGGGGCGGGGGCCGGCTCGTGAGACGTCGCCGCGCCCTGCCCGGGTTCGGGCTGTCGCTCGGCGTGTCGGTGGCGTACGTGTCGCTGCTCGTGCTCTTGCCGCTGCTCGGCGTGGTCGCCCACGGGCTCGGGCTCGGACCCGCGAAGATCTGGGCGCTCTGCAGCGAGCCGCGCGCGGCCGCGGCGTTGATGCTGAGCTTCGGCGGGGCCGCGGTGGCGGCGGTGATCGACACGGTGTTCGGGGGGCTGGTGGCGTGGGTGATCGTGCGCTACCGCTTCCCGGGGCGGCGCGCGCTCGACGTGCTGGTCGACGTTCCGTTCGCGCTGCCCACCGCGGTGGCCGGCATCGCGCTCACGGCCGTCTATGCGCCCACCGGGGTGCTGGGCGGCCCGCTCGGCGAGCTCGGGATCCCCGCTGCGTACTCGCGGGTGGGCGTGGTGGTGGCGCTGATGTTCGTGGGGCTGCCGTTCGTGGTGCGGACGATCCAGCCGGTGCTCGAGTCGCTCGACCCTGCGCTCGAGGACGCCGCGGCCACGCTCGGCGCGACGCGCTGGCAGACGCTGTGGCGCGTGGTGCTGCCGGCGCTGCGCCCCGCTGCGATCACCGGGTTCACGCTGGCGTTCGCGCGCGGCGTGGGGGAGTACGGCTCGGTGGTGTTCATCTCCGGCAACATGCCCATGCGCACCGAGATCGGGCCCACGCTGGTGATGACCAAGCTCGAGCAGTTCGATCTACAAGGCGCGACGGCGCTGGGGCTGGCGATGCTGGTGGTGTCGCTGGCGCTGCTGCTCGCGCTCGAGGCCGCCGCGGCCCGCGACGGCCGCAGGAGGGCGGCATGAGCACGGGCACGGACGGCCGCGCGAGCGCGGGGAGCCGGGACGGCGCGCTCGGCCGGCGCGTGGTGATCGGGGTGGCGGTGGCGTTCCTCGTGGCGGTGGTGGTGCTGCCGCTCGCGATCGTGATCCTGCAGGCGCTGCGCGATGGACCAGTCGCGTACGTGCGAGCACTGATGGACCCCGACACGCGCAGCGCCATCGCGCTCACGCTCGGCACGGTCGCGGTCGCGGTGCCGCTCAACGTGGTGTTCGGGGTGGCAGTCGCGTGGGCGGTGACCAAGCAGGACGTGCCGGGGCGCCGCACGCTCCTGGCGCTGGTCGACGTGCCGTTCGCCGTCTCGCCGGTGGTGGCGGGCATGGCGTTCGTGCTGGTGCTCGGGCGCCACACGCCGGTGGGCGGGTGGCTGGCCGAGCACGGGCTGCAGGTCATCTTCGCGTTTCCCGGGATCGCGCTCGCCACCACGTTCGTCACGCTGCCGATCGTGGCGCGGGAGCTGGTGCCCTTGATGGAGGCGCAGGGACGCGACCGGGAGCTGGCGGCGGTGGCCCTGGGCGCGAGCGGGTGGCAGACGCTCAAGTGGGTCACGCTGCCCGCGATCCGACCGGCGCTGGTCTACGGCACGGTGCTGTGCACCGCCCGCGCGGCGGGTGAGTTCGGCGCGGTGTCGGTGGTGTCGGGGCACATCCGTGGGCGCACCAACACGCTGCCGCTGCACGTGGAGGCGCTCTACAACGAGTATCAATTCTCGGCCGCGTTCGCGGTCGCAACGCTCCTGGTCGGTGTCGCCGCGCTCACGATCGTGGCCAAGCGCTTCACCGAGGGGCCGCATGCATCAGCAGCGAGGGGAGGGCGAGAGCCATGAAGCTGGGACTCACCGGGATCACCAAGCGCTTCGGTCGTCACACGGCGATCGACGGCGTCGACCTCGAGGTTCGCTCGGGGGAGCTGGCGGCGCTGCTCGGGCCGTCGGGCTCGGGCAAGACGACGCTCCTCAAGATCATCGCAGGCATCGAGGCGGCCGACCGGGGGCGGGTGTGCTTCGGCGAGCGCGACGTGACGGCGCTGTCGGTGCGCGAGCGCGAGATCGGGTTCGTGTTCCAGAGCTACGCGCTGTTCGAGCACATGACGGTGACGGAGAACGTGGCGTTCGGGCTGCGCGTGCGCAAGGCCTCGCCGCTCGAGATCCGCGAGCGCGTGGACGAGCTGCTCGCACTGGTCAAGCTCGAGGCCTACGCCGATCGGTTCCCGCGGCAGCTCTCGGGCGGCCAGCAGCAGCGCGTGGCGCTCGCGCGGGCGCTCGCGCCTCGGCCCCGCATCCTCTTGCTCGACGAGCCGTTCGGGGCGCTCGACGCCAAGGTGCGGGCGGAGCTGCGCCGCTGGCTGCGGCAGCTCCACACGCAGATTCCGGTGACCACGGTGCTCGTCACCCATGATCGCGAGGAAGCGCTGGCGATCGCCGACCGCATCGTGGTGCTCAACGGTGGGCGCGTGGAGCAAGATGGGGCGCCCGAGCGCTTGCTCGACGCGCCCGCGAGCGGGTTCGTGATGGGCTTCCTCGGGGACGTGAACGTGATCGACGGCGTGGCGGCAGGCGTCGCGAACGGGGCGCTGGCGTTCGGGCCGTTTCGGCGGACCGATGGGGTGGGGCCGCGGGCGGACGGCAGCGAGGCGGCATACGTGCGCACGGTGGATCTTGCGGTGCAGCGCCGGCCCAACGGGCTGCCGCACGCGCCGGCGGTGATCTCGGAGATCCGGCGCGTGGGCGCGCTGGTGCGGGTGGAGCTGGCGGTGGATGGGCTCGAGCGCCCGCTGGTGGCCGATCTCGCGGAGCACGAGTGGCAGGCGCTGCAGCTCGCCACGGGCGAGCGGGTCTATGCGGCGGTACGCAATGCGAGGGTGTTCGGCGCGGAGGAAGTGCCGGCACGGGACTGATGGGCGTTTTGGCGGTCGGGCCGTCGTGAAGATGGAGCGAGCGGCGTGCCCATGGTAGGGCGTCGCGAGCAGTGATGTGTGCGGGCGAGACCCGCTGGAGGTGCGTGCGATGGAGCAGGCAGGGATCGTCATGCGGTGGGGAGCCATCGTGATCGCGATGATGATGGGGACGGAGGCTCGGGCCGCGCCTGGCGAGGTCGAGCTCGAGCCGCCGGTGATCGGGCCAGTCGAGGGCGAGCTCGTGCGACCGGCCGAGCCCGAGCTACCGGCCGAGCCCGAGCCGCCCGTCGAGCCCGAGCCACCGAAGACTGTCGCGCCGCCCGAGACGATCGAGCCGCCCGAGGCGACCGAGCCGCCTGCCGCGGTGAGCGAGGCAGCCGAGACGCCAGCCGCTGCGGCACCGAGGCCCGTGGAGATCACCGGCAAGCCCGGCGATGGGCTCACGGTGAGGGTGTCGGATGTGTTCTCGCTCAACCTCCGCAGCCGCATCCAGCTCCGCTATCAATTCGATGCGCCCGCGCCCGACGACGCGGGCGTTCGCAGCACGCGGCAGCTCATCACCATCGGTACCGCGCGGGTGTGGCTGTCGGGACACGTGCTGCGGCCGCAGCTCACGTACATGCTGCAGCTCGCGCTGGCCGGCCGCGACTATCGAGACGGGGCGGTCTCGCCGATCTACGACGCGTTCCTCGACTGGAAGGCCCACCGCGACATCAGCGTGAAGGCGGGGCAGTTCTTCGTGCCGTTCGACCGGCTGCGCACGGTGCGGGAGTTCGCGCTGCAGATGGGTGATCGACCGCGCCCGGTCGCGGAGCTGACGCTCGATCGCGACATCGGCGTGACGCTCTACTCCGATAAATTCCTGCACGATCGCTCGCCGGTCGCGTGGCGGCTCGGAGCGTTCGGGGGCGGCGGTACGAACCTGTCGCTCGGCAAGGACCCGGGCGCGCTGCTCGTGGGGCGCGTGGAGCTGCGGCCGCTCGGACCGATCGACGACGATTCCGAGGGTGATCTCGAGCGGCGCAAGAAGCCCGCGCTGGCGCTCGGCGGGGCGTTTGCGGCCAATTTCAACACCAACCGCCTGCGCAGCACCACGGGCACCACCTTCACCGGTGGCACCACCCACTACTATCACGTGGCGGCGGATCTCGTGTTCAAGGCGCGGGGCTTCGCGCTGCAAGGGGAGTACCTGCGCAAGCAGGCGTCGGTGACCGAGATCCGCTCCACCGACGACGACGGCATGCCGCTGGTCGAGTACACGCGCTCGGGGCAGGGGTGGATCGCCCAGGCGTCGTACTTGTTCGATCCGCCGCTCGAGATCGTGGGACGAATGAGCCGGATGTACGCGCTGGGGTCCACGGATCCGGCGTTCGTGAGCGAGCTCGACGCTCGCGGGCAAGAGGTCGGGGCGGGGCTCAACTACTACTTCAACGGGCACAAGATGAAGCTGCAGGCCGACTGGATTGCGCTGATGCCGGGTAACTTTGCGTTCGACCGGGCCGCGCACGTGGCCCACCTGCAGCTCGACATCACGTTCTGACGGTGAGCGCCGCGGCGCTCATGCCAGCAGGATCGCGAGCGCGAGGACGAGGGGAAGCTTCATGGCCGAGCGTATCGCGGCTCCTCCGGCTCGATGGCGCGCGATGCCGTGCAGACGTCGGGCTACGGCGGATCGTCGTTCGAGAGCGGCTCCGTCAGCACGAAGCGACGGCGGCGGGTGGCATCGTCACCGGGGCGCGCCCGCAAGGCGCGGGCGAGCGCACGCAGGCGCTCGGGCGCGACGGGAGGGCCCGGTCGCAAGAGCGCACGCAGGAGCTGCTCCTCGACGAGACCCCGTAGTGCTGCATCGGCGGGGTCGACCTCCTGCAACGCGAGCTCGAGCACCGTGCGAAGCTCGGTCGTGCGCGGCTCGGGGTGGGCTTGTAGCGCTCGTGCTACCGCGAGGTGGGCGTGGGGATCGCGGGGAGCGAGCACGCTCCACAGCCGGGCGTGGTGGAGCGCGAGCGCGGATCGGTCGAGGGCCAGTGCGGCCTCGAAACGGTGCCGGAGCGGGCGGGGATCTGCGGGATTCTGCTGCGCGCGGGCGGCCGCGATCGCATCGGCGTGGCGCGGCGCATGGGCGAGCAGTCCGGTGACGAGGTGCTCCCACGGGTCGCTCTCGGCGGGAGCCAGCGCGGCGAGCTCATCGGGCGCAGGAAACCGCGTGACCAGGTGCTGCACCAGCTCGGAGCTCGCGGGTTGGTGCAGACGGGCGAGCGCCTGGGCCGTGGCCCTGCGCTCGCCCGCGGCATCACCCTGCGCAGCTGCCGTCGCGGCGAGGAGCAGCCAGCCGTCCACGCTGCCCGGCTGGAGCCGCACGGCCGCGCCGGCGCGGAGCTCGGCGTTGCGCAGATCGCCTTCCAGCAGGGCCTGGCGGGCACGCAGCCGCTGTAGCGGAGCATGCAACGGTCGCGTTGCGATGGCCGCATCGGTGCTCGACGTCGGCACCTGCAGCCACGCCCACGTCGCGGGCAAGAGCGGTGTGATCGCCACCGCGAGCCCGGCGAGCCCGACCGCGAGCCCGCGCAGCCGCCCCGCCGGCTGCGTGCGCGGGCGCGAGGCCGAGAGCGCGCCCGCCAATGCGCACGCAGGCGCGGCCACGCCCAGGAATTCCAGCGAGAAGTCGGCGAGCCCCTGCACCGCCAGCGCGAGCAGGCCGAGCAGGGCGACCCGCCGGGCACGCGCGTCGTCGTGGCGGCCGGCGTGGCGCATCGAGGCGATCCACCACGCGGGCAGCAGCACCACGAGCGCGCCGCCCAAGAGCGGTCCCCACTCTATTATCATCGCCAGCGGTGCGCACTCGAGGTGCGAGTACCAGACGTGCGAGGGCTCGGGGTCGAACGCCGGGAACAGATCCCCGAACGCACCCCGCCCGATGCCGGTGAGCGGCGCCAGATCGACCAGCGCCGCCGCGCTGCTGGTCACGCGCAGGCGCGCCGCGGTGGAGGCATCGAGTGCCTCTGCATCGAGCAGCACCGAGAGCTCGGTCCACGCGATGAAGGAGATCACGCCCACCGCGACGCCGCCGGCCACCGCGAGCGCAGCGAGCCGCAATCCACTGCGGCGCGTGCTCGCGCTCGTCGAAGACGGCCATCCCACGATCACGAGCGCCAAGAGCCCCGCCACCGTCGCGCTCGCCAGCGCGGCCCGCGACGACGAGAGCACGAGCGCCACCCCTTGCACGCAGAGCGCGATGCCCAGCACGATCCTCGGCTCGAGTCGGTCTCCGCGGCCCTGCGCGACGAGCAGGCCCGCCGTGGCGAACCCGGTGACGAGCAGCAGACCGGACTGGTGGTTGGGATTGACGAACGTGGCCAAGAGGGTTGCGCCCTCGCGACCATGCATCGGGTGGCGTGGCTCGTAGAGCCCGTAGATCCGCTCGATCCCGAGCCCGTGCTGCACGAGCCCGATCACCGCCACCGCCACGCCCACCAGCACCAGCACGCGCGCCGTGGTACGCCAGCGCAGCTGTGCTGCGACCAATGCGAGCCCCACGAGCGCGAGCAGGCGCACGAGCTCGAACGCGGTGTCGACCGGGGTCGGCGAGAGCCCGGGCCATCCGCCGGCATCGATGCCCGCGCGCCCCTGCTCGACCCACGCGTGCAGCTCGGGTGCCAGCACGGCACGAATCCCGGGGATCGGCAGGATCTGCCCCAGCGTGGCCGCAGCGGCCAGGATTCCGAGCCCGAGCCCCACCGGGATCCGCAGCGGCTGTCCGCGCCGAGACAGCGTGTGGAGGAGCGCCGCAACCACGATCGCGAACACCGGGATCACCCACGGCCACACGCCACCGAGCGCGAGCGCGGGGCCGGCCACCGCGAGCGAGAGGCCCAGCCGTACGCGGGGACGCATGGAAGCCACGAGGGAGCGGTCGCGCATGCCTCGTTCCTCCGCTCGTCCTACGCGGCGTCCGCCTGGGTGCGATACCCGTAGCTCGCCCCGCCGTAACCATCGTCGCGACGCTCGTCGACCTCGTTGAGCACGAGGCCCAGCACCCGCGCGTCGGCCCGTCGCAGGAGCCCCACCGTGCGTGCGAGCTGGCCGCGGGTGGTGCGGCCCACGCGGGGAACGATGATCACGCCGTCGACGACCCGCGCCACGAGCAATGGATCGGCGACCGGCAGCACGGGCGGGGTGTCGATGATCACCACGTCGTAGCGTGCACGCAGCTCCTCGACCATGCGCGCGAGCGCGGGCGACTCGAGCAGCTCCGCCGGACGCTCGGGCGGCAGCCCGCAGGGAATGACGTCGAGGTTGCCGGGCGCCCCGACCGGCGCACGCACCAGCACCTCGTCGAGCGTGGCGTGCCCCTCGAGCAGCGCCGAGAGCCCGCGCGAGCGCGAGGCGGGATCGCTGCCCTCGAACGCCTCGTGGAGCCGTGGGCGGCGCAGATCGGCGTCGATCAGCACCACGCGCTTGTCGGCCTGGCACAGCGACAGCGCCAGGCTCGTGGCCACCGAGCTCTTGCCCTCGGCGGCGCCGGGCGAGCTGACCATGATGCAGCGGCGGCTCGCGGCGCCCTGAACGAACGCGAGCGAGGTGCGGATGCCACGGCAGCGCTCGGCGGTGAGCGAGCCGGGGAACCGGTGCACGTAGAGGTCGCGGGTGCGCTGCTGCTCGCGGGCGTCGCCGCGGCGGAGCGCCGCGTCGCCCCGCAGCGCGGGCAGCTGGCCGAGCACGGGCAGCGGGTGATCGCCCAGTGCGCGCTCGAGGTCGGGCACGTCGCGGATCCGCTGGTCGCGGGCGTCGACGACGAGCGCGAGCACGAGCCCGAGCGCGAGCCCGAGGCTCGCTCCCAGCGCCAGCGCCACGCCGGGGTGGGGGAACGCTGCTGTGGCCGGCACGGTCGCGCGATCGAGCGGCTCGATGCCATCGGCCTCGACGCGGTTGGTGAGCGAGACCTCGGTGTCGCGGCGGGCGATGAGCAGGAATTCTTCCTCGGCCGTCTTCGCGTCGCGGGCCAGCGCGTGGTGGCGCTGCTCGAGGGTGCCGAGCGCCAGCGCCCGCGTGTGCTCGCGCTCGAGCGCCGTGCCGAGCCGCTCCTCGGTGCGCCGGGCGGCGGTCACCTTGGAGCGCAGCGAGGCCATGCGTGCCTTCACCTCGCGCTCCACGTCGCGCTCGGCCTCCTGCAGGCGCTCGGCGGCGTCGCGGTGCTCGGCGTGCTTGGGGCCGAATTCGATGTCGGCAGCCCGGAACGCGGCGCGGGCCTCCACGTGCTCGGCCCGCAGCCGCTCGAGCGAGGGCTCGCCCTCGGCGAGCAGCAACAGCGCCGCGAGCGAGTCGCCGGCGTCGCGGTGGCGCTCGGCCTCTTTGAGCACGCTGCCGAGGTGGATGTGCTCGGCCTCGGCCTCCTTGGCGCGCGTCGAGAGCGTGAGCACGTCCTGGGTGATCACGTTCTGGCGATCGGAGAGCGAGATCGAGGTGATGCCGTGCTCACCCTTGAAGGAGTGCAGCGCTTGCTCGGCGTCGTCGAGCCGGGTGCGGGCCGCGGCGCGCTCCTTGGCGAGGTCGTCCTCGGCCTGCTTGCCGAGGCTCTTGCGGCTGCCGTGCACGTGATCGAGGTAGGCATCGGCGAGCGCGTTGGCGAGATCGCGGGCGCGCTCGGGGTCGGGGTGCTCGGCCACGATCTCCACCACGCGCGAGCCGCGGATCTCGCGGATCGACACCAGCCGCTGCAGCCGCTCGACCGCGTCGGCCGACGGTGGTGCGGAGTGCAGCGGGCCGTCGGCCTCCCTGAGCGCATCGGGGTCGCCGAGCAGGCCCAGCCGCTCGAGCGCTCGCTCGGCCACGGCGCGGCTGCCCATGATGGTGCGCTGCGTCTGGTAATAGGCCTCGTAGCCCTTGCCCTCCACACCCCCGTCCTCGGCCACGCCGCGCATCTTGTCGAGCACCTGCGGCCCACCCTGGTGGAGCACCAGCGTGGCGGTGGCCTGGTAGCGCGGGGGAATCATGCGCAGCGCGAGCCCGGCCACCACCACGCACAGGCCGGTGGTGGCCAGCCACACCAGCCACCGGCGGTGCAGCACGCCCAACAGGCGCAGGAGCTGGCCGACGGCACCCGCGGCGTCGGGAGAGGTGGCATGGCCAATGGCGTCGGGCGAGGGCTGCATGCGTGGCGCTTCGGGGGGAGCACGCGTCGGCGCGGGAGGAGTTGCCTGTCACGAACATGGAAACTGCGAGCGCGATCGGGAGTGTTGAAGCTCGAGCCGACCCCGGGATGGTCCGGGGCGGCAATTGCACGGGGTCGACGACCGGCGCTCGAGGGCCGGCCCGTCCAAGGCCGGTTCCAAGGCCGACCCCCTCGACCCGCTCGTGGGGACGCTTTTTCGTATGTCGAGGCCGCTCGCCTTCGTCGTGCTGGATGCGCTGTGGGCCGTGATCGCGATCGAGCTCGCGGCGTGGCTCGTCCGTGGCTTCGTCCACCCCGTGGCCAGCGTGGGCCTCGAGGGCACCACGGTCACGGCGCTCGCGGGCCTGCTGGCCGCGGTGCTGGGCGCCTACCTCTGTGGGCTCGACGAGCCGGCGCAGCTGCTCGATCGCAGCGCGGTGGCGCTGCGGGGAATCTTGGTGGGCGCGACCACCAGCGTGGCGATGCTGGTGGTCAGCCACTCCCTATGGCTGCAAGGGCTCGGTCGCATCGCGCTCGCGCTCTCGGGTTTCCTGGTGGCGCTGGCGCTGGTGGGCTGGCGGCTGGTCTACGCGCGCTTCCTCGAGGCCGGGCCGCGGGTGCCGGTGGTGATCCTGGGCGACGGTCCCGCCGAGCGCCGCTTCGCCGAGTCGCTCGACAAGCTCGCCCACACGCGGTTCGCGGTGGTGGGCCTGCTGCACGACGACCAGGCGCCTTCGCCGTGGCTGCCGTTCCGCGAGCCGGCGCCGCCGGTGGCCACGGGGCCGTGCCCTGCGTGCGGTGGTGCGCCGGCGCTGCCGGTGCTGGGGTCGCTTCGCGATGCCGCCGAGATCCTCCCGCGCCACGGCGTGGGCTGGGCGATCGTGCTCGACACCACCCCGGTGACCCACGGCCGCGTGGCCGCCCTCTCGGCGCTGCAGGCCCGGGGGGTCCGGATCTCCACGGCGGGTACGGTGTGGATGAACGCGGCGCGCCGGCTGCCGCTCGACCTCGTGGATGCCCGCTGGGTGCTGGCGGCGTTCGAGCAGATCGATCGCCCGCTGGTACGCCGCCTCAAGCGCGTGATCGATCTCGCAGTGGCCGGGGTAGGCCTCGTGGTGCTCGCGGTGCTGTGGCCCGCGCTGTGGCTGCTCGTGCGGCTCGACTCGCCAGGGCCCGTGTTGTTCGCGCAGCCACGGGTGGGACACCGCGGACGGGCGTTCCAGCTCTACAAGATCCGCACCATGACCCATGCGTCGGCCGACGCGCCCGCACGCTGGGCCCGGCCCGGCGACGCTCGCATCACGCGGGTGGGCGGTGTGCTCCGCCGGCTGAGGGTGGACGAGCTGCCCCAGCTCTGGAACGTGCTCCGCGGCGACATGTCGCTGGTGGGCCCGCGGCCCGAGCAGCCCGCGATCGTCGAGGAGCTGCAGCGGCACATCGCGTTCTTCGACTACCGGCACCTGGTCAAGCCCGGGATCACCGGCTGGGCACAGATCCACCAGGGGTATGCCGCGTCGGTGGAGGCCTCGGCGGTCAAGCTCTCGTACGACCTCTATTACGTGGGGCGCCACAGCCTGGCGATGGACCTCGACATCATCCTGCGCACGCTGTTCGTGATGGCGGCGCGGATCGGATCGCGCTGACGAGTGGTAGGCCCATGACGCCGCTGCGCATCGCCTTCGTGATCACCCGCTCCGACGCGATCGGTGGGGCGCAGATCCACGTGCGCGACCTCGCCGGATCGCTGCACGACGAGGGCCATGCGGTGCGGGTCTTCGTGGGCGGGCAGGGGCCCTTCGTGGACGCGCTGGGGCGGCGTGGGGTGCCGGTGGAGCCGCTGCAGCACCTGGTGGCTCCGCTCCGGCCGCTCGAGGATCTGCGGGCGCTGGCGGAGCTACGGCGGGCGCTCGCGACATTTGGACCGGATCTCGTGACGCTGCACAGCTCCAAGGCGGGAACGCTCGGGCGGCTTGCGGCACGCGGGCTCGGCGTGCCGGTGATCTACACCGCACACGGCTGGCCGTTCGTGGAGGGCGTGCCGGTGATCGGCCGCACGGTGTACTGGCTGGTCGAGCGGCTGACCGCGCCGCTCGCCGATCGGCTCGTCACCGTGAGCGAGGCCGATCGCATGCTCGCGCGGCGGGCCGGCGTGGGCACCGAGGCGCAGCTCGTGCGGGTGCACAACGGCGTGCACGATGTGTCGGCCGCGCTGCGTGCACGGCCCGGCGAGGGTCCGGCGAAGCTGGTGGTGGTGGCACGCCTCGACGTGCCCAAGGATCCGTTCACGCTCTTGCATGCGCTGGCGAGCCTGCGCGAGCGCGAGTGGACGCTCGAGTGGCTCGGCGACGGCCCGCGGCGTGCTCCGGCCGAGCAGCTCGCCGCGTCGCTGGGGCTCGCCGATCGCTGCCGCTTCGTCGGCACCTGCGACGACGTGGCCGAGCGGCTCTCGCGGTCGTCGGTGCTGGTGCTGCCGACCGATCGCGAGGGCCTGCCGCTCAGCGTGCTCGAGGGCATGCGCGCGGGGCTTCCCGTGGTCGCGAGCGCGGTGGGGGGCATTCCCGAAGCGGTGGTGCCCGGGCGCACGGGGCTCTTGGTCCCGCCCGCCGACGCGCCGGCGCTCGCCAAGGCGATCGCCTCGTTGCTCGACGATCCTGGCGCGCGCACGAGCCTCGGTGCCGAGGCCCGCCGCCGCTACGAGGCCTGCTTCTCGTTCACGCATCAGCGCGAGGCCACGCTCGACGTGTACCGCTCACTCCTGCCACCTACTGACATTCGAGGCTCCGATGACCACGCCCGACGAGTGCTGTTTCTGTGAAGCGAGCGCGTGCCCGGTGGTGCTGCGACGGCCGCGGTTTCAGGTGCGCCGCTGTCCTCGCTGTCGCGTGATGTGGTGCGACCCGCCGCGCTTCGATGATCGCTTCCGCCCCGACGACGAGGAGGCCTACCTCGAGGTCGAGCCCACGGTGGTGGCCGAGAACCGCGATCGCCTGGCGCTCCTGTCGGCATGGGCTGGTCCGGCTACCCACGCGCGCCTGGTCGAGGTGGGCTGCATGCACGGCGACTTCGTGGGACAGGCGGCGAGCGCGGGCTATCGCGCCCGTGGTCTCGACCTGTCGACCACTGCGGTGGCCGAGGCCGAGCTCCGTCGTCCCGGGCTCGTGCACGAGGGTACGCTCGACGAGTCCACGCCTGCGGCGTCGCTCGACGTCGTGGCGGCGTTCAACGTGATCGAGCACATGGACGCGCCGCACCGCTTCCTCGACCACGTGCGTCGGGTGCTGCGGCCCGGGGGCGTGCTGGTGCTCGAGACCCCGGCGCAGGAGAGCCTCTACCACCACGCGCTGGTGCTGCGCGGCCAGCTGCTGCAGCGGCGGCCGCGGCTCGAGATCGGCATGCACCCCGGCACCCACATCTACAAGTTCGGGCACAGTGCGTGGCGGAGGATCCTGGCGGGCCGCGGCTTTCGGGTGCTGGCCGTGCGCAGCAAGTCCACGCCGCTGCGGGAGCTCTTGGCCAAGAACGAGCGCGCGGGCCTGGCCACGCGGGCGGGCATCGTGGGCCTGGGGCTCGCCGCGCGGGCAACGGGGCTCGGCAACCGGGTCCAGGTGGTGGCGCAGTGGTCGTGAAGATTTCATCGTCGTCGGGGCGCCCGCCCGCCCGGGTGGTCCAGGTGGCGCGGGTTGCCGGGGGGCGCACCCACCTGGGCCGCGTGCCCGGGTACGAGGGGAGGTCGGGCACCTGGTGCGGGGGGGGCCGCGAGAGCTCGTACGGGGTGGACTCGACGAGCGGGACCAGCACGTGGGGGGACACGACGACGGATACGTGGGGGACGACGGACTGGTGGGAGACGTCGAGCACGACGGACTGGTGGGAGACGTCGAGCACGACGGACTGGTGGGAGACGTCGAGCACGACGGAGGATCCGAGCACGTCGAGCACGACGGAGGATCCGAGCACGTCGAGCACGACGGAGGACCCGAGCACGTCGAGCACGACGGAGGACCCGAGCACGTCGAGCACGACGGAGGATCCGAGCACGTCGAGCACCTCGGACACGGACACGGACACGGATACTCCCATCGAGTGCGGCAACGGCATCGTCGAGGATGGCGAGGAGTGCGATCCGGGGCTCGATGAGATCGGCCCCGATCAGGCGTGTGTACCGGGCTGTCTGCTCAACGTGTGCGGCGACGGCATGGACGGCCCTGCGGAGGAGTGCGATCCCGGGCTCGATGAGATCGGCCCGGATCAAGCATGCGTGCCGGGCTGCCTGCTCAACGTGTGCGGCGACGGCTTCGATGGCCCTGCGGAGGAGTGCGACCCCGGGCTCGATGGGATCGGCCCGGATCAAGCGTGCGTACCGGGCTGCCTGCTCAACGTGTGCGGCGATGGTTTCGATGGCCCGGCGGAGGAGTGCGACCCTGGGCTCGACGAGATCGGCCCGGATCAGGCGTGCTTGCCGGGCTGTGTGCTCAACGTGTGCGGCGACGGCATGGACGGTCCCGCGGAGGAGTGCGACGACGGCAATGCCGACGACGAGGACTCCTGTCACGACGACTGTCAGCAGACCGACGCGGCCTTCCTCGCGCTCGGTGGCAACCACACCTGCGCGCTCGTCGACAATGGCTCGGTGCGCTGCTGGGGCAACGGCAACAATGGCCGCACCGGCCATGGCAACCTGCTCAACATCGGCGACGACGAGCCGGCCTCCACCGCCGCCGTCGTGAGCCTGGGGGGCCCCGTGCAGCAGCTGACCACCGGGCTCTCGCATTCGTGCGTGCGCTACGGCGATGGCACGGTGCGGTGCTTCGGGCGTGCGCTCGAGGGTCAGCTCGGCTACGGCAACAATCAAGCGATCGGCGACGACGAGCTGCCGTCCGTGGCCGCGCTCGTGCCCACCGGTGGCGCGGTGCAGAGCGTGGTCTCGCGCGGCGGCTCGTTCCACACCTGTGCCCTCCGCGTCGATGGCCAGGTGCGCTGCTGGGGCCACGCCGGCATGGGCCGCCTGGGGGTTCCGGGGCTTGCGGGCAACGTGGGCGACAACGAGCCCGCCGACTCGATCGCATCGGTGAGCGTGGGCGGCGTGGTGGTGGAGCTCTCCACCGGAGCCGAGCACACCTGCGCGCGGCTCGACGACGGCAACGTGCGCTGCTGGGGCAGCAACGCCTCGGGCCAGCTCGGCCGCGGCGTCCTGGGCAACGTGGGCGACGACGAGGATCCGTCGTCGGTCGCCGTCGTGTCGATCGGCGTCCCGGTCACTGCGATCACCACCGGCTTCTTCCACACGTGTGCGCTCCTGCAAGGCGGTGGCGTGCGCTGCTGGGGCCGCGGCAACAACGGGCGCCTCGGCTACGGCAACACCGCGTGGGTGGGCCTCGCCAACCTTCCCTCCGACGTGACCGACGTGAACGTGGGCGGCGTAGCCGTGCAGATCACCGCTGGTAACGCGCACACGTGTGCGCTGCTCGTGGGCGGCACGGTACGCTGCTGGGGCTGGGCCGCGCAGGGGCAGCTCGGGTACGGCAACCTGCAAGACATCGGCGACGACGAGCTGCCGTCCGCTGCGGGCGACGTGCCGGTAGGTGCTCCTGTGGTGCAGATCGCCGCTGATGGCAACCACACGTGTGCGCTGCTCGACAGCGGGCAGGTGCGCTGCTGGGGCAACGGTGGTGAGGGACGCTTGGGCTACGGCAATGTCGTCACGATCGGCGACGACGAGACGCCGATGACGGTGGGGGACGTGCCGCTGTTTCCGTAGGGCTTCGAGAGCGCGTAAATCGCGCGTCGAAAAAAGTACCGACGCCATGTCGAGGATGGCGAAGCGGCTCCGACTCCGAGGTGAGGCGCCAAGACGACGGCCCTCGCAGATCAGGAGAACCGCCATGACGACCAACGCCCTCGCCCCCTCCATCGTCCCCTCGATTGCCCCATCGCGCCGCGGTCCGGGTGTGCTCCGCAGCATCGGCGCGGTCGCGGCCGGTTTGGTGTCGATCTTCGCCGTGACCACGGCGACCGATCTGGTGATGCACGCAACCGGTGTATTCCCGCCAGTGAGCGCTCCGCCCATGTCGAACGGGCTGTTCCTGCTCGCGTTCGTGTACCGCTTCGTCTACGACGTCGCCGGCTGCTACCTGACCGCGCGGCTCGCTCCTGGTCGGCCTCTACGGCATGCGCTCGTGCTCGGCTCCATCGGCCTCGTCCTGAGCATCGTCGGTGCGATCGCCATGTGGGATGCGGGGCCCGCATGGTATCCCCTCGGCCTCGCTGCGAGCGCGCTGCCGTGCGCCTGGTTGGGTGGTCGCCTGCATCGCCGATAGACGCCGAGGACGAGCCTCACCTCGTGCTCACACGCGGTACCCAGGCCAGCGCCAGCAGCAGCCACATGTGCCGCCAGTGGATCGTATCGATCACCGCGCTCTCCACCACCACCCCCACGAGCGCCGCCGCCACCACTGCGAGCAGCCGCTGCGTCTCCGCCTCACCCCCGGCGAGCGTGGCCCACGTCGCGCGCCCCATCGAGGCCAAGAGCAGCACCAGCGTGGCCCACAGCCCCAGCCCGCCGTTCTCCACGAACGCGCGCACGTACAAGCTGTGCGCCGAGATCGACAGGTGCCCCTCCGTCGCCCCGGGCCCGAGGCCGAGCGGATGCTCCCACGCCAACGCAATCGCATCGGCTTGATTCCCGAACCGATCGTCGTCGTACCCCTGCGTGCTCGCGCGCAGCTCCAGCATGTCGCGCACGGCCGGTTGATCCACGACCACCACGAGCAGCGCCGCGATCACGCCCATTGCCGCGCACGCGCCGAGCACGGTGCCGAGCGTGGGCCGTACTCTTCCCGAGAGCACGCGCAGCCCCGCGTATGCACACAGGCTCACCGCGAGGTTGATCCACGCGCCCCGCGAGTAGCTCAGCAGCACCGCCACGATCCCGAGGAGCACCACCCCCGCCCAGCGCAGCGTCGCAGCCCGCGGCCCGGACAGGCGCGCCACCGCCAGTACCACCACCGGCACCATGAACGCCCCGAATACGTTGGCGTCCTTGAACAAGCCCATCAATCGGCCCTTCGGCAGCATCGCGTCTGCGCCGGGCACCAGCCGGAAGTACGCCGCCACCGCCACCGCGCCGCCCAGCACCGCCGCCACGGCGTAAGCGTGCAGCACGGTGCGCGCGAGCGAGGCGCCGAGGCGGTCGAGCCACGCGATCAGCATCGCGAACGAGAGCATCAGGTACGCGCTCACTCCGAAGAACCGGAGGCCGCGGCCGAGGTCCTCGACGACCATGAGCGAGATCCCGTTGGCGAGCGCGAGCACGGCCACGAGCACCATCGGCAGCGCCAGCGAGGCGCGCAGCGACGGCCACACCAAGAGCGGCCCGAGCCCCAGCGTGGCGAGCATCAAGAGGTCATAGGGCGCGGGCTCCCACCGCACGAACGCGCCCGTGGCCACGGTGATCGCCACCAAGAGGTGTACCGCGGTCGGAAAGCGAGGCGAGTCGGCCTGCATCGCCGCCCTCGTGTCAGTCGGACCGACGAGCCAACAGCACCACCGGCCGCGGCCCACACAGGCCATCGGCAAACACCCGCGAGGTGATCGCTTGGCACTGCCAGCGCGCCGCCATGGTGGCCACGTTGGCACGGGTGACCTCGGCGGGCTCGTGCTCCTTGCCCTCGTACACGAGCCAGCGCCACGGCAGCTCGCCCACGCCGGCGGGGAAGCCCACGTGGTGCCACGCGGCGAGGAACAGGCACACACCCTCGCGTGCCTGCCCCGGCACGTGCACGTGCGCGGGCAGGTCGTCCACCAGCGACGCGGGCTCGCTCAGCATGCGGCCGACCACCGTGCTGCGGCCGGCCCCGAGCAGCGGCAAGAGCTCGCGCGCCGCTGCGGCCACCGGCGGCAGATCCCAGCCCACGGCCCAGCGCGCGCCCCGGTGCAGCGCCCCGGCCATCATCAGCCCCGCGTTGCAGCACACGTCGAAGACCACGCGCCCCTCGAGCGATGCGCCGTGGGCCGCGAGCAGCGGCTCCATCCGTGCGAAGCGGTCGTCGGGCTCGCGACGCCCCGGCTCGCGGCTCCCGGGCAGCGCCTGGTAGAGGAAGCGCTCGCCGCCCGCGACCACGCCGAAGCGATCGCCGAAGTGCAGCACGTCGCGGTGGCGACCGACCACCTCGTCGATCACCGCCGGCATGTCGAACAGCAGCACCTGCGGGTCCACGTAGCGCAGCCCGGCCGTGGCGCTCGTTCCTCGCTCCGGCGCCGTCCTTGGCGCCATCCCCGGTGTTGGGGGGTCATCCTCGACCACGAGCAGGTTGCCGTTGCAATCGGGCGCTGCGAAGTCGCCGCACGCATAGCCGCTCGGATTGGCGAGCGAGAGCAGCCCTCGCGAGCGCAGCGCATCGAGCTCGGCGAGCAGCCGAGCATGCTCGGCCAGAGTGGGCGCTCGGCCATCCACGTGCTCGACGATCATCGCGGTGATCGACGAGGCGCCGAAGGCCTTCGGGGTTCGCAGGTGCACCACGTCGATGCAGCGCGGCCCGAGGCCCATGGCATGGAGCGCTGCGGCGGCCAGCGCCTGCCGGTGGATCCCCCCGAGCAGCGCAGCCTCGCCGAGCGCGTCGGTCTCGTGCAGCCAGCGGGCCTCGTGGGGCGCGGCGAAGCGCTTGAGCAGCTTGATGCCACACCCCGGGCCGAACGCGTCGGCCACCGGTCCGAGCGCCTCGCGAAGGCCCGGCTGCGGCGGCAGGTAGAGCGTGTGCCGACCCTCGTGCACCACCAGCCCGAGCCCGAGGAGCTCGGCCCGCAGCGCTTCGCCGTCATGGGCCCGCAGCGGCACGTCGAACGCCAGCGTGCGCTGCAGCCACGGTACCGACGCCTGCCCGAGCAGACGCCGCTGCACGTGCCGCAGCCGCGCCCGCAGGAGCTTCGCACCCACCACCAGCTCCTTGGCCGCCCGGTGCAGCGGTGGCACGCGTCGAAGCTGCTCGACCACCTTGCGCCGGGCCCAGCGCACCGGGGCAGTACGCGAGGGGGAAGCCAGCGGGGACGGGGAGGTCGCAGGGGAGGTGGGCACCGTCAATCAGCACGCGCATCCCCACCCGCGATTTCCTGCCCCCGTACCCCGCCACCGGCCCGGAGGAGCGCGCCGGCGTAGATCGCCAGCCGCAGCCCCGCCAGGGCCAGTAGCGCCCACATTGCGCCGCGCAGCCCCCCGCCGGGCACCAGCCACCCCGCGAGCACCACGCTGGCCACGAGGCTCACCGCGTTGATCGCGAGCTGCTGCCCGAACCGCTCGAGCGCGGTGAGGGCCTGCGACAGCATGTTGGCGAGCCCCGCCACGCCGGCCGCCGCGGCCGCGAGCACCAGCTCGGGCACCAGCGCGGCATGGCCGTCGCCGAACGCCACGCGCAGGTACGTGCCCCCGAGCACGAGCACGCCGAGCAGCAGGAGCCCGTCGCACACGGCGACCAGCAGCAAGAGCCGCCCCAGGAGCCGCGCGATCGACCGGCCCTCACGACGGCATGCTGCGAGCCGGGGAATCGCGGCGTTGCCCAGCGCCACGTTGAGCAGCTGCGCCACGTAGGCCACCGAGGTCACCACCCCGAGCTGACCGAGCACGATCACGTCGTGGGTGTGCTCGAGCACGTACGCGGGGATCTGCGCCCCGGCGGCCAGCAGCGCCGCTGCGAGCCCGATCGGCCACGTTCGCCGCACGAGCGACAGCCGCGTTCGCGCCGGCGCGGGCGGTCCGTGGTCCGCATGGCGCCGTGCCGCGCGGGCATCGGGCCCGAGGCTCAGCGCTCCGAGCAACCCCAGCGCGAGCGCGAGCCCCACGAGCGCATCGCCGGTGACCGCGAGCCCCAGGCCCACCCCGGCGGCGGTGAAGAGGCCCCGCAGCGCTCGCGAGCGACCCACCGCCCGCAGGTCGTGCGCCCGCTGGGCGGGGGCCAAGAGGATGTCCGAGAGCGATTCCCAGGCCCGCAGCCCGCCCACCGCGAGCACGATCGCCACGGTGTACCCGTCGTGGCCACCGAGCAGCGCCACGGCGCCCGTCAGCACGAGCGCGATCGGGATCGTCGCGCGCCGTAGGTCGAGGTACTCCGAGAACCGAGCCGTCTGGTCCACCACATACGCGGGTCGCAGGTGCAGGTTGGTCAGCAGGATCACCGGAGTCGCAATCGCCAGGCCCAGCGTGTACTGGCCGAGCGCCTCGACCGAGCCGAGCCGCGCGAGCACGATCGAGGTGATCAAGAGGCCCGCCGCGTAGAGCCCCTCGCCCGCCAGCGACCACGCCGCGTCGCGCAGGAGCGGCGACGAAGGAGCGGCGGGCGGACGGGGTACGGACATCGAGCGTCACCCACACCACGCGCGAGCCCGGTCCCGGTTGCCGTCCCGGCGAGCGGAGCTGCGCTCCCGATCGCCCCTGCGAGCGAGTCGGCGCGCATTCGCTCGCGCGCTCGCCGCTTGACGAAGCGAGGGGAGGCGTCCATGGTCGGGCATGTCCGTACGCCCCCATCCTGGCTTGCTCCTCGTCCTTCTCGCCCCGTTTCCGCTCGGGTGCCCCGATCCAGCGCCCCCAGCCACCGAGACCGAGTCGAGCAGCAGCAGCACGACGGAGGATCCCTCGACCACGAACCTGCCGCCCACCACGCTCGACAGCTCCGGCACCACCGTCGGGCTCGATACGTCGACCACCTCCGGTACGTCGACCATGGGGACCGACACCGATACCACGGGGACGTCGAGCGGCAGCTCGAGCGACGACACGACCTCCGGCGGCATCGTGTGCGACGATCCGTTCGAGCCCAACGAGGACATCGGCTCGGCGGTGGGTGATGCCGTGGTGATGAACACCACCATCGGTGCCGGCGATCACTACGAGGACCTCTGCGGGTCGCGTACGTTCGGGTTCGACACCGACACCGACAGCGGCTTCTCGGACACCGAGGTGTTCCCGGGGACCGACACGGGCGTGTTTTCCGGGACGAGCGGCTTCTCGGACTCGTTCCCCGGGACGAGCGGCTTCTCGGACTCGTTCCCCGGGACGACCGACTTCACCACGTTCCCCGGGACGACCGGCTTCACCTCGTTCCCCGGAACCACCGAGTTCACCACGTTCCCCGGGACGACCGACTTCACCTCGTTCGGTACCGGGTTCGACACCGGCTTCGAGCCGCCGACGTACGAGGAGTACCTGGTGCGCTGGACCGCTCCGTCCGCCGGTACCTACCGCTTCGATCTCGTCGGCTCGGACTTCGACACGCTGCTCGGCATCGCCGATGCTTGCGGCGTGGGCGAGCTCGGCTGCAACGACGATTGCTTCGAGCTCCAGTCGGGGCTCGCGCTCGAGGTCGACGACGGCCAGACGATCACGATCATCATCGGCGGCTTCGCGGGCCAGGGCGGAGAGTTCGTGCTCAACATCGAGGAGGACGCCGGCTTCGAGTGCCGGTTCTAGCCGGTCGATCTCTCGACGCGTAGGACGCGCGAATCAAAACGCCGATTTCCACGTGGCCGGTGGCTCCACGTGGAGATCGGCCACGGGGAGCAGGGCTGGTGGTCTTCGGACGCGGCAAGCGATCCAGATCACATCCCGGGTTAGGCTCGATGCTCATGCCTCGACCTCCACGACCCTCCGCGTCCGTGCGCGAGCAGAGCTATCCCCCGCCGTATCCCGACGGCTGGTACCGCGTGGCGGGCTCGCATGAGCTTCGGCCCGGTACGGTGCTCTACCGCGAGTGCCTCGGCACGCAGATGGTCGTGTATCGCAGCAAGGACGGTGATCGCCGCGTGCAGGCGATGGGGGCGTTCTGTCCCCACCTCGGGGCCAACCTCGCCGGTGGCTGCGTCAAGGGCGACCGGATCGAGTGCCCGTTCCATCGCTGGCAGCTCGGGGCCGACGGCCACGTTGCGCACGTGCCCTACACCGACAAGCTGCCGCGTGCCCGCCAGCGCACCTGGCCCACGCGCGAGCGCTACGGGCAGGTCTTCATCTACCACCGCGGCGGAGCCAACGCCTCGCTCGACGCGCCGCCGCCCTATGAGATGCCGGCGATCCCCGACATCGACGACGGCACCATGGTGTACCGCGGCCGCTACGAGGCGGGCAGCGTGCACATGCACATCATCGAGTTCGCCGAGAACAGCGTCGACTTCCAGCACTTCTCGCCGCTGCACGGCGAGATGCTCGTGCCGTGGACGCGGCTCCGCGTGCCGGGCATCAAGATCCAGCACGAGGCCGACTGGGAGGCCGACCCCGAGCACGATCACATCGTGTACTTCAAGTCCACCTCCACGCTGAGGATCCTCGGCACGCTCTACCCGAGCACCGTCGGCTACGCCAAGGCCACGTTCGTGGGACCCGCGGGCGTGGTGATGTTCCGCGTCACGATCCCGAAGCTGGGCGACATCCTGTTCTTCCACACGCATCTGCCCGTGCAGCCGCTCGAGCAGAAGGTGAACTTCCACTGGTTCGCGACCGCCAGCATGCCGCGCGCGCTCGTCTACTACGTGGTGGGCAACTGGGTCTCGCAGTGGCGCAACGATCTCGACATCTGGGAGAACAAGGTGCACCTGCGCCGGCCCCTGCTGCTCAAGGGCGACGGCCCGATCCACAAGCTGCGCGCGTGGTTTCGGCAGTTCTACCCCGAGGATGCGCAGCCGGCCGGCGAGACCGATCGCGCGGCCGAGTGATCGCGAGGCGGTGGAACGCCGTTGCTGCGTAGCCGCGGGCCGAGGCGGCTCGCGAGCGCGTGGGTGTGCTCCGGCGCAGGAAATTCCCTCGCGGATCCACGCTGTGGCGTACGAGCATGGGAGGTAGGAGCCCCATGCCATGACGATGATTCACCGCATCCATCCCCTTGCGCTCTTCGCTTCGTTCTGCGCAGCTCCGTCGCTCGCCGGGTGTCCCGGTGGGAGCGGCGACGAGGGCGGCGAGCAGACCTCGAGCTCGGTCGGCAGCGACGACGTCGCCGACATCGGCACCGGCACCATCACCGGCAGCAGCGGCCCGGCCACCGGCAGTGGCACCGGCACCACCACCGCGAGCGACAGCGGCAGCGAGGTCAGCACCGGTCCCGCTGGCGAGTGTACCGAAGAGGAGTGCGGCCCTGCCCCGGGCGCGCCCAGCTTCCTGTGCCAGGACGGGGTGACCATGGGCGGCCCGGGCCCGTGCGAGCGCGGGCCCGATGGCACGTGCGGCTGGACGTTCGTGGAGTGCCCGCCGTGCTGCTACGCGGCCGAGCAGCCCGATGATTGCATCGAGGGCAGCAACTGCTGCGCCGACGGGACGTGGGCGTGCAACGACGACGGAGGCAACCCCACCTGCGAGACGGCGGCGGTGTGCATGTGCTGCCAGCCCGGCGAGGAGCCCGATTGCATCGAGGGGGCGAGCTGCTGCAGCGGCGGGGAGTGGGCGTGCAACGACGATGGAGGCAACCCCACCTGCCAGGAGCTCGGGGCCACGTGCGAGCTGCGGCCGCCGCCCGACTGCTGCGACCCCGCGGACGAGCCCGTGTGCATCGAAGGCACGTTCTGCTGTGCCGATGGCACGTGGGACTGCAACGACCTCGCCATGCCGCCCGCCTGCGACCCGGGCGAGGTGTGCGGCGGCGGGGCGTGCCAGGGCATGGCCGAGACCTGTGCCGCCGGTGAGGCCTGCTGCGCAGGGCTCGATTGCTGCGCGGGCGTACCGGTGCCGCCCGGCATGGAGTTCTGCTCGAACAACTGCCCGATCAGCGATCGCAACCGCAAGGAGAGCTTCTCGGCGGTGGACGCCCAGGAGATCCTCGCCAAGCTCGTGGAGCTGCCGGTCACCACCTGGAATTACACGTTCGAGGATCCGTCGATCCGCCACATCGGCCCGATGGCGCAGGATTTCGCGGCCGCATTCGAGGTGGGAGCCACCGACACGATGATCTTCCAGATCGACGCGGACGGCGTGGCGTTCGCGTCGATCCAGGCGCTGCACGGTGAGGTGGAGGCGCTGCAGACGGAGAACGCCGCGCTCGAGGAGAAGCTCGCGCGGCTCGAGGCGCGGCTCGAACGGATCGAGCGAAGGGGCCAGTAGGGGCCCCTGCACGTCCGCTACCCGTAGGCGCCCATCAGCGAGGGCACCCAGCGGCTCGCGAGGACCGGCCCTCGCTCGCCTTCGGCGCGCGCGACCTTCTTCTTCTTCTTGGCCGCGCCCTCCTTCTTCGCGGGTGCATGCAGCTGGTGCCACGCCGTGAGCAGCTCGGCCTCGCGCTCGCGCGTGAGACCGGCCCGCAGCTTCGTGCGGCGCTCCTCGGGCTGCTCACGCCACCACGCCAGCGTGTCGCGCACCGTCTCGGAGAGCGGCCGCGTGGTGAGCCCGGTGTCGATCGCCTTCTTGGCGCTGACCTGGGCGAAGCCCTCGTAGCCCGGCTCGCCGGGCGGCACCCAGATCGGGATGTTGAGCCCCTCCTCGCCGCCTTGCGCCTTGAGGAAGTCCTTGTCGACCCACGTCAGCGTGGGCTTCTGGGCCGCGTGCTCCTGGCAGGCCGCGAGCAGGCCCTCGAGCGGGACCGACGGGCCGCAGAGGTTGTAGACCCCCATGTGGCTCTCCTCGAGCGCGCCGATCATCCACTTGGCCAGGTCGCGTACGTCGATCACCTGGACGGGATCCGCGGGCGTGCCGGGGGCGAGCATCTCACCGCCCTGGTCCGCGCGTGCGGGCCAGTAGGTGAAGCGATCGGTGGGATCGCGGGGGCCCACGATGTACCCCGCGCGCACGTTGATGGCGCGACCGGGCAGCGCCTTCTCCACCGTGGCCTCGCACGCGGCCTTGAGCCCGCCATAGGCGGCCATGACCTCCTCGGTGTCGGGATCCTCGAGCTGTGCCACGGGATCGTCCTCGGTGATGCCGAGCTTGGTGAAGGTCGCGTAGGCGGAGATCGACGAGACGAACAGGTAGTGCGCCACGTTGGGAGCGAGCAGCTCCGCGGACATCCGCACGATGCGTGGCACGTAGCCCGAGGTGTCGACCACCGCGCGGAATCGCCGGCCCTCGAGCGCCTCGAGCTTGCCATCGCGATCGCCGTGCAGCTTCTCGAGCTCGGGGAACAGGTCGGCGTTGGTCTTGCCGCGGTTGAACAGCGTGACCTTCCAGCCCTGGGCGAGCGCCGCGTCGACCACGTGAGGGCCGAGGAAGCCGGTGCCGCCGAGCACCAGCAGCGTCTTCTCGGGAAAGTCCTCCACGCGCGGCGCAGCCGGGGTGGTGGGCTTGGAAGTGAGCGGGGGCTTGGTCGTGGTGCCGTCGGTCGGCGGGGTGGTCTCGCCCTCGCGCCTGCAGCCCAGGGCATACAGTGAGGCGGCTCCACCGGCGAGCTGGCCGAAGAATCGTCGTCGTGTGGTACGCATGGATCTCTCGAAGGCCCCTCGGAGAGGCTGGCTCGGGGCCGTTCGACCCCGGCTGCATGGTCCCCGGTTTCGCTCCGCCTGGAAACCCCTCCCGATGCGCCCCGGTCCAAGCGCGATGCAGCCCGAGCCCCTCGCCGCCGCTCCCGATCCCGCTGCGGCCGACGAGCGGCGCCACACGGTCATGGCCGCCGTGGCCTTCTTCCTGCTGATGGCCGGCTACTACGTGCTGCGGCCGGTCCGCGAGGAGATGGGCATCGAGGGCGGTGTCAAGGAGCTGCAGTGGCTCTACACCGGCACGTTCGTGGGGGTGCTGGCCGCGGTGCCGCTCTTGTCGTGGGTGATCGTGCGGCTACGCCGGCGGGTCGCCGTGCCGGTGATCTACGCGCTGTTCGTGACCAACCTGCTGGTGTTCCACGCGCTCCTGGCCACGCTGGGCCCGGACACCAAGGTCGTGCTGGCGCGGGTGATCTACGTCTGGGTCAGCGTCTTCAACATGTTCGTGGTGTCGCTGTTCTGGGCGCTGATGGCCGATCTGTTCTCGGTGGCCGGCAGCAAGCGACGCTTCGGGCTGGTCTCGGCGGGCGCGAGCGCGGGCGCGATCGTGGGGCCACTCGTCACCGCCACCCTGGCCGAGCGCGTGGGGCCCGGGCCGCTCTTGTTGGTGGCTGCGGGGCTGCTGACGGGGGCCACGATCGCCATCGCCCAGGTCGGGCGGCGGCCTTCGGGCGGAGGCGAGCCCGGTGGAGGGGCCGACGCCGACGTGCTCGGCGGGAGCCTGTGGGAGGGGTTCTGGCTGGTGCTGCGCTCGCCGCAGCTGCTGGGGATCTCCGGCTACATCGTGCTCTACGGGGCGGTGTCGACGTTCCTCTACTTCGAGCAGGCCAACATCGTGGAGGCGGCGATCTCCGACGGAGGCGCGCGCACCCGCCTGTTCGCGCAGATCGACCTTGCCACCAACGTGCTCGCGCTGGTGCTGCAGGCGCTGGCCACCGCGGGGATCGTACGGCGCTTCGGCGTGGCGTTCATGCTGGTGTCGGTGCCGCTCCTCGGCGTGTTGTGCTTCGGGGCGCTGGCGGTCGCGCCGGTGCTCGCGGTGCTGGTGATCGTGCAGGTGGTCAAGCGTGCGGCCGGGTTTGCCGTGGCCCGACCCGCGCGCGAGATCCTGTTCACCGCCGTGAGCCCGGCCGAGCGCTACAAGGGCAAGCTGGTGATCGACACGGTGGTGTACCGCGGCGGCGACATGCTCTCGGCGTGGGCGTTCGCGGGGCTCACCGGGCTCGGGCTCGGGCTCTCTGCGATCGCGGTGGTGGGGATCCCGGTCTCGCTGGCGTGGGGGGCGGTGGCGCGATTCCTGGGGCAGCGGGCCACGGCGGCGCAAGTGGACGCGGAGTCGCCGTGCCAGGCGAACGACGCTCGGATGCAGTGATGCGCGAGGCGCGAGGCGGTCGCATGGAGAGTGCTACGCTTCGCAAGCTTCGATGACCGAGCCCTCGCTCTCGAGCCGCTCTGCCGACGAGGCGTCTCCGCTCGAGCCGCTGGCGGTCGCGCAGGCGCGGGCGCGGGCGTGGGACGCCCTGTTCGGCGGCGAGTCGCGGGGCGGGTTGCGGCTGGGCCGGTACGTCCTGCTCGGGGAGCTGGGTGCGGGTGCGATGGGCCTGGTCTACTCGGCCTACGATCCCGAGCTCGATCGCAAGGTGGCGATCAAGGTGGTGCGTGCGCGGCCGGGTGATCACGATGGCAAGGGCACCTCGCGGCTCGTCCGCGAGGCACGGGCGCTGGCTCGGCTGTCGCACCCCAACGTGGTCGTGGTCCACGACGTGGGCGTGGTGGAGCCCGAGGGCGCAACGACGGGCGCGAGCGCGACGGTGTTCATCGCGATGGAGCACGTGCGTGGCACGACCATGCGCCGCTGGCTCGCCGATGCGCGCAGACCCTGGCGCGAGGTGATCGAGATGCTCGAGCAGGCGGGTCGCGGGCTCGCAGCAGCCCACGAGGTCGGGCTCGTGCACCGCGACTTCAAGCCCGACAACGTGATGGTCGGCGAGGACGGTCGCGTACGCGTGATGGATTTCGGGCTGGCTCGTGCGCTCGAGTCGACGCCGTCCACCGAGGTGGACGAGCCCCATGGAACACTGTCGGCCGACGTGAGCCACACGCGCACGGGCGTGGCCGTGGGGACGCCGGCGTACATGGCCCCCGAGCAGCGCATCGCCGAGGCCGTGGACGCGCGCAGCGATCAATTCGCGTTCTGCGTGGTGGCCTGGGAAGCCCTGCTGGGTCGACGACCGTCGCCGCGCCTCGACGCGGACAAGCCGCTGGCTGCGCTGCGGCCGAGCGAGTCCACCGTGCCACTGTGGGTGCTCGCCGTGCTGCGCCAGGGCCTCGCGAGCGAGCCCGAGGCGAGGCATCGAGACATGCCCGCGTTGTTGACCGCACTGGCGGACGATCCCGTGCGTCGGCGCCGGCGTCGGCTCGTCGTCGGCGGCGTGCTGGTGGTGCTCGGGCTCGGCACGGCCGGTGTGGCATGGGACCGGCAGCAGCGCGAGCGCTCGTGCCGAGCGGCGGGTGCCGCAATCGCCGAGGTGTGGAACGACGAGGCCAGCGCCGGGATCGCGGCGGCAATCGATGGTACCGCGCTGTCCTACGCCGCCGACACGCGCGAGCGCGTGCTCGAAGGCCTCGATGGCTATGCGCAGCAGTGGACGCAGGCGCGTGAGGCGAGCTGTCGTGCGTACCGCGTGGACGGCCAGGTCGACGCGGCGAGGGCGGCTCGCACCGAGGCTTGCCTCGACGAGAGCCATGATGCGCTGGCGAGCTGGATCGAGCTCGTGACGCTCGCGTCGCCCGCGGAGGTGGCCAGCCTCACCGAGGCCACGGCCGAGCTGCCGCCGATCGATTCGTGCCTCGACGAGGCCTGGCTGGCGCGACGCCCGATGCCGCCCGACGACGCCGACGCGCGGGAAAGGGCGCGAGAGCGCCGGCAGCGGCTGGCGCGGGCTCGTGGGCTCTCGCAGCTCGGTCGCTACGACGAGGCGCTGCGCGAGGCCGAGGCCGTCGAGACCGAGGCCGAGGCCGACGGAATGGCGCGGCTGCAGGCCGAGGCGGGTCTCCAAGCCGCGCGGAGCGCATTCGGCAGCGGCGATCCCGAGCGCGCGCGGGCCGGCCGCGAGCGTGCGCTCGCCAGCGCGCTCGGGATCGGCGACGACGAGCTCGCGATCGAAGCGCTGGTCGAGCTGACGGTGAGCGACGCCACGGGCGGCCGCCAAGAGCGTGCGCAGACGTGGCTCGCGATCGCGCGCGCACTCTTGCCCCGCGCCGAGCCGGAGCCGGGGCTGCTCACCACCGCCGTGCTCGATGCCGGCGGTGTGACGGCCTTCACCGCCGGGGATTTCAGCGCGGCGATCGAGCAACACGAGCAGGCACTGGCGCTCGCGGAGCGGATCCTGCCGGCCGCTCACCCATGGCTCACGCGCTCGCTCAACAACCTCGCCGGGCCGCTGCACCGCCAGGGCGAGCTCGCGCGGGTGCTCGAGATCCAGCTGCGCGTCGTGGACGTGCGTACGCAGGCACTGGGCCCCGATCATCCCCAGGTGGCCAAGGCGCTCGGCAACCTCGGTAGCCTCTACGGCTCGATGGGCCGTCTCGAGCAGGCCGAGGCCACGCTCGAGCGAGCGCTCGCGCTGACCGAGCAGGCGTACGGGCCGCAGCACGAGCGCGTCGGCACGGTGCTCGCCAACCTCGGGGTCACCCGCTCGTATCGCGGGCGGGCGCGGCCAGCCGCAGAGGCCCTCGAGCGCGCGGTGAAGATCCTCGAGCGGGCCCATGGGCCCGAGCACCCCGAGCTGGCACGCGCCCTGTCGATGCTGGGCGTCACGTACATCGACCTCGGCGACATCGAGCGCGCCATCGAATCGTTGCAGCGAGCGCTGACCCTGCAAGAGCGGCTGCACGGCAGCGAGCACCACAACGTCGCCGTCACGCTCGGCTCGCTCGGTGCCGCCCTGCTCGCAGCCGGGCGACTCGACGAGGCCGATGCCGCACATCGTCGCGCGCTCGCAATCCGCGAGCGAACGCTGCCGGCCGAGCACGTCGACATCGCCAGCTCACACCTCGAGCTCGCGCGCGTGCTCAACGACCGCGGCCGTTTCGACGAGGCGCTGGTCGAGGCCGGACGCGCGCTGGCCACCTACGAGGGGCCCGCCGACGACCGCCTCAATGCTGCGGTCACCCACCAGTGCATGGGGCGTGCGCAGCTGCTTGCCGGGCGACTGCCCGAGGCGCTCGCGCACTACGAGCGGGTCGAGTCGATCGCCGAGGCGCTCGATCGCGACGATCTGCGCGCGGCGGCATGGACCGGGGTTGCGATGGTCCATGAGCAGCGTGGTCGCTGGGATGAGGCGCTCGCGGGGTTCGAACGCGCCCAACGCTTCGGCGAGCGCTCGTCCGAGCCCGACGACCCGGGGCTCGCCGACGCGCTCCTGGGCCTCGCGAGCGCCTCGCATGCGCTGGGGCGGCTGCAGCTCGCGCGCGCCCACGCCGAGCGAGCGCTCGCCTTGCGCACGTCGTCGACGCTTCCGGCGTGGAAGGTGGCAGAGGCCGAGCTCGTGCTCGGCGAGATTCTGAGGGACGAGCCGGCCACGCGCGAGCAAGCGCGCAAGCTCGTGCAGCGGGCATGCAGCGTGTCGGCACCTGCCGCCGCGCTGCGCCTGCGGGCATGCGAGCCCGAGCTCGGCCGCAAGCGGTCCGATGTGCTAGGGTCGCGCCGACCATGAACGACGAGCTGGCGCTGCTCGAGGCGTGGCAGTCCGGTGATGCCGGCGCGGGCGAGCGCCTGTTTCGGCGCCACTTCGACGCCGTCTACTGGTTCTTTGCCACCAAGCTCGATCACGGCGCCGACGATCTCGCGCAGGACACGTTCGCTGCGGTCCTGCGCAACCGCGAGCAGGCCGGCCGTCGCCACTCGTTTCGTGCGTACTTGTTCGCGGTGGCCCGCAGCAAGCTCATCGACACCCTACGCACGCGCCACCGCCAGTTCGACCCCCTCGAGGTCTCGGTCGCCGATCTCGGCACGTCGCCCACGAGCGCGCTCGGGCGCCGGCAGGAACACGTGCAGCTCCTGTCCGCCTTGCGACAGCTCCCGGTGGATCTTCAGCTCGTGCTCGAGCTGCACTACGTCGAGCGCCTGCACGGGCCCGAGATCGCCGAAGCGCTCGAGTTGCCCGAGGGCACCGTACGCAGCCGCCTGCGTCGCGCGCTGACGGCCCTCCGCGAGCGGCTCGACGCCGCGGCCGAGGGCGGCCAGCCGTCCAGCGCCGAGCACGATCTCGAGCGCTGGGCCGAGGAGCTTCAGGCGCTGCGCCCGGTTCGGAAGGGTTGATCGGGCCGGCTCCGCACCGCTCGATCACGGAGAGTCGTCGGAATCGACGGCGAGGGGATCCCAGCGCACTCCATAGCGCAAGAGCGACCGCGCCAGCGCGGGATGGGCCGCCGCCCAGCGATCATCGAAGATGAACCACTAGCCCCACGCCGTGGGCGGCAGCGGCTCGGGCACCACGCGACGCAGGTGCTCGCTGAGCCCAGGCAGCCGTACGCCCGGCAGCACGAAGCTCCCGCCCAGCAGGCTGTCGGAGTCATAGAACGTGCCGAGCACCACGTACGTGGCGCCCTCGCCCGCGCCCGCGGGCAGTAGCACCGTCGGCTCGACGCCGGGCTCGAACACCGCACCGCCGACGTCGCCTGCGTCGCCGGGCAGCGGCCACTCTTCGTACATCAGGTACGCCAGCGCGTCGGCGTGCTCGGCCTTGGCGTGCGCGTCGAAGAAGAAGTACGCGAGCCCCACCTCGTCGTCGTCGGTCTCGGCGCGGAGCGTGTGCTCGTCGTGGCGTAGCTCGCCCTCGAGGTAGAGGTGCTCCTCGAGGTGGGCCATGAGCGCGGCGTGGGTGCTTGGTGGCGGGATCTCCAGCTCGCGTGCCTTCTCCAACGCGCTGGCCAGCCCGTACACGCTGCCGCGCAGCGACTTGCGCACGAGCTCATGGGGATCCTCCGCCTGCCAACCCTCGCAGAACCACTCGAGCAGGCTCGCGTGGGGTAGGTGGACCACTCGCTTGGACAGCGGTCCCTCGTAGTGGCTGCGGTAGACGAAGGTCGACCCGGGCACGGCCCACGCTAGCACGGTGGCCGCCCGCCCCGCGGCGCGGCCGCATGGCCCCGGATCGGGCCGGCACTGGTCTTTCGATCCCTCGCTCCGCCGCTGTTCGCCGCTGGTATCCTTCCGGGCGTGAGGCCCCGGCTCCATGCGCTCGTGCTGGCCGTGCCGCTCGCGTGCACGCGGGCCGGCGAGGGCGAGCATGCCGACGTCGAGTCGCTGCGGGCCGCGACCGAGGAGCTCGCGGCCGCGCGTACCGCGTTCGAGGCCGACCGTGCTGCCACGAGCAAGGAGCTCGCCGAGCTGCGCAAGGCGGTCGACGACACCAACGCCAAGCTCGCCGCGCTGACGGCCGAGCGCGGCCGCCCGGTGAGGGCCGCGCCCGATCTCGAGCCCGACCCGGTGATGCGGATGCCGCTGGTGCCCGGGCCGGTTCCGCGGCCCGAGCCGGCGGATCTGGCCATGAGCCTCGATCCGGCGCTGGGTGCCCCGCTCGGGGAGGATCCCCTCGCCGGGAAGGTGCGGTGCGAGTCGGACGGGCAGTGCAAGGTCCAGCGTGCCTACCTCGAGGGGCTGCTGAGCAACCCTGCGACCGCCACCAGGCAGGCCCGCATCGTGCCCACCGAGCGTGCCGGCGTGACCCTGGGCTACAAGCTCTACGGGATCCGCCGGGGCTCGCTGCCCAAGGCCGTGGGGCTCAAGAACGGCGATCTCGTGCGCTCGATCAATGGCAAGCCGCTCAGCTCGCTCGACGAGGTGATGAAGCTCTTCACCGAGCTCCGCAAGTCGACGAGATACGACCTCGAGATCGATCGCAGGGGCGTGCCGCTCACCCTCACGCTCGAGCTCGTCGAGCGCCTCGACCCCTGAACCCCCGCCAACAGAGCCAGCCGTGTCCCGCCCCATCCAGATCGTCATCCTCGGCGCCTCCGGTGACCTCACCTCGCGCAAGCTGGTGCCCGCGCTCCTGCACAACCACATCGAGGGAGCGTTCCCCCGCGAGGTGCAGGTGATCGGCGTCTCGCGCACGCCCAAGACCAGCGAGGCGTGGCGCGCCGAGCTCGGCGAGACGGTTCCCCAGGAGCTGCAGGCCGCGTGGCAGGACCTGGCGGCCGACCTGCACTGGCTGCAGGCCGATGCCGCCACGCCCGAGGGCATCGCCACGCTGCAGCGCGAGCTCGGCGAGCTGGTGGAGCGCATGCCGAACGGCGATCGCCGGCGCTCCGGGCGGCTCTACTACCTCGCGCTCTCACCGTCGCTGTTCGGCCCGGTGGTCGCGGCGCTGGCGGGTGCGGGCATGCTCGAGTGCGAGCCCGGCGGCGACGAGGGCTGGCGGCGCGTGGTGATCGAGAAACCATTCGGCTCCGACCTCGCTTCGGCGCGCGCGCTCAACCGGGCGCTGCTCACTCATTTGCGCGAGGAGCAGATCTTCCGCATCGATCACTACCTCGGCAAGGAGACGGTGCAGAACATCCTCGCCCTGCGCTTCCAGAACGCGATCTTCGAGCCGCTGTGGAACCGCAAGCACATCGAGTCGGTGGAGATCTCGGTGTGCGAGACCGTGGGCATGGAAGGGCGGCGCGGCGCCTACTACGACACGGCCGGGGCGCTGCGCGACATGGTCCAGAACCACCTGCTGCAGATCCTGGCGCTCGTCGCCATGGAGCCGCCCGGCTCGCTGCAGGCCGATGCGATCCGCAACGAGAAGGTCAAGGTGCTGCAGTCGCTGCGTCCGTTCAACGGGCCGCGGGCGGCCCGCGACGCGGTGCGGGGGCAATTCGAGGGCTACCTCCATGCGTTCGGCGTGGCGCCGGAGTCCACCACCGAGACGTTCGTGGGCATCCGTGCGCTGGTGGACAACTGGCGCTGGAGCGGCGTGCCGTTCCTGCTCCGCACCGGTAAGGCCATGCAGGGCCGCTTCACCGAGGTCGTGCTGCGCTTCCGCACGCCGCCGTTCGACCTCCTCAACGGCCCCACGCCCGACGACATGTGCCCGCTGCGGCCCAACGACCTGCGACTGATGATCCAGCCGCAAGAGGGCCTGCAGCTCGGCTTCCTCGTCAAGCAGCCGGGGCCCGGAATGGTCATGCGCCATGCCGAGCTCGGGTTCGACTACCAGTCGCTCGGCGACGGTGCCACGCCCGATGCGTACCAGCGACTGTTGCTCGACGCGCTCAACGGGCAGGCCACACTCTTCATTCGCGGCGACGAGGTGGAAGCCGCGTGGGCATTCGTCGATGGCATTCGCGCGGGGTGGCAGGAGGCGAATCCCCCGTTGCATCGCTATGCGGTGGGCAGCCCTGGCCCCGCTGCAGCGGGCGAGCTGTTCCACGGCTGCGAGGGCACCTGGAGCCCTGGTCCATGATTCCTCGCATCGTTGCTCATCCCGAGGTGGGGCCCGTCGCGGGCGAGCTGCTCGCAGCGGCCATCGAGCGCGTGGTCAAGACGCGCGGGCGCTGCCGGCTGGCGCTGCCGGGCGGCACGGCGCCCGTGCCCGTGCTGCAGTGGCTCGCCGGCCACTTGTCGGCCAAGCTCGTGGAGGCGCTGGTGGTCACGTGGGTCGACGAGCGGCACTTGCCCCTGACCAGCGAGTGGCTCGAGCGCAGCGACTGGCAGGCGCTGCCGGCCGAGAGCAACCTACGGCTCGCGTGGGAGCACTGGTTCTCGCAGCTGTCCGCGCCGCCGGAGCTCGTGCCGATGGCGCGGTCGGGGTCGCTGATGGAGGCCGCGTGGGCGCACGCCAAGGACTTCGCGACGCGGCTCGGTGGGCTCGACGTGGTGCTGCTCGGGGCGGGGCCCGACGGGCACATCGCGTCACTGTTCCCCGATCACCCGGCGGTGCATGCCTCCGGGGTGTGCGTGGGCGTGTCCGATGCACCCAAGCCGCCGCCCGAGCGGCTCACGCTCACGCTGTCGGTGCTCGAGGAGGTCGAGCACACGGTGCTCGTGGCCACCGGCGCGGCCAAGGCGTCCATGCTGCGGCAAGCGCTCGCGGGCGATGCGTCGCTCCCCTTGGGGCGCTACCGGCCCCGCGGCGAGCACACCTGGGTCCTCGACCCGGCCGCCGCGGCGGAGATTTCTCGTACATGACTAGTAGTACGTGACAGGCAGGAGGATTTCATGAGCAGCTCGGCCGATCTCGCCGTGGTGGGGCTCGGGGTGATGGGGGCCAACCTGGCCCGAAATTTCCACTCCCGGGGGCTCACCGTGGCCGTCTACAACCGCAATCCCGAGGTCGCGGCGGCGTTCCACGCTTCGTACGGAGACCCGCGCTTCGTGGCCTGTGCCGACTATGCCAAGCTGGCCGAAGCGCTGGTACGGCCGCGGAAGATCATTCTCATGGTCACCGCGGGCGCGGCCGTGGACGCAGTGGTCGAGGAGCTGCGGCCGCACCTGCAGGCCGGCGACATGATCATCGACGGCGGCAACTCGCACTGGCCCGACACCGAGCGGCGACACGACGCGCTCGCGCCCACGGGCCTGCGCTTCATCGGCATGGGCGTGTCGGGCGGCGAGGAAGGGGCGCTGCGGGGGCCCTCGATGATGCCCGGCGGCGACCGGCAGAGCTGGGAGGATCTGCGGCCGCTGCTCGAGCAGGCGGCGGCGGTGAGCGACAGCGGGCCGTGCGTCACGTGGTGCGGGCACCGGAGCGCCGGGCATGCGGTGAAGATGGTGCACAACGGCATCGAGTACGGCGACATGCAGCTCATCGCCGAGATCTGGGGGCTGCTGCGCGAGGGGCTGGCGATGAAGCCGGCGAAGCTGCGCGAGACCTTCGAGCGCTGGAACGTCGGACGGCTCGAGAGCTTCTTGATCGACATCACCGCGAAGATCGTCGCGGCCGCGGATCCGAAGGACGAGAGCGGGAAGCAGCCGCTGGTGGACGCGATCCTCGACATGGCGGGCCAGAAGGGCACCGGGCGCTGGACGGTGACCGATGCGGTGGAGGCCGGGGTGCCGGTGAGCACGATCGCCGCGGCCGTCGACGCGCGCACGCTCTCGGCGAGGTGGGACGATCGTCAGCGGGCCGCGAAGGCGTTCTCCGAGCGGCCCGGGCCGCTCGCGGGGCTCCACGGCGTGACGGTGGACGAGCTCGAGGCAGCGCTCTATGCCGCCAAGCTCATGAGCTATACGCAAGGGTTCGATCTGTTGCGGTCGGCGTCGAAGGAGCGGCGGTACGAGACGGATCTGGCCGAGATCGCGAGGATCTGGAAGGCCGGGTGCATCATCCGGGCGCGGTTCCTCGATCGCGTGCACGCGGCGTACAGGGCGGATCCCGAGCTGCCGCTCTTGTGTCTGGATCCGAGCTTCGCCGACGAGCTGCGAGCTGCGCTGCCGGCGTGGCGCAAGGTGGTGGCGGCAGCGACGATCACCGGGCATCCGGTGCCGGCGCTCAGCGCCTCGCTCGGGTGGTTCGACACCATGCGGCAGGGCAGGGGGACGGCGGCGCTCATCCAGGCGCAGCGGGACTTCTTCGGTGCGCACACGTATCGGCGGGTAGAGGCGCCCGGCGAGGTCGTGCACACCGAGTGGGAGCGGCTGCGGCAGCTGTGAGCCGCATTCGGGAGGAAGGACAATGTCGAGGGTGCTTTCCATTCGAGTCGTGTGTCCGCTGGGCGTGCTCGCGCTGCTGGTGCCGCTTGCCTGCACGGACAAGGATGACTCGATGCTCACGAGCGGTGATGCGTCGACGACCACCACGACGTCGGGTCCCGTGCTCACGAGCGATGACACGACCACGGGGGGTATCTCGACCACGAGCACGGGACCCGGCGCCGACACGAGCACGAGCGCCGTCCCCGACGTGGCCCCCGACGATGGCCTGTGCCACGTCTTCGACCCGAGCTGCCCCGTAGGTCAGAAGTGCATGCCGTGGTCCACCAAAGGCGGCACGGACTGGAACGCATGGGGCTGCTTTCCCGTGGTCGAGGATCCGGTGGGGATCGGCGAGCCCTGCCACCTCTTGGACGAGCCGTTCACGGGCCTCGACGAATGCGAGGAGGGGTCGATGTGCTGGGATTTCAACCCGCGGACCTACGAAGGCACCTGCTTTCCGTTCTGCATCGGCTCGGAGCGCGATCCGGTCTGCGCCGATCCCGATCGCTTCTGCGACATCTCCGGCGACGGTACTCCTTACCTGTGCTCGCTCTTTTGCCTGCCTCTCGCCCAAGACTGCCCTCCGGGTCAGGAGTGCCTTCCCGATGGGAATTGGTGGGTCTGCGGCGGCTTGGGCGATGGGGGGGCCTACGGCGATCCCTGCGAATTCGTCAACGGGTGCGATCCAGGGCTCGTGTGCCTGGACCCGGCCACGGTACCGCCGGGACAGCCCTGCGAGGGCGAGAATGGCTGTTGCACCGAGCTGTGCGATCTCACCGATCCGCTCGGCGATGCGCAGTGCATCGGCGCGGCCGAGGGGCAGATCTGCCAGCCCTGGTACGAGAGTGAGGCTCCGATGGTGTTCGAGAACGTGGGGGCCTGCGCGCTGCCGTGACGTGAGGAGTGATTCAGTAGAGGCGGTGTATTGCGGACTGCCGATAGCCTGCTAGAGCTCGCGCACGATCGCCTCGAGCTTGGCCCGGAGCCGGTGCTTCTGCTGGTAGATGGCCTTGGGCTGCTTCTCGAGCCGTCGGGCGATCTCCTCGGAGGTCAGGCCTTCCATGTAGCTCGCGTTGAGTATGGTCCAGTCGTTCTCACCCAGCCTGGCCTTGGCGCGCTCGGCAAAGCGCTCGAGAAAGTCGCGGCTGAGCACTCGCGATTCGAGGTCCTCGTCGGTCGGCTCGGGTGCTTCTTCGTCTACGAGCTCGGGTCGGCCGAGCTGTCGGAGCACCAATTTCCATGTAATCTGGCTGGCCTGGAGGCGGATGAAGACTCCGAGCTCGCCACGGGATCGGTCGTAGTAACGCAGGCGCTTCCAGTCGTTGCGGCACAGCTCCAGCCACACGTTGCTGACGAGATCTTCCACTTGCATCGCGAGCGTGGGGACCCCTCGTACGCGTGCCATCACGGCCGCCGATACCAGCGGCGCGTACCACCGCACTAACGTATCGAGGTCCTTGCGGCTCCCTCGGATCGCTCGCTCGATCTGTTCGGGTGTTAGCTCCTTCCACTCCTTGCGCGCCTGGGCCATGCTACTTCGCTCGAGCTCCTCGACTCGGTGGCGCCGTGTAGCAACGGATATGCCGCAATCGTGCTCGTTGTTATCTCGAACGATTTCGTTGGTGAGGGGGTGGGAGGGTGCCGAGTTTTGTCCGAGAACCCTGCGCATTTTTTGGCGGGAGAGCCGAAATGCGGCACCGATGACCAGATGCGAAGCTTGGCTTACGTCGATGACGACGCATGATCCGAGCTCCATGTCCAGCTGGGTAGAGCTCTTGCCCGCCCGCTGGCCGTACAAGCCTGCCGCGGCACACGGCCCGG